>Ga0172379_10000006_pt1 | contig 496123 bp, 486 predicted proteins | sample GrowelOW334metaG_FD_119756 | JGI IMG/M metagenome (GOLD analysis project Ga0172379, IMG submission 119756) | Groundwater microbial communities from an aquifer near a municipal landfill in Southern Ontario, Canada - Groundwater well OW334 metaG | ecosystem: Environmental > Aquatic > Deep...
CGGTCTCCTCCGTGATCCTGTACCATGTCGCTTCGCTCCAGATACAGGACAGACAGGTAGGTGGAGTGCAGCGCTGTCGGTTGGCGGACCCGAAGGGAATCGAACCCTCGGTCTCCTCCGTGACAGGGAGGCGTGTTAACCGCTACACTACGGGTCCAACCGACAGCGCTTCAAACTTTTTGGCGTGCTTGCCCCGTACCATCCGAGTATCAACGAGGATTGGTGCGGGGTTAACCGCTACACTACGGGTCCACTAAGTCAATTGCACTCGCGATTGTATCACGGCATTTTGTTTGTGCCAAGCTGACTTTTTGTTCTAATTTTATTGGCAATTCCTAACATTAACAAAAATAGCACAGAAATTGAACTAACTATAATTCCCAAACAAAAACTTTTGGGGCTGTATTTGAATTCAATTTGGTGTTCACCTGCGGGGATTGGACTGCCTAGAAATGCATGGTTGACTTGCAAAGCCGTGGCTGGTTTTCTATCAATAAAAACCTGCCAACCTGGGTAAAACTGCAAATTGGTAACCAAGGCTGAATTGCCAGAACTGGTGGTTTGGAGGTTCAAGTAATTATTTGATTGCCCGATAATTTTTATTTCTGCCTGTGCCGCCCCGTCGATTTGAGGCAAGTCGCCAATTATTAGAGCCTCAATATCGGGATTAATATTTGGCAAATCGCTTGGTGAATTTTCCGGGATTAATTTATTGACTGCATGGATGGCTGGTCTAATGTTGTTATTTTCCGCCAAAGTCCAGTCTTGCCAAGCCAAAATTGGCTGCCAGTTTTCAGGTAAGGGCTTATTAGTCAGCATTAAGGAAGCGCCAGTGACCTTTAACAATTTTTCATTGACTTCTTTAGCATGAAGCTGATTGGGTTTGATGACCTGGCTATTCGCCTGCCAAAGCTCAAGGTAGGTTTTGGGATAAACCGAATCATAACCTAAGATTATAGGGATGTCATAAGGCATGTATTGGTCCAAGCCGCTGTCTTTTGGCCAAAGCCTGGTATTTTTACTCAGGTTTTGGATTTGGGCAATAAAATTCGTTTGCGGGTAGAGCGTGTTTCTATCCTTAAACGGCAGGATATGTTGCCATTGCCAAACGCCTAATATGATCGTGGCAATTATTAAAAGGGGATTAAGGATTTTTTTATTGTAGGTCTGAACTGCTTCAGAGCCTAAGCCCGCCAAAAGACTTAAAGCAAAAAGCATTAAAACGCTAAAACGCCAGACAGAAACGGTGGATAACCAGGGGAAGATTTTGTCAAAAACCTCTTTTATACTCGGGAAGATTAGGGAAATAAAAATTACTATGGCGACTGCCGCATTCAAAAGCCAAATTTTTTTTCGCCAATAATAAAAGGAAAAAATCACCAACAAGAGGGCGATTGGCCCGACATAAACCGTGGTTTCCGTATAATCAGTTTGGCTTTTGGTGTTATTGCCCAGGCCATTGATTTTTGGGTCAAGGATGGTGCTAAAGGCCTGGAAATTCTTTTTTTCAAAATGCAATAAATTTTTTGGATTTAAAACCTGGCTCCAAGTATTATCCTTGGTTTCCCGATAGCTGTATTTTATGGCTTCCAAATTGGGAATTATTTGTACAGCGCTTAAACCCAAACCCAAAATTAATGCGATCAAAACCAGCCAAATTCTTTTTTTTAAGTTAGTTTTTTGGAAAAACACCATTAGCCAGATAATGCTTAAACCAAAGCAAAAAATTGCGTACTGGAAGTGCCCGCTTAAAAAAACGAAAGCAATAAACATGCTGGTTAAAAGCAGCCATTTTATTTTCAGGGTTTTTTGCAGATTGTAAATGGCATAAAGCAGCCAGGGCAGCCAAGCAATAACACTGCTCATGTGGTCCAGAGTGCTGCGAAGCAAGAATTGGGAGCTTAAAACCAAGACCAAAGCCGAAATTAAAGCCGAGGTAAATTTCCAGCCTAAAGCTCGGCCTAAAGCAAACATGCCCAGGCCAGCGACCAGAAATTGCAAAAGTAGGGTGATGATAAAGCTGGTGTAGGCGTCCAACCACCAAAAAGGCAATTTAATTGGCGACAAAACCGCTGATTGGCCATTGGCAAAAAAAGGCGTGCCCGCAAAAATTAAATTATTCCAAAAAGGGAAATGGCCTTTTTGGATTTGTTCAGCGGCGAATTTATGGTAGGGATAACCCTGGACCAGGCTATCCCGCAATAAAGAAATGTCACCAGCGGATTTTTCCAATGGCATTATTTGCCCGAGGGTTTGGGTGGCAAAGGGTGTTTGATTTTTAAAAATGGGGGCGAACAAAAACAAAGTGACACCGGAAATAATTAATCCGGCCCAAAGCCATTGGAGCTTATTATTTGTCAGGGCAGATGACATTAAGGTCGCAGAAATAAAGAATTGGATTTATTAGTACAAAATTTTTTTAAGGAATTTTTACTAAATGGTAATCAAGGGATTCAAGTATGGTTTGGCCAATAACCTGGTTTTTTTTGTCTTTTTTGATTTCCAAAGCCACTTCGCCAGGCTGTAAAAGGTTAGGGGATTTCAAATACTCAAATTTGGTATTTTCCAAATTGCCCAGATAATACCTGATAGTCGGTTCATGGCCGACATAAATGCGGTAAAGGAAAAGCTTAGGCGTTGGATTTTTTTGCAAGTAGTCACGCATTTGGGGCAGGACCGGATCCCCGGTTTTTTCTTTAAAACCATAAATCTGGCCAATTATGGCTGCACCTAGAATACCGACAAAAACCAAGCTAAGAAGGCTCAGCCATAATTTTTTTAATTGGTATTTTCTGACCAGCCAATAAAAAATTATAAAAATCAGGGCAAAGATAAAAGCTAAAAGCAAGCGCGACAATTGCGCATTGTTTTTGAATAAATAACTATTAACAATCAAATCTTTTATTGAGCCTTGCTTGTCAATCTTGTTTAAGATCAGTGGCAGCTGACGCAAAAAAATCAGCAAACCGCCGCCTAATAAAATAAAATCAAATAGTTTAATCGGAAATTTTTTAAGGTTGTATATCCAGGCGCCGATTATTAAAGCCAAAAAGGGGTAAAGCGGCAATAGATACCAGTTGGTTTTGCTGGCATTCAAGCTTAAAATCACCGCTGTTTCTACCAGGAAGATCAGCCACAAGAAATAGAGCTGATTTTTTTCTTTCCAAGTTTTCCAAGAAATCCAAATAATGGCTGGCAAAGAAAAACAAGCCCAAGGGAAAAAGCGAGACATGAAATTGCCCAAATAAGTTGTAACACCGGAATCGTTAATATAAAGGTTTGTAGTGGCCCTAGTCCAAATATCCTCACTGATATATTCATTAATAAAGTTTCCACCCCTTAAAATTATCTGGCTGATAAACCAGGCACCGAAAATCCCTATGCCAATACCAAGGGCAATTAGCCATTGTTTTTTGGAATAATTCTTGAATTTCTTAGTAAAAAGCAGGTGCAGAAAAATTGCCAAACCCGCAAAGACCGCAGCTGAAAATTTGGTTAAAACCGCCAAAGTCAAAGCCGAACTTGTCCAATATAATAATTTTGGCTTGGTCCAGCTTTGCCAATACAGCCAAAGCGAAAGAAGTAAAAGAAATACCAACAAACCATCGGTTTCTCCAGTTCGAAAAGCATGATAAAAAATAAAACGGCCGGTTAAAAAAATTCCAGCCGAAAGCCAGACAATCGGGATTTTTTTAAAGGCTTGCCAGGCCCACCAGGCAATAAGCAGGGTAGTCAAAACTCCGGCAGTGGCTGACCAAAAACGGATTGTGAATTCATTTTCCCCAAAAATTCCCGAGGCCATGCCTTGCAGCCAAAAACGCAATGGCGGTTTGCGATAGTAAGGTTGGTCGTCCCAAGTCAATTCCAGCCAATTGCCGGATTTCAGCATTTCATGCGTGACTTCGGCGTGGATGGCTTCATCCCATTTTTCCAATGGGTATTTGCCAAGATTCCAAAAGAAAACAAACAGCGCTAAAGCGGCAATCGCTAAAAATGAAAACAGGAGTTTTTTTGAATCAGGCATGGCATTATACTACCAAAATTGCGCTAATTCGCCCAGTAAAATTGTTGATAAAATTTAAAAAATCAGACTGTAGCGAAGAAACCAAAGCAAAAAACTTACTTCAGTTGAAATTAAGTAATTGGTTTTAAACTTTATTTAATTTTTTCGATGATTTTTTTGAAGAGTTCTGGGTGGAATTCCGCTAATTGGGCCAGGATTTTCCGGTCCAGTTCAACTTTGACCTTCTTCAGGCCGCCTAAAAGTTGACTGTAATTCAGGTTGTTTTGCCGTGCAGCCGCGTTGATTTTAATTTGCCAAAGCCTGCGGCTATCGCGTTTTTTCAAACGTCGGTGGATATAGGCATAACGGCCAGCTTTGCGGACGGCTACCTTAGCTAATTTGACGCTGGATTTCCTTTTCCAACGATAACCCTTAGCTCTTTCCAAGAGGTTTTTTCGGTGCTTGATATGGCTGGTTCCACGTTTGACTCGCATAGGTTATTTAGAATAAGGAGTTAAGGTCTTAATAGCCCTGATATTAGTTTTATGCGCGACAACATCCCGTCTCTTGTTGCGAGTGAGCTTTCCGGACTCGCGCGCATTAAAATGATCCTGGCCGGCTTTGCGCCTGAGGATTTTTGTCCCGCCTGAACGGCGAAAACGTTTTAGTGTTGCTTTGTGGGTTCGTAATTTTGGCATATCTAATGTGTGTTAAACTCTATCGGTTTTTTACCGACCCGTCAATACCCAAGCTTAAGTCCTAAATTATTTCTTTTGCCTCAATAGTACAGTCAGCCTTCCGCCCATGGCGCTGACCGGGGAATCAACTACCACATTCTCGCCCAAACTGGCAACAAATTCATGGATAATCTTTTTCGCCAAGTCCATCCGGGCTCTTTCCCGGCCTCGCAGAATCATTTCCAGCTTGACCCGATCACCTTGTTCAAAAAATTTCATGGTCTGGTTTTTGCGCAATTCCAAATCATGGGCGCCAATTTTTAAGGAAAGCCTTAAGCCCTTGATTTCCGCAGTTTTTTGTTTGGCTTTTAGTTTACGTTCGGCTTTTTCTTGCTGGTATAGGTACGAACCCCAATTAATAATTTTGCAGATGGGCGGTTTGGCTACGGGGTTAACCTCAACTAGGTCTAATTCTTGTTCCTTGGCCAATTGTAAGGCCTGGAAAGTAGGCATTTGGCCCAAGAATCTGCCATCCGGCCCAATTACCTGGATTTCGGGCAGCCGGATTTGCTCGTTTATGCGGAATCTTTTAGTGCTTATAAAATTAGTATTTTAGAGATGAGATAGGAGTATTATAACACACCAAAAACCCAACTAGGGGCCCCCAATTTTTAATCAAAAATTGGGGTAAGCGGCACGCTTATGATATTAGCCTCACGGATGTGGAGCGCACGACCCCGAGCACAGTCGAGGGGGAGGAGCACGCATCCGTGAGGAAAAGCGGCGCGTTTGTGAAACCCAAAACAAACTCATATTTTATGAGTCGGGGCCCCCATTTTATCAAAGATGAAATGGGGAAAGCGAGCTGCGCCTGGAACCTGGCTTCACGGATGTGGAGCGAACGAATCCCGTCATCCGACTGGATGAACTCCATGAGGAGCAAGTATAATGAAATCCCTGGCGGAACTGGCTATTTATTTATTAAATGCTTGTTTCGAAAAGCAATACCCGACCCTGATTTAAGATATTTTTCAAACGTTAAAGCAATTTTATTTTTATCAAAAGCGCAATACCAAACAATTTTGACTGGTCGTTTTTTAGTAGTCGTTTGGCATTTACCCTGGTTATGGTCGACTAATCTTTGTTTTAGACTATCAGTTGAGCCCGTATAAAATTTGCCATTATTCAATTTTAAAATATAAACATAACGCATATATGTTTTTATTTAGGTCCTCCTTCGCCGAGGCTTCGGAGGACAGCCTTCGCCCTCGAAATAACATAATATATTCTAACAAAAAGTTTATCAAGGATGGCCTGCCAGCCGAAGCCCCAACGGGGCGAAGGCTGGTGGAGATGAGGGGTCTTGCACCCCTGTCTAGTAAGCCGTCAATTAGCATTCTACAGATATAGGTTATTCAATAAAGTTCAGCAACTCTCGCACGGAACAACCAAGGTCGGTAATTGCTTAGCATGAGTCATTCTCGATTTTCCCATATCATGCGGTATTGGAAGATCCAGCCTGAAATATGACACTCGCGAATCCTGGCTCAGGCACCGGGGCGAATGGGTTATTGGTTTTTAAGCAACAACCGGAGCAAAAGCAGGGACGGTAAAGGTTTTCGCCAAAACAGTCTTTACTTTGCTGACAAATGAATTGGCATTTGTCGAATTTCCGACAAGTTTAACGCCATTGCTGGAGCGGGCGGTCTGCGTGCTAATTATCAAAGCTAACTATCAACTATTGAACATCCCCATGAGAAATCGGCAAATTAACTTCTCATGATGATTTTCATTTTTTAAATTTTACTCCGCATAGCCCTGGCCATATCCCTTTCCACGTCACGCTTCTTAATGCTTGCTCTTTTATCATGTGATTTTTTACCGCGGGCTAAGCCCAAAGTGACTTTGACTAAACCTTGATGAGTGTAAAGATTCAAAGGGATTAAAGTTACACCGGTGCTTTTCATTTTTCCCAAGAGTGAAGAAATTTCATTTCTTGTTAAAAGCAACCGTCTTTCCCTTTCTGGGATGTAACTTTTTTGCACTAAGCGGGCGGGTTTGTAAGGGGCAATATATGTATGTAGTAGCCAAAGAGAATTTTCCCGAATACTGACATATGCGCCCTGCAAATTAATACTACCCATTTTGGCGGATTTTACTTCAGGACCGGTCAAGACTATGCCAGCTTCGAATTTTTCCAAGATATCGTAATTGAAATTGGCTTTGCGGTTGTTGGTTAATTGGGGCATGGCCTTTAGTATAGAGAAAATTTGCGCCAGCGTCTCCCGTCGGGAGACGCTGGCGCTGATGTTTAAGCGGCTAATGTTGCGAATATTGTGCCTTCGAGTTTCATGATTCTTTCGTCGAAATCAACCCGGCGGCTGGTTCGATAAGCCATGCTCAAGCCAATATAGATATCGGTCCAGAGTGCTTCCAGACAGACCTCGATCCTTGCTAGCTTTGTCGTTATGATCTCGTCGATTAGCCTTTTTAATTGGAAGCTAACTCGGCCTGGATCATTCCAATCCATGTTCTCCATATAGATATTGTCCGGACCATCATCGCCCAGGAGGGCGATAACCATCCAATCACAACCCTGTTTCACTCGGGCTGGTTCAACAGGAAGGGAAATCCCGAAGATATCATTTGGAACACGCTTCATTTGGATACATCTTCCACTTAACGCCTCGATTTCCGCCTTTAAGCTCAAGAAGTAGTCACTAGTATTTACATAATCCACGGTGTCCTTCTCCTTTATCAATGAATTGTTTATTTCTTTTTGACTTAAGATACTAGCATTTTTATATATTTTGTCAACCCCGCACCACTTTCCATTAAATCATTACTTAAAAAGTAGATATTTATCGCAAAAAATATCCACAACTAATTTCAACATAATTTTGGAAAGTGGTGCGGGGTCAAGCCCAGCCCGTACCCAAACGAAAAAGCCGAGGAAAGATTCCGCGGCTTATATTGTTGTCATGATGTCCTCCTTTTATGCGTCTCCTTACTATAATCTTTCGAATTCTAGGGATGATCTTTTAACAAAGTCCAACCCTATCATTTTTTGAAAAAAGGAGGCACGGTTGGTGAGAAATAACATAGAGAGTTCAAGTAAGTGCTCTTCGCTGCAATGTTCTTCCCAGGACATTGTGAACTCTTGAATGTGTTGGCCATTCACGGTGATATCCACCATTTTAAGAGTGAATGAACAAAGCATCTTATAATCCTTTTGTTTGTGTTTTATTTTTTAACTTAGGATAATAGCATATCAAAATAATCTTGTCAAGTATTAAGAAGTATAAAAAAGGCCCGCAACCAGAACTGGGTCGCGGGCAAAATTTGTGCTACGGGAATGGACATGACAGACGAGGCATGATCGTACCTCCGTTTTGGCCGGGTTTATTTTGGGGCGTTATTGCCCAGGTTGCATGAGTATTGCCGGAAAAATAAGTTTTTTTAGATTCTTACCCTAGACAAATCCTGTCGTATTCCGAGGCATTTATCCTCCGCATCAATTAAGGGTTTTTCGAAGGCATTATTGCCGGGAGAGTTGACGGCGAACATTTTGTACTACGTAAATCCGGTTGAATATAACACCGATACCTCCCCTGGGATATGTGGCTTAAACGCTCAAACTAATAAACCCACGAATTCTCGCCAAATTTCTGCAACTAAAAGGGCAGTATTTCAGCAAGAACTAAGTAGCATATATCATTTATTTAATTTTGTCAAGGCCCAAGGGGCACAAGCGTGTTATAATCAGCGTATGAATATTCGGAAACAAATAGGGGATTTGCTCGAAAAATTTTCCAATAACCAGGTAAAAGATTTTCAAGTAGAAATCCCGGAAAATTTGAATTTTGGCGATTATTCCACCAACCTGGTTTTGAAATTAGTTAAAGAGCAAAAGCAAGCCCCCAAGGAAATTTCTGAAAAATTGATTAAGTTCTTTGCTAAAAACCAGCATCCAGCCATTGAAAAAGTCCATATTGCTGGCCCGGGTTTTGTGAATTTCAGCCTTAAAGAATCTTGGTTAATTGAACAAGTAGGGGAGCTGAATAAATCTTCGGAAAGGTTTTCCAAATCCGAAATCGGCTTGGGTAAAAAAGTTCATTTGGAATTCATTTCCGCCAACCCCACCGGGCCCTTAACTTTAGCTAACGCCCGAGGCGGATTTTTAGGGGATATCTTAAGCAGGGTATTAAAGCGCGCGGGTTATAAAGTTTTCACTGAATATTACGTTAATGACCGGGGCAACCAGGTGGCGGTTTTGGCCGAGTCAGTCTTGCGGAAATACTGGCAACAACATGGCATTACCATTGATTTTCCAGAAACCTGTTACCAAGGCGCATATGTTGATGAGTTGGCTAAAAAACTGCACTTACCAAATTATAAAATAACCGATACCCAAAAACTCAACGAGATCCGGGACAAGATAAAAGACAAAGTAGTGGAAAAAATGTTGAAGGAAATCCAAAGGGTGGTTAGCGAAGAAATGGGCATCCATTTTGATAGTTGGTTTTCGGAAAAAAACCTGGTGGAAAATTCAAAAACCACTGAAGAGGTGTTGGCTCAGTTAAAAAATCAGGGAGCAGTGTACGAAAAAGAAGGAGCCACCTGGCTTGCCACAACCAAGTTCGGTGATGACAAGGATCGGGTTTTAATCAAAACTAACGGAGAAATGACCTATTTCGTACCGGATATTGCTTATCATTGGTTGAAATTCACCAAATATAAATCCGATATCGCTATAAATATTTTGGGTGCCGATCACCACGGTTATGTTGACCGCATGCAAGCGGCCATGAAAGCCTTGGGCGTTAAAGGTGAATTAAAAATTATTTTAATCCAATTTGTAAGATTGATCCAAGCCGGCAAAGAAGTGAAAATGTCCAAACGCCGGGGAACTTATGTGGAAGCCGAAGAAATTATTAATGAAGCTGGTCTGGATGCCACTAGGTTTTTCTTTATCATGCATGCGGCCAACACGCATATGGATTTTGATTTGGATTTGGCCAAAGCCAGGAATGAAAAAAATCCAGTTTATTACGTGCAATATGCCCACGCCCGGATTTGCAGTATTTTAAAAAATGTCCAAGGCCTGAAAACCATCAAAGATCCAGAAAAAAAATTAGAGCCTGTGGAACGAAGGTTAATCCTGCAACTAATCCGTTGGCCAGAAGTTTTGGAAGACGTATCTGTGGATTATGGAGCGCACCGCTTGCCGCAATACGCCATGGAATTAGCCAGAACTTTCCATGAGTTTTATACTAAGGTCAGGGTAATTGATAACAATCAAGTCAGGGATTTTCCCTTGAAATTAACCAAAGCGACAAAAAACGTTTTAGCTGATATACTCAAAATCCTCGGAATTTCCGCACCCGAGAAGATGTGAAACTCTGTTAGTAAAAGCGTTTATTAAAGAATTAGTTGTTCACGGAGTTTCACCCCGTAGATATACTATTTTATAAAAATATGCGGGGTGAAATTAACTTTCAAAAAATAATAAATCTATGAAAATAGGCATTGATTGCAGAACAATTTTGAACCCTGAATCCGGTGAACGCGCTGGGGTGGGGCACTATGTAGAAGGCCTGGTCATGGCCTTGGTTAAACATTATCCCAAAGAACAGTTTGTCTTGTATTTTGATTACCGGATGCGGGACGTGAATGTGTATAAAGCCCCGAACGTGAAAATAAAGCATTTCCCATTCTCCCAATATGGCAGGTTTTTGTCATTCGGTTATTCGCACATGTTAATTTCCGCCTACCTTTTGAAAGAGGGTTTGGATGTTTTACATGTGCCGGCCGGGGTTGTCCCCATAACTTATCCCAAAAAAGTTGTTTATACGGTCCACGATTTTGCTATTTTCCGCCACCCAGAATGGTTTCCTTCCTCTTTTATTTCCCGTTCAGTCTTGGTGCCGCAGAGCTTGCGCAAGGCTGATCGCATTATTGCGGTATCCCGAAGTACGGCTAAAGATTTAAAACAGCTATTCAATATCAAATCGGAAAAAATTGACGTCGTTTATAATGGTTATGACGTGGATAAAATTCCGTTAAAAAGGTGCAACCAGGAAATTTTGGAGAAGTTTAAATTGCCTAAAAAATATTTTGTTTTTGTGGGAACCCTGGAGCCCAGGAAAAATATTATTAATTTAATGCGGGCCTTTAAGCAATTCTTGGAAAGCAATCCGGATAAAAAAGATGTGATTTTGGCAGTTTGCGGCCAAGCTGGCTATCATGCGGAAGAAATCATGCAAGAAATGCTGGACTTGGGTTTGAAACGGAGCATCCGGTATTTGGGTTATATCACCCATAATGAAAAAATCGAACTAATAAAACACAGTGCGGCATTTGTGTTTCCTTCTTTTTATGAAGGTTTTGGTTTGCCAGTCTTGGAAGCCTTGGCCTTGGGCGCACCGACCATAACCAGCAAGGTTTCTTCTATGCCGGAAATTGCCGGCAAGGCCGCAATTTATATTGACCCGAAAGATATTAATGAAATCGCCAAAGCCATGAAAGATGTTTTGGTTAAGCCCAATCTAGCCAATAAACTAAAAGAGCTAGGCAAAAAACAAGCCCAGCAATTTTCTTGGGAAAACTGCGCCAGGGAAACCATGAAGGTTTATCAAAAGACGGCTGGGAAAAAGAAATAGTATCAGGTGTGGATCTCAATATCGTTGTAATTAAACAAAACCTGATTTAAGTAACCAGGGGGTTGACAATATTAAAAAGAAGGATATGCTTATATTGTGCTTGTGAGGGTAATTCCCGAAACCGGCTAAGGATTCCAACGCTGGAAAAGCAAGCACAACAAAAATGCCCTTTTTAGGGCTTTTTGTCTATCATGGCCTCCATATCAAAGCTTTGTGTTTTTTTATACTGTAATAGTGATATTCGCAATCTGGAAACTTTCTGATTACTACTGTAAAGTATTTTGTTCTATTATCAACAATTCCCCTTACTTCTGTATAGGTTACAAATATTTTTTTAGCATTCGTTGTTTCTTCTCTGATATCTTGTTTAGCATGCATTGCTTGTCGAATTACTTCTGGCGCATATGGAATTAAATTTAAACGCATTTGAATATCCTGATCATTCCTTCTGTGTCCACCGGACTTATACATTGCATGATTCCAACCATGCCTATTAAAGATTACGCGTGCTTTAATAGGTTTACAATAAACAGAACCAATTAGCTTGTATTGTTTTTTTACAGAATCTATTAGTTGCCTTGTGGTTTTCTTGGGCATATTTTCTTAAATTGACCTATAATTTATTTATGTTGTTTGCCTATTTTAAACCCAGACAAATAAGTAGTCAACCTTGTCAAAAAGTAGCATTTGCAGTACAGTAAGGGTTGCCACCAAGCTAAGATTTTTTATGCATTCCAAAAAAACCGTAGCGGAAAAACCTAAGCAAAAACCCAAAAGCCCGTTCCCAAAAATGGAAGAGGAAATTTTGGATTTTTGGGAAAATGAAAAAATTTTTTCCAAGACCTTGGCCAAAACCAAAAATGGAGAACGGTTCAGGTTTTTTGAAGGCCCGCCCACGGCTAATGGCCAGCCTGGCATCCATCATGTCTTGGCCAGGATCTATAAAGATGTCATTGTGCGTTTCAAGACCATGCAAGGTTTTTACGTGGAAAGAAAAGCTGGCTGGGATACCCATGGCCTGCCCGTGGAGTTACAAGTGGAAAAAGCCTTGAAAATTTCCGGCAAACAGCAGATTGAAAATATCGTGTCCGGGGACAAAAGGGCCAGTATCATAAAGTTCAACGACGAATGCAAAAAAACCGTCATGCAGTATAGGCAGGATTGGGAAGAAATAACCAAACGTATTGGTTTTTGGCTGGATTTGGATAATCCATATATTACTTATAACCCTGATTATATTGAAAGCGTTTGGTGGGTCTTGAAGCAAATCTCCGAAAAAAAAGATCCAAGCGGCCAAGCCTTGCTTTATAAAGGCCATAAGGTGGTCCAACATTGTCCCAGGTGCGAAACCGCCTTGTCCTCCCATGAAGTGGCGCAGGGCTACAAAACTGTAACTGAAAATTCAGTTTACTTAAAATTTAAAGTCCAACCAGATTCAGTTGATGTTAAGCCGAATTTGAAAAAAATTATCAAAAGCGATTCAGTTTATATTTTATCCTGGACAACCACGCCTTGGACTCTGCCCGGAAACGTGGCTTTAGCCATTGGTAAAGATATAAACTATGTGGTTGTTAAAAAAGGGGATGAGCAATACATTTTGGCTAAAGATCGTCTGGATATTTTGGAGGATTATAAAATATTAGGTGAAGTTCCTGGTAAAGAATTAATTGGTCTAAGTTATGAGTCTTTATTTTCTGGCGCGGTTGATAAAGGCGACTCAAAAACCGCTTGGACAGTTTTGCCAGCGGATTTTGTGACTACGGCTGACGGTACGGGTGTTGTCCACACCGCAGTCATGTATGGCGAAGACGATTACCAGTTAGGCAAAAAAAATGGCCTACCAACCCAGCACACCGTGGACCAGACTGGGAAATTTTTACCCTCAGTCAAGAAATGGGCGGGTAAATTCGTTAAAGACAAAAACGTAGAAACCGGCATTATCCAGGATTTGCAAGACCGGAAATTACTATTAAAGGTGGAACTTTATACCCACGAGTACCCGTTTTGCTGGCGCTGTGAAACGCCCCTCCTATATTACGCTAAAGATAGCTGGTTCATCCGCATGTCCAGTTTAAGAGCAGAGTTGTTAAAAAATAATCAAGACATAAATTGGGTGCCGGCATATTTAAAGAATGGCCGTTTTGGCGAATGGCTGAAAGAAGTGAAAGACTGGGCGATTTCCCGGGAAAGGTATTGGGGTACGCCTTTGCCAATTTGGGTTTGCGAAAAATGCGAAAACATGAAAGTAATTGGAAGTTTTAAAGAACTACTTGGAGAAAAAGAACATTTAAATTTGTTAAGGGAAAATAACCAATTAGAATTTGATCCGCATCGCCCGTTTGTCGACGAAATAAAATTAAAATGCGACAAGTGCAGTGGCGAGATGAGCCGGGTGCCGGAAGTCATGGATGTTTGGTTTGATTCCGGGGCAATGCCTTTTGCCCAATGGCATTATCCTTTTGAAAATAAGGAAAGGATTGAGCAGGGCCTGAATTTCCCGGCAGATTATATTTCTGAAGCCATTGACCAGACCCGGGGCTGGTTTTACACGCTCTTGGCAATTTCAACATCCTTGGGCAAGGGCGCTCCATATAGAAATGTCATTTCCTTGGGGCATATCTTGGATAATAAAGGCCAGAAAATGTCCAAGTCCAAAGGCAATATTGTAGAACCTAATCAGGTGATTAATGAATTTGGCGCGGACGCTTTGAGGATTCACTTGTTTATTATGAGCCAGGCTGGCGATCCTAAGCTTTTTGACAAAAAAGGCGTGGACGAGGTAGTTAAAAAAACCATTTTAATCTTTTGGAATATTTTCACCTTTTACCAAACCTATGTCGCCGAAGCCAAGCCAAAGGATTTTAGCGGAGAGCCAGAAGGCTTGATGGATAAATGGGTTTTGGCCCGGCTGAGTAAAGCTGTTAGTACCATAACCCAGAAGCTGGAAAATTTTGACCCGACCTCTGCCACGCGGGAGCTTCAAGAGTTCATTATTGAGCTTTCCACTTGGTATCTTAGGCGCAGTCGGGATAGGTTAAGGCCGGGTGAAAATTTTAATCAAGAATCAGCAGGCGTAATCAAACATGTCATCAAGCAAACTGCAGTGTTAATGGCACCCTTTGCCCCGTTTTTAGCTGAGAAGATTTATCAAGAGGTAAAAGCTGCAGCTGATCCTGAAAGTGTGCATTTGGAAACCTGGCCTAAAGCTTCCAAACCAGAAACCCCGATATTAAAAGATATGGAAATTGCCAGGCAAGCCGTGGAATTAGGCCATGCAATCCGTAAAGAAAATAACCTTAAAGTCCGACAGCCCTTAAGCCTGGTGGAAGTTAATAAAAAAGTCAGTGAGGAAATGCTCAAAATTTTAAGCGAGGAATTAAATGTGGTCCAGGCTAAGGTCGTTAAAAACATTTCCAATGGAAATTTTTGGAAAGCCAAAACTGGCGGAGATTTGACCGTGAACTTGAATTCGGAAATTTCCGAAGAATTAAGGCACCAAGGCTTGGTGCGGGAAATGGCCAGGCAGATTAATGATTTGCGCAAATCCGCCGGTTTGACCATAAAAGACTTGGTTGATGTTGAATGGCAAACCGAAGATGAAAACCTAAAGCATATCTTTACTGAGCACGCGCCAGAGCTAAGGCAATTAACCAGGAGCCGCGGTATAAAAATTGGCAAAGTGGAAAATGTGGAGTTTAAAAAAGATTTGTTGCTGGGTGAATCCAGGTTGGTAATTGGCATGAAAAAATGAGCCTGCACGAAGTCACCGGCGTAATCTTAAACCGTCGGGATGTCAGGGAAGACAGCCGGCTGTATACGGTTTTAACCCATGAGCGCGGCAAGCTGGAGGTTTTTGGGCGAGGCATAAAAAAAGCCAAAGCCAAGCTTGGTGGGCATTTGGAGCCTGGCGCCACCGTTAAATTGACATTAGTTCAAGGCAAGACCGGGGAAACAATCACGGCAGTTGAGCGGCTGTATTATCCCAATGCGGTTATGCAAAGTTTGGAGAAATTGGCGACTTTGGGTTTTATTTTGAATTTGGTGGATTCAGTGACCAAAGCCGAAGCGCAGGATATTGGCCTGGCTTCTTTTTTGCAGGAAGCCATTGGCCGTTTGGAAAGTTTAAGCGAAGAAAAAAACAAGCAAGCGCGTTTTCGCATGTGGTTTACCTGGCACGTCTTTAATTTAATTGGTTTGGGTCCTGAACTTCAAACTTGCGTACATTGCCGAAAATCCCTGAGTGAAAGCGGCGTAAAATTTTCCCCGCTTTTGGGTGGCTGGCTGGGGATGGAGTGCCGGGATTTTGATGACAAGGCTCTGGTCGTCGAAAGCCAAACCAGGGATTTTGTCCGCGTCTTAAACCGCAGCGCCTGGGAAGAGACTGAATTGTTCAAAATTGATAATGGCTCGGAAAAAACCGCAGCCCAAATCACCCTTTCGGAAATGCATCATGTCTTGGAAAAGCATTTGCCTTCAGAAAAGTTTATTGATTTTGTCAGGCATTTTTAAAAGATAAACCTTTAGATTTGTTGGCTTTTCTAAAACCTAAAAAATCAGTATACTATATGAACTTATGCCAAAATCAAAGCTAGCCGATAATGAAAAATTTAAAAGAATTCCGGTCAGAAAGCAAAAAGTAAAAGTCGAAGATGAAGAAATACGGGAAGAAGAGGTAAAAGAGGAAAACTCAGAAATTCAGGGGATAGAACCAGAAGAAAAACCCAGGGAATTATATGAAGATGCTGATGAATCCAAACCTTCAGCAATTTCGAATAAAAAAGTAAAAATCCTTAGGGAGGAAGTTTTAGATGCAATTTACAAACCGGAAAATTCAGAAGAAAAGCCAAGGGATATGAAAAAAATTGAGAAAGGGTCAAATAAGCACCGCAAGCTTTACATCTCGCTTGGTATCCTTTTTGTTCTGGCGGTTGCCAGCGCTTCGGGTTTTTTTGTCTTTAGCCGGAAGAACAACCAGTTCAACGAAAGAATAACTCTGTTGCCTTCAGCGCCAACCAGCGTTGCGGCAGGCGATGAACTGACTATAACCATTGCCATCAAGAATAACGAAAAAATTGCCATAAAAAATTCCGAGCTGACTTTTACCCCGCCTGATGGTTTCACCTTCAAATCATCCACGCCGGCGCCCAGCAATGAATTCAATAATGCTTGGGAAATCGGTACGTTGAATAATAGTTCGGGTTCTACCGTCACCATAGTTGGCCGGCTTGTCGGCAACCAAGAAGAAGAAAAAAGCTTCAATTTTACCTTGGGTTACCGCCCGGCTAATTTTAATTATGATTTTCAAAAAAATTCCAGCCTTAAAGTCCGGATTTCCAGCTCAGTTCTGAAAATTACGCCTGAGATACCCTTAAGGATTTTTGCTGGGATGCCTACTGATATTCCCGTGACCATTGAAAATACCGGGACTGATAAGCTTGATGGCGTCAAGTTAATTGTGGATTACCCGGAAAGTTTCAGTTTTTCCAAGTCTGACCCCAAACCCTCGGAAAAGGAAAATACTTGGCAGATCGCTTCCATTCCAGCCAAAAGCAAGGTTAAAATTATAATCACGGGCAGTGTCAGTGGTTCACCTGGTGATACGCCGGAATTCAAATTTAGAGCCGGCAAAGAAGGGAACAAGGAATTTGAAGTTCAAGCCCAGGCTAACGGTATTGGCACCATAGTCAAAGCCGGCATGGGTCTGATTGCTTCAATCACCAACCCAAGTAAAGGACTGAATGCAGATTGGGGCGAAACTTTGAATTACATGTTCAGCTACAAGAACGATAGCGAGAGCGACATGCAGGACGCGGTAATTACTGTCGAATTTATGCAGAAAAATTCTGCCAGCCAGGATGTGGCAATTTTGGATTTAGACAACCGTTCAGGCGTCTCAGCGGGAAAGCTTGATGGCCGGACTGTAACTTGGACCAAAAGCGATATCCTGGGTTTGGCTATGGTCAAGGCTGGTGAAGGCGGCGATATTTTACTTAGGGTACCCCTAAAGTCCGGTCCAGAGATTAAAATCCAAGAAGATAAGAATTTTGTAGTCACGACCAATTCTCGGGTCTCGGTCAGCGGTATTGCGGATATTGAAGGCAAGAGTTTTGAAACCCAGGCGCCCAGCCTGCAAACCAAAATCAATACTAAATTGAATGTTGAACCTGAGGCTAGATATTATAATGAAGAACAAATTCCAGTTGGTAGCGGGCCAATTCCACCCCAAGTTGGCAAAACCACGGTTTACCAATTAAGTTGGACCTTGACCAACCCGACCAATGAAGCGACCCAAATAGTCATAATTTCAGCTTTGCCGGACGGAGTCACTTGGGTCGGCAAGCAGAGTGTTACTGCCGGCCAAGCAATCACTTACAATGCTGAAACCCGGGAAGTGACTTGGCGGATTAACCGCGTACCTCCAGGTACTGGTAGCCTGTTTGCCAGCCTGGAAGCCAAGTTTGAAGTTTCCATCACCCCCAGCGCAACTGATCTGGGTAAAATTATGATCTTATTAAACCAAACCGTGACCACTGCCCGGGACGAATTCACTCTCCAGGATTTGCGGATTGAAAAAGCCATTTTGACTACGGACTTGAACAATGACGTGGCTGGCCAGGGCAAAGGCCTGGTTGCTGAAGCCGCGCCAGGAAGTTAATTTGTATGGAAGAAGAGCCTTTTACCCAATTGGAAAAACTACAATTAGAAGAACAAAGTCTAGTTGACCGATATAACGAATTGGCCCACCATTCTGGTAATAATCCCAAAGATAGGGAATTACGGCGATCGGCGGATGAAGCTTATGACCACTTGCAGGCAATAAGGATAAAAATAGCGGAATTAACAAACAAATAGTTTTATAAAAACCTGTTCTTATCAGGGAGGATCTTTTATGCGGACAGTCATCGGTTGTTGCGTTTACGAAGAAGACGGGATCATTTGCATTTACAAGGCAGTGTATGATATCCAACCACGCCCTGATGGTGGAACCGTCAACCGGTTGGTCTATGCTTCAACCAAGGAATTAAGGTTTTCCTATGACAACCGAAATGGCGATCATCCAACGCCGGCTGAGGTTGTCGAGATTTTAAGACTAAACCGAGCAGAAAGTTTTTTGTAGCCGTAAATCACCTAAATTGTATGGTTTGGGTGATTTTATATTGACATAAACTTACTTTAGGATTTAAGCTGGAATTAATAAAAAAACGAAAACCAAAAAAGCGAGGTTTATATGTCGAAAGTTACCCGTTCTTTGACATTTATTGTTTTGTTTCTTCTGATTAGCGTTGTGGCTATTAGCTGGGTGTTTGATCTGCAAGAAGGTTTTGGATCTGAAAATCTGATGATTATACATATTGCGATTACCGTTGGGGTAGCTTTTATTGTTAGCGGGGTAATTAAGGGTACAGGTAGGGATACGGTTGGGGGTTCAGACTTATTGTGGATAAGCATTTTTTTCTTAATGGCAATAACATTTGCAGTCTCCTCTCCTAATGTTTTTGAAGACAATTTCGCCTACTATGATGCGGATGGCCAGTTCCTTAACCGTTCGCATTTTATACCTTTGCTAGAACATCGGGTGATTTATCCGGAGATGGTTCAAGCGGAAGTAAGCTTACCAAATGGTGATTTGTTTATTCTAACGGTCAGGGTTTTAAACCAGTCAAAAGTGCTTTTTACGGCTTATGGCAAAAATCCTGAAGCCATTCACGACAGCTTGCATATATGGTTGAAAAAGGCGTATAAGGATGTTGTCAGTAAAAACCCAGCGCTTGAACCGATACCCCAAAAGGCGGTTAATGACTCACTGGGGATTGAACTCATCAACGCTCTCAACTTTATGCAATTGCCCGCCTTAGCTTATGACGCTCGGTCTATTGAGATTCAGGAATTTCCAAAAGACTTTCCTATTAAGGGAATTGACAAGTCTCCACTAACGCGCCATTTAAACGAATTTTGAATTTTTTTCAAAAAGCCCCAGGGTTAGACCCCAGGGCTTTTATTAATCCAAAATTAAATAAAATGATATACTTACCTTAGAAATAAACATTTAGATTATGGCTGAAAGCTTGGCAAAAAACGCAAGTAAATTCATTCTCCGGGAATTAATCGGTGACATTATTTTGTTTCCAGTCTGGTGGTATGTCAAAGGTTTAGCCCGCTTTAGCGCTTTTTGCTGGTACAAAGTCGGAGAATTCACTAACCGGAGCAGGTTAAGCCCAAAAGTTTGGTTCCAAAATCTCTTTGTGCCAATGTACGGCGATTACAGCCGGAGCGGCCGGGCGATCAGCTTTTTTGTCAGGCTGGTCGTAGCCTTGGCTTTATCAGTTGTATTCATTATTTACCTGTTCGGTTTTTCTATTTTCTTCCTGGGCTATTTAGCTTTGCCAATTGCGGTAGTTTATTATTTTTTACGGCAATTGTTCAACCTGCCTTGGCTAACATTTTAATACATGCCAAAAGTCCAGAAACCATACGTAATTATAAATTGCCCAACTTGTTCCCAAGCCCAAGGCATTTGCCCGGCCTGCAAAGACAGACGCGCGGCCATGTGGCTGATGGGCCGGTATTTTGTCTGGGATAAAAAGGTTGACCGTTGGCAAATTGCCGAAGAAAGGTTTCAACGAAACCTGCATCAAGGCTTTAACGTGCTTTTAATCCTTTTTGGAATTTTTGGTTTAGGCGCGATGGTTTGGCAGGCTTTGGAGCAAAAAGTCGTATTGGATCTGGATTCCATATTAGAATTCTTAAGCACCCGGAATATTTGGAAAATCTTGGCTTCAATTTCTTTTCTGGGGGATTTAATAGTTAGCTCCAGAATTGTAAAAGCCAGGCAAGAAAGGATTTTAGTTGCCCATCGTGACAGTGAATTATTATCCGTACCAGCCCCGGAGATCTCTTGGCCAGATGTGATCCGGGAAGAAACACGTTTTGAAAATATTGCCCCCGCATTTTTAGCAGCTGCGCAAAAAGTGGTAGAGGGCGCTTGGACTTTGGCGGAACGATTGAAAAATCCAGAAGTCATGCCCATCCATATTTTTGCCGCCCTTTTTGCTTTTCATGATACCCAAGTGGTTTTTGGCCGTCTGGGCATTGGCAGCAAATCTTTAAGCCAGAGAGTAAATCATGTTTTAGCGAAAATGCCGACAACCCCAAATCCACCCAAATTAGGTCAAGCCGCCACCGAGATTTTACTCCGAGCTTATTTGGAATCAGTCATGTCTAGCCGGCCAATCGTGAATGTGGCTGAATTAATAGTTGCCGTTGGTTATGACCAGGAAGTTAATGAAATCCTGGCTGACTTGGCTATTGATGAAACCAAATTAAGAAACGTAGTGGCTTGGATTAACATTACCCATCGCATGTCCAAGGCATACCAGAATTGGCGCGGGAAAGCCAAATACCGTTCCAAGGGCGGCATGAACCGGGCATTCACGGCAATTGCCACGCCCATGCTGGATTCTTGCAGTCATGACCTTACGCAATTAGCCCGTTCGGGCATGTTAACCCAATGCATTGACCGGTCAAAAGAATTTGAAGAAATTTATAGGGTTATTGAAAGCGGCCGGCAAAATCCAGTTTTAGTCGGTTTGCCCGGCGTAGGCAAGACTTCAATCGTGGAAGGCTTGGCTTATCGCATGGTAGCAGATGAAGTGCCGCCGGCCTTGCAAGACAAGCGCTTGGTCAGCATATCAATTGCCTCCTTAGTCGGTTCATCCGGTCGGCAAGGGGAGCTGGAAGAAAAATTTAATATTGTCCTTAACGAAGTTACCCGTTCAGGAAATATAGTCTTGTATATCGACAACATCCAGAACCTTATGGGTTTGACCACCGAAGGCGGCAGCAAGATGGATTTGGCAGAAATGTTTGCCCAGGCTTTAGGTCGCCACGCTTTCATGGCCATTGCCACCACTAATCCGGTTGACGAGCACCGGTATTTAGAAAAATCCAGCTTGGTTTCGGTTTTCCAAAGAGTGGCAGTGAATGAAGTCGATACCAATGGCGGCATCCAGATTTTGGAAGGCAAAGTCGGCGTGATTGAAAATAAACAACAGGTTTTATTCGGCTATGATGCCATAGAAAAAGCCGTCACCTTGTCGCAACGCTATATCCATGACCGCTACTTGCCGGAAAAAGCCGTCACCTTGGCTGAAGAAGCCGCAGTGTATGTCCACAAGACTAGGGGGCGGGGCAGTATCATTTCGGGTGAAGATGTGGCGGCTATTGTTTCCGAAAAGACAAACGTGCCAGTAACCCAAGTCACTGAAGCGGAAACGGAAAAACTTCTGCATTTGGAAGATCGAATCCACGAAAGGGTGATTGGCCAGGAAGAAGCGGTGAAAGCGGTGTCCTCAGCCTTGCGAAGGGCTAGGGCGGAATTGCGGGATGCCCGCCGGCCAATTGCTAACTTCTTATTTTTGGGCCCCACTGGCGTGGGTAAGACTGAATTGGCCAAGGCCGTGGCTGAAGTTTATTTTGGCGATGAAAAAGCCATGATCCGCCTTGATATGTCTGAATACCAAGTCCAATCCAGCTTAGCTCGGCTAATCGGCAACCCAAATACTGGCGAAGGGGGATTTTTGACTGAAGCCATCCGTAAAAACCCTTTCACGCTCTTGCTCTTGGATGAATTGGAAAAAGCCCATCCGGATATTTTAAATGTCTTTTTGCAAGTCATGGACGATGGCCGTTTGACTGATAATGCCGGTCGGACAATTGATTTTACCAATATCATCATGATTGCCACTTCCAATGCCGGCACTTCAATAATCCAAGCCGGGATCAATGCCGGTGAAGCCTTGGAAAGCATTAAGCAAAGGTTGATTGAAAAAGAACTAGCGCAATATTATCGGCCAGAATTTTTAAACCGTTTTGACGCCATTATTGTTTTCAAGCCTTTAGATTTTAACCAAGTGATTGCTATAGCCAAACTCATGCTTAAGCAATTAAGCGGGATTTTGAAAGAAAAAGGCGTCAGCTTACGGGTGACTGAACCAGCCGTAGTGGAATTAGCGGAAAAAGGTTTTGATCCGCAATTCGGCGCCCGGCCTTTGCGCCGCGCTTTGCAGGAGCATGTGGACAATGCTTTGGCTAACGCTTTGTTAACCGGTAAACTCGCCCGACGGGATGTGGCGGTGCTTGAACCTGGCGGGATTGTCAGGGTGGAAAAAGCGAAAGAGATTTAAATTAATTTTTCTCATAAAAAAATCCCCGCTTCTTTTTGAAGCGGGGATTGTTAAAGGGTTTATTACTATTCAACCATAAGCGTTTGATTGCGATCAGGTCCTACGGAAATTATCCGGGGGCGAATACCGCCCTCTCGCGAGACGAAATCCAGGATGGTTTTTAGGTTGTCGGGCAGGTCTGCATATCGCTTAATGTCAGCAATTGGACTATTCCAACCTGGAAACGATTGGTAATGCGGAACGCAATGGCGCAGAATATCACTGTCAGGGATAGCGACGCGTATCTTTCCCTCGCCATCACCAAGTATTTGTTGTCCAAGCCGTATTTTCGGTCCATTGTAAGTGTAATGCGTGCAGATTTTGATTTCATCGCATTCGCTCAAAACATCTACTTTGGTCAAAATTACGTCTGGGCCGTTGGTCCCGACCGCCAAACGAAGTAGCGGTAAGTCCAGCCAGCCAACGCGACGAGGCCGGCCAGTTGTTGCTCCATACTCGTCACTTGCTTTTCGGATAGCAATTCCCTGTAGGAACGGATTCGAGTCGTTGACTGAAACATTAGGATACAAATCGGCTTCTTGAGCTTTATTAATTCCCGATGTAGCGCACCATTGTTCGGATTTCTCACCACCAATTTCAGTTGGGAACGGCCCATCACCAACCCTCGTTTCTGCGAAGGCTTTCACTATCCCCAAGATCAAATCAATAACCCATTCAGGAAGTCCAACACCTTTAGCCAGACCGCGATATGAGCAGTCCGATGATGTTGCGTATGGATACGTACCGTCATCGACAGACAGTAGGAATCCTTGTGCGCCTTCGAGTAGTATGTTGAGCCTGCCAACTTTTTCACGAATGAAAGTATCTGTGTCTCGAATGAGTGCTTCAAGTATTTTCCCATACCTGACGTAATGTTCGACTATGGCATCAACATCAAATAGTGACGTTGTATGCCAAAATGCGCCATGACCGACTCGGGGATGATGCAGTGCTTGTTTTACCAGCTCTGGATCAACTCCCTGTAAATAAATGAGTTTATCCCTCAAGTTCAGCCGTAATTTTTTGGCAAGAACATCAGGATTCAGCAAATCGTTCATTATGAGGCCAATTCGAGCAACGTGATCTTCGTAAGCTGGTCCGATGCCGCGAAGCGTCGTTCCAATTTTGCCTTCTGCAACGCTTTCTCTGATCATTTCCACAACCATGTGTTGTGGAAGTACCAGTTTGGCATTTAGAGCGATTTGTAGATTATTGTAGGTAAGACCTTCCTGATTGAGGATTTCGACTTCCTGGCAAAGGACATTTGGGTCGATAACCGTGCCTTTTCCGATGATGTTAATCTTATTTTCACCGTCATAGAGAATGCCAGATGGAATAAGATGAAACACATGCTTCTTGCCATGCGCGATAATGGTATGTCCGGCATTTGCGCCTCCGGTTCCTCTGGCAATAATGTCAGCCCAATCTGCAAAGAAATCGACGAACTTGCCTTTACCGCTATCACCCCATTGATTGCAAACAATCGCCAGGGTTTTAACTTCCTTTAGCAGAAGGATTCTGCCTTCAAGAATTGATTGCATTTCGACTCCTTCCTTATTTTGCCGAAGAATCGGTGATAATGACATCATGGGGATGGGATTCGGTTAAGCCAGCGGTCGAGATCCTCCAAAAGTTTGCTTTTTCTTGGAGTTCGGCAATTGTATCAGCGCCGACATAACCCATACCGCTGCGAAGGCCGCCGACGTATTTCACTAAAACGTAAGCCACCTTGCCGTCATAGGGGACAACACTTTCAATGCCTTCAGGGACAAGTTTGGTGATGTCGTCATTTTGACGGTAACGTTCACGAGATGCTCTGCTGGCCTTTAATGCCGGGAGCGAGCCCATTCCCCGGTAGACTTTCACGCGTCCCTGAGGGGTATCGCGGATTTCACCAGGAGCTTCATCAGTTCCAGCCAGGACTCGACCAAGCATCACTGAATCAGCACCAAGACCAAGAGCAATAGGCACATCACCTGAGTTCTTAATGCCGCCGTCTGCGCAGGTGGGGACTCCTGTTCCTCTGAGAGCTTTTGCGCACTCATAGACTGCCGTGGCTTGCGGACAACCGATACCCGCAACAATGCGGGTAGTACAAATGGAACCAGGACCTTGCCCGACTTTAACTCCATCAACCCCGGCCATGGCGAGATGTTTTGCCGAATCGCCTTCGGAAACATTTCCGGCAACAATGTCGACTTGAGGGTATTGCGTTTTGAGTTTCTTGATTATGGTGTAGACGTTTTTGGAATTTCCATGGGCAGTGTCTACCACCAGGACATCGCAACCGGCCTCGATTAGTGCCGTTGCTCGTTCAAGTTCGTGTTCGTTGGCGCCTATTGCCGCACCGACTCGCAAATGGCCGTCTTGGTCAACATTGAAGAGCGTCGAGCTGCCTTCAAGCAATCGTTTAACATCACTGAGTGCATACATGCCAGCAATGCCACCCGATTCGTTGAGTAGCGGAAGGACTTTCTTGCGCGCTTGGCGTAGCAAATCATAAGCTTGTTTAAGCGTAGTATCAGATTTTGCTGTGACCAGATCTGCAAAGGGAGTCATCATCTTCCCGGCTGGAAGAGCGTTGTCATTGGCTAGATCAAAATCATTTTGCGTAATCAAACCAACAACTTTACCCTCGTTATCCAGTACGGGAAAACTGTTAAAGCTGAAACCATTGCGATGCCTGCGTTCCTCAATCTCTGAGATAGTATCGTTAATGTTTACGCAGATTGGGTTTTCAATGCAGCCGTTCAGGTGCAGCTTAACACGTTTCACCTGTGAAGCCTGAGCTTCAAATGCAAGCGCCCGATGGATAATTCCCAAGCCGCCATTTTTGGCCATGGCAATTGCCATGAAAACTTCGGTAACAGTGTCCATGGCTGCGCTGACAATGGGGACATTCAACGGCACGTTTCGGGAAAACCGAGATGTGAGTATGGCATCCGCAGGATTAGTTTCGGAGTATCCTGTTTTTAGCCGTAAATCATCGTAAGCCAGTGCCATTCCCGATTCGGCCATCATCTTGAAGAATGCATCTTTTTTCATCATTTCTCCTTTTGTCGATTTATCGACTTTATGGTTGTTTAGTAATTTCAAAGATCTTTGTTTATTGGTTCTATCTACCTTACTAAAAAGGAGGACTTCTTGTAAAGCTAGGGATCTTTGTTTTTTCAAATTTATCTATTTTTTAATCCTTTTAAAAGTATAGGATTATTTTGTTTTGGAAATAAAACTTATCCACAGGATTTACTGTAGACTCTAAAATGGCACTTTCTTCGCCGATTTTTAAAAGTGGTGAATGTTCGGCTTTCAACAAAAATTCTATCACTCGCAAAATTCTAAGTCAAGCCCATGTGGATATTTTTGTCTTGACGGCTTTTATTTTTGCGCTACGCTTGAATTTGAAGACGTCAAATACCACAAAGGGAATTCAACATAATTTCTGCCTATACATAAATTACGACGGGTGACAGAAATAGAAAAAGTCTTTTGAAAAGCAGCGCACACCCGTGCTCTGCAACAACTTAAGAAGATAAATAGCAATGCACATAATAGTGTTTGCTTTGTTTTGCCAGGAATAATGATTTTTTAAACACGGACATGTTGAAAAAGTAAGCGCCAATAAGGAGGTGGTTTTTGGCAGAAACATGTAAACTTTTTTAAGAAAAAAACATGGCTTTAAAACTGAAAGGAGATTTAGTATGACGTTACCACGTGACGGGAAGTTTCGGACTTCCTCATTTAGCAACATTGACCCGGTTCCGTTTTGCGTAGCTGTCGCGCGAAAGGAAGATGGGAGTATCGTCGTGAGGAATTCACGTGATACTGCCTCAAAAACAACCCTGGAATTCAATGAGCTGGAATGGGGAGCGTTCGTCAAGGGTGTCAAAGCTGGTGAATTCGACGTCTAGTATGGTTCTTTGCATCATCGGAAACTTCTAAAGGCAGACTTTATTGTCTGCCTTTTAAAATTATAGATTTCTTGATTTTGTTATTAAGTTGTAAAATAAATTTATGAAAAAAGTCGCGATTTTCGACATTGACGGCACCATCTTTCGTTCAAGTCTCACAATTGAGGTTACCAATACGTTAATCGCAGAAGATATATTTCCAGCCTCGACTCGTAAAAGTTACCAGCGGGCGTATGAAAATTGGTTAAACCGCAAGGATTCTTATGATAAGTATATTGACGCGGTGGTAAAGGCGTTTGATAAGCATATAAAAGGCGTACCACGCGTGGATTTCCTGCGTATTGCACGCCAAGTCGTAGCTTACCAGCAGCACCGCGTATACCGTTTCACTCGGGATATGGTGCGTACGCTTAGGAAGCGGGGATATTTTCTCATTGCCATTTCACATTCGCCAACAGACGTGGTAGGTGAGTTTGCCAAGCGCTGGGGGTTTCACCGGGTGTACGGGCTTGGTTTTGAGTTGGACAAGCACGGGAAATTTACGGGAAGGATTACTTTCGACAAATTTCTCCACGACAAAGCCAAAATTCTGCAGCATGCGGTTGCTACAGAGAAGCTCTCTCTCAAAGGTTCAATTGGAGTAGGGGATTCTGAAGGGGATATTCCCATGCTCAAGTTGGTAGACCGGCCAATATGTTTTAACCCAAATAGCGTTTTGTATCGGTATGCCAAACGTTCAAAATGGGAAATCGTGGTGGAAAGGAAAGACGTGATTTATAAAATATAAAAAAATGAGGTAGCGCACATTGTGTGCTACCTCATAAATTATAAATTTCATTCTTACTCGCCAAACCAATTACGGCAACGAGCTCAAGGGTTCTAGTCGCTGTTTTGTCAAACAGCCATATTGGTTGATGGCTAAGATGATGTTAGCGCTATCCTTATGGGTCGCCGTAACCAATAGGGATTCTTTTGTGGCAACAGTTATGGCATAGGTGTATATATCCATTTCAGGAATTGTTATGCCGATATCCTTGAAACCGTCCGGATTGGACGCCGAGGCAGTTTTACCCGAACCCCAGTAGCAATTGTGAATATCCTTGTTGGTGCCAAAAAATGCTTCCCACATGGTTAAATCGGGACGCGTAGAGATGTATCCCACCTCTGCTTTCGAGATTTTTTCCAGCATCTGCTTTGCTACGGGATGTGATTCAACTGGTGGTGGCGTAGGTGTAGATGGTAACGTGACAGCCAACCAAAGAACGAAGCCCACTGTTCCAAACGCATAGAGTAGCCGCCAAATAAATGGTTTATCAGAAACAATCAAAAAACCAAAGTCAGACATCGATATACCTCCTAAAACTAAATGGTTTATGTAAACGTACTTTGTGTGTATTAGCAGATGGTATAAATTCCTTAAATAATTGTCAATAGATTATTAATTTGAAAAATTATTTAAGGTTTGACAATTTTTACCAATCATTTTAGGTTAAGGGGAAAAGAAATAGCAATTTTGAAAATCAAATAGAAAGCGAGGTAAAATGTCAGGTTTTCAGAGGATAGGCGGCGACACGGAAATGTCGACAGACCTTATGTTTTGCGGCAACAAAACAGAAATTACCATAAGGCCCATATTCAAAAGTCGAGTGGCTGTAATAACCGACACTGAAGAGGCTTCCTTGCGCGGTAAAGCTATCATGCCGATTAACGGGAAGCTCGTTGTATTTCCGGATATGTATTTTTTGCGCCGGGCTTTGATGCACGGCAGCGAAACCTACTTGAGGCTGGATGAGGGCGAATTGGCCAAGCTTAAAAAGGCCATGCAGAATGCCTACCGCCTCAATGCCATACTTCTTGGCTTGAGCAAAGACAATGCCGATGAGCTGATGCTTGCCATAGCCGAGCAGGTTGAAACTATGATAGCCGCTGTTAATCCAGATGCACGCCTGGAACTGAAAAAGCAGATCCTCTCCCAACTTGAGGCAATTGGCCATGTTAATGACAGTCTCAACCGGATTAATCCCAGTGCTTTGTTGGCCCGGCTAGTGGCGGTCACCAACCGGCTAACCAAGAGGGAAACTGCGGCGGGTGGCATAACCTCAATTTTTGCCTTAAGGCGCAAAGCGGCAGAGTTATGCATCGACATCCTGGAATACCATGTCTTGTGCGCGGCTGACTATCTGGTTAACCTTTTCAAGAAATGGGACCAGGTAATCGGCTTCCAGCGCAAAGGTACGGCCAACCAACTTAAAATCTACGCCCAGGTATTCCGGATTATCGACATCTTACCTTTTGAGAGGACTTTTTCACATTCGGCAGATGAATTTGAAAAAGCTTCGGTGGCCTTAAGGTCCAATCGGGTCACGGAGGCAAAAGACTTGCTGAGGATTTCTCTTTCCAGCTTCCTTTTGCGCAAAGCTCGAATTGAACTTGAACAGGTGGCCTTTGCAGTCAGCCGACAAAAGCGATTCAATAACCCGGATTTTGATTGTTTTTCCTGGGCTAAGAAATTAGCCGCGGTTACTGATTCAATCCAGACAATTGACACTTCTGGCATGCAGAACTTCCCGCAAGAAGTAGTTTGTTCTTACCTTTATAAGGCTATAAAGGAAATTGAAGTCCAGCAATGCTCAAGCGCCCATGACTCAATGGGCATGGTGATTGCTTTGGTTTAAAAACCTTGACGGATTCTTTCATGGTTTGCTAAAATGGGAATCCAAAATCAAAAAATTGCCCCGATAGCTCAGTTCGTACCCGCCCGAACGACTGAAGTCGTTCAGTCGGGCGGGGAGCTTTAGAGTTAAGGTTTCCGGCAGAGCCGGATCCGGCTACGCCGGACAAATCCGGCTCGTGGCCTTAATACGGCCTATAGCTCAGTTGGGAGAGCGCTAGGCATGGACCTAGGGGTCCCTGGTTCAAATCCAGGTAGGCCGATAAGTTTCTTTGTACAAAAGGCGGATCAATCCAGATCCGCCTTTTTCTTGTGTTTTTAAGGAAAAAACCATAAAATAAACCTACCATGAATGAAAATTCAAAAATGGAAAAATTAGTTTCCTTCTGCAAACAAAGGGGTTTCATTTTTCAATCTGGGGAAAAATACGGCGGCTTGCAGGGCTTTTGGGATTTCGGGCCAATGGGGGTGGAACTGAAAAATAATTTGAAAAAATCCTGGTGGCAGCGTTTCGTGCAGGAAAGGCAGGATATCGTGGGTTTGGATTCCGCAATCATCACTAATCCGCAGGTCTGGGAAAAGAGTGGGCATGTTCAAGGTTTTTCTGACAAATTAGTGGAATGTAAAAAATGTCATCACCGTTTTAAGGTTGATGATTTAGGTGATGTTAAGAAATGTCCAGATTGCCAGGGTGAATTTACGATAGAAAAGAATTTTAACACCATGTTCAAGACTTTTGTCGGGCCAGTTGAAGATTCCTCGTCTACGGCTTTTTTGCGACCCGAAACCGCACAGAATATTTTTATTAATTTTGACAATGTCCGGCAGTCTTCTCGAATGAAGGTACCTTTTGGTATTGCCCAGATTGGCAAAGCGTTCCGGAATGAAATTACCCCTGGGAATTTTATTTTCCGCTCCAGAGAATTTGAACAAATGGAAATCGAATATTTTGTGGAACCCAAAGATGATGAGAAGTGGTTTAAAAAATGGGTAGAAGAAAGCCGGCAATGGTTTATTGATATTGGCATTAAAAAAGAAAACTTGCGTTTGTTTGAACAGCCAAAAGCAGAATTGGCGCATTATTCCAAAGCTACGACTGATATTGAATACAAATTTCCATTCGACAAAGGTTGGGCAGAGTTGATGGGTATTGCCAACCGCACGGATTTTGACTTGAAGGCTCATGGGTTTATGTATAAAGATGAAAATAATAAAGAATTCGTGCCATACGTGATTGAACCTTCGGCTGGCGTGGATCGGGCCATGTTGGCGATTTTGTTGGATGCTTTTGAAGAAGTAAAAGGCGGCCGAACCACCACCACGGAAAGCACTAAAGAATCAGAAGTTGTTTTGCGCTTGCATAAGTCTATAGCCCCATACAAGGTAGCGGTTTTGCCTTTATCCAAAAAAGAACAATTAAGCAAACCGGCTTTGGAAATTTTCAAAGATTTGCAAAAGCATTTTATGGTCACTTATGATGAAATTTCCTCAATTGGCCGGCGTTATCGCAGGCAAGATGAAATCGGCACGCCGTATTGCGTCACCATGGATTTTGAAAGCTTGGATGATAAAAAAGTCACGGTCAGGGATCGGGACACTATGGCCCAGGACCGGATTGCGATAGGGGATTTGATTAATTATTTAAAAGAAAAATTAAATTAACACTGTCATTGCGAGGAAGTGCCCATAGGCACTGACGCGGCAATCTCTTGGTTAAATAGTGAGATCGCCACGGCTTTCGACCTTGCGATGATAAAAATTTACGGTGTACATTTCGATTTTCCGCAATGGGCGGATGAAAGAACAATTAATAATAGTTAATATAAATTAATATGGGCGTTGTAAGCGGATTTTTACATAGAACTACTAGTATTACAGATCCAATAACGGGCTGTACAGCTGGCGATACTGCTTCTTTGGAGGCTTGTAACCAGACATATTACCTTAAGCAGCAAAATTCAATACTTCAAAAGACCCAATCACAACAAGCATCAGCGGCCAACACTCAAAAAAATGTTAAAGAACTTCAAGATCAAATTACTACATTACAACAGGATAACGCTGTGCTTAAAGCAAAGTCAGAACTTTTTCAACAAGTTGAGCAAGGAAATACTCAGTTAGTTGTACAATTAGCAAATCAAACAGCTAAAAACGATTTATTTTTAGCGTTAATTATTAGTCTTGCTATGTTAATGGCCGTCGGGTGGATAATGTTTATACTTCGAATAAAACATAATCATTAATTCGTAATATATGTTGAATAAAATAGTTACGTTGCCTAGATTAATTTTTGTATTAATTTTTGGATATGTTGGCGCAAATATATCAGCCTTCTTTGCTTATAATCAAGGTAAAGCAGACTCAATTGATTATTTAGCCGGGGGCGCAATTGCGGTTTTTACTTTAGCAGTTGGGATTGGGTTTGGTTATTCGTATTTAAAAAAGCAAGAGAGCAACAAAGAAATTAATGCTGAAATTATGGGATTTATTTTAGCTACCATAATTGAAATTGGAATTAATACTTACCTTATCTTCTCAAATCTTTAAAATAAAAATAAATTTAATGTTATCATTGCCCTTCAGCTGGATTGAAAATGAAACCAAGAAGAATCCATCAAACAGATTTCCCATATTTTATTACCACTAAAGTTAAAGGTAATAAGAGTTTTTTTGATAATGTTGAATATTCAGAATTACTAAATGATGTGATTATCAACACTTGTAAATTAAAAGGTTATTTATTGGTATCATTTTGCATAATGCCTGATCATTTGCATTTGATTGTTTGGCAAGATCCTGAACTATTAATAACCAACCCAGCGCGGGCGGCTCTGCCCGCGTCTGGGCATGGAAAATCTATATCCACCGTAGCCACAGGGGGCTGCGCTGGGGTTGGAGAGGCGGCAGAAAGCGCTGTTAACACCCGCGCTGGGTTAATAAGTATAAAGGACACGCTTCCGAATTCCAAAACCCCAGCCCAGGCGGCCCTGCCTGGGCGCGTACAGACAATTTCCGATTTAATGCATGGCATCAAATCGTATTTTATTGAAAGACTTAGAGTTTTATATCAAATAAACGATTTTTCTTGGCAACCAAGTTTTCATTTCAGAATTTTAAGCTCTGATGAGGCCGCTAAAACTGCCATCAAGTATATTCAGACAAACCCAATAAAAACTAAACTTACAGAAAAATTTACGCAAAAGCCATATCAATACTTGGATGAAGGATTAGTCCAAGGTGTGCTAAAATGACGTATATGGATAAAAAAATAAAAATCGGCATTACTTTAGCTCTAAGCACTGCGGTAATTTCGGGTGTGGTGAATTTTTTAAGCAAAGTTAGTGTCACCGTCCTAAAAGATGCCACACTTTTTACTTTTTTAAAGAATTCCATTGTCGCAGTTTTATTAGTTGGGATCATTTTGGCTTTCAAAAAATGGCCGGAAATTAAAGCACTTAATAAAAAAAGTTGGATAAACTTATTGCTTATAGGCGCAATCGGCGGTAGTTTGCCATTCATCCTTTACTTCCAAGGTTTGACTCACACCAGCGCTTTAACTGCTGGTTTTATCCATAAGACTTTATTTATTTGGGTGGCGATTTTTGCCGTCGGGTTTTTAAAAGAAAAGATTGGCCGTTTGCAAATAGGCGCTTTAGTTTTATTTTTAGGTGGGAATTTGCTTTTGGGTGGTTTCCAGAATTTCCATTTTGGCCAAGGCGAATTAATGATTTTGGCTGCCACGTTTTTGTGGGCCATTGAAAACATCATTGCCAAAAAAACCTTAAAAAATGTTTCCAGCCTGACCGTAGCTTCGGCTCGCATGGTTTTTGGGGCAGTAATTTTATTGGTCGTGGTTGGTTTTAGCGGGAAATTAACATTAATATCAAATCTTTCACCGGTGCAATGGTTGTGGACCCTAATTCCATCAGTGCTTTTACTGGGTTATATTTTGACTTGGTATTCAGCCTTGAAAATTTTACCGGCTTCAGTAGTCGCTTGTTTGTTAGTACCTGCAACATTTATTACCACGGTTTTATCAACCATATTCCTGAAAAATCCCTTAACCAGTTTGAATAATTTAAGCGGGGTTTTGGTTGTTAGCGCAATCGTTTTATTGGTTGCTAGTTTAAGGCAAACCCATTTGAAAAAAATCAATGTTAAATCCGCCAACGAATCCCTGGCGTGATCCGTCTTTACAGACGAGACAGGACGGCGTAGCGCGTTGCGCCAAATACGCCTTTGGACCAAACAAGCTACACATGTGCGGCCCTGACGCTAATAGCGAAGTTTTAGCATATTTAAAAGCTGGCGTGACTGACGCGGGCTTAACGCATATTTTGCAAAAATTCCAGACACTGTACCCATATTTACGCTCGATTGCCAGGGCAAACCACATCAAAGACCCTTTTGACGATCGGGTAGTGGAAGCTTATTGGCTGGGCAATGAATTATTGGAAAGCGTGCCTAAGAATCAATTTTACAAACACCTGGCAGATGATTTGGAATTAAAAAGAAAAAGCTCGCCCAAGAATTTTGACGAATTGATCCAAAAATTGCCCCAAGGCGCCAGAATGCATCATTCTTTTCATGTGTTCAATGTTTACAAACGCACTGGCCATTTGGAAATCCTGCACACTTTAGAAAGCATGGATGCTTGCCGGATAAGTTGGGGTAAGGTGGAAAAAATTGATGGGCCAAAAGTTACTTTGAAAAGAAAACCTTTAAAATTAATAAACCAAAAATTAGAACTAGCTCCTGAAGAAGATTTTGTTTTGCATCGCAGGCTTGAGGAAGATAATACTTTTGACGAACTTAAAAAAGGAGATCTGGTGACTTTGCATTGGTACCAGGCGTGTGAAATTGTCCAACCTGAAAATATTAAATGGTTGGACTTTTACACCAATAAGCACTTGCAATTAGCCAACTTAACCATTTAATTTATGGAAATTTGGATTTTTGGCAACCCGGATTTACCCGAAGATAGCCTGCCGATTAAGCTGCTTCCGATTTTGCAAAAGACTTACCCTAAGCATAAATTCATTCTCCAAGACCCTTTGGACGAATGGCAAATGCCAGCCAAGCTTTTTATTATCGATACCATTAAGGGTCTGGATAAGGTCCAGGTTTTCAAATCCTTGCAAGAATTTGAAAACGCCCCCAGGGTTACCATGCATGATTACGATTTATTGACTAACCTGGCTTTTTTAAAAAAACTAAACAAACTCCCAGAATTTCAAATCCTGGGTATCCCGCCGGAAATGGCTTTTGAGCAAGCTCTGGAAAACGTAAAAGCTAAGCTTTCTGAATTTTGATTTTTAAGAAATGCGAAGCGCAACTCATGCAGGGGTCATATGCCCGGATGATTTTTTCCAATTCCAATTGGATAGTTTCCTGGTCAGGATCAGTCGGTAAAATTTCCTGCAAATGTTTAGCCATATCCTGTTCAATATTAATTTGATTTTGGCCAGTTGGAACCACGATTTCTCCTTCTTTAACCAAGCCATCTTCGCCAATGTCCACTTTGTGGTATAAGGTCCCGCGGGGCGCTTCAACCACGCCAATGCCAATGCCGGATTTTTTAGTCGGTTGGACCAAAGCTTCTTTTTGGAATTTGGTATTTGTTAAGTAATCAATTGATTGGTCAACCGAATGTAGGATTTCAATGGCCTGGGCCAGGTTATTGTCAAAAATATTGGTGGAGGGAAATTTAGCCAGCGTAGATTTTAAATCAGCTTTAGTTTTTGGATGCAAAGACTCTTTAGCCAAGTTCAATCTGGCCAAAGCGCCGACCATATAAGTTTCACCTTTGAATTCATAACCGGAAGCTTGGGAATAGGGGATAACTTTGTGTTCCAAATGGTTCCGAAAATCTTTTTCCTGGATCCGTTCGTCAGTCAAATCGCTGGCAATTTCCCCATCCAAAAAGGAAAAGGGATTATTGACCAGGGCCATGAAATGGGTTTTGCGGTCAAATTTGTATTGGCATTTTTCAAACCTTTCCACGGTTCGTAAAACCGCAGGCCGGATATGTTCCAATTTATGGATGGCTTCTTTTACTTCATCAACAGTGGGGACTTTTAAGAATCCGCCAATGCTGGGGTTGACGGCGTGCACACTGCGGCCAGCTATGATAATTGATAAATAATTACCCGCGGCCTTAATGTCAAAAGCGTCGTGCAAGATTTGGTGCTGTTCAGGATCATTCTCGTTAAAAGACAAAAAAGAATCCTTGCCATACATGTCTGGCAAGGCGAAAAGGTATAGGTGTAGGGCGTGGTCGCGGATATTCAAGCCATACATGGTCAAATGTTTCATGATCATGGATTGCTCGGTCGGTTGAATGCCTAAAGCATGTTCGCAGGCTTCAATACTGCAGAGCAAATGCGCGTTGGAGCAAGTGCCGCAAATCCTGGCCAGGAGGGCCGGTAACCCGCGATAAAGCTTGCCGCGCATGGCTTGGGTGTAAAACCTTTTATACTCGGTTATGCCAAAGCGGCAATATTCCACTTTACCAGCTTTGATTTTCACGTCCAAGGTGGCCGCGCCTTCAACCTTGGTAATTTCTTTGGTTAAGGATAAATCTACTGTATGCATAAATTAAATAATCTTAAATTCCTTTAATAAAGCATCCAAAGCTTTTAAAAAGACTTTTTCATCCATGGGACAGCCGGGCACATTCATATCCACCTTGATTACATCAGCTAGTTTTTGGCCTTTGGGCAAGAATTCAAATTTTTCCAAAAGCGGCTCGATTTCCTTGGCTTCTTTGGGTTTGAAAGTATTCCTTTGGGCTGAAGGCATGCCCGTGCAGGCGCAGGCGCCAATCGCCACGACTTTTTTAGATTTTGAGCGGATTTCCTTGACCATATCAACCTGCTTTTGGGAGTTTAAGGCACCCTCAATAAAAGCTACGTCCAGCTTATCTAATACATTTTTAGATTGTAAAACCCGGGCATGTCGGATATCCAACAGTTTTTTCCATTCCTGCCAATGGTCATTCAATAATTCTGTGAAAATAATAGTGCTGTCTTCACAGCAAGAGAAGGTAAACCAGCCGATACGTAATTTCTTTTGGGGCATATTTTTGGAATTCAAGATTATTAAGTATATTATAACAGTATAAGCCAGATAATTAAAACGTCTTCGTGAGGTAAGTTTTGAATACTCGCACGTTAGAGAGCGCGCTTTTGATTTATTGAACTCGAGCGTACCTTTTAAGGTGCGCTCGTTCGCAATTTAAAAACCAAAAAGAAAACCGGCACTCATTGAGCGCCGGTAAAGAATCATGACTGAACAAAATCGTGGCTGCCGATTTGTTTGCCGCAGATGTGGCATAAATAGTTTGCGCCGGCAGAGCCAGAAAGTACACCAAAATCACTATAGCCTTTTGCAATCGGGGTGCCTTTGACCCAACCACAACCAGTTCGGGAGTCTTTGCTATGGGGCTTTCGACAAAGGTAGGCTTGCTCGCCATTTTTAGCATTGGCTTGTTTCGGATCATCCCAGTCGGTTTTTTTGAGGGTAAATCTGCTCCCGTCGCTTGAACTAAGGTCAGCTAGGCGATTGGCCACTAAGCCCACTTCTCGGGCTAAAACCAGAGCAGCGGCAATAATTTGTTTGTTAATTTTATCAATTTTTTTCTGGAGAGCTCTTGCCAAGCCGGCTTGGGTCTTTTGTAGTGCGGTAATGTCGGCATGGTCTTGAGCTTTCAGCGCTCGGATCCTTTGAATAATATCCGTGCCTTCGAAAGGGCTAATACCAGGATTGTCATAGTACGATGCATCGTGTATTCCCACGTTTTCTCCTTTGTTTGGTTTTATTAGGTTTTCTACACTTTAGGAGGTTAAACTTGGCTCGTCAAGAGATGGCAATATGCTAAACTTTTAATGAGGTTTTATTAAATAAGTGCGGCTTAATTTCAGTACTTTACCTGTCATTGCGAGCGACGAATCTGTGAGGAGCGCGGCAATCTCCTTAATGTTGTGAGATTGCTACGTCTCTGCCTACGGCAGATCCTCGCAATGACATAAAGAAATATGCTCATCGATACCCACGCCCATCTAAATTTTAACGCCTATAAGGAGGATATTGACCAGGTCATTAGCCGGACTTTAAACGCAGGCATGAAAGTCGTTAATGTTGGGTCGCAATTTTCTACCAGTAAAAGGGCAGTTGACATGACCCAGAAATACCCAGGTCAAATGTATGCGGCCGTGGCTTTGCATCCCATCCATTTGCACGAAACTTATGTGGATGAAGTGGAGATTCCTTTTAAAAGCCGGGAAGAAAAATTTGTGGAAGCTGATTATGAAAAATTAGCCAAAGAAAAAGGCGTGGTGGCCATAGGGGAATGCGGTTTGGATTATTTCCATATGCCCGAAGGCTTGGATGAAAAAGAATTTACCAATAAACAAAAAGAAGTTTTCATCCAGCACATCGATTTGGCTAAAAAATTGAATTTACCCATAATCCTGCATTGTCGTTCAACCAAAGTGGACCCGGATCGGGCGTATTTGGAAATGTTGGAGGTTTTAAAACAGGAGAATTTTAATAACGCGGTTATTCACTGCTACACAGCCAGCTTGGAAGTAGCAAAAAAATATTTAGAAGCGGGTTTCATGATTTCTTTTACCGGCATAATTACTTTCCCCAATGCTAAAACTTTATGGCCAGTAGTTGATTTTGCGCCAATGGATAGGATTATGGTTGAAACTGACGCGCCATACTTGGCACCCCAAACTGTTAGAGGCAAACGTAATGAGCCTTTGTATGTTAGATACGTGGCGGAAAAAATTGCAGAACTAAAAAGTATCAGTTTTAATCAAGTCGAGGAAAAAACTACTGAAAATGCTATTAAGTTTTTTAATTTAAAATAGTCAAGGGCAAATAATTGACGTTTTCATTTCATGATGATATTTTGGAATCGTCAACGATAATCAAATTCATTTAAGGAGGGTTTATGCGCTGGTACGCTGTCACAATTGGTAGAATAAGAAACGGGGTAGTGGTACGTAAATCAGTCAGAGGGATTCATGTTGAAACAGAAAAAAGGAATCCAAAGTCCGCCAGGGAGTTGGCCAAGGAACAGATGAGGAGAGGCGAAAGAATACTCAAGGTCAACGAGGTCGGTGGCGAGAGCGGCGGTTAAAAGTCAACATGTTCATAATATAGGTTGCCTATGCAGGCAGCCTATTGTTTAAAGTTAATTTATGATTGACTTTTTTTAAATAAAAATCTAGTTTTAATCTATAAACCGATCATTCACAAGGAGGTCGTTGTGGCCAAACGCAGAAAACACCCGATTCGTTTTAAGCGATTAAGTTGCCCGCAAGCAAGAGAGATTATCGCTAAGACTCTTAAAGAATCAATTTTCTTAATGGAGTTCTATCGCTTGCGCCAGCATCTGCGGCATTGCTCAGAATGCTTTAGTTTTTGGGAGAGAATCTGGAAAGGGGTAATAAGCATAACCCTTAAGAGTTATTTAATTACTAAGGGTTATCGGGATCGGAATTATGTCCCGCTCTATATAACTCGTGATTTTTCACCCGAGACTTTAAAGGAATTGGAGACTGGCCAGCTAACCAAAACCGAGACAAGATTGGTTAAACGCCGTCTTCGTCTATGGTCAAAACAGAACTCATCGTGTAATAAAACATAGTTAAATTCTTCAATCCCTCGAAACATATCGGGGGATTTCTTTAATATAAATACCCACCTAGGCTAAGGCTACGGAGGGTTATTAGTTTCTAATTGAAAAAGGAGGCTGATAAAAAATAACCCACCTTCCTCCAAAGGTGGGTAAATCAAGTAAAAGTTCAATTTTTTTTCAGTGTAAGCTACCAGTGACCATGCTCGCGACCCCTAGGGATCTTTCCGCCATTGCGGCCGTGTCTGGAGGATGCTCGGCCAGGAAATTTTTTTAACGAGGACCTTCCTCTTCTTCCTCCGCGCCGCTTTGGCGGGCCGAATTTGTAGTCGACAAGGGCCGGTACTGGACTCTCAGGCTTTTTAGTCGCCTGTTGCTTAACACTGGCCATGTAAGCCTCCTTGGCCTTTTTAAGGGTGGGTAGGTATATTCCGGAATTCATAAATTAACATCTCAGCTAAAAAAATGCAAGCGCCCCATAGCCTTTTCACCAGAGCTTTTTTAAGATAAGCTTAGTCTATGGAGATATTAATTATTATTTTAATTGCCTTAGTTTTAATCGGAATTGGGGTAATCATTATTCGCGGGAATAAAAGCGGAACCGATACCGGCTCTAATGAAAAGCTTATCCGTTTGGAAGAAAGGTTGGCCCAGTTGAATGAAAAAAACACGGAAATGACTCGGGTTATGGATACCAAATTGGGTGAATCTACTCGGGCCATGCAAGAGCAATTCGGCCATTCCACCAAGATTGTCAAAGACGTGACTGAACGTTTAACCCGTTTGGATGAAACCAACAAGCAAGTTTTGAATTTTTCCGATCAACTTAAAAATTTGCAAGATATTTTGACTAATCCCAAGCAACGGGGGATTTTGGGTGAATATTTTTTAGACACGGTTTTGAAAAATGTCTTACCGCCGAATTCCTACCAGATGCAATATAAGTTCAAAGACGGGGAAATCGTTGACGCGGTGGTGAAAATTAAAGGCAAACTAGTGCCCGTGGATTCCAAGTTCAGTTTGGAAAATTATAACCGTTTGGCGGCCACCCACATTGAAAGCGAACGTAAAGTTTTGGAAAAGGCTTTTGTCAATGACTTAAAAATGCGGATCCAGGAAACCGCCAAATATATCCGGCCGAATGAAGACACCATGGATTTCGCTTTCATGTTTATCCCTTCCGAAGCTATTTATTATGACTTGCTGGTCAATAAAATCGGCGCCATCACTGATGATACGGAAAATTTAATCCAACGTGCGGCTTCCAAATATCACGTCATAATTGTTTCCCCAACTTCTTTTTTGGCTTATCTGCAAACCGTATTGGAAGGCTTGCGCGCCATGCAGATTGAAGAATCAGCCAAGGAAATTAGGAAAAATGTGGAATTGCTGGGCAAGCATATTGGAAGTTATGATGCTTATATGCAGAAATTGGGGAATCACTTGGGTACAACCGTAAACACCTACAACACGGCTTATAAGGAATTTAAAAAGGTTGATAAAGATATTTTGAAGATTGCCGAAGTTGGTGGGAAAATCGAACCAATGGAATTGGAAAAGCCGAAAGAGGAGCAAGATTAATAATTATTTCTACAAAATAATCGTACTTGATTTTTTTGCGATTTTGTGGTAATATAAATATACAAAAATAAAAACCATTATGAATATTCAAAAAATCAAAATAATGTATAGTAATTGGCATCAGCTTTGGATCCATGGCCCAGCCCACTGGATGATTTTTGCATGTGCAATAATTGTTTTTACGTCTTTGTTTGCGTATTGCATTAATACCTCAGCGGACCAAAACAACTGGGTTGTTTCTGATGCGGTTGCACAAGTTTCAACCCGTTAAAATAATTTCAATTAAATCAGGATTGCCCCAATCTTGATTTTTTTTATTACTTAAGTAAACTGAACTTAATGTTAAAAGTCCAAAATTTAACGAAAAAATTCAATTCATTCACCGCGGTTGACGATGTTTCTTTTCAAGCAAACGGCGGAGAAATTTTTGGCTTGCTCGGGCCAAATGGCGCCGGCAAAACCACGACCATTAGCGTCATTGCCACGGTTTTAAGCCCGACTTCTGGCACGGCTGAGGTGGTGGGTTTTGATATTTTAAAAAATTCCGAAGCCGTCAGGCAGAATTTAGGCTTGTTGACTTCGGAAATAGGCTTGTATGACCGTTTTACCGCCCGGGAAAATTTACGCTACTTTGGCAAGTTGTACGGCATGGAAGGGGAGAAGCTGGAAGACAGGATTAATAGGCTGATTGAGATATTGGACATGAAAATGTTTGCCGACCGCCGAGCCGGCAAATTTTCCACAGGCATGAAGCAAAAAGTGGCCATTGCCAGGTCTATTATTCACGACCCCAAAGTGATTATTTTTGATGAGCCGACGGCGGGTTTGGATGTCTTGGCCGCGCAAACTGTGATTAATTACATGAAAACTGCCAGGGCTGAAGGCAAACTTGTGGTTTTATCCACTCATGACATGACCCATGCCCAAGAACTTTGTGATCGAGTAGCAATTATGCACCGGGGAAAAATCGTGGCTCTGGATAAGCAAGAAGTGATTTTCCAAAAAACCCAAACCCAGAATTTGGAAGAGGCTTTTTTGAAAATCATTGGTGAAGATGAAATTTCAGCTGCTAACCAAGAGCGGGAAGCGCAATTCCTGAAAAAATCCGATAAACCCAAGAGGAGATTTGGTTTATGAAAAAAGTTTTTACGGTTTTCATCAAAGAAATAATTGACAGTTTGCGCGATCGGCGCACGCTCACGACTTCCGTGCTCATGCCGATTTTACTCATGCCGGCCATTTTAATTGGCAGTATGAAATTCCAGGAAGCCCAGATAAAAAAGTCCGCAGAACAGCCGGCGATTGTGGCCATTGAAAACGCCCAAGCTTTTCCAACCCTGGTAAATTTTTTAGAAAAGCAGCCTAAGGTTACCATTAAGGCAATTCAGGATTATGCCAAAGCTTTGGATAGCGGGGAAATAAATATTTATTTGAATCCAGCCAGCGATTTTGAAAAACTGGTTAAAGATTATAAACCGGCTGAAATTCGGATAATCCAAAAAAGCTCTAATTTGGAATCAGCATCCGCCAATACAAAAGTTTTAGCAATTTTACAGGTTTTCAACCAAGAGTTGGCAGTTCAAAGGCTCCAAAAACTTGGACAAAATCCAGAAATATTAACGGCCGTCAATCCGGTTAGCGTGGACATTGCCACGCCTGAAGAAAAGGGCGGATTTTTCCTAGGACTCTTACTGCCAATGTTCATCGTCTTGTTTGCTATTGTCGGGGGTATGTATATTGCTATTGACGTCTCCGCCGGGGAAAAAGAAAGGAAAACCCTGGAAGCTTTAATTTTAACTCCAGTATCCAGGTTGAAAATTGTCATGGGTAAGTTTTTAGCCGTGGCTACTACGGCCAGTACTTCCATAATTTTATCTTTAATGTCTTTATACGCGGCCTTTAGGATGTTCCCGCCGGATTTTGGCATGGGCCAAGTCACTATTAATTTAACCCCTGGTTCAATTGGCATCATGCTGGGTATTGGCGTGATTTTAGCCATAATGTTTTCCGGTTTGTTATTGTCCGTGGCTATTTTTGCCAAGAGCTATAAAGAAGCCCAGAATTACATCACCCCGTTTTATTTATTGGCAGTCTTGCCTGTAGCCATTTTCGCCCAACTGCCAAGTTTTAAGCCGGGCTTGGGCATGTTCGTGGTGCCAGGCGTTAACGCGGTTTTTGTCTTTAAAGAAGTCTTGATTAAAGTTTTTAATCCAGCACATATCTTAATTACTTTAATCTCTTTGCTTATTTATTCAGCCATTGCCATAATTGTAGCCAGCAAGATTTATTCCAAAGAGGGGATTTTGTTCAGGGATTAAAAAACCACCCGAATTCTCGGGTGGTTCAAAGATTAGTTGTTTATTTTTTCTGATGAGCCAGTAATAATTTTTCCAGCTCGGCTTTTAGGTATTTGACCAGGTCCGCAAAAAGCTGGATCCGCCGATCTTGTTCGGCAGTACTCAAGCCATCACGTTGCTCGATGTTGGCGATATAATGCGGCCGCTTTTGGGTAATGTCAACTTCAAAACCCAAAGTCCGTTCATACAAAGCCAGCTCTAAGGCCCATTTGGAATTATTGTTAATCCCAGAGGTTTCAACTACCAATGAGCCAATTTGTTGGGCCAGGTCTGGCCGGACGGCTAAATCCAGGCCTAAATCCAGAGTCTCAGCCAGGATTTTTTCAGGCTGAGCCAGTCTTTCATTGAGTACGTGGTACATCAAGGCCCAGTAGATAGCAAAGGCAAAATGGTAGTATTTCCATTTCCATATGCCTGAATTGCGTAAGCTTTCGGAAACCCGGACTTCGTTTGGCTCGAAACAATTGAATTCAATGGTATCCAAGGTCAGCATTCGAAAGGCTGGAAAAAGCCTTAAACGTGAAAGGTCCTGAAGAGCCTCCCAATTGGGTTTTACGCCAAGCCCTTCCCACTCACGGATTTTGATTAAAAATTCATCTTGGACGTTAACTTGTTTAGGTTCAGGCAGACTTTGCCTGGGCGCTTCAATGAGCAAGGCTTTTTGCAGGATCGGGTGCATTTCTTTGGGAATACCCAAGAGGCCTTTTCTGGCCCAAAAATAGCCCAAAGTAAGATAGGGATTGAAAAGAGAAAACATATTTATTGTCCTTTCAAATTGCAGGTTTTTTGTTTGTTTCCATTGAATCTAGCTTAAGCGTGAAAAATGTCAAACTTCTAACGGGGCTTGACTTTTACCTGAATTAAGGTAGACTGATTTTTCAAACCAACATAGTTTTTAATTCATCGTGATAATGAAAGGAGGAGCGCTTGGCGATTAGCACGGAAGATAGGGGAATAATCAGTTCATGGAGAAAGACCGGCGTAATTACCGAGGTGGATGGCCAAAAACTCATTAATGTCTCGCCTCATGGCGTTATAATCGTGATGTGCGGTGATGCTGATCGAGCCTTGGAGATGCTTGATTTTTTAAAGCTAAAAATCAACACTCGCCGTTTTCATCTGCGCGCCGAGGATGGAGGCCCTTTGCGCTATCATCCTAGCGTCCCGATTCCGCCAAAACTCAGGATGGACAAACAGTTGCTGGCTGGATTGCATGGCAGCCGAGGTCTGAAAAAAATCCCAACCTTGATATTAATGGCGCATTGGCCTTGCGGTATGGCTGCGCAAATCAAGCTGGGAATTCGGGATACGGTTTGGTACACGATTCAGCTTGTTCAGATTCTCTCCGACCTTGGTTGGGATAAGAAAAGGATCATTCCCATGTTGCACGTGGATTATTCCACGCGAATGCGTACTTATTTTATTGAGGCCAAATCCCCAGGGCAAATCTATCAGTAAATCTACGGCCGCCAAAAGCAATGGCGGCCTTTTCTTTTTCCAAAAAATTTGATAGGATAAAAATCTAAAAATATTAAACTTAAATCCATGTCCCACACCTGCCAAGCTATCGTTTTCAATTGTATCGATTTCCGCTTTCATTCCGCCATCCGGGATTTTTTAATTTCTAATGGATTGAAAGATAACTATGATTTAGCCAGTCTGGCTGGCATTACCAAGGGTTTGGTTGAAGGAGATAAAGCCAGTTCCGAATTAATTTTAAAACAAATTGAAATATCACGGAGATTGCACGGCGTTAAAGAAGTAATTTTAATCCACCATATGGATTGTGGCGCGTATGGCGGGCATCAGGCTTTTGAAAGTTTACAAGCCGAGCATGCTAAGCAAGCTCAGGATTTGACCTTAGCCAAAAAAATCATCCTAGAGAAATTTTCACAACTGGAAGTCAAAAAAATCATTGCCAGGATTGAAGAGAAAAACGGAGGAAACTATATTGACTTTGAGGTATTAGACTAAGCCATGAATATCGCCTAAAATATTGGTAGTTATGCCAACCCAATCTAGGATTATTGAAGTTAAAAACATCACAAAAATTTACACGCTGGGTGAAGTCAAAGTCCCGGCTCTGAAAGGCGTTTCCCTGCAAATCAATGAAGGGGATTTTTTAATTATCACTGGCCGGAATTGTTCTGGTAAGTCCACGCTTTTAAGGCAGTTGGGTTTGTTAGATAAACCAGATACCGGAGAAATATTTTTAGAAAACCAGGAAGTGACGAAAATGAATGAACTCGGCCGTTCACGCCTGCGACTCCGTCATTTAGGCTATATTTTCCAAGAGTACGCCCTAATTGCAGAGCTTAGTGCTTTGGAAAATGTTATTTTACCAGCCATGATGACCGAGAAATTTTCGGTTTGCAAAAAACGAGGTATGGATTTATTAACCAAGGTCGGTTTGGATAAAAAATACAAGAATTTACCCAGACAGCTTTCCGGCGGCGAACAGCAGCGGGTGGCAATTGCCAGGGCTTTGATTAACAATCCGGTGGTCTTGTTTGCGGATGAGCCCACGGCGAATTTGGATACGGTAGCCTCCAAGGATATTTTGAATATTTTTAAAGAATTGAACGAGAGAGACAAGCACACAATCGTCATGATTACCCACGAAGAGGATGAAACCAAATATGCCAACCGACTTATTAAAATGTCTGACGGAAAAATTATATGAAAGGTGAAGGTCGAATCCCATTTTTTTTGACTAACCGTTATTTGCGGCACGGCAATAAATGGACTTTTGGGTTGATAGTTTTTCTGATGGCCGTGGCGTTCGTGAATTTGGTTTTTGTGGCTGCTTTATTTAACGGTATTATCGATAATGCTAATAAGCAGATTGTTAACACTTATACTGGCCATGTTTTTATTACGCCTAAAGCAGGTAGTGATTACATCGAAAATGTCGATCAAATTTTAAATACCATCAAATCTGTACCAAATGTTAAAGCCGCCAGTTCGGAAATGTTAGTGCCAGGCAATTTGCAGTATAAAAATATTAAAGGCACCTGGCAGATTTTAGCAATCAATCCGGATTTGGAAAAGCAAGCAACTAATGTCTCGGAAAAAATGTCAGCAGGAAGTTATCTAGAGGCTAGTGATACGGACCAGATCATTATCGGCAGGCAAATAGCCGGAGGCGAGGGCGTGGAAATGGACGCATTTTCTTTTAAAGGCGCCCAGGTCGGCGAAAAAGTTTCTATAATAATTAATGGTGTAGCCAAGGAATTTACAATTAAAGGGATTTTTTATACTAAGTTTTTAGATGCTGACCAACGGGCTTTCATTACCAGCGCGGCCTTAGATAATTTGGTCCCAAATTTGAGAGACAAAGCCACTAGCATTCTCATTCGGGCACAAAAAACTGGTCAAGAAAATCAGATTATTTCCAGTTTACAAGCCCAAGGCATTGTTGGCACATTTTTATCCTGGAAAGATGCAGCCGGCTTGATGTCCAGCGTCACCAACAGTTTTTTAAGTATTAATGTCATCATGTCCACGGTTGCAGTCTTGATTGCCGCGGTTACCATTTTTATAGTTATTTACATTGATATTTCCAGTAAACGTCAGCAGATTGGGATTTTAAGGGCCATTGGCATTCGGCCTTATTTAATCCGCACTACGTATGTTTTGCAAACTTTAATATATTCAGTTTCCGGCGTGCTTCTAGGTCTAATAATATTTTTTGCCGCTATTGTTCCATATTTTATTGCCCACCCTTTTGCATTGCCCATTGGTGATTCAGTCTTAGTAGTGGATGCGCTGGATATTAACATTCGGATATTAGCCATTATTTTAGTAGCGGTTTTATCCGGTCTTATCCCTTCAATCATGATAACCAGGTTAAAAATCCTGGATGCCATTTGGGGTAAATAAGTTGTCCACAGTCAAGAAGTTTTTGTATTAAGGTAAATGGGTTTTTCTTAACAAAAAACCTTTTTTTAATTTTCAATGCAGATCGATTAGTAGTAATATAAAAATATGAAAGGGCAAATTGCCACAAATAAAAGTCGACAAAAGCGATAACTAGCCCCGTGTTTTAAAACGCGGGTTTTTTGAAGATCTGAAAACCGAGAAAACTGAACTTTAAAAATAATTTCGGAGAGGAGGCTTGCCTTCGAAACTCAGAATTCGATAATTCCTTTAACGCCACCGCGCGTTAGTATCGTTCTGTACCACCCGGATGGTATCGAGGTAGATGGGAAATTATATCCACGGAAAACATTAGGGGATAAATGTTATTTCTTTGACAATGTTTGGTACCAGACCGAAGAGGAAAAATGGGTCGCATATATGTTAAGCACCATGGGAATACGATTCCATCACCATGTTGCATTGCCATGTAAGCGGCTTAATCGTGAACGTAAACAAAAAACTTGGCATCCCGATTTCGTTCTGGATTCACTTCAACGTTGGATCGATCCTGTATTTTATTCTGGCTCGGTTATTCTAGGTATTGAAGTCAAAAGAACCTTTGAAACATACGGGGAGGAAGCAGTTAGCAGTGCGCGTGATGTTCAACAAAATCTGGGTATTCCTGTACTGATTATTAATCGTAAAAGGATTGAAAAATATCTGAGCCACAATGGTCGTCTTCCTCTTAAACCTTTGGTACGCGCCGCGTAATTAATTTCCAAATCCTCGCATAATATAAGCGGGGATTTTTTAAAAACCTCTTTTCGCATTTTAATTGACAATTATCAGAATCAGGATTATATTTAGACTTAATTGAAAATAAGCATATGATTTTACGCATTCCACAATTGCATATGGGTCAAAAAATTTCGCCAAAAAGCGGTCTCTTTTGTGTTACTAATGCTGACCGTTTTTATGGGTTTTTGCCTGCATGCAGTTTGGATATGCTTATGAATTAAACTAATTTTCTAAGCGAAGAATATCTCGGCTGCATCCAGGCCGAGATTTTTTGTTTTTGATTAAGATTTTGGTTGTTCGTTAACAATTCAAAAAGAAAGGAAATAGATTATGGATAAATTTCAAGCCAAAAGGAACTTAATCCTTTATGGGATTTTCCAAGCCTTGCGCGAACCGCTTTTCTGGGGCCCGATTATAATCCTTTACCTCCAGCAAATGGGCCACATGAGCCTTTCGAGTATCTACTTGGTGGAATCCATAACCATGTTGCTCTTGATCGTGTTACAAATCCCAACTGGCGCCTTGGCTGATTTACTAGGCAGGAAAAACACCATGATCATTGGCAGTATCTTGGTCGTGCTGGATAATGTGCTGTTTGCCCTAGTTGATTCCCTAGCCATGGTTTTGGTGGCCAATCTTGTCTGGGCAGTTGGCTTTGCTTTTGTCTCAGGCGCTGATTCTTCGTTCTTGTATGATACTTTGGCTGTAACCGGCGAAACTGAGAAGTACAAGAAAATTGAAGGCCGGACAACTGGCATCAGGTTATTGCTGATTGCTCTGACTTCAATTTTTGTAGGTTATTTGGCCAGCGTCAACTTACGTTTGCCAGTCTGGCTGGGTATTCCCGGAATGGTAATGGCTTTACTTGTCGTTTGCTTGATGAAAGAGCCGCCTAGACCAAAACATGTTAATGGAGAACCAGCTTATCGGCAGCATTGGAGCTTGATGAAGCTGAGTGTTCTGTTTGTGGCTAATAGTAAAAAGCTTAAGTGGATAATTGCTTACACGGTCTTGCTGGGAGTGATCGGCAAAGCTTGGTTCTTTACCTATAACCCTTACTTTGAAATGCTGAAATTGCCTTTACACTACTATGGTTGGATTTTCTTTGCTGTAAACGTGGTGGCGGCAATTTTTAGTTATGGTTCAGATTGGCTGGCAAAAAAACTAACTGAAAAGACGAACGTGCTTGGTATGGTTATGCTAACTGGCGTGCCAATAATTCTCTTGTCAGCTTTGGTTTATTGGCCAATGGTAGTGTTGGTTCTGACCCAAAGCATGGTCAGGGGGCATTTGCGGCCTTTCATGGGGCATTTCCTGCATGACCACCTAGATTCAGAAAACCGGGCAACTGTGGTTTCCATCCAAGCGGCAGTTGATGGTTTTGGGCAATTCGCTTTTTTTGGGATTTTCGGCCTGGCTTTAAAAGCGATTAGTCTTACTACCACCCTGTTTGGGCTTGGGATGTTCAGCTTACTTCTTGGTGGGTATCTTTACGTGAAATATTTAAAGATATTCCACCCAAAAGCAAAATAAGGATACCCCCTTATCAAATTTGGTAAGGGGGTTTCCCGGGAATATAACCCATGTTATATTAAATCTGCCCATGTAGTTAGGCTAACGGGCAAAAACAAACAGGAAGCCCATACAGAAAGGTCTGGGCAGTAATCATGAAACATAACAAGTACGGGGTCATGATCACCTAGAACCAAGCTGGTTGCTGCGATCCTAATTACTGGAACCCAGTAATTAAAAAATGACCCAACCCGCGGAATGCAAGTCATTCCCCGGGTTTTTTATAACCCCAGTCCGTTCTATTCTCATTAGTAAAAAAAGAAAAATGATGCTATTCTTAATTTGACTTTGTAGCCTAAAAGCGAACGAGGTCAGAAACAAACAAACTGCCGAAGATGAGGATGTTAAAGAAAGGCAGGCTGTACTTTTATGAAACGTTTACTGAGTGGGGTCGTGATCGCCTAAATACAACTGGCAACAAAGGCGTTAAATTACCATTAGCCGGTCGCCCGGACGGTAAGTCATCTTAACCCCGACCCGAGGAATGCAAGTCATTCCCCGGGTTTTTTATAATCAAAGATTTGTCGTTAACAATATCTAATGTTATTCTTTTATTAGCCTCACGCAGTTGCGGTTCACGAGGCAGGAAACACGGCAGATGATAAACTGAGGAAAAAGAAAGGTCGGTGCCGTATGTTCAGATGCTATTTTTTGGAGGTCGTGATCGTCTAACTCGCCCAAAAAAATGACGTTAAATTATCGGAGTAGTAAACCGATAGTCACGCAAGACCTCTCCCCTGGAAATACTTCCAGGGGATTTTTTTAATTTGACTAATTTTCAAGCATCAGATAGGTTATTGTAAAAGCAGATTAACACCAAAAGAGAAGGGAAGCATCATGAATGAAAATGTTGGCTTTAATATCGGTGACAAAATCTTGATTATTTACGGTGGCGTTCAAGAAGCTAATGGCCAGGTGTTAACTATTCAAAACCGGGGCGGCAATACACATATAACTTTGGATTCAAACTATAACCTCCAAAGACCCGTTGGCTCTAATGGTCAATGGAGATTGTATCATGACGGAACATTTTTAATATGTTGCACCATTAAAAAAGCCGAATCGCCAGCCAAATGATTTTTCTAAAAACCCCCAACACATTTTATGGTTGCGGGTTTTTTAATTGCAGGAATAATGATTTTTGGTTAATATATAAACATGAAATTTAGCTCTAGTCAAACCTTTAAGTTAGCCAAAAGGGGATTTTAATATTCGATAATGAGCAATCAAGACCCAACAAACAAAATTCATACCCTGTTAGTTTCCGATCTGCACTTAGGTTCACGCTTAAGCCGGGCTGAAGAATTTTATAATTTTTTAGCCAGCCAACAAATCACTAGGCATGAGTATAAATTCAACCAACTAATTTTACTAGGCGACATTTTTAATGATTTGAATTTTTCTAAATTTGGCAAATTTGAATGGAAAATCATTGGACTTATCCGTCGGATAAATGACAGGCGGAGCAATGCAAAGGTAGTATGGATCCGGGGCAACCATGATAGCGCCATCGTGAATTTAATGTCGCAATTAGTCGGCGTGGCCGTGCATGAAGAATTTTTGTGCCAGATTGGGGAAAAGAAATTTTTGGTAATGCATGGCGACCAATTTGACAAATGGGTAAATGATTGGCCGTATCTCAGTAAAATTCCCACAAAAATTTATAATTTTATCCAGAAAGTTGATGGTAAAAGACATCATTTAAGCCGGTTCATCAAAGATAAAAGCAAAACCTGGCTCAGGATTAACAAGTCAGTAGCCGAAGGCATTATTAAATATGCTAAAGAAAAACAGTATCAAGTTGATGGGGTTTTATGTGGTCACACCCACATCTCTGAAAATTTTTTACAAGACGGAATAATGTATTACAACACTGGCTGTTGGACAGGCGAACACGATCCGACTTACATCAAAATTTCCCACACTGGTGAAGTGGAAATTAAAGAATACTTTTCGCCTAAATAACTTTTCTTAGGTACTAATATTGACAGGAATATAGTTTTGTGCTAATTTATTGTATCAAAAAACAGATAAAACAAAACAAAAGGAAGGTATAAAATGGTAGCTTTGGAAACTAAACCTCGGGAAAGTGCGTGGCAAGTAAGCAGGCCCCAATCATTTTATCTGGCACAAGGGGTAATGTTTTTATTTGTTGGGCTTTTTATTGGCTTATTTATTGGCCCCATGCTGGTAGCTTTGACCCTGCTTAATGTGACAGCCGGAGTGAGTGCGAGTTTATCCATTGCCGTGTTATTTGGTTGGATTTTTGAAAGAGCAATGGGTTGTTATGGCTCCACTGCAAATTTCAGCTTTATGGATCTTTGCACTATTCCTGGCTGCGTTGGTCTTGGAATATCGGCTTGGATAATTTTCCTGAGCCATGCAACTCATGTGTATTCCGCATTAGCAATGCTTCTTGTTTTACCGATCACCACTTGGTTGTGGTCGTTCCGTTACAAGCAAAGCTAGATACCAATCTTAAACCCGACCGTTTTGGCCGGGTTTTTTCTTTTTAGTTACGAATATACTAAAATACCTTTATGGCCCTAATGTCATCTTTAAATCCTGCGCAAAAGCAGGCCATCACCCATAAAAGTGGGCCGCTCTTGATTGTAGCTGGGGCAGGCACGGGTAAAACCACGGTTATTACCCAGCGTTTGGCTTGGCTGATTTCTGATCAAAAAATCCAGCCTGACCATATTTTAGCCTTAACTTTCACGGATAAGGCCGCGGGGGAAATGGAAGAGCGGGTGGATAAATTACTGCCCATGGGTTACGTGGATTTGTGGGTTTCCACTTTTCACGCTTTTTGCGAAAGGATTTTGCGGGATCATGCCTTGGATATTGGTCTGGTGCCGGATTTCAAGTTGCTGGATGAAACTGACCAAGCCATTTTGATGCGGGAAAATCTGGATAAGTTCGAACTGAATTATTACCGGCCTTTGGGCAATCCCACCAAATTCGTGGCCAGCCTGATCAAACATTTTTCCCGCTGCAAGGACGAAGCCATTCGGCCCGAGGAATATTTGAAATATGCGGAAAAATTAAAGTTAGATTTGGATCAGGTGCATGGTCCCGCCATAAATTCAAAGGCAAAACACCGGCGGGACGTCGCTCCACAAGAGGTTTCATCAAAAGAAGAAGGTGCACAAGTGGATCTCCGCCGAAAAAAGAAAACCGAAGATGAAACTGATCAGATTGTTGAATCGGAACGTATTAATGAAATCGCCAACGCTTACCATACTTACCAGCAATTGCTTTTTGAAAAAGGTGCTTTGGATTTTGGCGATTTGATTACTCAAGCCTTGTATCTTTTTCAAAACCGGCCCAAAATATTAAATAAATACCGGAAGCAATTCGAATACATTTTGGTTGACGAATTCCAAGACACCAACTGGGCGCAATACGAACTGGTAAAAATTTTAGCCCAACCAGTTAACAATTTGACGGTAGTCGGGGATGATGACCAAAGCATTTATAAATTCCGCGGGGCATCGGTGGCCAATATCTTGGCTTTTAAAAAAGACTTCCCCAAGACCAAAGAAATTGTTTTGACTGAAAATTACCGTAGTACCCAAAACATTTTGGATTTGTCTTATGAATTCATCCAAAACAATAACCCCAACCGCTTGGAGGTGCAGTTAGGTGGTAAAAAATCAGCCAAGAGTAAAAATCCTGGACCGATGATAAGTAAGAAATTACTTGCCCAAACCAAAGATAAAGGCTTGATAGAATATTGGCTCATGCCCACTTTGGAACAGGAAGTTTTGGCCGTAATTGAAAAAATTCTGGAAATTAAAAAGTCTGGTAAAGAAAAAATATCTTACAATGATTTTGCCATTTTAGTTAGGGCTAATGACAGTGCCACGCCGATCTTCCAAAAATTAAAAGCCGTGGAAATCCCTTTCCAATTCTTGGCTTCGGCCGGGTTATACCGCCAACCGATTATTTTGGATATTTTGAATTACCTTAAGCTCTTGGGTAATTACCACGAAACCCCAAGCCTGTATCGGCTTTTGACCTTACCAATCTTAAAAATTCCTTTGCCCGATGTCATGACTTTAATGGCCATGGCCAGGCGGGAAACCAAGTCACTTTACGAGATTGTCCAATCCGCCAGGTTTTTAAATGGCCTTAAGCCCGAAACCGTAATTGGCATTGATAAATTACTGGCTTGGCTGGCAAAGCATGCGCAAATGGCCCGGACCCAACCTATCGGTGAAGTGGCTTTGAAATTTTTGGAAGATTCTGGTTTGTTGAAAAACGTCACCAGCAAAACCGATACTGAACATTTGGAACAGGTAAATTATGTCAATCAACTTTTTCAAATTTTTCATAATTTCCAAATCCGGCATGCTGAACCCACAGTCGGGAATTTTTTGAAAGAATTAGCTTTTGCCCAAGAAGCCGGGGACAGCGGCAGTCTGAAACCGCCAGAATGGGAACAAGGACCCGAAGCCGTAAAAATCATGACTGTGCATGGCTCCAAAGGTTTGGAATTTCCCTATGTTTTTATCGTAAATTTGGTCGACAAAAGATTCCCAACCATTGAAAGGCGAGAGGCAATTGAATTGCCAGTTGACCTAGTCAGGGAAAAGTTGCCAGAAGGGGATTGGCATTTGCAGGAAGAACGACGTTTATTTTATGTCGGTATTACCCGAGCCAAACAAGGTGTATTTTTCACCGGGGCTGAAGATTATGGCGGTACACGCAAGAAAAAGCCCTCTCGGTTTATGGAAGAATTAGGCCTTACACCAAAAGCCTTTAAATTAAAATCAAATTTATTAGTAAAGCCCGAAAACGGTCCAAGCAAACCAGAGAATAATTTGGAGTTATTGCGCAAAATCATGCCCCCGTATTTCAGTTTTACTCAATTGAAAGCTTTTGAAAAATGCCCCAAGCAATACAAATACGCGCACCTTTTAAAAATTCCAACCCCAGGCAAAGCCTCTTTCAGTTTTGGCCAAACCATTCACACCACACTTTTAAATTTTTTCAAATTGGTCAAAGAACGGGCTAATGCCGGCCAGCAGGATTTGTTCGGCAACCAAGTCGATAAAAAAACTGAAAGCCAAGAACCTTTAGTCAGCTGGTCAGAATTACAGCAGGTTTATCAAGGCGCTTGGATTGATTCTTGGTATGAAGATGCTCAACAAAAGCAGAAATATAAAAAACGGGGTATTGAATTCTTGAAAAGATTTTATGACAGTTTGCCCACACCTTGGCCCAAACCGATTGATTTGGAAAAGGGTTTTACCATCACCATCAATGGTCAAATGTTAAAGGGTAAGATTGACCGGATTGATGCCGTGTCTGGTGGTATTGAAATAATTGATTATAAAACTTCAGAAAGGCCGCCGGAAGAGGAAAAGGATGCGGAGTTGGAACAGTTGCATATTTACGCCATGGCAGCCAGGGAAGCCTTGAAATTAAATCCAGTTAAACTTACTTATATTTATCTAGCCATAGAAAAACCATATTCTTACGAAGTTGACGAAAAAGCCATTGAAAAAACCAAGGCGGAAATTTCTGAAACAATTACAGAAATATTGAAAAGTGATTTTGTGGCGACACCCGCTAAGCACGTTTGCGTTCATTGCGACTTTCAGGGAATTTGCGAAGATAGATGGAGGGGATAGTTTACCCCGCCCAAACCCTCCCCTTACTAAGGGGAGGAGTTTTCGGAACTAGCCCTCCAGGGGGTTAGGGGGAGGTTTTTATGTTAGGATTTAAGTAATAACCAAGCAATAAGTCGTTTGACTAAAGAAGGCTAAATGATAGGATTCAAATAAGTTTCTATAATTAATTAAAAATACTATGAACAATCCAGAAGAAAGAAACATGTCTCAAGAAGAGGGAAAAGATAATGTAGTTGAATTACGGGATGAATTGGAAGCAAAATTTAAAAGTGGAGCTGGAGTAAAAGAATTACAACCGATTGTGGAAGCTATTGCGACTCAATGTGCTGACCACACTGTGTGGAAAGATGTTGATAGAAAAGCCTGGGAAAAAGAGTACGATCAGGAATACGATCGTTTAGAAGAAACATATCTTCTTAATAACAATAATTAAAAAGCTCGGAAGTATTTACTATAGACGGATAGGGTGAGGATGGTTGTGGTAAGTGGGTGTAGGTGTCCGCTATTGCCAGGAGTACGTTAATTACAATTGTCCACACTCTGTCATTGCGAACCCGAGCGAAGCGAGTGGTGAAGCAATCTCATGCGTAAGAAGTATTTACTAAAACTGTATTACATTGCATGAAACGATTTTGGTTTATATTAATACCAATTATAATAGCCGGAGGGCTTTTTGTTGTGCTTGGTAAAAAAAGTTTAAACAACCAAGCAAATTTGAATCAGATTAATACAAATGCAAATTTAAATTCCAACCAAGTAGTCTTAAATGAAAATAGCAATTTAAATCAACCAGTAACTAATCAATCAAGCGCTAATCAGAATCAAAATTTAAACACCAATTCCAGTCAAAGCGTTTTACTTCCGCCAATCTCCAACGCCTTATCCCGAATTACCAAAAAGCCATTTGGAATTTACATCACCCCGAAAACTTCGCCAGTTCAACCTGAAAGGTTTACGGGTTATCACACGGGTGTGGATTTTGAAACCTTAGCCAGTGAAGCGAATATTGATGTGCCAATTTCTGCAGTGGTTAATGGCAAGGTTTTGGTCAAGCAATATGTTTCGGGTTATGGCGGGGTTTTGATTCAAAGTGCCACTATAAATAATCAAGCGGTAACAATTTTATATGGGCATTTAAAATTAGCCAGTATCAATTTAAAAGTCGGCCAACAAATTAAAGCCGGAGATAAAATTGGGGTTTTGGGTAAAGGTTATTCTTCCGAAACTGACGGCGAAAGAAAACATTTGCATTTGGGAATCCATATCGGCACTTCCATCAATTACAAAGGTTATGTCAGAATTAAAAGCCAGTTAAGTGGTTGGTTAGACGCGCAGAAATTGTTGTAGGTTTGACTTAAACAAAGCGAGTCATTATAATAAATTTCGACGAATCACAAACATCCCTCCTGGAGGGGAGTTTGTGCCGTTTTATTTCCCTTATGTCTCAACATACTTCAATTACATTACGCATATATTGGCAGCATGTTAAACGGTACCCCTTGACCGTGGTATTTGCATTGGCCGCGATCATCTTGGCGGCCATAGCAGGAGTCATCCAACCGCTTTTCTTCAAGAAGTTTTTCGATATTCTCTCGCAGGCCGGGCCAGACCGAGGCGGTATTGCCAGACAATTGCTTCAAGTCCTCATCACAATCGGGGCTTTGGAGTTATTTGGTTGGGCAATGTATCGCTTAGCAACTTTCACATCAATCGTGGTGCAGGGCAAGGTAATGTACGACCTAAGTACTATGTGTTTTGCCGCATTGCACCGGCACGCAGTAAGTTTTTTCGCTAACAATTTCGTGGGTTCGTTGGTGAAAAAAGTTAAGTGGTTTTCCCGCGCATTCGAGAAAGTATCAGATGACATCTTCTGGCGCATCATTCCAATGATCACCAGCCTAATCGCCATTTGTGTAGTTTTATTCCAGCGTAACACCACCCTCGGACTGGTTATTTTTGTTTGGTTGGCTATTTTCCTGAGCGCTCAAGCTTTTTTTATTCGGTACAAACTTAAATACGATCTGGCGCGTTCCACGGCTGAGACAAAGTCCACGGCTGTCCTGGCAGATACTATTACGAATTACAGCACCATAACGCTCTTCGGCGGTTTCCTGCGCGAGGTGCGGCGTTTCAGCCGCGCCATGGGCGCGCAGCGCCGGCTGTACATGCTGAGTTGGAATATTAGCGGTATTTTTGATGCTATCCAAAGCTTCCTTATGTTGTCATTGGAAATTGGCGGATTCGTACTTATTATCCACCTGTGGAAGCAAGGCATTTTGACGCTCGGCGACTTCGTACTTTTCCAGTCATACATATTGGTTCTCTTCAACCGGTTGTGGGATTTCGGCCGCGTGGCGCGGAATATTTACGAGAGTTTGGCAGACGCCGATGAGATGACGGTGGTTTTACAGACACCGCTGGAAGTTACAGACGTGCGTTCGGCCAAACCATTAGTGGTTTCAAAGGGTATAATTCATTTTGATAAGGTTGATTTTAATTATCAGCAAACCCGACGCATACTGCACCGATTTAGTTTGGAAATTGCACCCTGCGAACATATCGCGCTGGTCGGTTCGTCTGGGGCGGGGAAGTCTACAGTGGTGCAGGTACTGCTCCGACTGCAAGATCTCTCGGGCGGGCACATAAAAATTGACGATCAAGATATTTCTAAAGTTACGCAGGAAAGCTTACGTCGAAGCATTAGCGTAGTACCGCAGGATGTTGTGCTTTTCCACCGCTCGCTCATGGAAAATATCCGGTACGGCAAGTCAGATGCTTCAGATGCAGAAGTAATTGAAGCGGCTAAAGCGGCACATTGCCATGAGTTCATCCAGACGTTCACTGATCAATATAATACTTATGTGGGTGAACGCGGAGTTAAACTTTCGGGCGGAGAGCGCCAGCGCGTGGCTATTGCCCGTGCTATGTTGGCGAACTCGCCAATCCTCGTGCTGGATGAAGCAACCTCAAGCCTAGATTCGGAATCCGAGCATCTGGTGCAGGCGGCTCTCGCCAAGCTCATGGCTGGGAAGACTGTACTGGCAATCGCGCATCGGCTTTCTACTATTCGCGCCATGGATCGGATAGTGGTTATGGATGCTGGTCGAATAATTGAAACTGGTACGCATGACGAATTGCTCGTTAAGCATCCAGGCGTTTATAGTAAGCTGTGGAACCTTCAAGTTACTGGTACTGGCGTGCTACCCAAGTTGGTTGAAGTTGGAGAAGAAGATTTGTAAGGTTAGTTCAAAATGACAAACCAACCCTTCCATGCTATTTTAAGGCTGAAAGGAGGAATTTGGCCTTATGGGTTTTACCCCGATAAAATATACCTTAAATCGGAATATCCAATCCTCGGGCCTGCAAAACCAAGTTGATGGCGCACGCGTCATCGATATTTTTTCGCAGATAATCAAGGAAATTTTTGGGCCAGAATTCAATGAAAAAACCAAGGCTTTGTACTTAAAAAACCGGACCCTGACTATTTCAGTTACCTCGTCGGTAATTGGGCAGGAAATTAAATTGCGAGAGGCAAAGATAGTTGAAGCTATAAATCAAAAAATTGAGGTAAATTTGGTTGAAAGATTGAGGTTTTTAGTATAAAGATTTGGAGGGAAAACCCTAGTTTTTTTGCGAAAAAATCACTAGCAAAAACGCTATAAATATGTTATATTTATAAGGCAAACAGAGCCTTATTTTTTATTATCCGCCTTCGCACTAACTTTAAATTTTTCAAGTTATAAAGAAGTATTATTTTAAGACCTACTTCAATATATACAGACTACAAGAGCTTCGGCGGATTGCGCTATAGTTTTTTGGCGGATAAACCCTCCGAAGCTTTCCTGCCGACTGGAGCTTCAGCGAAGGTCGGAGCAAAGGAGGGTAGTAGAAATAAATTTTTTTCATTATCTTATGAGCTTAAAAAGTTATTTAATTATTTTCACCATTGCCACCCTGATTTTTTGGGCAGCTTGGGCAATTGTTTTCACGCAATTGAATCCTGACAGCAACCAAATCGTGACGGTCACCGCTTTTGCCGTAACTTTAGGTTTTGCCGCAGCCGGCACCTTTTCCTTGTTCGGTTTTGCAGTCAGGGCGCTATTCGGCAAAGATCCGGTCTTATTCCGGGTCTTGCGGACTTCAACCCGCCAAGGTGTGGTAACCGCAATTTTTTTGGAAGCACTTTTGGTTTTGCAAACCGTACGCTGGTTAGCTTGGTGGAATGTTATTCCTCTAGCCCTATTTTTCATTCTCATGGAAGGTTTTTTCTTAGCCCAAGATAGCACCGTGGAAAGGCAAACTCGATGAAGCAAGAGATTGAAAAATTATTTCAGGAAACTCTAAATAAAATCCAAACCCTTAAGAGTCTGGAAGATTTACAAAACTTATATTATGGCGTTTTAGGCAGGAAAGGGAAGTTTGCCCAATTACTTTCTGAATTACCAAATTTACCAGCGAATGAAAGAGCGGGCCTTGGCACCATAGCCAATCAAACCCGGAGTAAGCTGCAACAAGCTTTTGATCAGGCCAAAGTAAGATTTCAGAATCAAACCAGTAGTTCAACGGATTTTGACCCGACTTGGCCGGGTATTTTACCAAACATCGGGCATGTCCATCCGATCTCGGCTTTTTTAGAAAATGCGGTAAAGTTTTTTTCCAGCTTTGGCTATGACGTAGTTGAAGGGCCGGATGTTGAATACAGTCAGTATAATTTTGATTTATTGAATATCCCTGCGAACCATCCCAGCCGGGACCTTTGGGATACCTATTATATCCAGCCCCAAAGTTCACAGATTCTCTTGCGCACCCATACTTCGCCAGTCCAGATCCGCTATATGGAAACCCACAAACCACCGGTGCATATAATTGTGCCTGGCCGCGTGTATCGGCATGAAGCCACGGATGCTGGGCACGAAACCACCTTTACCCAGATTGAAGCATTGGTCATTGATAAGAATATCCATCTCACGGATTTGATCGGCACCCTGGATGCCTTTTTGCAGCATGTTTTTGGCAAGGTCAAAACCCGGGTACGGCCGCATTATTATCCTTTCGTGGAACCGGGTCTGGACATCGACATGTCCTGCTTGCTTTGCGGCGGCAACGGCTGCCCAGTCTGCAAGCATTCCGGCTGGCTGGAAATGCTGGGTGCAGGCATGGTGCATCCCAAAGTTTTAAAAAACATGAAAGCCGACCCGGACAAATATTCCGGTTTTGCTTTTGGCATTGGCGTGGAAAGAATGGTCATGCTACTTTATGGCATCCATGATATCCGCTTGTTCCTTTCGGGCGATTTAAGATTTTTAGAACAATTTAATTAATTATTAATTAAAAAAACATATGGAAGAAAAAACTTTAGAAGAAGTTGAGCGAGATATTCAAGATATTGAGGATAAGGAGTTGGATATCAAGCCAGAGCCGGAAGATTTAGTATTGGAAAAGGAAATGGAATTAACTGGAAAAGAAGAAGAATTTTTAGCTAAATTGAGACATGAAATAAGAACCTGGAAAGCTAGTGTTTCTGAATATGTCTATAACACTCAAGGTTATATCAGAGGGATTCAAGAGGAGGATGATTTTTCCCAAGAAGATATCGAATTATTTCATGCCTTTTTATTAGTTAAAGACAGATCGTCATATTATTTTCGAACAAACTTTGAAAAAAAATTAAATAAACATTTAACAAAATTTGATGGCAAACCCGAATCAGCATCTTATCAATTAGCAAGAATATTGGAATCCCTGAATCCAACCGTGGCTGAATCAGCTATGGCAGCCTAAAATAAATTATGCGAATACCTCTAAACTGGCTAAAAGAATTTGTCGCTCTTAGGTTAAGTCCGCAAAAACTTAGCCAGGTTTTGACTTTGTCCGGTTCAGAGGTTGAAAAAATTGAAACTGGGCCAGAAGTGACTGGGGTAATCGTGGGTGAAGTTTTGGAAGCCAACAAGCATCCCAATGCTGACCGTTTAAAGGTTTGCAAAGTCAGATTAGAACCCAAAGGAGAACCCAGGATAATTGTCTGTGGGGCGCCGAACGTGGCAGCTGGGCAAAAGGTCTGCGTAGCCATGCCTGGCACGGTTTTGGCTAATGGCCGGGAACTGCAAAAAGCCAATATCCGCGGGGTGGAATCTGATGGCATGATATGCGCCCAGGATGAGTTGGGTATTGGTACTGACCACAGCGGCATAATTGTTTTGGATAAATCGGCTGAAATTGGTGAACCGGCCAGCAAATGGCTAGCCAAACCCGAAACGGTTTTGGAATTGGATATCACGCCGAACCGGGGTGATTGCTTATCAATCCGGGGTTTGGCCAGGGAAGTGGCTGCCTTGACTGGCGGTAAGCTAAAATCACTTAAAGGTTTATTAAAAGAATCATCAGAAAAAAATCAGTTAAAAGTAAAAATTCAGGACACTAAGGCTTGTCCACAATATGTAGCTAGAACTGTAAAAGGCATTAAATTAACAAACTCGCCAGATTATGTCCAAGCACGGCTGTTAGCGTGCGGCATGCGTCCGATTAATGCCGTAGTTGATGCCACGAATTACGTCATGCTGGAACTTGGCCAGCCCTTACATGCTTTTGATGCAGATAAGGTTAAACAAATTGTGGTCAGGAAGGCGAAGGCTAATGAAAAAATCAAAACTTTAGATGGCCAAAACCGAAATTTACAGATCAATGACATTTTAATTACTGACGGCAAAAATCCTATTGCCATTGCCGGCGTGATGGGCGGGTCTGAAACTGAAGTCAGCCAGACAACGGAAAATATCATAATCGAATCAGCCAGGTTTGATCCCACAAGCATTCGGTTAACCGCCAATCGTTTGACCTTGCGATCAGAAGCCAGCACGCGCTTTGAAAAGGGGATTGACCCGAATGTTGCAATTGAAGCTGTGGATCGAGTGGCGGATTTAATCGTTCAATGGACTGGCGGTAAAATTTTAAAAGGCCAGGTTATAGCCGGACAAAAATCAATTTTCAAACCCAAGCCAATTTTGTTGGACTTGGAATATGCGGAAAAAATCTTGGGTGTTAAAGTCAGTCCCAGCTTGGCCAAACAAAAACTTACAGCTTTGCAGTGCAAGGTTTTGGTTACTGGTAAAAAATTTAAAGTCAGCCCGCCAAGCTTTAGACTCGATTTATCAACACCAATTGATTTAGTAGAAGAAATCGGGCGATTAATGGATTACAATACTTTTACGCCCAGCCTGCCTTTAACCCCGCAAAAAATCCGGCAGCAACCCAGTAACTTAGTCTTCTCCACGCTAGTAAGGCGCCGCTTGGTGATAGGCGGATTTACCGAAGTTTCAACTTATAGTTTTTACAGTAAAAAAACCGCCAGTAATTTTGATTTAGCTGACCAAACGCACGTGGCCTTGGCCAACCCCTTAAACCCAGACCAGGAATTAATGCGCCGCTCGATTATGCCCCAAATTTTGGAAATTGCCGGCCGAGCAAGCATCACTCGGGATAATTTGAAAATTTTTGAAATCGGCAAGGTTTTTTGGCCCCAAGACCAAAACAAGAAACTGCCGGATGAACCAGTTATGTTGGGCATGGTTTGTGTGCAAAAAAATCCTGAACCTTATTTGGTGATCAAGGGCGCTCTGGAGGATTTATTTACCTATTTTGGCTTTAAGGATATTAGGATCCATGCTTCTACCTCCACTTCAGCCAGGATTGTGGTTGGCAATGAACCAATTGGCATAATCGGACAGGTAGCCAGGAAATACCTGGAATTGGTAAAAATCAAGAAGCCCGCAGCCTTTTGCGAAATTGACTTAAGCCAATTAGCCAAAGCCTTAAGGGTTATTAAACGGGCCAAATCTTTACCCTTGTATCCAGCCGTGCAAAGGGATTTGGCTTTTGCCTTGCCAAAATCTGTTGCCTATGTTGAACTGGTTAGGATTATTAGAAATATTGATCCGCTTATTTTGTCAGTCCGGGGCTTTGACCGCTTTAAAATGCCGGATGGCCGCTTAAGCGTGGCCTTCCAAATCACTTTCCAGTCGCCAGGCAAAACCTTGACTCACGAAGAAGTCCAAAAGATTGTTGAAAAGATAGCCCAGGAAGCCAAAAAAACTTTTGGCGCAGAATTAAGAAATTAATTTAATAAACCCCAAAAATTTAAAATAATATTGATAATTAACTAACCCCTCACCCGGCCTTCGGCCACCCTCTCCCGCATTGGGGAGAGGGGAATGCTCAACACGCCCTCTCCTCTGGCAGGAGAGGGTCCGCGCCCGCCTGCCTTCGCAGGCGAAGTACGGTGGGCAGGAAGCGGGTGAGAGGAGGCGCTAAGGCAAAAATTCGAGGTAGAATTTTGTTCTTAAGTCTATGAATTACGAATTAATAGCATTTAATTACTTAAATTAAAGTTGAATAGTTATGACAAAAAAATCCCCATCTTCTGAATATTCAGCCAAGCAAATAACCGTCTTGGAGGGTTTGGAGCCGGTCCGCAAGAGGCCAGGCATGTATATTGGCAACACTTCCACTGAAGGCTTGCATCATTTGGTTTGGGAAGTCGTAGACAACTGTTTGGATGAAGCCATGGCCGGCCATGCCAAGAATATCATTTTAATATTAATGCCTGACCATAAGGTTTCTGTGGAAGATGACGGCCGCGGCATTCCAGTTGACATCCATAAGCAAACTAAAAAATCAGCCTTAGAAACTGTCTTAACTGTTCTTCATGCTGGCGGCAAGTTCGGCGAAGGCGGTTATAAAATTTCCGGCGGTTTACATGGCGTCGGCGTCTCAGTCGTCAACGCTTTGTCAATTTATATGCGGGCGGAAGTCAAGCGCGATGGCAAGTTATGGGCGCAGGAATATAAAAGGGGCAAAGCCCAATTCAAGGCCAAACCAGTGGGCAAAGCCCGGGGCACTGGCACGACTATTATTTTCCAGCCAGATTCGGAAATTTTTGAAACTTTAGAATTTAATTTGCAGACCATTAAGGACCATTTGCGCCAGCAGGCTTACCTGACCAAAGGCGTTAAAATCAAAATAATCGATAAACGCTTGCCAGTGCCTAGGGGTCAAAACGCGCCAAGTTATACTTTTTGCTTTGAGGGCGGCGTTGCCAGCTACGTGAAGCACTTGAACCATAACAAGGAAAAGAAGCATGACAATGTTTTCTATGCTGACAAAGAATCAAACAATATCCAGGTGGAAGTTGCCATGCAATATACGGATGATTATAAGGAAACGGTTTTCAGTTTTGCCAATAATATTTTTACCACGGAAGGCGGTATGCACTTGATGGGTTTCCGGGGAGCTTTGACCCGGCAGCTGAATTCCTATGCGCGCAAGCAAGGTTATATAAAAGAGAAAGATGATAACCTAGGCGGGGAAGACGTACGGGAAGGCTGTACAGCCGTTATTTCCGTAAAAGTCCGGGAACCGCAATTCGAAGGCCAGACCAAAGCCAAATTAGGCAATGCCGAAGTCAAACCCGCGGTGGAAGGCGTGATGGCCGAAGCTTTGGAAATTTATTTAGAAGAGCATCCCCGGGATGCCGAAGCCATAATCGGCAAATGCGTTTTAGCCCAAAGGGCCAGAGTGGCAGCCCGCGCCGCTCGTGATACTGTTTTGCGCAAAGGCGCTCTGGATGGTTTTGCTTTGCCGGGCAAATTGGCTGATTGTTCATCCAAAGACCCGAAAAATTCCGAACTGTACCTGGTGGAAGGCGATTCAGCCGGCGGCAGCGCCAAACAGGGGAGAGACCGAAATTTCCAAGCTATCCTACCTTTGCGCGGAAAAATTCTGAACGTGGAAAGAGCCAGGTTAGACAAAATGCTTGCCAATAATGAAATCAAATCTTTGATCATTGCCATGGGTACGAATTTTGGCGAACAATTCCGGCTTGAGGATTTGCGCTATGACCGCATTATTATTATGACTGATGCGGACGTTGATGGTTCGCATATCCGGACTTTGCTGTTGACTTTGTTCTACCGGTATTTCCCCCAGCTGATTTTAACCGGCCATTTATACATTGCCCAGCCTCCGCTTTTCCGCGTGCAAAAAGGCAAGGACTTCAAATACGTTTTTAATGAAGACGCTCTGGAAAAAGTAAAAAAAGAGTTTGAAGCTAAAATCGCAGCCAAGCCGGTTAAACCAGCCAAGGGCAAAAAAGCTGAAGCAGTTGAACCGCCAGTTGCACCAGACGAATCGGGCAATGTCATTGAAACCACAGGCAGCGGATTGAACATCCAGCGCTATAAAGGCTTAGGCGAAATGAACCCGACCCAGCTTTGGGAAACCACCATGAACCCGGTAACACGTATGATGAAGTTGGTAACTTTAGATGATGCCGAAGCTGCTGACCAGGTTTTCGACATGTTAATGGGCAATGAAGTGGCGCCTCGAAAACGCTTTATCCAGACGCATGCAAAATCAGTCAAAAACCTCGACATTTAAAATTATTTTATCCCGAGCTAAGCTCCCGAATCTTATTGAATAAGTGTAGCTGAGACGGGCAGAAGGGTGGGGAAAGTGGTATAAATATTAAAATAATACTAAGATCATTTTTCACTCTTCTTTAAATCTAAATTTTTCAGTGTCTCCATTTGATAGTTTGATTATCAATTTACAAGGTAAAGTCTGGCATCCTGTTGGTGGATCAAAATCTGTAAACGTGATAGACGGTAAAATTTTTATAATTCAGCAACTTAGATTATTGAGATCCGCCTATATTTCATTAGTGGAAGTCGCAGACGAGGTAAAGAAACGTCAAGAAAGAATGAAAGGTACTACAGAAGTACCATTTGTTATCGCAGCTCTTGATCACGCTGCCGATCAATCTAATGTGATATTAAGTTTTAACAGTTTTGTGAGTGTGTTATATCAATTAAATCGCGTCCTGCCCATACATTTTCCTGGCTGTGGAGATATACCTAATTATCCGAGGATACGTTTTTATCGTAATAAAGCAGTTGAACATTGGGATGAGTATGTTGCTAGTGTACCCGGTACAGGTTTCACATTTAAATTTGGAAAAGCAGCAATACCAGTAATTGAAGGCGACTTTGAATATCCCAAAAGGCAAATACTTCTTCAGGAAGTTAAAGCTAAGTTCAAAGTTATAGGTGGCAATTTCGTTTGGGTTGATGAGGCATACAATATGCTTGGCTGCGATAAGGCGTATTGCGATGCAGTATTCAAAGCACTTGAGGGATCAGGGAAAATGAGTTTACATAAAGGTAAAAATTCCGATTTTGATTCACTTATCTCACTATTGTTGAGATTCGGATTTCCAGCGCCTTTTAATGACGTCGAAGAATATTGCGACTTGTTGGTAGCACATATTAGTAGGTTTGTTTGAGTGAAATTAATATATAACACTTTCACGGTTGGCTGCTAATTTTCAGCACGATCCTATTATCATCTCTTAATGACACTCAAAAACAGGCGGTTACATATGCGTCCGGCCTGCTTTTAATCGACATTCGTGAGGGGTTTAGGATGATAGGTAAAAAATAATTTTAAGTATATAAAAAATCTCGCTACTTGGCGGGATTTTAGTTAATAAATTTTTATCTTGCAAACGGTTCTAATCGTTCAACTCTTCGAACATCAGAATCATCAATGACATTTTTATCGTGGAGAATGCCAACCAAAGCATGGAGTTTGGTATCTTCTTTTCGCGTGAGCACCACCAAGTCTCCGCGGAGGTCAGATAATTTGTCATCCAAGTAATCCTTTGTGACAAAGTGCATAAGCCTCTGGTCAAGATAGTCTTTGGTAACTAAGGTAGCCATTTTAGTTTGGATATCTTGCAACTGTCTGTCAACCGATGTCGAATAAACATGAATTGCCTCCATGATTTCAGAGTTGTTTGGTTGTTGAGAGGTTTTTGAGGTCATAAATTTAAGATGGGTTAGCCATCCTCAAGTCCAGATTACCAGCATAGCGCGACTTTTACCTTATGACAAATAGATTTAAATGTGGCTATTTTTCGTTTGGTTGACAACCTTAAGTATAGGTGTTAAATTATCCACATCACGCCCGAGCGGGCGGTTTTTAAGAATCACAATTCTCCTAAAATTCAGTAAAAATGGCTAATTGGCTGACGAAATATTTCAAAGAATCCTACGAAGAACTCAAAAAAGTGTCTTGGCCCACCCGCAAGGACACTGTTCGGGACACCCTGGTAGTTATTGGCGTTTCCTTGGCTGTGGCCGCTTTTTTAGGCCTTTTAGACTTAGGCCTAACCTTTGGCTTAGAGAAATTATTTGCTAGATAACCCGTTAATATATGCCAAAACAAACAGTCCAATATGGCCGTAAATGGTATGTCTTGCACACCTATTCTGGCTATGAGGAAAATGTCTCCAGGAATTTAAGGCAAAGAATCGAATCCATGGACATGCAAGACAAGATTTTTAACGTCCTCATTCCAACCGAGAACAAGATCAAGATCAAGAACGGCAAGCGCCGGGTCGTCACCGAAAAGATTTTTCCTGGTTATGTTTTGGTGGAAATGATCGTTACGGATGATTCTTGGTATGTTATCCGTAATACCCCCAATGTCACTGGTTTTGTCGGCACCGGCACTACGCCTACGCCAATATCAGATGAAGAGGTTAAGGAAATGCAAAGGCGCATGGGTGTGGCTGAACCGAAATTCAAGATTGATGTAATGGTTGGCACACCAGTTAAGATCACTGATGGTCCATTCAAGGAATTTGAAGGCAAGGTTGCCGAAATTGACGAAGCTCGTGGAAAAGTTAAAGTATTAGTCTCCATGTTTGGACGGGAAACACCGGTGGAACTAGACTTCTTGCAAATTAAGAAAATTTAAAGTTACGAAATACGAAAAAAGATACGAATTTACGAATTACGAATTCGTAAATTCCAACCCAAAACTTAGTCTTATAATTCGTATTTTGTACATTCGTAAAATTCGTTCGTAATTCGTAAATAATATTATGGCTAAAAAAATTAAGACAGTCGTTAAACTCCAAATTACTGGCGGCCAGGCTAATCCAGCGCCTCCAGTCGGTACGGCTTTAGGGCCCCATGGTTTGAATTTGGCTGAGTTCTGCAAAAAATTCAATGAAGCTACCAAAGACCGGATGGGCGAAGTTACTCCGGCGGAAATTACAATTTATGAAGATCGGACTTATGAATTTATCCTTAAAACTCCGCCAGCCGCGGAATTGCTGAAAAAAGCCGCTAAGATTGAAAAGGGCTCAGGCAAGCCTTTGCAGGAAAAAGTCGGCAAAGTGACGAAAGCGCAAATTAAGGAAATTGCGGAAAAGAAAATGCCAGATTTGAATGCTAAAGACTTGGCGGGCGCCATGCGAATTGTCGAAGGCACTGCCCGCAATATGGGTATCACTATTGAAAAATAAAGATATGCAACAACCCCCCAGTACAATTCGAAGCATTTATTTCTACTTAGTCTCATTAATTGCTTTAGGTTTTATAGTGGGGTCCAGTGTTTATCTTTTGAATTACGCGGCTAAAGCAGGCGTTTTCAAGAATGCAGATTTTACTTATCGGGGCACACCTCCAGGAATTTTTGCAGTTTCGCCAAAGATTGACTCGGCTAGCCCTGCTTTTGCTGTCACTTGCCAAGACAAATGTTCACTCACTGACTCAGACCGGCTTAGCATTTCTGACTGGCAGCAAAATTATAAAGCTTGGCGTGAACAGCCTTCAGCCAAGACCAACCGGGCTAGGGGATTAGTGAACGCCTTATCCTTTCTGGTTGTTGCCTTGCCGATTTTTTTCTTTCATTTTCGGACCGCCCAAAAAGATTATAAACAGGCAAATGATTCGGCAAATGGCGAATCCGTAAGCCGGGGTTCAAAGACCTTGCGTTCGATATATTTTTATCTGGTTGCTTTAGCGGCGGTGGTAATGTTCATAATTTCCGCAGGTGTGACAATCAATACGGTTTTGAAAACCTGGGTCGTTAAAGATGCAAATACTAAATCCTCAGCAAGTACGCCGGTCAAATTGCCTGGAACGCCAGCAACTACCGATACCCAGGGCGTCAGTTCATTGTTGGCCTGCGCGGATAAATGCAGTCTTTCAGCCGAAGTCAAACAGGAATTACAAAATTGGCAAACGGATTATACCCAAGCCCAAACCGAGCTTGATAACCAAAACAAGAATGATTGGCAAAGGACCTTAGCCACTTCAATGCCTTTCCTTTTAGTCAGTATTCCATTATTCTGGTTGCACTGGCTGGTCATTCAAAAAGACCGGAAAAAACAAATAAGTTAAATTTTAATCATTAATTAGGCGGGAGAGTCGTTAGTCACGATTCGCAATCCCTTTATCAAGGGGGCCACCGCGGAAATTAAACCTATGATAAAACGTTCAAAGCGTTATAAAGAAGCTGCCAAGCTTATTGATAAGAGCAAGTCTTATCCTTTAGCCGAAGCAGTGGCTTTAGCAAAAAAGACTGCAAACACCAAGTTTGTGGGCAGTTTGGAATTGCACTTGAAATTGGGCATTGATCCCAAGAAGGCCGAACAGTTAGTCAGGGGCTCGGTGAATTTGCCGCATGGCACGGGCAAGTCCAAGAAAGTCGTGGTTTTTGCGACTGGCCCAGCCGCCACTGCCGCGGAAAAAGCCGGAGCTGCCAGGGTCGGCGGCGAAGAGCTGATTAAAGAAATCAGGGAAAAGGGCGGCTTGGATGCGGATGTGGTTGTGGCCACGCCAGACATGATGAAGCATTTAAGCACGGTGGCTAAAATTTTGGGTCCCAGGGGCTTGATGCCAAACCCAAAAAATGAGACCATCACGCCTGATGTGGCTAAAGCTGTGAAGGAATTATCAGGCGGCAAGGTGACCTTTAGGAACGATGAATCCGGCAATTTGCACCAAGTCATTGGCAAACAGGGATTTGAAGACAAAGCCTTGGTTGAGAATGCGGAAAGTTATTTAGAGGCGGTCAAAAGGGTAAAACCGGCAGCAATTAAAGGCACTTATATCCAATCTTTGACCCTGAGTTCTTCCATGGGGCCGGGGATTAAAGTTCAAATCTAACCGTTCAAAACCATGAATAAAAGAGAAAATTATTTATCTTGGGATGAGTGTTTCATGTTAATGGCGGAATTGATCGCCCAGCGCTCCAAAGACCCCAATACCCAGGCTGGCTCGGTTATCGTCAATGAAAATAATATCATAGTTGGTTTGGGTTATAACGGTTTTCCACGCAGTACCAGCGATGATGAATTGCCTTGGGCCAGGGAAGGGGATTTTTTAGAGACGAAATATGCTTACGTGGTCCATGCTGAAGAAAATGCCATTTATAACGCCAATAAATCGACCCATGGCTGCAAAATGTACGCCACGCTTTTCCCTTGCAATGAATGCGTTAAAGCCATAATCCAAAACGGCATTAAGGAAGTGATTTTTGCTTCAGATAAATATCATGATGAAAACATCTGGATTGCAGCCAGGAAAATGCTGGATATGGCTGGAGTGAAATACCGCCAATATACCCCTCAAAATAAATTAAAACTTGAAAAGTCATGATAATTGGTTTGACTGGCCTGCTAGGCGCAGGCAAAGGCACGGCAACCGAATATATCGCGAAGAAGTATGGAGCGGTGACCAAGAAGTTTTCAGATCCGATCCGGGATATCATTAAGCGCTTGTACCAGCCCATTACCCGCGAACACATGCAAAGCTTGGGCAAGTATTTGCGTTCAGAATTTAATAATAATAATATTTTTGCGGAAACCCTGCTTAATGATGTCAGCCAGTCTGACCAGAAACTTATCGTCTTGGAAGGTTTTCGCCATAAAGATGAATACCAGCTTTTTCGAAAACGTGATGATTTTATTTTTGTGGCTGTGGAAGCCAGCTTGGAAAAGCGCTTTGAAAGAGTCAAACTACGTCCGGAAAACGTTGGCGACCAAAATTTAACTTTGGAGCATTTCAAGCTCCAGCATGAATTTGAAACTGAGCAGGCAATTCCCAGCCTGATTACGCTGGCAGATTTCCGTTTGGACAATAACGGCACCCCGGAAGAATTAATTAAACAAATTGATGAATTAATGAAAAAACTTGGCCATGAAATTCAAAGTTAAGATTTTAAATCCAGAAGCACTACCGCCTAAATATGCGCATGAAGGTGATGCGGGTTTGGATGTTTTTTCTTGCGAAGATCATGTTTTGCAGCCTGGGGAAAGGTATTTGTTTAAGCTTGGATTTAGCGCGGAATTTGAACCAGGTTATGTATGTCTGGTCTGGGATCGGTCAGGCTTGGCCGCTAAGCAAGGACTGACCAACCTGGCTGGGGTAATTGACGCCAGCTATCGTGGTGAATATGGCATAGTGGTATTAAACACCTCCCAAGAAGCAGTAGAAATAAAAAAAGGGGAGAGGATTGCCCAAATGTTAATTCAACCCGTCCAAAGCGTTCAAGTTGAAGTGGTGCAGGAATTATCAGACTCCCAAAGAAGCCAAGGCGGTTTTGGAAGCACGGGGAAGTAATCATCTGTCATTGCGAGCGACCCCGCGGCCGCGGGGGAGCGCGGCAATCTCCTAATCTGTTTATATTTATAAAGACCCCTCACCCCTTCGGGGTTCAGGATGGGCATATTTGGTTTTGACTTTTTTCTCGGGTTAAATTAAGGTGGAAGCAGCAAATTTTTAGATGGTCGTTTGAAAACCTAAGCCTTTTTCAAGGAGAAGAGTAATGACAGCCGCGGAAATTGGGTTTCGGAAGCGTTTAGCCGCTCAACAGATAAGCAAGGAAACTTTAGTTTGTGTTGGTTTGGATCCTATGCCGGAAAAATTGCCTGTTTGTTTTTCAACTTCATCCAATCAATTATTAGCGCAGAAGGTAGCTACCTGGATGAAGGATATTGTTTTTGTTACAGCGCATTTTGGTTGCATGTTCAAGCTGCAAAGCGCGCACTGGGAAGCCATTCCCGGGGGACGCGAAGCCATGCAAGAAGTAATTCAATTTATCAAAAAAGAATTTCCCTATATGCCTGTGTTTTTGGATTGTAAGCGGGGAGATATCGGTCGAACCCAAGAGCGATATCGAGTGGCGCATTTTAATCTAGATGGTGTTGATGGCATGAACTTTTCGCCCTATATGGGCAAAGACTGCATGGAGTTCTTGGTCGACAAGAGCTATCCAGGCCGGGCGATTGTTGGCCTATGCTACACCAGCAATCCTTCAGCCCGGGAAGTGCAGAATTTGCTTATTGACAACCGTATGCCGTTGTGGGAAGTCATCGCTATCATGACTTTTCAATGGGCCAAAGATCTTGGCATTCTTGAAAACGCCGGTCTGGTCATGGCCGCGGCTTATGAAGAGCCCAAAGGCTCTGGGCACATTTACGACAGGCACTTGATTCGTTGCCGGGAGATAGTTGGCGACAAGCTCTGGTTCCTGATTCCAGGCATTGGTAACCAAGGCGGGTTCATTGAACAAACAGTCAAAGCTGCTTATATAGGTCCAGGTTCAATTGCAATCAACTCTTCTTCGGATATAATCTTTGCCAGTACTGGCGAAGATTATGCCCAGGCCGCGGTTAATAAAGCCAAAGCCTTGCGTGACGCAATACGGGCAACGATGCCTAAATGAAAATCACCGAAGAAATATCGGCTGTTTTACAATAAAGGAGGCAATACCGTGAAATGTGACGTTTGTAAGGGAAAAGGCCAGAAATATGTCGTTGACAGAGTTGTCCAAGGACAAGATTACGGTCCATCAACAGAAGGGCACCATGAGAGATGCTGGAAGTGCAATGGCGAAGGAGAGATCCCACCGTTCACCATGAACGAACAAGAAGTTCTGGAAGTTCTTGGTAAAGTTGCGGCGGTAATTACCAACAGCCACATTGTCTATACCTCTGGCAAACACGGCTCGGTTTATGTTAACAAGGATGCGATATATCCGCATACTAAGGAAACATCAAAGTTATGCCGTGCAATTGCCCAACAGTTTACTGACAAAGGCGTGGAGTTGGTGATCTCTCCAGCAGTCGGCGGCGTCATCCTTTCGCAATGGACGGCGTATCACCTCACCATGTTGACAGGAACTGAAGTCATGGGCGTGTATGCCGATAAAGCCAGCGAAAGCGATGATTTTATCATCAAACGCGGATATGACAAGCTGATTGCCGGCAAGCGAGTGCTGGTGGTAGAAGATGTTTTAACCACCGGCGGCTCCGTGAAAAGAGTCGTAGAAGCAGTTCGTGCCTTCGGCGGAAATGTCATCGGGGTTGGCGCGCTGTGCAACCGCGGCGGTATTATGCTAAAGGACATTGGTAATGTGCCAGAGCTTTACGCCCTGGTTAACGTTAATCTTGAAGCCTGGGACGAGGCAGATTGTCCGCTTTGTAAACAAGGTGTGCCCATCAGTACCGATGTCGGCAAAGGCAGGGAATTCCTTGCCCGGAAACAAGTTCCTTAAGCTTTCGATCGCTAAAAAGCGGCTAGGTCTGAAATATTGACCCAGGCCGCTTTTTTATTGTCTTGCCAGCTTTCTTATAGTTTAGTAAAGTATGCGCACATGGGCAGCATAGAAACTAATGATCGAGAGATATTTGCCATAACTGGCTTGGCGCCAGAAGTGCTGGCCGTGGGCATGGCCAAATATTCCCGCTCCCAAGCTTCCATCAAGGAAACCATTGCGGAATTGACCGAAGAAAAATCCGCGGAATTCCACGAGAAGTGGGTTTTGGGTTATGGCGACGCTTCCGTGGCTGATATGGCCGTGGTGGCTTTGGCTTGTGAAAATGTCTCAATTTTGGCCAGCAAAGCCATTGAAGACCATCGCTTGGCTTCTTATCAGGAGAAATCCACACGTTATGTTTCTTTTGAACGCCAAGCTTTACCTGATGGCACCAAATTGCCCAGGCGCTATTACCGGCCAGTGCCAATCATGTCGTCGGTTCACACTGGGCTATATGAAGATACTTGCGAGAAAATGTTTGATGCCTATAACGACCTGACTGACTTGATGCAGGAGTTTTATAAAAATAAATATCCGCTTATAGCTGACATGACGGAAAAAGGTTATACAGCCAAACTCAAGGCTCGGTCTTTGGATATTGCCCGCTATGTTTTGCCAGCTTCCACTTTAACAAATCTTGGCTGGATAACTTCTGCTAGGAGTTTGCGTCGGGCAATTTTTAAAATGAAGCAGAATGATTTGGATGAAATCCGACAAATCGCCCATGAAGTGGAAGAGGCAGCCACTGAACCAGCACATAATCCCCAAGCTTTGAAAGTCGATGAATTTTTAAAAGAAGGCGAACAAAACCCAGATCCAAAAATCCAGGAGCTCATGGCCAAAATTCGCGCTTCGATAAATTTGCAAGTCAAAGGTGCGCCAACTCTGATTAAGTACACAGATCCCACGCCTTACAATCGGGAAGCCCGTCATCGGATGCAAGAACTGGCAATTAAATATCTGGGTGATTTGCACGTTTTGGCAGATGAAGCGCGAGTCAAATTCCACCCCAGCCAAAATTTGGAAATTGACCTGGCTACCACATTGCTTTATGAAGTGACGCATTTTTCTTTTGGCCAAATTAGAGAAGTGATTGAAAGCTTGAGTCCAGCCGAACGCCAAGAAATTATTGAAGCCGCTACCACTGATCGGGGCGACCATGACGTGGTGGGCCGGGCTTTTGAAGCCGGCGGTTTGATTTTTGACACCCTAATGGACTTTGGCGCTTTCCGGGACTTGCAAAGGCATAGAATCTGTACGCAAATCCACCAGCCCTTAACCCTAGAACACGGCTTTGAATCACCGCCTATGCCTATGGGCTTGGAAGAAGCAGGGGGATTAGATATTTTTGAAACTATTTGCCAGCAAGTTGCTGCCAGTTATCGGATTTTGTCCGCGGATTTTCCCCAAGAGGCCAGTTATATCTTGCCTTTGGCTACTAAAAAGCGAACGTTATTTTTCATGAATCCTAGGGAATTAACGCATATGGTTGAATTACGTTCACGTTCTGGCGGTCACTTGTCTTACCGATACATTGTCGAAGAAATGTATAATCAGGTTAAAGCGATTTATCCGAACTTGGCCAAGCACATCCGCATTTCGGAAATTGATTTTGCAAAAGATTTTTACAAGCGGTAATTATTAATTTAAACATCAAAAACCCCCGATCGAAACCGAGGGTTTTTTTAGAAATGTGCGGGCAATTGTTTAGCCCAGAAGCTTGCCAATGCCATAAGCGCCAAAAAAGTACAAGCAGACCCAGATAGCATGGCCGAGTAAAGCGTAAACGGTAAAAAGCACGGTTGTGGGTTTTTCCCTAAACCCGGCACGATAATTGATATAACCAAGTCCGCCGGATTTCCAAAAGCGGCTGGTAAAAATCAGGAGGCCTTTTGACTTGGCTTGATTAAATCTGTCTCTGGCGGCCTCAAAGCCATTATTTCCAACGACGAAATTTGGTGTTTTTAGATTTCGGCCTAAGTAATAGGCAAAAAGAGATCCAGCGGTGGTTGCTATGACCAATATGGCAAAATTCGGAATGCCATAAGTCGGCGAAATGATCCAAGCAAAACCCAGCAAGATCGGCGCGGGATTGGTTGGAACACCGGGAATTAAATTGCCGATTACGGCCAGAAGCATCAAAAACACAATGCCCCAGCCAGAAGCGGCGATTGTGGTTAAAGCATGCCGGAAATCAGGCCAAATAATAAGCAAGATTAGCCAAGGGATATACAGCCAAGAGCAGACCTTTGAGAATTTGTCCAAACCGCCCATATCCCGAGTGAAGAATTTCATGATTAACCTCCGTTTGTTTTGATAATTATTCAGTTTTCAAGTTTTTGGTTTTCGGATAAGATTAACATTTAAAGGAATTTTGTCAATACCTTAGGGGACTGATAAAATAGGAGTATGAAAAAAGGCGTATTCATTATAGTTGATGGTTTGGATGGGTCGGGCAAGGGCACGGCCGTGGATGCTTATGGCGAATGGGCGCAAAAGCAGGGTCTGAAAATCTTTGATTTGCGGGAATATTCCAAAAAACACCATGCATTGCCGGAACCGGAAGAATTAAGGACATATCAGATAATATTGTCTGGGGAGCCGACTTATGATGGGATTGGCCGGGCGATTCGGGAAGAATTCGTGAAGGAAAACAACCGGGAATATTCAGCTAAAGCTACGGCCGAAGCTTTTAGCTTGGATAGGTTGGTTTTGTATACCAAAGTCATTTTGCCAGCCTTAGAAATGGGTAAAATGGTCATTCAAGAAAGAGGCTTGACTACCTCGATTTGTTACCAGCCAATCCAGGGCAATATTGCCTTGAAAGAACTTTTAAAGTTGGAAGGCAACCAATTTACCTTAAAGCATCGGCCAGATTTATTATTAATCGTAGTTTGTCCGCCCAAGACCTGCATCCAGCGCTTGCAAAAAAGGTTAGGCAAACAAGACCAGGCAATTTTTGAAAAACTGGATTTTCTAAAAAAAGCTGATAAGCGTTTTCGAAGTCCTTGGTTTGCGGATATTTTCAGAAAACAGGGGAGCGTGGTAGGGTATTTGGACACTAACGACACTGTAGAAGAAACCAAGAAAGAGGCAATCGGTTACATCAATGATTTTCTTAAAAGATTATGACATTAGAACCTGTTATTGGATTGGAGATCCACATTCAACTCAAAACTAAGAGTAAGATGTTTTGTGCCTGCGCTAACGTGGATACCGAAGTTGCGCCAAATACCGCGGTTTGCCCGATATGCCTGGGGCATCCGGGAGTTTTGCCTTCACCCAATGCCCAGGCTTTTAAATTTGCAGTTGAGTTCGCCCAAAGCTTGAATTTTGAAATTCCGGCTTTGACCAAATTTGACCGCAAGCATTATGCTTATCCAGACTTGCCAAAAGGTTACCAAATTTCCCAGGCAGATTTGCCTTTGGGCAAGAACGGCCATGTGCTTTTTGAAATTGACGGGCAAACCCAAAGAGTCCAGTTTGAAAGAATCCATTTGGAGGAAGATTCAGCCAAAAACGTGAAAGCGCCTGATGGCCGGATTTTGGTTGATTATAACCGCGCTGGCACCCCGCTCTTGGAATTGGTAACCACCCCAAGTATCCATTCGCCAAAAGAGGCAAAATTATTCCTGGAGGAACTGCATAAAATCGCCAGGCATTTGAAAGTTTCCAAAGCCGATATGGAGCAAGGGCATTTACGTTGCGACGCTAATATTTCTTTAAGGCCTATTCCCGAAGAAACCTTGACGGCGCCAATTCAGCCCAACGAACATGGCTTTTTTCCCAAAACCGAGATAAAAAATTTAAATTCTTTCCGAAACGTAGAAAGAGCCCTGAACTACGAAATAAAAAGGCAGACTGAGTTATGGAATGAGGGCAAGCCTCCGGAAAAACAGTCCACTAGGGGTTGGGACGAAAGAAGAGGCATGACAGTCGAACATCGAGGTAAAGAGACCAGTGCTGATTACCGTTATTTTGCCGAGCCAGACATCCCGACTATCGAATTAGCCGATGAATATCTTTTACAAAATACCAGCGATTTAGTGGAATTGCCCAGGGATAAAACTAAGCGCTTCCAGGCGCAATACAATTTATCAGCGGCTGAAGCTAAACAATTGGCCCATGACTTGCACGTTGCGAATTGGTTTGAAGCGGTAGTATCTGAACTTCAGAAATGGATTACAGCCAGGCAAGGCGCTATGCCGGATATGCCAGAAGAGGAGTGGACTAAAATTAACCAAAAAATAATAAGAAAAGCAGCTGGTTGGGTAACGACCAAATTATTTGGTATTTTAGCCGAACAGCAAATTGCTTTTCAAGATTTGAAAGTCAGCCCCGAAGATTTCGCAGAATTTTTAACTTTATTAAATGAACATCAGCTGAATAATACTACTGCGTTGGTACTGCTTCAGCAGATGGTCAAGACCGGTTGGGATCCGCATCGAATCATGTCGGAACAAGATTTAAAACAAATAACCGACCCCCGAAATATTATCGGGATTGTTGATCGGGTTTTAACGGAGAATCTGGAAATCGTTGAAGATGTTAAAAACGGCAAAGTCACCAAAGTACAGTATTTAATCGGCCAGGTCATGAAGTTAAGCAAAGGCAAGGCTGACCCGGATATAGTCAGGGATCTCCTGGGCAATAAACTGAAAATAGATATTTAACCTAGGAATTCTTTAATTAATTTATTTGCTTGGGCCACATTTGTCACCCAATGGATTTTCTTATTCCTTTTAAACCAAGTGATTTGCCTTTTGGCGTATTGGCAGATTGCCCGATAGAGTTGCTGTTCCATTTCTTCACGGCTGATTTTATTTTGGATAAAAAGTGTCAAATAGCGGTACTCTAAACCTAGTTCGATAAGCCGTTTAGCTGGGACCCCCGCTTGCAAGAGCTTTCTGACTTCTGCCAACATTCCCTGTTTAAGCCTTTTTTGCAGACGGATTTTGATTTTGTTTTTGAGGATTTTTAGGCCTGGGTTCATTCCCAGCCAAAGCACTTGGTAGGCTGGTTGGTTTTTTAAGAGGGGAATGGGCTTTTTGGATTTTAAAATAATTTCCAAGGCCCGGACTAATCTGGCTGGATTATGCCGGTCGATATTTTTTGCCCGAAGCGGATCCAGTTTTTCTAGTTTTTTATAGAGAATTTCATTTGGCAGTTTGCTAAGCTTTTTCCGTAAAATCAAGTCTGGTTTGACTGCAGGCAGCTGCATGCCTGAAAGTAAAGCGTCAACCCAAAATCCGGTCCCGCCAACAATAATTGGAATTTTTTTTCTTTTGGCTACATCGCCGACGGCAATTTTTGAACTTTTAATAAAATCCGCAACTGAAAATATTTTTTTTACCCCGATCACATCCAAAAGATGGTGGGGAATTTTTTTTCTTTCCAATTTTGAGATTTTACCGCTGCCCAAGTCCAAACTTCTATAAACTTGCCTGGAATCAGCTGAAACAATCTCCCCATTATAATTTGCAGCAATTTTTAAGCTTAAAGCTGATTTCCCGCTGGCATTTGGCCCAACTAAAGCAATTATTTGAATTTTTTTCCTTGGCATATGTTTATTTCATAACGATTTGCATTTTTAGTCAAACCGTGGTACAATATAGATAAATAAAATAAAATATGATGAAATTATGGAGGTAAAGCCGCAGAAAGAAATAATCAGCCACTTTATAGGCTTATTTATCAAGGAGGTCATCCATCCGGGCTTATGGCTCGCTTTTTTATTAATTATTTAACAAATTATTAACCAAATCTTATGCCAAGACCAAAAATTATTCCAAATCCAAAAAAAGTCCTGACTAAAACTAAGGTTTATACCCACACCTCGGTCAAGCTCTCGATTTTATTAATGATTGCTGCGGCAACTGTCGGTACTGGCATAATCAGCGCAGGCTTGATACTAGCTGCTTTACCAACCAAGGTAAAACAATCAGCGCCAATACTCGCAGCGCCAGTTTCAATTAACAAAAGCCAGGATAATGTAGTGCTGATTAAATTTAAACCAAACCTGAACCAAACCAAAAGATTAAAAGCAGTAACTACGGCTTTGAAAAAGCCAGTTAAATGTTTGATCAGAACTAGCAGTGTGGCAAGCAAGTGGCCGAAAAAGAGCATCAAGACCGTCAACTATTATGATGCTTGTTCGCTTAAGATTCAAAGTTTAATGCCGGTAGTTTCGGTTTCGGATAATGTTAATTCCGGTTTTTCAGAAAGGGCAGCTCGTTCGGATGCAAAATTAGCAGCTCAAGCCAAAGCAGATTTGTCAAGATGGTATGTTTTGACGGTTAAAGGTACGCCAGACTTGAATTCTTTGGTCAAGATTTTTTCAGGTGTTGAAGGCATTGAAGTAGCGGCAAAAAATCCCCAACTTTCCGCTGCCGGGGTTATTACTAATTCTGCGGCTGCCACGGCTTATAGTTTAATTAACGCCCAAGCCGCGCAAGATAATGTATACGGTGTTGAGGGTGATGCCAATGGCGATGGTCAGGCAACTTGGCTTGATATAGTATATTTAAAAGATTATTTATTTGGCAGTGGTCCGGCCCCAAAACATATTTATTTGGTTGATTTTAATAAAAATGGCATAGTTGATGTCGGTGATTTGATTATTTTGGCCAGGAACTTGGATACGACAAACCCGACGCCAAAAGACCTGAATAAAGACGGGTTGGTAAATTATGATGATGTTAATTATCTTATTAATTATATTTTTAACGGTGGCCCCGCGCCCAGTCCGCTATCAAATGCAGATTTGAATGCTGATGGTTCCGTGAATATCGGTGATGCGGTTATGTTTGTCAGATATTTGCAGGAAAATTCCATCCAGCTATCTTGCTTGACTGGGGACGCAAATGGCGACGGTTCAGTGAATGTCCTGGATGCTTATTATATCAGTGATTATATTTTCAAAAATGGCCCCGCGCCTTCGCCTTTACTTTGCGGTGATGTTAACGGCGACGGTAAAGTGACAATTGGTGATGCGGTCGCGTTGGTTCACTTGCAAAGAAACTCATCCCTAACTAACTCTCCTGAAGTGAAAGCGGCAGTTTTTGTAAACCCATTAAGTCCTTCAACGAACGTAATTCAAAATAATACAGTACCTGAATTTTTAGTGGGTGATGTTAACGGCGACGCCAAGATTAACAGCGATGACGTTACTTATTTATTGGATTATATTTTCAGTAATGGCCCCGCGCCCAGCCCATTAGCCAGAGCTGATGTCAATAATGATGGCAAGGTCAATGTTGGCGACGCAATAGCCTTAGTCCAGCAAGTTGCTGAAGCCGTCGCCGCCAAAGCTGCGGTTGCGGACTTGAATAATGATGGCAAGGTAAATAATGCAGACGCGCAATTTATTGTCGATTATATTTTCAATAACGGTCCTGCGCCGGATTTGAATAAAGCCGACATCAATAATGATGGCAAGGTCAATATTGGCGACGCGATTGCCTTAAGCTTGTATTTGACTGAAACCCAAACCCAGTTAACACAAGATTCTTTCCAGATGCCAGAAGGCGACCAAAACTATATTATTGGCGATGTTAACGGTGATAACCAAGTCAACCTTGATGACGCGAATTTCCTGGTCAATTATTTGTTTAAGGACGGCCCCGCGCCAAGTCCCTTAGCTAGGGGCGATGTCAACCAAGACGGCCAGGTTAATATCGGCGACGCGATCACGATAGCTAGGATAGTCGAGCAAAACAATAATGATAATTCTTTAACGCTCGTGGGTGATGTCAGCGGCGACCAGAAAGTGGATTATCAGGATGTGGATGCGCTTTCCAAGGCTTTGGTTAAGGGTTATGCAAGCCCAGCCGGAGATATCAATCAAGATGGGCGGTCGGGCGATTTATTGGATTTGTATGCCATGGTGGAAATTTTGAAATTAGAAGCCAATAATCAAAATTCTTATGATTTTAATGGCGACGGTAAAGTCAATTTAAGCGATGTTGATTATTTGATTGCTTATATCCTTAAGAACGGTCCAGCTCCTGCAGATTTGGATGCGGCAGACGTAAATGGCGATGGCCTGGTGAATATCGGCGATTGTATCGCCCTGGTCAGAATGTTGACAAACGTCAATGCTTTGGATTTTATTAGGGGCGATGTCGATAAAGACGGTTTGGTCACTCAAAGCGATATAGACTTTTTAATTGCCTATCTCTTTAAGAACGGCCCGGCGCCAGAACCAATTGGCCGTGGCGACGTCAATGCTGATGGTTTAGTCAATATTGGCGACGCTATCGCTCTAGTCTTAAAACTTTATCCTCGAGAGACGGATTCTTCACCGGACATTTTGGTGAAAGTTGCGGTATTGGATACTGGCTATAATAATACAGTTGGCAAAGTGAGCGCCAGCGCCTTAATGAATTATAATGTTAAAAATTATTATGGTTGGAATGCGCTAACTGGCGGCTCAACGAAAGATTTGAATGGTCACGGAACTAATGTTGTTAAATTAATCCAGTATATTGCGCCCAAAGCGAAAATTTTGCCGGTTTCAATTTTGAATTCGCAAGGCATCGGGACTTGCCTTTCAGCCACCCAAGGCCTTGGTTATGCGGTAAAACAGGGTGTGGATATTATCAATATAAGTGCCAGCGGTTTGGGTAATTGCGAACTATTTAATACCGCTGTAAAATGGGCCGAAGGCAATGGCGCGCTTGTAGTTGTTGCGGCGGGTAATGATTCTTCGGTTGTAAAAGGATGGCAAAGCAGATCCGAAGCTTTAATAGTTGGCGCGACTAATAAAGGCATCCGCACCAAATATACAAATGCTGCAAATATTTATGCCCCTGAATTACCCGACAACAAAGGCACATCCTTAAGCGCTGCTTTAGTTTCTGGCTCGCTTGGATTATATTTAGCCAAGCCGACAAATCTTACTGTGGATCAGATTCAAATTCAGACTCTTAAAACGGCAACAAAACTTAAAGGTTTACCCATAATTAATGCCGGGGAATTAACTAAATAATTTATGGACCAGATTACCCTTAAAAAAACCAAAACTTCAATCGGAACCAAAATTGGTGTTACAATTGCAGTTTTTACGGTGGTTACTTTGGGTGTAATCTTCGGTTATGCAATGTATATGGGCGGCTTTGGCAGGTAGTGGGTAATTTGATTGAAATTGAAAAACGCTCCGCTTGGCGGGGCGTTTTTGGTAAGAAGTTCATTGGCCGCAAATTTTTTGCATTTCCCGATAATACTCCAGATCATCAGGATTACCCCTCAGCATTTGAATTTGCAGATAGGCATCATGGTTTGGACAGGTTCCAGAATCATCTGAAGTCAGATAGCAAACCGGACAGTAAAAGATTTTACCCCTTTGGTTTGCCGGTTTCTTTTCGGGTAAGTATCGAATACCAACCTGCCGGTTTTTTTGTTTTTGTTGTAAAAAAAACATCCAGAAGATAAAGACAATAATTAGCAAAAAAGTTGCAGCCAGAACATAGGGGGAAACGACAGCAGTCCAGGCATAGATTTGCATGGTTCCTCCGAGGTTTTACATGAGCTATTTTAAATTATAAGCACTTTAGCATTGTATTTTTTTCAAGTCAATTGTATAATAATATCGCATAAAATTTATTCAAAAAACTATTGGTATGCTACTCCGAATCCCTTTTTATTATCAAATAAACAAATACGCCTGCGGACCGGCGGTTTTGCAGATGCTTTTGGAATATTTTGGGATTTTTAGGACGCAAAGGACTTTAATTAAACAGGCCAAAACCACTAAAAGTAACGGGACTAGCCGGAAGAATTTAGTCCTGGCTTATAAGAAGTTTGGCTTGAAAACTAAAGTCATTTTCCCCTCGGACTTGAATGACATCAAAACTTTTTTGAAAAAGAAAATCCCGGTCATTGTCAGTTATTTAGAGCTTGATGGCGATCAGGAGCATTACTCAATCGTCATTGGCATGACAAAAAAAGAGTTGATTTTCCAGGATCCCTGGCTAGGCAGCAAATATCGTATTGATCAGAATAATTTTCTCCTGCGCTGGCACAATCAGGATAGGCTGAAAAAATACAGGGGCTGGATGCTGGCTGTATATCAACCTAAAAAACCAGGCTTTTTGAAAAGATTGCCAGGCATTATTAGGAACCTGAAAACCCGAACAAAAGTTTAAGCTTATAAGGGCTTGACCCCGCACCACTTTCCAAAATACATCCAAAATTAGTTTAAGATGTTTTTTGTGATAAATATCCATGTTTTTTTAAGCAATGTTTTAATGGAAAGTGGTGCGGGGTTGACAAATTCTGTAGGTATGCTAACATGATTCTTCGTGTACCTTTTCAATTTAGAAATGTGGAAAAAAGAAGCTGAAAACCCTGGGTTCCGCGCAATTTTTGATTGCGCCAACGATCTCGGGCATGCTTCTAGAGGCTACCCGCGATTAATGGCTCCCGTGGATATGGGAGACGAAAAGCTGAACAGAAAAAAGGCGATTCGTTAAAATCCACTGGTTATGAATTAGCGCCCAATTTTCTTTCGACAGTTCAGTCGTAAAATCGGCTTCTGTCAGCTAGAAATCTAGCAGAGAGAAAAACTTGTTAAGCCTGGGCTATTGCGGAAAAGCCCATCCTAGGAAGGTTTAGCGAGGTTTGTAACCATAGGTTTCTTTTTCCATGTAGGGGGAGGCAGTGCGCCACACAAAAAAAGGCCGGCTGGATTTTCTCGATTATTGCCGGTCAAGGTCACGGTGCCCGTACATACTGGCGGCTCACGCGTTGTTGGTTGAAGTTAAGCGCGTCATTGCGAAAGTCGCTTGGTACAGAAGCGCGCGCCTGTGGCCACAAGGAGAAATAATGCATCGTAGGAATCAAGCGCCAAAGAGCAATTATCACAATCATCAGCTCACTGGTCGATCCCGCCGTGCATCAGCGCCCTGCCTCCCCATTTCTTTTCTTTGTCCTTTGTTATATCGAATGGACCGACTCGCAACCGGTCCTTTTTGTTTTTTATAAAATATTTAGATGGAGGGTTGACCCCGCACCACTTTCTAAGCAAATACCAATCTTATTAATTAATATGTTATTTCGATAAATACCCTAATAATTCGAGAGTAGTTATTATTGAAAGTGGTGCGGGGTTGACAATAATTAAATCTGGTGCTATTTTTCTTAGCTGATCTTTGACAAACGTTAACTTAAAAAACCAAACCAAAAGGGGTAAATGTGCAAACTCGGCTTGTAAGCAAGAAAAAGCTGATTGTGACTTTGCTGGTAATGGTATTGATTACAATCAGTTTAGCCGCTACCGTTTATGCCCTTGAACAATATAAACAGGGGCAATTCATAAACCGAATGCTAGGGATGTTAGTATCCTCAGAATTGTCCGCGGCAGCTTTAAAGAAACTTGGCTATAAGATCTGGACAGTCGGCTTACTGATGCTAACGGCAAATGTTTTAAGTTTGATATTTGATTCGTGCTATGCCGTCTTCTTTCTTTGGTTTAAACCCATAAGAACGTTCCTAGGGTTTATAAGTCAAATTTTCAGGGAATTCGCCATATTTTTGAAGGTTTATTGGAAAAGGTTTTGCGTAATCTGGAAAAGGAAAGTTGGTAGGATTAATTTCCAAATTCCTGGCTCACATCATGTAGTCAACCTCGCTAACCACGTTGATGATCTTCGAAAGAATCCCTCAAAAATTGGCCTGGTAACAATCTTTATGTTGGGATTGGTGCCCAAGATTCCTATCCCATATTTCCCTGGATTTATGGTTTTTGCAGTCCTTGCCATTCGCTACAATAAATTGGGTTGGCGAGGCTGGGCGGCTTTAATAGCTGGCATGCTTTTACGCATAGCTTTGGTGCTGTTCGCTCTTTATTTCTAAAACGGGTAACCTTTGAGAAGGCGCCCGTTTTGTTTTTTCCTAAACATTTTCCTTTTTTGCGATTATATCCTTGACTTTCTTAATAAAACTGGATTTTTTCATGACTGATACTTTTTCCTTGCCCCGGATGCGGACATGCAAGTTTTTGGACTTTTTCTCCTTATCGCCGATAACAAGCATATAAGGGATTTTTTGTTTGACCGCTTGGCGGATTTTGTAACCTACGGTTTCGTTATCGTCATAGACCTCAATCCGAATATTTTCTTCAGTAAATTCTTTAGCCAATTTTTTTGAATGGCTAATATGAGTTTTGCCGACTGGGATAATGGCCACTTGGACAGGGGAGAGCCAGACTGGAAAAGAGCCTGCATAGTGCTCAATTAAAAAAGCTATAGTCCTTTCCAAACAACCTACTGAAGCCCGGTGCAAGACAATGGGTTGTTTTTCCTGGCCATGGTTGTCAATATATTTTAGGTTAAACCTTTTTGGCAGGACAAAATCATATTGTACGGTAAAAGCCGTGTCTTCCTGGCCATTAATTCTTTTCATCTGTACGTCAATTTTTGGCCCGTAAAAAGCCGCTTCGCCTTCAGCTTCATAAAAAGGCGCTTTGGTATCCTTTAAAACTTTTCTTAAGACATTTTCGGCAATATCCCATGCTTTATCATCCTTGTAATATTTTTTCGAGTCATTCCTATCGCCCAAAGAAAGCCGGTATAAATAATCCTTGCCCTTTTTCAGGCCTAAGTTTTTATTAATGAAATCAATTAGTTTCAAAACTTCCTTGATTTCTGATTCAGCCTGCTGGGGTTCCAAGAAAATATGCGCATCAGCCAAGGTAAAAATCCTAACCCGCATCAAGCCAGTTAATTCGCCACTTTTTTCATATCGGAATTGTGAAGCAAGTTCCGCAATCCGCAAAGGCAATTCACGATAACTGCGAGGTTTGGAGGCATAAAGCATGAAATGGTGCGGGCAAGTCATGGGCCGCAAGATCAATTCATCCTCATCCACTTTCATGACAGGGTACATGGTGTCTTTGTAATACGGGTAATGGCCGGAGGTCTTGTATAAGTCCGTCTTAGCCAGGGGCGGGGTATAGACATGCTGGTAGCCGCGTTTCAATTCTTCATCAACCGTAAACCTTTCCAACTCGCGGCGGATGGTTGCGCCTTTCGAGGTGAGCATGGGCAAACCTCGGCCGACTTGATCAGCAAAAACAAACAAATCCAATTCTTGTCCAAGCTTACGGTGGTCGCGTTTTCTGGCTTCTTCTTGCATTTGCAGATACTCATCTAAGGTTTTTTTGTCCGCAAATGCCACGCCATAAATTCGGGTCAGCATTTGGTTTTTCTCGTTGCCACGCCAATAAGCGCCAGCCACATGGGTCAATTTAAAACCCTCCACGGGAATTTCCTTGGTGGAATTGATATGCGGGCCTGAACACAAATCCAAAAATTTGCCGGATTGGTAATAGGTAATTGGTTTTTTTTCTTTAAACAGTTCGTCGATCAATTCCAACTTGTATTTTTGGTTTTTAGAAAGCTCTTTAGCTTCGGATGGGGTAATGTCAAGCTTTTGGAAAACCAAATTTTGGCTAATAAATTTCTTCATCTGTTTTTCCAGTTTAGGCAAGTCGGCATTGGTAATAGGTTGGGGGAGTTCAAAATCATAATAAAAACCATTTTCAATTACCGGACCGATGGCTAATTTGGCATTGGGGAATTTTTCCAAAACGGCCATGGCTAAAATGTGGGAGAGAGAATGGCGGATTTTATACAGTTGTTCGTTATCCATATAATTTTTATAATTAAATAAAACCAAAGCAATTTATTGCTTCGGGTCCCTTTTATCAATATTTGATAATGTGGGAGGTTCCACCCGGATTCTCCGACGTACGTCGGAGCACTCATTTCTATCAGTCTTTAGCTTAGTCTACCTTCGGTAGATACCATTGTTTGGCAGGATGCTTGGTTAATTGCATCTCAATCACTAAAAACTGAAATTAGTATAGGGTAATTGGCAGGTATTGACAAATTGTAAAAGTCATGCTATTTTATAAAGTTCATTTTTCACATGGTGTGAAATTTGGACAGCCAAAACCAAAATTTACCTACTGGCGATGGATGATGGGTAACACCCTGAACCAATCAAAAGAGGTAGAGGAGTTTATATGTCGTTATATGCGTACATTGATACAACAGAGTTACCGCAAGGCTGGCACTTAAAATTGCACAACTCAGCGTGTGGATTTTTAATTGGCCCCGATGGCAGAGAGTGTCAAATTTCCCTTCGTAATTCTGAATATTATTTTCAAACTTATGAGGATGGGTTCGCGCCAGTCATACAAGCAATTCTTATTCCAGCCATATATCGGGTTACGTTGGTGATGAAGGTTCATGACCCAGAACATATGGCAATTATTGACTGCGGGGAGTCTGTAAGGGGATCCACAACCGCAAACGTAAGAAAGGATTGCACATTTATCGATAAGGGGAAGCGGGTAGACTTCATAGAGATTTCTATTAGCGGGCCATCCATTGAAGAAGTGATGGCATTGAAGAGTGAAATCCTCTGCGGTCGTCAGGCTGATGAACCCTATTACAAAATAACTAGTCTCAAACGTTGGTTGAAAGTACGGTTTATGAGGCTGGTGAGAGCTTGGGTGCGTCAGAATGAGGAAACCCGTGGTGAAGTTACGCCATAAACTTTACCATGATAGCGTTTGACGGGCTTGGAATTTCTGAGCCCGTTTTCTTTTTCTTGACTTTTGCCTCATTTAAATTATCATAAACCCATACCTCAAAGGAGGTGCGTATGTATTCCAAGGTTCGTTTCCTGCTGGATCCCACTGACGGAGGCTAGTGACGAAAAAGCTAAAATCCGTCTAAGGATTCGGCCAAACCTTTCTTGGAGGGTAGTAATGTTCAAGAAAGTCGATCATTTCCTGCTGGATCCTCACGAGGGAGAGTAGAGGGGTTTCGAAATTCTGAATGAGGATTAAAAGCAATAGGGTGGAGTCAATTTGATCCACCCTGTTTTAATTGGGGCTTGTTTTAACTTAGGCCGCTTCCCGGTGGCGTGGGGGGTGTTCTGGATTGATGATTTTTTCAACCTCTTGCCTGACTGCACCATCAATTTCCTTTTGGGTTTTTTTCTGGCCGGAATAGGTGCTTTCAAAATCCATTAAAGCGCTATAAGCCTGGTTAGCGGCGGCATCAATTGTTTCATCCTGGTTATAAAACTCCTGCCATCTTTCGTCAGATACATTTTCAACTTTATCTAGCCTTTCTTTTTCGTACATGTGGAAGCGCTGTTTGACTCTGGCTTCAATTAATTCTTTTAGCAACCTTTCATAGACCAAAGATTGGTCAATATTGCTTTCCGTTGCCTCTTCAACTGATGGAATTTCAATTGTTGGCATAGGTTTGGAAGATTAAAGTTAAAATTATTGGCCTCGGTTGACTTCCAGCTGGAGGTTGTTTTTTTCACTAGTGATTTTGTTTGACCAGAATGGCGCCAATTCTATGATTACGCTTGAAACCGCTGGGTATTTGGCCAGCAAGGCTTCAACCTCAGTTTTAGTCTTACCGGTGTAGGTTTCGGCTTTAAGCAGGGTATGGCTCGGCGCTAAAGTGGTTTTGCCAGTGGCGGTTATTTCAAATTCAGCTTTTTGCTTGGCACTGTCATAAGAATTAATTTTAAAAGCCAAATCATTACTGGATATTTGCAGAAGTTGCAGGTCGGCAGTAATGGTGGAATTCAAAAGTTTGGTAGCCGAATCCACAACCAGAGCTTCGTCAATGGCAATTCCGATAGTCTTTACGGTCAATTTTAGCGTGTAGCTGGTTTTTTTATCACCAATTTTAGGGCCTTCACGTTTGGTAGCTGTAGCATAAACCATGTCAGTGAATAATTTCCGGCCAGTGGGCACCAGTTTTTGTAAGTCAGGCAAAGCTTTTTCCGCCGCTGATTTCAAAAGCTCACTTTCCGCATTAGCCAGTTCATTGGCGGTTAAACCTGGGACATTAGAATTGGAAGAGGTTGAAGTGGTTTGTTCACCGTAAAAATTTTCAGTAGCAAGGCCGTAAATCTTGTCTTGGAGGCCAAGCCACAGGCCTGGAATTGTAAAACGCGTATCTTTTTCCAAAGCGCCTTTTTCTCCGGTTTCATCAGCGATAATTAAAGTTTCAACACTGCCCCCGGCAGGCACTATGACTTTTTCCTGGATCCGGAAAATCAAACCACCCGGCGACTTGAAACGCGTGGTGGCCATTAAGGGCTGGGCTTTGGAATAGTTATTAATGATTTTAATTTCACCCCTGGCTTTACCCGAGAAAGCTGGAGTTTCTTGAGTTTCTGCGGTTGTAGTTTCGGCTTTAGTCTCGGCTTGGAAGGACTCTTCAACCTCTACGGTTTTTTCCAGAAATGCCGCCGGGATATCAGTATCGATTGGTGTGGAAGCGGCGGTCAAATTGGTTTTAGCTTCAGCTTTTTGGGGAGTCCAGGTAAAGCTGACCCGGCTTTTACCTGCAGCCAAGAATAAAACTCCGCCTAAAATGATTATGGCTATGGCCAAGAAACCAAAGACCCAATATTTTTGGCGATCGGTTGTGGTGTGGCGGGGATGGTGTTCCGTATTGTGATGTTCAGAATGGTGTTCAGAATGGTGTTCGTGATGATGTTGTTCAGTCATATTTTTATCTAGTTAAGTTTGATTCGCCGAGTATTTTGGCTAATTCTGGCCAAGCCAGCCGGCTGTTAATTGTATATTTAGTTTTTATTCGTTTGCCCCCATTGCCATTTTGGGTCAGGAGTTCAACCGGGGTGGCGCCTGGGTATTTTTCAAAAAGGCTTTTTAAGGTTTCAAACTTTTCTTTGCTTATTTTGGCTTCTAACCTGATAACCAAAGGCCTAATGCCGCTCTGTGTATTAGCGTAAACTTCTAATGCCTGGGTGTCCAGCTCCCGGGCTGAATCGGCCAAAAGCTTGGTTTCACCGTCTTTATCCGAAATTTTCCCTTCAATGATAACCAAGCGGCCATCAACCCAAAGCTCGTTGGTGCTTTGGAACAACTTTGGAAAAACTAAGACCTCAACCGACCCGCCCGCGTCCTCAATCCTGACAAAAAGCATGGAATCATTTTTTTTGGTCAGGATTTTTTGGATTTTAGCCACGATCCCGCCAATCCTGACTCTTTCATCCTTGCCGTGTTCGGCTAAGCGGCTGATGGGCGTGGCAATCAAGCTTAATTGTTCCTGGAAAACCCTTAAAGGATGATCTGATAAATACAAGCCGACCAAATCTTTTTCCCATTGCAGACATTGGGTTTTAGTGGCAGGGTCGGTTGGTTTCAATCTAAGGGTTGGCGCGTTGCCAGCTGGCAGGTCAGCAAATAAAGATACTTGGTTATTGGTTTGGGCGGTATTGGCATTTTTATTAAATTTTAAAAGGGTTTCTGAATTGTTTAAAAGTTGGCCGCGTTCGCCAAACCGGTCAAAGGCTCCGCATTTAATCAGGCTTTCCAATGATTTTTTATTAAAATCCTTGACTTGAACTCGGGTTAATAAATCTTCCAAGGAACGATAATGCCCATTAGCTTTTCTTTCATGGACAATGGCTTTAACTACATTTTCACCGACGTTTTTTACGGCCGTTAAGCCAAAACGTATTCTATGGGTAGGTTTTTTAGTTTCCGGGTCATAGACGGCAGTAAACGTCGAATAGCTTTCATTAATATCTGGCGGCAGGACTTGGATGCCCATATGTCGGCACTCATCAATTTCAATGGCAATCCGGTCAATTGATCCGTGGTCACCGGTCAATAAGGCGGCCATAAAAGCTTCGGGTTCGTGGGTTTTGAAATAGGCGGTTTGGTAGGCAATCAGGGCGTAGCAAGCGGCATGTGACCGGTTAAAGCCGTACCTGGCAAATGGCTCGATGAAGTCAAAAACTTTTTCAGCCGTGGCTTTCTTGATGCCGTTGTTGACGCAACCGTTAATGAATTTTGTCCTTTGTTCTTTTAAAAGTTTGGCGATTTTTTTGCCCACGGCTTTGCGAAGCACATCAGCTTCACCCAGGGTGAAACCGGCTAAGTCCCGGGCAATTTCCATAATTTGTTCCTGGTAAACTGCCACGCCGTAAGTTTTTTTCAAAATCTTTTCTAATTTTGGGTGGAGGTAGGAAGCGGATTTTTTGCCATGCTTGCGAGCGATAAAATCGGGGATAAATTCTATCGGCCCCGGCCGATACAAGGAAACCATGGCAATTAAATCTTCCAGTTCAGTGGGCTTGAGCTCTTTTAAATATCGGCGCATGCCAGAAGATTCAAATTGAAAGACCCCAATAGTCGTGCCGCCTTGCAATAATTCAAAAACCTTGGGGTCATCCAAAGGTAACTTGCCTAAATCATATATTTTATTTTGGGCTTTTTGGATAATTTCAATGGTCTGTTCCAGTACGGTTAAGTTTCGCAAGCCCAAAAAGTCCATTTTTAACAAACCCAAATCTTCAATCGGGTGCAGGGAATATTGGCTAATGACCGTATCATCATCCACGCCCGCGTGCTGTAAAGGAATATGTTCAATTAAAGGTTCTTTAGTAATGACCACGCCGCAAGCGTGAACCGAGGCATGCCTGGCCACGCCTTCCAAGCGGGCGGCGATGTTTAAGAGTTTTTTGCCGTCTTGGTCATTTTGCATTATTTCTTTTAGTTCTAAGACTGTATCCAAGGCTTGAGGTAAAGTTGTAAACATGGGGATTAGCTTGGCGACGCGGTCGCAATAGGTATAAGGGAAACCTAAGACTCGGCCCACATCCCTGATTGCGGCTCTGGCTGCCATAGTCCCAAAAGTAATAATTTGAGCCACATGGTCTTCGCCGTATTTTTCTGCCACGTATTTTAAAACGTCATCCCGTCTGGTGTCGGCAAAATCCAAGTCAATATCCGGCATGGAAATTCTTTCAGGATTCAAAAATCTTTCAAACAAAAGATCATAGGCCAGGGGATCGACATTAGTAATATTAGTCAAATAGGAAACAATTGAACCGGCTGCCGAACCGCGGCCCGGGCCAACCACCACGCCATGGTTTTTGGCCCAATTCACAAAGTCCTGGACAATCAGGAAATAACCGGCAAAACCCGTCTTTTCTATGACCGAGAACTCATAATCAACACGCTCTAAAATTTTCCGGTCATTTTCCCGGCCGGGATATCTTTTTGGAATGCCAGCTATGGCTAATTTTCTCAAATAAGAATTTGCCGTTTCAGCCTCTGGCACCTCAAAGTGGGGGAGTTGGGTATTGCCAAGCGGCATTTCAACATTGCACCGTTCGGCAATTCTTAAAGTGTTTTCAATAACCTCGGGATGGTCTGGAAAAGCTTTTTTAAAATCTGCTTCTGACCGCATACTGACATTCACGCCTTTATAGGTCATGCGTTTTGGATCAGCAACCATGCTTCGGGTCTGGATGGCCAAAAGCACGTCCTGGATATCCGCATCATCTTCGGACAAATAATGCACATCATTTGTGGCCACCACCCCGAGCTTAAATTTTTTTGCCAATTTAAAGATTTCCTCATTTACTTTCAACTGTTCTTCCATATTGGTATGAGGCTGGACTTCCAAGAAATAATTGGATTCGCCGAAAATTTTTGAATATTTTTTTATGATTGCCTCGGGATTTTCATTAATTTTCCCCAAAATAGCTGATGGTAGTTCACCCTGCAAGCAGGCGGTAAGGGCAATCAAGCCATTATGGTATTTGTTCAGCAATTCTTCGTCGATGCGGGGTCGGTAATAAAAACCTTCCAAGTGGGAATAGGTTACAAGCTTTAATAAATTTTTATAACCAGTAAAATTTTCCGCCAATAAAACCAGGTGAAACGGTTTTTCATCTATCTTGGCTTCTTTATCATGGCGGGATCTCCTGGCTACATAAGCCTCCACGCCGATAATTGGCTTGAGGCCGGCCGCAATGGCTTTTTGGAAAAATTCTACGGCGCCATATAACACCCCATGATCAGTTAACGCTACAGCAGGCGAATTTTGGTTTTTTGCATAATTAACTAAATCGTCGATCTTGGGCAGGCCGTCGAGCAGGGAATAATGGGAATGGACATGGAGATGGACGAACGACATGAGCGCTTGATTTTAAGGTAAAAATCCCCCCGAGCCAGCATGACATGAGGTTTTAGGTTGGCATGATTTTTCCATTATTCAAAATCTTCTTCAGTTTTTTTTGCCTGCTTTTTGGCCTTTCGGTTTTGGACAAAACTGGTAACGTCGCTTACCGCTTTGACAATACTGCCGATTGCCGAGGCCGAAGAACTGACTTTATCTTGAATAGTATCCAAAATTGTGCCTAAATGTTCCAGCCGATCGTGTACGCTCTCAATCATCTTGCGAAATTCCTGGATTGCTTGGTTTACGGTCTTAACAATTTGGACCATATAATACAAAAGCCACACCATAAAAGCGCCGACTGCCAGTAAAACCGCGGCTAATACGATGTTCAAAATATCGCCTGTGTTCATAGAAAAAAAGTATAACATATTTTGAGTTTGGCAGCCAAAGGGAATTTTAGTTATACTGGGGGTATGGCAGACAACGTTTCCGATTTGGGCTTAAGGTTAAATTACTGGTTTTTAACCAACCGCCAGCAGCTGAGAAAGTGGTGGGTGATATTGTTATTGGCTCTGGATATATTCATTCTGGCTGTTTGCATTACCCAGGGTCTGCTTATGATTATTCGCTTTCATGACTCAAGCAATACTTTAAGCAGTATTGTTGAAACAACCAAGCAGAATGGCCAGGCTCAATCGGCTTTTAAGCCTAAAAACTTGGTTCAAGCTACGGCTTTTACGACTTTACACGGCTTGGGCCGGTATGATTTTTCTGCACGTTTGGAAAACCCCAATGATTATTGGCTAGCCACGGCGACTGTGCAATTTGGAGGCGGGAAGAATAAACTAACTCCGGTTCAAGTTATATTGCCGCCAAAGAGCATAAGATATGCCATGGCCTTGGATATTGAACCGGCAACCGAAAACGAAGTTCCGAAAGCCAGTTATTCTGTAACTAATATTAATTGGGAGAAACTGGACGCAGCCGAAGTTGCAAAAAATATCATAGATCTTAAGGTTGAAAAACTTAAACAATCCCAAACTTCATTAATATCCAGAGAGGGCACCAATAGGGTTGTTACCCAGGTCAATGGTGAAGTTTCAAATAAGAGTTTTTTTAAATTAGATGGCTTGAGAATAGCAATTGTTTTAAGCAATGGTACAGAAACTATTGGGGTCAGAAGTGCGATAATTTCCAGCATAGCCGCCGAAACAACCCTGCCGTTTTCAGTTGAATGGGATACGGCTTTGCCCAGTGCGCAAAAAGTTGAGGCTTTTCCTGAAATTCATAGCCGGTTAATCAAGCCGTAAAAAGCATGGCCAAAATTAACCTTCAAGGCTTGCGGCAAATTGATTGGTTGCTGTTGTTGGCAACTTCACTTTTAGTTTTTTTCGGCTTAGTAGCCTTAGCCAGTGTTACCATTGCAAAATCTCCACCAGAATGGGAGCCTTTTTTCCGCCAATCGATTTTTTTGATACTGGGCCTGCTGCTTTCTGGCTTGGCGATTCTTGTTGATTACCGGATTTTACGCGGCTATAGCATGCATGCCTATGTTTTTTCAATTATTCTGTTAGTTGGGGTTTTAATCTTTGGCACAACAATCCGCAATACCACCGGTTGGTTTGTGATTGCCGGCATAAGTTTTCAGCCGGTTGAGCTGGTAAAACTTCTTTGGATTGTGGCTTTTAGCGCATATTTGGCAAGATACGCCAGAGCTTTTGATCAGTGGCGGCACTTGTGGATTTCTGGCGGATTTATGCTGGCCTTATTAATCTTAATCATGCTCCAGCCGGATTTGGGTTCGGCATTCGTCATTCTGGTCATTTACCTTGGTCTTTTATTACTGGCAAATGTAAAGCTAAAGCAAGTTCTATTATTATTGTTAATTTTAGTAACCGCTGGAGTTTTAAGTTATTTTTTTCTTCTTCAGAATTATCAAAAAGACAGGATTAAAGTTTTATTCCAACCGGGCAGTGATCCTTTGGGTAGCGGGTATAACGTAACCCAATCAATCATCGCTATTGGTTCCGGCCAGTTTTTTGGCCGCGGTTTTGGCCAGGGCACGCAAAGCCAGTTGAATTTTTTGCCTGAACAGCAGACTGATTTTATTTTCTCGGTTTTTGCCGAAGAGTTTGGTTTTTTAGGAACCGCTTTATTGCTTTCTGCTTTTGCCTTGCTTTTGATTAGAAGCTCAATTATTGCCAGGCGATCCAGGGAAGATTTTGGCGCGTTCTTGTCGGCTGGTATTGGCATTTGGTTTGTCGTCCAGCTTTTTATAAATGTCGGCATGAATATGGGGATATTACCGGTCACCGGCATACCCCTGCCTTTAGTCAGTGCTGGCGGCAGTTCCTTGGTTTCCAGCCTGGTTGCCATTGGCTTGATCCAAAGCGTGGTTTTAAGGACGAGATTGACAGTTTAGAAATTTAAAAATACTGAATTTACCTATAGTACTTAGTATTGGGGCGCCTCTTTTAGCGCTTGATTAGCTTATTAAATTTCGTACAAATATGGCACTTTAATAGATAGGCCTGCGAGAAAGATCAGTTGTGGTTTTAAATTCTTGACGTCAGAAAAAAATAATGTTATAGTTTAGCTTGAAAAAATATTTAAATATGAAATTTCAACCCTCAATGCAATCTGGATTTGATTTAAGAGCCGGTGTAGATTTTGCCGGCATCTGCCCGGCATGCAAAACCGCATTTGACCCCTGGTCAATCAGGTTGATTGCTCAGCAAGAGGAAAAGCATTTATTGCATATTGTTTGCCAAAAATGCCAAATTGCTTCTTTGGCGCTGGTTTTGGTCCAAGCTGGGGGCTTGAAAGCCTTTGAATTAATTACTGATTTAAACCAGGAAGATGCCCAAAAATTCGGCAAATTGCCAGCTATCAGCATGAATGAAGTTTTAGCTTTCCATGTAGAATTACAGAACTATTGAACATTCCCTTGAAAGCTTGCGAAACTCTGGAATATCCTTTAGATTATTGATGCCTGCTGAACAGGCTGGAAACCCTTGTTTTATTTACTCAATTTGCATTATATGACTTTAAAATTACAGGCAAAAATCAGAACAGCTAATAAAACTGAAAAGATAAAAATCCGTAAAAGCGGTTTAATCCCAGCGGTTTTATATGGCCACGGCATCAAGAACCAAAACTTGTCAGTAGAAAAAAAGGTTTTTGAGAAAATTTATCGCGAGGCGGGAGAATCCACGATTATTGAGACAGAAATTGAAGGCCAACACCCAGTAAAAGCCTTAATTCAAGATGTAACCCGTCACCCGACAACCGGCGATATCTTGCATGTGGATTTTTATCAAATCAGAATGGATGAAAAAATTACCCACGATATCCCGTTGAGTTTTGTTGGTGAATCCAAGGCTGTTAAAGAGCTGGGAGGCATTTTGGTAAAAAATCTCTCTACACTTTCAATTCGCTGCTTGCCTGCTGATTTGCCATCCGAATTAACAGTAGACATTTCAATTCTATTGGATTTTGAATCACGTATAACAGTGGCCGAGTTAATTGCACCTAAGGGCGTAGAAATTTTAGCCAAACCCGAAGAGGTCTTAGCCGTGGTTGAACCGCCAAGGAGCGAAGAAGAACTTAAGGCTTTGGATGAAAAAGTTGAAGAAAAGATAGAAGAAGTGGAAAAAGTAGAGAAGGAAAAGAAAGAGGAAGAACCTGAAGTCGAGGGAACAGAAAAACCAAAGGCTGAAACCAAACCCGAAAAGAAATAAAATAAAGGATATGGGCATAAAATTAACTGATAGTCCAAAAGATTACACTTTTGGTAAAAGGAAAAACCGGTGGCCTTGGATAATTGCCGGGGGTTCAATTGCTTTAATTTTGATCGGAGTAGGCGCATATTTAGTCTACGGAAAAACTATTGATTCAAGCGACGCAGGAAAAAATAAAAGAATAACTGAAATAATGCCAAGGGTTTTGGATGGGGTATTGCTTGAAGGCGAGAAGGCCAACCTTTTTCCGCTTTGTATTATGATTGATAACCATTCCAGCGTTCGGCCGCAATCCGGGTTAAGCAAGGCTGGGGTGGTTTATGAAGTTCTGGCTGAAGGAGGGATAACCAGGTTTATGGCAGTCTTTGCCGTGAATGGTGATGTTGAATTTGGGCCTATCAGGTCGGCTCGGCCGTATTTTGTTGATTTAGCCCGGGAATATAACTGCCTTTTCCTCCATGCCGGGGCTTCGCCTCAGGGGGATGAGGAAATAATAAATACCAATATTTTAGATTTTAACCAGCGTTATCATCCTACAAGTTTTTATCGCATTCCTGGCTCGCCTTATGATCATGTGCTTTATGAGCACACGCTTTTTTCCAATCTTGGGAAGATTGAAATCAGCCGCGTTGCCATGAAAATTAAAGATCGGGGGACATATGAAGGCTGGCCGTTTAAAGAAGACGCACCCGTGGCTAACCCAAGCTTAAAAAATATAGTTGTTGATTTTTCAACTTCAGCCTATAAGGTGGAATATATATACAAGAAAGATTCAAATGCATATTTAAGGAAACAAGCCGGTACCATTGCTGAAGACAAGCAGGATAACTCTGAAATTACCCCAAAGAATGTGGCATTGATGTTCACCAGTTCAACACTCTATGACGAGCTCAGGAGGAATATCAGTGTGGTTGGCCAGGGTAAGTTGGTTTTATTCCAAGATGGCCAGAGTATTATTGGTACATGGCGGAAATCAAGCCCTGAAAGCCGATTGGAATTCCTGGATTCGACCGGGGCCAAGCTGGCATTAAACCGGGGCCAAACCTGGGTTGAAGTGATAGATATACCCGAAAAAAATATTACCTATTAATTATTAATTTATTAAAACCCATGCCGCCAAAACCAACAGTGCAAAAAAATAATCAAAATAATCAAAGTAAAAAGCCCGATGATACGGAAAAAATTGAAGACCAAACCCAAGACGACTTGAAAATTTTAGAGGAACAGAAATCCCCAGAAAAGAAAAAGCCTAATTCAAAAAATCCACCGGTGAAAAAATCGACTCGTTGGTTATTTTTGGTATTAGGCGCAGTTGCCATAGCCATTATTGTTACGGGCATTGGTTATATGATTTGGGCGCCAAAAACCGAACAGGCTGCAGACACAGAGACAAATACAAACCAACCTGTAATAGAAAATCCAGACTTGCCAGATTTGATGGGTGGCGATCGTTTTGATAGAGGGCATTATTATCCCGTTGCCATTATGATAGACAATCTCGCGCCGGCCCGTCCGCAATCCGGTTTGCAAGCCGCTTCCGTGGTTTATGAAGCTTTGGTTGAAGGCGGTATCACCAGGTTTATGGCTGTTTTTGACCATGGCGATATCAGCCAGATTGGGCCTGTCAGATCTGCCCGGCCGTACTTTTTGTCATGGTTAGCCGAATACGATGCAGCCTATGCCCATGCCGGCGGTTCGCCAGAGGCTTTAGGCAACATCAATAAAAATCGTGTCCATGATATTAATGCTTTAAGCAAAGCTTCCAGGGCTTTTTACCGCGACAAAACCCGGCCAGCTCCACATAACCTGTACACAACTTCAAATTCAATGTATACAACGACCCAAGCCATGAAACTGAAAATTTCTGATGTTGATTTGGTTTCTTGGCAATTTGCCACTAGTCTGGATGCTTTGCCAACCGCCGCAGTTGATATTAAAAAAGTAACTTTGAATTTTTCAGGCAGTTCAAAAAGTTCTGAAGTCTCTTATACATACGACGCGGTAAACCAAAACTTTTTGCGCAATTCAGCCGGCAAAAGCCATGAGGATCGTTTAACAAAAGCTCAAATTAAAGTGAAAAACTTAATAATCCAGACAATTTCAAATAAAATTATTGCTGGCGAGAAAGGCCGGTTAACCATGACAGTGACCGGTACTGGTAAGGCTAAAATTTTCCAAAACGGAAAAGTTTTTGATGCCACCTGGACAAAAACCGATGAAAATTCAAGGACAATATTTACCTTAGCCGATGGAAGCCAAGTTAAGTTTCAGGTTGGTAATACCTGGATAGAAGTTTTGCCTGAAGGCCGGACTGTGGTTATTGAATGACCAAAAAACCTAAAGTCAAATTATTGCTGATAGATCTGGACGATACGCTTATCGGTCCAGATCTTCAGGTTTCCCTAAAAAACCGGCAAGCCATAAAAAAAGCCATTCGTGCTGGCATTAAAGTAACTTTAGCAACTGGTCGGACGCTTACCACTACCCTGCCTTTTGCTCTGAAGCTAGGCCTGACCCACACCTTGGTTTGTTTTCAAGGCGCTTTGTTGACGGGCAAGAGCAAGCGATTATCTTCACGTACCATGCCGCCCCAGCATTATCTAGATATCATTAGATTTGGCTTGCAATACAAAGTCCAAATTTGTGTATACGCATTGGACCACGATACGGTCTTTTTCCAAAGGCCTTTAAACCGGTATGGCAAGGAATATTTGGATAAAATTGAACAAGTAAGGCAGATCAGCTTGGTGAACTTATTAAATTATCCTTTTACCCACCCCCCGATCAAGATAATGTTAATTGCCCATCCGGAAACCATCATAAAATTGGAGAAAGAGGCTCGTAAGAAATTTGATAATACACTTTACATAACCCGTACCCGAAATACCTTGTTGGAATTTTTGCACCCCCAAGTGAATAAAGGTTACGCGCTGAAAAAATTAGTTGAACATTATAATTTGGACATTTCTCAAACTGCAGCCATTGGCGACGGTTACAATGACATTCCCATGCTAAAAACTGCTGGCGTTTCTTTTGCCGTAAAGAACGCTCCAGCCAAGGTAGAAAGATCTGCCGATTATGTCGTCTCATCTTGGGACCAAGACGGTGTAGCCGAAGCGATTGAGCGGATCTTAAAAAACCAATATTAATCCTTGAATTCGTGTTAAAATATGCCCATATGCACAAGGCTTTTTCCTTAACCAACGGGGTTAGGGTTCTGACCTCGCCCTTAAAAGAAACCCAGGCAGTCACTGTCATGGTTTTTGTTAAAGTAGGTTCCCGCTATGAGACCCAGGAATTAAATGGCGCTTCGCATTTTTTGGAACACATGATGTTCAAAGGTACTCAGCGCCGGCCAAATACCCTGATGATTTCCAAAGAATTGGATGGGATCGGTGCGGAATATAATGCCTTCACTTCCAAAGACCATACTGGTTATTATATTAAAACCAATCATCAACATATTGACCTGGCTTTGGACATGCTTTCAGATATGTTAGTTAATTCTAAATTTGAAGCCAAAGAATTAGATCGGGAAAGGGGCGTTATAATCGAAGAAATCAACATGTATGAAGACAACCCCATGGCGCACATTGAGGATGTTTTCGAAAATGGTTTGTATGGCGACACGCCTTTGGGCTGGAATATTGCCGGAAAAAAAGAGGGGATTACTAAAATGTCCAGGGAAAAAATGCTGGCTTACAAAAATAAATATTATATCGGCAGGAATATGTGGCTGGTCATTGCCGGTAAAGTGCCGGAGAATTTAAATCAATTGATCAAAAAATATTTCAACTTGATTCCTGGGAAAAGCAATGTGCCAAAGTATGTGGGGCAAAAGGGATATTCAAAAAATAAAATCCACTTGCAATACAAAGAGACAGAACAATCACATTTGATAATTGGCGGGCCTGGGCTGAAATATTCTGCTAAGGAGCTAAACGCGGTTTCATTATTAGCAATTATGCTAGGCGGAAATATGAGTTCCAGGCTATTCATTGAAATTCGGGAAAGAATGGGCTTGTGTTATTTTATCCGCGCAGGCTTGAGTCCCTATGAAGACATTGGGCATTTTCAAGTCCAAGCTGGGTTGGATAAAACCAGGATAAAAGAAGCCATCCCCGCAATTCTGCAGGAAATTTCTAAAATGCAGAAAGGCGATTTTAGCCCCGAAGAATTAAGGCGGGCAAAGGAATTTATTAAAGGCAAATTTATTTTGGAACTGGAAGATTCAGAAAATATTGCCGGCTGGATGGGCAAACAGGCCTTATTCATGAAAAAAATCAAGACTGCCAAGGAAAGGATTGCAGAAGTTGAGGCGGTAAAAATAAACGAAGTTAAAAAAATCGCTAAACAAGTTTTAGATATAAAGAATTTCCATCTGGCCATCATCGGACCTTATAAGGACCAAAAGGTTTTTGAAAAATTCATTAACTAGACGTGCGAGTCCAAACTTTCATCAAGAAAGGCTCGGGTAAAATTTTGGAGGATGCTTTGATTGTTAAGCCTCCAGTTTTTGGGGTTTTTGACGGGGCCACAGGTTTAGACGAATTTGCTAATAACAAAGGCTTGACAGGCGGTTATTTGGCGGCGAGTCTGGCAAAAAAGATTTTTGCTAATTCTAAAATGACATTAGCAAAATCTGCCGTGAGTTTGAACAATAAACTGCGAATTACCATGCAGAAAGAGGGGATAAACATAAACGAGAAGTTCCGGCGTTGGGCCCTAGCTTTAGCAGCAATTAAAATCTATGATAAATATTTTGAATGGATACAAATTACCGATTGTTCAATTTTGGTTATTTATAAAACTGGCAAATGCAGGCTTTTAGTAGAAAATTATGAAATTGATAGAGATCTGTTACTATTATGGCAAAAATATTCAATGTTAAAAATCAAAGATATTTTTACTATAATTAAACCAATTATTCGTGAAAAGAGAAATGATGCCAACAAAAAATATGGCCTAATTGATGGGGGTTTAAAGATGGAAAAATTTTTACGATTAGGCAAAGTAAATTTAGAAGGGATCAAACATGTAATTCTTTTTACTGACGGCTTCCTTCCGCCAAAAAAAGATCCTCGAAAAAAAGATGATTTTTCGAATTTTGTAAGATTGTTTGAAAAGGGCGGTTTAAAATTAGTTGCCAAAACTCATTGGCAAATTCAAAGCGCTGATCCTTGGGGCTGGAAATATATCCGCTTGAAAAAACATGATGATATGGCGGCCATAGCCTTGAGTTTTTAAGTTTTTGCCCTAAAAACCAAATACCGATATAATTATCCCATGGCAGATACTATTAATAACCCAGGAAGTTTTTCCATAAACATATCAACCTCAACTATGTTGAGGGTGGTTTTAATCATAATTTTATTGGCTTTTGCCTATGCTATTAGGGAAGTCTTTGTTTTATTCATCGTTGCTTTGGTTTTAGCTACGGCCTTAGACCCGATGGTGGATAAAATGGCTACCCGAAGGATCCCCAGAACTTTAAGCGTAATCATGCTTTACATTGTACTTTTTGGCACCATAGCTTTGATTTTAGCCTTAATAATTCCGGCTTTAGTTAACCAGGTTAATGAATTATCCTCAAGTTTCCCAAGTTTATACCAAAAATTTGTTGATGAATTTACTGCATTACGCGATATTTCCGCCAATGCCGGGTTCCAAAATAGCATTAGTAATTTCTTGCAATCTTTGCAGATGAATGTTGGCAAGGCGGGAACCAGCATCTTTGGCGCCATTACCAGTTTTTTTGGCGGCTTGATTGCTTTTATCGCCATTCTGATCATGACTTATTACATGCTGAGTGAAGAAAATGGCATGAAAAAGTTCTTTACTAATATTGCCCCAGTAAAATACCAACCGTTCATTAACCAACTTTTAATCAAAGTCCAATTCAAGCTCGGCGGCTGGTTAAGGGGACAGCTATTGATCATGTTGATTGTGGCAGTTACAGATTTTATCGGCATGTCTATTATTGGCGTAAAATACGCGCTGGTCCTGGCATTGTTTGCCGGGCTTCTGGAAATCGTGCCTTTGGTCGGTTCGACCATCGCGGCAATACCGGCAGTTTTTGTGGCCTTTACTTTAAGCCCGCTTAAAGGCATTTTAACTCTCATTCTATTCTTTGTGGTTCAGCAAATCCAGAATAATTTCATATCCCCAAAAGTCATGAAAAGCAATACTGGCCTGCATTCGGTAGTGACCATCGTAGTCTTGTTAATTGGCGGGAAAATCGCTGGCTTGTTGGGCATCCTTTTAGCAATTCCAGTCACTTTAATCATTATGACAATTTATTCCGAAATTTGGGGCAAGCGTCGGGCAGAAGAAATGACCTTGGAACAATAGGATAATATGAAAAAAAATCTGGTACCCTTATTAATTACCACGCCTATTTATTATGCCAATGCGGCGCCGCATGTGGGCTCGGCTTATACGACTATTGCCACGGATGTGTTAGCCAGGTTTTGGCGTAGCCAAGGCAGAAAAGTTTTTTTTCTGACTGGAACTGATGAACATGGCTCAAAAGTGGCTGAGGCGGCCAATAAAGCAGGGGTAGATCCCCAGGCTTTTGTTGACCAGCAAGCAAAAGTTTTCAAAGCCGCTTTTGAAGAGCTGAATATCAGTTTTAACCGTTTTATCCGGACAACCGAATCAGACCATGTTTTAGGCGTTGAGGTATTTTTGGACAAATTAAAAAAAGCCCAGACCCCCCTGGGCAATCCCGCAATTTATGAAGGCGAGTATAAAGGTCTATATTGCCAAGGCTGTGAAAAATTCATAACCGAAAAAGAACTGGTTGACGGTAAATGCCCATTGCATCTCACGGTGCCGCAGCATTTGGTTGAAAACAATTATTTTTTCAGGCTTTCAGACTATTTACCGGATTTAAAAAAAGCCATTGTTAAAAACAAGATTAGCATTTTCCCTAAAACTGCACGGGAAGAAGTTTTGGGATATTTTAAACAAGGCCTGAATGATTTTTCCATTTCCCGGCAAAATGTGAAGTGGGGGATCCCACTGCCATTTGACAAGTCCCAGACGGCTTATGTTTGGGTGGATGCTTTGCCGAATTATTTGACTGGCATTGGTTTTGGCAAGAATACTTCATACCGCAATTGGTGGCGAAGCGAAGTTATCCATTTCATGGCCAGGGATATTTTGAAATTCCATGCCATATATTGGCCAGCCTTGTTAATGGCCATTAAAGAACCCATTCCTGAAACTATCATTGCCCATGGCTATTTCACAATCGCGGGCAAGAAAATGAGCAAGTCTTTGGGTAATGTCATTTTGCCCTCGGAAATGATTGCCAAATATGGGGTTGATGGCACGCGTTACCTTTTGCTGTCCGCTTTCCCGTTTGGCCAGGATGGGGATTTGCCAGTCGATAAGTTTGCTGAAAAATATAATGCAGATTTGGCTAATGGCTTGGGCAACCTGGTTTCCAGGACTACCAACATGGTTGAAAGGTTTTTAGCTGGGAAGATTAAACCGGTTAAACCGCCAAAATCACTGGACAAGGCCCTGGGTTATATTGCCAAATACCAATTCAGCCAGGCTTTGAATGAGATCTGGAAAACTATCGCTTGGGCAAACCAGCAGATTGATAATGCCAAGCCTTGGGAGCTTGCCAAAAATCAAGTAAAAGCTGATACTTTAAAATTAGAGGGGCTGTTGAATGGTTTAGTGGCGCAATTGCTAGAAATTGCCAAAGTCCTTAAGTCTTTTATGCCTGAATCGTGCGAAAAAATTGAAAAAATTTTGAAAGCCAAAAAGATTCTAAAAAATTTACCCTTATTCATGCGGGTTGTATGAACACCACAGATATAATTTTGTTAATACTTTTATTCGGTTTTACCTGGGCAGGTTTTTGGTATGGCTTGATCCAAACTCTGGGCGGTATTGTCGGGGTGGTAGCCGGGGCGATTATTGCCAGCCGCACTTATTCGGTTGCCGCCGGCTGGGTTGGCGGGGTTGGCACCCGGGCCGGTTTATCAGAATGGCTGGCTTTTTCGGTAATATTCGTGGTGGTAAACCGAGCTATGGCAATTGCCACGGGCTCAGTAGGAAAAATTTTAAACGTGGTAAAAGTTGTGCCTTTTGTCGGCACCATCAACCGGTTGGGCGGGGCTGTTGTTGGCTTGGCTGAAGGCGCCTTAGTCATAGGCTTGATAATTGCCATGGCCCAGAGGTTTGAATTAAGCCCGCAATTAGTAACCATGTTGGATAATTCAAGGGTCGCGAATATTCTGGGGGCTTTTGGTTCAAGCCTAATGCCTTTGATGCCTAGCGCCATCCGCGGGACAAAAGCTCTTTTAGGCGTTTAAATGTCCGGCATACTTTACATTGTTGCCACGCCAATCGGGAATTTGTCAGACCTTTCGGTTCGGGCGAAAGAAGTTTTAGCGCATGTCAACGCGGTTTTGTCCGAAGACACGCGGGAGGCGGCAAAATTGTTGGCCCATATTGGCGCGGAAAAAACCGTCATCCGTTATGATGAGCATACCCGTGGCGCAAGAGAAGACACGATTTTGAATAAATTAAAAAGCGGTGAAAGTTTAGCCTTGATTGCGGATAGGGGAACGCCGAATATTGCGGACCCAGGCGGTAGATTAGTGGAAAGGGTTTATAGAGAATGTCCGGGGGTAAAAGTCGTGCCCATACCCGGTCCTTCAGCCATGAGCGCGGCTTTGTCAGTCTGCGGTTTTCCTTTACAACAATTTTGCGGTTATGGCTTTTTGCCTTTGAAAAACAAAAGGCAAGCAATTTTAAGACAGATGGCTGAAGATCCTCGGCCAGCCGTATTTTTTGAATCACCGCATCGGATTGAAAAAGTCCTGACTTTTTTTATCGAAACTTGTCCGGACAGGGAAGTGTTTATCGGCCGGGAATTAACCAAGACTTTTGAACATCTTTATCGCGGCAAACCCGAAGAAGTTCTTAAAGCATTGCGAGCTGATGCAGTGAAGGGGGAGTTTGTGGTGGTTTTGGGACCGGGAAAGTAAAAAATGTTTGGTCTTGACCGCGCACCACTTTCTAAACAAATATCAATTTTATTAATTAATATGTTAGTTCGATAAATATCCTAATAATTCGAGTGTAGTTATTATAGAAAGTGGTGCGGGGTTGACAGAATCATTAATCCATGATACTATACTTTGTTATTTAGTACCTTGAAAATCTACCCGCCCGCCACGGCTACGCCGTAGGCGTATCGGGCAGGCCTGCGAAACAACGTAGTCATAGCCAAAAGGTACTGATTATTTGGTACTTCCTGGCTACGACTACCAAGGTGGCGGTCCGCTGGCAATAAACCAAAATTGGCGAAACCCTAATTACAGAAAGGAAAAAACGCCATGGATAAGCAAACAGGAAAACTGGTTGCTAGAATCTCCGAGAATCTTCCGGACATGGATCCTCGCCAGATGCAAATCTGGATCGACGATCCTAAAAGACTTCAAGTAGCTCTTGCAAACGCGCTCTGTCCGGTCAGAATGGTTGACGTTACGACCAATGGTCGCGGCGGTGAGGAGTGGATTACCCACCTCGAAGAAAAACGCTACCGTGTTGGTGACTGGGCGAAGCAGCTACTCCGCAACAAGAAGTTTGTTGCCACGAACGGCAAAACCTACACTCTCGCCATCATCATGGGCGACGAGTTCAAGGATAATGAACGCACCAACAAGAACATCAGAGAAACTGCTCACGCTCGTGGGTACCTTGATCCGTCTGTCGAACTTGGCCCCTACCTTCGCGAGATGTTCTCTGATGAAGATCTCAAGAAAATGGGCCTTTGGGCACTCATTCTCATGCATGAGCCCATTGCCGATTCGGTTGGTGACCTGTACATGCTTGGTGTCGACCGCTTCGATGTTGGTCGTTGGCTGAACACCTACCACGGTAACCCTGACGATAGGTGGCATCGTGAGATCGGGTTCATGTTCTTGGTTCCCGTAAGTAGCAATTAGTCCTTTGGACTTCTAACCTTTGGTCTTTTGGACCCTTGCCCGCCTCGACTCGACGTCTCGGCGAGGCGGGGCTTTAGCCCTTGGACAAACGTACAAACCCCGCATCTTGATTTCGTAACACACGAATGATGGATGTGGGGTTTATTTATTTCTGTTAAAATAAAGATGGTAGTAGGTGAATAGGTGGATGGCTACGGCTTTCCGCTACCGAATCCAGTGAACATATAACTCAGAATATCTTCGGGTACGCCTTAAGATAGCGCAGTGTATGTGAACTTAAAAAAATGAAGCTACTTGGTATAGCGTCCTAGGGCATTTTATATGCCGGATTCGATTCAGCCTTGAGAGTATCCCGTTGCGACTTGCGCAGCGAGGCGAGTCAAGAGGCAGTGGCATGGGCGGTACGTTATACAAATCCGATTCGGATGGTGACCTGAACATGCTTGGTGTCAACCGCAACGATAATGGTCGTTGGCTGAACACCTACAACGGTAACCCTGACAATAGGTGGAATCGTGAGATCGGGTTCATGTTCTTGGTTCCCGCAACTCGCTTCGTCACTCTCCCTATTTATGGGGAGAGTTTTGTTTCCCCGTTAGAGGTGTAATATTAACAGTATCACTCTTGGACGACATTTTTTACTTAAACGTAAGAACCTCTAACGGGGTTTTGTCAGTTGGCCGTTCCACCCGCCCAACATTTTTCCGATTTCATCTATTTTCATGGACAACGCGATATACTTTTTGTTATCCAGCGATTTTGTTTCCCACAAGATCATTAAAAGTATTTTTAGCGTGTCTGTTTTTTGAATGGCGCGACGAACATAGGGCAATTTTTCAGTTCGTCCTAAAAAGCTTGCGGTAGCAATCGCTTCTATTGTTTCGATGAAGAGGGTATCAATGCGTTGACCTAATGTGTGCCTGTGTGTTTTTGGTATTGTTTGAAAATATCCGTACCAAAGCAAATACGCACTTTTTACCTTTTGCAGGACTGGCAAAAGTCGGGGGGGGTAGGATTAAGAGTATGAGTAGGATGCAACTCATTCATAGTTATCAGCATATCATTTCCATAGAAAATTTACTTGAGGCATGGCGAGAATTCTTGGTAGGAAAACGATCTCGTTTGGATGTGCAGGCATTTGAGATTAACTTAATGAGTAATATCATATCGTTACATAATGATCTTGCTACCAAAAAGTATCAGCATTCGTCGTATGAAGCTTTTAATATTTCCGATCCAAAACCTCGCAACATTCATAAAGCCAAGGTGCGAGACAGGTTATTACATCACGCCCTATACCGTGTTTTGTATCCATTTTTTGATAAGACATTTGTTGCCGATTCGTATTCGTGCAGGATTGGGAAAGGGACACATAAAGCAATGGAGAGGTTTCGAGGATTCGCGAATAAGACATCTCGCAATAACACAAAAACATTGTGGGTGCTAAAGTGCGATGTCAAGAAATTTTTTGCATCCATTGACCAAACTTTGCTCATGGAAATTTTGAGTGAGTACATTCCGGATAACAATGTCAGATGGCTTATGGGTCAGATTATTGGCAGTTTTTATTCAACCGAAAAAGGCAAAGGGTTACCACTTGGCAACCTAACCTCGCAACTGTTCGTTAATATGTATATGAATGAATTTGATCAATTCGTAAAGCATAAACTTAAAGCCAAGTATTACATTCGCTATGCGGATGATTTTGTTTTCATGTCGGATAGTAAGGCGTGGTTAGAATCACTGGTTCCGTTGATTAGAGATTTTTTAGCAGTCAGACTTCGCCTCACCTTACATCCACAAAAATTATTTCTTAAAACCTTGGCTTCAGGCGTTGACTTTCTGGGATGGGTGAATTTTCCCGATCATCGCGTGTTACGCACGACAGCCCGACGGCGGATGGAAAGTCGCATCATAGAGCATCCAACGAGTGAAACGATCCAGTCTTATTTAGGCTTACTTAAACACGGGAATACTGAGAAAATTAAAGCACAAATGTTAGGTGGTCAATTTTTGTAGCTGGATTAATCCAAGATTTTAAAAATTAACCGCTTGACTTTTTGCTGAAAATTACTACAATATTGGTGCTTGTTGAGCCCGACTGTTTTTTTAGCCTTAGTCGTACATATGGGTTTTACCGGGCGAAACCCTCCGAAGCGCATCCTCCTTCGTCCCACTGTCGCGTGACTACGGAGGATATCCTCGTATTAAAACCTTTATCGATAGGTTTTCTCTAATCGTTGATGGAAGCGAAGGAGGGTAATAATGTGCAAAATCCCCCGGAAAATCGGGGAATCGTCTGTTTTAAATATAAGTAAATGGAAAATCGTGAAAAATCCGGCTTTTGGCAAGCCTTGGGGATTGCCTGGGAACTCGGTTATGTTATTGCTATCCCCATTGTCGTTTTTGGCCTCTTAGGCAGGTTTTTAGACAAGAAATTCCAGACTTCGCCTTGGCTTTTATTGGCCGGCATAATCATTTCAATTGCAATTTCTTCGTTCGGCCTGGTTTCCAAATTTAAAAAAATGCTGAAAAAAATTGAAGACACCACAAAAACCCCACCTTCTTCAAATCCTAACCAAGAATCAAAATAATGGCATCTGAAGTTTCCTTAGCTGCAGAAAAAGTATTCCATCTTGGGCCTTTGCCCATAACCAACAGCCTTTTGGCTACTTGGGTGGTTATGGCGATTTTGGTTATTGGTGCCATTATTTTAAACCGAAAAATAAAGAAAGACCGGCCAGGTGGTTACCAAAATTTAGTGGAAATGATTTTTGAAGGCGCTTTGGGTTTGATGGACTCGGTCACACAAGATCGCAAGCAATCCATGAAATTTTTTCCTTTTGTTTTCACCTTTTTCATTTTAATAATTTGTGGCAACTGGTTTGGGCTATTGCCTGGTGTAGGAACCGTGGGCTTCCATGAAATCCATGATGGTAAGGAATTGTTCGTGCCTTTGTTAAGAGGCTCGGCCGCAGATTTGAATTTTACTTTGGCCTTAGCTGCCATTTCGGTAGTAGCTACCCAAATAATCGCTGTCGTCACTTTGGGTTTTTTCAAGCATGCAAAGAAATATATAAACTTTAAAAATCCGATTATGGGTTTTGTCGGCGCCTTAGAAGTCATTTCCGAATTCGCCAAAATCTTATCCTTTTCCTTCCGGTTATTCGGGAATATTTTTGCCGGGGAAGTCTTGTTGATTGTCATAGGATTAATAATTCCATATCTTGTACCAATCCCATTTTTATTCCTGGAATTATTTGTTGGCTTTATCCAGGCTTTTATTTTCTCGGTATTGACCTTAGTTTTCTTGAAAATTGCCACTACGGCCACCGAGCATTAGTAATCAGGCCTTTGGATTTTAGTTATAAAATTCAAATGTTTCATTATTAATTAACAGCATTTTAACTTCGACTTTAAAAATCCAAAAAACAGTCGGAAGGAAAAATGTGAAAGGACATGTTTATGGAAGCAGATGCAGCAAAACTTTTCGCCGCCGCCCTGGCCATTGCCGTTGGCGGGTTTGGCCCAGCCTTTGCCATCGGCAAATTGGCTGCCAAGGCCATGGAAGCCATCGGCCGCAACCCAGAAGCCGCGGGCAAGATCCAAGTGCCCATGCTGATAGCTATGGCTTTTGCCGAAGCTATCGCAGTTTACGCTTTAGTCGTGGCTTTGATCATCAAATTCGTCTAATTTTCAATTAGCCTTGTCTTGCTCCGCAACTGCGGGGCTGGACAGGCTAGTGGATAATTCTATTGTCATTTCGAGCGGAGCAAAGCGAAGTCGAGAAATCTCGCCTTTACTAGACTAGATTCCTCCACTCCGTTCAGCCAAATGGCTGAACTTCGGTCGGAATGACAAGTTTGTAAATTAACTAATAAATTACTTAAATATGGGAGATTTAATAAAACAATTCGGCATAGAACCCAGCCTCTTGATTGCGCAAATAATTAATTTTGGCATTGTCCTGTTTGTCTTGTGGAAGTTTGCCTATAAACCAGTCCTAAAAGTATTGCGTGAAAGGCAAGCTAAAGTCAAAAAAAGTCTGGAAGATGCCAAAGCGGTGGAAATGAAACTGCAGGAAGCGGAAAAGATGAAACAGGAAAAGATTTTGGAAGCCAGGGGTGAAGCCGAGGCAATTTTGGAGAATGCCTCTAAAGAAAGCGAAAGATACCGCCAACAGAGATTGGCGGAAGTCCAGTCCGAAATTGACGGCATGAAAGTCCATGCTCAGGCTGAAATTGTTGCCCAAAAAGCCCAAGCTTTGAATCAAGCCAAGGCCGAGATGGTGGATTTGGTAATTAGCGCAACCGGGAAAGTCGTGGGTAAATCCGGCATTGAAAAAGTTAATAAAGCTTTAGTGGAAGAAGCGGTGGAGGAAACCAAGAATGTCTAAATTTACAGTTAACCAATATGCGGCTGCTTATCAGGCTGCAGTCAAAGATAAAGCAGGGAAAGAGCGGGAAGTTATTGCCCATAATTTGGTAAAGACCTTGGCTTACCGCCGGCAAATAAAATTATTGCCAAGGATAATGACAGCTTTGGAAAGATTGATTGCGGAAGCTGGCGGGCCGATTGTGGTTAAAATTAAGGCCACCAGTAAACCAGATGAACAGACTTGCGGAATATTAAAACAACAATTGGAAAAAGCCTTGGGCCGGGAAGTAAAAGTCCGCTGCCAAGTTGACCCGAAAATTTTGGCCGGCATCAAAATCCAGATAGGGGACCAATTAATCGACAATTCCCTAGCTTCCAGGTTATTTAATTTAAAAAAACAACTTTTAACTAATTCCTAAATTATGCCCCACACTATCGTTGAAGTCCTTAAAACCCAACTCCAAAATTTTCAAGCCCAAGTCGCCAAAACCACAGTCGGCCATGTCATCGAAGTCGGCGATGGCATTGCCCGGGTTGAAGGCTTGTCCGATATCCGTTCAAGCGAAAAAGTAGTTTTTGCCTCTGGCGCCCAGGGCGTAGCTCAGAATTTGGAAGAAGACACGGTTGGCATCATGATCATGAAAGGTGCGGTAGAAGTTAAAGAGGGTGAAGAAGTTCGGGGTACGGGAGAAATACTGTCTGTTCCCGTGGGCCAGGAAATGGTTGGTCGGGTAGTAAACCCTTTGGGTGAAGCTATTGATGGCAAGGGCGCTATTCAAACTAAAACGACTTATCCCGTAGAAAGGATCGCGCCCGGGGTAATTACCCGGGAATCAGTTAAACAGCCCTTACAAACCGGTATAAAAGCTATTGATGCGCTTATCCCAATTGGCCGAGGTCAAAGAGAATTAATTATCGGTGATAGACAAACTGGCAAGACTGCGATCGTCATTGACACCATTATCAATCAAAAAGGCACGGGTGTAACTTGCATTTATGTAGCCATTGGCCAAAAAGCCTCAAAGATCGCGCGTATTGTGGCAGAACTTGAAAAGCACGGAGCTATGGAGCACACTATCGTGGTTTTAGCCAACGCCTCAGATCCGGCAGCTTTATCTTTCCTGGCACCCTATGCTGGCTGTGCCATGGGTGAATATTTCATGGATCAAGGCAAGGATGCTTTGGTAATTTATGATGACCTCTCCAAACACGCTTGGGCTTACCGCCAAATTTCCTTGCTTTTGCGCCGTCCCCCAGGCCGGGAAGCCTACCCAGGTGACATTTTTTACTTGCATTCCAGGTTGTTGGAACGCGCTGCGAAATTAAACAAGGATATGAAAGGCGGTAGCTTGACGGCTTTGCCGATTATTGAAACCCAAGCTGGGGATGTTTCGGCTTACATCCCGACTAACGTGATTTCCATTACTGATGGCCAAATTTATTTGGAATCAGATTTGTTTTACCAAGGCCAAAGGCCGGCTTTGAACATCGGCTTGTCAGTATCCCGCGTAGGTTCAGCCGCGCAAAATAAAGCCATGAAAAAAGTAGCAGGCAAATTAAGGTTAGACATGGCCCAATACCGGGAATTAGCGGCTTTTGCCCAATTCGGTTCAGATTTAGACGCAGCCACTAAAGCGCAGTTGGAAAGAGGCAAGCGGACAGCAGAATTATTGAAGCAGGGCTTACTTAAGCCAATACCCGTTACCCAACAAATTTCAGTTTTGTATGCAGTCACCCAAGGTTTGCTAGATGAAGTTGCCGTTGAAGATATCCAGGCCTGGGAAAAAGCTTTTTTACACGCGCTTTCAACCCAGCAAAACAAGTTTTTGGAAAAATTGGCCAAATCGGCCGAGTTGACTCCGGAAATCGAGAAAGAACTCAAGGAGATAATCGTGAATTTTAACGCTTTAAGGAAAAATAAATAATGCCCAGCACCCGCGACATCAAACGTCGGATCAAATCCATTGGTAATACCCGCAAGATTACCAAAGCCATGGAATTGGTTTCGGCCGCGAAAATGCGCAAAGCCGTGAGTCAAGCTTTAGCTACCCGGGCGTATGCGCATGCGGCCTGGGAGGTTTTAACCAATGTTTCCGAAGTCACTAATCGGGAAAGCCATCCTTTGTTAATTCAGAGGACTGTAAAAAAAGTTGCCGTGATTGTCATCAGCTCTGACCGCGGTTTGGCCGGAGGCTTTAATGCCAACGTGGTTAGGCAGGCTTTGGAAGTAATCGCCCTGGAAAACCAAGTACCGGTGGATATCATTGCTTTGGGAAATAAAGGTGCGGATGGTTTGCGCCGGGCAGGTACGAATTTAGTTGCAGCTTTTTCCAATCCCCACACCAAACCCACTATTGAAGATTTGACGCCAATTACCAAGATTGCCATTGATGATTTTGTATCAGGGGTTTATGACAAGATTTATACGGTGTACACGGATTTTGTTTCTACCTTAACTCAAAAAGCCAGGTCAAGAATAATTTTGCCAATCCAAAAAGAAACCCTCCGCCAAGTCTTGGATGATGTAGCGCCGGAAATTGAAACAATGAAAGTTGATGCCAATAATCCCTACCTGTTTGAGCCAAACCCGGATGAAGTTTTGGAAAAAATGTTGCGGGCTTTGGTCCAGTCCCAAGTTTACCAGGTGGTTTTGGAATCTTTAGCTTCAGAACACGCCGCCCGCATGGTCGCCATGCGCAATGCCAATGATGCGGCTGAAGAATTGACTGATGATTTGACTTTAACTTACAACCAAGCTCGCCAGGCTGGCATTACCCGGGAGATCGCGGAAATATCCGCTGGCCGTGCGGCGTTGGAGTGATGTCATCCCGAGCGAAGTCGAGGGATCTCGTTAACCTAAATATTTAAGAAATCGAGATTCCTCCGCTTCACCCCGCAATGCGGGGTTACGGTCGGAATGACAAATAAAAAACGTACATTACAAAATCTGATTACCCTCATCCGGCCCCGCGGCCGCGGGGTCGCTCGCAATGACAGATAAAAAGTGTTCCTTACAAAACGAAAAAGCGCCTTGAAGTTATCGCAGCGCTTTAGTAAAGATAATTCAATTACAGAGGTTTTCTGGACACTACGGTAAAAAATCCGTCAATGTAAAGAATCTGGAAGAGTTCAAATTTTTTAATACACAGGCCATTAAGGTAACCCTTAAGTTCTGTGGGTGTAACCACTTCAACATGGTAATCATAAGCAATAACCACTTTTTTACCCCTTTCCTTTTGTGTTTATACAGGCTAATTTAATTAGATATGTTAACAAAAGTATGAATATTTGTCAAGCCATTTATGAAATGAAAGTTTTAATTTCTAAATAACATTAGGAATTAAAATTTCTAGTTCATAATCAATTTATCTAAAAACACTTATGTCAAGCAAAGAAGGAAAAATTACTCAAATCATCGGGCCGGTTGTCGACGTGCATTTTGAAGGCGAGCTGCCCTCGATTTATACGGCAATAAATATTGAAAGAAAAGATGATAAACCTTTAGTTTTGGAAGTCCAGCAGCACACTGGTGCCAACACCGTACGTTGCGTGGCTATGGGCTCAACAGATGGCTTGCAACGCGGTGTAGTTGCCAAAAACACCAATGCGCCAATTTCCGTGCCAGTCGGGCCGGAAACTTTGGGCAGGATTTTTAATGTTGTGGGTGATGTGGTTGATGGCGGGCCAGAAGTGAAATCCAAAAAGCGTTATCCCATCCATAGGGAATCTCCGAAATTCACTGACCAATCCACCAAGGCTGAAGTCTTTGAGACTGGGATAAAAGTTATTGATTTGATTTGCCCAATTGTCAAAGGCGGCAAGGTAGGTTTGTTCGGTGGCGCCGGCGTGGGCAAAACCGTGGTCATCCAAGAATTAATCCGGAACATTGCGGCTGAACACGGTGGTTATTCAGTTTTTGCTGGGGTTGGCGAAAGGACCCGGGAAGGCAATGACCTTTACCATGAAATGACGGCTTCCGGCGTTATTAAAAAAACCTCAATGGTATTCGGCCAAATGAATGAACCCCCAGGCGCCCGTTCCCGCGTGGCCTTGTCTGGTCTGGCCGTGGCTGAATATTTCCGCGACGAAGAGCAAAAAGACGTTTTGCTTTTCATTGATAACATCTTCCGCTTTACCCAAGCCGGTTCAGAGGTTTCAGCCCTGTTAGGCCGCATCCCTTCAGCCGTGGGTTACCAGCCAACCTTGGCCGAAGAAATGGGCGAATTGCAGGAAAGGATTACTTCCACCAAAAAAGGCTCCATCACTTCAGTCCAAGCGGTGTATGTGCCGGCTGATGACTTGACTGACCCGGCACCAGCCACAACCTTTGCCCACTTGGATTCTACCGTTGTGCTTTCCCGCTCTTTAAGCGAACTTGGAATTTATCCGGCAGTCGATCCTTTGGATTCGTCCTCGACAATTTTAGATCCGGCGATCGTGGGTGAAGAGCATTACCAAGTAGCTCGCCAAGTCCAGAAAGTTTTGCAACGTTATAAGGACTTGCAAGACATTATCGCCATTTTGGGCATGGAAGAATTAAGTCCTGATGACAGAATTACGGTTTCCCGGGCCAGAAAAATCCAAAGGTTCTTATCTCAGCCATTTTTCGTGGCTGAACAATTCACTGGCACTGCAGGCAAATATGTCCCACGAGCTGAAACCGTTAAAAGCTTCAAGGAGATTTTAGAAGGCAAATATGACGAGGTGTCAGAGCAAGCCTTTTATATGAAAGGGACAATTGAGGACGTGAAGATAAGTTAAATTACTTGTCACCCTGAGCCTGAGTATTATGAAGGCGAAGGGTCTCCACAAGTGTAAATAATATTTATAAAGATTCTCCCGCCTGCCTCGCCAGTGCGAGTACGGTGGGCAGGTCCCCCGCAGTCGCGGGGTCAGAATGACAAAAACCTTATGCTAAAAGTTTTAAACCTCACTATTACCACGCCTGAAAAAATCGTTTACCAAGACACGGTTGATGAGATTGTTTTACCAACCTTGCAAGGCGAGATTGGCATACTGCCGAATCATATCCCTTTAGTTTCAATTTTAGCTGCTGGTGAAATCAGGATAAAAAAACAAGGTGAAATAACCCTCATGGCAGTCTCCGCCGGCTTTATTGAGGTGAAAAATAATAATATAACGATTTTGGCTGACACTGCGGAAAAGGCCGAAGAGATTGACGAGCAAAGGGCGCAAGCGGGCAGGGAACGGGCTTTGAAATTAATGCAGGAAAGGGCGACTGATGATGTTGGTCTGGCTAGCGCCCAAGCGGCCTTGGCCAAAGAACTAGCCAGGTTAAAAGTCGCCAGGAAACACCGGAAACGAGTTTAATATTAATAAGTGAAATATTGACAATCCACCCTTAAAGATGGATAGTTTTAGCGTAGAATTATTGAAAAAGCCTATGACTCGAATTACCACGATATTAGGCGATATTACTCAACAGAAAGTTGACGCTATTGTTAATGCTGCCAACCCGCGTTTATCCGGAGGCGGGGGAGTTGATGGGGCGATCCATAAAGCCGCCGGCCCAGGTTTGTTAAAGGAATGTCAAACTTTAGGTGGTTGTAAAGTGGGGGAAGCGAAAATTACCAAAGGCTATAATTTGCCAGTGAAATTTGTCATTCATACTGTGGGTCCGGTATACAGGGGTTTGGCCCAAGACGCTGAATTGTTAGCTTTATGCTATCGGAATTCATTAGATTTGGCGTTAAAAAATAAAGTTCGCACTATTGCTTTTCCGGCAATATCCACAGGCGCCTATGGCTACCCTAAAGAAGAAGCGGAAAAAATTGCTTTGCATACAGTTAAAGAATGGGTTCTAGCCCACCCTGAGACTTTAGATGAAGTTAGGCTTGTCTTATTTGCTACGCGGGATATAGGCGGTGTTTAAGTCAAATTTAATTATTAAAATGAGGTTTTTCTAATCACCTTGATTTTTAGGAAGGTTTTGGATTATCATTTAAATAGTACACTCAAAGCCGAAAGGAGGCCGGTATGGCCAAATTGCCCAAAGGTGGAATGATTGACCTATCAACCAGAAAATCAGGCGCCGTAGTTCCTTCTACCGGTACCCCGTCAATTGGAACACCAAGGCCGCAAGATCATGCATGGATGTCAACATCTGACATTGATCATTGCAATCCACCATTTCCAAAAGGGAAGCCAAGAAACAATCGCAAGGAGTAACACTACTTTTCATGCGATTCCAGATCCTTAAAAGAGAGGCATTAACCTCTCTTTTTTAAATTAATAATGGGTATATACTAAACTCTAGTATGGGTTCAAAAATTTTAATTTATATGGGCTTGTTTATCGGTTCAACGGTTGGAAGTTTAGTCCCTTCGCTTTGGCACCAAAGCGTTTTTTCAGGTCAGTCCTGGCTTGGCAGTTTAATTGGCGGAATTGTAGGAATTTGGGCGGGTTTTAAAATTAACCAGAAAATTACTGGAGGTTAAAACTATGTTTCATATCACCCCGCCAAAACCTACAAAAGCTAAGCATATTATTTATTTGATCAGTACTACGATTTTGGGCATTCTCTTGAGTTTGTTAGCTCACGTGGGTTTGGAGTCATGGTATTTACATTGGGCTCAAGACAATAATCATTTAGTGGTTTGGTATGGCGGCTGTGCCTTGCCCTGGGAAGTCCAAGTAGCGCTACCAATTTTAGGAGCTTTGTTTGGTTTTTGGCTGGGCAGGATTTGGTGGCGAATTGTTTATGTTGAACAAAAGTGGCTGAAGAAAAAGTAATAAAAAAACGCCCGGTAAGCCAGGCGTTTTTAATGTTCAGCTATTCATAGACGATGTTGTAGTCAGGGTCTGATAAGCGTTTCAAAACCAAGAAGGTATTAAGCGTCTCGCCGTTGGAACAGGGGACAAACCCGCCCTCACCTTTAGGGCAAAGTGCCCTGAGTATTGGTATAAAAACAGGAAGATGACTTGGGGTAGTTCCCAACCAGACTTCACCACCGTGGGTGATTATAACCATGATACCATTATTGGTCGACCATTTACCCATTTTGGCGTCCGTGAGTCTTTCACCAATGTATTCGCCTGCGTGGTTACCATAAGCTTCGAGACCAGTCACGTGGACGAATCCAAATCGCCTTAATGCGTCTCTCTCCTGTTGATTTGTTTTCGCTCCTTGTAAATGAACTACACGATCGACAGAGATTTTCATACTTTTCCTCCTTTCTCTGTCTTTTTACATACATACCATACAGCGTGATTGCTGTATTTTTAACCTAAGAGTATAGGGTATTTTTGGTTTATTGTCAAGGCTAATTTTTGGAATTAAAAAATAGGCTGGAGTCTTACCCAAGACTCCAGCCCCTTAACGATCCCTCAAGGAGGCCTTAGAAAAGGCCGTTACTAGCCCTGCTACCAAGAGCTCTTGTCTTGCCGCCGCTCAAGAGCGCCTAGCAGCAAAACCAGTATAAAATAAAAAACGCAGTTGTCAAATATGATTATAGTAAAAGCTTTAATTTTAAAGGAGGTTTTAAATTTGCTTTTTAACGCATTTTAAGTAAAAATTAAGTTATCTACTATTAATCATCAAGAATATGACCAGAAAAACATATTACTTATTAATGCCAGCACTTTTATTGGCTATGGTTTTTGGGCTTTCAGCCTGTAAAAGCACCAGCCAAAAAGCTGCCGAATCAATTATTGAAAAATCCACCAATGGCCAAGCTGACGTGGATTTAACCAATAATAGCATCAAGGTAAATACAAACGGGTCTTCTTGGGAAACTGGCGATAAAGTCAGCTTGCCAACGGATTTCCCATCAGATATTTATGTGCCAGAAGGAACCATTAAGACAGCGCTCAAGACTGATGCAAACAGCAGCTTTACGGTTAGTTTGGAATCCACAACTTCCATGGCAGACATCAAATCCGCTTATGAAAGCCATTTTCAATCCCAAAGCTGGACTATTACTTCTTCAGGCGCAATCCAAAATTCTTTTTCTTACCTGGCCCAAAAGGGCAATCGGGATTTGACCGTGGGCATTTCAGATTCTGACGGCAAGAGAATCGTTTCGATTACTACTTATACCAATTCAACGACAACACAGGTTCCTGATAATAATACCAATTCAGACGAAGCCGCAACCAATAATTAGATAGTTTTTCATTAAAAATAAACAAATATGGGAAAATTTATTATTCTACCGACTGAGCAAAAGTTTATAAAAATCAGGAATTTCAATGTTGTAATGGGTTTCTTACATTTGATCCAGGCCATTGCCATGCTTTTTATTAGTTCGGATTTTAGCTTGCCAGTAAATTCCTCTTTTGTTCAATTCAATGTGGCCAGCGGGAAATTAGAACCGGTATTGAATACGCTTTTTAGCTTGCGCATTGGGCCTTTGGTTGCCGGGTTCTTATTCCTTTCTGCTTTAGCGCATTTCGCCATTTCTTCCGGCCGGATTTACGAATGGTATATCAAGAATTTGAAAAAAGGCCTAAACCTTGCACGCTGGATTGAATATGCCCTAAGTTCATCTTTAATGATCGTGATAATTGCCATGCTGGTTGGCATGTATGATGGGGTCAGCCTGATGTTGATGTTCTTCTTAAACATGATGATGATTTTCTTTGGTTGGCTTATGGAACTGCATAACCAATCAATTTCAAAAACTAACTGGACATCCTACGTTTTTGGTTGTATTGCCGGCGCCATTCCTTGGTTAGCCGTGGCGTTTTATCTTTTTGGTTCGGGCGGTCCAACCGGCCATGCGCCGACCTTTGTCTACTGGATTTTCTTTTCAATTTTCATTTTCTTCGATATTTTTGCGGTCAATATGATTTTGCAATACAAGAAAGTCGGCAAGTGGAAAGATTACTTATATGGCGAAAGGGCGTATATAATCTTGAGTTTGGTAGCTAAGTCACTTTTAGCTTGGCAAGTCTTTTTCGGGACTTTAAGGCCGGTTTAATCTAGTTTGACAAAAATATTTATAATTTCTATTATTAAGTTGCCTGCGGTTGCTTTATCCTTGCCTAAGCAGCCCGCAGCATTTGTAGAGTGCCCCTTTTGAAAGCCATCTCTCTGCCCCCCGCAGGAGATGGCTATTTTTTTAAATGACTAGAGCCTAAACCAAAAATATTTTATCTATATGAAAAAGATTTTAATGATTGAGGATAATCAGGCTTTGCTGGAATTAATGAAATCAAAATATCAAGCTCTGGATTTGGAATTTCTAAGTTTAACTTACCCGCCAAAAAATTTAATTGAAGTCATTACGAATTTTCTACCAGACATTATTTCTATGGACGTAACTATGCCGAATATGGATGGTTTTACCGCAACAAAAATTATAAAAACTAACTCAGAAACCAAAAACATCCCCATATTCTTTTATACGAACATGGGCAGAAAGCAAGACGTGGCCTTAGGCAGAGCATTAGGCGCAATCGGATACTTTATCAAGACTGAAAACTCTCCCGATGAAGTTGTTAATTGGGTAAAAAGCTTTTTGGGTTAAATTGGTTTAAGGATGTCAACCGTGTCAATTGTTGGCGCGTTGACTGTCTTGGAAATCGGGTAGACTTGAAGCAAATCATCCGGAAAAACAGCCAAGCATTTCTTTAAGCTTTCAATTGGGCTTGTCAAATCCAACCATGTTTTTTCAGTTTCGGGATTTAAAATTACTGGCATGCGGTCATGTATTTTACTAATCAGCGAATTGGGTTCAGTCGTGATGATGGTGAAAGAGGGGAGGGTTTCATCCTTAAAAACATATGGCTCCCAAAGACCGGCAAAAGCAAAGGGTTGGTTTGACTTTAAGGCAATCCGAAATGGCTGGCTGCCAGTCTTTAACCTTTGCCATTCAAAGAAGCCATCGCAAATCACCAAGCACCTTTGTTTTTGGAAGGCGTGTTTGAAAGTCGGCTTTTCTGCCACTGATTCAGCCCGGGCATTGATCAGACCTTCGGGTCTGTCCTTCAGCCATTTCAGTCTTAAACCCCAAATCCCAGGTTGGATAGCTTGAGGTTTTTCGTTGGTGATAACTGGCAAAATCTGTGAAGGCGCGGCATTATAGTGCTTAAAAATCTTGCCTTGGACTTTTGCGCCAAAGCGTTTTTCCAGGATTTCATCCGGTGAGAATATTGAATAACGGCCACACATAGATAAAAACAGTATATCTTGAGGCAGGAAAGCCGTAAAACTGATATAATATACCCATAAAATATGCCAAATCCAGTACCCACGCCAAAATCAATAAATCCAGAAGAAGAACCCGAGGATATTTTTGAATTTGTCGAAAAAACTCCTGAAAAACCAGTGGAAGTGAAGATTGAGAAAGTCCGGGAAGCCTTAGAACAGCACGGCGAGAGGTTTGAACCTAAAGCCGCCCAGCAAACCGAAACCCGTGAATTGCCAGCCCAAGCGCCTGTTTCAAGCCAACCGACCATGCCTCTGCCCATCGCTGAGGAAGAAAAACGGGTTCAAGAGGTGGAGCAAATATTAGCTGATGGCTTGCAGGATTTGTACATGTCTTTGCCTCCGGTAGAACAACAAAAATTTAAAATTGAAGGCGAAAAAGCTGCCCGGGAAGTCGTTGGTCTTTTAGGCCAAGTTAAAGTAAAAATTGATTTGATAATAAGCGTCATCCGCAGGTGGTTATCTATTATTCCAGGCGTGAATAAGTTTTTTATCGAGCAGGAATCAAAAATTAAAGCCCAAAAACTCCTACTCTTAAAACAAAGAAAATAAAATATGTTAGGAATTTGGCCAAGTCCAGCCTTTGCCCAAGACCTGGAAACCGAAACCGCAATCCAGACTCCGTCTAATTACATTTTATACGGCGTAATTGCTTTGACCATAATTTTCATCATCTTGTTTTTCATTTGGTTAAGGCAACGGCGGAAGAAAAATGCGCCCGAAGGCCTGCAAAGAATCTGCCTAATGATTACCTTGCCAAAAGAACAGCAGGAAGAGGAAGGCAGCAAAGGCCCTTCTCGGATCCAGCACATGCAAGAACAGATAAGCGTAGGGGAATCATTCCTTTCGTTTTTGGGCAATATGCGTTCCCAACGCTGGTTTAACACTTTGGGCCGAGGCCGGAGCGACCATTTTAGCTTGGAAATCGTCGCGGATAGGGGCGATATCCGTTTTTATGCCGTCATTCCGCAGATGATGCAGGAATTCATGGAGCAGCAAATTCACGCCCAATATCCCAGCGCAGAAGTGGTTGTCCAACCAGAATATAATCCTTTTCGGCCGAAATCTTTTATCGTCGGCGCCATGCTGGCCCAGAAAAAAAATAAAGTTTTGCCGATGCTCACCTTTCGCCGGATGGATGTTGATCCTTTATCTGGTTTGACAAATGCCTTGAGCAAATTGGAAAAAGACGAATCAGCGGTTATCCAATTTGTTTGTCGGTCTTCACACCCGCGCTGGCATATCCGCGCAAATTTGGTCATCAGGCAATTACGGGACGGAAAAAGGTCAGTGCTGTACAATCGGTACTGGGTATTTATGGCAAAAAGCATTATTTCCGGAATTTTTTCAACCTTTTTTTCCAAAAAATCCAAGCAAGACGAGCTTAGCTTGCAAAAGCAGCTGACTCCGGGTGATGAAGAAATTCTCCAGAAAGTTCAGGAAAAAAATGCCAAAGCCGGTTTAGACGTAAACATTCGGGTTATTGTATCATGCCCAAATTTAAGCGCGGCTGACTTGCGTTTAAAAAACATTTTGGATTCTTTTGGTCAATATAATGCTTTTAATACTGGCAATACCTTAATAAGAAGAAATCCATGGAAAAAGGATGAACTAATCCATGATTTTATTTACCGTTCATTTGATAGATGGCGATTTTCAATTTTGAATGTGGAAGAGCTGGCCAGCATGTGGCATCTGCCTATTCCCTCAACGGAAACCCCGAACATTCGCTGGATCCTTTATCGGACCGCGCCACCGCCGATAAATATTCCGCCGACTGGAGTAATTTTAGGCTCCAGCCATTTCCGGGGTGAAGAAAAAATAATCAAGATTGCCCGGGAAGACCGGCGGCGTCATGTCTACATTATTGGTAAATCTGGCGTGGGTAAATCCGTGCTCATGACGCAAATGGCCCTGCAGGATATTGCCAATGGCGATGGGGTTTGCGTGGTAGATCCGCATGGGGATTTAATCATGGATATCCTAGCCAGACTGCCGATACACCGCCGGAATGACGTCATCCATTTTAATCCTTCGGATGTTGAAAATCCTGTGGGTTTGAATATGCTGGACGCCAAGACGCCTGAAACTCAGGATTTTGCCGTGCAGGAAATGATTGCGATTTTCATGAAATTGTTCCCGCCGGAAGTCATTGGCCCGATGTTTGAGCATAATATGCGCAATGTCATGTTAACCCTGATGGCTGACCGCGAACACCCAGGCACGATCGTGGAAATCCCACGGATGTTTACCGACCCGGTTTTCCAAAAAGCCAAAGTTTCCAAAGTTACGGATCCGATCGTCAGGTCTTTTTGGGAAAAAGAAATGGCCAAGACTTCGGATTTCCACAAAAGCGAAATGCTGGGTTATCTGATTTCCAAAGTCGGCAGGTTTGTGGAAAACAGCATGATGCGCAATGTCATTGGCCAGTCGGAAAGCGGTTTTGATTTTGAAAAGATCATGAATGAAGGCAAAATTCTCTTAGTCAACCTTTCCAAAGGCACGACCGGCGAAGTCAATGCCAACTTGCTTGGCTTGATAATTGTTTCCAAATTGCAAATGGCTGCCTTGCGCCGGGCCAGTCTGCCCCAAGAGCAAAGGAAAGATTTTTTCCTGTATATTGACGAGTTCCAAAATTTCATCACGGATTCCATCGCCACCATTTTGTCCGAAGCTAGAAAATACCGCTTGAACCTGACGATTGCCCACCAGTACGTCGGCCAGTTGGTGGAAAAGCAAGATACCCGCATTCGTGATGCGGTCTTCGGCAATGTTGGCACTATTGTGGCTTTCCGGGTTGGAGTCGAAGACGCGGAAATTTTTTCCCAAGCCTTTGCCCCAATCTTCAACCAGTTTGACGTGACTAATATGGAAAAATACACAGCCATCGTCAAACTGCTTATTGATAATGCTTCTTCCAAGCCATTTACCATGAACACTTTGCCGCCCAGTCAGCCAATTCCAGGCCAGGCCGAACAAATAGTCGCCTTATCCAGGCAACTTTATGGGCGACCTCGGGCGCAAATCGAAGCCGAAATTATGGAAAGGTCGCAATTAGGCGCCAGTGCCGCCCCACCGCCCATGGTGGCGGAAAAAAAGGCGTAAATTTTATTTTAATTTGCTATGAAAACTATACCCGATTCACGGACTGAAGAAATTTCCAATAAGCAGATTGTGATATTAAAACAATCTTGGCTGTTAATATTGATTATCGCGTTAGCAATGTTAATAGCCGGAGGAATGTATTATTGGTCGCAGGTACGTCCTGTTTATATCCGGCGTGAATGTCAGGTCATGGTAGACCATGTTCTTGCTGAAAAGCTAGCAAAAAATGGTTTTTATTATAATAATGAAAGTCGATGGGTAAGGACTGAAACAAAAGATTGTAGTTATCTAGATGAACTACTAGAAAATAAAGAATGTGGCAGACCGGTCATCAAGGAACTTGATCCAGAGGACTTAGTAGAAAATCAAGAAGTCGCCAACAAGTCTTATACCCCGTGTTTACGGAGGCATGGGCTGTAATACCAGTTAAACAAAATTCGTTTTTGGCCTAAACAATAAATAACCAAACATTATGATTGTCATTCACGTTTTAATATCAATAATATTCTACTTTATCTTAATGTATCTAAGTATAAATCTGTTAGGGCTGCTCATAAGAGGTCTCTTTACTTATCCAGAAATTGATAAAATAAAAGCCGAAACAAAGAATGATTTTATTAAAAAAGAAATTGGAAAATCTGAACGCGCTGATAAATGGATTAATCTCATCGCGTTTTTAGGTATTATCGGTTATATTTATGCCACATTTCATTTTTGGAATATAGGGGTTTCTGCTATTGCAATAGTATTGATGTTGGTCAGGCTTCCTTATTTACTATGGGAAATTAAAACAGGACAAGAACTTAACCGTGTTGCCTCAGTCTTTTCTATGCCCAAAAACGCTTTGCAATATATTGCTACTTTTTTAACCTTAGCTGCCCTACCAGCTTTATATTATTTTTTGTATCACTTTTAAAAACGTCTTAAGTAAATAAGCACTTAAATTTTAAGAATCACAGGCAAAAAATTAATTTCATCTAACATGGGTTAGTTGGCTAGATGGCTAAATAAAACTACCTTAATAAATATGTCATGAAAAAAGTTATTGATTTACTCACTGTAAATAAATATTACCGAATGAGCGATGGTGATTTAGAAAGAGAGGCAGCAAAATGGAAAATTGGAGAATATTTTGATGGACGTTTAATCTCAAGAAGACTAGTAATTGAACAGTTAATTGAGCGCCAAAAAGCAAACAATTCAAGAATTGCGATTTTCATATCATTTATTGCTTTGCTAATAAGCCTTGTCGCATTACTCATACCTTGAATCTGGTAACAAAAAAACTGCGCCCACTCACCCAAATTGCTTGTTCACTTACGCGGTCGGCTCCGCCGGAATGATACCGCGACGCTCTATCGCAACTTCGGCTAGCCCGAAACGTCAGGCGCCATTAGGCAGATATTTATATCTATGAAAGTATTTACAAGGGAAGAGTGGATAAAATTACTAAAAAGAGATCTTTCGCCGTTACCTTCAAATGATAGTCCAGTTCATCAATACGCGGTCCCGGAGAATCTAATTGTAACAGTGACTACAAAGAATAAGGTCAGGAGAAATTATACATTCGGTGGGCCAATCTGGTGCGGTATATTAGATTTTTCTAATGAGAGTGTATTAAAGCTGACATATTTAAGCCCATTGAAAAAACCTCATAATATCAAGTGGAATAAAATTAAAGAAATTACACTACATTACATATCTACCTGACATCACTTAACACAGGCTAGTCGGTTCGTGAGAAAAAAATGAGACTAACCAATATTTTTCAAAGTAAAATAATAATACTAGCTTTGTTTATTATTTTAATACTCATATTACATGGTTGTGCTTTATCTGAACCAAATGAAACCTCATCGTCTACTTCCGATTGTCATCCTAGCTATTCGGAATGTCTAAAAGCAGATGCTAGTGATTATGATTGTGCCGGTGGTTCCGGGAATGGTCCATTCTATACAGGGAGAGTGAAAGTCACGGGTCCAGATGAATTTGATCTAGATCGTGATAACGATGGTTGGGGGTGTGAATAATATAATTTTACCTCACCCATATCTCTCAGCTTCGCTCGGGTCATTGGCTAACCCGAAACGTTTTATTTTACGGCTTATTCAATTCGCGAGCTACACACTAATTTGATCTATGAGTTACTACATTATTATCCGAGGACCACTCGGCTGCGGGAAATCAACTATCTCAGAGCGATTAGCAATGGCGTTCAACGCAGAGCACATTTCTGTTGATCGCGTTCTAGATGATCACGGATTGACAGATGACAAAGAGGATGGATATATCTCTCAAGCCAGCTTCAAACGTGCTAATGAAATCATTACCCCGAAAGCTAAAGAGTTTTTGGATAACGGTAAAACCATTGTCTTTGATGGAAACTTCTACTGGAAGTCCCAACTGGATGATCTCATCCAAAGATTAGATTATCCTCATTACGTATTTACCCTTAAAGTTCCTCTGGAGCTCTGTATTGTACGCGATCACAAAAGAGATAAAACACATGGAAAAGACGCAGCCGAGGCGGTTTATGCAAAATCAACGTCATTTGAGTACGGCATGCCGATTGATGCCACTGGAACGATTGATGAAACAATCAACAAAATCTGTTCTTTTATTCCAGCATTAAATTAGTATGTAACTTGTTCACCTAAATTGCTTGTCCGCTTAGGCGGTTGGCATGCCGGCCAATTATACCGCCCCGCCGCCTATGGTGGCAGAGAAGAAGGCTTAAAAATACTAAGATTTTTTTGAAGCGGCTTCTTCGAACGCTTTATCAATAAGTTCGGCAATTTTATTAACAACCGCTTCTGGATCGGCTTTTTCATCGAAAAAAATGTTATGGTAGTTTTCGGCTTTAAAACCCATGCTGTTAAGCATGGACCAAACTCGGTCTTGTTGGGCTTTAAAATGATTAGGTAAGATGACCAAGTGCGCAATTTTCCGGTTTTCGGCATCTAAAAACGCTGAAGCATCCAATGCTTCGCACATCCAACGGCCTTGCTTTGACCTTAACACAAAACTTTCAGAACCATTATTAAACCTGATGGTCTTATCCTTAACCTCTTCGCCAGATACTATTTCTTTTAAACCCTCGCCCTCCAATAAGCCGGGGTTATTTTGGTATAAAGCCCTTATTAATTCAGGAGCTTTTTCAGTCTTACTGCTTTCAGACACTAATAAATAATTTTCATTTTCTTGGTCTTCATTTTTTATGACCCCTTGCTCCTGTAAAAATTGCTTTATGCTGGCCTTAAAATTTTCCTTGACTTCATCTGAAAGCGCAATTTGTTTAGTCTCACCCTGACCTCCGGCTTTTTCAAAATTTTTTGCTAAGGGGTCAACCGGTACACCGCTTGGGCCTGTGGTATCTGGCAGATCAGTATTATATTCATCATAAAGTGAGATCATCCGAGCTTTTTTAAATTTTTCCCTTAGGTATCTGCCAATAGCTACGCCTATCTTGTCGATATTCGGCAGGTTTTCTTTTAAAATATCCCCAGTGGCTAAATTATGGTCAGAAAGGTAAGGACTATAAGATTCCCATTCTAATTGCGTACCCTGTAAATAAGCTTTAATAATCTGATCTATTTGGCATTTTTCAAAATCCACAATTTCCCGGGAAACTTCCTGGTTTTCTGGTTGAGAGATAACTTCAGTTCTTTTCAAGGCTTGTTCTTGATTAAATTGTGCTGCCGCTGCTTTTTCTTCAGTTGACCGAAAACCGATGGCTTCAGACATATATACTTAATTAATTTTGTACGTTTTCATTTTAATCTAATTTGGTCTTAAGTCAAATATTTGACTTCTGCTTTGAATTGGTTTAAGTTTGAATGAAAATAAAGAACCTTTAAAAAGAAGGGTTAAAAATGAGGCGCCAGAGAATTGGCTATACTCGGAAAGTTTTTACCAAGCAATTTATTGAAAAGTTAATTTTATCAAAATTCAACTCTGACGAAATCAGGTTGATTATGTTGGCTTGGCTATTTTCCGAAGTGGGGCATAAAGGGCAGACCCGAAAAGATGGTATCACTCCTTACGCTTATCATCCGCTCAGAGTTGTTTTGATCTTGATGTTGGAATGCGGAGTTTTCCTGACAAGAACGTGTATTTTGGGCTTTATTCATGACTTGCGTGAAGATTCAGAAATCCTGACCGATGAACTAGTAAGACTGCTTTTCGGTGAAGCCGTGCTTGCAGATTGGCTGACGATTTCCAAATTTCCGGGTAAAAATTATTTTGCCGAGTTTGAAAAAGCCTCTTGGCTGGCAATCCTGGTCAAACTGGCTGATCGGCTTGATAATTTACGCGATTTTAAAGCCCCAGAGTCTTTTCGGCGCGAATACATTGCTGAAACCGAAGCTAATTACTTTGCGCTGATTAGGATTTTTGAGAGAAAAGCTCCCAAAAGATATAAGCACTTAGCGAATTACTTCAGGCTTGAGCTTAATTACGCCCTAGCCAAAGTCCGCCGGTCTTTAAAAAAAGCAACTTGATTAAAGCGCGTCAGCCTTATGGCGCGCTTTTTGTAATAATCAGGAATCTGGTTTTTTGACTTAAATCCTTTTGGAATTCAAATTTATAATTATTATAATCCCGCATTTTGGTTTCCAGCCAAGGCTCTTGGGCGGGAGAGATTTCCAAAATCGCCTGGGGGATTTGCTTGTCAATAATTTCCTCAATCAGTTGGTAAATTAAGTCTAAACCTTGCCGGCCGCCATCAAGGGCAAGTTTTGGCTCAAAGGGGACATTCTGGAGTTCTGTCTGAGTCAAATAGGGAAGATTACTAATAACCAAATCCAAACGGGCAAATTTATTTATGGGCTGGAGGTATTTGCCTTTTAAGAATTTAACTTTGGCATTTTGGCCATGAAGTTTGGCATTAGTCCTGGCAACCGCTAAGGCTTTTTCCGATGGGTCAAGCGCCAGGATTTCCGCTAAGGGAAAGTATTTTGCCAAGGTAATAGCCAAACAGCCTGAACCAGTGCCGACATCCGCAATCGTCAGCCGGATATCGCGTTTATAATTCTGCAAAACCCAATCAACTATTTGTTCGGTTTCCGGGCGGGGGATTAAGACGTTTTCGTCAACCTTAAAATCCAAACCATAAAAACCCTTGCTGCCAGTCAAATAAGCCATTGGCCAGCCTTTAATCCTTTTTTTCAATAAGCTATAAAATATTTTGGATTGGCTGGCTGTAATTTTGTAATCCGGGTGGGCTACTAAATAACTGACCGGTTGTTTCAAGACAAGACTCAAAATATCCCGGGCTTCATTTAAAGTTACGGTAGTTAAATTAATTATTTTTTGGGCTTGGAGCAATATTTCTTCAATCGAAAGGGTTTTTGCCCGCATATTAGCTGTTTTCTCGGCGCATTTTTTGCAGGGCAACAGTTATTTTTTCAATATCGCCATCCATAATGCTGTTAATATTATGAAAGTTTTCATTCAAACGGTGATCGGTTATACGGTCTTGGGGGAAATTATAGGTCCGGATTTTTTCACTGCGGTCGCCACTGCCGACTTGGCTTTTCCTGATGCGGGAATCTTCGATGCGTTTTTTTTCTTGTTGCATGTCAAAAACCCTGGCCCGCAAGACTTCCATGGCTTTCTCCCTATTTTGTTTTTGCGACCTTTCGTCTTGGCATTTGACTACAATGCCAGTAGGAATATGGGTCATCCTGACAGCGGAGTAGGTAGTGTTAACAGATTGGCCGCCATGCCCAGAAGAAGTCGTTACTTCAAGTTTTACTTCCTCGGGTTTGATTTGGACATCACCTTCTTCCACAACTGGAAGGACAGCTACTGTTGAGGTGGAAGTGTGGACCCGACCGCTTTTTTCTGTAGCTGGCACCCTTTGCACGCGATGCACGCCTGATTCTGTTCTTAGTATGCCATAAGCATCCAAACCGTTTACTTCAAAAATAATTTCTTTATATCCGCCAATGCCTGTCCGGTTAGTATCTAAAATGTGGGTTGACCAGCCTTGCCTTTCGGCAAAACGGATATACATGCGGGAAAGTTCAGCCGCAAATAAGCCTGACTCATCCCCGCCAGCACCGGCGCGAATTTCAATTATGACATTATGGGAATCCAGCGGGTCTTTTGGTTTTTCAAAATCCAATATTTTTTGGCTTACTTCCTTAAGTTCTTCAACAATTCTCTTTTCTTCATCAGAGCCTAAACTTACTAACTCCAGATCAGCATCCATTTGCGCGGATTTGGCGTCGACTAGCTGTTTTTCAAGCAAATTTTTTTGAGTTAGCAAGTTTAAACTTTCCAAAACCTCTTTAAGTTCGCGAGAAAATTTTTGTAAACTTAAAGCGTCACCAGAACTGGCGGCGTTCTGGATTTTTGTTTCTAATTCCTCGCGTTTTTTTAATAAGTCAATTTTGTCCATAAATATTTGCTTGCACTGAACGATAGCCAAAAAGCCCCAATAAAAAAATTGAGACTAAGTTTGCCAGGGTTATTTTTTTGACTTGGTTTTTTTTTGCGCTAATCTCGAAGTTACTTTAGCGGTTGATTTCTCTTTCAAACGCTTAAACCTCTCAACCCGGCCTTGGGTATCAACAACCTTTTGTTTGCCCGTAAAAAGCGGATGGCAATTGGAACAAACTTCCACGTGAAGCTCTTTTTGGGTGGAACCCGTAGTAAAGCTATGGCCGCAACCGCAAATAACCTTGGCGTCAGTATGGTATTCTGGGTGGATTTTTTTCTTCATAAGTTCGTCAAATATAACACATTCCTAATATCCGTCAAGTCTGGGTTGGATAAGCAAAGAGTTTGATTTTGTTGCTGCGCTATTGTAGTATATTTTGAAGTGCAGTTCTTTTAAAAAACAGTTATATTAAGGCGGAGACAATGAAAATAGAGAAAGCTATTGAATCAGCGAGGTTGTACTTAAATGCGCAAGTAAATGATGGTTTTTGTTTAGAGTTTCATCAACTCCGGAACGGCCCAAGTATTGCATGGACAACTGCTTGAGTAGGTTCCACACTTTCTGAATTTCATGCTATTCCTCAAGGAATGCTTGAGGCGGTATTGTCTTTACAACAAAAGGATTGTGGCGGTTGGTCATATAATCAGCACGTTGTACCTGACGCTGACACTACATTAAGGGTTCTTCAATTTCTGGGTAAGGCAGGATTCAATAACGAAGTTATAATTAACAGAGCTGAACAATTCGTTATTGCTCATCAACAAGCCGATGGGGGTATAGCAACCTACTTGCCCGATATGGTTACAGCCATGGGTTACCCCGAAGGCGGATGGACGGTCTCACACCCTTGCGTTACCGCCCTGGCCAGTCGTATTTTGCGAAATGAACAAGCGAAGCAAAAAGCACGTCAATACTTAGATATACGACTTGCCAATGGTGATACCCGAGCGTATTGGTGGAAAACACCATGGTATGTCAGATATGAATCTGGGTTTATTAACGGGGAAAGTTTCAGTAATGATCCAGTCGAACTTTCATTAGTGCTTCTTTTAAAGGCACGCTATAGCTTAGCCGACAGAAAGCTACTCGTGAGCTTGAAGAATTTACAGCTTGATGATGGTAGCTGGCCGGCTAGTCGACAGTTTCGAATTCCTCGGCCTAATCAGTTTCTTGAAGATATCAACGAAGGAACTGAGTTAGTTGAAGATCGGACAAGAATTTTTTCAACCGCAGCCGCAGTAGTAGCAATCTCTCGCCAAAAGGCACTTCTTAATTGAGGCGCCTTTTTATATGTGTTAAATTTATTAAGTGAGCCCTTGCCAGAAATTAAGCTTTATGTTAAAGTCTAGCAAGTTATTATTAATATCTCTCATACGCCCCCTCTAGCAAGAGTTTAATTGTTTCCTGCCTTAAATCATTAAGGTTAACAATTAAGAAAGGCGTAGCGGAAATTTAAAGAAAGGATTATTTTTATGCATGAGGTCACTCTCCTCGAAATGCTCCAAAAGGGCGTGCATTTTGGACATCAAGAATCAAGATGGAGCCCAAAAATGAAGCCATTCATTTTTACGTCCCGTAATGGCATTCATATCATTAATTTGGAAGCAACGCGGGATAGAATGAAAGTCGCGGCTGAATTTGCTGCCTCGATTGCCAAATCAGGCGGCAAGATTTTATTTGTCGGCACTAAAAGACAGGCCAAAGCCATAATCAAGAAATACGCTGAAACATGCGGCATGCCTTTTATGGTTGAAAGGTGGGTTGGTGGGGCGTTAACAAACTTTTCGACAATCCACGAATTGATAAAGAAATTAAAGCGGCTTAAAAGCGAGCAGATTGCTGGGTTATTGGATAAATACACCAAGAAAGAGCAATTGAACATAAACAAGGAAATTGTGAAATTACAGAACGAAATTGGCGGCATGGAAATGCTTGACCAGGTTCCCCAAGCGATATTCATAGTTGATTCTACTAAAGAAAGGACGGCCTTGCGTGAAGCTAGAAAAATGAAAATTCCAGTTATCGCAATTTGCGATACAAATAGCAATCCAGATATAATTGATTTTCCAATACCTGCTAATGATGACGCCACAAAATCAATTGATTTTATAGCTGGTTATATCTGTGAAGCAATTCAAGAAGGCAAGTCAAATCAGGCTCAAACCGTCTAAGTTTATAAAAAATATGACAAATATTTCAATTAATAATGTCCAACAATTAAGAGAAAAAACTGGAGTGGGCGTGATGGCCGCCAAAAAAGCCCTGGAAGAAAGCGGGGGAGATGTTGAGAAAGCAGTGACGGTTTTGCGCAAAGCCGGGCAAAAAATTGCTGAAAAAAAGCAAAATCGCCAGACTCATGAAGGCGTGGTTGGAACGTACTTGCATTCCAACAAAAAACTTTTAGCTGCAGTGGCGGTGGCTTGCGAAACGGATTTTGTTGCGCTGACCGACCCCTTTCAAGAATTAGCCCATGATTTAGCCATGCACGTGGCGGCTATGAACCCGGAATATTTAGGCCCAGAAAATGTACCCGCTGACTTGGTTAATAAAGAAAAAGAAATTGCTAAAGCCCAAGCAATCAGCGAAGGCAAATCCGTAAAAATCATTGAGAATATCGTTAGCGGCAAGCTTAATAAATTTTTTGAAGAGAAGTGTTTACTGAAGCAAAAGTTTTTTAAAGACGATGAAAAGACCATCGAACAGGTAATCCAAGAAGCAATTCAGAAGTTAGGTGAAAACATCAAAATAAAAGAATTTATCCGTTTTACTATTTAATTTTTATGTTAATTGACTGGATTGCGCTTGCTATTTTTGGGCTTTGTATGGTAATCTGCGCGGTTATTATTTGGCGCAAGCTTCCAACTTTAGCCAGTATAAAAACCGAAGCAATTCCTAAACATCAGCAAGCTGCCCAAAAGAAGGCGCTCTTAGATAAGAGATTACAAGATAAACTAGGCAGTTTTGAAACCGCAGTAATAAAAGTCTTTAAATTAATTTACCTGAATTTACAGAAATTCTTTAGAAATTTACTTAAATATCTGAAAGTTCGGGAAAGTGAATATCGCCGCAAAGTAATCACTCAAAAGGCAATTGAAAATCCCGATGCCTTAAGGGCAAAAATTGTAACTGCCCTGAATGAGGCTCAAATAAATTTAAAACAGAATGATCTGGAAAAAGCCGAGCAAATATTTGTTGATGTGATAAGTATGGATGCAAAAAATATAGACGCTTATTTGGGTTTATCTGATGTGGCAATGTCAAAAAAAGATTATGCAAATGCCAAGGAAGCTTTAAATTTTGTTTTAAAACTGCATCAAGATAATGAAGCGGCTTATAGCCGGCTTGGCAGGATTGCTTCGGATGAAGGAAACTTCAATGAAGCTGAAGCTGATTATTTAAAATCAATATCCCTGAATGCTTCCATGGCCAATGCGCAATTTGAATTGGGGAGTGTTGAAGAAAAACTTGGCAATTACGAGAAAGCAGAACAGGCTTTTTCTGAATCAGTAAAATTAGAGCCTGCCAACCCAAAATATTTAGATGGATTAATACAGTTTGCCATTAGACAAAAAAATAAAAATTTAGCCAAAGAAACCTTGAAAAAATTAAAAGAAGCTAATCCAGAAAATGAAAAAATTGATGAGTTATCAGAAAACATTAAAACAATTTAAATAATTTGTTTTCTCCCGCCACCTCTGCCGTTGTAGCTCAGCTGGTAGAGCAACTCCATGGTAAGGAGTAGGTCGCCGGTTCAATTCCGGCCAACGGCTCCAGAGGTGGCGGGAGAAATTACGCAACGGTTTTGTCCCGCACATTATAAATTCAATAGTTGTAAACGGGATCTTCGAAATTGCATCAAAATTTGCCAGCGTAGCTCAGCTGGTACCCCGCACAACTCACTACGTTCGTTTGCGGGGCAGGGAGCAACGGTTTTGTCTCCCTTCGGGAGATGTCCCGTAGGGACATAAACCTTGAAAAATAATTAGTTTTAAACCCGAGCCGCCCTAGCTCAGTGGTAGAGCAACTGTTTTGTAAACAGTAGGTCGTCAGTTCGACTCTGACGGGCGGCTCCAAACCCGGCGGGCAGAAACCGTAGGTCGTCCCGCGGCCGCGGGACCGCTGGCTCCACGCGTCATCGCTTGTTCCACCCTTCGTGTACTCGAATTGTCGAGTCCACTGCGGGTTCCACAAGCGTGCCGCTTTCCCCAAATTTTTCTTTGAAAAATTTGGGGCTCCAATTCATTAATTTCAATAATTCAATTATTATCCTATGTCACAAGAAAATCTTATCAAGTTAGAATGTACGGTTTGCAAGCACGTGAATTATCATTCAAAAAAGAACAAAAAAACTTTGAAAAAACGTTTGGAATTGAAGAAACACTGTTCATGGTGCGAAAAGCATACTTTACACAAGGAAACTAAATAATTGGATGGGGGAATAGTTCAGCGGTAGAACAGCGGTCTCCCCGCCTTCCACGCCCGACGTACCAGACGCACTCTGGCGGGGACGGGTCGGAGTACGGAAATTATATTATATTGCTAGTTGATGGGGGCGTAGTTCAACAGTAGAACTTCGGTCTCCAAAACCGGTAACGAGGGTGCGACACCTTCCGCCCCCGCCAACTAGCGGTATACATGATATTATTCCTATTTTTTCTATATTTTTTAACAAAAATTAATGCAACTTACAATATTATTTTTCATACTGTATATTGCCGTTGTAGTAATAATCGGTGTAATATCTTCACGAAAAGAGACTGAAGACGGTTTTATGATCGCAGAAAGGAAGGTGTCTGGTATCCAGGTTGCTGCCACAATGAGCGCTGGTTTTTTTGACGGTGCAACACTCGCGGTATATCTTGCGTATATTTACCTATACGGAATGTCGGCGGCATGGCTCTTTGTTGGTTTAGCCATTGGCTTTATTCTTTTGCGCCGTCGATATGCGCTGATAATAAAGAAAAGGGCGGATGAAATGCATGTGTACTCTATGCCTGAATATTTTTATAAAATTTTTGGGAAAAGAACTGGTTTAATGTTCACATTTTTACTAGTTCTGCAGTATTTTCTTCTGCTAATAGTAAACTTCATAATCGCTGGCAAAGTATTGTCATTAATTTTCCCTGTATCTTATTTCATTTCGGTAATGATCGGAGGTGCTGTAATCCTTACTTATCTTTTACTCGCCGGTTTTAAAGCCGTTATTAAAACAGACTTTTTTCAGTTAATAATAATGTTTATAATGAGTTTAACAGTAGCAATATTCTTGTTTGGTAAAACCAATATACCAATTTCTGATTTTAGACCTTTTACTTTAGGAGTTGGCAATTTAGTAGGATTTTTACTGTTAGGATGTGTAGGAATAATGGTCGCACCCGACCTTTGGCAACGTATTTTCGCTACCAAAGATGAAATTAACCTCAAACGAGGATTGGGTTATTCCGCAATCATCTTGCCATTACTTGCTATCATTATTAGTATTGTTGGTCTTGCAACTAAACAATTCTTTCCAAATATTGTCCCTGAAAATGCACTTATTACAGGGTTCTCTGAGTTATTACCCTTTGGGCTTAAGGAGTTTGGCATTGTCCTGTTATATGCCGTCGCCCTTTCGTCGTCGGACACTATCACTTTCTTAGTATCATCAATCTTTACCAGAGATTTGAAAAATTACACTAAACGGTTTGGCGAAGAATCAATGAAAAAACTTACTCGATTTTTCATGATAGTATTCGTATTAGTTGCCGTTCTTATTGCTATATTCTATCAAAACATTGTTGCCCTCGGTCTATCATTGGGCAGTTTAAGTTTGGCCTTATTCCCTGTCATTCTCGGCACCTTTTATTGGAAGCTAAACGAACGTGCGGTTTATTGGAGCTTGTTGATAGCTTTTCTGAGCGTTGTCGCAGTATTTTTAGCTGATGCTGTGAATCCGCAAAATGTGGCAATTTCTCTACCTGTTGCGGTCATTAGTCTGTTTATCCTTAACAAAATTTTTAAGAAAAAAGAAAGAATAACCTCTGCGCCTAAAGTTACAATGACTTTGTAGAAAACGTGGGCATTATCCAATATCACGGTACTATATCTGCCAAGCGGGCATGCAAAACCGGTAACGAGGGTGCGACACCTTTTGCTCCTGTTGCATAACTATATCGAAATTTATGTTACCAAAAATAATTCTTTTTGATGTCGGCAATGTGGTTATCGATGCCGATCAAGCAATTACTCATAAACTTCTTCAAAGTTTGGGTGTTCCAAAGGAACAGTCCGAATTATTTTATAAGAATAAGGAATACTTTGAGTTTAGCCGCGGTAATATTTGCGGGCAGGATTTTTATAAATCCTTAATTAATGAGTATTTAAAAATTCCGCTCTCTTACGAGCAGGTGGTAAACGCCCACAACCAACATATTTATGGAGTTAATGAAAACGTTATTCAAACCATTAAGGGCTTATCAAAGTACACAATTTTATTTGCGACAGATACCAACGAGTGGCAAACCGCCAGAGAGAAGGAGTTAATAAACTTGAAATTATATAGCCAACATATTTTTAGATCTCACGAATTACATAAGTTAAAAGTGGATGATGGATTCTTTGAGGGTATTCTTGAATTTCTTAACATTAATTCAGCCGAGGTTCTTTTTATCGATGATGATCCGCAAAAGTTAAATATGGCGATAAGACAGGGTTTGGAAGGGTTAATTTTTGAAAATAATCTTCAATTGAAACAATCTTTAAGCAATTTGGGTATTTAAGGCTTATTTAGAAATGAATTTAAAATAACCTGTTTGTCAATTAATACCGCCAAGAAAGCGGTTTTTTTGTTAGTGTTGACGGAATTTCATTATTGTGTGAAAATAAAAAAGCTACAATGCTTACCTTAAGATGCGAAATCAACATCAAAAACAATTCCTAAAGCGGGTTTTAACCTCAAGAGGTATAATTGTTTTTGAGGTTTTAATTATAGCTTTTTTACTTATTGGCATTTCTAAGGAAATTATCAGGCGAGTTTCATTAAGGCAGGAAATAACGACCCTAGAAAAGCAAATTACCGAACTTGAATCGCAAAACCGAAGCTTGGGAGAATATGTAGCCTCGATAAATACCGAAAGTTTTAAAGAAAAAGAGGCGCGGAAGCGCTTAAACCTTCAAAAACCCGGAGAATCTTTACTAATCTTGCCGGAAACCAAGAGTTTATCAAATGAAACACCAGAAAATTCAATTTCAAACTCCATTGGAAAAGGAAAGTCGAACCCGCTTCGATGGTGGCGATATTTCTTTACTTCTTCAACTTAATTAATTTATGACCGAAATTCATCCTGATCATGAGGCGGTTCGAGCAGAGATTGCGGAAGCAAAATTACCCGATCCAGAGCATCATGATTTAAAAAAATTACCTCCTCCGCACATCCATTGGCTTAGAAGGATAGCTATCTGGCTGGGCGGCTTGGTTGTTTTATTAATCCTGGTTTTTGCCGTAGGCTATTTGCGGTTCAGCTGGCAGAACAAAATATTATTATGGCCAGCCAAAGTTTTGCCCTATCCAGTCTCAATTGTGGGAGGTGAATGGCTTTCATATTATGATTATCAAGCTGATGTGCCAAATATAACCCAATACGTTGAAAGAAATTCCCCACCAGATGCCGAGGTTACCAGAAATATGTCTTTAGACGTTTATTCCCGCAAGATAATCTTGAATAAGATGATTGGCGAGGAAATTATCAATAAAATTGGTCTAGCCAAAAAATTAACCGTCACCCAGGCTGATATTGATAAAACTTATCAAAATTACGTCACCCAGGCTGGCAGTACTGAAGCAGAAATTTCTGATACTATTAAAACTTTGTACAACTGGTCGGTGGATGAATTCAAACAAAAATTAATCAGTTCTCAGGTTATCCAGGAAAAATTGGCTGAATCATATTTTGCTGAAGTAAAAAATCAAGTTGAACAGCTCCGAACGGAAATCCTGAAAGACCCCAAAACTTTTGGTGAAGTTGCAAAAACACAAAGCGATGATACCTCAGCTGCCAAAGGTGGATTAATTGAGCCTATGAATACTGCTGCCCTTAAGACAGCCTATAGCGATTCGGCCGCGCAGATTGAAAGCCTGAAGGTTGGCGAAATCTCAAACGTTCTGGAAACCAGCCGAGGTTATGAAATTGTGTATTTGGAAAAGAAGGAAGCGGCAAAAAAAACGGCTGATGGTAATATGTTTACTTTGAGGGTAATTTCCAAAATGCCGGATTATAATACCTGGATCCAGGATTTAGTTAATGCAGAAATAAAGAAAAGCCGAATTATTGTTTTTGAACCAAGATTCAGATGGGAAGCGGACTGCGGTATCTTAACTAAAGCGGAGCCAAGCTGCAAAACTACGGCTAGTAATTAAATTAAGTTTGGATCCCCGCGCGGCGGAACTGGCGCGTGGGGAAGGCGAGGCTTCGTGCGGAGTCTGGAGTGAGCAAGCGTTAGCGTGCTTACGGAAGGCGAAGCACGAAACGAGCTGGAGCCAGCGGTCCCGCGGCCGCGGGACGACCTCTGCTTTACCTGCCCACCGTACTTCGCTTGGCGAAGGCAGGCGGGCGAAAGCATTGCTCTTCCGGGGAGTTCGGATCCCGTAAGCGGGATAGCCTCACTCCCGTCTTGGCTCTCGCAAACTCAAGCAGTTGAGTTTGCTCGTCGCCTCGACCCAACTGAGCTAGATTGGAGCCACCCGTCGGAGTCGAACCGACGACCTCTGCTTTACGAAAGCATTGCTCTACCAACTGAGCTAGGGTGGCATAAGATATGACGCGTGGAGCGGGTAACGGGAATCGGACCCGTATCTCATCCTTGGGAAGGATATGTACTACCACTGTACTATACCCGCCTGCAATCAGGATTTTAAACAATGTATGGATATATGACAAGCTTAAAAAAACTTTCATTCGCCATTTGCGCCTTTTTAGTGATTTTTTTGCCAATCAAAGTTTTTGCGGCTGAACCAACGATAATTGACGTTGAAAGCGATTTCGCAGTCCGCGGCAGGGAATATAAAATTGGAGAAGAATTCACTTTAGGTTTAAGACCCGACCTTTTTTCCTCTCCAGCCAGGATTACCATCACCCCGGAAGCTACTTTACCATTAGCCCTGCCTCCTAGGTATGAAGAGGCTGGCAAGCGTTATGAGTTAGTAATTGACGCGGCAGATGAAGGTGTGATGGCGGCAGATGCCATGTGGTTAAAAGTTTTAAGCGCTCCAAAAGCTGGGACAGAAACAGTTTTATTAGGCTTTAATTTTTCCAAACAAATTTGGGAATTTTTGGGACGTGGTGCGGACGCTCAGAATTTTATTAAAGGATCAACAAAACAACTGCATACTGTAATTGTAGCGGCAGCAGATTTATTTACCGTTCCAGGGAATTTTGGCAGTGATTTAATTGTTAATTCAAAAACACAAGTTATAGATTTATCATCCCAATCAGTATTAAATTTTAAATTTGAAAATCTGCAATTTACTTTACCGAGTTCAACTATCAGCCAGAATGCGAGTTTAATAGTAATTCCAAATGTCGTTAGTCCTTTAATTTTACCGAGTCGATTTAAGGCCCGAACTTCATATTATCAGATAGCTCTACGTCAGCCCGGTGGGATAAAAATCCGGCCAACCGCTCCAATTACAATTTCGCCGACTTTAGCCAAGAACGGTTTTTTTGAACAAAAAGTTTTAATTTATAATGCCACCCATAAAACCTGGGAAACAGCCATTAAAAACCGTGTACCCAATCCAGAATCAATTTTTTTAATTGTTGATGATTTGGGCGAAGAGCAGGGGATAGCCAGTTGGTATTCAAGCAAAAAGTATCCTGATGGCGTAGCTCATAATCGTTATCCCATGGGTACTAAGCTAAAAGTCACAAATATCGAAAATAACAAATCAACCATCGTTAAAGTCGTCTCACGGGGACCGTACATTCGCGGTCGGGTTATTGATATGGTTTATACGGCATTTAAAAAGATAAAAGGCAAAAATGGCGGGGTAGCCACGGTCAAGGTTGCGGTTGTCGATTTGAAAGTTTTAGGCGAAACCATTGCAAAAACTGAAACACAATTAAATCCGGTTCCCACAGATGTCAATTCCAAGGAGCCTATTAAGCTTCCAATTTCGAGTACTGCTGGTGCAGTTTATGATGTTGATAATAAGGTCTTTGTGGCAATAAAAAATTCAGATGAAGCCCATCCAATCGCCAGCCTGTCCAAATTAATGACAGCTTTAGTTTATCTTGATCGCAAACCAACCTTTAGGAATAAAGTCACTTATCAAAAATCAGATTCAGCAATATGCGCTTGTCTGTATGTGTCACCAGGCGAAACTTTAACAACCAAAGATTTGTGGAATGCCATGCTGATCGGTTCGGCAAATAACGCAGTTAAAGCGTTAGTCAGGTCAACGAAATTATCAGAAGCAGAGTTTGTAAAACTAATGAACGAGAAGGCAAAGGCCTTGGGCCTTAACACCCTAACTTTTGCCGATCCAACCGGCTTAGATCCAGCAAACCAGGGCTCAGCTGCGGATATGGCAAAACTTGCCGCCATTGCTTTTTCTCGCCCAGAAATTGCCAATACGACCATTAAAAAAAGCTATACTTTTTCAACCCTTAATACCAAAAGAAGCCATACCATAACCAACCGTAACCAGATTTTAACCAGTGGCTGGCAAGTAACCGGGACAAAAACTGGATATATAGAAGAATCAGGTTTTTGCTTAATCGGCCAGGTAAAAGGCAAGACCACAAACCGGAATTTAGTCGTGGTCACTTTGGGGGCCCAATCAAAAGCCCTGCATTATACTGAAATGGAAAATTCATTTAGCATTGGTTTTGCAAATATTCAATGATTACTTTTGAAAAGGTTTCCAAAATTTACCCTCATAATGTCATTGCCCTAAAAGACATAAACCTTACCATTGAACCCGGCGAGTTAGTTTCTATTGTTGGCCAATCCGGCACGGGCAAGACCACTTTAGCAAAAATGATCATTGCCGAAGAGCATGCTTCAGAAGGCCGGGTAATTATCGGTGATTGGGATATTACGAATATAAACACTAAGGACGTACCGCTTTTACGCCGGCAGATTGGTGTGGTGTTCCAGGATTTTAAGCTTTTGCCCCAGAAGACCTTATTTGAAAATGTAGCTTTTGCCTTGGAGGTATCCGGGGCTTCCCATAGCAAAATTCAGCAAATCGTTCCGCAAGTTTTAAAAATAGTCGGTCTGCAACAAAAGCAAGACCGTTTTCCAAGGGAGGTTTCTGGTGGCGAGCAGCAGCGCGTGGTTATTGCCCGAGCCTTGGTCCATCGCCCAAAAATTTTAGTTGCGGATGAACCAACCGGCAATCTTGACGCGATTAATGCCCATGAGATTGTTGAATTACTGCTCAAAATCAATAGTTTTGGAACAACCGTTGTTTTGGTAACCCACAATCGGGAAATCGTAAACGGCCTTCGAAAAAGAGTTATAACCCTTGATCACGGCCACTTGGTCTCAGATCAAGCTACAGGGAAATATCGATTATGATAGCCTTACAAACCAGTCGTGCCATCAAATTTGCCATTCAGAATTTCCGCAGGAACCTTTGGCTTTCCATTGTAACCATAATTATCGTCGCGGTTGCGGTTTTTTCAATAAGTTTAGTATCGGCTTTAAATGTTTTGGGCGGGCGGGCTTTGCAGACCGTTGAAAAGAAAGTTGATGTCACCTTGGAATTAAAAACTGATGTCACTGAAGATCAAGCGCTTGCTTTTAAGGGAAGATTGGAAGCCCTACCCAACATCCAAAGTATTGTGTATCAAAGCAAAACCCAAGCTTTTGAGAATTTCAAGCAAATCCATAAAGACGATCCAAACATTCAAGCTTTATTGGCTGAACTTACGGAAAACCCCTTGCCTGCAAACATAATCATTAAGGCAAAAAAAATCACCGACTTTGAGCAAATCATGAAGTTTGTGGACATTGATGAAAATATTAAATTAATTGCGGATAAAGACAGGGATTTTCAGGATAGCCAGACTGTCATAACAAAATTGACCCAAATTACCGATCGCATCAGGGAAATCGGGATTTTAGTTAGCGGGGTATTTGCCCTGCTGTCTTTAATTGTTTTATTCAATACTATCCGAATTGCCATTTACACCCATCGGGAAGAGATTGGGATAATGAGATTGGTTGGCGCTTCGAATGGTTTTATCCGTTCACCGTTTATAATTGAAAGCATTATTTATAGCATCATTGGCGCAGGCATTGCTTTGGCAGTAATTATCGTTCTTTGGCAAAGCGCGGCGCCGGCGGTATACAGGTTTTTCTTTGTTGGAACAGACGTGAGTGTCAGCAATATTTTAAAACAGGAATTTTGGGCAATTCTTGGCTGGGAGTTTATTGGCGCAATAATCTTGAGCACTTTAAGCGCTTGGATTGCCGCTCGGAGGTACTTGAAAGTCTGAGAAAATTAATTTAATCTAGTGAATCATTCCGGGATCGTCTTCCGCCAGAGGCGGATTAAGAAAATGGTAGGACAGCGGCCTTTTCCGCCCTAGGCGGACTCGCCTCCGGCGAGGAAGCCAAGATATAATTTATGTATTACGTTTACGTATTACTAAGTCATAAAGATAGAACAAGATATATTGGTTATTCTTCAAAAGAACCACATATTCGTCTCGCTGAACATAATAGTAGCAAAGGAATGTTTACACGTGGTCATCAACCCTGGATACTGACTTATTATGAAGAATTTGAACAGATAAAGACTGCTCGTGAGCGTGAGTTATTCTAAAAAAAGCGGCCAGGGCAGGAAATGGCTTGACGACAAGTTTAAAAAATAATTTATTCCGGGATCGTCTAATGGTAGGACAGCGGCCTTTGAAGCCGTTTATCTTGGTTCGAATCCAGGTCCCGGAGCCAATGTGCACGAAGCGACCGCTCTGGGTCGTTTTGTGCTGTAGTTGCAAAGGATTTCTTTGGTTCTAACATAGTCATTACTCGCTCTGCATTCTGATCAAGATTTTTCACCGCAAACAGGAGAATGTCCAATGAAAGGTGGAGCTTTCCGTCCTTTAAAGAAAAGTTCGAACCTAGCGTTGTAAAAATCTCTTTTTTCACCTCAAGGCTTCCCGTAGCGAATACGCGCCGTGCTTTCTCTGCAAAGTTGATGCCCCGCTCGGCAATCCCCAGCCAATTTTCAATCCGCTTGTCCGTATCTTTCAAGAATTCCTGCATACGGTCTTTCTCTTTTAGTAAGGCAACCTTCCTGCCTCGAAACTCCACCTCATCAATCTCACTGTTTGCCCGCATGTCAATGAGGTTATCAAGCTTCTTCACGCACGATTCGTACTCTCGACGTTGGTTGCCGTAAACACGTTCCCGGTCCACTACTTCAAGCTTGTGCATTTCCCGGAGCCTCGCAATAGCCCAGTCTCGAAAATCCTCTTTGATTTCTAATTTACCAAGTTCAGTGGCAATCTGCTTTTCCACTTCACCTTCCTCAAGGGACTTTTGGGTGCAGTTCGGGTACTTCCGCTTCGTGCAGTGGTAGTAAATGTAGTGTTGGACGGTTCCATCAGCGAGGCGTTTCGTTTTCTCTTCAGCCGTGACCATTGCACCGCACTCGCCACAGCGGATTGGGCCACGGTAAGGAAAGTCATGCGTCTTTGAGCGCTGGGGTGACGGGCGGCCAAGGAGTTCCTGAATGCGTTCAAACTCCTCTCGGTTAATCATTGCTTTGTGAATACCTTTATGCCAGTTGCCGCTACCCTTGGGATACTCGAACTCCCCATAGTAGAACGTATTTGTGAAAATGTTGTAGATGGAGCTTCGACAAATTGGGGTGCCATAAGTGCCCCTAAGTTTCCACTCATCAGCCGCAATTTGCTGGATGCGTGGCGGAGAGTAGTTACCCGTAAGCATGAGATCAAACATCTTTCGCACCAGGCCAAAGCGCTCCGGGTCGGGTGTAATAGTTTTCATGCCTTTGGTCATGTACATTTCGTTTTTATAACCCAGGGGTGCGGGAGCGGGCAGTACTCCCATTTGTGCTTTTTGAACCAAACCACGCTTCACATCCCTGCCTTTCTTGGCGCTCTCATACTGCGACTGCGAAAGCGCCAGTTGTAGCATCCAGATACCTTCAGGCGAGTTATTCTCAAAGTGGTAGGTGGCCAGCTTGAGGTCTTTGATGATGCCCTCACGTAACATGTAGGTAATACTACTCGCGTCAACTTCATTGCGAGAAAGACGATCTGGATGCCACGCGAGTAAGCCCTGGCGTTCGCCCTTCCGAATACGTTCCAACATCTTGGTAAAAGCAGGGCGATTATACGGGTGAAAGGCACTGGCCTTGTCCTCAACGAATTCAATATCGAGGTCAGCAAAGACCTCAGTGAGCTTATTCTTTTGCGCAGGGATAGATAACGCCTGTCGCTCTTTTCCTTCAGAGGACTTACGTACGTAAGCGAAGTATTTAGTTGTTTTGCCGTGTGGATCCATAAACCTTTTAATAGGATAGCTTAGTTGCGTTATAGCACTTTTTATATTTCAAGGTTAGTATAGCTTCTAGACGCCTGTTCGTAGAGCCTATACAGACGTTGTTGTTTTTTTGTGGGCTTTCCGGCGTAGTATGGGTTTTTTATTTTCTCCTGAAGTTCATACATTTTCTTGTGCATCATAAGAGTATTGAAGAGCGAAAAGTATTTACTACGTCGGTTTTCATTTCTGGAACTGTAGGTGAGATTGTAACAATGCCGGCAGGCGAAAAAAGTGCCAATTTGGTAGAGAACCCCCACCCGTCGACCGCAGTAATGACCATTGGAGAAGAATGGGCAACGAAACCAATATCGTTTACCCCCGTATCGGCATACCGTGGTAGTAAGAGGTACCCGACAGTCAAAAGCCTTCTCATCGCCATTGGGGTCGGTCTGTGCATAGGTTAAAAGTATATAAGCATTTTCACCAAGTGCCGAGACAGCGAGGTGGGTACTACTTTCCTCACCAGTGTAACCGTTGGTCCAGGTCATGGTCGCTGTTCTCCCGCTGGAAAGAAGGCCATTATGTTTGAGCACGTTAATAGATAGCTTCTTTAACCGATCTGCCTCGATTTTGCGTAAAATCGTTATCCTATAATTACCGAAATCATTTGAGATTGGGGTCGGTTGCGGCATTAAAGTAATTTTTCAGTTACATTTACCCCACCCTTCGTCTCACTATTATTGCCAGGAGGATTAGCCGTCAAATCGTTGGCGTCTTTACTACCATCAGAATTTTGAAAGTGGGAGGATGGGAAAATCAAGATTTTCCGTTTATCATCGGGATCTTGCTCCTGGATGATAAGCCCGGCCGTCTCCAACATTGGCAGTATTTGCTGACGGAGCTGATGCGTGTCCAGCATCCGTCCGTAGACGGCGAAGTGTTTACTTAGCACCTCTTGGCGGGTAACTCCGACTGTACCTACGACTTTCTCTATTCCGTCTTGCCCTACATTTTTTTCCTCCCAAGCAGGAAAAATTATGTCTTTATAGAGGTCGTAAATGTAGGGTGGCAAATTGAGTTCCTGGCTTACAGAGATTTTATCCCAGAGCATGAAGGCCGCATCAATATCTTCATTATTAGCCATGATGGTTGAGTCTGTCTGTTCCCGCCACCAGATATTAAGGAGGGCAAACGCTTTAATAAGGGAGAGAAGTCGTTTGATGTCCCGTTGGTGACGCGGTTTGAGGAACTGATGATCGCCAAGGAAGCGTTTCTCTATCCTCTCCGGTGATACGATATTTATTTCCTTTGCATTCTCCAGCTTGATGGCACGGATGCGTTCTTTGAGCAAGATGCGTCCTGGATCCGCCTCTAGCCAGCTCGTGAAGCTTTCGCTGTTTGCTTCTTTGCGAATAACGGCGCTAATACCCTCGTGAATTTTTTCCTGATTAACCTCTGGCGAGAGTAGAAGAAAGCGGGTTGCTTCTTGCTCATCTATACGGAGTCCCGCGGTACAAAAGATGACTGACGGAAAACCTTTAATAATTACAGTCTTGGTTCGGTTGCCACCTTTTTCATTTTTGTCGGTTATTTTGGATTGCATCTCTTTTTCGTCATGGGACAAAAGAGATCGTAATCGCTCTAGAAGATCGGCATGAGGTTGATCTAGAAAAATGATTATTTTCCTCGATAAATCCACTACGATTGTATTCGTATCCTTGTCAAACTCACCTTGCTCGTGAAAAAAAGCGTTGGGTGAGCAGTTGCCCAATTTCATAACATCTTGATTTGGAAACAAATTGGAGATTTCCAGTGGGATGTAGCTTTTCCCCGTTGAGGATGGTGCGTTGTAACTGATGTTGAATTGGGCGTTTTCGGTGTATGCAGACAATTCACATAAGAACGTGGCGAGCTTGTTTTCTGCGTCGTGTTTAATGGTCAACCCAAGCGTTGCAAGGAGCTGATTGACTGTGAGCGGCGTGAACTTGCTAGTATCAATCCGTTCGGGATACGGTTTCGCGTACTTGGAGAATAGGTCCTCAACCGTGCCATTCAGCTTAGTGAAGTAATCAGTTACATCCCCCCCATCGCCGACCTCCGGCGGAAGGGTGATGATGAATGTTTCTACTTTTCCGCCATCTTCAACCATTTTTGCGGTTCGCTCTGCGCCCTTTCGACCAGCATTATCGTTGTCGAAGCATACATAAACCTCCTTGAGGTTTTGGATACGTTCTGCCCATTCTTTATTGAACGTCATTGCCCCATGAGTCGAAGTAACAGCTAAAACACCTTTGGAGATGAGTAAGAGTCTGTCTAGTTCTCCCTCACACACCACCAGAGGGCTATCTGAAGTTTCTAGAGCTCCCCAGTCATACAGTTGGGCTTCCACCCCACTGGGGTAGGTCATTTTGTCATTCCCAAATGCTGGATCCTGTCGGAGCTTAAAAAAGACGTAATTCCCGTAGGTATCCTTGATGGGTATGGTAATCCACTGCTTACGGTAGAATTGCCCGTAGCCGAGCTTGTAGGCGTCAATTACAGCGTCTGTAAGCCCCCGCTCGTGTAGGTATTCACGAATATGAATTGGGAGTGCCTGGTGGTACTTCTCAACCTTGTCTGTAACAGAGTTGATCGTCCGGCGAGGGCGTGACTCCTCGTCGCCCAGATGTTTGCGGAGGGTTTGGAGATTACCTTGTGCGCCACACTTCTTGCAGTCGTACTGCCCGGTTTCGGTATTGAAGTACAAGTGCGCCTCTCCGTTCCTGCTATCCTTGTCGCACTCGTTTAATAGGCATTTCGTGATGAGTTCGTTGCCACTCTCGCGGAATGCGATACCCTTCTGGGCTAGGTACTCGCGGATGGTAATTGTCTGTAGGGTCATAGTGGGTAATGTTTAGTGAGTGAGGGGTTGGGGAAAGTTCTTTGCGCTTTCTTTCAGGACAACCTCCATTAGGCGGATGAGTCGTAGTCCCTTCTCCAGTGCTTCCTCCTTGGTGAGGTCCACACCAAAGTGCTTGCGGTAGAGCATTTGGAACTCGGTAAGGTGGTCGTCCGTGAGCTGCATGGCTATTCGGAGTAGAGCCGATTTTTTAGCATTTTGAGGGTGTCGAAGTACTGTAATGCAGAGATTTTGAGTTCACCCGCCCAATATTTATTTATAGCCTCGTCGATTCCTTCCTTACGTTTGAAGACAAAAAGTGCCTTCCGTGGGTTCGTTTTATCGAGCGTTACAAGTTCAAAACCTGAACAGAGGAGCGCGGAACAAGCGCCCATGTCAAAGGACCTTAGAAGATGCTCTTGGTTGTCAAGCGGAATGTGGCGGATCTCTTCCGGGGGTATGCTCTTCTGTCCTTGAGTCATAAATATTTAGGTAATAAAAAAATAGCGTAATCTACTTTAAAGTTACGCGTTAGCTGTTTTGTTGTCGTTGTAGGCTTATTGGGTCATATCATTTCTGACTTAATCTGTATGTTTCCACTCCGGTAAACCTTTAAGAAATGAATTGATGATTTCTTCGTTAATATTTAGACTTCGTAAGTTCTGCGTATCTATTTTTGTACGAAATTCTACACCGGCGCTTGATATACCCGGAAAGAAGAGTTTTTTAAGTTCCTTAGTAAAACCTAAATCATCAATGATTTGGTGAAGCGACTTTTTGAGAGTTGTTCTCATTCCCGACTCGATATCCTTTTTCGTATGCTTTTGATCAGGATGAGCAAAAACATACTCACAAAATTTATCATTTTCGCTGTCAAAGTTAGGCCTACTAAGAATGCGGTCGTTAATAATCAGCTCACGGGTTTTGGGACGAAAAATAGAGTAAATGGAGCGGGGATCAATACTATTATGTGAATAGACAATAGATTGTTTCTTCTTACTTCCAGCTTTCAACTTTTGAAAAGAAGGTTCGACATCTTCATATTCGTCTGCGACCCATTTTAAGTAGTTTTCAAAAGCAACATTATCAATAATTTGTATAGAAAAATGATCTAAGGGAGCGACATGATCGGTTAGGGTAATCCACCTGTACCGAATACCACCACCCTCAAGTGAAGCTTTTTTTAGAATGCTTTCAACTTCGGATTGATTTTTTACAAGTCCTCGGCCGGCTTCGAAGAAGTCAGTCCATTTGATATTAAAATTAACCTGATCACGTGGCGCTATCTCTTTTCGTTGCCGTATATAAAGTAATATCCTCTTTATCTTCAGAAGGCCGTCTCTCTTGAGTTGTAATTGATTCTTATCTTGTTGATCCATAGTAATAATATACTTGCACAATGTCCTGCTTTTCAGTATGATTTTATCAGCTTCAAGACTTTTTTCAAGAGCAAATGCGTTAGCAGAATAGACAATTTTCGAGCCTAAACCTCACTTCGTGAGGCATGGTACCAAACCCCTTAGTAGATACTGAACCCCGTGTTCAGCGACTCTACTAAGGGTCACATTCCGAAAGGGATGTGGGTGGCCGAAAGGTCGCTAGCTGGCGCGGGGTTTTGTGTTTTTACTCTCTTATCAAATCATAAACTATGGAAAGTTCTGCAGAAAAAATTATCAAAGTGCAACAAAAAAGATACTACCATTGTGAAAAGTGTGGTTCCTATACAAGAGCGCCAATTGAAGAGCCAAACTTCTTTTTCCTGTTGTTGGGAGGTTTTCTGATAGCACTTATTCGTCAATGGGTAAAATCTAAGCCGCCTAAAGTATGCGTGAAATGCGGTAGTAGTATTACATCAAAAGAAATATTTTTAAGAACAGAGATGGGTAAAAGCCGAAAGGAAATTGCATTTTATTTACCCTCAGGTGATAGAGTTCAATCGCAAACTTAATATATGAAAATTGTTAAAGCTAAACAGTCTTTTATTATTCTTGCCGTACTGTGGTTTATGATGTTGATCCCGATTATTGTGGACGCTCATTTGAGTCGTGTTGGGGCACTGATTTTCTGGCTGCCCTTTTGCTTTATGATTTTCTACTTGTATCGTATTTTAACCCCATGACCTCACGTCTCGAAAAAGTACTCATTGTAAGTATGGGTTTTAATTGTCATCCAATGTCCCGCCGCTGATGGTGGTGTAGCGGATGACGTGGTCAATCTTATGCAACAGTCAAATTCAACCCATATAGTTATTGGTATCAGTGCTTTCATTGCCAGTTTTTTCTTCTATTTCATATTGCTTCCACGAAGTATCACGGTGAGTTATGCTTATGAAGATACCTTAAGCTTGAGTACTCTGTGGCTAGTTCTTGGTACTTTATGTTTTTGGATCGCTTTTTTGTGTGTGTATGGTTATTTCAAAAAATAATAGAACATTATTATCTCGGCATGTCGATATAAAGAGACTTTGTTCTACTGGATATAATGCTTTATCGAAATAGCAATGTATAAAATTTTTATCTTTGAGGACGATCATTTTCTACGTGAGATGTATGTTGGGATGCTTAAGACAGAAGGTTTTGAGGTTTTTGAATTTGAATATCCGCCAATTAACGTGGTGGATATTATCGCTCAAGCAAAACCCGACGTGATAATATTTGGTATACTGCCGAACCTTTCGGGTCCTGAAACTATTAAGCAGTTGCAAGTTGACCCAAGAACCAAGAATATCCCTTGTCTTGACCTTGGTAACATCAATAAACCTATTGATAAAAAATCTCATAAATGGAGCGGCGCGGATGACTATAAAATGATGGCTGACATGATGCCTTCTGCTGTTATCAACCGCGCGAAGGCGTTGATCGGTTTGCCTCCAACTAAATATAAATCAGTATACAAACAGAAACCTTTAGAAACATTACAACCACCAGCTACGCCAACTAAAGTTGCAAATCCACAATACAACTTTAAAATAATGATGTTTGAAGATGATCTGTTTATGCAGGGAATGTATGAACTAAAATACCAAGCGCATGGTATTACAGTAGTTGCATTTGAATACCCACCAGTAAATGTTGCTGATGTAGTTGCAAAAGAAAAACCAGATGTAATATCTATGGGAGTAATTATGCCACACATGGATGGTTTTGAGGCAGCGGCTATTCTTCATAAAGATCCACGAACAAAAGCCATTCCACTTTTCTTTTTTACAAACATGGGGAGGAAAAAAGACATTGAAAAAGGCGTGTCTTTAGGAGCGGTAGATTACATAATTAAAACTAATTGTCCTCCCCAGGCAGTTCTTGAAAGGGTAGTAACGATTGTACAAAAATCAAATGCTAACCATTAACCACGCTAGAAAGCTAATTGGCGACAGTGCGCTTACTGATGATGAAGTTCAGGATATTATGGATAGACTTTACCAACTGGCAGCAACTGGGTTAGATCATTACGTTGCTTATCGTAAAAACGGAAAGGAGGAAAGTGATGTAGCGCCATTTTTTATAAAAAGGGGAAACGTGTAGTAGGTTAAAAGATTTAGAGCAGCCCTTTCTGCAGAAGGTATGGCGGTTAGTACGGATTTTTTACGTTTTAAAGTAGTAAGTAACAGGGTGGGGACGCTTGACGACCTGAGCAAATTACGAGAGGATTAAGCCATCAAATTTTAACCATATACACCTATGGACAACCAACCTCAACCAACAACATCAACTAATAAAGCTCTGTGGATCGTGCTTATTATTGTAGTCCTCGCAATTGCCGGGTATGGGATATATACGCTTGTTTCTAATCAAGACAATGAAAATACTAACAATGCCAATACCGCCGTAAACCAGAATACGAATGTGGTTGCTAATTCAAACATTGCTCTGAATCAGAACACGAATAGCGCCATAAACGGAAATGCGAATCTGAATGTGAATGCCGAGAATACAAATGGTTCGGTTAGCGCTAACCAGAATAGTAATACATCCATAGTCAGTTTTACAAAAGGGTCATATGATTATACTGACCAACTGAAGAATTCATTTACCAACGCTACCTATTACATTCGTAAAGCGACCGGTGAACAGTTTTGTGGTGTAAATGGATCTGGGGTATGTGAATTGGTTCGAGCAGAAACCAATGAGTCGTTCATGGTTGTGGCGAACCTCTTTTTTAAAGAAACTCCAAAGACATCTGGTGCGCTCCAGGGTGCATCGCTCCTTACGTTCTCTGATGCTAACACGCTTATCATTAAGTATGCTTCGGGTGACCATGGTGGCAGCAGTAGTAGCGTATACGCCTATAATCTTAAGACTAAGAATTTGCAACAAAAAATTGTTTTTATTCAAGCGGAATCCAGCACTTCTGGCACATACGGTGTTGATTACTACCAGATTGAAAAAGATGGAAAGAAGCTAGTTTTTGTGAACAACTCTACATCTACGTATACAACGGTAGGTATATTTACTGTCTCAGGCTCTACAGTCACGCCCCTCTCTTCATCTATCACAACGCCTTTTACGGTGGTGTTTGATGTAGCAAAAAATTACCAGAATAATAGAATTTCATTGCTAGTTAATAATACTACTCTCACATTTGATTTTTTAACCCTCAGATTCGAGTAGTTACAAATCCAATAACGGACATTCACAACTTAATACTTAACTAAAACCCAAACACAGGAGGTCAGTGATGAAACTGACAAAAGTAATGTGGCTAGTAGTAGTCACAGTTGTTCTCTGGACTGCTGGACTTTCTCTAGCTGCAGAAGGACCGGCGATGTTACCGATCTTTGGTAACCACGCAAGGGGCGCCTCAGCAGGTTGGAAGTTCACGGAGTACGCATGTGGGTATCCAAATGGGTGTGTTTATCACCCTGGGTGGGACTTTAATTTGTCCAATCCAAACGATGCCCATCAGAATGTTTACGCCATTGCGGACGGCACGGTGGTTAGCGCGGCGCCCCATTACCCAACCACATGGGGATCCGTAATTATTGAGCATAACATCAATGGACAGCACTTTTACTCACAGTATGGTCACTGTGAAGAAGTATTTGTTATTGCTAACCAGCAAGTGCATAAGGGGAATCGAATTGCAAAGGTTGGCGACATTGGCGCACAAGGTGCGTACCATTTGCACTGGGAGATAAGAACAACCTCTCATGAGAACCCGGCTCTTCTGGATTACTGGACTGATAATCTAAAGAATCAAGCAACGGTTGAATCTTGGTACCGTAATCCTGAACGCATGATTGTCCGTCTGGACATTGATGCCGAACGACAATCACAAGGCGAAGGGAACTATGGCAGTCTGGTGCAGGACAACGACTGGTTTATTCCCCTGAACGCCGATGCTCCGTACAACGGTGACAACACCCCGAAGACTTGTTACGTCCAAAGATGGTCGGGTGGCACGTTCGGCCCCTGTGGCGTTATCTATGATGCTCTCGGTGGAACTCGTACCGCCTATACAGTTCGTAACGGTTTCTGGGGTACGTGGAACGGTGCGGGTGGCCCCTCGAGCTCCATTGGCATACCCATAACCAATGAGTACAACAATGGCGGCTCAACTGCCAGACAGGATTTTCAGAAAGGATACCTGTATTGGAACGGTAGTTCAGTGTCAGTCAATTACTATCCAAACTGTTCGCCTGGTTGGACCTCATCAGGCTGGAACAACCAGTACTCGTATCTCTTCGCTCGGGCGTATGAACGCAACGGTGCGCGAAATGCGCTCGGTGAGGCAATTGGGCAGGTAAATGGCTGGAACGGTTTCTTTCGTCAGAATTTCACTGACGGTCGCTGTGTAATATACGACCCGAACAACGCTGTGGACAATTCTGCAGCGACGAACGAGGCGTACTACCTCACTGGCAACTTCTACACCGTGTATTTCCAAGAGTACCCGAGCGCCTGGCAAACCATCGGCCCCCCGACGCGCGATCGCGAGGGAAATGTGCAGTACTTTAAGACTGGCCGGATGGTGGAAGAGGCGAACGGCGTAATCCGCGTGTACAACGCGAGTGGCCAGCAAGTGTGGACGAACTACGTTGGGGGTGCTGGTGGCGGAGGAGACCCGTACGTCGACCTCGCCGTTCTGTACGATTACGGCGGGTGCCAGACGCGAGCCCATACGTTCCTGTCTACGGGTAGTACGTTCAACTACCAAGGTAACGAAGGCTGGGCGATCCTGAACAACTATTGCTTGCAGTATGTTGTGCGGAGCGTATCTGGCGACTTCGACGGTAATGGCGTTGCCGATGTGGCCATGCTTTACCAATACGGCGAGTGTAGCGTCGGCATCCACGTGCTCCTCTCTACGGGTGCAAGCTTCACATACCAACCATACTGGTGGCAGTCGAGTGGGTTCTGTCCATACGCCATCAGGGGTATGGTTGCCGGTGACTTCAATGGCGATGGTAAGGATGATATTGCCACGGTCTACGACTTCGGGAACAACCAAATCCGCATCTTCGTCTTGCTCTCTACAGGCAGTGGCTTCGCGTACCAGCCAGGAAACGAAGCCTGGTTGATTAACTACAGCTACGATGGGAGTGCGGTGAAGTTCGTGAACGCTGGTGATTTGAACGCCGACGGTAAAGACGACATTGTCATGGCCTACCGTTACGGCCCCTCAAGTACAGCGTTGCACGTCTTCCTTTCCACGGGTTCCAGCTTCACATATCAGTCCTTCTGGTTCTGGGCTGATGGCTGGTTCGCCCTGGACGCCATGAAGTTCATGGAGATGGGTGACCTGAATGGCGATGGGAAGTGCGACGTGGTTATGGCCTGTCGGTACGGGTCGAATGAAATGGCTCTGCTCACATTCCTCTCCACCGGTACTGGCTTTAACTACCAGGGCTGGTGGTACCACAACGTCTCCTACAGCCTAGATGCTGTGAAATACATGGCGGTTGGGGATATCACTGGTGATGGCCTGGCCGACGTAGCTATGTCTTACCTCTATAGTGAGTATTCCGGTGCCATCCACTGTTTTACTTCCAGTGGTTCGGGCTTCAACTACTCGCCGTGGTGGTGGCAGAGTACGAGCTACGGCTGGGACCATACGAACGGTTTCTTCCTTGGGAAGTTCGACGGCAGCGGTACGCCAAAAGTGCTGGCAGGTGATCAGGAATGTTCACTCCCGCTGATGTTCCAGCTTAACCAGAATTACCCGAACCCATTTAACCCGGCAACAGTAATTGCCTATACGTTACCAAGCGCCACGCACGTAACCCTAGAGGTGTACAACGTCTTGGGTCAGCGTGTTACGACTTTGGTAGATGAACAGCAAACAGCAGGTGAGCATACCGCTACTTGGGATGCTAACCCCTACTCTTCCGGCGTGTACTTCTATCGTCTCCGAGCTGGAGAAGCCACGGAGACGAAAAAGATGCTCTTGCTGAAATGATCTTAACCTTAAACATCAACACGCCCTGCGGACTATCCGTGGGGCGTTTTTCAATTCAGAAATTTAAAATTAGCAATAGTGAGTTGCGGTAATCACGAAAATTTTTTATAGTAAAGACTATTTTTAATGGATCTTGCCTCCCAAATATAACTCATTAGGTGTAAGATTTGATCATGCGAAAGCCCCTAGAAAAACTTAGAAAAATTGGCCTAAAGCATGCTCTTAGCACGCGTCTTTACGGAATCGTTGGTGTTTTTATTGTATTATCCTTCGCCATCCCCCAGTTATCACTAGCGTCAACAATTACCGCTCGTTCTTTGGCACTCAAGCTTACCGTACACGCAGAGGATGGAGCCGGGTATGTTCGTTCTGCATTTAAGCTATGGATTGATGCTGACCATGACGGTTGTGATACGCGACAGGAGGTATTGATTGTTGAATCAAAGGTTAAACCTAAGCTTGGAGCCAAATGTAAAATTATCTCGGGCAAGTGGATATCCTGGTATGACAACAAAACCTGGACGAAACCTGCTGACGTTGCTATTGATCATGTTGTCCCTCTTAAGGAAGCCTGGGATTCTGGGGCAAAATTTTGGACAGCCGCAACCCGCGAGCGTTATGCAAACGATTTAAGTTTCAGTTGGGGACTTGATGCCATAACTAGCAAAGTTAACTCCAGTAAGGGTGACAAAGACCCCGCTCAGTGGCTCCCTCCACTCACTTCCGCACGGTGTACCTATGCTATCCATTGGGTTGCAATTAAATACCGATGGAAGCTTACCGTTGACTCTGCTGAGCAAAAAAAGTTACTATCCATCCTCTCTGGTACCTGTGGCTCACGTACACTTACAGTACCAACTGTAATTGCTACAAGTACCACGATAAATCAAAATACCAATGCAAACACTAATACAATCAACACCAGTGCGCCTATTATTGCCCCGGTCCAGACGCCCGCACCAACACCAGTAGTTGTTACTCCAGTACCTAACACGAGTTCCTGTTGCAAAGTTTGTACAAGCGGGCAAGCTTGTGGCGATAGCTGTATTTCTTGGTCTTACACATGCCATAAGGGCGTAGGCTGCGCCTGCCAAGGATAAATCATTCCAATGTCAATGAAATGGAACAAAGCTAGTACCCTAGTGGTTTTACTTTTTCTTGTAACAGTAACTCTAAATTTTTATTATGGTTCTGTTTTATATTCAAAAGTATTAGGGAAGCAGTACCAATTCACTATTGGCAAGGAATGTTTTAAATCACGTCCTGATTGCGAAGCAAAGTATTTTCAAGGTTATTTAGATAAAATTGGTTCTCTTACCAATGAGAGCAGAACCTATTTTTCAAACATCATTATTCAAAACAACCAAAAAGGATATACAGGAAATTGTCCTTGTCCTTACGATAGTGATAGTGCGGGGAATAGTTGTGGAGGGAGATCTAGTTACTCAAAAAATGGACGAATATCATTTTGCTATGACTCCGATGTACCAGCTGAACAGATTGTGGACTTAAAGAGCTCGATGATTGCTCAGGAAAGAAAAAATCTTGATGATGCTATACAAAAAGATATTAACATTTATCACGAACAGTACACATTGCTTATAGTAGTAATTATATATAGTGTGATATTTTTCTACTTTAAAAATAAAAAATATTGAAGGAATCTCCCTAGACACTGACACTTTAACGTTAAATAGAATTTAGCCATGATGTTGCTTTAAAAATTTTTTATTTTTTTCTAACAAACGAGGCGTATACTAGAGAAAAATTTGGAGACGGCTCTTTATTTCAGGTGGGTAGGGGGGGGCGGTAATAAAACTTCACAAAATGAGTAGTATTGAGTATACTTGAGTTGCTTTATGAATATCGCAATAACGGGCAATAGAAGAATATCCGAGACAATTCTTTACTTGCTCAAACGAGCTGATGAGAGAGGGGTACACAACCTCTCGAAATTTCAAATTATGAAACTTCTATACCTAATTGAGGTAGAGTATAGGAGATATCTTGGGAAAGGATTCTTTGAGACGCCAACATTTACAAGATTTGATCGAGGACCAATTCTTAATGAAGCATATCCAATTATTGATACATTAATTTCAAGTGGTAAGGTCAAACTAACAATTCAAAGAAACCCAGGGTATGGACACGATAGGCATAGCCATTCTTTAAACAATCCAGATATTAAGGTGAGCCTTAGAGATGGAGAAAAAATATTCTTGAATAGTATTATTGATAGCTACATTGAATTAACACAAGCAAAATTGAGTAAAATTGCATACTCAACCGAACCAATGAAGAAAGTTCTGGCTAAAGAAAAAGGGGGAGAAATTTCTAAAGAAGCATTAGACATGGGACTAGTAAAAAAACAAAGCTTTGGCTAATCCACCGGGATCAATACTTCATTTTACTAAGTACGTTTTCCTGGATAATAATGAGGCCAGGAACCATTTCGCTTTGCTTCTTATCCCAGAGGACAAGACTAGTTTTACTAGAAGCGTTTGGTGTTGCGTCATTTCGTCAAACATTGATTACACCACTGGAATGAAAAAGTATTGTGTAAGGTTGGGAGAACGCTACCCATGTTTTTTACACCGTACTTACGTACACACTCACAAAATTGATTTACAGGAGAAAATTAATCTTCATAGAAACAACCCACGTGGGCTATTACGTGGAAGTGATCTCCGTCTTGTATTTCGAAAACTTCAAAGTTATATCTCTTCAAAAACATCATTAGAACCTGAAATCAAAGCCACCATATTCAGAGAGTGGCAGTTGCATTATGGGACCCTGCTTTGAAGATGAGTTTTGTCCTGATTAAATAGTGAGTACTGGGGTGGGGTAAATTTACAAAGTAATTGTTTGGTAGCAAAAGTTTGATTTTCCGCTTAAAGCTGCGTTTCTAACGTCGTCCAACAATCGGAGCCAGTTAGAAATGCCGCTCCCGACAGGGGAGGTTTTTGCTTTAGCGTAGCTCAAGAATTGGGGTTCGAACCGCAATGTTTTGACCAATGACATCTGCACGGCAGTTTGAATATCCCTCAGTGGTTTTTGCGGCTTTATTTGCAGAATTCCATTAAGAAGAACGAGGTTCGAACCTGTATAACACAGTATTGCCCGTTTGTCCTCAAGGGTGCCATTGTCGAACTGACCTTTCGCGGTATGAGCAAAGTCAAAGGCATCTTCGCAGGCCTTTAATACATGTTCGAAGCGAGCATCACTATCATTGAGAAGTTCCTTCAGTCGGAATTGTTCTTGCTCAAGGTCGGACTTCTTCGCTAGGTATTCATCATCATTGAGAAGACCACGCAAGCGCATGTTAACCAATTCTCCAAGTTCCTTTCTGCCTGCCTCAAAACGTCGATGCAAAGAATTAAGAGTGGCACTGTCGGCCTTGCGTTCGTCATCATGAAGTTCTTTTAGGATTTCAATAGTCCAATCTCGAATTTCTCGGCTGATCGTGAGACTGCCCAAGAAATCGGATATCTGTATTTCCAATGCGGCACGCTCAATTACGCGTTGGGTGCAGTTGACCGAACGCTTTCGTTTTGTACAATGATAGTAAATGTACGTACGTCCGTTGCGGTTCGTTTTATGCTCGGCCGTGATAGCAGCGCCGCATTCCCCGCACTTTATCATTCCAGTGAATGCAAAATTATGTTGTTTCGGTCGAGGCCGGCTTGAAAGCCCCAGTATTTCCTGCACACGGTCGTATTCAGATTTAGAAATCATTGGTTGATGAGAACCAGTGAAGAGTTCGTTGTTGTAGAGAATAGCTCCATAGTAAAACGGATTTGTAAATATCCGGTAGATTGTCGAATATTGCACTGGACCGCCGCCCATTCGGACAAATTTGCGGGTACGAAGTGCAAGTTGATCTGTGGCAATCTGAAGCACTTTCCTTGGGGTAAAGCTTCCAGTTATCATCATATCCCACATCTTGCGAACTAAAGGAAACCGGACCGGATCTTTGATCACCGTATGTGTATTGCGGTCATTTAGATAACCCAAAGGCGGCATTCCTGGCATCCAACCTTGGGCGATTTTCGCCCGGAGGCCGCGTTTGACGTTGTCAGAGAGATCATCGACGTACTTTTTGGCCATGCCGAATTCAAGTTGCATCCAAAATTTGTCATTACCCGTATTCAGAAATGAACGCTGAGGAGTGTGGATGACTTTTAGCTTTTGTTCTTCCATCGCCCAGATGACGGCACCGCCATCAACCGGATTTCTGGCCAGGCGGTCAAGCTTCCAGCAGACAACCTGGTCGATTATTCCCTTTTGGACCAAGGCGAATAGTTGATTAAAGATCGGTCGGCCCGGAGATTTGGCCGATCGGGATTCCGTGAAGACTTTTTCAATGACAAGTCCATCGTTTTCTGCAAAGGCCTTCAATTCGCGGACCTGAGATTCAATAGACAATATCTGTCGATCCTCAGATTCGCTCGATTTTCTAGCATAGATAATAGTTTTGGACATATGGCTAATGTGGTTCATTATTAACCCTACTCCGAACTGCCCCATAGGGGCAACCGAGAAAACGTTCGAACCCGTTTAATCGATATCAGCATCTGATTTCATCAAGGTTTTAAAAAGATTGGTGAGTCTATTTGCTATCTCCCAGGCTTCCTTATCAGAGAGCTTATGACCAAATTCATCTTCATAGATGGCCTTAAGTTCTTCAATCGATTTCTGCGCTAATGGCATAAGCCCTAACCATAACAATCCCGTTAAGTCTGAACAGAGAGGAAATATTGCCTCTACGAGCAAACCAACCCAAAATGTCAATTCCTTGGGTCATCCTTGTTTTTATCCACAGCGGGTTGCCTAGAGTGGCAATTGCAGGCATTTGCATCCCTGCCCTAATCTTGCTGTTACTGCTAGTTTAGTAATCAGGAGGGTATATTTTATGTCAAAAATCGCTCTTTCCCCGCGATTCCCAAATGATATCCGGCGGATTCGAAGATCACGGCATCTAAGATTGAAGGATGTGGCCATTCTTATGGGTCAAAAATCAGTGGCACATATCTCGCACTGGGAAAAAGGTCGGAAGATTCCGTCTTTAACAAATCTTTTCAAACTCGCGGCAATTCTGGGTATTCAGCCGGAATTCCTATTCCTCGAACTATACAGGCAGATTCGAAAAGATGTGCATGAACTCAACCAGAACCATAATATTTTCGAAAGGTATGACTGACCTTTGAAACGGATTCTCATATTGCATATCATGTTCCTCTATGTCAGCCGCATGATTGCCGGCACAACTAATTCATTGGAATACAAGTGATTGTGCCTATTTTATGGGCACGACGCTGAGGCCATCGAGAGATCAGGTTGGGGCAAGATAATGCCTTGGGGAAAATCTTAGATTTCTACCGACAAATGGATAGGCGATTTTATGCGAAACATAAATGGGGACGAAACAGTATAGTGCCCCCACTTGGCAACTTTATGACACATCGTTATCGCTTGATAATCTGTCGATATAGCAACAATTCATTTCCCTTAAAGGCGAACTTGCCATTGTCCTCAATGTCATATCGGATCAATGGGTGAACTGAAGTGTAAAGCCGAGTTGCGATTATACGTCCCCATTCGCAAAGAAATATCGAGACTCCGGAATCATCGACCAATTCAAAGAAATTTTCTTCCCAGGTCGTTTTCAACCACTCTGGAGGCGACTCTGAGGCCCTATACGGAGTTGAATAGGCAATAGTGCCGAGCTCTCCAGATTCAATCCACTCAACAAGCCACGGATTTCCAAGCTTTGCTAATCGATCTCTATCTTTGGACGTTAGCGCCGCGCCGCCAAGAATTACTATGTTTGTTTCGTAATTCGAAAACAGTTCTTTTCCCTTCTCGAGGGCAGGCATAAATATTTCTCGCAGTACATTTGGTGATGTGGCCAAGATTTGGGGTTTCGTAATGACCAACGCCTTAAACAAGCGGTCCTTTTCAAGTAGTGCCTCTTTGTCCGATATCTTATACGCAAGAAACCTGAGACCAGTACAATATGTTGTCAACCCGAATTGAATCGCTGCCGACTTGAATATCTTTCCGGATACATGATCGCTCCTATAATTTCCAGATTCCGGTTCCGATTCTATCTGAATTCCAAAATCGTAAGGATATGGATCTGTACCGGGAAAGGTGATAAGAATCTTCTCTTCATGAAGCTTCAATTCACGAAACAGTTTACTGATTGGCTTCTGCATAATCAAGAATTCATCAGGACTCAAGTAGCTTATGAGTGGCGATCTAAATGGTTTGCCACCAGTGCTGACTTTCACAAATGAATCGGTAGGTCTTTGCGTCAACAGTTCTTCCACAAAACCATGATCATATAGGTTTGCGAGTTCTGACCTATTGACAATCGGGATATTTCTAAAATCATTAATGGTGCATATCTCACGAATATGAATTCTGTTTCTCCAAAATATTGATTTATGACAATTCTCGACGACCTCCTTCAATTTTGGCAGGCTTGATAATATGTATTCATTTTCAGTCATACGGTCATATTATACCATGTTATATCGACAGTCATACAAATCGATGTCCAAAAGAGGGAAATATTCATTGAGTAGTCTAAACAACATAAGTACCGCTGGGCGTTCTAATGCATAATCATCGCAATTAATAGTGCAAAGCCCAAGATCCCTTGCGTATCGAATCGCGAAATCATCGGGATCGCCACTTAAGTAGCATTGGACTCCAATGTCACTCATAAAATCAATATCTTGAAGTGACATGGCCGAGCCAGCTACGATACCGACCCGCTCAATAATATTCATTGGATCACCAGCGACAACAATATATTCAGGGTTTAATCTGGAATTGACATACACGGCGAATTCGCTCAGTGTCGTGGAGGGCATGGTTGTTACCACGTATTCGCCTGTTTGTGAAACAACCCGCAACTCAAGATTTGCGGCTAGTTGATACCCGGTGCCATGACTGGCCCTATCAAGGTTATCATGAAGACTGTAAATCGCAATATTTGAACGATTTAAAAGATCGGTAATTTTACCCCACCATTTTTCGGGAGGAGGCCCAAACTTGGATTGGAGAAGGAGGGGCCTATGAGTTATCAAGAGATCACACCTAGTATTGATACAATAACTGATCACATCGAGTGTTTTCTCATAGGAGACCACCACTCGCTTAACACCTATTCGATCTGATCCCCATTGAAGTCCGCTGGTATCCTGGGGGCCCTGTAAAGAGAGTGGAAAACGGGCCTCGAGGTAATCGATAATGGTTTTAGCATTCATTATCACAATATCGAATTGCTAGCCTTATTGCGAGTTTAGCCGCCAAGCGTTTAGCGAGCCGGCATTGGGTGAGAAGAGTTGGAATTCCCCGTACAACCTTAAGGCTCTGACCAAGGATCAAGTTATCGGAAACGTATAGAACCGCGATTGCTTGCACACCTCGAAAGCTACATTCATACATAAGCTCTGCCGCTTCTTGATCGATTACGGATACATAATTGCGCATGTCAAGTGGCACATTCCGCATTGCACTGACCAGATAGTTGACCGAACCACAACTTGCCACTCGCACGGGAACATTTGATAATGCCGCTAATGAAAGAGCGTCCTTTATTAGCTTCGGGTCTAAGATCGTAACCTTTCCATCCAAAGTGGTAGTATAATTCGGTATCACCAGGGTACCTATATTAATATGGGGATCGATACTTGCGCAAGCACCGCAGGATACGATTAACCGGAGAGCAGGAGGAAATGCATGCACGCATTTATGAGCTTCAATTCTTCCTTGGACAAAGTAGACGGATAGATAGATTGATCCGACGGTGAGGAATACATTATTGGATACTTTTTGGGCTGTAACAATAGGCGCTGCAGTCGCCATAAACCATTTCTGTTTCCATGCATAACCGTAGTGAGGAATTCTATTGCCACACATCACCAAGGATGATAACGCAGGGCTATTCATGAGGTGTCCCCCAGTCGAATCTTAGCGGAATTTCCTTTTCTCGAAATACAATCCAATCCTCATCGATAAGGCGATATATCCTTTCAACCGTACCATAGTGTTTTAGGAGGGCAATCTGCGGTCGCGGATTAGCCTCTGCGCACATCATCATTACATTGTTAATACTTGGTTCGATAAGGCCAGCGTTTAGAAAATCACGTACCGGCTGAAACTGAACCGCGACATTACTCGGAAAGCCGGTTGCGGATTTGACATCGCGAAGAATTGCCTCAATATCGTCTTTTGTCGTATGCTCATGAATAATTATTTTAAACTCAACGTTTGTGAATCTGGAAGCGTTGGACAAGGATTCCATCACCAAATCATAGGCGTCTTGCCCCGATGTATCACGGTATTTCCCTCGCGTATCCTTTATATCAATTTTCACCGCATCGGCGTATTGACACATTGCAGTAACTCGGTCAGGAAATAATCCGTTAGTGGAAAATAATGTGGTAATTCCTTCGGCTTGTAGTGCATTCATAATTGAAATAGCGGCTTTGAAGTGGAGGGTGATTTCGCCACCAGTAACTACGACGGTATTGTAATATTCAAGCTCCCTTAATCTGATAAGAATTTCATTTACGGGCACGTCGGGGAATCTTTTTTCTAGAAAGTCGCGCCGGTGACAATAGTAACAGCGACAATTGCATGGGCCGGCTAATATTTTGTGGCCGATTAATTGCTTATTTGGAAAAAAACATTGGATATCTAAGAAGTATCCTCGTTCAAACCCTACAAATGGTAAGGACAAATTTGGCATCAGGGCCCCCTTATTTCCCGTGGATGGGTATTTCGTTTAGATTATTAGTTCCAAAGCCGTCAATGACGGGGTTAGCTTCGTCCCATATTTCATCATAGAGCAGTTTCGTCATGCGGTAGAGAGAATTCTGACCGTCGACAATTTGATATTGCTTCGAAATATGACCGTTTGATCCGACGTAGTAAGAAAGAAGCGCTCGCTTGTCAAAGATGATAGTTCGGATCACTGGGCGTCTGTTGTACAGCCTTATCTCGAGATTTAAAGCGTGGGACCTTTTCAATTCTAGAATATTGCGGATGCCATTTTGGCATTCCAAAGCGAAATGATTTGGCTCATGCCCCAATTCGTTGGCCCGGACAATCATATGAGTTGAAGCTGGATCCAACATAAGAATTAGGATGCGTCCATTCCATCCTTTGGGAAGTCGGCAAATGACATAATTGATTAGGCTGCGGTCGGTCCCGAGCATCCGTGCTCCACGGATAGCGAGAATCCGTATCTCCGTACTCTCTTGGAAATACTGGGTCAGCAGTGTCGTGGGATCAGGGGTGTCGCTGTGAAGGCGCTTGAGACCGCTTTGGCGTAGCAGAATATATGTTGCTGTCAAAAAATATAGCAGGTATATTCCGAAAACGAAGATCGCTACGCTAATGATAGTGGCCCACAAATTATTTGTAGCAAAATAGACAAATAAACCTGCAATGATATTGAGAGTAATAGCTAGAACGACTTGCGTTTGCCATTTCATATAGATTGTTCCCTTGGCCGCCTTTGCCCTAAGAAAGAATAGTGATTGAACGGGTCAATATGCAAATCTATGATTGCAAATTCATAAAAAAGCCGGGGTATCTCGTCTTCTTTGAAATAATGGTGCGGGAGACCCTTCTCTCGTCCATCGAGTGGGACAAATGTTCCAGGTTCGATCTCTTCTTGCGTCTTGCTAGGCTCATTCTTAGACACTGGCATTGTAACCCAAAGCAACCCACCAGGCCTAACAACCCGTGAAATCTCCGAAATCGTAGAAATTACGCCGTTAAGTCTATTATGGTGAATAACTTGGATGCTGATTAAACCATCAAAGTAATCTCGGTCATATGGAAGGTAGGCGATATCAAATAATGAAAAATGTCCAGAAAGCCCTTTGGCAGAGAACCTTATCATTGAATAGGCGAGGCCAGTTGCGGACGAATCGAGACAGTAGATATCAAAATGCTCTTCCGCAAGTAATATTGCATGCCGCCCTCCGCCGCTCCCCAAATCCAAGACGCGCTTTATATTCCGCTTCCTGAATAGATCGCAAATAGCACGAAACTCAGGGTGGGGGTCCCTATCCAAAAACTCATTTGCCCTATATATCTTTTCCCAAGCCGTGTCCATTGTTATTGCCCCTTGCTTGCGTTCGATACTAATATCTAGTTAATACCCTTCCCCGGGGACTTTATATGTTTCCAATTCTAAAACCCGCAAACAACAACCGATTGAAACATGAGCAATGGTTTTGTCAAAAGATAAAGGCTTTGGATTCGAATAGCAAGGATAAACTGGTATATTGAATGAATAGATTACGTTAGAAATGGGATAATCTGTACAGCGCTTGCAATATTGGTCGTGACGGTTACAAAATACTTTGTCCCGAACGAACAATTAGATTCGTTCAACAAGCCCCCGGCTAAAGTGGTCAATATTGAGACCGTAAACACGAGGATGCTGCCTGAAAGTGATCGCTAGACCATGCGGACGACAAACCATCTTTAGGAAGCTGGTGTTCTTGAATATGCTGGGAACTAATCGGAATAAATATTGCGCAATAAACCACGTGCCTGCGTAATAATCCTGTTTCTTTTGTCAGGCTGGGCCAAATAGTCCGAACTGTCCATTTTCTCAAATCATCAAAAAAGCCCTAATAGACAGGACTTTTTTGTTTCAGGGCTGGTTATTGGCGAAAATTATGTTTTGGGTCACCAAGGATGGAACGAACTCTGCGGTATTTCCCGTCTATATTAAAAAGACCTGATTTAATATAAAAGGGTCGGTGAAACCGGTTCTTCTTGAAGAGGTATAAATGAGCTTCTTTCCTTGAAAAATAATTGGGCAGATAGACCGCGTCACCGATGTTCACCTTGCAGTTAGTGTTGGCATTAGCTTGGTTGTTGCAAACAGGTGTTGTTCCGAATTGAAATACGCAATTAATTAGATATACCGCATCGCTGACATTTATCTTGGTGTCATTATTGGCATCGTCTGGAGTAATGCAGCATGATGGAATCAAGTCAATAGACCCTGATTCGGTTAGAGTAAACCGCTCGTTTCAATAATACTCCATCGAACATGATGCTGGAGTGGTACAGGGCGGCCATATCCCGAATGAATTCTAGATTGAAGTTCCGTAGGAGTTCTATTTGACAGGGAAGCTTACCCTATTCTAGTAGTTGCCACCGCGGAAATCAATGGGGACAGCTATGGGTTCACCCCCCCACTTCGAGAATTCTCACCATATTCTGAACCGTCGAACTCGTGGCCATCATTGTACAATCTATTGAATGATATATACTTACCAGAGGGTATCGGGCGGCGCATGTTTTGCTCTTGAGATCTGTGTTTGGGACAATGAAATTACCAGGAGGTAGTAAGTATGGATTCTACGCGCACAATAGAGCTCATTTCCTTGATCGTGATCGGTGCCAGCTTGGTTTCGTTGCTGCTAGATTTCTTGGGAATCTCGCGTGCATACTCAGCGTCACCATCTATAATTAGATTTGGTAAGTTGGGGTTGCTTTTAAACGGCATGCTTGCGGTGATAGTCGTGTCGATACTCGTGTTCGCGCGTGCAGACGTCACGATTGGATTAGGAAATAGCACGCTGGCTTGGCTTGTTACGGCTTTCGCTGTAGGGGTAATTTCTCAATTGCTTTCTGTCGAGAGATTCAAGAGCTCATAGCCAGCACATTGCGAAGACACCAATCCAATCGATAATCCTGCCGTCTTTAGGCAAGGCTTCGCCCGGGCACGTTTTCCGACCACAATCCGTTCGTACTGACTGGTATGGACGGATTTTGATTGCTAGATCCAGGTGTGTAGGCAGGCAATAGCATCTGAGTGTAGCAACCGATACAAACAGGCATCCGTCCAGCATGACCTGTCCGCAAAGGCGCTCACCTATGGACGACTCGAATTCCCTTTGGCCGTCCTTAAAAATCCCTACATATATTTGAGGTCCTAGACCAAAATTTTTTCTTGACATATTTCTCCGGTCACGCTATCTATTATTATGGCCGAGCATCGGGATGGGGAAGGAATCACCGCTAGCCAGAAACTTGAGCGGTTTTTGGTATATTTTGTGGCCTCGCTCTTCAATAAACTGAGGTATCTGGCTTTTCCCGCGTTGTGCATGTTTGTAGTTTTTTTATATGTCGCGAAGAAGCTTGGTGCCGAAGGGATGGCTGAGGGGTTAGAACCAGCCTTTTGGATTCTTGGCACCTGTATTTATGTTACGTTCGTGATCTTGCAGTCGATCGATTTCTGGAAATACGACAAATGGAAGAAATCGCGGGGGATCAGCGTATGATACCGTTTGCTTACATCGTAAGAATGCTGTTTACGTTAGTCATTTTCGTCTTTACCGTCATCCTCGTTCGCTTCTTTCAGCTCGTGAATCGGTCTCCATGGCTAATGTATCCTGTCTGTTGTATCTTCGTGATTGCCTGCGTCATCTATTATTATTATCGCATTGAGGCAAATTTCAATTACATATCGACGAGGGTTGGCTTTGGCGCGAAGAGACCTTTATCACTATTCCTGCGCTCGTGCGATTTTCTGATCTACGCGTTCCTTAAGCTTGATTGGACGGGGCTAGCCTTTTTCTTCACGGCAACTGTGCTTCCATCCCTTATCGTAGTCATTCAAAAACTGCCAAGGGTGGCTGCAGAAGCTCCAGGTACAATACACGGAAATATTTCCGCAATCGTTTTTGGCATATTGCTTGGGTACCTCGTTCGAAAGACCTTTATCTTAAGCATCACAAAGCAGTACTTACGAGTCGCGACTCGTATGGATTGGTTGCGTTTTTCATTCATCGTGGTTGCTGCCGCTGCTACGTTTACGTATTCCGTGTATACCCACCTTTTAGCTGAATTCGTATTCGGAGTTTCTCTAGGCATCTCGTTCGATCTCTTGTGGTGGCTGAGACAGCGGGCAGCTACGTACCGCATGCGACGGGGGTTACTGGCATTCACCTACATCAAGGGGGCTCATTTCATGCGAGAGGATTTTATATCGAACCTCCTTTTGGGTAGGTCAAGGGAACTACCGCGGATAATCGATAAAGAACGTCGGTCTTTTGGGATGACACGCAATTACTATTTAATGCGTTGCTGCCAATTGTTTTACAATCGCCGATTCGAGCAACTGCATAAATTCTACAACAATTATCTTCCGAAAGAGTTCAGGACTGATCTTTGGTTCAAACACATCATTGGAGGCACGTATTTCTCTATCGGTGACTACAAAGGCGGCATCACCGTACTTACGAAATTGATCGAGGAGTTACAACCAGATTCGACTGAAGACCAGAAGCTCCGGCCCCACGTTTTGGTCACTTTGGCTTCCTTCTATGATCAGCAGTATTGCGCGACGCTGTCTAATGATAGCCTGGAGCGTGCGGTCGATTTATGTTGGCAAGCGGTGAAATTGGATCCGACTTGTTCTTTCGCAGCAATATCGCTGGCCTACTACATTGCCAAATCAGTACCCACATTTGAATTTGGCGAGAACGCCGAAAGGTTACAGCAGTGCCACGACAGTCTCAAGCAGGCACTCTTTCATTTTTCAAGATCAGACAACTTTCCGTGGCAGGATGCTTCGAAAACGTATGTAGAGTACTCAACCATCTTTTACATATTGGTAAGGGGTTATATCTACATGAAAATGGGGGTGTTGAAGTTTGCTAGGGACGATTTTTCCAACTGTCTGCTGATAGATCCTCTATACGCTCGGGGGCATTTGCATATGGCCGAGCTGTTTGAACGTTTGGTTCCGGGAGGCGGTAACGCGGAAGATAGTGCTTTCGAGTATCTCAAGGTAATGCATGTTATCCCCGGGATAAATCTATCTTCGCCTCTGTTCCAAATGGCTCGCACTTTGTTAAAACAGACAGTTGTGCGTATCGGCGATAACCTAGTATATAAGGACCCGCGTGTATGTGGTCAAACAATCCGGACACAACCTACCTCTAATTAGGACATGGTTTGCCTGGTGGCAATGGCCTTTCGATACTCGTTCTTCCTTCGGTTAAGAATCTCTTAAAAATCTTTCGTTTAATCTCCACCTGTTGCTCCAGGATCTCAGCTGCCGGACCGAGGTATGCATCTGCTGGAATCACATTGGCGAGTGACTTGTGGTACCGCCGTTGATTGTAGTAATCCATGAATGTTGCGGTCCAAGCGGTCAGATACTGCGGAATGTGCGACGTCCAACAATGAAAATAATCATGATCTGGCTCAAGCCAAGGTAGAATATTTGTATACAATATAATATAGACAAACAAAATAAAGATAGGCTTATAACAAACCGCCACAGTTACTCTTACCCTAAGCATGTCAGGCAATACCGCCGACGACTCCTTATTCGGGTTTGGGAAATCGCATGGATAGTCAGCCGTAAGCCACACGCAGTCTTCCATTGGGAGAAGTGCCGGTGCAATCCGACGTTGGAAGATGCTCTTGCTATCGCAGCAGCCTTGGATTGCCCAGTGGAGGCGTTATTCTTAGATCAATTTCGACAAATCCGCAAGGTGGTGTTGAAACGTAGGGCCAATCTTCAGGCCAAGCGTTACCCTGATTTTCGGTCCTGTTTAACACACTAAATGCCCTGCAATGCCAGGACTGTCATCCAGGTTATCCTCAGTTGAGGGACGAAAGGTTCCCGACTTCGGCAATTGATGGGTTTTTGAGGTCTGTTTATACTGCCTGGTGCTATGGAAATACCAAGTCATCAACCTTTATATCTTTATCGACGACAACACCGCCTCAAGCGGGTCGCTTTGGCTAAATCGATCGGTTGTTCTACAAAATCTTTGTCCCGCTGGGAGCATGGGATAACCCGGCCCCGTATGTCCTGGGCAGTTCAGGCTAGCCGCGTGACGGGTTTATCGCTTGACCAGTTGTTTGGCGAGAAGCTATTACCTTCCGTATCTGCTAATTCTGTTTCTGTGCCCGGCTGAGAATTCGGTGTTGCTGTTTTCGAAAAGAAGAATATTTTTTGACCTCCAAAAGGATCTGTTTGAAGATGGGCGCAGAACGGTTTTCAAGGTAGAAGGTTCGAACGTCCTTGATTAGGGCGAGCCACGGGTCATCACGAACTCCACCCTCCGCACGCTCGCTTTCGCGAGTTTGCTTCGGATTCCGTTCGTGTGCCCCTTTCCCCAAATTTTCATTCTGAAAATTTAGGGGCCCCAAAAGCGTGCCGCTTTACTTATTCTGCTAAAAAATAGTATGGAATCCTAACTAAAGATCAACTTTTTTATTTTTAAAAATAAGGTATAATTATTATAAAGGTGGGGTCTCCACCAATAAGATAAAAATTTATCATTAAAAATATCCAAACATATGGGTAATTTGAGTAAAAGCCTTATTAGAATAATAGGGATTTTTTCAGGTATTTTAATTATTTTTGGCACCTCGGTCACCCCGATGGCTAGCGCCAAAAAGGTTTCAATGGCCTTGGCAGACAGCCAACAATCGGCCGTGTCCACCGACCTTGGCATCTATGGCGGGGATAATTGGGATATTGCGGTTGACGGCGACCACGTCTATACCATTGCCAACGGAGTGCCTAACGGTTTCTTCTATTCGACTGACGCGGCTGCTACCTGGCAACGCCCTACCGGAACATATGATTTTGGTTCCGGCACCGCGGTTGAAGTGGATCCGACAACCCACGCAGTTTACATAGCACTCGATGGGCTATTTAAAAGTTCCGATTACGGCGTGACTTTGACGAAAATTGCAGACAGTGTCGGCAATCCATTACTCTTCGCCCAAGGAAGACTATTTGCAACACATAATGATACCATCTACGTCAGTAGCGATAATGGAGCAACCTTTGCGACCGTAGCGATATCCGGTGAAAATATCATGAGCTATGCTGCATCAAAAACAGCCGGTACATTCTACGCCGTAACCCGAAACTCCACAACAAGTGCGGCGCATCTGTATACCAGTACTGATTACGGCGTAACCTGGACAGCTATTACTGTCGACGCCAGCGTGACTTCGTATACCGATGTTAACGCTGATCCATATGATGCAAGCATCCTGACCTTAAGCGGCGATAATGCCTTGTGGTTATCACTTAATGCCGGTACATCCTGGACAAAGATAGGAGTAACACCCGCCCGTTCCTGCGGTAACTTCTCGGTCTGGACCTCCACCCGCTGGTACGCCTGTGCTGGCTACTCCACAGACAACGGAACTACTTGGACTAATATGGACACACATACGTATGTCATGCGCGGTCCAGGCAAGATTATTGCCATCAATACCGCTGATGAGGATATCATTTACGGCGACTGCATGAGTGGCATTTGTAAGAGTACTGATGGCGGTCTAACCTGGCATAATAGCCTGAAAGGCATTACCGGCGTTAACGTCTTGGCGATAAGTTATACTACTGACAAAACTACAGCTTGGGTCTCATCAAGCAATGGCTTGGCGAAAACCTCAAATTTCAATTCAACCACGCCGACCTGGACCTGGCCGATCTTGCCTTGTGACCCCAGCCCGAGTGCTCGTTGCGATTCGAGTGGCATTGGCGAATCAGTCTGGGTAAAACCGAATGATCCGACTATTGTCATGGCCGGATCAATTGGGGGCTGGGTATATCGGAGTACAGATTCTGGAACCACTTGGACAGCCCAAATCCCTACAGTAGTAAATCAAGCTAAGTTTAAAACCGATACTTGGAACAATTTGCGACCTAAGCATTTCTTGAGTGACCCAACTGACGCTAATATTCTTTATCTGGCGATGTACGACCCGATTGACAATAACGGCGCCGTTCTGAAAAGTACCGATGCTGGGATTACTTGGACGGATATGGGCATTGCCGATGACGCACCGGCTACGGTTCTGTCTATGACGAAAACCGGAGTGCTTTATGCCGGGACTGGTTATGGCAAATCAACAACGACTACTAAGGGTATTTATAAGTTCGACGGGGCGAGCTGGACCAAGCTGGTTGGAATCGAAACTAGCCTGAATATCATTAGCATTCTTGTCGATCCGGAGGTTGAGACCACAGTCTACGCCACAGCCGCAAATGATTTAGCCCCGTTACAATTGGATGGGTTCTACAAGTCTATTGATAGCGGTGCAACCTGGACAAAGATCGTCCCGACTGGCTATACGGACTTTGGTGCTATTACCGTGCAAAAGAACACTTCACCGAACACCCTTTACATGTCGGCTAGTGATAGCGCTAACCATGGCATCTTGCTCAAATCAAGTGATCAAGGCGCCACTTGGGGCGTGCTTTATCAAGGTTTAAAATCAGAGTCTTATGGCGCGGTTGTGTTTGATGGTTTAGTTGTCGGCTCAAAACACGGTTTGTTTGGGCTTAAATCAAAAGGCACATTCCTATCCTTAAATGGCGCAAAAGTTAAAGCTAAAGTTCCGGTGAAGCTCTCTGCTACCTTGAAGGATAAAGCCACTAAAAAAATCTTAAGCGGAAAATTAGTCAAACTTTACTACAAGGAGGGCAATAAATGGAAACTTAAGGCAACCGCAGTTTCGAATAAAAAAGGTAAAGTAACTTTCACGGTTAAGACTCATATCACCAGGCAATACCATATGGCTTGGGCTCCTGGGAAAATCGATAAGAATGAGTATGCTGGCACGGATTCAAGCAATGTGACGATAACCATAAAAAAATAGTTAACAATTCAATAATGATTAAAGCTCCCGCCAAAGGCGGGAGCTTTTGGTATGGCAATAAAGTTTTCTGCTATAATTATTCCATGCATGAATTATTGGCAAAAGAACTAATTGCTAAAGGCGTGTTGTATTCAGATAACATTATTAAGGCCTTTAACAAAGTCAGGCGTGTTGATTTTGTGCATGAAGATTTTCATTCCCAAGCTTATGATGACGCGCCTTTGCCTATTGGCAAGGGCCAAAGCATATCTCAACCCTCGACTGTGGCGCATATGCTGGAATTACTGGCGGTTGAACCTGGCAGCCGGATTTTGGAGGTTGGTTGTGGCTCAGGCTGGCTGACCGCGCTTTTAGCAGAGATCACTGGTCCAAGCGGTTTTGTTTATGCCATAGACATCATTCCAGAATTGACCGAATTGACTAAACACCATTTGGTTTCATACCACTTTAATAATATTAAAACTAAAATCGGTAATGGCTGGCTTGGCATACCCGAACACGCACCTTTCAACCGGATAATTGTGTCAGCAGCAGCACCAAAAATTCCCGGAAAATTAATTGAGCAACTGACACATGGTGGGAGATTAGTAATGCCAGTAGGGGAAGATATCCAGGATTTAGTCTTATTGAAAAAATCAGAAAAAGGTGAAATTACTGAAGAGCATCATCCGGGTTATCAATTTGTCCCCCTAATTTCTTCAGATAAAAAATAATATGAAAATAGTCATTTTAGCCGGTGGCGGCGGTACCAGGCTTTGGCCAATTTCCAGGAAAAATTCACCCAAGCAAAGCCAGGCGTTTATTGATAATAAAACCCTGCTTCAAAAAACTTTTGACCGGGTCAGGCGCGGTTTCAAGTTAACCGATATTTTTGTTTCAACCAACTATCAGCAGTTACCATTATTGCAAAAACAGATACCTAAATTACCGCGTTTAAACTTCATTGCCGAAAGCGCTAAACGGGATACAGCCGGTGCCATTGGTTTAGCAGTGGCTTATATTGATAAGTTATACCCCCGCGAAACCATGATGACCGTGGGTTCTGACCATTTTATTAAGGATGAAAAATCCTTTATAGAATTAGTTAAGTTGGCTGAAAAAATAATTAAGGAAAATCATAAGCAAACCGCCCTGATTGCCGTGCGTCCGACTTATCCAGAAACCGGCTATGGCTACATCAAGGTCAATAAGATATTCAAGCAATACGGCAATAATGAGGTTTTTTACGGGGAAAAATTCATTGAAAAGCCCAATCTCGCCAAAGCCAAGCAATACTTAAGAAGCTGGGACTACCTTTGGAATACCAATATGTTTTGCTGGCGCAGCGATTATTTATTAGATTTATTCAAACTTTATCTGCCAAAACATTACAAAATTTTGAAACGTATTCAACCAGCATTGGGAACGCCAAAGGCTAGGCCAACAATTTTAAGGGAATTTAGCAAACTGCCCTCCATTTCCATTGATTATGGGATTATGGAAAAAACAAAAAAGATCGTGGTTATCCCGGCAAGTTTTGGTTGGGCGGATATTGGGCATTGGCGCACGGTCAGGGACGTTTTACAAAAGAAACCTGGCATGAATGTGATTCGGGGTAAGCATATTGGTTCAGCCGAAAATTCTTTAATCTATAGCTATACTAAAAGGGTCATCACCACAGCAGGCGTAAAAAACTTGATTATTGTGGATACTGAAGATGCGTTGTTAGTTTGTCCTGCGGATGCCGCCCAAGAAGTGAAAAAAATCGTGGAAGAATTGAAAAATAGAAATTTAAAGTCCTTAATTTGATGAAAAAAATCCTCCTAAGCTTAGCTGGCGCGGTTTTAATTGTTTTAGTCGTCTTCATAATTTGGTTTTTAAATAGTTCCAACGTCCAAAGCAGTTTTGCGGAAAATAAAGATTTCGAAGTAATTACCGGCCAGGGTGTTAATCAAATAGCGGATAATTTAAAAAACCAAGTCTTTATTAACAGTACCTTAGCTTTTAAAATTGAAGTAGTTTTAGAGGGCGTAAAGAGTGATTTTAAGGCGGGGACGTTTTCAATTCCCGCTCGTTCGAGTATTAGCCAGATAATTGAAATTTTAACCAGCACTCCAAAATCAGATGAGGTAGAAATCAGGATTCCGGAAGATGCTACAGCAAAAGAGATTTCAATAATTTTAGAGCAAAAAGGCGTTATGAGTTCTGCAGAATTCATTAGCATTGCCAGCACCACGGATTCAAGGAATGTTGCTCCGGACAATGCCTACCCCTTTTTGGGCGATAAACCCCAATCCGCAACCATGGAGGGTTTTCTTTTCCCAGATACCTACCGTTTTTTCAAAAAAGCTACGCCCGCCCACGTCTTGAAAAAGTTTTTGGATAATTTTGGACTGAAAGTTCCCCAGGAAATTTTGAATAAAATAAACGCTGACGGCCATACAATTTATCAAGGCATTATTTTGGCAAGCATTGTCGATAAGGAAGTCAGGACAGATACGGATAGGAAAATTGCCGCAGGGATATTCTGGAACAGGCTGAAGTTAGGCATGGCTATGCAATCTGATGCCACGGTTAACTATGTTACTGGCAAGCAGGCCTTACAGCCGACAAATGAGGATATTTCTATTGAATCGCTTTATAATACTTATAAACAACAGGGCTTACCTCCGGGTCCCATTGGCAACCCCAGTCTTTCAGCTATTCGGGCAGTAGCTTATCCGCAAGAGTCTGACTATTTATATTTCCTGACCAAGCCAGATGGGACTACAGTTTTTAGCAAAACTTATGAAGAGCACTTGGCTAACAAAAGGAAATATCTGCAATGAGTAATATTAAAGCCCCCATTGTCATTTCAGTTGGTGGCTCTTTGGTTATTCCGGGGGAAATCGATATTGATTTTCTTAACAAATTCCGGAATTTAGTTTTAGATGAATTAAAAAAAGGCCGGAAATTCATTTTAGTGGTTGGGGGCGGGAAAATCGCCAGAGTTTACCAGCAAGCCGCTAAAAAAGTGATACCCGTAAATAATCAAGACCTGGATTGGATTGGCATTCATTCAACCCGGCTTAATGCCCAGTTATTAAGGATTATTTTCCAAAAACAGGCATTTCCAAAAATTATTACTAATAAGCAAAAAATCAATCCCAAAATAAAGTCCCCAATTATTATTGCTTCAGGTTTTCGGCCTGGCAATTCAACGGATTATATCGCAGTCTTGCTGGCCAAAGCTTATAAGGCTAAAACCATCATAAACCTTTCTAATATTGATTGGGTATATACAAAAGATCCGAGGAAATTCAAAAATGCCAAAATTATTAAGCAAATTAGCTGGCCTGCTTTCCTAAAAATTATCGGAACCAAGTGGGAGCCTGGGGAAAACGTGCCTTTTGATCCAATTGCCAGCAAATTCGCCCATAAATGGGGGATGAAGGTGGTAATTTGTAATGGTAAGGATTTTAGTAATTTACGGCTGCTTTTTAAGGGACAGGAGCATAAAGGTACGGTAATTCAATAAGGAATAGATATACAAAAAACCCTTCTATGCAAAGAAGAGTTTTTTGAATGAACGGTTCAAGGTCAATCGATAGGTATTTCGGTGACATTCAGGAGGGCAACAACTTCCAAATTTGGTTCAAGTACATAATCATACCCCCCCTGATTCACCAACTTGATCAAATAGCCGGGTGTGTGTGTTATTTCTGTGAATCCTTTAAAATCATGTATCACGCATTCCAGGATACCCTTTACCTGGCCAAAGTCTACCCGAATTCTTTGGCCAGTTTGGAATTTCCGCGTACTTCCCTGTGCTTCACACGCTTGAGCTTCTTTAGAAGTAGGGAATTCCGCATTGCAGATACTGCATCTAAAGAACGGTTTTGGCACCTTAGACTCCTTGGAAAAGGTTATTGTTCAGATATATGTTTGGCTTTATTTCAAATAAAATTAGTCCAAAACAAATTATATGTCAAGGGGGGAACATTGGGGGTTTTATGAATTAGATATATTAATCGGGAACTTAATTTGACAGTTTTTCGGGAATAAGTTAGTCTATTTTCAGGGTATCCACAGACCGTAGGTGGCTCACATAAAAAAGGGCGTAATACCTACGCAGGAAACCGCTGAGTTCCCAATATTGGGATAATTACGTCTGTGGAAACACAGCTTATTTTTTATATAAATATATGGCAAAAACTAAAGCGGAAAAGCAAGAAACAATTAAAAAATTCAAGGACAATTTAGGCCAAATGAAAGTGGCAATCTTTGCGGCCATTGATGGCTTGACCGTAAAGGAAATTACAAAGTTACGGAAAGAAATGCGGGAAGCAAAAGTGAATTTTATTGGCTGTAAAAAAACCCTTTTTAATTTGGCTTTGAAAGAAAATGGTTTTGATACTGAACCACTAAAAGCTTTTCGGGGGAATGTAGGCATTGCCTTTGGCCTGGAAGATGAAGTCAAACCAGCCAGTATTTTGCAGGGCTTTGTGAAAGTAAATAAGAAATTGCAGTTTGTCGGAGGTTTATTGAACGGCAAATGGTTAAGCGCGGCAGAAGTGAAAGGCTTGGCTAACTTGCCAACCAAGGAAATCCTTTTGGCAAAATTGGTCGGTTCAATCAAAGCGCCAATCTCTGGTTTAGTAAATGTTTTGGCTGGTCCCATGCGTGGCTTAGTCCAAGTTTTGAAAGCCAAAGCTGAAAAAACTTCTTAATTTACTTATTAATTAATAATTAATCCTTTAAACATATGTCTGAAGAAAAAAAGAACGTAGAAGTTCCAGAAAAGTTCAAAACTTTAGTGGAACAAATCGAAAAGTTGTCAGTCGTGGACTTGGCTGAATTAGTCAAAGTTCTGGAAGACAAGTTTGGTGTTTCTGCTGCCGCCCCAGTCATGATGGGCGCTATGCCAGTTGCCGGCGCTGCAGCCGCAGACGCTGGTGAAGAAAAGTCCACTTTCAATGTGGAATTGACCTCAGCTGGTGGCAGTAAGATTGCCGTTATTAAAGTCTTGCGCGAAATTACCGGCAAAGGCTTGAAAGATGCCAAAGACTTGGCTGATGCCGCGCCAAAAGTCGTGAAAGAAAATGCCGCCAAGGAAGAAGCAGAGGAATTGAAGAAAAAACTGGAAGAAGCCGGCGCGACTGTGACTTTGAAGTAATTAATTTTATTCAAGTTAAATAAGGCTTACCTGAATTAAGGCAGGCCTTATTTTTAAGGTTGTGGATCCTGTTCCATCTCGCTACCGCTCGATGAACAGGGCGAAGGTCAACATGTGAGGTTCCTCGTATGACTCGGGACGAAATACAAGGAAGCCCTTCGTGAGTATACTCAGGGGGAAAGTAAAGTCAGTCTTATAAAAAGGTCCTTCGGCTACGCCTCAGGACGAAAAGTCAAGAAAACTTGACTTTTCGGTTTTTATTCGGTTATAATAGTAATTACTATGTTGGTATTCCATGAACAGCCACACCAAAAAATTCGGGTTTTTGCCGACTTTTCCCTTGGTCAAAACAACCTTAAGCGAGTTATCCCCAAGGCCTTTTTTTGGGCTGGCCGGAGGTATGATATCCAGTCAGTTAACCTGGTTTACCAGCGCAGGCGAGGGGACAAGTTTGACTGGTGTTTTGCAGTTTCTGATTTGGCCAATGCTTTTGTCCTGGCTTTTAACCCTGAAAGCCTGGAATGGACTTTAGATGAAGTCCAAGGTGGATAAAAAAACAAGGACCCGCTCCCTCACAAAGCAGATCCTCTACCGCCCTCTTTGATGGCCTTTGGGGTATCCCCCCTCTTCTGTAAGGCCTAAGAAGGCAAGTTCAAAAGATCTCAATTCCATTATAGTTAGAGATTTTTACAAGTCAAACCCCGCACCACTTTCTAAATAAATATTGATTTTAATAAATCTAAGATATTATTTCTGTGAATTTCTTAAAAATTAAAAAGTAATTTTCATAGAAAGTGGTGCGGGGTCAACCCCATAAAGTTATGCTCTTATAAATAAAAAATCGGCCTGGTTTAATAAGCCGATTTAGATGGTAGATTGCTTATTTGACGCAATTCACTAAGGTCTTATTCTGGCAACACTTGTCCCTTCGTGCATAATAATTCGTTTTTCCTTAAGGGAGACATTTGGTAAACGATCAGGCTTAATATGGTTCCCATGAACAAGCAGGTGATGCCGACTGGCCAATGATTCCAGATGCCTATTTCGTGGCCTCCGTACAAAAAGCAGTGGACAGCGGCCAAAATCAGACTGGTTATAAAAACGACTCCGGTTCCAGCCTTGCGGCTTGTCTCACTGTTTCTGATTATGACAGAAGTGATTAGTGCTGTAATCAGGATCAGGCCGGCGAAAAGCCGAAGTTCCTGCCAATAACCACTCAGCCAGCCGCTGGCCGTAATCACGCTTATGCCAACAATCAAGATCACCAGGAACTTTTGCATTTTGGTCATTATTACCCTCCAGGGTTAGGCCATGAAAAGTGAACTATTTTGAAATAATCTTAGTAAATTGCCATTGGCTTTGTCAATAAAATTATACAACGCATTGTTCTCCATTTTGACCCCGCCAATAGGTTAGAGTCAGGCTATCGGCGGGACGGAGCTCCGCAAAAGCTTTATGATAGGCAAGTGAAATTCCAGCGGAGCTCCGCATGAATTCATAGATAAATAATATATGCAAAGAATCGTTTTACACTTTGACATGAATTCGTACTTCGCCTCAGTCGAACAACAGGCGAACCCGTTTTTGCGCGGCCAGCCAGTGGGCGTCTGTTCAACCATGTCCAGGCGCGGTTGCATAATTGCTTCTTCCAAAGAAGCCAAGGCTTTTGGCGTCAAAACTGGCTGTCGGGTGGCTGAAGCGCAAATTTTGTGTCCGCAAATAAAATTAGTGGAAGTGGATCCGCCCAAGTACCGGACTACTACCCAGAAAATTTTTGGCTTGTGCAAAGATTATACCAGCGACATTGAATTATATTCAATTGATGAAGGCTTTTTGGATTTGACTGGACTGGTAAAATCTTTTCCAGAAGCGATTGGCATTGGCCAGCTTATAAAAGCCAGGATCAAGAATGAAGTCGGGGAGTGGCTGAATAATTCCATGGGTATTGCTTACACCCGCTGGCTGGCAAAATTTGGCAGCGATATTGCGCCCAAAGGCGGGTTGGTGGTGATTACGCCGGCCAATCGTTTAACATACCTGAAAGGCCGCGAACTGGAAGACGCCTGGGGCATTGCCGGGGCTTTGGCTAGCCGCCTGCAGGTGCTGGGCATCCAAACTTTAGACGAGTTGGCCAGGTATTCGCCTATTAACCTTTTGGAAATTTTTGGCATAAAAGGTTATGAACTTTGGGCCAATGTTAATGGCATTGAATTGGCTGGCTTGGCAGAAAAGCAGTTGCCAAAATCCATTGGCCACAGCCACGTTTTGCGCAAAAGGAATCATGATGAAAAGTTCCATAAGGCCGTGATCATGCGGCTGGCGGAAAAAACCGGCCGGAGACTGCGGGAAATTGGCTTGGAAGGCCATGGCTTGTATGCCTTTATGAAGCTGGAGGGCTTAGGGGATTTTGGCGCCAGTAAAAAAGTCTTTAGGCCAATTATCACTACCCAAAGGATTTATAGCCAGACTTTGGAAATCCTGGAGCTGCACCTTAAAAAGGGCGTACCAACTTTTTTCGCCTTAGGCCTCTTCAATCTCCAACCCAAGTCAAACCAATTAAGCCTTTTTGAAAAGCCTAAATCCGAAGCTTTGGTCAGAGCATTAGACAGAATCAATAATAAATACGGCGAGGAGGCGATTGTCCAGGGTGATTTGGTGCGTTTAGGTTTTCAACATGTGCCAGACCGGATTGGTTTTCGGAAGACCGTAGGCTTAGATGACTAACTATTTTTGAATCCCAAAAACTTGTAGGTTATTCCCATTCAAGAGATATATTTTTTGTGCACTTTCATCTACGGTAAAATCTGAGGTCGTGCCTATAGCATCAAGAGCATATTGGTTAATAAATTTCCCGGCTTTAGAAAAGACCGCGATCCGTTTTAAGCCCTTATCTAAAATATAAAGGTTTTGCAGGGTTGTATCAGCCGCGAGCTTGTCTGCAGAAGATAAGGACGGTTCAACGGTTGAAAGCGCTAATTGGACCCTTTGGCCTTGGTTGAATTTCATAACCTCGCCTTGGTTAGTGAGGACATATAAGGAACCGTCAACGGAAAGATCAGTGGCGTTATTTAAAGTTTGGCTTTGTTTGAGCCAGTTTACGGCTTTGTAGCCCGTACCTTGACGAGTAGCTTTCAAGATTAGGTTATTCGCTATATCAATTGAATATAAAGCCGTATTATAGGTTGCAAAGCCGGCCAAATTAGCGTTTGCGTTTGGCAAGACTAAACTAAGCCGAGTGCCTTTAGTCGAACTTGGTTTTTGTTCAATAATTTCAAAACCAGAAGTTAAGGCGATTAAACTACCGCTGCCAAAGGTTGATAGTTCCGTAATGTCAGTATTGCCAGGCAAGGTGGCTAATTCTTTAACTTCGCCCGTGGCGCTGCTTATGGATATAAGCTGATTATTATTAGCATTAATAGTGAATAAATTTTTTCCTAAAATTACTAGACCATTTCCATTAACCCCCGTTTTAAATGTGGCTAAAGTTTTGATTTCGGGCTTAATTTCATGTCTGGTTTTTACCAAGACCGCTTCAATATCAGCAAGTAATGTTGTTTGTTGAGTTTTTTGGGATTTCGATTTATTTGGCAAGTTATTGGTTAATTTTTTTGCTTCTGTTAAAAGAGTTTTTGCCCGATCTTCGTCACCGTAAAGTAAAGCAGATCTGGCAGATTCAATATTGCTTTGAATAGTCGAAATTGAATTTTGGGTTGTCTGGTTGCTGCTTGAGCGTTGGCGCTGTATACCGGCGACGATTAAAACAATTGCTAAAATCAGCGCAATTGTAATCGTGCTTAAAAAAAGCATCCTAGATTTTTGAGGCAGGCCTTTAACTGAATTTACCTGCCTTTCAATGGCCACTGGAATTTGCTGAGGGGTTTTTCTTAGGTTATTGCCTAAGGAACGTATTGAGTGGATTAATTTAGGCGTTGCCTGTATAGCTTGACGGCTCCTTTGCCAAACAAATCTTGGAATTTTACTAAGAATTGTCCTTCTAATCTCTTTAGCCACTAAACGGGAATGAGAAGGCGACAATACTTGACCTTTTCGAACTTGGTTTTGTTTTTCAAAAATTGTATTTTCATTTTCTAAAGCAGAAGAAATCCGGGTTGGTTTTCTTAAAACCCAAGCTCTGAATAATATTTTGGCTTCTCGGAAAAACCTTTTTCCACTTTTTTTTACCGTCGGCCAAAGTGAAGGCGTAAGTAATTCTTGAGTTTGGGCGTTTTGAGCCAGCATATTATCGATAGATTTTTTAGGCGCACCGGCAATATTTTGTATTAGTTGTTGTTCTTGGGAAGCAGGCGATGAAATTGCGACATTTTCACCGCGCAATATAATCGAAGCAAAAGCCGAACGAGTTGGGTCCTGACGTAAAATTTCTTCAAAAAATTCAGCAGCTCCGCCTAAAGGTGTTTCGGCAATCGTCCTTCTTAGTTTTTCAATTGAAAAATAATCAAGCACATTTGAGGTGCTAAAAAAGATTGCGTCACTGTTTTTTATTTCACCAGAAGCAATTGAAGCGAACATTTTTATAGGATTGACCTTTTGAAGTCGATTTTGCTTACCTAACAAATCAATGACTTTTTTTTCATGCATTAACAAACCTAAAATTTTGCCGGTATCAGCAAAATGAAGTTTTTCTTCAAGGATTGTAAATATTACCATTGAAAAATTATCAACCCAATCAGAACCAAAATCACTTATCAATTCACCTAAGTAACGGTTGCAGGCTTGGATTGTGTGTTCAAAAGCGACCTCGGGATTAACCTCCGGAGAGGTATAATAAGCAGCTTTCAAGAAGTCTTGCAAACGGCTTAATAATTCTTGGTTAATTCGGTCAGCAGAAGTAATTTCGGCCAAAAAACCCAGTTTTCCCAAGATCCTTTCTTCAGCCGGGCTTGGTCGGGCTATAAAGACATGAGCCGTCGCCCGGCTGTTGGTAGCGTCGTATATGAGTAATTTTTCGATTTTATTCATCTTGTTTTAGTCACCTTAACTAAAGTATACTACAGCTATCTATGTACCGTGAAATGCATTTATGCTAGAAGAAATTTTTGGCTCAAACACTCGATATGCCCTTTTAAGGCTGCTGATTTTTAATCCCAGCAAAACCTATCAAACTACCGAGTTAAGTAAAAAAACCGGTTTGAGTCTGGCGTCCATAAGGGCAGAAATTAAACGCCTTGAACAAAGTGGATTAGTTAGGGTTAGTGAACAGGATAATGTTAATTTAGTCCAGATAGATCCGCAAAACCCATTATTTCCAGAATTGCGCGCTTTATTTTTGAAGGCGCAAATTTTGACTGAATATAATTTTGGAAAAAAACTTTTAAAAATTGGCAGTTTAGCTTATGCTGCCTTAACAGGATATTTTACTAATATTCCAGAAGCCAAGACAGATATTTTCATTGTCGGTACGGTCAACCGTTTAAAATTGAGAAAATTAGTAAGAAGGTTTCAAAAAGACATGGACCATAGCTTGCGTTATACGGTAATGTCAAAAAAAGAGTATCAATATCGTAATGATATTACTGATCGGTTTTTATATGATATTATTGAAAACCGAAAAATTGTTTTAGTTGATAAAATGCCTAAATGAAGGAAACAATTTTCCTGTTGATCATTGCCGAATCCACCAAATTGATAATTGTAAAAAAGCAAGGCAATAAACTTTTTAGCAAGACAAAAACTGCAGACTTGTTTAAAAATGCAGATTCTTTGACTTTAATCAATCAAGTTTTTAAACTACAGAAAAATCAAAAATTAAACGGAATATTTTTAAGTATAGAAAAGCAAAGCTTTTCTTCAACTCGTGCCTTGGTGAGCATAGCCAATGCCTTGGCTTACGCATATAATTGTAAAGCCGTGGAGTTAAAAGTTTCTCTACCAAGCTCCCAAATTTCAAAACTTTTTACTCTTGGCAAAAATGAATTGTCCAAAACCATTACGCAATTTATTAAACCCACATACCTTAATTTGCCTAATATTACTAAACCCAAATTAAAAATTAACGAATTTCATATTTGTTCGGGGGCATTAGTTTATGATCAAGTAAATAAAAAGTTTCTATTTATCAGACGAAAAGATACCAAAAAAATTGGTTTACCTAAAGGCCATCAAGAAAAGAATGAGAATTTAGGCTTTACCGCTAAAAGAGAAGCTGGCGAGGAAACTGGGTATTCTGATTTAAAATTAATCGGTAAATTGAAAAGTATAAAATATAAATTTACGGTAAAGGGCGAGTTACATGAAAAAACCGAACACCAATTTTTATTATTATTGAATTCTTCTAAGACAAAAAATAGGTTAAGCACCGGTGAAGTAAAAAATTTGGATAACCTGTGGCTTACGCCACAACAAGCTTTATTAGATCCGAATTTGTATCCAAATTTACAGGATACAATAAAAAAGGCTATTTTTATCTTGAAAAAACGAAATTTATTTTAAGTATTTACTGAAGCAAGATTTTTGTTGAAAAAATTAAAATTGAAGCGTTTATTTAATTTTAAACCAATAGCTTTAGAACCCACGATTTCTTCAGGTTTTTTTACTCCTATCCAGGAAGATGTAACTTGGTATCGTAAAGCCAAGCCTTTTTTGCCAAGCCAAGAATAAACATCTTCTGTTTTTGCGTTTAGAAATTCACCAATAAATGCAATCCCAGATTCCTTTAGTCTTAAGGCGCTAGATTGGCCTAAGCCTGGCAAAAACCTTATGGGTATTCGGTTTAAGGTCTGAGCATCGTTTTTATCATAAAATTGAAAGCCAGGTTGGCGTAAGGTGAGATTAGCAAGTTTGGCTAAAGTTGGACTGCTGCCAAAACCAATATTAACTTTGCATTCCAGCTCCTGCCAACAAGCATTTTGGATTTTTAAGAAAATTATTGCTCTTTCAATAGATGTAGAGTAGGGAATAGTAAGCAGGATTTCATTATTCTTTTCCATAACAAACTCACCCCATTTTTTTGAAATTTTAATAAAAGCCCTGGAAAAACCTTTTAAAAAACCGGATTGAATGGGTCTAATTACCAATCGTGGAGTAATTTGAAAAGCTTTTTTTAAACTCATCCCTTTTTTTATGCCAAAGCTTGCAGCAATAACATTGCAGTCAACAATAGTCAATTCTGAATTTATATTTTCGATAATTGCCAAAGGGACATTTCTAAATTGCGGATTGAGTGCCTCCTCCACGCTCGCGGCAAAATGGTTTATAGAAATATATAAATAATGCCTTGGGCTAAGATTTTCGAATGGTTGTTTTGAAGTTTTGTTATACATAGATAAACTAATATATTTATATTCTGTCCTACTAGGTTAGCGTTAAATTTGCTAAGGAATGGTTCTACCAAAATAATTCATTAGATTTAGACGCTCCACCCCGCAAAAAAATTGAGAGAAGGTATGCCTGCGGGGCGTCACTTAACAAAAGAGCTAAAAAATAAGTGGGTATTTTTTGTAAGTTGAGTGCCGAATTAAAACCGAAAATAAAAATTAAAAAAATTAATACTTGCGAATTAGGCCAATAACCTTTCCTTGGATAGTAACGTTTTTAACGTCAATAGGCTGATAATTTGGATTTGCCGGTTGAAGCCTAATAAAATTTTTCTTACGGAAAAACTTTTTTAAAGTAGCATTCCCGTCATCCAAGAGCGCCACAACCATATCGCCATCTTTGGCTAATTGGGTTTTTTCCACCACCACCAAATCACCATCATTTACTAAACTTTCAATCATTGAATCGCCTCTGACTTTCAAGATGTAAGCATTTTTCTTGCCGACTAAATTTTGCGGCACTGGGATCATGTCCTGCTTATCCTCAAAGGCTTCAATTGGCGAGCCAGCGGCAATAGTCCCAACCAGCGGCAATAAACTTGAAGCAAATTCCAAATCCGGTTTAAGATCTGGCTCGATAATTTCAATACCGCGCGTATTATTCTTATCTCTTTTTATAAACCCGGATTTTTCCAAAAAAGTCAGGTGTTCATGGACCGTGGCTAAGGAGGATAAGTCAAAAGCCTTGGCAATTTCCGTTAAAGTCGGGGCATAACCATGCTCTTGCATGTATTTTTTTAGAAAATCCAGAATAGCCCTTTTTTGTTTGTGTAATATTGGCGCCATATTTGCTATGAATTACGAATAAATACGAATTTTGCTAATTAAGGTAGAAATAGTATAACCGAAATAAAACCGAAAATCAATTAAAAATACAATAATTTTGAATGTTTTATGAGGTTTATTTATGAAACGTGATTTTTTAACAAAAAGTCCTGTGGATAACTTTTGAAGTTAAAATAAGCTTAAAATCCGCATTTTAGATTAAACGGTATTGGTGATTATCTGGTTTATGTGGATAAACCGCCTTGACAGCAGGTTTTTTGCACCTTATGCTGTAATTCCTAAAAAGAGAAAACCAAAAGAGTATTGAACTAGCCAGTGGCTAGTCAGATTAAAAAGTCGGTCGGAACATGATTCTGGATCTTCTTCAGCCTTCGGGCTACCAATACCCAGAGCGCGGTAGCGTCACTTGTCTAATAGGGCTCACTCCTCTTAAATTAGTTGCGGTACGCGTATTCATGTTTTTTCTGCGGTTTGCCCAGATGGTTAACCCAGAGAAAGCGCATAGCAAGCGTATATGTTTGCCATTCCCATGAATGGCCAGAGTATCAGGTTTTACCTGAATTGCCCTTTAAAAAAGGCATTTCAACAGAGGTCAAAACCTGACCTTTGAATGACTAACCGCTTCTAGCGTATTCCAGTCCGACTTGTATGGGGGCCTTCCTTTGCGTCGGCCCCCTTTTTTTATTATTTGATTAATACAAGTGCTAAAATGAAGTATATGCAAAAAGCAACTTGGTTTTTAGGAATAGACGGTGGCGGGACTAAAACCGAAGCCCTGCTTGGTTATGGTAAGCGGGTTGCTTGGGGAAAAGCTGGTCCATCAAACCCGCGCGCGGTTGGTTTCGCAGAAGCTGCGAAGAATGTGAAGGCCGCTATCATTTCAGCAGAGAAGCAACTTGGACAAAGACGTTTATATAAAGCCGTGATTGGCTTGGCTGGGATGGATACGCCTCGGGACATTGCGACAATGCACCGCGCGCTGAGCAAGGCGCTTCGTGGAATGCTGGCGCCAAACTGGAAGCTGGTTAATGATATTATCATCGCGCTTCGATCAGGTACGGACGCAAAGCATGCCGCAGTTGTAATCGCCGGCACTGGTTCAAACGCTTATGCTTATGGGCCAAGAGGCGTTGCCCGGGCAAGCGGCCGTGGCCATCGTCTGGCAGATGAAGGTTCAGGCTATGCACAAGGCCTTGCCGCGCTGCATGCCGTGACTAAAGCCGATGATGGGCGGGGGCCAGCCACCAAGCTGACACCTCTGATACTCGAACATTTTAAAGTGCATAAACCCGTTAATTTGGTTCAGATCGTTTACCAGGCTGGATTTGGCAAACCGCAAATCGCCGCGCTTGCCCCGCTTGTGCAAACTGCCGCCGAAAAAGGGGATAAGGCGGCAAAAAATATTCTTGCTGATGCCGCTCGTGAGCTGGCGATCCTCGCCTCGACAGTCGTACGGAAAAGTGGTTTGCAGCAAAAAGCTTTCCCACTTATAACAATTGGCGGGATTTTCAAGTGCCCAATTGTTATTCCAGCAATTTTTAAAAAAGGCGTTAAGCAAATTGCGCCTAAGGTAAGTTTTATCATGCCAAAACCCCGACCGGCTTACGGCGCCTGGCTAATGGCAGGTAAATAGTTCTTTGATGGGCAGGAATAAATTTGGAATTATTATTTTATGCACTATAGTATTTTTTGGGCTTTGCGTTTATTTAATAAAGTCAAATAAGAAATTAATGCCGGAAAAAATAAACTTTCTAACTGAAGATAAAGTCACCATAATCGGGGATTATTATAACGCCAAAAGCAGTCGGGTGGCCTTGCTTTTGCATATGATGCCAGCAACCAAAGAAAGCTGGCAGGCTTTCGCTGAAGGTTTGTTGGAAAAAGAAATTAGTTCCTTAGCCATTGATTTACGCGGTCACGGGCAAAGCCTTGACCAAATTGGCCAGGTTTTAAATTATCAGAATTTTGGAGATCTCCAGCATCAAGCCAGCGCTAAAGACGTGGAAGCGGCTTTAACTTGGCTAAAAAATCGCGGATTTAAAGAAAATAATATAGCCATTGTCGGTGCTAGTATTGGGGCAAACTTAGCCCTTCAAGAAATGGGTTATAAGCCGGAATATAAGATTGTGGTTGCAATTTCTGCGGGTTCGGACTATCGTGGAATTCAGCCCGCGCCTTTTATTTCGTCATATAAATCCAACCAGCGGATATTATTCATAGCCAGCCATGAAGATACTGAATCGGCAATCGCCAGCCAAAGTTTTTTTGACCAGACCCAAGCCCAGAAAAAATTAATCATGCTGGATAATGCCGGGCATGGCACAAATATTTTTTTAAATTCACCGCAAACGCTTGCAGATGCAATTTCTTGGCTAAACCTAAACTTACCAAAATGATTTTAAATGATTTAAGTCAAAAAATAATCAACCAAGTGTTTTCTTTTTATGCTAAAGCCATAAATTTGGAATCACCGGCAATACCGACAATTGAAGAAGTAAAGCTTTCGATAGCAGGTGACACCAAGCGTTTTGTCTACTTCCCACCAACGAAAAGTTTAATTTCTGCTGAATTGTGGCTGACTGAAGATTCAAACAAAAACATTTTTTTTACTTTTGCCATCCCGAGTGATTTGACTAAAACCAAAACAGAAAAAGCTGAAGAAGCAAAGAAGGTGTTTGATAAGGAGCTGCAACAGTTTTTGGTGGATTACTATATTTAAGCCAAATGTGATATTTTATAAGCATCAAGATTAATTGGAAAAAATATGTCAACCAGAAGCACTTTGTATTTAAAATCAGCCGTAATCATTTTAATTTCTGGCTTTTTGGTCTTTGGACTTTCTGCTTGCAAAAAGAATTCAGGTAATCAAAATTCTAACAGCTCGACAAATTCAGTTAAGGCAACGCCAAAAAGCCCCGGTTTGGTTTTTAGCGCAGAACCCAATAAAGGCCCAGTTAACGGCGGGACAACAGTAAAATTTACTGGCGAAGGCATCCAAGGGAATTTAAAGGTTTTATTTGGAGAAAATGAAGCTACAGACGTGGTGGTAAAAAGCGATAAGGAAATAGAGTGCAAAACCCCGGCCGGGAAAAAGGGTAAAGTTAACGTAACCCTTAAAGCTGAAGCAGGCACGGTGACAACCCTGGAACAAGCCTTTACCTACGAATAAGACTGCAGTATAATCCGAATTCATGCTTTAGGCCAAACCTAGGTGTAAAAATTTTTTATATATCCCATGCTTTCAAAAAAATTTGAATATCGCATCTATCGAATCTTAGAAATCATCCCTGGCGCTATGGTTTGGGTAACTTTTTTGTTGGCCCTTGGCTTGTCTTTTATAAATCCGCTTTTTGTCATTGCTTTTATAATCGTTTTTGACGCGCTTTGGCTTGCCCGGATAAGCTATTTGTTGATTTACCTGTTAGCCGCATATTTTAAGTTTAGGAAAGAAAGCAAAAAAGACTGGCTAAGCTTGGCTCAGGCCCAAAATGGTTTTGGGGATTTGATGCACTTAATTTTTTTGCCGACATATAAGGAACCCGAAGTGGTGATTGATCAAACTCTGGAAAGCTTGACTAAAATTCAATATCCAGCCAAAAAACTTTTTGTGGTCTTGTGCGGCGAAGAGAAAGACAAAGAAAATTTTTTGAATATAGCCGGCAAGATGGAAAGTAAGTACCAGGATGCCTTTTTTAAATTATTAGTTACTTTGCATCCTCAGGATGTCCCGGGTGAAGTGGCTGGCAAGGGCGCCAATACTGCTTACGCCGGGAAAATTGCCAAAGGCATAATTGACGAATTGCAGATTGCTTATGAAAAAATCGTGGTTTCTTCTTTTGATGTTGATACCGTGGTTCACCCCCAATATTTTGCCTGTTTGGCTTACCACTATTTGACTGTGCCTAAACCAACTCGCACCAGCTATCAGCCTCTGGCGCTTTATAACAATAATGTCTGGCAGTCGCCATTTTTAATGCGCGTGGTTTCCATGTCCACGACTTTTTGGCTCTTGACCGAACAAATGCGGCCAGAAAGGTTATTTACCTTTTCTTCCCACTCTATGTCGTTTAAGGCTTTAGTAGACGTGGGTTTTTGGCAAAGCGACATTGTCACTGAAGATTCCCGGATCTGCGTGCAGGGCATAATTGAATATGACGGCGATTACCGGGTTCAGCCCATGTTCATTCCGCTCTCCATGGATACGGTTATGGGACAGAATTTAAAAAGCAGCTTGTCGAATCAATACAAACAGGTCCGTCGCTGGGCTTATGGCGTCGAAAATTTTCCCTTTATGGCTTGGAATTTTTGGGGCAATAAAAACATAAAATTTTTAAAAAAATTCAGGTATATTTATAACCAGCTAGAAGGCATTTATTCCTGGGCTACGGCGCCGATTTTAATTTTTGTTTTGGGCCGATTACCGATTGCCATCGCTAACCATCGGGGCTTAAATTCGGCAATCATCCAAAATACGCCTCATATCTTGTCTATTTTAATGACCGTATCCATGATCGGCTTGTTAGCTTCGGCTTTTATCAGTTTAACTTTGCTCCCGCCAAAACCAACAATTGTTCCACGCTGGCATTGGGTGATCATGTTCGCCCAATGGATATTTTTCCCCATTACCATGATAATATTTGGTTCCATCCCAGCCACTGATGCAGTTACCAGGTTGATGCTGGGAAAATACTTGGGTTTTCAGGTTACGGAAAAATTCCGGAAAAAAAATTAGAAATATGAAAAAACCCACCAGTCATTTGACTGGTGGGTTTTTAAAAAGGTCTTTGTATTTCTCAAGTTGCTTCTGGGCGTTCTTTGCGGCCAGAGTGCCTTTGTAATTTGTTTTGACATCTGTCCACATATCCTGAGCAAGCTTTAATGCCGCTTCGGAATTGCCACCGACTTTTAGTTCAACCTTGCCCATATTGAGCAGAATTGTGCCACGCACTTCAGCATCAAAAAAGCTTTCATAAGGCGAAGGGTTGAGTATTTCCTCACCATCGCAGTAGAGCATGAGCGCTTGGGAAATTTTCAAGCATCGGTTCCAAAAATACTCAGCGCTATCCAGCCGGTCAGCTTCGACAAAAAGGTTGGCAGCCAAAAATTGGACCGTGAAATCATCCGGATTGCGCTGGGCTAAAGTGTCAAGCCTATAGAAGGCCTGGGTTACCCTGGATTTGGTATTGCCAAAGAATTTTTGTACAAAGCCATCTTCTTTTGCCCGGACAGCTTTAGCGATGCAGAGATAAGCTTCGGTTGACGGCAGGCTGTCAAACCGCAAAGCTTTTTCAAGGTTCGCAATCGCCGAATCAGCGTCAGCTTTTTTGTTGTCGCTATGGTTTAAAAAAGCTTGGTTTATGTACAAAACCCCACGTTCTCGGAAGTGTTCAGAATCATTTGGCAAGCAAGCAATCAGCGAATCAGCTTGGGTTCCGGCAATGGTGCAGATTTGTTCGCTGGCTGAAAGGTTTGGACAAAAAAGCCAAAACAGCAAGAATGAAATGAAAACTTTAGTTTTCATGAAATCCCTTCTTTTTGTAAGATCGATTTTATTTTCTAATGACTTTAGCAGTTTATGGCAAGCTAGTCAAGACCCTAAAAAACAATTACCATTAAAACATGCGCAGATTTTCCGGAGTCTTAATCATTATTATCAGCACCATAATTGGCTTTGGCGTAATTTTGGGTTGGTCATTCAGGTTATCAATATTGAAAAGCGAAACCTGGAAAGAAGCTTTGCAACAAGCCAAGATTTACGACCATTTAGTTTCAGATTTGACGGTTTCCATAATTGACAGCAGTGAATCGAAAAATGAGGTTTTAGCCAATGCGCCAGTTACCTCAGCTGAAGCGGCTGATTTGGTTAATGCAGTCATTACCCCCGTTTATTTGCAGACCCAAGTTGAAAAAACCCTGGATTTGACTTTTGATATTATTTTCAGCCGGACTGATTTTAATTCCGCGAAATTAGAAATTCCTCTTCAGGACATCAAAAACCGTCTGCCAGTGGCTGTTCAGGAATTATTGATTAAAAAAATCAACAAACTGCCAATCTGTACTACAGCACAACTGAAGGAATTCGAAAAACAAAAAACCCTTGATACGGTTTTGCCTCCCTGTAAGCCAAAAGGCATGGATGCCAGGAGCATTGTCAATGAATCCTTGAAAATTGAAGAAATTACCAAACAGATCCCGGAGACAATTGATATCATTGCAGAAATCAAGAAAACCCAGGAAGACTCTGACAGCCAAAATTCATTAAACGAGGTCATTGTCAAAATCCAAGACATTGCCAAACTTTCCTTAAAATACCATTTATTCGCAACTTGCATTTGGCTTGGCTTGCTGGTTATATTATTCTTGATTTTCTTACCAAGCTTGCGGCGGTGCTTTCGCTGGTTTTCAATCGGCCTTTTTATACCAAATTTTTTATTAATTATTGGAGCCAGTGTTGGCCGGAACAGAATATCTGAAATTACCATTAAAACCGATGCCACTAATGAAATTTTGGTGAGGAATATTACGCCCATTATCCAAAACTTAGCCACCCAAACAGTCTCTCAAGTGCAAAAATTGGCTTTGATCGGTTTAGTTGCCAGCCTGGTCCTATTTGCGATACAATTTGTTTGGCCGCCTAAAAAATCAATTAAATAAATTATTATGACTGATACTAATCCATCCGTTCATTCCATAGACCCGACTGAAAAAAAATTAAAACAGGAAACAATGCATCACGCGATTTGGTTCTTGTTAGTAGTTGTAATTGTTGCGGTTTTTGGGTTTGGCTTGTTAAAAGGCGCTTGGCAGCAAATGACCCGGTCCAAATATTACCAAGCCGTGCACCTGACCAATGGCCAGATATTTTTTGGCAAACTGCAAGCCTGGAATCACAAAGAAGTCTTATTAACCCAAGTTTATTATTTACAAACCACTGAAGCTGCAACTGATAATAAGAATGCTAATACCAACACTTCTTCCCAATTCAGCCTAGTTAAGCTTGGCAATGAATTGCACGGACCACTAAACCGGATTTACATCAATAAAAGCCAAATTGTTTACACCGAAGATTTAAAAAATGATTCGCAGGTTACCAAGGCGATTTTAGGCAATAAATAAATCAATGAATAAAAAAATTTTATTAACAGGCGATCGGCCTACCGGTAAGCTGCACCTCGGCCATTATGTCGGCAGCCTGGCTAACCGCTTGAAGTTTCAAAAAGAATATAACTGTTTTTTTATCATAGCTGATTACCAGGTTTTAACCGACCATTTGCAAGATACCAAGCAAGTTCCGCAAAACGTGGAAGAGGTGATTTTAGATTGGCTTTCGATTGGCCTTGATCCTAAGCAAAGCACATTCTTCATCCAATCAGCCGTGCCGCAATTGGCTGAGCTGACCATGTATTTTTCCATGTTGGTGACTATTGCGCGTCTGCGCCGAAATCCCACCATAAAATCCGAAGCCCAAAATGTCCGGGTTGATTCAAATAAGGACAATATCACTTATGGTTTTTTGGGCTACCCAGTTTCCCAAGCGGCTGACATCTTGTTATTCCGACCAGATATCGTGCCAGTAGGCGAAGACCAATTGCCGCATATTGAACAGACCCGGGAGATTGCGGATAAGTTCAATTCGCTTTTTGGCAAGGTTTTTAAATTACCCAAAGCCATAGTCAGTGAAAATTCCAGGCTGCCGGGCTTGGACGGCAAGAATAAAATGAGCAAGAGTTTGGGCAACGCAATTTATCTTTCGGATTCAGCAGATGAAGTTAAGAAAAAAGTTATGACTGCTTACACTGACCCGACCCGGATCCGGGCCACTGACCCAGGTCATTTGCAGGGGAATGTAGTTTTTACTTATTTAGACGCATTTCATCCAAATAAGAAAGAATTGAACTTATTAAAGCAGCGTTACCAAAAAGGCCAAGTAGGGGACGTGGAAGTTAAAAAGATATTAATCGATGTTTTAAATGATTTCTTGGATCCAATCCACAAGAGAAGACAGGAATTTGAAAAGAATAAGAAATATTTAAAAACTATTTTGACTGAGGGTTGTGAGCAGGCTAGGGCAGTGGGCGAAAAAACTATGGTCGAGGTGCGTAAAGCCGTACATTACGATTATCCGGAGTTGCTGGGGTAGCTGAAATGCTTAGGATCAAAAAGGAGATTGCCACGTCGTCCCGCAGTCGCGGGACTTCTCGCAATGATAGGGGAAGGTTTTTGATAAATATTTTTTTAATCATTTATTGTTTGGGTTTTATGATTTAGTATTTGTATATGTTTAATATAGGTTACCGGACAATTTATCAAAAAGATATCCGTTTTGCCATAAAAGAAGCAAAAAAGAACGACTTTAAGGTTATTGAAATACATTTAACCTCACCTCAGTTTAGTCCCTTTAAATATTCCTTAAAAGAATTAAAATTAATAAAGTATTTTGCTGCACGAGAAGACATTATTTTGCAAGTTCATGCTCCCTTAGAGCAGTCATTAATCTTTACTAATAAACAATTAAGAATTGGTGCGAAAAGACAGTTAGAGGAAATGATCAAGTTCGGTAGAAACTTAGGTGTAAAATGTCTTACTTTGCATCCAGGTAAGGCGGCAATATATCATTTTGCTGATGGCAAGAAGGTGAAAGATGATGATGTCTACCCAAAATTTTATGGGGGACTTTTTGAGGATAGTATTAAGCATATTGTATCTATTGTCCCGAAAGATTTTTTTGTCTGTATTGAAAACACCGATAATTTCACTTCTCAATACCAAAAAGTCTTAAATAAATACTTGCCAAGCGGTAAATTATTTTTGACTTGGGATATAAGAAAAAATTATTCTTATAAAACTAATAAGTTGATTAAGGAACAATGGGGATTTATCCAGAGGAATAAAGACTATGTAAAAAATTTGCATGTTAGCGGTTTCAGTATAACTCATGGGGAAATTAAGGGCTGGGAAAAAAGATTAGATAGGTTTATTGGTCTGTTTGGAAATAGGAGATTATCGTTAATTATCGAAATTATGCCTCTCAAATATGCTCTTGAGGCAAAAAAAATAATAATTAAGACTGTAAACAGACTAGGGCAGTAGGGAAAGAAACCATGCAAGAGGTGCGTAAAGCCGTGCATTATGACTATCCCGAGTTGTTGAAGTAGATCAAAAGCAAAAAATATTTAGAAGTCCCGGTCAGAGCCGGGACTTTTTAGTTATCCACAGATTTTTTAGGAAATTACTAAGACTTGTCAAAATCGTCTAATTTTGTCGTGGTTGACGAGAACACTTTAGTGGTGTAAAATGGAATAGCAGGGTGAAAAGTGGATAAAAGTGGGGATAAGTCATTTCACTTGTGCATAACTATTTCAAAACCCTTTAAGTTAAAGCAAATGTTTATAGGCGAGTATCATCATGGCATAGACGAAAAGGGCCGGTTAGCCATACCGGTTAAGTTTCGTGAACGCCTTTTGCATGGCGCCGTGGTCACTCGGGGAATTGATAAGTGCCTTTTTGTTTACCCCCAGCGGGACTGGCTGCAGCTGGCAGATAAGCTGGCAAAACTACCTATTTCCCAAGCGAACACTCGGGCTTTTTCCCGTCTCATGCTGGCTGGAGCCATGCAATTGGAAGTTGATAAGCAGGGCCGGGTGGTTTTGCCGGATTATCTAAGGAAATATGGTTCGATAAAGAAAAAAGTGGTGGTGGCAGGGCTGTATAATCGTTTGGAAATTTGGGATGAAAATGCCTGGGAAAAATATAAGACTAGCACAGAAAAAACCTCCGGTACTATCGCTGAAAACCTTGGCGCTTTAGGCGTTTAATTAATTAGGGGATCCATGCTTGCCCCGAACCAATTGCTGGATTCAAATTCCAGCACAAACCCTAAACATATACCTGTTCTTTTAGAAGAAGTAATTGAGCTTAGCCAACCCAAAAACGGTGAAAATGTCATTGATTGCACATTAGGCTTAGGCGGTTATGCCGAGAAGTTTTTGGAAGCCATAAAACCTAACGGCAGGCTGTTGGGCTTGGATAGGGATGGCAAAGCCATAGGATTGGTAAAAACTAAATTTGAAAAATTCAACGACAGGTTGATATTAAGGCAAGGTAATTTTGGTAACTTGAAAAATTTAATCAAAGATTTCCCCCAACCGGAAATTATTGTTGCTGACCTGGGCTTATCCAGCTTTGAACTGGATGACAAGAATAGGGGATTTGCTTTTCAAAAGCTTGGCCCGTTAGACATGCGAATGGACCAGACTTCTGGAAAGACGGCAGCTGATCTTTTAAATACGCTTCCAACCAAGGAGCTGGAAAAAATCTTGAGAGAATACGGCGAAGAGCCTAAAGCCGAATTGATTGCCAGGGGTATTTGCGAAAAAAGGAAAGTCAAACCGTTTGTAACTACTAAAGACTTAACTGAACTGATTGACGAAGTTTACAGAAAGCTATTGCATGCTCCGCCAAATCGGAAGTTGTGGTTTAAGCGGCAGTTGCATCCAGCCACCCAAACCTTTCAAGCCTTAAGAATTGCTGTCAATGATGAAATATCAGAATTGGAAAAATTCTTGCCCCAAGCTTTTGAAATTTTAAGACCAAAGGGCAGGCTGGCAGTGGTTTCGTTCCATTCCTTGGAAGACCGGCTGGTCAAAAGATTTTTCCAGGAGAAAGCCAAAAAATGCTCCTGTCCGCCAGAACAATTGCAATGCACTTGTGACCGAATTCCAGAAGGTTTACTCATTAGCAAAAAGCCAATCCAGCCAAGTTTACAAGAAATTAATTTCAATCCCAGAGCCCGCAGCGCGAAATTGCGGGCCATAAAAAAGAATTAAATGTCCAAGTTCACCCAATTTTTTAGAAGCCATTTAAGAAAGACCCGTACGGAGGAATCCATAAAATGCCAAAGCCTTTGGCATGCTCAAAACCTGCCGATTGTTTTGGGTGTGCTAATTGCCGTTTTAGCGGTTGGTTATTTAATTCAAATCAACCGAAGCTCGACAAAAAGTTTTATGGTTCATGCCCTAACCCAAAAGCAGCAAGCCTTGATTGAACAAAGGAGAAATTTGGAGTTGCAGCAAGCCGAGCTCTCGGCTTTAACTAATTTGGAAAATTCCCCAATCATTTCCGAAATGGTAGCCAGTCGGAATCCAGAATACCTGTTGCCACCTGCAGCTGATGTGGCCAGAAAATAACCTAAACTTGCCATGGTGAAAAGGCTCCGGCCAAGGACCTCACCAAACAATCGCGATCGCCTCTGGGTTATACAGGTGGTCGTGGTTGCGTTTACCGCCATAATTGGCCTGCGATTATTTACTTTGCAGGTTATCAGGCACAGCGCTTATGCGGCGATTGCGGAAAATGAGAGTAATTTAGCGGCTAAATTAATACCAAACCGGGGCGATATATTCGTTAAAGACCGGGCAAACCCAGAAGAGCTTTTCCCTTTGGCCACCAGCCGGAACGAACCCTTGGTTTACGCCATCCCGAATTCGATAATAGAAAAAGAAGCTACCGCCGCTGTTCTGGCGCCAATTTTGAGCATGGATAAAGAAGAAATTTTATACAAGGTTTCCAAACCAAAGGACATTTACGAAGTCCTAAAAAGAAGACTGACTGTACCTGAAGTTGCGGCTATTGAAGAATTGAGACTAAAAGGCATTAAATTTGAAGATGAGAGATGGCGCTATTATCCGGAAAATTATTTCGCTAGCCACGTCGTGGGTTTTGTGGGCTATAAGGGTGATGAAAGAAAAGGATTGTATGGGGTGGAAGCGGCCATGGATTTAGTCTTAGCTGGCAAGGAAGGCAAGCTTCAAGATCAATCCGCAGCCAGGGAGTTTTTACCGGTAGCAGGAGGATTTTTTAAAGAAGCAGTGAATGGCGCAAATATTACTTTAACCTTGGATCATACTGTCCAATACCAGGCTTGTTCAAAATTAAAAACTGCAGTTGCCAAGCATGGGGCTGATGGCGGTGCCTTGGCAATCATGGAAGTGGCGACTGGCCGGATGCTGGCAATTTGCGGCCAGCCGGATTATGACCCGAATAATTATTCAAAGACTGAAAACCCTTCGGCTTTTAATAATCCAGTAGTTTTTGGCGCTTATGAACCAGGGTCGGTTTTCAAGGCCATAACCATGGCTGCGGCTTTGGATTTGGGCAAGGTTACGCCGCAAAGCACTTATGTAGACACTGGCGCAGTTAAAATTGGGTCGTTCACCATCCGCAACTCTGATGAAAAAGCTTATGGCACGCAAACCATGACCCAGGTTTTGGAAAAATCTTTGAACACTGGGGCTATCCATGCCGCAGAACTAGTCGGGCTCCAGCCCCTTGCCAAGTATGTAAAAAACTTTGGCTTTGGCGAAAAAACTAATATTGAAATGAGCGGTGAGATTGGGGGAAACTTGGCCGCCTTAACTAAGAAGGGGGATATCTTTTTAGCCACTTCTTCTTTTGGCCAGGGGATTACCGTGACGCCACTTCAATTATTGGCGGCTTTTGGGGCAATTGCCAATGGCGGAAAATTAATGAAGCCTTTTGTGGTGTCAGAAATCCGTTACCCAGACGGTCGGACTGAAAAAACTGAATCCCAAGTCGTTCGCCAGGTCATTCGCGCTGACACTGCTTCAACCCTTTCGGCCATGCTGGTAAACGTGGTTGAGCATGGGCATGGCAAGAAAGCCGGGGTACCGGGTTATTATATTGCCGGCAAAACTGGCACTGCCCAAGTCAGGGCAACCACTGGGAGTGGTTATGATCCTCACAAAACCAACGGGACTTTTGCAGGCTTTGCGCCAGTGGAAAATCCGCGCTTTGCCATGGTCGCGGTTATTAATGTGCCAAAAGACGTACAGTTTGCCGAAAGTTCAGCCGCCCCCCTATTTGGGGAAATTATGGATTTTTTGCTTAAGTATTATGACATTCAACCCAATAGGGAAGTTTCTCAATGACAAATTTAATCTTTCCATGTTAGGGTAAGTTTATGAAGAAAATGATCTTAAAAATATTGGAATGGAAGCTGACTTTTTTAGCCAAGAGGGTATTGGCTAAATATCAGCCGAAAATTGTGGCAGTGGCTGGTTCAGTTGGCAAGACTTCAACAGTCAAAGCCATTGCTTTAGCCCTGGCTAAGGATTTTAAAGTTGGCCAGACATTGCGAAGTTACAACCACGAATTAGGTTTACCTTTATCCATTTTGAGATTGGAAACCGGCTATCGGTCACTTTGGCGCTGGATAAAAATATTTTATTTAGGTAGTAAATTGGCGTTTGGGAGAAAGTCAGAACATTATCCAAATTTATTGGTATTAGAAATTGGGGCAGAAAAAGTTGGGGATTTGGATAAATTTTTAAAGTGGGTTCATCCCGAAATCGGCGTGCTTACCGCCGTCACCACCGAACATGTTGAATTTTTTGGCACGGTGAATGCGGCGATTAATGAAGAATTTAAAATTATTAAAAATTTACCCAAGACCGCTACTGCCGTAATTAATGATGATGACTCGAATATTGTAGGGATGGCAAAAGACATTAAAAACCCTATTATCCGTTTTAGCCAGACCCACCAGGTTGAAGTCACCGTGACCAATGCCGCAATCCTGGGAGAAAGCATTACTGATGTCCAGGGGGTGAGTGCAAAAATTTCCGTGGCAGGCAGCAGCATTCCAGTAGTAATTAAGGATACTCTGGGTAGCCATTCATTATATGCCGTAGCTGCGGCTTTTGCCGCTGCCCAGGCTTTAAAAGTAAACCTATCAAATGTTTCTGAACAAATGCGGAATTACCAGCCCCCAGCTGGCCGGATGCATTTAATCAAAGGGATAAAGAATACTTTGATTATTGATGACACTTATAATTCTTCACCTGCAGCCGCAAAAGCCGCCATTGAAACCTTGCAGGAATTAAAAACCTCAAGTAAAAAATATGCAATCCTGGGTGACATGTTAGAACTTGGTTCAGTCAGCGAAGAAGAACATAAAAAGTTGGGGGAGTTTGTAGCTGGCAAGACTGATTATTTAATTACGGTTGGCGAACAGGCTAAGCATATCGCCCAAGCCGCAGAAAAAGCTGAGATGAATGAGGATAAGATTTTAAGTTTTGATAAACCTGAAGGCGTGGGAAACTTTTTGCAGGACCGTTTGCATCCTGGAGATTTGATATTAATAAAAGCCTCCCAAGGTACGCGCTGTGAAAAAATCGTTAAGGAAATTATGGCTGAGCCAGAAAAGGCCAAGGAATTATTAACTCGGCAATATTGGCCCTGGATTTAAGAACTAATTTGGGATTATGGTTTTCACCCTGTTTTTTGCTATACAAATTATTTTAACTTGACAAAGCCCGTATAAGGAGTAAATTTGTTTGAACAAAAAGAATAAAGAAAAGGAGTTCTTATAAAATGTCCTTGGAACACTTGATGGAAAATCTTGGTTCAAGCGATCTGCATACGGTTATCAGGTTGCATGACCAAGACGCACGTTGCCAATGTCAAAGTGAAAACAAGCAAGTTTTCGCATGCACCATATGCTCAGTGGTTTTTTGCAATCATTGTCCTAACGTGAAAATTTCCCAGACTACTATCACATGTCCGGATGGGCATAAGATGTTGCTTAAGTAGGTTGTTTGAAAAAAGGCCGAGGTTAACGCTCGGTCTTTTTCTTTTGGGGTTTTTAGCCTTATAATGACCATATATGTGGAAAAAAATAATAATAATCTCAAGTTTCTTATTCATCTTCCCTTTAGTAGCCCATCAGCAAGTTACATCAGAGCAAGTGGATGTATTTAAGGCCAAGATCGAAATTCAGTCCGACACCACCGTTAAGGTCCAGGAAACCATCCTTTATAATTTTGGGAGTTCAGAAAGGCATGGCATATACCGCAATATCCCTTATGTTTACAACCGCAAAGGCGCTAAATATACGCTTAGGGTAATGATCCAGAGCGTCAAAGACGAAAACGGCCGGGATTACAAATTTACCCAAAGCCGGAGCGGGGGCATGTTTGAAATCAAAATCGGTGACAGCAAAACTTATGTGAGCGGCGAAAAAACTTATGTCATCGAGTATACAGTAAACCGTGCGATAAATTATTTCGAGCAACAAGATGAATTCTATTGGAATGTGACTGGCAATGGTTGGGAAGTGCCAATTCAGTCTGCTAGCGCTGAAGTGACATTACCAAATAATGCGGCGCCTAAGGAAATAATTTGTTATACAGGGCAGACAGGTTCGACTTTAACCAATTGCACCAAGAACATTAAAGCCGATAAGTCTGCGGAATTCATTGCTCAGTCCCTTTTGGCTTTCCAGGGTTTGACCATTGATGTGGCAATCAAGAAAGGGGTTTTGGCAAAACCCACGGGTTTTGAAAGCGCAAAATTTTTTTTAATTGACAACTGGTATTTTGTCATCCCGATTTTGGTTTGGCTGTGCCTGCATTGGCTTTGGCTGAAAAAAGGCAAGGATCCCAAAGGCCGGGGAACAATCGTGCCGCAATATGAACCGCCCTTGAATTTAATGCCTGGGGAATTAGGGACTTTGTGGGATGAAAAAGCAGATAGTAAAGAAGTCTCGGCAACCATTATTAACCTGGCAGTCAAGGGATATTTGAAAATAAAAGATTTGGGCAATAAGAATTATGAATTTATCAGACTGAAGGAAGATACGAACCAGTCAAACCCAATCGAAAAGCAAGTTATGGATGCCTTGTTCAAGGAAGCGGGTAGTGCAAAAAGCGTGGAATTAAAATCTTTAAAAAACAAATTTTATTTAGACTTGACGCTTATTACCAAGGCTTTGTATGAAAGCATGGCCAGCGAAGGATTTTTTAGTGCCAATCCCCAGACCGTGAAAGGTAAATACATCGGCATCGGTTTTGGCGTCTGCATGTTTGGCTTTATGATTGTTCAAATCCAAAGCAGTTTTTTTGTAGTTTCTGCGTTTTTGGCTTTTATTTTGAGCGGGATTTTATTTATCATTTATGGAAGCTTCATGCCGCAAAAAACCATTAAGGGCGCAGAGACACAAGAAGAGATTAAGGGCTTCAGATGGTTTTTGTCCGTAACCGAAACCGAACGATTAAAATTCCATAATGCACCGGCCAAAAAGCCAGAACAATTTGAAAAGTTCTTGCCTTACGCCATGGTTTTGGAGGTAGAAAAAGAATGGGCTAAACAATTTGAAGGCATGATGCTTTCGCAACCCGGTTGGTATGAAGGCCAACCAGGTGCGGTCTTCAATGCTGTTTATTTCGGTTCAATAATGTCAGGCATGAACCATGATATGAATTCATCGCTTGCTTCCAGGCCATCTAGTGCTGGCAGCGGTACCTCTGGTTTTGGCGGCGGCGGATTTTCTGGCGGCGGTTTTGGAGGGGGTGGGGGCGGGTCTTGGTAAAGTCAGGGTGGGAAACCTACGGTTTCCCCGTCTCCCGCACCTTTTAATCAAAAATTAAGAACGGAATCCCGCCGAACGGCGGGACGGTGCTACCCCTTTCCCTTGTGGAGTCGCTGTCTCAGTCGTCGCACAAAACAAGTTTGATGCTCCTTCTTCGTTGCGACGGTTTTCCGACAGTCATCGGTCCGCAAAAGGAGATCTACCACTATGAACAACCATTCAACCAATGAGAACGCAGTAACCTATCGGGCTTTGGCGCATTTTTACGACACGATGATGGGGGGGAATAAATATCCGGGATGGAAAAACCTCATCGCTTCGGTTGTGAAACAGTATCATGTCGCAACTGGAACGTGTCTTGATGTGGCCTGCGGAACAGGAAACATTTCAAAACTCGCTCTTGAGCTTGGTTTTCGGGTTGTCGGCGTCGACATGTCGAAGGAAATGGTTTCTGTCGCTCAAACGAAATTTCCCAACGAAACGTTTATCGCTTCGGACATTCGGGATTTTACGTTAGGTCAAGAAGCCACATCCGGCATTACGCTCGCAGTATCGTTTTACGATTCCCTGAACTATCTTCTTTCGGATGAGGACATGCTCAAGGCGCTTGAGGCGGTTTATCGAAATGTTGCTTCTGGGACAATCTTTCTTTTCGACATGAATACGCTCGATCATGTTCAGGCTGCCCAGAAGTATGCGCCTCGAGTGCAGGTTGAACCCGACTTCTATTCTGTTTATCGCTTTAGCGGTGAAGGAAGATTCTGGGTTCTTGATATGGATATCTTCGTCAAAGAAGGTGCCATGTATCGTCTAGCGCAAGAGCGCCACGTAGAACGATCCTATGATCGGGACGATATCGTTCCGCTTGTCAAAAAAGCAGGATTCGAACTTTTGGAAGTAAAAGAGGAATACAAAGTCTATCCAGACGGTGTAAACCGTTTGAGTAGACTGTATTTCATTGTTCGTAAACCCTAACCCCCTACTTTCGAAGGAGGGGATATTTTCGTAATTCAATTACCAAAGGGGAGAATAAAAAGTGGGGGTTCTTGTCATTGCGAGGAACGAGTTTCCGAGTAACGCGGCAATCTAATGAATTTTTCTCATCCCGAATTAATTTCGGGATCTTTTTTTTAATATGTATCTTTGTGACCCAGACGTACGTCGACGGTAATCGCCAGCATTTGACAGTTTTAAGTTTGACTTTATGCTTGACAAGAGCATACTTTAAGCGTAATCTAAGCCGTTACAATTAATTTTTTATAAATATGGGAAATAGCAAAAAAGTCGGTAAAACAATAGGCATTATTGTTTTAGGAGCGGTTTTATTTATTATGCCGATAATAGCAAGGAGTTCAGCGGTTGACATAAAAAGTCAGAGGCAGGCCGACTTTAACCAGACTTTAATTTCAAATGATAAACGGTACGAAATCACATCTGAAGATATAAAAAGGGGGTACGTGGAAGGCGAAGTACTGGTTAAATTTCAAGAGAATAAAATTGATTTAAATAGTTCTCTTGACGATAAAAAAATTCAAGTATTCTATCAGGATAAAGCCGTAAGAGGCGAGAGCATAATTAAAGAGGAAAATTTAGCTTTATTAAAATCTGACAATAAGACAACGGAAAATCTTATAAACGAACTAAGAAAGGATACGGCAGTGGAATACGTTGAACCAAATTATATTCGTCATTACGAGGGCGTACCAAATGATACAGATTTTAATAAATTATGGGGTCTGCATAATTCCGGACAAAATGTTAATGGAGTCACGGGGACAAACGATGCTGATATTGATGCTCCGGAAGCATGGGATATTCAAACAGATAGCAATTCACTAACTGTTGCTGTTATTGACTCTGGGATAGCGCCCAATCATCCTGATTTATCATCAAATTTAGTTGCCGGTTGGGATTTTGTAGATAATGATTCAACCACCGACGACATGGTTGGACATGGCACTCATGTAGCTGGAATTATTGGGGCAGTGGGGAACAATAGCCAGGGTATAACGGGATTAAATTGGAATGTAAAAATAATGCCGTTAAAAGTCGGTGATCTTGAAGGCGTAACAACTGCCAGGTTTATATCAGCGTTAGATTTTGCAGTTGATAACGGGATTAAAATTGTTAATTATAGTGTCGGTGGATATAGTTATAGTAGTTTAGAATATTGGGCGATAGAATCTGCTAGAAACAACGGAGTATTATTGATAGCTGCTGCCGGTAACGAGGCAAATAATAATGATGGAACTCATCACTATCCATCTGATTATGATTTAGATAACATCATATCAGTAGCCGCGACGGATCAAGATGATAATTTAGCCGAATTTTCAAATTACGGAACCACTTCGGTCGATGTAACCGCACCTGGAAAGAATATTTATAGTACAGTACCATATAATGCCTTTTTTGAAACTTTTGAAAACGCAACTAAGCCTGGATTTACTGGAACAAATTTTACATCAAGCGGATCAAATAATTATTGGGAAACGTGGGGAACATCTAATATTAATGCTTGGGGCAATCATAATTTATACCCTTACGAAGCTAATTCAAATGGAATTCTTACCTCAAGCGCCGTTGATAGCTCTGCACAAAGTATAGTTATACTGCAATATGATTATCAAATAGAAGCGGAAAATTCCTTTTTATGTTTAAATGATTATTTATCCACCGAAGTCTATGACGGCAGTATCTGGCATGAAGTCGCTTATTATTGCGGCAAGCGGGGAGATATAGAGAGTATTAATATTAGTGTTTATAAAAACGCTGATTTGAAAGTAAGGTTTAAATGGGTGACTAACAGTTCGGATAATAATTATAGCGGTACTTATATTGATAATATAAAGATACTTTATCCAAATTCAACAAGCGGTGGGTATGAGTATATGGACGGTACCTCAATGGCCACTCCTTATGTAACAGGTCTAGCCGCACTAATTAAATCTTACAAGCCAAGTTATTCCTATAAAGCAATAAAGGAAAACATTATCAACAATGTTGATAAAAAGGATTCATTAAGTGGTAAAGTTTTATCTGGTGGCAGGATTAACGCTTATAATAGTTTACTAAATGTAGATATCACACCTCCTACGGCAATCTTCACTTATTCGAAAACAGACCAAACGAACGGGAACGTAATAGCAACTTTAGTTCCTAGTGAACCAGTTAACATAACAAATAACAGCGGTTTAAACACCCGAACTTTTACGGAGAATGGCAGTTTTACCTTTGAATTCGAGGACGCGGCGGGAAATGTTGGTTCGGCGACAGCTACTGTAAGTAACATTGATAAAGTAAGGCCAATTATTACTTTTTCTGGAAGCACTCCGGTGAATATTACCCAAGGCGAAGCCTATGCTGATGCTGGAGCGACCGCGTCGGATAATTTTGATGGAGATATTACATCCAGGATCGTAGTCGTGAATCCGGTTAATACTTCAGTTGCTGGATCGTACACTATCACTTATAACGTGACGGACTCCGCTGGGAACACCGCGGAACAAGTTGTTCGAATAGTGAATGTGAATGCTCCACCAGCACCACCTCCTCCACCTCCGCCCGCGCCAACCGCACCCGCGCCGGTAGTTTCAACGCCACCCATAAGCACGCCTACGTCTCCAGTACTTATACCCAAGGTATTAGGCGAGGAAGTTATTGTGCCCGTGATTACAAGTTTAAAATTGAGCAAAGGCGAGTATAAATATAAATTAAATGGAAAAATTATTTCGATTAAGCCATTTGGTACTTCTTACAAAGGTAAAGTATGGGCGAAAAAAGTAAATTTTGGCACAGAACTTGGCGTAGTTTATTTGTTTATAAATTCTGAAAAGCTGAAAACCGGGGCAGTAAAAATGTATAGTACCCAGGGCAAATTAATTGGTACATTCAAGCCATACGGCGGTTTTGCGACAAATGGTTTAAACGCCGATATAACTATTATTAACAATGAAGTTTACTTAGCAGTTGGCACGACTAAGGCTGGAACTACTGCCAGGATATACAAGGTTACGAATAAAACCCTTAAAAGTATTAATACGGTAAAAGCCTCTAAATCCAACGGAAACGTCATTGTGGCATATTTAAAACTTTATAGTGGCCAATATGGCTTGGTAACCATGCTGAAAAACCAAAAGTCAACTATAAAAGTTTGGAAGTATGATTCAATAAAGAACAAATTTATTGAGGATACGAAATTCAATAAGAAAAAGATCAAAGTTGTTAATGGTATCCCGAAATTATAAACTACGATTAGTTACAAAATAGGTGGTGTTGAAACGTAGAAAGAAAGGAAGTAGACAATCGTCAACCTCACCCCTACCCTCTCCTATATAGGAGAGGGGGTTTCGTATACGATCTAACCCAGCTGGTAAAATACCTTGTTCGTAATAACCTTAAGGGTTGACAAAACTTAATAACCTGCTAGCTTAAAGTAAAGCGCCGTCGCGAAATCAGCGCCGTCGCTAATCCAATAAAATATCGGTTTTATGGCCAAAAGCCTGCCTAAGATCATCTTGCTGTTTGCCGGCGGATCAACTCTTCAAATCGAAGGGGGCGGGGTGATGACTGTAAATTCACCCAAAGATATCCAAGCCTGGATGGACCAAGTCCCAGAGCTGGCCCTGATCGCCAAAGTCGAACCGGTTTTTGTCATGCCTGACGGCAAGCATATTGAAATCCCGGACTGGAATATTTTGGCGCAAAAAGTTTTGCAGTATACCGACGATTATGACGGCTTTGTGATTTTGCAGGGCGTGGACACTATGCTCTACACCAGCGCCTTCTTGTCGTATGTTTTGAAAGATTTGGCCAAGCCCGTGGTTATCACTGGTTCGCCTTTGACCCCAACTTTGCAAGCGGCCAAGGAAGCGGAAAAAGCCACCATCAATTATCGCAATCTGGGAGTGCGCGCCAACCTCATTAATGCTATTCAAGTTTCCACTTTCAAAGTTCCGGAAGTAACCATTGCTTTTGGCAACCAGGTTATCCGCGCCAACCGGGCCAGGAAATCGCCGAATATTTCTTTTAACATGTTTGACGCGGACGAGCGCGATGTCATGGGCCGTGTGGATTTTGGCATTAAGTTAAAAAGTGAAAGCGAAAAAACCGTGGAGCCGAAAAAAATCCATCTCACCGAAGTTAAGCCCGCTAACCTGAAAATCCTGACCATCCACCCGACTTTTGAACCCGAAGAATTGAATGAAGCCATAAAGAATTTGCCTGACGGCATCCTTATCCAAACTTTCATGCAAGAAGGCTGGCCCGAAAGTTTGCAATACCTATTGAAAGTTGCCAACGACAAGGAAATTCCAGTCGTAGTTTTAAATCCGTATTTTGCCCTGGCTACCAAACTGCCGAACGTGCAAATGGTCTCGGGTATTTCATTGGAAGCTTTGTACGCTAAATTCCTCTGGGCTCTGTCGAAAGCTCGGAATCCCCAAATTGTCTTGCAATTAATCAGCCAAAATCGCGCTGGGGAGTTTGGGCTGGAAGAAAAGAAAGCCAAATAGTATGCGCGTCTATTTCTTCCAAGCCCCCAGCGACAAGCCCCGGTTTGAAAATATCCGAATGGAGATTTTGGAAGTTTTAGACATGAAAAAAGTTTTTTATGTTACTTCTGACGGCAAAAACAGTTTGGATATTCCCGCCGAAGAATTGGAAGCCTTGAACGAAAGCGGGGGATCCATGCTAGATAAGATGGATGCTTTAGTCATTGAAGGCTCCACGCCAGATGCGGACATTGGCTATTTATTGGCTTATGCCATGAGTTTGCGACGACCAACCTTGTATTTGTATGATAAGGATATTTCCAATAAAGGCGTTTTGAAGTTTTTAGGCAATCGCCAAATCCCCGGGCACATCCATGTCAAATCATATTCCGGTGAACAGGTTAAGGATTTCGTGGACAAATTCATAACGGATTTGCAAGGCGATGAAGCCGAGGAATTGCCTAGCATTAAATTCACCTTACGCATTACCCCGCAAATGGAGAGGTACTTGCAATGGAAAGCCAAGAAATTCAAGATGACCAAGGCAGATTTCCTGCGGGAAAAAATTTCCGTAGAGCTGATTGAAAAGGATGAGGAATATCAAAAATATTTAAAGAAGAAATGATATGATTGAACTATTAAAAATAATTTATTGGTTAGTTGCAATTACGAACTTTATTGTAGCAGTTTTCGTTTTGTTAAAGGGGATAAAGAAAAAGCCTAACTGGTTATTTTTTCTTTTGGTAATGGCATGTAATGGCTGGTTAATCTCAAATTATTTTTCATATTTCGTCAGAGATCTAAATGTTGCTTTAATTGCAGCACGGGTATCTTACTTTTTTGCCTCATTAATAATGCCATTTTTAATTCTTTTTGTTTATAACTTCCCATTCAAGACAAGTTTTAAGAATAAAAATTATTTCATTATAATTATTCCTGCAATACTTTCTGTGTTTTTATCTTTTGGTCCATGGTTTGTTAAAAGTATTGAGATTAAAGAAAAAATTAATTTCTATGTTAATGGGAATTTGCATTTATTTTATACTTTATCGATTGGATTATATCTAATCATTTATTGTTACATTTATTTTAAGAAGTTTAAACAAGCGAATCCGATTGAAAAATCAAAATTAAAATATATTGTAATAGGGTTAATAATTACCGCACTTTTTAGTATTTATTTTGATTTATTATATCCATATATTCATAAAATTGAAGCTTGGTCTGGCGGAGTTTATGGTTCACCAACAACAATAATTTTTACTCTATCTGTTGCTTATGCGATTTTACGTTACAGGCTTTTAGACATACGGATCGTCATTCAAAAAAGCTTTGTGCAATTGATGACTTTTGTGATTTTGTTTGCGATTTATGCTTATGCTCTGATTTTAATTCAGAATGTTTCCAGCAAATCCGTGGCTTTAAATAATAATACTGGTTTATTAATTACTATTTTTGTCATTGCTTTAACTATTGAACCTCTCCGCAAATGGATCTACAAACTTATTGACGGGATTTTTGAGAATAAGGAAAAACAAAGGCAAGAGGCCTTGCAAAGGGTGCAATTAGTCACTAATTCCACATTGCAATTCCAAACTTTACTAACCAAGACCCAAGTTGAATTGGAATCTGTTTTCGGGTCAGGAATTGACTTTTACTTGGCAGAAAGAAAGACTGGGAATTTTATCCAATATCCAAAAGGTGATAAAAAATTGGCTATGGAAAATTCTGTAGGTATGAAAATTTTACCGGGTAATATTCTCATTGCTGATGAATTACCCTATAGGATTGAAAACGGTGAGACTGCATTAATCCACACCTCGGATTGGTTAAAACAAAACCATTACTCAGCAGTTGTGCCCATTGGCTCAGAAGAGGAAATGGTAGGCATCTTTTGCCTTCCAATTAGTACCGGCCATCAAAAACCCATTACCGCAGACATGGTTAGGTTTTTGAAGGAATTCCAAACCTCGGTCTTTTTCCCTTTTGCCAGCGCTTATGCCTACAAGTTGGCGATTGAGAGAATTGCGCTGAAGTAATCTAATGACGTATAAAAATAAACTTGCCAGACTGTTTTAAGCATATTAAGCTGAGAATAACTTAGAATATTAACCCCCTAAATATATGAAAGGAGTAATTTTAGCCGGTGGCACTGGTTCCAGGTTATTCCCTTTAACCAAAGTCACCAATAAGCACTTATTACCGGTTTACAACAAACCCATGATTTTTTATCCTTTGCAAACCTTGAAGGACGCAGGAGTAAAAGATATTATGATAATTTCCGGCAAGGGCCATGCTGGCGGTTTTTTGGAACTTCTGGGTGATGGTCATGATTTTGGCGTACGTTTGTCATATGGCGTGCAAGAGCAACCAGGCGGTATTGCTCAAGCTTTGGGTTTGGCCGAAGATTTTGCCGATAACCAAAAAATCGTAGTAATTTTGGGTGATAATATTTTAGAAGATAATATTGCCAAAGCCACCAGTGATTTTGAAAATCAGGAAAAAGGCGGTAAAATATTTTTAAAAGAAGTGGAGAATCCAAAATCTTTTGGCGTAGCAGAAGTCCAGGGTGATAAAATTATCGGCATTGTGGAAAAGCCTGCCGAACCCAAAAGCAATTTAGCCGTGATCGGGGTGTATATGTATGACGCTGATGTTTTTCAAGTGATTAAAACCTTAAAGCCTTCAGCCAGGGGCGAATTGGAAGTTACGGATTTAAATAATTATTATGTCGGAGAGGGAACCATGACTTATGAAATCTTGAAAGGTTCTTGGGGTGATGGCGGAGAGTCATTTGATTCATTACTCAAAGCCTCGATTCAGGCTGCAGAGTGGGAAAAACGTAAGCAATTTTAGGCAGACAGTTCAAGGCCATTGTTTAATTGACTAAGCCGATTTTTGGTACGCTAGATTCATAGGCAAAAATAAATTACTAAGTTGACGCGTACTAATATGGTTCTTATACTGTTGATAGAAAAATAACGAATCGTTCTTCTCATTTAGGAAGGGGTTGACTAATGGCTTTATTAACACCTGAGCAAGAAGCTGTTTTACGGGCTAAAGTTGCTGAAAGGTTTCCTGGCGATGCGTTGCAAAAACTTGCGGCCGATCAATCATTAGCTCCTTGGTGGAATGGAGTTGTAGATCGACTTGATAGCGCTATGCGCACTATTGATATTGACCAACTTGCTTCGTTGGCCGCAGCTCAAAACAAAATGGTTGATTGATATCAGTGCATAAGTTCTTACGATACAGGCGTTTTCTTACGCCTGTATTTTTTGTAATAGTTTTGGATCTCTAAATGAAAATAGGTAAAAGAGTGTTTGCAAAAAACGAATTTTTCTGTTATAATAATACTATAAACAAATTTTTTATTATGAATCTACGCTCTCTTAAGGAATTAGCGCTTCAAGGCCAGCAAGTGGTTGTCCGGGTGGATTTTAATGTGCCCATTAAAAACGGTAAGGTCAATGATCCTTCCAGAATAAAAGCAGCTTTGCCTACTATTAATTACCTTCGGGAACAGCAGTGCCGGATTGTCTTGATTACCCACCTTGGCAAACCCAAAGGCACGCATGACCCGGCTTGCAGTCTGCAGCCAGTTTTTGATTACTTAGCTGGGATTATGCCCAGCGTAAAGTTTTCTACTTATGTTCCAGGGAGCGACGAGGCTATTAAAAGAAGCCAGGAAGTCAGGCCGGGAGATGTTTTGTTATTTGATAATTTAAGATTTCATGCCGGTGAAGAAGCCAATGATTTGGAATTTTCAAAAAAACTTGCGGCTCTGGGTGACATTTTTATAAACGAAGCTTTTTCAGTTTGTCATCGCAAAGCCGCGTCAGTTTCCACCTTACCCAAGCTTTTGCCCTCGGCTGCGGGTTTTGAACTGCAAAAAGAAGTTGAGTATTTAAGTAATTTAATGGAAGAGCCTGAACGTCCTTTTATTGGCATTATTGGCGGGGCAAAAATTTCCACCAAGTTACCAGTGATCAGGAATTTATTGGAAAAAGTTGATTATCTGTTATTAGGCGGAGCTTTAGCCAACACTATTTTAAAAGCCCAAGGTGTGGCAGTTGGTAAATCCTTGATTGAAGAAAGCATGGTGGATGAGGTGAAAGATTTAAGCTTGGTAAATAATAAGCTTCGCGTGCCGATTGACGTGGTTATGGCGCCCAGCATTGAAGCGAATGCCCAATCCCAGACCGTGGCCGTGGCTAATGTACCGGATGACCAGAGAATTTTGGATATTGGGCCAGAGACTATTGAGCTTTACGACATGATTTTAAAGACGGCCAAGACCGTGGTTTGGAACGGACCCATGGGCTATTTTGAATTGCCGCAATTTGAAGTTGGCACAAAACAAATTGCGGAAATCATGTCTAATTTAAATGCCCAGACTATTGCCGGGGGCGGTGAAACCTTGGAAGCCATCACGGGCTTGAAATTAAGCGAAAAATTCACTTTTCTTTCCACTGGCGGGGGAGCCATGCTTTCTTATTTAGAAGGCAAAACTTTACCAGGCATAGAACCGCTAATTAAAATTTAAACCATGCCAAAACTAATTAGTTTAAAAGCGATTGAAATTTTAGATTCACGCGGTAACCCAACTTTGCAGGTCAAAGCAGATTTTGATGATGGCAGCACTGGTACAGCTGGTGTGCCTTCAGGTGCTTCTACTGGTAGCCATGAAGCTTTGGAATTGCGGGACAATGACCAGCGTTTTCATGGTAAAGGCGTCAGGAAAGCTGTTAGTAATGTCAACCAAGAAATCGCCAAAGTTTTAGTGGGTAAGGAAATTAAAGATTTGAAAAAAATTGATAAAAAACTTTGTACCTTGGATGGTACAAAAAATAAAGCCAGGCTGGGAGCCAACGCCATCTTGGGCGTTTCTTTGGCTATGGCCAAAGCTTTGGCCAAAAGCCAAAAACAGCCTTTATATAAATTTTTAATTCAAGAGTATGGATTTAAGCTTGGACAAGTGAAATTTCCCAGGCCAATGTTCAATGTCATAAATGGCGGCTTGCATGCGGATTCGGGCTTGTCATTTCAGGAATACATGGTCATCCCTAAAACTGGAAATTTTCCAGAAGATGTCAGGTGCGGAGCAGAAGTTTTTCAAAGTTTAAAAAAATTATTGACAAACAAAAGCCTTTCTACTTTAGTCGGGGACGAAGGCGGTTTCGCGCCGAATTTAAGGTCTAATGAGGAGCCTTTGCAATTATTAGCTCAAGCCGTGGAACAAGCGGGTTATGAATTAGGCAAGGATGTGGAATTAGGTTTAGATGCGGCGGCAACCCAATTACTCAAACCTGAAGGTGCGTACTCCCTGGCTTTGGAAGGCAAGGGCTTAACACCTGAGCAAATGATTGCCTTGTATTTGGAATGGCATAAAAAATACCATTTATTTTCAGTTGAAGATGGCTTAGCAGAAGATGATTGGGAAAATTGGCAAGCCCTGACCTCGGGATTAACCAAAGCCAGCATGATGGTAGTCGGTGACGATCTTTTTGTGACTAATACAGAAAGATTAAAAATTGGCATTCAAAAGGGCGTTGCTAATTCAATTTTAATTAAAGTTAACCAAATTGGAACTTTGACTGAAACCATTGAAGCCATAAAATTAGCGCAAAAAAATAATTATCAAGTGGTAGTTTCGCATCGTTCAGGTGAAACCTGTGATAGCACGATTGCGGATTTAGCCTTGGCAGTAGGCGCAGGCTTTATCAAGTCTGGCTCTTTATCCAGAAGCGAAAGATCCGCAAAATATAACCGTCTGCTGACTATTTGGGAGGAAACCAATGGCTAAAATAGTTTCGCAAATCAAACCATATTTGCCGGTTGTTTTAGTCGTAATTGACGGTTGGGGAATTGGCAAGCCCGGACCTTGGAACGCCATAACCCAAGCAAAGACCCCGAATTATACCTATCTCTTGAAACGCTACCCTAACACAAGCCTTGAAGCTGGCGGGAGGGCGGTTGGTCTTTCTAAAGGCCAAGATGGCAATAGCGAAGCCGGGCACATGAACATCGGGGCGGGCCGCGTGGTCTTGCAGGACGAAGTGGAAATTTCACGGGCTATCACGACTGGCGCATTTTTCCGAAACCCGGCATTCATCCGGGCTATCCGTCATGTCCAGAAGCATAACTCCACTCTTCATCTGATTGGGATGATGGGCAATAACCAAAGTGCCCATGCCAGTCCCGACCACCTCCTCGCCCTGCTGACCTTTGTCCGACTGATGAGGCTGAAGCATGTAAAATTGCATATTTTTACAGATGGTCGGGACAGCCCGCGTTTTGCGGCCATCAAGATTTTAAAAATGCTGGAGATGGAGCTAGGGAATACGCGCATTGCTTCGGTTACCGGCCGGTATTATGCCATGGATCGCGCATTGCACTGGGGGCGCATTAAACAGACATATGACCTACTCACCCTTGGGAGCGGGTTGCGGGCAACCAGCCCAGAAAGCGCAATCCTGGAGGCTTATAACCGGAATGGAAGTGACGAATTCATTATGCCAACAGCAGTGGTGCCTGAAGGACATCGCCCGAGCGTCGTGAAGGATAATGATTCAATTATCTTCTTTAACTTGCGCAGTGACCGGGCCCGACAGCTCACCAAGGCTTTCGTACAGCTGGATTTTTCTGGCTTCCGCCGGAAAAAAATTATTAAGAATTTAGTTTTTGTTGCCATGACGGACTTTGGGCCAGATTTGCCAGGAGTCCTTTCAGCTTTTCCCAGCCGGGATATTGATGATACATTACCCATGGTTTTAAAAGGCTATAGGCAGTTGTACGTATCCGAAAGTGAAAAATATGCGCATATGACCTATTTTTTTAACGGTGGATATGATCACCCCGTGGCAGGTGAAGATCGCGTCTCTATACCTTCACCAAAAGTGCTGACTTACGATAAACGGCCAGCCATGTCCACGGCAAAAGTCACGCAGTACGTCATTCGCGACCTAAAAAAACAAGCCCACGATTTTATTGCCCTAAACTATGCGGCGCCAGATATGGTGGCGCACACCGGGCACATGCACGCGTCGATTAAGGCAGTTGAAGCCGTGGATAAAGGTCTTGGCATATTGGAACGAGCAGTTCGTAAGGCACATGGTACTCTGATTATCACCGCTGACCATGGTAACATTGAAGAATTGAAAAATATTAGGACTGGCGAAGTTGATACAGAACATTCTAATACCCCCGTACCTTTTATTTTAGTGAATAAAAATTATAAAAAGTGCAAATTAAGGAAATTTGGGTGTCTGGCCAATATCGCTCCGACCATCCTGGATTTAATGCAAGTCAGTAAGCCGAAACTGATGATAGGAAAAAGCTTATTAATTAAAAAGCAAAAACATGAATGCTGAATCATTTGTACCTCGAGTCAGGCCACTGGTATTATTAATTTTAGACGGCTGGGGAATTGGCAAGCCTTCCAGAAGCAATCCCTACAGCATTGCTAAATTGCCTAATTATGAAGATTTGATTTTGCATTATCCAGCCATAGCCTTGCAGGCTTCCGGTGAGTCCGTAGGTTTACCTTGGGGTGAGATGGGCAATTCTGAAGTCGGCCACGTGAATTTGGGTTCGGGAAAAATCATATACCAAAATCTTCCCAGGATTAACCGGGCAATATCTGACGGCAGTTTTTTCAAAAACCCAGCCTTGTTATCAGCTATCGAAAATACCAAGAAACGGAATACCGCCCTGCACCTTATGGGCCTGGTAAGTTCTGGCGGAGTCCACAGTTTTAATGAACATGCTTATGCCTTGATTGAAATGGCCAAGCAACAAGGCGTGAAAGAACTCTATTTCCATGCTTTTTTGGATGGCCGAGATACGCCGCCAAAAAGCGCGGAAAATTTTATCGGCAAGCTGATAAGCCACATGAAAGAAGTTGGCTTAGGCAAGATCGCCACCTTAAGCGGCAGATTTTACGCCATGGACCGTGATAATCGCTGGGATAGGGAAGAAAAAGCCTTTAAAGCCTTGGTCAAGGGTGAAGCGGATAAAAAAGGCCCAGACCCAATTGCTTTAATCCAGCAAAGTTATGCGGTTGGAGTGTATGATGAAGAATTCATCCCAACTGTCATCACCAATGAAAAAGGCGAGCCTGTTGGCACTATAAAAGACGGTGATAGTATTATAACTTTTAATTTTCGGCCAGACCGCATGCGGCAAATTACTAAGGTTTTTACCCTACCAGGTTTTGAAAAATTTGACCGGGGAACGTATTTTAAAGATTTGTTTTTTGTGACCATGACTGAATACGACAAGGACTTGCCGGTTATCGTGGCTTTTCCGCCAGAAGAAATAAATTACCCGATTGCTAGGGTTATTTCTGATGCGGGTTTAAAGCAAATGCATATAGCCGAAACTGAAAAATACGCGCATGTCACTTATTTTTTCAATGGCGGACATGAACAAGCTTATCCCAATGAAGACCATGTGCTCATTCCCAGTCCGCATGTTTCCAGTTATGACCGCAAACCAGCCATGTCTGTTCGGGAAATCACCGAGAGGTTGGTTAAAGAACTGGCTAAAGGTACCTATGATTTTTATGTCGTTAATTTTGCCAATGCGGATATGGTTGCCCATACTGGTAATATGCAAGCTACTATTGAGTCTTTAGAAATTTTGGATGAATGTTTAAAACAAGTAGTGGAAGCAGTTTTAGCCATAAATGGCGCTTTATATATCACGGCTGACCATGGCAATGCTGAAGAATTAGTAAACATGCAAACCGGCTCGATTGACAAGGAACATTCAACCAGCCCAGTTCCGTTAATCGCCGTAGCGAATTTTTGGAAAGACACTTCCCCATATATAATCCCAGGCGGCATGTCAGCCCTGAATTCAGCCCAGCCTGTGGGCATTTTGGCAGATGTGACCGTAACAATCCTGGAAACTTTGGGTTTGCCAGTGCCGGAAGAAATGACGGGCCGAAATTTATTAAATTAATTAATTATGCCCGAAGCTGAAAATGCTGCCAGTATCCCGCAAACTAAAAGTCATTTAAGGAGGCACTATGGTTTTTTACGCATTTTAATTGCCCTGCCAATTTTTTTTATTGGTGCCTTTTTATTGATTTCACAATCTCCAAAACCAAGAATAACTTCACCTTTAGTCAATAATGCCTTGCCTTTGGATGCGTCTTTGGCTATAGATTTTTCATGGCCGGTTTCCCGGAATCTGGACTTTAAAATTAGCCCGAACGTTGAAGGTGAACTTAGCTTTGAATCAGCTTGGTTTAAAGACCGCATGGTAACTCAGGCAGTTTTTACACCGGATTTTACTTGGGATCCCAATGTCAAATATGAAATTACCTTAACAAACGTAAAAAACGCCATTCCCGGCAGGCAAGTCGGCCAAACCCACACTTTAAATTTTTCTACCCTGCCAAATCTTAAAATCACTAGCGTACAACCCGCTCAAACCGAAATAATTTCAGCCGATACCAATTGGCAAATAAATTTTGACCGCGCCCAGTCAAAATTTGAAGAATATACTTTTCAATTATCGCCGAGCCTAGATTTTTCTGCGGAAAAATTACCAAATAATTCAGGATATGTGATTAGACCTTCGCAATTATTAGCCCAAGGCCAAAAGTATGCCCTAAAAGCTTTTCAAACTGAAAAAAAGTATGTCTTTAATACCCAAGAAGTGGCCAGCATGTCTGAACAAAATTTGGTAGTCAATGATGTTTGGCAAGTCAGGCAACCGCCAGGAGTTACAAAAGTTTATCCAACCGGCACTAATATCCCTTTGAATGCTAATTTGGAGATAGATTTTTCAGAAAGTTTTGCCAAAGAAATTTTATTAGCTAATTTGACTATTGAGCCAGCTTTGGCAGGGAATTGGAGCAGTCAGGATGGTAAAGCTTATATTTTTATTCCCGAAGAATTAAAATCAGCCACGACTTACACGGTTAAAGTCAAAGCTGGCACTAAGACTTTGGCTGGAGGTTTTTTAGCTGAAGATGTGGTTTACCAATTTTCCACCATTGAACCGGTAAAAATTATTTCCAGCACGCCCAAAAATGGTGATAAGGGCATTGCCGTAGGCAGTACTTTGAAATTTACCTTTAACCAGCCAGTTGACCACAAAAACGCCGAATCGAAATTTAAAATTACCCCGGCTATTTCCGGAGATTTTTCCTGGACAGAAAATACTTTAAATTTCAAACCCAAATCGCCATTAAATTTTAGTTTAAATTATAGTATTATTTTTGCTTCTGGAATTTTAGCGCCGGCAGGTTTAAATTCAGTAATCCAAGAGGTTATTAATTTTACGACCGAAGTTTCGGTTACCCGTTTAGCCGTGCCTTTCCACAGGCAAGAACACAAATTGAGTTGTGAAATTGCCACTTTAGTCATGGCCTTGCGTTATCGGGGAATTGATATTAGCGAGCAACCCATAATCGACGCGATCGGTTTTGACCCGACCCCGAAAAAGAATGGGGTTTGGGGAAATCCGAATATAGCTTTTGTCGGTGATATAGACGGCCAACAGCCCGAAACTGGTTATGGGGTTTATTGGGAGCCGATTGCTAAAGCGTCCTTAAAATACCGTAATGCCCGGGCATTTACTAATGGCAAGTTGACAGACATTACTTCTGAAGTTAAAAAGGGCAATCCCGTGATTGTTTGGGGCACGGCTGGTACTGGCCGGAGGATTGATTGGAAAACCAAAACCGGGGAAAACATAATTGCCATAACCGGTGAACATACTCGTATAGTCATTGGCTTTGTTGGGTCAGTGGAAAATCCATCCAAGATAATTACCCTGGACCCGCTTTATGGTGAAAAGAATTTTACCCAGTCAGCATTTTTATATAACTGGAGTTTGTTAGGTAATAGCGGGGTAGTGGTAGAGTAATTCATAAACAATAAATTCACTATATAGGAATTTCTTTCTATAGATTTGTCTTTTTCAAATTTAAGCAGTAGGCTATTAAAAAAGCTTTTTTAACAAATAAAAGGGGACAGATTAGGAGGATTTTAGCATGGTTAACGAAGATATTAAGAAAATTATCGTGGTTTCAGACAGTACTGGGAGTACGGCCAACCGGGTGCTTGGAGCTGTACTGGCTCAATATAAAAAGTTGGATATAAGTTTTTGTGTTGAGCATATTTACCGTGAAGTAAGGACACGGAAACAGGTTGACCAAATTTTAGCGACAATCGATGATGACTATATGGTGGTCTTCACCATTGTCATTGAAGATTTGCGACATTACTTCCACGACAAGCTTGAAGAAAGGGGGATATTGCACCTGAATGTTTTGGGACCAATGCTGCGGACCTGTAAACGTTTTTTAGGCGTCGTTGACCACTATCAACCTGGTTTGACCGTTAAACTTGATGAAGCCTACGACCATCGGGTTAAGGCCGTGCATTTTGCCCTGGAGCATGATGATGGCAATGGTTTACGCTTGAAAGACGCCGAATTGGTTTTAGTCGGCCCGTCGCGTTGCGGTAAGACCCCGCTTTCCATGTACATTGCCAGCGTAGCTGGTTTATGGGTCGGGAATATCCCCATAGTCCCTTTGGAAACCATGAAAGCAGATTTACTGCGCCGCTTAAAGGAAGTGGACCCATCGAAAATTGTGGGATTGTTCATTTCTGCGGATGAGTTGTTGAAGCACCGCCAAGAGCGATCTGAAAAATTAGGAATAAACAGTAGTCAAGTTGGCTTAGGTGTTTATCATGATTTCAGCGCTATTCGGCAGGAAATCATTTTTTGCCGAAGATTGTATAAAAAGCAAGACTGGCCAGTAATCGAAACTACTCGCCGGGCTTATGAAGAGGTGGCTGTAGAAATCTTGGCTGCCGTGGGCTTTCCTGATATTCGGGCAATCCATCGCACCTAGCTGTAATCAACTTGTTTTTTTATAAGCCTAGCTTTCAATTTTGGAGGCTGGGCTTTTTTATTTAATAAAAACCCCCACCCTAGAGATGAGAGTTTTTGAAAAGAAAAATTAGCTTTATATGCTAATTTCACGATACTGATGTTGCCGCATGATATGGATGATGCTGTCGTTATCAGAAGGCGTTACCACTAGCATTGAACGGAACTTGCTGGGTATGACAAAATTCTTGAGACGGCTGATGTCAAGATAAACGTAGTCATCAGTCGAAGAAAAAATACTGTACGGTTTTGCGGTTGACATTAGTACGCCTTCTTTTACCCATGGCCGGTCTGTGGAAACTTCGAAAATCTTCATCACGGGTTCACCTTGGGCATTGCGGGCAAACCGTACAAAAGCCAGCCAATGAATCCATTCACCGATTTTTTCCCCATTAGCCATGATAAAACCAATTGGGCCATGGTTTTTTTGGAGTTCGGAAAGATACAGGATCCTGGCTGGGCCGCCGGGTTGGGTATGGTGGACAAAAGCATCTTTCTGGTCTTTAGCCACAAAGATCATGCAATCGTCAAAATTTTCCCTGTACCCAGCTTTATTGGGCGAGCCAAGGAAAGTGACGAACCGCTTGCGATCGTCTGCGGTAGCACAGAGTTCACTAGCGGTTAAGAATTCCAACCGCTTGCCGTGCTTGCAAATATGCTCCAAATCAATCGTGTCTAAATGCTTATCCGTAAAGCGCGGAAGCTTCAAGTTGAAAACACCCGCAGGAGAAGCAACAAAAATTGTTTGGGTTATGTAGTTTAAAATAACCGAAAAAATTATCTCTCCCTTCCGTACGCAGGTGATTGAAGTCGTCGCCCCGGTAATTGAAGCGGGCGCTTCAAACATTTGATTCCAGATACTAATACTTTTCTCACGACCCATCAGGATGCCAAGCTTCTGCAGTTCCTGACCCTTAGAGATTTCTTGGATAAATCTTTTTAGAAAACTGGAACGGTCAGTTGGATCGCAAAAGAACATTAATGGCTGTCTAACTGGATCTGAATCACTCGGCCAACGCCGTTTTGCCGCTTCATCCAATTCTTCGGTTACAAAAATTGCATGATCATCAAAATCGCGAATTCTTCTGGCTATGCAGATTTCCGGAATTGCGTCTAGGCCAAGAGTGTCGCCTTTGCCATACCGAACCTGTGCCAAGGTTTCTGCGGCAGAGCTTTCAAATAGCTCACGCCATGCCGTTATCTCGGCGTTAATCGCCACGTCGCAATATTGTTTTTCAATGCCTTGCATACTTTTCCTCCATTCAAGTTAAGCGTATTTAGTTGTTAAATTACCTTGTTTATTAACAACATCTTAAGCAAGGTTTTGATTGTAGTCAAGCCATTAAATTACTTTTGAAACGATTATTTATTCAGTCAAATTTTTTTAGTGTATACTTTAAATATGAAGAAAATCACATTTCCAAAAGACGAACTGGTCCATAACACTTTTTTGGAATGGTGGTATTGGAATGGCCAGCTTTGGGACGAACAAGGCCGACATTACAGTTACATGAATTGCCTTTTCCGGATCAAGCCAAAAAAGGTGCAATTACCGCTTTTCAAGAGGGTGCCTTTTGAAAATATGTATTTTTCCCACTCCTTGCTTTCAGATATTACCCGTAAAAAATTTACAACCCAAATTGACTATTTGGACTTGGTTGCCAAAGACAGTTTTTCCAAACCCAATTTATTCGTAAACTACGCCAGTCCCATTACCAAAACCGGGTACTTCAATAAAGTTATGGAATTTAAGGATGACCATTATTTTTTAAAGAATGAAAATATCGAATTGAATTTAGGTTTAGTTAAAAAACCTTTGTTGGAGAACGGCAATGGTTTTGTTAAATTAAGCACCAAGAAGTCCTATTATTATTCTTTAACTAATCTTTCCACCCAAGGCGTAATTAAAATCAATAATCAACTAATTCAAGTTAAGGGTAAATCTTGGATGGATCACCAATGGGCTAATGTAAAATTTACCCGGGATAAGTGGGATTGGTTTTCCATACAACTTGAAAATAATTCTGAATTAGTCTGTTACCAATATGGCAAGGGTAAAAACAAATCAACTTTAGCCACTATTATCCATCCAAATTCCAAGCAGGAATCTACGAAAATAGCCTTTATTAAACCTTGTGGAAAATCTTGGCATAGCTCAAAAACGCACGCAGATTATCCTTTAGAATGGCAGATTGAAATTCCTAAATTTAAATTAAAAATTCAAGCTAGGGCATTAAATAACAATCAAGAGGTTATTTTCGGCGTATTGAATTATTGGGAAGGACCAATGGAAATAAAAGCCCAAATAGCCGATCGCTCGGTTACGGGTTGGGGATTTACTGAACTGGTTGGTTATGATTCAGTTTTTAATGACCGGACAATGTTAAAAAATAATCTTAAGGATAGGTTAGTAAACCGTTATAAAAAATTTTTTACATTTTAATTAATAAATATATGGCGGAAAAACAAGAAGAATTCAAAATTGATGGTGATAAAATTGTCGCCAAGGTAAAAGAACTTATAAAGGAAGGCAATGCGCGGAAGATTATCATCAAGAATGAAAAAGGGGAGTCAATCATGGAAATTCCCGTGACTATTGGTGCGGTTGGCGCTTTGTTAGCCCCCTATTTGTCGGCAGTTGGCGCCCTGGCTGCAATTTTAACAAAGTGTACGATTATTGTCGTTAAAAAATAATTAAATAGCGAACGATCATTTTGATGGTCCGCTATTTTGGAATTCCAGTAAAGAAAGCAATCAGCCATGCACACCAGGCATAAATCGAGTATTTATGGAAAAGGTGCGCAGGTTTTCCGCCTTTAAAATATGCCCGCAATGCCCAAATCAAATGCAGGAGCATGATAATTAAAGCGGCATAACCACAGCATTTATGAAAGTCAAGCTGATGAGTACGAGCTGACAAACGCATTATAGTTGTCCCGATCAAATCATCAGCAAAGCCCAAGCAAAAAATAATTATCATCCAGCGCTCAAGGTGGTGCTTGATTTTCTCTGACCAGATTGCCGTGGTATAGAACATTAAGGCCAAAATCATGAAAAGAACTGCCCAAAACATTTTGTCCTCCTTGGTTTTGAATTAATTTACACCCCAGCAATAGAATGTCAAATATTTAATAGAGCATACTTCAATTTATGGGCACTTACCAAGAATTTATTTTAGACTATAAAAAATTAGACAATCCAAAACAAGCCAATATTTTGCGAGGGTTTTTCAAAACGGGTAAAGGCGAATATGGAGAAGGTGATGTATTTTTGGGCATAAAAGTCCCGGTACAAAGATCGGCAGTCAAAAAATATTACGATTTGCCAATTAATGATGTCATTAGAATTTTAACAAACAAGATTCATGAGTATCGTTTATCGGCATTGTTTATATTGGTGCATAAGTTTCAAAAAGGGGATGATGCTTTAAAAAATCAAATCTTCAATTTATACCTTAAAAATACCAAGTTCATTAATAACTGGGATTTGGTGGATTTATCTGCGCCAAATATAGTCGGTAATTATTTATTGGATAAACCCCGAACAATTTTATATGAGCTGGCTAAATCCAAGAATCTCTGGGAAAGACGGATTTCAGTGTTAAGCACATTTACTTTTATACGCCAAAATGATTTTAAAGATACCTTACGAATCAGCGGAATATTATTAAATGATAAACACGATTTAATCCATAAAGCCGTGGGATGGATGTTAAGGGAAATCGGCAAAAGAAACAAAAAAATAGAAGAAAATTTTTTAAAGAAATATTATCGCCAAATGCCCAGAACAATGTTAAGATACGCAATAGAAAGGTTTCCTAAAGCTAAGCAACAAAAATATTTAAAGAAAGATTAGATGTATGGCAAAATCTTGGTTCAGGAAAAGAAAAGGCTTGAAAAGTCCAGATAAAGGCTGGGGCTTTGTACCTATAAGTTTTGAAGGCGTGACCATGTATTTGATTCTGCTGGCTTTAGCTATATTTTTGGTCATTCATTTTCAAATATGGCAGGCAACGGTTACCCAGGGTTTGAGTTTTGGGTTATTATTTATTTTTATTCTGATTATTTTTGCTTTTCTGGCCAGAATGCGGACATTAAAAGATTGAATTTGATAACAGTGAATTTTATCGGTACAAAAGAAAAACGACCCCAAAATACAGGGGTCGTTCAGGCATCAGGCGGGTGTGTTAGCGTCTTGTGTTTTGAGTCGAGGGTCGCCTGGTTGTATAAAGGTCCATGAGCAATGCCTACAGAAAGTGTCATTTTTGCATACTTGACCCTGGCAATGATTGCACCTCGGGCCCCATAACTGCGATCCGCATTCTTTACAGACCAGTTTGGCGCCATCAACAATTTTGGCAATTTGTCGGGGTCTAGCTCGGTACTTTTCAAGGATTTTCTTGACAACATCCGGAGAAAAAGTTGAGCTTTCCATTAACCTCTCCTTACTTAAGATTTAACTTCATTCTAATCGTAAGACCTTATAATAAATCAGTTTTAGTGTCAAGAATAATTTAACATTGACTTTTTCCCAACAAAGATCTAAAATAATTAGACTCAATTTAAATCACCATAAATTTTTATGATGGAAATTTTTCGAAATATGTTCCGCAGGAAATTACGGACTTTACTGACTATAACCGGCATAACCGTGGGTATTTTTGCTTTTACAGTCATGGGTTCCATGGCCTTGAGGTTTAATAAAATGATTTCTGGCGGGAAAAGCTATATCACCGGCCAAATCACCATTATGCCCAAAGGTGCTTCGTACATGAGCGGAGGCGGTTCTTTTTTACCCCTAGATACCTTGGAAAAGATTTCTAAAGTTGAAGGCGTGGAAGCTGTGGCTGGCGGGATTTCTTTAATGGTAAAAGAACCTGACCCTGATAATCCAACTGGTGGCGGTTTTGGCCAGCCTGCAACTATTGAAGGCATGGATTTAAAATCAGCTTATAAAAATCGGAATTGGCAGACCATAGCCATGAAATCCGGCCGCATGCTGGATAAAAATGATGCTTCGACAAATAATGTTGCAATTGGCTATACCATTGCTTCTGATGAAAAAATTGAAGTTGGGGATAAGATGAAGATCCGTGGGAAAGATTTTAATGTAGTCGGTATTGCTGACCAAACTTTGACTGGTCCAGATATGTACGTTTTTATGCCCATTGAATCAGCCAGGGATTTACTGATTGCATCTACACCTTTTCTAAAATCCTTGAAAGCAAGTTCGGAAGAGGCAGCTAAAATTTCTGATGCCGCGTTAGCCAAGTTGCCCCAAGCCACGCGCGACCAATTAATCCAAGCCAAAGCCTTTAAGGTAGAAGATTTGAACCAAATGGCCGCAGCTTCTTGGAAAGACGGGCAAGATCCTGATGTTGTTGCAAATCGAATCAAAGACCAATTCAAGGATGAGGCATTGGTACTTTCGCCGACTAAACTTGGCGAAACTATTGATAAGGCTTCTGCAGTTTTTAATGCCATAATTTTGGGTAGTGCGGTTATTGCGCTTATAGTTGGCGGCTTTTCCATCATTAATACCATGATCATGTCCATTTCCGAAAGAAAAAGGGAAATCGGCATCAAAAAAGCCATTGGCGCTTCTAATCGTTCCATTGCTTGGGACTATACAATTGAAGCCGGGTTTATAGGTATTGTCGGTGGAATTATTGGCATGTTGCTTGGTATTTTAGTAGCTACAATTATCAATACCAAAACTAAAGCCAGTGGCGCGGAAATTTTCCTGATTAAAGCCTGGTTCATGGCCATAGTCGTGGGTTTTTCATTTGTTTTGGGTATCTTGGCAGGAGTACTTCCGGCCATCAGGGCATCCAAAATGAAAGTGGTTGATGCTATTCGCGAATTATAAATTAAAAAATATGTCAAAAATATTAATTCAAGCTAAAAATCTTCATAAAAAGTACCAGATGACCAAAAGCAACATTATCCATGCTTTAAATGGCGTGGATATTGAAGTTCAAGAAGGTGACTTTTCCGCTATTGTCGGACCGTCAGGCTGCGGAAAATCAACCCTGCTGCATATTTTAGGTTTGTTGGATACCCTAGATGAGGGCGAATACAATTTGGATGGCATCGACGCCAGGAAGATCAAGGGAAAAGACGCCAACCAAGTCCGGGCCAAGAAAATCGGTTTTATCTTCCAAGGCTTTAATTTGATTCCCACTTTAACGGCCTTGGAAAATGTCATGCAAGCCGGCAGGTATGGCGGCATGAACTTTAAACAAAGAAAAACTAGGGCAGAAGAACTTTTAGACATGATGGGCTTGAAAGAAAGGATGAATCATAAGCCTAATGAGCTTTCCGGCGGGCAACAGCAACGGGTGGCAATTGCCAGGGCTTTAGTCAACAAACCCGCTATAATTTTGGCGGACGAGCCTACTGGGGAATTGGACAGCAAGACTTCTTTGGAAATAATCGAGCTTTTGAAGAAATTAAATAAAGAGAATAACCAGACTTTCTTAATGGTCACGCATAATTTGGAAGTTGCCCAAGCCTGCAAAAAAATTATCCAGCTCAAAGACGGCAAGAACGCTTAAATAAAAAATGAAAAAGTCCCTAAAGTCAAAAAGGGGCTTTTTTGTTATACTAAATTCATGAAAGCTAAAAATAAATTTCCTAGAGGCGTTGAGGTTGTTGGGGCACCAATAATAGAAAATAATAAAGGCCAGTTACTCTTTATCAAATCTCCAAAATGGGGCAATAAGTGGGTGTTTCCCGGTGGACATATTAAGGCTGGAGAGACTATTGAACAAGGGCTAATCCGCGAAGGTTATGAAGAAACAGGTCTAAAACTCAAACCCATAAAAGTTTTTAATTGGGGCGAACTTATTGAATCAAAAGAATTTTCCCGACCAGCGCACCTAATTTATTTTGATCTTTATTGTAAAATGGCTGGAGGAAGTTTAGCCTTTGATAAGCGGGAAGTGACTGATTATAAATGGCTGTATCCTAAAACGGCTCTAAAGTTAAATTTAGAAAAAACTAATATTAGTTCACTAAAGGCCTTTTTGAAATATAAGAAGGTTTCAAGGCATAAGAAATAAAATCATGAATTTAAAGCCTTTATTTAATCCTAAAAGCATTGCCGTAATAGGTGCTTCACATGACCGGAAAAAGCTTGGTAATGTAATTTTTCGGAATTGCCTGGCTTTTGGGTTCAAGGGTAAAGTCTATCCAATCAACCCTAAGTTAAAGAAAGTGGAAGGCCGTCAGGCATTTCCCAATTTAATCAGTTTATCAAAAGCAGTTGATTTGGTAATAATTGTTACTCCTGCACCCACAGTCCCTCAAATTTTGAAAGATGCAGTTAAGGCAAAGGCAAAGTCAGTAGTAATTATCAGCGCCGGGTTCGGGGAAACTGGACTGCGCGGTAAAAATTTAGAATCGCAAATTAAAAAAATCATTAAAAATAAGATTCCAGTTATTGGCCCAAATTGTTTGGGGGTTGTTTTGCCATATTTGAAATTGAATGCTTCTTTTGGCGTGGGTTTGCCTAAAAATGGCGGGGTCAGTATTTTATCCCAATCCGGCGCCATAGCCGTAGCCGAAATGGAGTGGGCCGCCAGCCAAAACATTGGTTTTAGATCAATCATAAGTTTGGGCAATAAAACCATTTTGAATGAAACGGATTTATTAAAAACTTTAGGTGAAGACAAGGGCACCAAAGTAATTTTGATGTATTTGGAAGATATTCGTGAAGGCCGAAAGTTTTTACAAATTGCCCAGCAAGTTACCAAGCGTAAACCCGTGGTCATTTTACGAGCAGGCCGCAGCCAAGCCGCAGCCAAGGCAGCGAAGTCCCATACTGGCGCTTTAGCTGGTTCCAGCCAAGTCACTGATGCGGTCTTGAAACAAGCTGGCTGCTTAGTAGTCAATAATACGGATGAGTGGTTCACCTTGGCTGAAGTTTTTGACCAACCAAAAAAGCCAGCCGGTAACCAGGTCGCGATTATCACTAATGCTGGCGGCCCAGGAATTTTAGCCACTGATGCGGTTGATAAAGCAGCTTTGCAGCTCTCGCAATTTTCCAAGAAATCTGACAGTTCATTAAAAAAAGTTTTGCCTCCAACTGCTGCCCTACACAATCCCATTGACGTGGTAGGGGATGCGCCGCCAGAAAGATACCAAAAAGCTTTAAATATAGTTTTAGCAGATAAAGCCGTGGATATGGTTTTGGTCATTTTGACCCACCAATTAGTCACCGATTCCTTAAAGGTCGCTAAAATAATCATTGCCGCCCAAGCCAAAACTTCAAAACCAATCTTGCCGGTATTTATTGGCGGCGCTAAAGTCGCCAAAGGCATTGAGGTAATGGAAAAAGCTGGTTTGCCGGTTTTTGCTTATCCAGAGCAAGCCGTGTTTGCGGCTGAAGCGCTTTATAATTCCAAATTTGAAAAAAGGATTCCAGTTTTGCCGCTTTTGAAATCAAAAAAAATAGTTACTATGTCAGGGGTAGCAATTTCCGGCGAAGCAGCGGCCAAGGTTTTGAGTAAAGCCAAATTAAAAGTTTTACCGACATTTAAGCTCAAGAATTCAGTTCAAGCCATCAACATTGCAAAACGTTTGCATCTGCCAGTGGTCATGAAAATTGATTCACCAAAAATTTTGCATAAGACTGAAAGCGGGGGAGTTCTGGTAGACTTACACACTCCCAGCATGGTGAAATCCGCTTTTAAGAAAATGCAAAATAAATTCAAAACCGTCTTAAAAAATCCGGATTCTAATATCGTTCTGCAAGACCAAAGGTTTGGCGGTTTGGAGCTGATTATTGGCGCCATCCAAGACCCGCAATTCGGGCCGGTGGTAATTTTGGGCTTGGGCGGCATTTACGTGGAAGCTATCCGAAAAGTCAATTACCTTTGTGCGCCTATGGATAAAATTTCCGCACAAAGATTTTTGGAAAATTCAAATGTTTGGCCAATTTTAAAAGGCGTGCGGGGCCAAACTTTTGCAGTGAATAAAGTCGCCGAAATTTTAGTCAAAGTCAGTAATTTCATTGCCAAGCATCCGGAAATCAAGTCTTTGGACTTAAATCCAGTTTTAGTCGGCTGTGACCAGGCATTTATTTTGGATGCCCGGATTGAATTCCTAAAATGACTTTAGATATTCCCATAAGCCAAATAGGCAACCCAACTGTATTTTTTTCCCGTTTGGGTTATCATCATGAGCCCAATGGCAGTTTTGCCAAAAGGGTCAGCGGCATGCCTTTTCCTCGTTACCATTTATATTTTGAGGTTGGCACAGACATGGTACGCGTAAATTTGCATTTGGACGCCAAAAAACCCAGTTACCAAGGTACCAGCGCCCATGCCGGGGAATATGACGGGGAAGTGGTGGAAATGGAGCTTACAAGGATTAAACAGTACGCGGGAGTTTAGCGGGAAATATCTTGAAATTTTTTGTGAAATAAGTATTTATGGTTAAAATCAATCGACAAACCTCAATTATAATTGCGCTAATATCATTTATTATATTAATTTTATCTTTTAGTCTACCAGAGGAAAATGGCGCAATTCTCATGATGATTGGTATTTTAGGTTTAATAGTTGGTCTGGCAGTCGGTATTAATTCTTCATGGAAAAGAACAATTATTAATAAAAATGAATTTGATCTGGTTTACACATTCCATAAGACTAATTTTATTTCGCCCATAAGCGTTATTTTCAATATCTTGAGCCTGCTTTGGCTGCTTATTGCCAAAATTCAATCCGGCCAAACTTTAGAAATAGCATTAATATTTTTTATAGGTTTTTGGCTTTTGTCTGCAATTGAACTTATTGTCAAGATTGCCAAACAGTCAAATTTTGATGGTTTTACATTTGGTTTTAATAAAGAGGGTATCACGTTGCTCAAGGGTGATTGGGTGAAAAAATATGCTTGGGAAAATTATAGAGGATTTAATACAGCGTACTCAACTCGCTACGGTGAATTTCTTTCGTACCTCCCTTATATCTCAATATTTTTTCACGAAACGGATAAGTACACCATAAATTTATTTTATTCGGAAAAGGGCAGGCAGCAGTCCATGGAACAGACCGCTCCGGGGTATAAAGTAAAAAAGTATCATCAAATTGAAACTCAGAAAAATAACTTGTCTCAAGTAATTTCATATCTTAAAAAATATTTACCCCAAATTCAAAAAGATATTTCTTTGAAGGAACGCTTATAAATATTATCACAAGGATTAAACAGTACGCTGGGGTTTGAAGCTAAGAAAAACCGCCTCCGAATTGGGGGCGGTTGTCGTTCTTGTTTTACTCGTTTTGGTTCATTAGGCTTGCTGGAGACTGGCTTTGTCAGCCTCGGCGAGTATTTGCAGAACGTAGCCGGCACCAGCCAAAATGAGCGCTATTACGCCGACCATTACGACCGCATGCCGGAATATCACGAGAATGAATTCCGGAAGCTTGCCATCCAAAAGCAGTGAAAGAGTCAGGACAGCGATGGTTGCCAAAAAGGCAAGGGTGCCGATGATATTGAGTTTCTTTGCCTCCGCCAAGCGGACAGGGATCGGCTTTAAGGTACTCAATGACATACGTTCCTCCCCATATTAGTGTATTGGTGATTTTTGGTTTTCTAAAAAAAATAGCACTTAATTCGTGCTCTGTCAAGCTCGTGCTAATAAAACTTTTAAGGATATTTAGCAAATATAATTTATGCTATAATTTAACAATGAAGCAAGTTACTAATCGTTTCACTTGGAAAATTGGCGGCGCGGCCGGGGACGGCATCATGGTCACTGGCGCCATGCTGGGCAAGATTTTCACCCGGGCCGGGCTTTGGGTTGTGGATTATTCCGAATATCCATCGCTTATTCGCGGCGGGCACAATACCCAGGTGGTGCAGGTTGATGAAGAGCAGATTTTTTCCCATGACCAAGGCAATGAAATTTTAGTGGCTTTGAACGAAGAGACGGTCAGACTCCATGCCAAAGAAATCAGCCCGAATGGCGTGATTATTTATGATGAGGAAAGATTGAAAATTTTGCCAGCCATGATTGGCAATCGGAACGATATTTCTTTAATGGCCGTACCATTTAAAAAAATTGCCGCAGATTTAGGCGGTAAGGATATTATGCAGAATACGGTGGCCTTAGGCGCTTCTTTAGGATTTTTAACAGCGCCGTTTGAACTAGTGGAAGACGTCATGCATGATACTTTTGATGATAAAGGTGAGGCGATAGTCAAGATGAACATTGATATTGCCAAGGCGGGTTATGAATATGTTTTGAAAAATTTTAAAAAGGAATTCCCTTGGCGCATCAAACCAAAAAAATCAGAAAAACGGATTATCATTGGCGGCAATGATGCCATATCTTTGGGCCTGATCCAAGGCGGTTTGAAATTTTATTCAGCATATCCCATGACCCCAGCCTCATCCATCCTTTCCACCTTGGCCGAATTAGCCCCGACTTATGGGCACATTACCAAACACTCGGAAGATGAAATTTCGGCAATCAATCTGGCAATTGGCGCTTCCTATGCGGGCGTCAGGGCAGCCACCGGTACTTCCGGCGGGGGTTTTTGTTTGATGACCGAAGGTTTAGGCTTGGCGGCCGAGACAGAAACGCCGTTGGTAGTCATTAATGCCCAAAGGCCTGGGCCTTCCACTGGTATGCCCACTTGGACTGAACAGGGGGATTTGCGGATGGTCATGCACGCTTCCCAGGGTGATTTTCCCAGGGTGGTAGTGGCGCCAGGCAATCCTGAACAGGCTTTTTATGAATCCATCCGGGCTTTGAATCTGGCCGAGCTTTTCCAAACCCAAGTCATAATTTTAACTGATAAATATCTGGCCGAAAGCCATTGGACTTCAGAATTTTTTGACATCAAGAAAATCAAGATTGAAAAAGAGAAATTAGCGGATTTAAGAGCTAATTCAGATTATTTCAAAAGGTATTTAAATACCAAAAACGGCATCAGTCCGCGCTCCATCCCTGGCCAGGCTGGCGGGATTTTTACGGCCAATTCAGACGAGCACAATGAATTTGGTTTTACCAGTGAAGCCGGCGAAGACCGGAAAATGCAAATGGAAAAGCGGGCGAAAAAATTTCAGGCCATTAGTGAATATTTTTCAGAGCCGGTCGTGAAATACGGGCCTGAAACAGCTGATGTGACTTTGGTCACTTGGGGTTCCACAACTTTGGTCTGCCAAGAAGCCTTAAGAAAATTAAACGCTATGGGGATAAATGCCAACATTCTTCAAATTCTTTATATTTTGCCATTCCCAACTGGTTTAGTTACAGCCAATTTAAAAAACTCCAAAAAAACAATTTTAATTGAAAATAATTTTTCAGCGCAATTGGGTGGCGTGATCCGTGAATATACTGGCCTTGTTTGCAATGAAAAATTATTAAAGTATGATGGCCGGCCTTTCTGGCCAGAAGAAATTGTGGAATTCGTGAAAAAAAATATTTAGCTTATGCCAAAAACTGTAAAAAAAATTAGCGACTATGAAACTCCCATGAAACCAACTTGGTGTCCGGGTTGCGGAGATTATGGCATTTGGACAGCTTTGCGCATGGCAATTGCCGAGCTGGGCTGGGAACCGCATGAGTTTTTAATGGTCTATGGCATTGGCTGTTCAGGCAATATGGCTAATGTGGTAAAAAGCTATGGTTTCCATGGTTTGCACGGCCGGGCCTTGCCCGTGGCCATTGGCGCAAAATTAGCAAACAAGAATTTAAAAGTCATTGCCTTAGGCGGAGACGGGGATGGCTACGGTGAAGGCGGCAACCATTTCATCCATTCTTTGCGGGGGAATGTGGACATCACTTATATTGTCCACGACAATCAAGTTTACGGCTTGACCAAAGGCCAGATGGCGCCGACCACGGAAAAAGGCCAGGTCACCAGTTCCACGCCCGAAGGTTCTATTGACCAGCCAATTAACCCGCCAGCGTTGGCCATTGCCGCCGGCGGGACATTCGTGGCCCAAGGTTTTGCGGGTGACACCCGGCAATTGTCAGACTTGATCAAGCAAGGCATTGCCCATCCCGGCTTTGCCCACATTAACGTGCTCCAACCTTGCGTAACTTTTAACCACCACAATACTTTTTCTTGGTTTTTGAAAAGAGTTTACAAGCTAGATGAAAAAAACCACCAACCCAAAGACAAAATCAAAGCTTTTCAAAAAGCTTTGGAATGGGGCGAGAAAATTCCCACGGGGATTTTGTACCAGGAAATCCGTGATACCTATGAACAGGACGTGTCGGAATTAAAGAATCAAAATTTATTAACTGAAGATTTGAGCAAAATTGATGTTTCAGGAACTTTAAGGAAGTACAGTTAAGGCAACATTTATTGGGTTTTCAAATTATCAAACGTTTTTGGTATTGACAAAAATCAAAAACTGTACTATCCTATTTGGTTATAGACAAATGCAACTTTGGTTATTCCAACATTTTCAAGGAGAAGAAATTGGTTAAAGTAAGGGAAGGTTGCCTTGAAAGGGAGATTTGTCCGCGTTGTCACAGGGGCAGACTTTGGAAAGTGACGAATATGGGAATTTACGCAGGTGACTTGCGCTGTGACAATACGGCGGAAAATTGCACATTTTTCTGTAGAGTTCGTAAGAAAAAATATTAAAAGGGGTTAGAAGTAACTCCTTTTTTGTGTAAAAAAATGTAAATAACAAATGACCCCATTATTTTCTAATAGGGTCAAGAGAATATGCCAATGTTTTTGTTGTACCTGATAATTAAAGTTGCCCTTAATGACCAGGCCAGAAAGGTATGAATTTTTGGCCAGCAAAGTAGGCAAGCGGTTGTCCATAAAAAAGCGGTATCTTGCAAACCTGCCGAACTTAAAAATTGACCTAGGCAAATAATGATTAAAGCCAGCTGTAAAGTTGCCCGGGTAAAACATTTTTTACGGTGGAACCTGAAACCCAGGTTTTCAACCTTTGCCCTAATCCAGGAAGAAATTAAATGGGCAGCCAAAGCGCCGATAATCCAAAGATTAAATGTCAGTGGGTAGTGGTGGATTGAATAAGCTAACAGGCCTAAAAAGAAGCAAGTATCGCTAATCCGGTCGGAATACGGATCTAGGAATTGGCCGAGTTTTTTTCGGGCCTCGAATTGACTGGCAGTGTTTTTGGCTAAATCACCGTCAAGACAATCACAAAGGCCATTAAGCAGGATAAATACCACGGCAATAAGCCAATGGCCTCTGCTTAAAGCCAGAGCCGCAACGATTGAAAAGCCTACTCCAGCAAAGGTCACGTAATTAGCCTGTATTTTGAGTTTTAAAAGCAAAAACACCAAAGGCCAAATCATATTGCTGGCTAGACGATGCAGTTTGGTTTTTGGAAATTCGTTGACTGGAATATCCATTTTACCGTCCTTTTCAAAGAACTGTAGACTCATTTTTCAGTAAAAGCTTATACTTCGTTAAAGATTTGTCAATAGGTTTTTTTTATCAGTATTTGCTATAATTAGCTTATGGAAAAAATCTGGAAAGTGGCTGAACCGATAAGCCCCGAACTAAAAAATGAGTATCCCGAACTGGACGAGATTGTTTTGCAGTTGCTTTGGAACCGGGGCTTAAAGAGCCAAAAAGATATTGACGAATTTTTAAACCCGGATTGGCTGGAAGACATCCACGACCCGTTTTTATTTGTGGACATGGCCAAGGCTGTCAAGCGGATTTTTTCAGCCATAAAAAAACAGGAGATGATAATCGTCCATGGCGACTATGACGCAGACGGGGTTTGTTCTTCAGCCATCCTTTTTAATACCTTAACGGCCTTGGGCGCAAAAGTTGACGTGTACCTGCCGCATCGTGAAAAAGAAGGCTATGGCTTGAATTTGCAAACCATTGATCATTTGCATGAAGTGCATAAAGCCAAGCTTATCATTACCTGCGATTGCGGAACCAGCAATTATGAAGAAGTGGAAAAAGCCAAAAAGCTGGATATGGATGTGATCATCACTGATCACCACCATGAGCCGCCCAAAAGGCCGCAAGCCTTTGCCTTGATCAACCCGCAACTGAAAGATTCTGGTTATCCTTTTCCGCACTTGGCCGGGTCGGGTGTAGCTTTTAAATTGGCCCAAGCCTTAATCCATGAATCTGGCCAGGAACTGATTAACAATTTATCCAAAGAAGGCTTTGAAAAATGGCTTTTGGATTTTGTGGCCATCAGCACTATTACGGATTTCATGCCTTTGGTCGGCGAAAACCGGACTATGGTCAAATTCGGCTTGTTGGTTTTGCGCAAGTCGCCCAGGCCAGGCTTTAAAGCCTTGTCAGAAGTCATGAGTACGCGCCAGGAAAATATCGACACCACAACTATTGGTTTCCAGATTGGGCCCAGGCTGAACGCGGCTGGCCGCATGGACCACGCTAGCACGGCGTTTCGCTTGCTGATCAGCCAAAATCTGGAAGAAGCCCAAGCTATTGCCATAGCCTTAAACCAGTCAAACGCGGAAAGGCAAAAAGTCACCCAAGAGATACTTGATAAAGTCAAAGCAATAATCGGCGTAGTCACGCCTGAGCAAAAAATGCTGGTGGCTTTGGGTGACGGCTGGCCAGTCGGGGTGATTGGCCTGGTGGCCGGCAAAATGGTGGATGAATACCACCGGCCGGTCTTGATCATGTCCAAGCACGAAAAAGAAGTGGTGGGTTCAGGCCGGAGCATTGCCAACTATGACATCACCGAAGCTTTGGTCAGGCACAAGCAGCATCTTTCCCGCTTTGGCGGCCATGCCGGTGCTTGCGGGTTTACTTTAGTGGCTGGCGAATATGAAAAGTTTGCCAAGGCAATTGTTGAAGACGCCAATTCCAGGATAAGCGAAAAAGACCTTTTGAAAGAAATAAAAATTGACGCAGAAGTCGGGATGAAACAAATAGGCTTTAAGCTTCTGGATATTTTAGAAAGCTTTGAACCCTTTGGCGAAGGCAATCCCAAACCAATTTTTGTCTGCCAAAATATGCAAATTACAGAATTGCAGCCGGTTGGCAAGGACAATAAGCACATCCGGATTGTGGTAAACCATAATACTCCGGAGCCGCGGAAATTCATTGCCTTTGGGACGGGGAAAGCTTATAGCCAGATGCTATCAGTTGGCGATAATATTGACGTGGTTTTCAGCATTGACCGCAATGAATGGAATGGCACCCGGGAACTTCAGCTTAAGGTTATTGATCTAAAATTAGCCCAAGAATAAGCATGCCTGCACACCTGCTTTATACTGATGGGGGCGCCCGGGGAAATCCAGGTCCGGCCGCAATTGGTTTTATTTTGATGCAGGGCAATAAAATAATCCAGAAACAGGGGGAAAAAATCGGGGAAGCCACCAATAATGTCGCGGAATACGAAGCAGTCTTCAGGGGCTTGACCAAAGCCCAGGCCATGGGCATAAAAAATTTGGAATGCCGGCTAGACAGCCTTTTGGTTTGCGAACAGCTTAACCAAAGGTATAAGATAAAAGACCCCAATTTGGGCAAGCTGTTCGTGAAGATTTGGAACCTTATGCCTAATTTTGAAAAAATAACCTTTAATTACATACCCCGTGAAGAAAATGCCTTGGCTGATAATTTGGTCAACCAAGCTTTAGATGGGAAAGTCTAAATATGTTGGTAAATATCATAATGATCATCATTTTAGCGGGGGTGGTTTTGATAATCCTGATCGCCTGGTATATTTCCACAATCATAATCAAGCAGCCTCGGGAAGTCCGGCCCCAAGATTGGAAAAAATATAAATTAAAGCCTGAGTTCCTGAAATTCCCGGCCAATGACGGGCTGGAATTGTCAGGCGCTTTTATCAGCGGCTCTAACCGGGCAACTATAGTATTGTTGCATGGTTATGGCCATTCCAAAACCCAGCTATTGCCCCAAGCCTGTTTCTTGAACCAAGCCGGCTATAATGTTTTTGTTTTTGATTTTCGTGGTTCAGGCGAAAGCGGCGGCGAATACATTACTTTTGGCGAAGAAGAGCAAAAGGATTTAACTGGTGCCATTAAATATCTCCATACCCGCAAAGACATTGACCATGGCCGAATAGGGATTTTTGGCTATTCCATGGGCGGGTCAGTGGCCTTGCTTAAGGGCGGGGAATTTAGCGAAGTCCGGGCCTATGTTTTGGATTCCAGTTATGGGGAATTCCGTTCTTTGATTGAAATGAATTTTAAGGAATACTTAGGCGGCGTACCATTTTTCCCTTTAGGCTATTTGGTTTTGTACATGATTAAAGTCAGGACTGGCGCTTATTTTGACGATATCCGGCCTTTAAAAAGCCTGACTAAGCTAAAAAATACGCCACTCTTGATTATCCACGGCATGCAGGATAAAAGAGTTCCGGTTTGGGACGCCATGAAAATGCAAGCCAACGCGCGCGGGCCAGCCGAATTAATGCTGGTTAAAGGGGCCGATCATTACACCACATATTCCACGGCAGGGGAAGAATATGCCAAGAAAGTTTTGGGATTTTTCCAGACAAATTTATTGGAAATCTAGCCTTTCTTGCTTAAGGCCAGCAAATGGAGTTAAATTAAAAATATGCACTTAGAAGTTATCCGAAAAAAATTCCTAAAGTATTTCAAAAGGCAAAAGCACGTTTTGATCTTGTCTTCATCCTTGATTCCCCAAAACGATTCCAGCGTGCTTTTGACCACCGCGGGCATGCAGCAGCTCAAACCATATTTCATGGGCGAAAGAGATCCTTTGATAGATTTCAAGTCTAAAAAATTTGCCTCTGTCCAAAAGTGCTTCCGGACTTCGGATATCCAAGAAGTGGGAGATTTAAGCCATCTGACTTTTTTTGAAATGCTGGGGAACTTCAGCGTGGCTGACTATTTCAAGAAGGAAGCCATAAATTTTGCCTGGGAATTTTTAATCAAAGAATTGAAAATGAACCCCGAATTCTTATGGGCGACTTATTATAACGGCCTTAATTCCAAATCCAGGAAAAGCCAGATTCCAGCAGACAAGGACTCAATCAAGTATTGGCAAAAAAACCTGCCCAAAAATCACATTGTCGGTTTTAATGAAAAAGCCAACTTTTGGGGCCCGCCAGGGAAAACCGGGCCTTGCGGTCCCTGTTCAGAACTTCACTATGACCTGACTCGGACCCCGTGCGAAAAAGGCAAGAAATGCCTGCCAAATTGCGAATGCGGCCGGTATGTGGAAATTTGGAATTTGGTTTTTATGCAATACCAGAAGACTGAAGCCGGGGATTTTGTGGAATTGCCGAATAAGAATATCGATACGGGCATGGGTTTGGAAAGGCTGACCATGGCCATAAACAACAAGACCAGTGTTTTCCAAACCGAAGCTTTTGAAAAAATTATTGGAACCGTTGAAGCCGATGAGCGTTTCGGCTCAACCGGCAACCAAATTGAAGATGCCAAGCGCTTGCGCATTGCCGCCGACCATTTCAAAGGCACGGTTTTCTTGCGGACTGATGAAGTCCGGTTCAGCAATAAAGAACAGGGTTATATAATGCGGCGGATTTTCCGGCGGGCCTGCGACCAGTACCTGCATCCAGGGCCAAACCTAAAAGCGGTTATTGAGGTCATCATCAATGAATTCAAGGAAGCTTACCCGGAATTGGCGCAAAAAAGCCAAGACATTATTGCAGATTGTGAAAAAGAATACTTGGCTTATGAAAAAGTCCGGAACTTGAACATTTCAACTTTATTGAAACAACTGCCCGCCGAAGGCATTCTTTCCCAAATTCCTTGGCCTGAAGGCCCGTCTTCAATCCAGATAACCGGCCAGGCGGCTTTCCAATTATTTTCAACCTTCGGCGCCTCAGTGGACCAGTTAAAGCAGAAGGGTTTTGTCTTTGATGAGCTGGAATTTGAAGCCGAAATGCAAAAACATAAGTCAGTTTCCCGGGCCGGGGTGGAAAACAAATTCGGCGGCCATGGTTTGAATAGTGCGGTCTTAACAGCCGAAGAAAAGGAAAAGATGACTAAGCTGCATACCGCCACGCATTTGCTGCATAAAGCCTTGCGGGAAGTCTTGGGTGATTCAGTACAGCAAGAAGGTTCAGACATCAATCCTGAACGCCTGCGTTTTGATTTTAAACATCCGGAAAAATTGACTGCTGAAGAAATTACTGAAGTTGAAAATATTGTCAATGAAAAAATTAAGGAAGATTTGCCGGTGACTTTCCAAGAAATGCCCATGGCTGAAGCTTTAAAAACCGGCGCCCTGGCTTTTTTTAAGGAAAAATATCCAGAAAGCGTAAAGGTATACAGCATCGGGGATTTTTCCAAAGAGCTTTGCGGCGGCCCGCATGTGGAACACACTAAAGAACTGGGTGAATTCAAGATCTTGTCGGAAAAATCCGTTTCAGCCGGCATCCGCCGGATCAAAGCTACCGTCGATTGAAAATGTAAAACTATTTAAATTATAAAAGTTTTATGGGTTCAGAAAATTTATCTAATCGTGAAATTACTCCAGGCGATATTGAAGCTGAGAAAGCGGGTATTTATCGTGAATTATTGCACGGCCAGCCTGATGCCATTTGCATTTTAAGCGGGGATATAAAAATTCAAGCCTACTTCTGCAGAAGCAAGACGGTCAGGTTATAGCTCAACGGCGTATAGCGACAGTGATGCCTTTGGCGTATTGGGGGGCAAAGCCCGGGTTATAGCGGCGGCAGAAATCGGCAAGTATTTCCCAGAAAGCAAGTTAATTTCCAATTCCCATTCGCGTGATTCAGAAAAACCAACCCACGCGGCGGTGATTGCCGAAGAATTGCAAAGTGCCGGTATTCCAGCCGAAAGGATTGTCCAAGAAGAGGAATCTATTGACACCTATTCTGAGATTGCGGAGTTGTTAAAAATGATCGAGGCTAATAAGTGGAAAAATATCTCAGTAGTTACCAGTGATTACCATATTCCCCGGGCAGAAAAACTTTATGAACATTTGGCGGAAATATCCCAGCAAGACTCGGACATTATTGCCGCCTTGCAATATTGTAAAGACAATGAAATAAAGATTAATTTCATCGCGGCAGAAACCATCCTGCCTTTCCGTTCTAAACGATATGAAAGTATTATCACTCAGGCTAAGGAAACAGAAGAATATAAAAAAAGGGTTGAGTTTGAAGCTGAGGGCGTGGATCGAATTGAGAAAGGCCTTTACCAGGTTGATTTGCATAAGCCCGAAGACAAAGAACCCAGATAAGCCTAGAATGTTTATCCAACTTTATTTTAAAAAAAGGGAGCTGATTGCAGCTCCCTTGCTTTTGGCTAAATTCACAGAACTAGGCTTGCACGATATTTTTCGAGTTGGGCTTGCCAGAGGTTGAAAAGTTTTGGCTGGGCTGGTTCTATAACGAACAGCTCTTCTTCGTCTTTTTGGTTAAAAGGGCTAGGATCAGGCTGGAATATTCTCTGATGAGTATTTAGTCCCCAGAGTGCATCTTTATTACCGGAAAACTCCCTAAAAAGATCTGAGGCTTTCCTGATGCCACCCAAACCAAGTTCAGTCCAAGTAACCACAATTTCCCCATCACTTGCCGCAAGCTCTTTAGCCAGGGCAGGAGCTTCAGCATCATGCTCAGTTAAAATTTTGAACATGCGAAAGATGGTTAGATTATTTGCAGGTGAAAGAAAAGTTCCGTGTGCTTGGGGAGTTAAAATAATTCCTCGTTTCCTGGTGTCGATGCAAAGTTTGACTGAAGGAGAAATTTGCAAATCAAAGACGCCAGCTTTATCCTCGCGGAATTTGAAATTCCAATAATTACTTGATGCACTCCAAGCAGATTTAGGATTTTGGTCAAGCAAGGTAAAAGTCTCATCCCTACAATCTGGTCGTGGTTGCCTTTTAATCCCCCCTGCTTCAATAACAGCGAGTAAAGGATCATCCAGTTCGTATTCTTTCATTGGTAAAGATTGGGTTGGATCAGTACTGAGTTGCAAGCCTTTTAATGTGGCCACTTTTTGGTAAAGAGCTTTAGCCGTGAAGGTTTCTATACCTTCTCTTAAATCGTTTGTACCCATTTAGGATCTCCTTTGTTTTTTTGTTCTTTGGTCTTTGTTAAGAAGACCCTATCAAATACATAAATTAATACAAGACTTGACGGTTTTCAGGGCTTTTGTTAGAATCAATTCACTTGAAATGTTAATTTAAATTTAGTTCCAGATATTCCCGAACTTGTTCCGTTCTGCCGCGTACTGTGACCCAATTAATTGGGCTAAAGTTACGTGGACCCCGTTTTTTTAACGGGGATATATTTATTAATAACCAATGCGTCATACCCAATCACCAGCGCCCAAGCCCGAAGCCCGGGGTGTCAATAAAAAAGGCTTTTTGGAAGTCGAAGGCATAGTTGAAGAATTACTGCCTTCCGCGACTTTTCGGGTCAAATTAAATAATGACCACCTGATCTTAGCCCATTTATCAGGCCGGATGCGGATGCATAAGATCAAGATTTTGCCGGGCGATACGGTGATCCTGGAAATGACGCCTTATGACCTGAATAAGGGCCGGATAACTTTTAGGAAATAATTTTATGAAAGTCAGAGCTTCTGTCAAACCAATTTGCGCCAAGTGCCGGGTCATCAGACGCGGCAAGAAGTTGCTTGTGATTTGTTCAAATCCCAAACATAAGCAAAGACAAGGATAAAAAATATGCCAGCAAGAATTGCGGGAATAATTTTACCCAATAAACCCCTCAAAGTCGCCCTCGGCTATATTTATGGCGTGGGTCCGAGTTTGGCCAAAAAGATTATAGCCAAGGCCGAACTTGACCCGCAAATCCGGACGAATGATTTGACCGAATCAGAGGTAGCCAAGCTTCGGGACATTATTGAAAAGCAATATAAAGTTGAAGGCGATTTAAGGCGGGAAGTTCTGCTGAATATCAAGCGCAAAAAGGAAATTAATTGTTATGAAGGCTTGCGGCATGCCCGGAACCTGCCTGTCCACGGCCAGCGGACCAAGACCAATTCCCGGACGGTCAGGGGCAATACCCGTCGGACCATGGGCAGCGGCCGAAAATCTTCAGCTGAAAAGACCTAAACTTAAATAATTTATGGCAGAAGAAATTAAAAAAGAAATAGCTGAAAAGCCTAAAGAAGATCCTAAGGCGGTTAAGGCGGAAAAAACTGCAGAACCGGCCGCGGTTTCAGCTCCCAAACGCAAGCGCAAAAAAGCCAAGAAATTCATCCAGCATGGCATTGCGCATGTTCAGGCTACTTATAACAACACCATTGTCAGCATTTCGGATTTAAACGGCAATGTGGCGGGCTGGTCTTCAGCCGGGGCTGTGGGCTTTAAAGGCCCGAAAAAAGGCACACCCTATGCCGCAGGCATTGTGGTCAAGACTTTGCTGGAAAAAATCAAGGACGTGGGCTTGCGCCAAGTTGACGTCAGGGTCAAAGGCATTGGCAGCGGCCGGGAAGCCGCCATCCGGGCTTTGGCAGGGGCAGGCATAACTATCGTCACCATCAAGGATTTGACTCCCATTCCGCATAATGGCGTGAGACCGCCAAAAGTAAGAAGAGTTTAATATGGCCAGGAACTTAACAGCAAAACACACCCGCTGCCGCCGTTATGGCGTAAAATTGTGCGACTCGGCCAAGTGCCCAGTCGTGCGCCGGCCATATCCGCCGGGCCAGCACGGGCCCAAAGGCACTTCCAGGTTGTCTGAATATGGTTTGCAGTTGGCCGAAAAGCAAAAAGCCAAAGCCATTTACGGTTTGCTGGAAAGGCAGTTCAGGAATTATTTCATCAAAGCCAAAAGCAAAAAAGGGGACACAGGCTTGTTGTTGCTGCAGCTTTTGGAAAAACGTCTGGATAACGTGGTCTACCGTTTAGGTTTGGCCATGACCCACAGCCAGGCTAGGCAATTTGTCGGCCATGGTTTTGTCTTGGTCAATGGCAAGAAAGTCAATATCCCGTCTTATAGCGTCAAGATCAATGATGAAATCAGCATAATTAAAAAACCCAAAATCCGGACTCAGGTTACGGAAAAAGTCAAAACCCGCAGGGAAAAACCGCCAGCCTGGTTGAATATTGAACCGGAAAACCTTTCGGGTAAAATTCTGCGTTTGCCAGAGGCAGAAGATGTCCAACAGCCCTTAAATTTACAATTAATTGTCGAATATTATTCTCGCTAATATTATCTTATAAACCTATGGAACGCATCCAATTACCTTCAAAAATCAGTGTGATAGACCAAGGCGAATACCAATCAGATTTCGTCATTGAGCCTTGTTATCCGGGCTATGGCACCACTTTAGGCAATGCCTTAAGGCGGGTTTTGCTTTCTTCTTTGCCCGGCGCGGCAGTCACCGCTGTCAAGATTACCGGAGCGACCCATGAATTTTCAACCTTGCCGCATGTCAAGGAAGATATGGTGGATTTGATCTTGAATATCAAAGGCATCCGTTTGCAGATGTTTGAAGGCGAAAACGCCATCATTTCCGTCAAAGCCAAAGGCGAAAAAGTCTTGACGGTGGGCGATTTGAAATGTCCGGCAAATGTGGAAGCCAAGAACCCTGACCATATCATTGCGCATCTGACTGATAAGTCAGCCGAACTGGAAATGGAATTGACTGTCGGGGTGGGCCGCGGCTATATCCCGGTGGAAATACGGGAAAAAGAAAAACTGGATTTGGGTACCATTGCTATTGATGCCATTTATACCCCAGTCAGGAACGTGAATTTCCACGTGGAGAATGTCCGGGTTGGCCAAATGACCAATTATGACAAGGTGACAATTTCGGTAAAAACTGACGGGACGGTCAGCCCAACCCAGGCTTTCCTGGATTCTGCCAAGATTTTAGAGGAGCATTTCCAGCACTTGATCGCTTCCTTGCCCATGCCAGAGGAAATTACGAAAGCGGTGATTTTGGCTGAAGCCAAGCCCAAAAAGAGAGCTAAGAAAGAAAAGGAAAAATAATTTTAACCTATGCGCCACCGCAAAACCCGACCAACTTTAGACCGGAAAGCCGCTTCCCGAAACGCTTTATTAAAAGGTTTAGCCAATTCCTTTGTTTTGCATGGCCAAATCAAGAGCAGCGTGGCCAAGATCCGGGCAGTCAAGCCGATTATTGAAAAAGCCATTACCACGGCCAAGACCAATGATTTGGCCAGCCGCCGGAAATTGGGCAAATATTTTTCCGAAACTGCCGTCAATAAGCTTTTGAAAGACCTGGGGCCGAAATACAAGGACCGCCAAGGCGGTTATACCCGGAAGATCTTAGGCGGACGGAATTTGGGCGATAATTCCCAGCAAGCTTATTTAGAATTAGTTTAGTATGCGAAAACCCTTAGTCTCCAATAATCAAGTGGTCATTGACGCTTCCGGCAAGATTTTAGGCCGTTTGGCCTCTCAGGTTGCCGTGGTTTTGCGCGGCAAGAATTTGCCCAGCTTTAGGCCAGATGTCATTTCCGGACCCAAGGTCCTGGTCAAGAATTTTTCTAAAATGCTGGTTACAGGGGATAAGTATAAACAGAAAATGTACGCGCATTTTTCCGGCTATGCCGGGGGTTTGCGCCAAACCAGCCTGGGCGAAAAAATGAAAAAAGACCCGAAAGCAGTTTTGATGCTGGCCGTCAAAAGGATGCTGCCGGATAACCGGACCCGGAATAAAATTTTAAAACGCTTAACCATTCAACTCTAATTTCATGCCTACCAAAAACCCGAAAATTTTAAAAAAGAAAGTTGCCAAGCCGGCGCCGAAAAAAGCTGGGATCAAGAAAATTTCTGTTAAAAAGCCCAAAGTTGAAACTTTAAAAGTCCAGGTTGATTTGCCTAATTTTGAACAAAAAATCCAGGCCTTGCCGCCTCGGGAGAAATATTTGTTTGCCGTAGGCAAAAGGAAAAGGGCCATTGTCCGAGTCCGGTATTATGATTTGGGTACGGGTGAGATAATTGTCAATGACATGACTTTGGAAAAATATTTTGGTTTCCAGCCCTGGATTGACTTGGCGCGGGAGCCTCTGAACCTGACGGGCTGGCAAAAAGGCCGCTGGTCAATCAAGGCCCAAGGCGGGGGCAAGGCTGGCCAAGCTTTTGCCGTGGGCCATGGCATGTCAAAAATGCTGCTCCAGATCGACCCGACTTTAAGGCCGACTTTGAAAAGTGCAGGCTTGCTGACCCGGGATGCTAGGATTAAGGAAAGGAAAAAGTACGGCTTGAAGCGCGCCCGCCGGGCGCCCCAATGGCAGAAGCGGTAGGGGATGTTTAATTTTCTACGGTTTTAAAAAAGCCGTAATTAACCCCAAAGCTATGTCAAACCCCAAAGCAGCCGAAATAAGCGAAGGCCAAAGCAAGATTTTTAGGAACACCTCCTACCTGACTGGGGCGTTTGTTTTGCAGAAGATAATTTCTTTTGTTTATTACACGGTGGTCGTCGACCATATCGGGGTTTCCAAGACCGGGGCCTATGATCCCATCAAGTCCCTGATCCCCATTGCTTTAATCCTCATTGATTTTTCCCTGTCTGCGGTCATTACCCGGGAAATTGCCAGAAATCCCGGCAGCACTAAAACTTACCTGGGAAATGTTTTGGGCATAAAATTGATATTCAGCCTGGTTGTCTTGGCGGCTTTTGGCTTGGTCACGAATTTCGGCAGTTTTTCCCAAGAAGTCCAGTCCTCTTTGTACCTGGTCGCTTTGATCGTCGCCTTTGACACTTTCACCCTGACTTTTTTTGCGATTTTGCGGGGTTTGCAGAACATGAAGTACGAAGCCCTGGGCATGATCGTCAACCAGCTGATTGCCGTGGGCATGGGTTATGCGGCCTTGCGCATGGGTTTTGGCATGCGGGGCGTGTTCTTTGCCACAGTCATTGCCAGCGTCGTGAATTTTTTCTGGTCAATGCTGGCTGTCCGGCGTTATGCCAAGATCTGGCCCAAGATCATGTGGGACAAGAATTTAATCATTTTACTTTTAAAACTGGCCCTGCCCTTTGCCGTAGCTGCCATGCTGACCAAGGTTTACACCTATACTGACCGCTATTTATTGCTGGCTTTCAAAGGCTCTACTTCCGTGGCTTATTACGCCATCGCCCATAAACTGACTTTTGCCCTGGAATTCCTGCCTTCGGCCTTTGCAGCCAGCCTTTTTCCGGCCATGAGCGCCTATTTCATCACTTCCAAATACAAATTGGAGCTGACTTTTGAAAAAGCCGTTTTTTACATGATGATCATTTCCATCCCGATTTCCATCATGATCATGGTTTTGGCAAATGGCATCATTGACCTGGCTTTCCCCAGGTTTCATTCAGCCGTCCACCCTTTGCAAGTCTTGATTTTGAGCTTACCCGTCATTTTCATGAATTTCCCGGTCGGCACTCTTTTGAATGCCGTGAACAAGACTAAGCTGACCACATTGAACATGGCTATCACGGTCTTGGTCAACCTTTCCATCAACGCACTCTTGATCAAGAGATTTTCTTACATGGGTTCAGCCTTTGCCACCCTGGTCAGCGGCATTACGCTTTTCGGCCTGGGTCTTTATTGGGTCAATAAGCAGATCAAGGTGCCGTTCAAGAGCTTGTTCAAAAAATTAATCAGGGCTTATATTCCTGCCATTATTGCGGGCCTGGCAGTCTGCCCTTTGCGCGGCGAGTTCAGCTTCAAAATTTTAGGCCGGGAAGCCAGCGTGGTAGCCTTAATCATCCTCTATTTCATCATTTATTTTGCCCTGCTCTTCCTGTTCCGCGGCATCATAAAATCAGAGATTGTTGATTTCAAGAATTCCTTCATCCACAAAAAGAGCGCATGAAAATCCTGCTTATTACCACGACTTTCTTGCCCCGCTTTGGCGGCGTAGAAAACTTTTTGGCAAATCTTTTTTCGAACCATAGTCATTTAGATATTGAAGTTTTGTGCGAACCCACTGAATCAGTTGCCCATGGCTGGAAAATAATCCGTCTGCCGCTTTTAACCCATAAATTTTTGCGGCCGCGCTGGTTAGCCACCCTCTGGCAAATACCCAAGCTGGTCAAAAGCAACAAGTACGATTTGATTATCCTCGGCCATTACGCGCCGTACTTGGTATCAGCCTTGCGAGCCCGTAAAAAATTCGGGACGCCTGTCATGGTCATTACCCATGGCATGGATGTTTTGAGTTATGACCAGGCTGGGGGATTGCGTAGGCGTATGTTGAGGAAAAATTTGCCCCAGGCAGACTTAGCCATTGCCAATAGCCAATACACCAATAACCATTTGAAAAGATTGGGCGTAGCAGAGAGTAGGCGAGCAGTTCTGACCCCAGGTGCGGAAATCCCAAAATTAGGCTTGCCAAAATTTGATGCCAAGAAAGTTTTTGGTTTGCCGCCAGATTCCTTGACTTTATTGACAGTCGGCAGGCTGGTCAAGCGTAAAGGCCATGAAATTGCCATTGATGCTTTTGTTGCTTTAGCCAAAAAATACCCAAACTTGAATTATTTAATTGTCGGCCATGGCCCGGAAAACGCCAATATCCAAAAACACATTGAACAGCACCATCAAGCTAACCGGATTTTATTGGTCAAAGATTTGGAAGACATTAACTTGGCTTACGCCGCCAGCGATTTGTTCATTTTTCCCAGCGTGGAATTGAAAAACGGGGATGTGGAAGGCTTTGGTTTGGTCAGCGTAGAAGCCCAAATGCACGGTTTGTCTGTTATTGGCAGTAACAGCGGCGGTATTCCCGAAACCATTGAGAAAGGCCTGACTGGGGAGATTGTGGAGCCAGGCAAGGCCGATGAATTAGCCAAAGCCATTGAACCCTTCCTAAGCCGGCCAGAGCAATTACAACGTTATTCCGAACGCGCCCAAAAATTCGCCCAAGAACATTTTAACTGGGAAGACAGGCGGAAAAAGATTGTGGAATTACTTCACTTGATTACTGAAGTGCCAAAAATAAAAATTAGTGTAGTCATCCCGGCTTTTAATGCCGAGCTTACATTAGCCAAGACCATTACTGATTTGCAAAATCAAACCTTGAAACCCGCAGAAATAATCGTGGTTGATGACGGGTCAAAAGACCGGACTTCAGAAATTGCCAAACAATTTAAGGTTGAATTAGTAAAACAGGAGAACCGTGGCGCCCCAGCCGCCCGTAATGCAGGTTTTGCCAAAACCACAGGCCAATTTATTTTATTTTGTGATGCAGATATTGAATTGCACCCCCAAATGCTGGAACGCATGGCCAGAGCTTTAATCCTGCACCCCGAAGCCGGTTATGCCTATTCAGACTTCAAATTCGGCTGGCACACTTTTGATTTGTTTGACTTTGACGCGGAAAGATTAAAAAAAGAAAACTATATTTCCACCATGTCATTATTAAGGCGGGAAAATTGTATTGGTTTTGATGAGAGTTTAAAGCGATATCAAGACTGGGATTTATGGAAAAGACTATTACCCAAAGGAGTATATGGAATTTGGGTGCCGGGAAGGATGTTTTCAGGTACCCATGGTAGCGGCATAAGCAAAGATTCAATGGGGGACATTACCAAGCAAGTCAGGCGGAAATTCTTTAAATCATAGATTTTACCTTCTCTGGCGGTATAAGGTATTGACAGGTTTTTTAGAGTGTAGTACTATGAAAATAGTCACTTCACTTTTTGTATAATATGGTAAAGAAACTGAATCGTATAAAAATCGAAGAAAAGCTGAAAGCTGAAGGTTTTGAGGTATTTACTCAACGTGAATTCCAGGGGCTTTTTAGTGTTTCTTCAAACACTGCCGGTGTCTACATTTCGAAAAATGTGCACAGTGGCTTATTCGTAAAGCTCCGAAACGGTTTTTACTTGGTTAAGGATAGTCTGCCCGACCGCCCCTTCATTGCAGGCAAACTCTACCAGCCGTCGTACATCTCACTCGAAACCGCGCTTTCTCACTACCACATCATTCCGGAAGTCGTGTATGCAACCACCTCCATTACCACGAAAGCCGCCCGAGAATTTACTACACCGATTGGTATTTTTATCTACCAGCAAATCAAGGTGCCAGCATTCACTGGTTACCAACTGGGTGTTGTTGATCGCCACAAGGCTCTCATCGCTGAACCAGAAAAAGCTTTGGCAGATTACCTCTACTTCGTCGATCTCAAGCAGCGCGTGTTGAACGACCGTTTGCGGTTGAAAGGGCTAAAGCAAACGAAACTTCTTGCGTATGCCAAGCTCTTCCAGCGACCTAGCCTTTTAAAGCTCATTCGTCACGTATATGTTGAATCTCGCAAACCTACAAGAATTTACTAAGCGTTCACAAACTAATTCCGAAAACGTCATTCGGGAGTACTGCCAGCATGTTTTTTTGTCCGTACTTTATCGTCAACCTGGCGCAGAAAATTTACTCTTTAAAGGTGGTACGGCTTTGCGGATTGTTTTTCATAGCCCTCGTTTTTCTGAAGATTTAGATTTTACGGGTTCTCGGATTACTCAGCGTGAAGTCGAGGAGCTTTTTACGGAAACCCTGACGAATATTGAAAAAAACGGTTTTAGCGTGGAACTTGAAGAGGCAAAGAATACCAGTGGCGGTTATCTTGGGGAGGCGATTTTTCGTGTATATGACCAAAAAATTATTATTCGGATTGAAGTTTCTTTACGTGCTGGGAAGCCAATTAGCGGGATCCGAAAACTCATTGAGAACGATTACATTCCCGAATACAGCCTAGTGCACTTGGCCAAAGAGGCGATTGTGCAAGGCAAATTGGAAGCATTGCTGGCTCGCCATAAGCCCAGAGATTTTTATGATTACTTTTTTCTGCTTTCCGACAATTACCCATTAGTCAGGGAGGCCAAACACGTTGCTGAAGTGCGCAAACTCCTGCAGGAAAGCAAACTTGATTTTCGCCGCGAACTCCGCCAGTTTTTGCCCGCCAGCCACGCCATGCATTTACGGGACTTTAGAAAAGTGTTGGAACAGAAGCTTGATAGTATTAGCTAATATGCTCAATTTTTTGCCTTGGTATTTTCGCCTGCTTTTCCGCTTATTTCCGCGCATAACGGCTAATTTTCTTGGTCGCAAGATGTCTGGTGGAATTGATTTTGCAACTCTCCAAAAAATTTTGGAGAAAACGAAATGCGTTGATTTAATCCCGTTGAATACCGAAAATGACCTTGGTTTCCAGATCATATTAGACAGTAAAGTCGCTTTGTTCTTTAGCCAAGATAGCGATCATTTCGCTTATGATGGCTATGAAGTAGGCGAGTATGACAAGGGCGAGGTAACGGTTTTGGATCATTGGCAAAAGGAAGAATAAAAAGTTTTAATTTAATGCAGAGATCATTAATTTGCTAGTAATTTGCATTTTCATCCTTAAAGTGCAAGCATAAATCCATAAACCGCTCATTTAACCAAGGGATATGCCATGAGGAAGAAATTCAAGTTTTTTTGGGTGTTCTCAAATGTAATAATGTGGCTGGCCATCCTTATTGGTTGTGACGCAATGTTGACAGAAGGGTCAATACCGCTTATTTTAGCCTGCCTAGTGGTCATTGTTGCTTGCTATTTTGCCAGCCCAATCTTCAAAAAAGCGTACCTTGGCAGATTTGCCAATAGTCATGACCCAATCCAAAGGAAGTCTACTTAAGGCTTCCTTTTAAATTAATATTAAAAAAATCCCGGCAGGCAAAATGCCTACCGGGTGTTTTCATGTGCATAAGGCCAGCCAGACCCTAGAGGAGGGAATTCGCCCCTGGACATCTTTGCTGATGCCATTCCCATTAGAACTTCAAGGATTCTTGAAGCAAAAAGGAGGTTGAATGTTTCGAGCAACATCCAAATGGTGGCCTGTTTCGGCGAGGCCCCTGCGGCCGTAACCGCAGGGCTTTGCTGGCGCTGAACCAGATTGATTGACTTGACCCTCTATATTAGCACTTCTTATACACATGGAATGAGCAGGTTTTCATATTAACAAAAAACGGTTTAGATTGGAAGTTTTTTTAGATCCCAAACCGGTTATTTTGGTATACTTAAAGCATGAATGAAAACTTTGATTCTTCGCCTGAAACTGCGCCAAAACCAAGCAAGGCGAGTTATTTGGAAAGATATACCCAGCCCGACTCCGTTGAAATGACTTTCCATGACCTGAAAATCTTGCACCCTGAGGATTTTACTCCGCCGGAAGATTATTTGGAATATGCGGAACAGATGCAGAAAAAAGTGCAGGATTTTTTTGGAACCAAGCCAAAACGGCCATTCTTGCTTTCCTTTGTTTACAAAGGTGAAGATTGGAAACAGCGGAAGGCCTATCGCGCCGGGCCATTAAAGCAAAAGCTTGGAAAAGACATTATCGTGCTCGGGGTGGACAAAGAACATCCTGAGCTTCCGCCATACGCAAAGGATTCTTTCGCGCATGAATACACGCATGTGGTGTTTGACGAGTGGATTCATGGCGACAAAAAAGGTTTGGTGAACAGGTATATCAGCGAAGGCATAGCCGAATATGTCAGCAAGCATGTTTTTGGCGAAGAAATTTCCGGCAGACAAGAGGACTTTATCCAACGCGCAAATAATTATTTATCCAAGCATAAGGATTTCCAGCCTGAACAGTTTTTGCGCCCAGACAAAATTAACTCAAAGCTTCTGGACACGGGTGATTCAAAAGAGGATTCCATGCTTGAAGAGGTACCTTACAACTTGGGACCGTATATTGTCCAAAAATTATTCGAGCGGCTGGATAAAAATCAATTGAAAGGTTTTTTCCAAGAAGCTGTCCTTACGGATGAAGAGGTGCCAAAAGAGGAATTAACTCAGACAGTCCGCGCCAAATCCGCCGAAGCATTCAGGAAGTATTTAAAAATGAACCCTGAAGAAGTTTACAAATGGCTTTCTGATGGGTTAAAAAGTTCCGAGTAGTTCATAAGCTTGGAAGTTGACCCCGTTAGAAATTTTATTTCTAACGGGGTTGATATTTAAGCGAAAAAATGGGAAAAGTTAAAAAGCCAGACCTATTAGGAATGGGGTATTTGACATTCCCAAATATCAGCACTAAGATGACACGAAGATTAAATGTTTTTCAAAAAGGAGGCAGTTCATGTCCTTTACTCAAATATCAAGTTGGGGGGATATCGGCGACAAGCTGTCGTCGCAGGGCCTGCGGGTTTACGGAGACAATATTCCCGTTTTGATCGCCGATGCTGGTGCTGTCAAAGGTTATCGGATCTTACGCAGGATTGTCGCTACTGGCGTCCGTGTTTCTGTCACTGGCAATTACCTGGGTGCTGCGGAGAAGGAAGCTGAGTACCTGGCCGCTCTCTGGTTTGCCAATCAGGCAATTTCCCTCGGCGGGAATGCGGTCATCAATTTCCGCCGGTCCAGATACCGGCCGTCTGAGTACTTTGACCGGGAAGACCGCACCACTGATTATGACTGCGATTGTACCTTTACCGGGAAAATCGTAGAAGTTCAAACCCAGCTCAAGCTGGCCGTCAATTAAATAATTTTTATACCCTGGTATATCACTGGGGTATTTTTATTTGCTTTTTTAGCGAAAAACAGGGAAAATGGGGGTATGAATGACAAAATTTTTGTATTGGAATTAGCCAAGCAAGCCGGAGTAATAATGCGCCGGCATTTTTCTAATGAAGTTCAAAAAGAATGGAAATCAGATAAGACGCCCGTCACGATTGCTGACAAAGAAATAAATGATTTAGTTGCCACTGCGGTCGCTAAAGATTATCCAAGCCATGGTTTGCTTACCGAAGAAGGTGGGAGCAACCACGAAGATCGAAAATATCTTTGGGTGTGCGATCCGATAGACGGGACACTTCCATACGCGCATGGTATCCCAACCTCAGCCTTTTCTCTGGCCTTGGTAAAAAATGGCGAACCTGTTTTAGGCGTAATATGTGACCCGTTAATGGACCGGGTGTATTTTGCCGAGAAAGGCAAAGGCGCAACTCTGAACGGCAAGTCAATTTCCGTGATACAGGAAACAGATTTGGCCAATAAGGTCGTCGGCACGGCTTTGGTTAGGTTGGCCTATAGTCCTATCGATCTGCTTAAATTATATAAACAGCTTTGGGATGCGGGCTTAAAACCAATAAACGCGATTGTAACAACATACATGGGCATGTTAGTGGCAGGCGGACAGCTGATCGCCAATATTTTTCCCGGAAACAAACCCTGGGATACTGCCGCCCAAAAAATCATAATTGAAGAAGCTGGCGGAAAAGTCACTGACCTCAAAGGCAACGAACAGCGCTATGATAGGCTGAACGGCGGTATACTTGCGACCAATGGCTTGGTCCATGATCGCTTTTTAGAGATCTTGAATAGGTGTTATAAAAGTTGATTTTTCCCTTTAAAAATGGGATGATGAGGGTATGCCAGTAAACAAACCCAAAGAATATTTTAGTGGTTCAAAAAATAGGTTTTGAGTTTTTTATGAATTTATTTTTTAAAACAAAACTAGCTGATAAATATTCAAACGCATCTCAAAAAATTAGAGTTTTAACTGAGCATTGGGTTGATGAGTCGGTATTTTGTCCAAATTGTGGTCATGTAGATATAGATAAATACGAAAACAACAAACCTGTTGCAGATTTTCATTGCACAAATTGCGGTGAGGATTATGAGCTAAAAAGCAAAAAGAATCAAATCGGTACAAAGGTTGTCGACGGCGCTTATCATACCATGCTTGAACGGTTAACAAGCACTAACAATCCAAATTTTTTTCTACTGCGCTACAATTTATCAAATTTTGAAGTTACGAACTTTTTTGTCATCCCGAAACATTTTTTTGTACCCAAGATAATTGAAAAACGTAATCCACTTGCTTCAACAGCTCGTCGAGCGGGATGGATAGGGTGTAACATTTTACTGAACAGTATACCGCAAACAGGTAAGATATATTATGTTCGTGATAAACAAATTGAACCAAAGGCTAAGGTGTTAAAGGAATGGAAAAAGACTCTATTTTTACGTGAAGAAAAGGAAGTTGTGGAAAAAGGTTGGTTGCTGGATATAATGCGTTGCATTGAGAAACTCAGCAAACGTGAATTTATACTTGATGATGTGTACGCCTTTGAAAAGAAATTAAGTCAGCTACATCCAGAAAATAGTCACATTAAAGACAAAATACGCCAGCAATTACAAATTTTACGGGATAAAGGGTATTTGGACTTTATCTCGCGCGGTTATTATCGTGTAACTTAAAATATGTATATAAGACTTTCAGCACAATTCGCGAAAATAATTTTACATTTTAATCCCTTTGCAAATCTAAAGGTTATGTGTCGTGGATATAGTGAAGATTTGAAGAATTTTAGCGAGCTTGTATGGGAAGATGATAAATATTTAGATTTTAATGATAAAGAAACATACCCGGAATTTCAGCTATGGTACATTTAATTAAACCGCATCATAATACATTATCCATAAAAGGTGCATAAACAATATAGATTTAATGAGATTTTACAAAATAATTTGACTTTGTTACAATATATATGTAAAGTTGTCTGCCAAACGTTTTTAAACATATTTGAATATACAATACAAGTAAAAAATGGAAGTGACAAAAAAAGATTCATTTTTCAAAGTATATGCGAACCTACCTATTGGACTTAGGGATGAGGTAATTCTAGTAATTCCAAATATTGGTCCAATCACCTGGAATGCTGCTTACAATGAAATTTCAAATGATACAGAACTTGGGAAAACTTTACTATTAAGACTGCAAGAATTAAAATTTATTTAAACATGTCAGATACAATATCGGATACAAAACAAGAAGAGCAAAATATTGTGATTGAACGCCTAAAAACATTGCCAGAAAATGTTCAAATTTCAGTTGGTAGCGAGGGTGATTTTAAAAGAGATGAATTAATACAACGTATTGAGAGGCAAGATCCCGTAGGAATGAAAGTAGTTAAAGCTCAAATATCATTTTTACAAAATTTGAAGCACGGTAAATTTTATGAACAAATCTATTCTGCTGACACGTCCGACTCATGATCGGACTGTTATTTATATTTCAAGGTGGGCAGAAAAAGTAATAAATTTTGCAAAAGAAAAAGGCGATAAAATTCTAGATTTATTTGGCGAAAAGGCTAATAAGCAGCAATTTGAAAGCATGCTAAAAAAGCAATGCCCAAGTTATTGTTATTTAAATGGTCATGGTGATAGCAAGTGCATAACCGGTCAATATAATATACCACTTGTAACGATTAATAATAATCATGATATATTAACATCAAAAGTGGTTTACGGACTATCATGTAGTGCTGCAAAGGAGTTAGGGCCAGCTTGTGTTAAATCCGGGACAAAGGCATTTATTGGTTATAATGATGATTACATTTTTACTTTTGATGATAATAGTAGAACTCGTCCACTAGATGACAAGTTAGCCAAATTATTTTTAGAACCTAGTAATTTAATTAGCACATCCTTAATTAAAGGTCATACAGTATCTGAATCAATTATTGCTAGTAAAAACGCATTGGCACGTAATATTAGTAAAGCCCTTACCAGTGAAGCAAAAGCTGAAGAACGCGCTGCGGCTCCATTTTTAATATGGGATTTAGAAAATTTAACTTTTTATGGTGAACCTGGAGCAAAAATATAATCAGTATAAATCTTAATTGGATGACTAAATTTTAGACAGGAATTTAGTTAGAAGAAATTTAAATCATCTTATGCCTGCAGACCCAAGATTAGTTACAATAAAAAGCTATGTCAAAAAAAGAAATTACTGAGAATGGCCAATTATATGGATAAACCATTAATTAAGTTTATTAAAATAATAAAAAGCGGTTCACGAGCAGAAGTAAAAGAAGCCCAGAAACAGATTGAAAAGTTTTGGTATAAGATCCGCTTTCCGCGGCGTGAAAAAGATAAGAAAACTTATGAAGTATTTGTCTATGAAATAAGAAATTTGGGCAAAATTGAGAATTTGGATAACAAGGCATATCTTATCAACACTCTCAAATGGCCGTTTTTAGCGATCGGGGAGGAGCATTTTGAAGAATGGTCGGAATTTATTCTTAAATATATCCAGAATCCATCCGGAAAAATCAGGCAGGCTATTATACACGCTACTGATTATTTAATTATGGGTACTATGATGGATTTAAATTTTGATTTCAAAAATAACAACAAAATAAGCCAGTCGGACAAAGATAGAATTGGAAAAAATCGGGATAGATTTGGAGACTTTGTTCACAGAACCGAGCTACTCTTGGAAAAATACGATAAACCGGAATTTCACCGGTATAAATATATTGAAAAAATGCCCTCGAGTGTTTATAAAAGCTTACAAAAGTTGTTGGTCGAAGTCCTTTTGCGTAGTGAGTATTATGAAAACATTTATCAGGATTGGCTGAAAGAAACCCACTATCAAAACCAAGATTTAGTCAAAGAATATATTATCAGGATGAAAGTTATTAACGACTACCTGGCTTTTCATGACCAGATTGATATGCATGAAATTGAAAATAATAAAAATAAATTTATCTCCGAGCGAGCCAAGCTTTTTAACAAGAAATATCCACTGACTGCCAAAAAAAGATTAATTTTCATTTTAGCTCATATTGGATCCCTGGAGTGCTATCAATCGCTGACAAAGTACCTTGAGCGGCCTGATGATGAATTAGTATTTTGGGCGGAAATTGCCTTGGATGAATGTAAAACTTTTTTAAAAAGTTATATTTTGGGAAAGGACAGTGAATCAGTAATGGTCGGCGCTGGCAAAAAAGGTAATAAGCTCCGTTTTTATTTTATTTTGAATCATTACCAAAAGAAGAATTTTTTCGAAAGCCAGAAGCAAATAATTATTAAGTTCATTAATCGGATGGCCGCATCAACCAGTTTTTTAATAGAAAAAATTGAAATAATTGAAAATTTTGTATTGGTTACGGCCTTGCATGGATTGGATCAAGCACCAGCCGAATTAATTGAATCATGCATTGAGGCGTGTAATAAAGGTGAACGCTTCTTATCAGAGAAATATTTTGTTGTAAATACCCATAAACCAACTGAAAATGAAATTAAAGATTATTTGAATTAAATAAATTATATTCGTTTCAAACTGCGATTTTTCAGGTATAAATTTTAGATAATAATTTATTATACCCGCAGATCCACAATTAGTTGAAGGAGCAGGGAAATTGGTTTGGGGCGTTGCACGTGTTTTGATCCCAGCCTTATTGATAATTGGGGTTATTGAAGTTGTTATAATCTTGATTCGTAAGAAACTTAGAAATATTAGCAATAAACTAAGATTAAGCAATACTGAAAATTGTCCCCGATGTGGAGGTAAATTAGTGGAAAATAATAGCAAATTTGGGCCTTTCTTAGGTTGCTCAAATTATCCAAAGTGTAATTTTACTAAAGAATTAAAATAACTTTTATGAAAACAATGCTCGTTGATGCCGTAGACACTTTTATTATAGAGGGTGAAGGTATATTCACGGAGATGCAAAAATTATTAGATGAGTACCCAAATCCAAAAATCATTTTAACCAATGCCAATGACGAGCAAATGCTGAAATTTGGTTTGGATAAAATGCCTTACCCGGTTTTTACCCTTAAGCACCAACCCGACAAGGTTGATCCAGAGTATTTTAAGAAAATGCTAGAGAACTTTCATTTTACGCCAGAAGATGTGATTTATTTTGAGCATAATGCGAAGGCAGTAGAAAGTGCTCGTTCTATTGGAATTGATTCATACCACTACGATATGGGCAAGAAAGACCTTATTGCACTGAAAAGGTTTTTGGAAAGCTATTTATAATCGTGTAATTTTACTAAGGATGTAGACAAGGTGGGTAGGAGTTTAGGATCTGGAGCCGGAGAGCAAAAAACCTGCTTTTTCGTATTAAAATGATACGGTTTACTTATCAAATTGATATGATAAGTTGAAAACCGTGAAAAGATGGTAAATTATGCGTATTTTCACGTTTATGTTGACAAAACCGTGAAAAGAGATATAATGTTGGTATATGACTAAAATACTTAGTGTTTTCAACAAGCTAAATTCTCTTCGGGAAAGGTACTACAAAGCCTCATCTGGTAAGGAGGATCTTTTGACGTTGATCGCCGAAGCAGAAGTAGCCGAACAGGTTTATAACTCGAATGCCATAGAAAACAGCACGCTCACGCTTGAAGAAACCGAAAAAATACTTCTCCAAATTGAATTGGATAGGTATATTAACGAACGGGAAATTTTTGAAGCCAAGAATCTGGCGCGTGTCGTTACCTATATCCATAAACGGGCGAAAGAGCAAGAGTTAACGCTTGAGGTTATTCTATCGTTGCACAAGATGCTCATTGCGAATATTCGCGATGACGTTGCAGGACGTTTTCGGAAAGACAATGAATTCGTCCGGGTCGGCAGCCACATTGCCCCAAATCCTAAGGAAGTGGTGGAACGCCTTAAAAAAATGTTGGCTGAGTACAATGCCTCCAGTCATGTGAATGTTATCAAGCGTATTGCCAAAATTCACCTAACGTTTGAAAATACCCATCCATTTGTTGACGGCAATGGCCGTATTGGTCGGGTGCTGAATAATTACTTACTCATACGAGAGGGGTTTGTACCAATCAATATTAAGTTTATTGATCGGAAGAAGTATTACGAAGCATTCAAAGAATTTGACGCAAAAGGTTTGACCGATGTTATGGAAGAAATTGTCGGCAAGGCGCTTACAAATAGTTACTACAAGCGGCTTGCATACTTGGAAGGCAAGAAAATTATTACCCTGGTTGAATATGCCAAGCGAAACAAGCTTTCACATCCAAATCTTATTAATAAGGCTACCCGGCAAACCACTGAAGCCTTTTTAGAAAAGGGTATATGGAAGATTGGCGTATAAAATTAGATAAAAAATTTTAATAATTGGCAAATTTTTATGCTGAGGTTTTTAAAAAGATGCCAAAGAAAAAATTTTAAAAACCAGTTATTAAAGTACAATTTTACTAAGGATATTAAATAAAAAAATTAGCCTATGCCTAAAACAAAGCTTGGGAGGGCAGGGGGTAAGGGAATTAGGGTAGGGTAAAATAAGGGAAATAATGTCAATTTAAAACTAATTAAAATCATTTATGGAAATAGATCAAGAGCAGGAAGAACTAAACAAAAATCAAAAAGAAATTACAAAGTACAATGCCTATGCCTGGTTAGGGATTGGATTGGGCGCTTTTTCGGTTATATTTTATTCAACTATCCCAGGCATGGCTTCAGGAATTGCGGCAATTGTTTTTAGTATAATTGCGAATAAAGGCGTTAAGCGTTATAAAATGGAGCAAAAATGGCGCGTTACCGTAGCATTTTTACTGGGTCTGGTTGGATTTTTATATGGGTTGGTGAATTATATTGGCAGCGTGATAAAATAAATGATTTTTAAGATGATGATTGCCGGAGTGATGGGGAGAGCAAGATTGCCGCGTCCCTGCCTACGGCAGGTCCTCGCAATGACAAAGTGAGGGTGGTAATGACGGAGGGGAGTAATGACAAACGTTCAATGTTATGATATAGCTATACATACATTATGTCGGATATTCAATTAATCTCTAAACCTTTAACAAAGACTGAATTGCAAGATATTGCAAATGAGCGTTTTGGCGATATGGTGAAAGGTGTGGTGGATGTTGAAAAGAAAGTAGTTGCTCTTGGCGGTGAGCTGCACTCAGATATTGAGGCATTTCTTCTGGACCACGATTCAGTTCAAACAAATTTGTGGGGCATTAATTTGTACCCGGCAATGGAATTTCCAGAGATGGTGGAATTCGATTCTATGATCAACATTCGGCCCAGTCAAGGTAACAAGTCGCGAGGGGTTGAGGACGTAGAAACACAAAAGCGTATCCTCGAAGTCGTACGAAGTATTATTGTATGATAAGCACAGCCCAGCACGTAGATCTCGCGCGGGATCGGTGGCAGACCATGTCGCTTGCTGAGCAACTTGGAAATGTTGGTAGTGAATATAGCAGGGCTCGGCGATGTAAAAAGAATGGCAACGAGCAATTTTTTGAAAAGGCTTTTGCACGACTCCTTGAGCTTTTAGATTTAACGATTACCGACAACCGTTGGCGCGGCGCACGTCGCCGTGAACTTGCCCGGGTACGCAGTGAAGTGTGTACAGAGTTCATGCAAGCCGATCTTCCGGGAAACGGGTTTAGTAAGTACTTTGATTCAATGGCTATAGCTGCCAGACATTAGTGCAAGGTTCAGGGTGACAAGAGGAAGTGGCAATGACGGAGAGTTGTAGGTTTATATCCCAGACATCATTTAATTTTTGTCTAATTTGACGCTGGGGTATGCAAGTGTTATGTTGGCATTGGTAAGCAGAAATTGATCTTTCACACTCAAACAAAAGAAACAGAGGTGTTTTTTTATGTCAGGAAATGATGGAAAAGACGATGGTGATCTTGGGACAGCGATTGGCATCTTTCTTCTTGGAGCCTTAGGTTACGCTGCCTTGGGTGTACTGAGTGGATTAGCGGACAGAGGTAAACCTCAGAACACCACAACGCCAGAGGTGCCTGAGTATACGCCGTCACCAAGTCCAAGGAGCTCGAGTAGCTATAGTCGTCCCAGCGAAGAATTGTTTGAATGCCCGAATCCAAGTTGCAAACGGATGGTGAAGAAGAGTGAATTGTATTCGCGATCATGCGATTATTGTGATCCAAGCGACCTGATAGAATAATAACAGTTTTCGGGGTGCTTGGTGCAGTTAATTTTGAATGGGTTGTTTTAAACCGCTCAGCTCATTCAAGTGTCCAGCAATGAATTTTTTGCTGGCGCTTTTTTTATACATAAAGAAGCGGCTGGTTTCGGAAACCGACCGCTTTCAGAATAAGTGCTTTTTTGCTCATCTGTCATGGTAGAAAATATGTCTGGATTGGGCGAGCGTTTTCTTCTCGGTCGCCAGCCGAATTTCTTCTTCACTGGGTGGGGGATAATCAGAGACCAGGTAAGGACCATAGCAATCCTCTTCAAGCGGTCCGGCCGACCGTTCCATATACTGGGCAGTATTGAACCCAACCCATTGGTTACGGCCTGGAATCCAGAAGAGATCCGTGCCTTCATATCCAGTTGGGCGTTCGTTTTCCGGCGGCAGCGGTTGCAAGGTCTGTGAAGCATCAAAGAGAACGGTTTCGTCTTTGTCGACATCAGGAACGAAATATGGTTTACCCTCGTGAATGTGAAAGATAACCCTATCAGTCAGCACTTTTACGTTAATTGTCGCACTCATGGCGACCTCCTTTTTTTGGTGTCGGTTTTTAATAATTTAGTTTTATGCCAATTAGGTTGTTATGTCAATAACGATTTTAGATTTTAATAAATCTAAAAAAATAAAAAAGATCCAATGGAATGCATCGGATCTTGGAGTTTTGTTGGCACGAATTTATCAATCGAATTTAAAGTCGTGCCCGTTGAATATTTCGGCTTTTTTAGCCTCAAGGGCTTCAGCCAGGTTTTTCGTCACATCTGCATCAATTAAGTAAACTTCATCGCGAAGATCCACTCTAAGTCCCGTGCGAGATTCCAGCGGCCATATTTCTTTAACCACAGAAATGTATTTTGTTCCATTATCTAGAGAGCAGTCGCACAGCAAAAGTCCAGTTGAATCCGCGGTTAGCATTAATTCGGCCATGGCTGAGTCATCAATCAGCAAAGAATCAGCCGGATTCCACGAGATGTTGAAAGTAGAATACCTACTGCAGGAACATTGGTCGATATCCAACGAAAGAATTACGGGTTGATTCATTGAAGTTGTTTGAAGCGTGGAAAGAGTTGTGACTTTCGTTCGTGAAGGGACTTTGTTCAGGCCTTTTGCCACTGGCTTTTCACCGCCAGGAATCATAAAGAAGGCGGCAATAATGATTACTGCAAGAGTAAACAGAACGTACTTAACTTTTGGAGACATTTTTCCTCCTTATTCTCCGTTTGGTTAGACGTTGACTGGTTTCATTATGAGAACATTACATTTTTTGTTTGATGATCAATCTTAGGCAATATTACATTTTTTGTCAAAATCTGCATCCAATGGTTAGTAACAATTACTATTGTGTTCAAGACAACTTCTTCTCCAAATTCTTAAGCATGTCTTCAACCATGGCAGGCAAATCATATTGCGGTTGCCAGCCCCAATCTTGGCGAGCGGCAGAATCATCAATAGTCTTTGGCCAGGAATCGGCAATGGCTTGGTGGAAATCCGGGTCGTAAGAAATTTTGAAATCAGGGAAATGTTTTAGTAGAATCGAGGCTAATTCTCCTGGCGTAAAACTGAAAGCCGTGACATTATAGCTGGTCCGGATTTTTATTTTTTCCGAGGGGGCTTCCATCAGGTCAATGGTCGCTTTAATGGCATCAGCCATGTACATCATGGGTAAGGCCGTGTCTTTTTTCAGGAAGCAGGAGAATGGCTGTTTCTGCAAAGCGGCATAGAACATGGAAATGGAATATTCAGTCGTGCCGTCCGAAGGCGGGGCTGCATGACTGATCAAGCCCGGATAGCGTAAACTACGGACATCCAGCTTGTAACGGTGGTGGTAATAATTGCAAAGCAGTTCGCCAGCCACCTTAGCCACCCCATAAATCGTGGAAGGTTCCAGGATGGTGGTTTGGGGTGTATTTTCCCTGGGCGTGTTCGGGCCAAAAGCGGCAATGGAACTGGGCCAGAATATTTTTGAGACGTTCAGGTCACGAGCAACGTCCAAAACATTTTTCAAGCCGTCAAAATTCACCTGCCAAGACCGGTCAGGTTCTTTTTCGCTAGCTCCAGAAATCATGCCAGCTAAATGATAGATATCAGTGATGCTATGTTTTTTAATGGCCTGGGATATTGAATCTTTGTCAGTGGTATCTATCCGTTCCGTGGTAATTTTGGAGTATTGGGGAGCAGGCTTCAAGATTCCGGCAATAACATTTTCGGTGCCGAAGTTTTTTTGCAAAGCCGGCACTAAAACCGAACCGACCTGTCCGGCTGAACCAGTAACTAAGATTTTTTTCATACTAAATTTGGATTAATGAATTGTTTACAAATTATATCTGAAATTGTGAGTTTAGGGTAACTGCAGGCGTGTTTTTAAGCTATACTTTTTGTATGCGCATACCCACCCGAAAACCAGGACTATATTCCAATATGCAACGCGATCCGCACCTGACCCAGGCGAAGTTTGAGGAAATGACCAGGCAATTAGCAGGGCTTAAAGCCGTACGGCCAGCCGTCATAGCCGAAGTGAAAAGGTTGGCAGAAATGGGGGACTTTTCGGAAAACGCCGCTTACCAACTTTCCAAAGGCCATTTGCGGGGGATTAACCAGCGCATTTTGGAATTGGAAGACCACTTGAAATTAGCGGAAATAATTCCTATTGATGGCAATTCAAAAACAATCCAACTGGGCAGTACAGTAATCATTGAACAGGCAGGTAAGCGTCAATCCTATCAAATCCTCGGTCCCACAGAAACCAATCCTGGAAAAGGGATTATTTCGCATAAATCTCCTTTAGGTGCGGCTTTAATGGGTAAAAAGGTTGGCGAGATGGCGCATTTAAAAATTGGCGGGAAAGAGGTTGAGGTAAAAATTGTAAAAGTAGGATAAAAATTTGATTCCCGCGTCAGTGCTCATGGGCACTTTCTCGCAATGACGGATGTAAATAAATAAAAAAATCGCCTGCCAAAGGTAGACGATTTTATAAGGTGCTTGGAAGAGTCAAAGCTGAGGCTTTGACGCCGTCCATTAGTTCGGTAATCAGCTCGTGGACAGACATGATCCGGTCAATGCGGTAGACATTGGCTCCGCAGAAGATCAAACCATTATCTATTTCTCCATCGAACGACTGATCGAGTTGCTCCGCGATACAGAATAATGCCTTTTCCTGTTCACACGATCTCAGACAGTGGTAAGGACAGGAAAGTTTTCGTGTTTCGCCCCCTTTTCTTTGGTTCTCCCGCAGTTTCGCGAGTTCCTTGAGGAATTTGTTGTTGAGGACGCGGCCAGGCATGCCGACAGGCGTCCTAATAATCCGTATATCCTCAGGTTTGGCTTGGACATACTCCAGCTTAAATCGTTCGGAAACAGGGCATTCAAATGTAGCAACGAAACGGGTTCCAAGTTGAGCGGCAGAAGCCCCAAGGGAAAGATAATAAGCAATATCTTCTCCAGTGTACACACCGCCAGCGACAATTATGGGTATTTTCCGTCCGTATTCTTGTTCATAGCGATTAATTATTTGGAGAGTTTCCCGGAGAATATTTTCAAGAGAAAACTTTCCAATATTTTCCGGCAGCAATTGTTCGAGCGAAAAGCCAAGATGCCCGCCAGCAAGCGGCCCTTCAATGACCACCGCATCAGGAAGCCGTCCATAACGTTCCAGCCATAGTTTGATGATGAATTCTGCAAGTCTGGCCGAGCTGACAATAGGAACAAGTGCTACAGTCGGATCGTCAACAATCGCTGGAAGGGTCTTCGGAATTCCAGCACCGAAGACGATGATGTTAGCCCCGGCAATTTTAACACCAGTACTATCATTTCCCGGATTGACTGCGGTGCGGATTAGATCATCAGGGTTGGACAATGCGCCCATGATGTTAACCGCGAAAGGTTTGCTGGTAAGCATCCGCAAGCTTTCAATTTCATGCCTCAAGGCTTCGCAGGATGTCCTATTGAAATCCTCAAAGCTCATCCTATGAGTCCGCTTGCCGAGCCCGATCGCAGTCATTGTTCCGCCAGCGCCTTCTTCTGCTACAGGCCCGACTAAGGACGGTCCGGAAATTTTAACGCCCATGCCTCCTTGAACAATAGGCACGGGAAATTCATATTGACCGATTCGAAGCGGTCGATACTCCATACGTACCTCCTGTTCTTTTTTGTTTATTTGTCAATGAACATAACAAAAGCCTTGTTTTGTTTACTAAAAAATTAGCACAGCGCAATATACAGGTGAATTAAAAAAGCTTGGAATTGAACAAATTTAAGTTATAATACTTAATATGCGAAAAGTTATAATTGGCATTGGCATTCCTGGGTCTGGCAAGACAAAGGCTCTCAAAGAGCTGGCCGAAAAGTTCGGTTATGCTTATGTTTGCCCAGATGATATTCGAGCTAAACTTTTGGGTAACACCACAGACCAGTCAAAAGGGGATGAAGTTTGGGACGAAGCTTATAATCGCGTAGCAACTGCCTTGGCAGAAGGCCAAGCCGTAGTTTTTGACGCTACTTTCACCAATGAACCAGCACGCCTGGAATTGATTAATTTTGCCCGGGAGCATGGTGCGGATAAGATTCAGGGTATTAGAATCGATGCGCCATTGGAAGTCGCTAAGGAAAGAAACCAAAGTCGCGACCGAGTTGTGCCAGAGCACGTTTTGGAAAGAATGGACGCTAAACTCCATAAAAACGAACCAAACCTTGGTGAAGGTTTCGATTCAATCTTTACGCTTAACGAGTTTCAACAATTGCAGAGGATTGAAATGGAGGGACAACGCGGAAAGATTGAGCATCGTGTATAAAATCAAAAAGGGATAACTTTAATAGTTATCCCTTTTATAATCAATGAGCCACTTAATCGGTATTACCCAAGTGCCGAGAGTATGTCTTTTTCCAGAAGTTTAAACGGTTCTTTACCGATCGAAAGGCGAACAAGATTGGGCTTCACTCCAGCAGCCAGTCGGATTTTTTCTGGCACACCGAGATGCGTAGATGACGCCGGGACAATTGCATAGGAATGCACACCACCGAGCGAAACGGTATTGCCCAGTATTATCTCCAGTTTGTCAACGAACGCAAAGGCTTGCGTTTCACCACCCTTAATTAAGAATGAAATTATTGAACCAGGGCCTGTGCATTGTGCGGCATAGATTTCTGCTTGTTCACCCGTGAGCAAACCCGGGTAATAAAGGAATTCTACGTTGGCATGCGAAGCGAGCAAGTTGGCAATCTGGATGGCGGATTCGGTTTCCACACTCATGCGATAGTCGACTGTTTGGATAGATTCTTCAAGTTTTGTACAGGCAGCAGGGGTAAAGACCGGGCCAGTGGTGTTTTGGAATAATCGGATCACGCGCATTAGCATTTCTGATTTAGTCAGCACCACGCCACCAAGCAAGGATGAAAATCCACCCAGGAATTTCGTCGCTGAGTAGATAATGATATCCGCTCCGTGTTCAAACGGGTGCTGAAAGAATGGACCCAAAAAGGTATTATCGACAATAATCAATGCTGGTCCGTTGGGTCCTGGATATTTGGCAGCCAAATCGGCAATCTTTCGAATGCTCGAAAGTTTGATAATCGGGTTTGACGGAGTTTCTATGAAGATGATCCGTAAGGTTTGCTGATTTTCGATTATTGCTGCCTCAACCACATTAAGGTTAGTGGTGTCGATGGCCACAGCTTTCACACCGTCACGTGGGCAATACTGCCGGAAGTAATCATCCGTGCACCCGTAAATTGGGTTGGTGTAGAGGATTGTATCACCCTGTTTCGTCAGCGCCTTGATAGTCGTGTAAATTGCCGACATACCAGAGGGGAAGGCGGCTGCATGGGTTGCGCCAGGTTCTAGGGTAACCAATGCCCTATACAGGCTTCGGTGAGAAGGCGTATCAAATCGTCCATAGATGAATGGATTGTGGTCTCCATCGGGTTCAGGCACAAGTCCCAATAACCATTGAAAACGCAACTTAAGGTCAGCTGCGCTATCAGCCTGGAAAGTGGTGGTATTGGTTGTGGGAGTGACTACTGCACCAAAAGGATCTTGTGTATGTTTCAATACATACCTCCGTTTAAAATGTTCGGTTTTTAGTTTTGAGTACATATTTACATACAAAACCTGGGAAAGTCAACTGAAAGTTGGCAGTGGATATTTATTTTTTAAAATGACGAATTGGTAGGGAAGTGGTAAGGTTCAATTATTATGACAAAAGAAACAGAATTAAGTTTTTATGGGCTTGGCATAGCGCCAAAGCTGCTTGAAATACTTGAAAAAAATCGGTTTACTGAACCCACGCCAATCCAGGCTAAAACCATTCCATTAGCCATTGAAGGCAAGGATTTGATTGGCATTGCCCAAACAGGAACGGGAAAAACTCTGGCTTTTGGCATTCCCATGATCCAGAACATTGCCCGTTTAAAAACCCGGGGCTTGATTTTGGTACCCACGCGCGAACTGGCTGCCCAGGTAGAAGAGGTGCTCATGCAATTCGGCAAAAGCTTTGGCTTAAAAACCGCGATTATAGTCGGTGGTGCATCCATGCCCATGCAAATAAAAGCCGTCCAAAGAAACCCCCATATTATTATAGCTACGCCTGGCCGTTTGATTGACCATCTTTCAACCCGCGGAAATATGCTGCAAAAAATTGGCATAGTCGTGCTGGATGAAGCGGATCGGATGCTGGACATGGGTTTTGCTCCCCAGATTGAAAAAATCCTGGTTAAAGTTCCCAAGAAGCGCCAGACTTTGCTTTTTTCCGCCACCATGCCGCAATCCATTGTCTCTATTGCTAGCAAATACATGAGCTTGCCCTTGCGGGTAGAGATTGATCGGCCAGGCACCACAGTCAAGGAAATTGATCAAGAAGTAATATTTCTCACTCTCAACGATAAACGTCCAATGCTTGGTAAACTGCTGGACAGGTTTCCAGGTTCGATTCTAGTTTTTTCCCGGACTAAATGGGGAGCGACCAAACTGGCTTCAGCCATCCGTGATATGGGCCATTCAGCTACGGAAATCCATTCCAATCGTAGCCTGGCCCAACGCAAAGCCGCCATGGACGGCTTTAAAAGAGGCACGCATAGGATTTTGGTGGCCACAGATATAGCGGCACGGGGCATTGATGTCAGTAATATCGAAGTTGTGATTAATTATGATCTGCCCAGCACCCCAGATGATTATGTGCACCGCATTGGCCGGACTGCCCGGGCTGGGAAAAAAGGCAAGGCTATTTCTTTTGCCACGCCGGATGAAAGACGGGATATCCAGGCCATTGAACGCATGATCCGTATGCCTTTGGTTGTTGGCAAGGAAAGTTCAATTCCAAAATCCTTGCCAATGCAATCACATCAACCTCGAAAAAGATTTTCCCGCGGTCGGTCATATCCAAGTCGAAGACGAAGATAGGAATTTATTAGAAAAATGGATCAAGCAGATTTTCAAAAAATAATCCACGAAACCATTCAGACAATCCCTAAAAAACTTCAGGATAAAATCCAGAACGTGGTTTTTACGGTTGAACCAGAAGCTAGGCAACCACAAGCTAATGAAATTAAAATCAGCCAAGGCAGTTTATTGCTGGGTTTGTACCAAGGCATACCTTTGACCAAGCGGGGGATTAATTACAGTCTGGTGCCGCCGGACAAAATTACTTTTTTCCAAAAAAATATTGAGTTGGTTTCTAATAATGAACCAGAAAAAATCAGCAAACTTTTAAAAGACGTAGTCTTGCATGAGATTGCCCATTATTTTGGTTTTAGTGAAGCAGAAATCAGGAAGATTGAAAGTGAAAAAGGTCGGATTTGACCCCGCACCACTTTCTAAGTCAATATTAAATATTGTAATCAGAATATTTGTTTCGGCTAAATATTCTATTGGATAATAAATTCTTTTAATAGAAAGTGGTGCGGGGTTGATTTTTAATGAATTTTGGTAAATGATAAGTATATGCCAATCGTCCAAAGCCATTCTTGGGAAAACGTCTACCGTTATGGGCAAATTGAGAATATGCCCTGGTATTCGGCTGGTTTGGATGAGGATGTTACAAATTTCCTGAAAACTTACAAAATCTCTAAAGCCAAAATTCTGGATTTAGGCACGGGCCCCGGTACCCAGGCCGTGGCTTTGGCCAAAATGGGTTTTCAAGTTACGGCCACGGATGTCTCTGAAACCGCCATTGCCAAAGCCTTGTCCTTAGCTCAGAAAGAAGAAGTCTTTTTAGATTTTGTCATTGATAATATTTTGGCCACCCACCTGATTCCGTTTTACGATATTATTATTGATCGCGGAGTTTTTCATTCTTTCAGCTTGGATGAACATGATGATTATTTGGCCAGCATCCAAAGGCTATTGGATGTCGATGGATATTTGTTATTAAAATGCTTCAGCGAAAAACAGGTCGGAGCAGGCGGCCCTTATCGTTATTCAGCCCGACAAATCCAAAGCATCTTTAAAACAGGATTTAAGATCGTTTCTATAACTGATACTGAATTCCGTGGGCCGCATCAACCGTATCCTAAAGCCCTGTTTTGCGTCATCCAAAAAACCTGAAATACCTTTGACATAAAGGCCATTTTTAGGTAATTTCAGGCTATGCCTGAACCAAAAGAACTGGCAGTTATCATTGTCAGTTGGCAAGTTAAAGCCCAATTAAAAAATTGTTTAGACAGTCTAAACGCCTTACCAGAAAATGAGAAGCCTGGTGAGGTTTTTGTAGTCGATAATAATTCTGCTGATGGGAGCGACAGAATGCTGGAAGAAAATTTTAATTGGGTAAAGTTAATTAAAAACCAGAATAATGCTGGTTTTGCCAGGGCGAACAATCAAGCCATTAAGCAAATCCAAAAACCTTATATCTTATTACTAAATCCTGACACATTAATAAAACCCGGAAGCCTAATTGAATTATTAAGAGCGTTTGAGAGACATTCTCAAGCTGGCATAGTCGGTCCAAAATTATTAAATGTTGATAGTACAATCCAAGTCTCGGTCAGGCGCTTTCCAAGCGTTAGCGCTTTGACTGCGGTTCTTCTGGGTTTCCAAACGTGTTTTAGAAATTTTAAACAATTACGGAAATATTTAGCAAATGATTTTGATTATAATAAAGAACAAAAGGTTGATCAGGTCATGGGCGCAGCTTTTTTAATCAGAAAAACCGTATTGGATAAAATTGGCTTATTGGACGAAAAATTTTGGATTTGGTTTGAAGAAGTGGATTTTTGCAAGCGTGCTTCTTTAGCGGGATGGGAAACCTGGTATACGCCTAAAGCCGAAATTATCCATTTAGGCGGCGAAAGTTTCAGCCAAACCCCCTCAGTCAAAAAAAGGAAAATTTGGAATAAAAGCATTTTGCGTTATAGCCATAAGTATTTTAATTTTCTTGCGGCTTTTTGGTTGGGGTTGATTGGTTTTATCAGCTTAATCGGTGTCTGGTTTGCGGCAAATTATAAAAAAACTTATTTTAAGTTATTATTCATTCCCATTTTATTTTCCGTAGTTTTGGGCTTATTCACCTTCAAAGTCGGGTTTTTAAGTGATGATTGGGATTTTTATCATGAAGCCAGAGTCACCCAAACAGATGTTTTACACCCATTAATTACCAACGTTGGCGGAGCATTTTACCGGCCTCTGACCGTATATTCTTACGCTTTTGACTATGCCCTTGCCCCATATAATGAAAATGTGGCCAGGATTCATTTTTTATTTTTGATAATTTTAATCGCCATAGTTTTTTGCTTAATAGTTTGGCGTTTGACTAAAAATTTATGGCTAGCCCAATTTTCTGGTTTATTGTTCGCCATCTCACCCTTGCACTTGGAAGTTAAAGCCTGGTTTTCTGGCCGGCCAGATGTCTTATGCGCACTCTTTATTTTTCTAGCAATCCTTGCGTTAATTTACGCCATCCAAAAACAAAAGCAGATTATTTACTTTTTTATACCGCTGTTTAGCGTCTTAGCTTTTTTATCCAAAGAAACTGGCATATTAGTTTTACCCTCATTGTTCCTAACAGTCTTATTATTTAAAGAAAGGAAAACCCCCAAGCCTTGGGTTTGGATCGGGGTATCAGCGCTCTTCATTGGCTGGTTTTTTTATGTCAGATTTTTAGTCTTAGGCATCCTGGTTGGCGGTTACGGGGATTCGCAGACCGCTTTCGCCCTTAAAGATTTTTTGAATTTTTTCAGGGTGATTGGCATAGGCTGGGCCAATTGGTCCTATTTAAGCCACCTGATTGGCGGCAGCCTAGCTGGGAAAATCAGATACCTAGTCATTATTTTGGAAATTGTATTAACGCTAATTATAATTTGGAAAATAAGGGACAACTTCAAGGCAATTTCAAAAAACTTATTGGTTGCTTTAGGTTTTTCAATTATTTTCATATTATTGGCTATGCCAGTCATGTCTGGAGTCAGCGCTGTCAATTTGACTGGCAGCCGGTATTTATACTTGGCTTCAGCCCCGCTAATAGTTTTTTTACTTTTAATCATCAATAAACATCCCAAAAAGAATTTAGTTGTTTCCCTTCTGATAATTTTTAGTTTAACTGCCTGGTTCATTAATTTACAGCCATGGAAAATTGCCTCAAAACAAGTAAAAAGTTTAGACACGCAAATGCAGCAACTTGTACCTGAACCCCCGGAAAATGCCATGTTCAGGGTCAGGGCATTGCCTGGCCATTATTATGGGGCTTTTCAGTGGTTTGCCAAAAAAAGCTTGCCGGAAACTCTTTACGCCATTTACCGCCGCCCGGATGTTTATGCTTCAACCATTTTAGACCCCTCTCCTTATTGCAGTTTAAAGCCAAAAGCAGAAAGGCTGACTTTTACCTGGCAGGCTGTTTCACAAAGTTTGAAATTTGAAGATAGCCAAATCATTGATAATTCATTAAACCAAAAAAACCCCAAAGTGAATATTTATTTGGAAAACTCAGGCCAGCTGACAAAAGCCAGCTGGACGCCACGGGAAAACATTGTTGGCTACCGGTCTTTAGTCATTAATTATCAAGCCCAAAAGGGCTTAACGGGCATATTAGCAATTGAAAGCCCAAAAGGAGAATTTAACCTGTTCAAAAATCCCTTTTACCATTATCAGGCAGGTGAAAATAGCTTAATTATTAATTTGTGTGACAACTGGACTTGGCTTAATTTAAGGAGTAATTTAGGGGGACTTGAAATTTCCCATCCAGCTGGGGTTAGCATAAAAAGCTTGAAACTTGTTGAACCTTATTAAGCAATGAAATATTCCTCGATTATAAAAATTTTAATAATACTTTTATTGGCTGAACTAGTTTCATTTTTATCATGGCAATTCCCAAGCCTTGGGGTTTTGGCGTGGGTAATCATTGTAGCCCTGGCTTTTGCTTTTAGCTTGGTCAAGCTTGAAATTGGCTTGGGCGTGGTTTTAGCCGAACTTATTCTTGGCGGCAAGGGTTATTTATTCTCTTTGCCTTTTGGCAGGGCAGACCTTTCCATACGCTTAGGGATTTTTTTAACCGTATTTTTAGCATGGTTGATTACAGCCATAAAAACCAGGAAATTTTGGGGCAACCAATATAATTTTCGCTGGTTATGGTTTGGCGTTGGGGGGATTGTGATTTGGGCAGTGATAGTTGGTTTATTAAGGCATAATGGCCTGAAAGCAGTTTTTTTTGATGCTAATGCCTTTTTATTCCTGGCATTAGTCCCGGCTTTTGGCAGGTTAAAAGCTAAAGAGCAATTTTATTATTTATGCAATTTTGTTACCGCAGGCTTGATTGTCTTAGCCATTAAAACCGGTTTAAGCCAAGCCTTATTCAACCATCTGCCTTCAACCTCTTTAACTAATTATTATAAATGGATCAGGGATACTGGGGTCGGGGAAATTACTTATATCATTGGCCACTTATACCGGGTATTTTTCCAAAGCCAGGTTTATGGCTTGTTAGGTTTTTTCCTGGGCATTGGTTTGGCCATAGCCAAACCAAAATACAAATGGCTTTGGACAGTGGTGGCGGGTTTGTCAATTTTTGTAATCATTATCAGCTTGTCCCGCAGTTTTTGGCTAGGCGGGAGCGTGGCCTTGGCTGTCGGCTTGTTTTGCATCTTGCTTTGGTCGACTGCTAGATTAGGTTTTGCCAAAGTAATTTTGCACAGTGCCATTGCTTTTTTAGTCGGTTATTTAATGTTTATGTGGGTTTTAAACTTTCCTTATCTTTGGGGTGGGGGAATTATGGGCGGGTCCTTAATAAAATCCCGGACTGAAATCCAGACTGAGTCTGCCGCATCCAGCCGTAAAGAATTATTGCCCGTAATGAATAAAGCAATCATTAAAAATCCATTCTTAGGCAGTGGTTTAGGCACAGCTTTGACTTATAAGACGAAAGATCCGCGGATTAATGTCGCAAAAAATCCCCAAGGCACAAATTACACGACCACCGCTTTTGAATTGGGTTATCATGCTTTGGCTGTGCAGTTTGGCTTGCCTTTATTCTTTTGTTTCATTTGGATATTAATAAGCATATTGAAAAAAGGTTTAATACTTTTTCGCTTAGAAAATCAAAATCGAGCGGTTATTGCCGGATTATTATTGACCTTGGTTGCGATTTTTACCCTGAATTTAACCACGCCTTATTTAAACCATCCTTTGGGTTTAGGCATAATAATATTATCTATGACCGCTTTTGCCTTATTTGACCCGCGTTATGCCAAATAGTTTTTCCTATGATGTAAGTTTGGTGACTTGGAACAGCGAAAAATGGCTTAAGGATTGCTTGCAGTCAATTTTCAACCAAACCCAAAAACCCGGGAAAATTTTTATTACTGACAATGCTTCCAATGATAAAACCTTGGAAATTTTGGGTAATTACCCTGAACTTGAACTTACAAAATCCAGTGAAAACTCGGGTTATGCCAAGGCTCATAATTTGAATATTAATAAAAGCCAAAGTGATTTCATTTTAGTCATCAACCCGGATATTATTTTGAGTAATGACTATGTGGAAGTTTTATTAAATTTTGCTGGAAAAGATCAAAAGATTTCAGCTTTAGTTGGTGAAATAAAGCATTTTCAAAATAAAGCGATTGATACTTGTGGCTTGCAAATAAAACCCTGGCGCCTTGTTAAAGAAATTAAAAAAGAATTCAATGAACCAGAAGAAGTTTTTGGAATTTCTGGAGCAATTGCTTTATACCGAAAAACAGCGCTAGAAAATATACAAATTCAGGGTCAACTTTTTGATGAAAGTTTTTTTGCCTATAAAGAAGACGTACAATTAGCTTGGCGTTTGCGCTGGGCAGGTTGGCATGCCTTTTGCGTGCCTCAAGCCAAAGCAAATCATGTCAGATCCGTGCGCGATGATACACCAAGGCGAAACCGCGATTTTTTAAGGCGAAAATTGAGTTACCGCAATCATTGGCTATTGTATGCAACGTCTGAAAATTCAAAAACTGTATTACCTGATCTTTGGGTAATTGTGCCAGCGGAGATTTTTAGGTTTTTATATCTGCTAATTATTGATGCAAAAATGGCAATGTCCGCCCTTGCTGAAGTCAAGAAAATGTGGCATTCTGCAAGAACGTTCGCCAAGCAAGAAAAACGTCTGCTTAAAGCAAGCGAATTGCGTTCTAAATTTTAATTCAATGGAAAACCAGCCAGAAGTTTCGATAATCATTTTAAATTACAAAACTCGGGGTTTATTGCGCCAGTGTTTGCGGGGGATTGCCAGTTCAGGGGATAAAATTTCCAAGCAAATTATTGTGGTTGATAATGCTTCAAGTGACGGCAGTATTGATATGCTAGAAGCAGAATTTCCAGAAGTTGTAATAATTGCCTCACCAGAAAATAGGGGATTTGGCGCAGGCATGAATTTGGGCTTAAAAAGAGCTACTGGTCGGTATGCGATTTTACTGAATACAGACGTGGCCATTATGGAAAAACCTTTTGATCGTTTGGTGACTTTTATGGATCAGCATCCACGGGTTGGTTTGGCTGGCCCTAAATTGTTAAATCCAGACGGTTCAGTCCAATATTCTTGCTATCGTTTTCACAAATGGTATACACCAATTTTAAGGCGATCACCCTTAGGGTCTTTACCAAAACTTCGGAACCATCTAAAAAAGTTTTTAATGAAGGACTTCAGCCATAATGAGAATCTGGCAGTTGATTGGTTACTGGGCGCTTTTTTAATTGTCCGTTTGCAGGCCTTGCCGCAAGTTGGTTATTTTGATGAAAGATTTTTTCTATATTTTGAAGATGTGGATTGGTGTCGGAGATTTTGGGCCAAGAACTGGGCGGTTTACTATGTTGCAGATGTGGAAGTTGTCCATTATCATAAGCGTGAATCAGCCGAGATTGCCGGTTTTAGCGGCATTTTTTCCTACCCAACCAGGTTGCATATAAAATCCTGGCTCAGGTATTTGGCAAAATACTCTGGTGATAAAATTCCAGTTAGATTTAATAATTTATGAATTTTTTAAATAGAATAAAAGGTTTTTTTAAAACTTCAAAATCTGAAAAAGTTATAAGAATTTTGAAGAGGATATGGGCTTATGCCTGGCCACCTTTATTAGCAATTTTAGTTTTAATGCTAGTTTTCGGAATATTATATGGTCCAGGTTTCAAAACTATTTATCGGGAAGCCGTGGCAGGCCAAAAGGATTTGGAATCAGCCCAAAAACTGATTGTCGCTCAAGAGTTCGTGGCAGGTCAAGACAAATTAAAAACCGGAAAAATCCATTTAGAAAATGCCCAAACCAGAGTGAGAAAAATGAATTCCTTAAAAAAATTGCCTTGGGTAAAAACCCAAATTAATGCCATGGATAATTTATTGGCTGCGGGCATTTCCACGACCTCGGGCATAAATCGTTTAAGTGCATGGGCTGAGACTGTAGTCAAGCCTTTTAAAGTCGGTAAAGCTTTTAATTTAGGGGCTTTAAAACCTGAACAGAAAAGCTTGATCTTAAAAGCAATTTATGAGGCTCAGCCCGATTTGCAGGCAGCTAAAGCTTCTGTTGATTTAGCCATCACCAACATTGAACAAATCCCGAATACGGGCGTAGTTTCCCAAATTGCGAGCAAAGTTAAAACTTTCAAAGAATTACTGCCGCAGTTGCAAGAGGGTATAGCCATGGCAATTCCCGCTTCAAAAGTAATCCCGCCTTTACTGGGTTATCCTGATCAGCAAAATTATCTGTTTTTATTACAAAATAATTCTGAATTACGGCCAACCGGCGGGTTTATTGGAACCTATGGGATTTTAAAGATTAAGGATGGCGAAATCCTCTCTTTTACTACTGATAATGTTTATAATTTAGATAACAAAGCCAAATACTTGAATATCACCCCGCCGCAACCTTTAATCCGTTATAACAGAACTAGCAAATGGTTTTTCCGAGATTCTAACTGGTCACCAGATTTTCCGACTTCAGCTCAGGAGGCCCTGAGTTTTTATCGGAAAGAAAATGGCCCAGAAAGAAAAATTGACGGTGTCATTGCCATGGATCCAGAAGTGTTTAAAAATTTATTAAATTTAACCGGTCCGATTACGATAGGAAAAACTAAATTTACCTCGGAAAATCTAGTTGATGAACTCCAGTATTTAACCGGTTTCGCTTACGTTGATAATAAGACTGTCGATACAACCCAAAGGAAAGGAGTTATTGGCCAATTGGGTAAAATCATGATTGATAAAGTAATCCACTTGTCAAAAGATAAATATTCAAAAGCCTGGGTGATTTTTAATAACGCGACCGAACAAAAGCATCTTATGCTTTGGGCGGCAAATACCAATCGTCAGTTAACGCTTGAACAGCTTAAATGGACTGGTTCGATCAAAGATCCAGTTGGCGATAATTTAATGGTGGTAGATGCGAATATTGCCAGTCTAAAAACCGATCCTGCCGTAAAAAGGACAATTACTTATGAATTAAAAAGGCAGGATGATCAGTTGATTGCCAATTTAACTTTAAAGTACGAAAATATCGGCCAATTGACCTGGAAAACAACCCGTTATCGGACATATACCCGTGTCTACGTGCCTTTAGGCAGCAAGTTAATATCCACCGAAGGGGAGATGTATGAATGTAATTCCAAAAAAGCCGGACAAGTGGATAAATTTGAGGAGTTGAACCATACTGGAATTGGAATCTTTACCTGCGTTGAAATAGGCGCGACCAAAGAGCTGAAATTAAAATACCAGCTTTCACCGAAAATTTATGCTCAATTAGAGCAGGGTGAATATAATTTGTTAATCCAGAAACAGCCAGGCACTTTGGCAAGCAATTTGAATATTAATATTAATGTTGGCAAGAATATTAAAAGTTTAGTGAAACTTGAAAAAAATGAGAAAGTCAGTGGCAAAAATTTTCAAGCTAAAACCGATTTATCAGTAGACCGTTCGTATATTTTTAAATTAGAAGATTAAGATGGGCATCTTTGGTAAAAAATTAGGTATTGACCTGGGGACGACTAATACTTTAGTGCATATCCCGAACCGCGGTATTGTTTTAAACGAACCGTCAGTCGTGGCGATTTCAGTCATGGATAAAAGAGTTTTGGCTGTTGGCTCAGAAGCTAAAGAAATGTTGGGTCGGACACCCGATACCATCATTGCCTCTCGGCCGTTGAAAGAAGGGGTGATTGCTGATTATAAGACGACTGAAGCCATGTTAAGGTATTTTATCAATAAAGCCCTGGGCGGAGTAAAATTTTTCAGACCAGAAGTCATGATTGCTGTGCCTGCAGGAATTACCTCCACAGAAAGGCGGGCGGTCATTGACGCAACTATCCAAGCCGGGGCGAAAGCCGCGTATATTATTAAAGAACCTATTGCTGCTGCAATTGGGGCAAATATTCCAATTGGTTCAGCTTCTGGGCATATGATTATTGACTTGGGCGGCGGAACTTCTGAAGTTGCCGTAATTTCGCTTGGCGGCATTGTAGCCAACACTTCAGTCAGGATTGGTGGCAATAAGTTTGATTCAGCCATTCAGGAATATACCCGGAAAAAACATGGGGTAGCTATAGGCGAAAGGACTTCTGAAGAATTAAAAATTCAAATTGGTTCAGCCCTGCCTCTGGAAGAAAAATTGGTTATGGATATTAAAGGCCGGGATATGGTCAGTGGCTTACCGACTACTTTAAGATTGACCTCAGATGATGTTACTGCTGCAATCCAAAATGAATTGATGGGTATAATTCAGGCCGTCAAATCTGTTTTACAGAATACTCCGCCTGAACTTTCAGCGGATGTCATTGATAAGGGCATGGTTTTGAGCGGCGGTTCGGCTTTATTGCGGAATTTGGACAAGCTTTTGACCCAAGAAACTGGAGTGCCGGCTTATGTTGCTGATGATCCACTGTTGTGCGTGGCTAAAGGTACGGGGGTGGCCTTGGATAACCTTGATTCATACAAGCGTAGCATTTTATCAGCCAATTAAAATATGCGCATTGGCATTGATGCTTCACGTGCAAATTGCAAGGAAAAAACTGGGACAGAATGGTATGCTTTTTATTTGATAAAAGCTCTTTTTAAGCATATCCAACCCCAAGACCAGGTCATTCTTTATTTAAAAGATCAACCAATAGTTGACTGGGGGGAAATGCCCGTGAATTTCAATTTTAAAATCTTGAATTGGCCGCCCAAATTTTTATGGACCCAGATCCGTTTATCTCTTGAAATGTTGCTTAAGCCGGTGGATATATTGTTTGTGCCGGCACACACCATTCCCATTATTTGTCCCAAGAATACCCTGACAACAATTCATGATATTGGTTTTGAGCATAATCAGAGTCTTTATGACCAGAAAGATATTAGCCGCAAAGGTTTGGGCAAGAATTTCTTAAATTTTATTGTCAGGCTAGTGACTTTAGGAAAATATGGAGCTAATGAATACGATTACCATCGTTTTTCGGCGAGATTGGCTTTTAAAAAATGCAAAAATATCCTGACGGTTTCAGAATTTTCCAAGAAAGATATTATAAATACTTACAAAATCGAGCCGGAAAGGATAACGGTTATATACAACGGCGTGAATACCGATAAATTTAATATTAGTGTGAAAAATGATTTGACTAAAATCCATGAGATTCAAGGGCGGATCGGCATCAAGCCGCCTTATTTAATGACTTTAGGCAGAATTGAAAAAAAGAAGAATTCGCTTGGTTTAGTCGAGGCTTTTTGTCTTTTGAAAAAAGAAAAAGGCTTTAATGATTTTAAATTGTTAATGGTAGGCAAACCAGGTTTTGGTTATTCGGAAATTCTTAATAAAATAAAATCATACGGGCTTGAAAAAGAAATTTATTTGCCTGGCTGGGTAGCCGATCAAGACATTCCCTATTTATTAGCAAGCGCAGAAGTTTTTTTATTACCTTCTTTTTTCGAAGGCTTTGGTGTTCCAGTCATCGAAGCCATGGCGGTCAATACCCCGGTAGTCTGTAGCAATCTGACGGCTTTTCCGGAAATTATCGGAAGTGCTGGGATTTTAATAGATCCATATAATCCAGGCAAGATTGCCCAAGCTATAAAAAAAATATTTGAAGATCCTGAATTGATAAATCGATTGACCCAAGAGGGCCAGCAAAGGTCCAAAATTTTCAATTGGGACAAAAGCGCGAAATTGCTTTCAAGAATAATTTATTCATTATAAATTTATTTGAATATCAGGTCTTGCAAAAAAGTCAATTTTATTGTACTATCATTACAGCATTTTAAGTACTTAACTTAAGTATGGAAAAAATTGGGCAGAAAAGACTAGAACAAGCACTTTTAAAAATATTAAAAAATAGAAATTTTGGTCATGCCATAATTTTTTCCGGTAATGACCAATTAGCCGTTAAGCAGGTTTCAAAATGGTTTGCTGAAATGCTTATTTGCCAGAAACCTAAGTTAAACAAACCATGCAATAATTGCCCGGCGTGCCTAAGCATTGCCAGAAACGAACAAACCTTAATCACAATTTTGAATCCTGAAAATCAGCATTATTCAGTTGAGCAGATAAGGAACCTGAAAAAAGACTTAGCTTTAAAAAATAGTTTAAATTTGAACCGAGCGGTAGTTTTAAATGAAATACAGTATTTACGTGATTCAGCCGCCAATGCCTTATTGAAGGTTTTAGAAGAACCTGGAAAGAATACTTATTTTATTTTCACTGCTAATAATATATTAAGCGTTTTAAAAACCTTAAGTTCACGCGCTATTCATTTCATAATTCAACCAGTAGCCAAAACAGTTATTGAAAAAGCATTAAAAAGTAAAGATTTTTCTAAAAAAGACATAGAGCTAGCCTTAAAATTATACCCAGGAAAATTTCTTAAAGTTCTAGAATTGCTGGAAAATACCGCAGATTTTGAGGAATTTAAAAAAGATTATTTAAAAATCAGCAAATTGTTGACTTCTAACAGATTAGAACGTTTGAATTTAAGCGATATGTTAAATAAAAATAAAACCGACCATAACCAGAAGGAAAATTTTCAAAAATTAATTAATATTTTAATTGCCCAGATAAGGTTGGATCCGGGATATATGAAATATCTGCCAAAGCTTATGCATTCCCTTAAATTACTGCAAACCAATGCTAATCCTAAATTATTGTTTGAATCAATTTTAATCCAAATTCCATGAAAAAAATATTTATTTTAAGCGTTGCACTTATTTTTTTTACCGCTTGTGGAATTAAAGTGAATACTTCTTCCTCTGGTTCCACGTCCGATGGGGGAGTATTTTTTTCTCAAGATCGTGGGGAAACTTGGGCACAAAAAGTTTTTGTCAGCCAAACCCAAGCTAAAACTACAACCATTGGCAATGTCAATGTCGGTTATATATATTTTCACCCAAACAATCCAAATATAATAATCATCAGCACTTTAGAAAATGGCTTATGGAGAACTGAAAACCTAGGTGAATCCTGGTCAGCTATGGGCTTGAAGGCGGGCTATGTGACGGGTTTTGAAATTGATCCAAAGAATACAGATGTTATGTATGCCGGGTTTCAAAATACAGTTCAAAAAAGTACAGATAATGGTCAGACTTGGAACGTGGTTTATACCAATCAACCAGGCAACACCATAAATCAGGTCAGGCTTGATCCGCTTGACAACCGAATTGTTTTCGCCGCAACCAATGGGGGAATTTTGTTAAAAAGCGAGGATCAAGGCGTAACCTGGAGAATTATCAAGCAATTTCCAAGCAAAGATTTGCAAAAGTTGATAATTCTGAAAAATGATTCCAGGATCATGTTTTTATTAACCGGAGATGGAATTTTACGTTCAACCGATGGCGGTACTTCTTGGAGTGATAATATGACCCAAGCCTTAACCAAAGTAAACGCTTTACCGATTAATGATTTCATATTTTCCGAAAGAAATCCCTCCATTATGTATGTGGTCAGTAATGTTGGTATTGCCAAATCAACCGATGGCGGCACGTCCTGGCAGATAATCCCAACGGTTATCCCGCCAAATACTGTTCCCATCCAATCAATAGCGGTTAATACTTATGATGAAAAAGAAATTTATTTTGTTGCTGGTTCAACTTTTTATAAATCCCAAGACCTTGGCGCTACCTGGCAGACGATTAGAAACGTGCCTTCTGGCAGGTTATTCAGGTATTTAGTAGCGCATCCAAAAAAACCAGGCACATTGTTACTGAGCACCTTATTAGTTAAGAAGAAATAATATGGAAAATTTTGTTCAAAGGCATCAAGGCGATTTTGAAAAAGTTATAAGTTTTTTAAAGCAAGACTTGCAAAGCATCAGGACTGGCCGAGCAACGCCAGCCATAATTGAACCGTTGATCATTGATGCTTATGGTACGCCCACGCCTTTAATCCAATTAGCCAGCATATCATGTCCAGAACCAACCCAACTTTTCATTCAACCCTGGGATCCAAACTTGATAAAAAGCATTGAGAAAGCCATTCAGACTTCCTCGCTGGGTTTAATGCCGGTTGTACAGGGCCAGGGGATTAGACTGAATTTTCCATCATTAACTGAAGAGAGAAGGAATGAAATGGTAAAACTGACCAAGGAAAAAATTGAAAAAGCAAAAGTATCGGTTAGGGGAGTCAGGGAAATAGTCCAAAAAAGCATTAAACAATCCGAGCGTGATGGGGAAGTTTCGGAAGACCAATCAGCAATTGAGTTAAAGCAACTTCAAGACAAGGTTGATGAATTAAATGAGGTAATAATTGAAATTGGCAAGCAAAAGGAAAAGGATTTAACCACCATATAAATTTACATGTTAACAATTGTAATTTTTCTCTTAATTTTGGGCCTACTTGTTTTTGTACATGAATTGGGGCACTTTATTTCCGCCAGGATTTTAGGGATTGGGGTTGAAGAATTTGGCTTTGGCTTTCCCCCCAAAATTTTCAGCCTAAAAAGAAAAAAAACTATCTATAGTATCAATTGGATCCCTTTGGGAGGTTTTGTCCGTTTGCATGGCGAAGACGGCAAGCAGAAAGATCCTGAAAGTTTTATGGTACAGAAAGCCTGGAAAAGATTTATTGTCTTATTTTCAGGGGTGTTCATGAATATCATTTTAGCCGTAGTGATATTTATCATAGGTTTCAATATAGGTCTGCCCTCAGACTTAAGCGGAGATTTGCCTGCTGGCGCAAAAGTCAGAAATGCCCAAATACAAATTGTCGAAGTTTCTGAGAATTCAGCTGCTTCAAGCATAGGGCTTAACGTGGGTGATATTTTGTTAAAAGTAAATAATACTGCAATTAATACCATTCAAAATGCTCAAGATCTTGCTAAACAGGCTGGGGAAAACATAGTAACTGTTGAGTATTCACGTTCAGGAAAAATTTATTCTAAACCTGTTAAGTTGCAAAAAATACCCGGAACTGATCGGGCTGGTTTAGGCGTTGCTTTAGCCCAGACCGGGCTAGTTTCCTTTTCTTTTGCCCGGGCGGTTGTACAGGGCATCCTGGCGGCCTTTCGGTCACTTTGGATGATTATACTGGCCTTTGCCCAAATTATCAGTGATTTATTCACTTACCATAAAGTCACCGCGGATGTGGCCGGACCTGTGGGTATTGCCATTTTGACTGGTCAAGTGGTAAAACTAGGGTTCGTCTATCTAATCCAATTCGCAGCCTTGCTTTCCTTAAATTTAGCGATTATCAATTTTTTACCAATTCCAGCTTTAGATGGCGGCCGAGCCTTATTTTTATTAATAGAAAAATTTAGAGGCAAGCCCATAAGCCAAATAATCGAAGCGAAAATTCACAATACCGGGTTTGCGATTTTATTGGCCTTAATCGTGTTGGTAACTTTCAGGGATGTTTTTAAATTAAATGTTATCCAGCAAATTTGGAATAAGATATTTTAAATAAATTATCATGATACTTGATGGACTATTAGGAAAATTTTCAAGGGATTTGGGCATAGATTTAGGCACTTCTAGTACTTTAGTCTATGTCAAAGGTAAAGGCATAATGATCAATGAACCTTCAGTGGTTTCAGTTAATACGCGAACCCAGCAAATTTTAGCCGTCGGTACCGAGGCTAGGAAAATGGTCGGTAAAACCCCAAGCCATATTATCGCCGCTAAGCCTTTGGTTGACGGGGTTATTTCTGACTTTGAAGTGACAGAAAAAATGTTGAGGTATTTTGTTGATAAAGTTCATCGCGAAGGTTTCACTTTAATACCACGGCCACGCGTGGTAATCGGCATACCTTTGGGTGTAACTGAAGTTGAAAGGAAAGCCGTAGAAGACGCAACACTCCATGCTGGCGCCAGAGAAGTCTATTTAATTGAACAGCCAATGGCTGCGGCCATCGGTTCAAGATTGCCTATTCAAGATGCCTCTGGCACTATGATTGTTGACATTGGCGGCGGCACAACTGATATTGCCGTAATTTCCCTAGGTGGCGTGGTTACCTGGCGAAGTTTGCGCACAGCTGGTAATTCCTTTGATAACAGCATAATCCAGTATTGCCGTTCACATTTCAATCTGTTAATTGGTGAAAGCATGGCTGAGGAAATAAAAATTTCCATTGGCACAGCAACCGAAGATAATGACGCTTTGGAAACTAAAGCCAGGGGCAGGGATTTAATAACAGGTTTGCCAAAAGAAATCACTATAACCGGTCAAAACATCAGGGAAGCTTTAGCCCGATCGTTAGGGATTTTAGTGGAGAATATCGGCAGTGTGATTGAAAGTACTCCACCGGAATTAGTTGCCGATATTCATCAACGAGGTATTTTGTTAACTGGTGGAGGAGCATTATTAAGGGGTTTGGCTGATTTGATACAGCGGGAGACAAGAATAATTGTTCATGTGGCCGATGACCCTTTGACTGCAGTTGTCCGGGGTACGGGCATTGTCTTAGAGGATTTAGATGGTTTAAAAAATATTTTAGTTTTATCAACGGAAAACAGCAATTCAGGAGGTAAACGTTAGCAATGCCAAATTTAAAGTTTCGTTTATCAACAATAGTAATACTGATCGGAGTAATTATTTTTTTTGTAATTTTAAGTTTAACCGGTGCTATTCAAATTGTTCAAAAAATTAGCCGACCGATTTTATTGCCAATTGCCAGACTGGCAAGTACTTCAACTAATAAAATCGGTGAACTTTTTAAAGGCCGCGAAGAAAAAGAAAACCTGATGACAGAAAATAAAATTCTCCAGCAAAGGGTTATAGACTTGGAAATCAATCAGGCCAGCTTAAATCGTCAACTTTCAGAACTACAGATTTTAAAATCAGAAGAAGAGTTTCTAAACAGAAATAAGCTTAAGGGAATACCAGTCAGGGTAATCGGCCGTTCACAAACTTCTGCCCAGCAGATTTTATTGGATGCCGGCAAACAGCAGGGGATTATCATTGGTTCGCCAGTTTTAGCCGTTAATGGCGTATTAATTGGCATAATTTATGAGGTTGGCGAAGCTACCAGCAGCTTGAAATTATTGACCTCGGACGGCATGAATGTAGCAGCCAGAGTTGAAAACGAAACTAGTAGTCCTGGGATTATTAACGGCGAAAAAGGCGTGGGCATTCGCTTAAATTTAGTACCTCAAAACCAAGTTTTAAAAGAAGCTCAGACTATCGTGACTTCAGATTTAGATCCAAAAGTCCCTAATGGCTTATTAATTGGCGCTATTTCTAAAATTGAACAGAATCCAGGCGCTTTATTCCAAAGCGCTTCAGTAATTCCATCTATTTCTTATGATAAATTGAATGTCCTAATGGTTTTGAACAACCAATGAAAAACTTTATAAAAAACTTAATTTTTGTAATCATTTTTTTCGTCATTCAGATGGGTTTTTCAAACATTTTTTCAATTGGCTGGGTTTTAAACTTGCTTGGGACGTTCTTAATTATTGCCGTCTGGACGAATAATCATAGCATTATAAAAAACCAAATAATACCTTCTGCCATATTGGTTGACCTCATGCAAAGTTCCCGTTTTCCAATTTTAACCGTAACCCTTCTGGGCATTTGGTTGGTAGTTTCAATCGTAGAAAATCAATGGTTCACCAACCATTCAGGTGCATCATTATTCGGTTTGGCTTTAATAGGTGAAGCAGTCAGGATTTTTTTTACCTGGTCCTTAATTGGCCTGGCTTATTTGTTAAATTTTTCGAATACCAGGCCAAATTCAACCTGGTTTACCAAGCAAATTATTACAATAGCTTTGATTGAAATTATTTTGGTATTTTTTGGCGGTATTTTTGCTAGATGGTTTAGTAAAAAAGTAATCCAAAAATTTTCTTATGGTTCAGCCCAATCCATTTGAAATTTTAAGCGATTCAAATTTTGGGAAATCAAAGATTATCAAATCCTATAAAAGTTTTGAGTTCAGCGATTCAACTTTAGAATCGAAAAACAGCGACTCACCAACTTTAAAACAGCAATTTTTGCCAAGCCGGATAAAACTTGTCGGTTATTTATTTTTAATTTTAATCATTATTTTGCTAGTCAGAGGTTTTTGGTTGCAATTAGCCAAAGGTATTCAATATCGTGATTCGGCAGAAAATAACCGATTAAGAATTGTCAGTACGCCATCCCCCCGAGGGATTATTTTTGACCGTAATGGGAAAAAATTAGTAGAAAATATTGGTGAATTCACTTTAGGGATTATTCCAGCTGATTTGCAAAAAGATCCAATTTTAAAGGAGAAACAGTTGTTGAAAATTTCTAAAAATTCAAAGATTCCTGTTGAAGAAATTTTACAGCCACTTAAAACCGTAAAAAGTACCAGTACGGATTTATTAACTATTAAGGAACATATTAATTACGATGAAGCTTTAAAATTAAAAATAAATTTTAAAGATGAAACAGCGGTAAAGGTTGAAGTCACGCCCAGGCGGCATTATCTAGATAGTTTAATTTTCAGCCAGTTGATCGGTTATACCGCAAAAATATCTGATCAGGAGTGGGCAAAACTCAGTAAACAAGAAAATAATGATTACCGATTTAATGATTTAATCGGTAAAACAGGTCTGGAATACTTTTATGAGAATCAATTGCGGGGGATCAGTGGAAAATCTTCGGTTGAGGTAAACGCCCAAAAGCGCGAACAAAAGATAATTGCTGCTGAAGATCCTGTGCCTGGAAAAAATTTAGTTTTAACCGTCGATTCAAATTTGCAAAAGTTGCTTTATGATGCCGCAAATTCAGCGGTAAAAAATTCAAAAAATTTCGGCGCTACTGTGGTGGCTATAGATCCAAGGGACGGTGGCGTACTTGCAATGGTTAGCGTACCCGGTTATGACAATAATGCTTTTGTTTCCGGAATCACTCAAGAAAATTATAAAAAATTGGTAGATGATCCAAAGAAACCGTTGTATTTTCGGGCAATTGCCGGCGAATATCCTTCTGGTTCTACTATTAAACCAGTAATAGCCATAGCTGCATTGGATCAAGGAATTATCACACCCCAAACCACAGTTTTAAGTACCGGAGGAATTAAAATTGATAAATGGTTTTTTCCAGATTGGAAAGCCGGCGGGCACGGGGTAACTAATGTCTATAAGGCTATTGCAGATTCAGTAAATACTTTTTTTTACACAATTGGCGGCGGTACAGAGTCTTTTGACGGGCTAGGTATTGATCGTATGACTCAATATGCCCGTGCTTTTGGCTTAGGTTCCCAAACAGGAATTGATTTACCCGGGGAAAGGCCTGGATTCCTGCCTAGCAAGGCTTGGAAAGAACAAACCAAAGGTGAAGCTTGGTATATTGGCGATACTTACCATTTTGCCATAGGCCAAGGTGATTTATTGGTGACTCCATTGCAAATGGCATTAACTACAGCCACCGTGGCAAATGGAGGAGTTTTGTATAAACCGCATTTAGCTAAAAATTTTCAAGATAATAATGGTAATATTATTCAAGAAGTCCAACCCGAGATTATCCGTAAGCAAATCGCTAAGCCCGAAGATTTCAAAGTCGTTCAGGCTGCCATGCGTTTGGCTGTCAGCTCTGGGAGCGCTCGGGGCCTGCAAGCTCTTTCAGTCCCAGCCTGTGGAAAAACCGGCACTGCCCAATTTGGCAACGCTAATAAAACCCATGCTTGGTTTATAGGTTTTGCGCCTTGTGAAAATTCGGAAATTGCCATCGCCGTGCTGGTTGAAGGCGGCGGAGAGGGTAATGTCCAAGCCTTGCCAATTGCTAGGAAAGGTTTTGAATATTGGTTTAGCCAGGCTAACAAGAACCGAGAATAGCCTTTAAAACCTCATGTTTTTAAGGAGTTGACAGATTTTCAGATATTGCATATTCTGTCTACCATACTAATTAATTTTAAGCTTTATATGGATAAACAATTTGTTACGCCTGAGGGTTTTGAGAAGTTAAAAAGCGAAATCCAGTTTTTAAAATCTGAAAAAAGGAAAGAACTCGCAGACCGTATACAAGAAGCTAAAGAACTAGGCGATCTTTCGGAAAATGCGGAATATCAAGAAGCAAAAAATGAACAGTCTTTTGTTGAAGGCCGGATTGTTGAATTAGAAAACATTATCAAAAACGCCGAAGTTATTTTACCAACCAACTCAAATATTATTCAAGTTGGTTCGACTGTCGAAGTTCTGGTAAATGATAAACCAAGGGTCTTTTGCATTGTTGGTTCAAACGAAGCGGATCCGGCCAATGGCAGGGTTTCTAACGTTTCACCTTTTGGCCATGCTTTTTTAGGTAAAAAGGTGGGTGATTCTGCGGTTATTAATACCCCGACTGGTGCTGTAGAAGCCAAAATAGTCAAAATAAAATAGTTAAATATTAAATAGCCAAAACATTGTCATTTAGCAGAATAAATGATAAATTTTTACTATGAAATACGATATTAACGACGAGCGAAGTGTTAGGCTTAAACGCTTGGAAGAGATTAGAAAAGCCGGCATCAATCCTTATCCAAACAATTGCGCCAAAAGTTTTTCAATTGAAAAAATTCTTGTTGGTTTCAAAGAAGGTGATAAAACATTAAATGCGGTCGGCCGGATTCGTGGCTTAAGAAGGCATGGTGGTTCGACTTTTATAGACCTGCAGGATCAAAGTGGGAACATCCAAATTTTCGTCAGCAAAAGTGATTTGGAAAATAAGTATGAAATACTTGTTGAACGGTTGGATATTGGAGATTTCATACAAATCAGTGGTAAACCCTTTTTGACAAAAACTGGCCAAAAGACTTTAAGAGCGCTTGAGGTTTTTTTGTTGAGCAAAGCCTTGCGGCCTTTACCAGATAAAATCCATGGCTTAACTGATGTGGAACAGCGCTACCGGCAAAAGGAAATTGATTTGTTATCAAATCCAGAATCAAAATTTACCGCTGAAATCAGGATAAAAATGCTGAAGGCAATGCGCCAATTTCTGGAAGAAGAAAATTTTATTGAAGTTGAAACCCCGGTTTTACAAACTGTTGCTGGCGGAGCAACGGCTAAGCCCTTTATTACCCACCATAACGCCTTAAATGCAGACTTGTATTTAAGAGTCTCGCCTGAGCTGTATTTAAAACGCTTAATCATTGGCGGTTTTGAAAAAGTTTATGAAGTTGCCAGGTGTTTTAGGAATGAAGGCTTAAGCCCTCAGCACAATCCCGAATTCACCCAAATAGAATTTTATGCGGCTTACTGGGATTACCGGCAATTAATGGATTTTTGCGAAAAATTGGTCATTTCTACTTTTGAAAAAGTAAAGGGTAAACTGAATTTTGAATTTGATGGGAAAATGTTGGATTTTGAACCACCATTTGCAAGAGTTTCATATATTGAAGCCATCAAAAAAGCAACCGGGATAGATGTCCTAGAAATATCAGATAAGGACTTACGGGCTACAATAAAAAAACTCGGTATAGAGGTTGATAAAAAAATGGGTCGGGGGAAATTAATAGATGAACTATGGAAAAGCAAAGTCAGGCCAAATGTCCATCATCCAACCTTTATTTACGATTATCCCGCTGAATTGTCGCCTTTGGCTAAAAGAAAAGCTGAAAATTCAAAAATAGTTGAAATGTTTCAACTAGTGATTTCTGGGGCTGAAGTGGTTAAGGCCTTTACTGAATTAAACGACCCAATTGACCAGGCACTACGCTTTCAAGAGCAAGAGGCTTTAAAAAAGCAAGGTGATGAGGAAGCCCAAGGCACAGATCCAATTTTTGTCGAGGCAATGGAATACGGCATGCCCCCAACGGCAGGCGCCGGCATTGGCATAGACCGTTTAGCCGCGATTTTAAGCAATAGCCATTCAATTAAAGAAGTTATTTTATTCCCGACTTTAAGGCCAGAAAATAAGAATAAAAAATGAATTTGCCTTCAAGAACTGATGCCTTAAAAATTTTAGATAAATGGGTTAAAAATCCAAATTTAAAAAAACATATGTTAGCCGTAGAAGGAGTAATGCGGAGTTATGCCAAAATTTTCAAAGAAGATGAAGAATATTGGGGGCAAGTTGGTTTATTGCACGATTTTGATTATGAAAGATATCCAGTTCTAAAAGACCATCCTTTTAAAGGCGTAGAGGAACTTAAAAGGCTTGGTTATCCTGAAAATTTTTTAAAAGCTATCTTGGCCCATGCAGAACATACGGGTGAACCAAGAAACACATTGTTAAAGAAGGCCATTTTCGCAGTAGATGAATTATCAGGCTTTATCATTGCGGTCGCCTTAGTCAGGCCGACTAAAAAGCTTTCGGAAGTAAACATTGAAGCAGTCATGAAAAAATTAAAGGAAAAAAGTTTTGCCAGTAAAATAAATCGTGAAGAAATATTTAAAAGCGCCCAAGAATTGGGAATTGAATTTTCAGAGCACATTAATAACGTTTTAAATAGCTTAAAGTCAATACATAGCGAACTGGGCTTATGATAGATTATAAAGATTTTATAAAAAATTCAGATAGATATTTTAATGCGTACAGAAAACGTGGCGGTTTGGCTTTGGAAAAAACCGCAAAATCTACCCTTAAAAAAATCCAAGAAACTCAAAAGCCTAATCTACTTACTGAATTAGAGAAATACCAAAGCGAAATTAACCAGGCAAACAAGCAAATAACCGCTTTAGATCCAGTTAATAAAAAAAAGAAAATCATTGAACTTAAAAAACTTTCAGACAAAATCAGTAAATTAAAGACTGCAGCCAGACAACAACATGAAATAATCACTAAATCAATAAAAAACCTGCCAAATATTTTGCAGGCAGATGTTCCGCCAGGAATTGATGCAAGTTCAAATAAGGTATTAAGAAAAGTAGGGGATAAGCCTAAAATCCAAAATCCCAAAGATTATTTAGCTTTAAGTGAGAAATTAGAAATTATTGACATTGAACGTGCGGCTAAAGTTTCTGGCTCAAGGTTTGGTTATATTAAAGCGGAAGCGGCTTTATTGGAATTTGCCCTGATTCAATATAGCTTTAGTAAATTAATAAAACAGGGTTTTACCCCGATTGTGCCGCCTGTAATCATTAACCAAGAATTTATGGAAGGCATGGGTTATTTGGCCCAAGGCGGTGAAGAAGAAGTCTACCATTTAGTTAAGGATAACCAGTATTTAGTCGGTACAGCTGAACAATCAGTGGGCCCGTATTTTGCCAATGAATTAATTCTTGAAAAAGACTTACCAAAAAAGTTCATTGCTTTTTCTTCATGTTTTCGGCGTGAAGCTGGAAGCCACGGTAAAGACACAAAGGGCATTTTACGCGTGCACCAATTTGATAAATTGGAAATGTTCGTATTTTGCAAACCAGAAGATTCTGAATCACAGCACCAAAAACTTTTAAAATTTGGGGAAGAATTGGTGAAGGGTTTGGGCCTGCCATATCAAGTTGTGCAATTATGCGCGGGGGACCTGGGTTTCCCATCCTCTAAGACTTACGATATCGAATGCTGGATGCCTGGCCAAAACCAAGGTAAAGGCGAATATCGTGAGACCCATTCAACATCTAATACCACGGATTTTCAGGCCCGTGCACTGAATATCCGTTTTAAAGCTAAAGATGGAAAAAATTGTCATTTGCATATGATAAATGGGACGGCTTTTGCTATAGGCAGGATTTTAATTGCCATATTGGAGAATTACCAGCAACCTAATGGCGATATTTTGATACCTGGGGCTTTACAGCCGTTTATGCATGGAATCAGTAAAATTACAAAAAAGTAAACAATGGAAAAGAGGTTGCTGGATAAAAAGTATTACAATTTGCAGTACTTAGGTTCTAAGCGTGGCCATTGGCTGTTAAGGCATCCAAAATCAGTTTTAGCAATATTTGTTTTTTTTATAATCGCAGTTATTTATTTATTTTATGGTCTGCCTTCCTGGCAGATTAAAAAAGTTAAAATTAGCGGTGATTATAATTTTTCCGCAGCAGAGCTAAAAGATTTGACCTTGAGGCAAATGAAAGCCAGGTGGCTCTTGTTTTTTAAGCAGGACAAGCTTTGGGGATTTGATAAAAACGCTTACCAAAAACGATTAAAAGAAAGGTGGATTTTTTCTAAACTAGAAGTTTCTAAATCAATGCCTGATACTTTAATTCTTAAAGTTATTGAACAAAAGCCTAATTTTATTTTAAAGATTAACGACAAAATAATTGGAATTGACAGTGCTGGCATTCTGTCAAATTTTTTAATTCCAAATACAAACCAATCAGCCATTGAATTGCAATTAGAAACCTTACCGGAAAATATTTCTTTAGGCCAAAATATTGTTTCCAAAGCAGATATAAGTTTTTTAAATCAGTTTACTGAAGCCATAACTGGACAAAAAGAAAAAAAATTGACAATTCAATCTATACTGATTAAAAATTCTCCTGATCGAACAGCGGTCATAAAGTTGATAGGGGAGAGGGAAATTAAGGTTGATCGCTCAAGTTCGGTTCAAAGGCAAATTGATGCTTTGATTTTAGCCTATTCAGAAAAAATAAAAAATAAAAATTTTCAATATATAGACGTAACTGTCCCTTCAAGAGTTTATTACAAATAACTTATGTTACTTTCAGTTCATGTTTTAGCCGGCTCGACAATTTCTTTAGCAATAGGTAATCCTGTCTTAAGCGCGCCAATATGTTTTGCGACACATTTTATTCTAGATGCTTTGCCACACTGGAATTATCCCATCCCAAAAAAATATACCCATAGCTTGAAAACCTATTATAAATTTTTTGGACCAGATCTGGTATTAACCATATTAATCGAAATTATCCTTTTAACTTTATTTAGAAGATATTGGTATTTCATCTTATGGGGTAGTTTTTGGTCAGCTTTGCCAGACTACTTAACTCTCTACAAAAATAAAAAACCCTATAAAACGCTTTTAAAGGGTTATTTCAAATTCCACGATAAAGTACAGTTTGAGGTAGATAAAGCTTCTGGAATCGCACTACAGAGCCTTACAGTGGGGGTTTTGATAGTAATATTATCGGCTATTATCTAGATTAAAGTTAATTGAGCTTTATAAGGTTATTTGATACTTATGTGTCGTCTAAGATATATTGTACGACAGTCAATTAGTATTAATATTTTTATTAAGCAACCCCCTACCCTAAGATTTTTACACATAAAAAAATTCACCGCCTCAATACGAAGCGGTGAAAAGCGGTGAAAAGTTTATTACTGAATTTTGGTTTTATGAAACCGGCTCGGTAAATGTCGTATCTACGGCAATAAGACTGTCAGCTATATTTACTTGGTCCAAAAGTCTAATTTGAGTCGAATCAAGAGGAAAGCCTGCATCTCGCTTTATTGCGATCATGGCTCCAATATTCGTCTTTTGCCAAAATTCCCGACAATAAATCTGATCAGCAAAGAGCCAAAGGTCATAAAGTCTTCCGTCTCGGTCATAAGTGGATATGCTGATTTTATTCATAGCCGGCCATGTTGTGATTTGTGAAATAAATAACGGCTGCTCCCATTTTTCGTCAGGCAAGGGTATGAAATTATCAGCTTTAACACGCCAGGCAAATCTCCAAAAATCCGACCGATCACTCACTTGCCTCCAATCAAGTTCACGAGTGATGCTTAAAATGCTTGGTTTCTCAGGAGATAATTGAAATACGAATATTAGAGCAAGAACAGCAACAATAAACGCAACTACTGCGGTAGTAGACCTTCTCATAGCCTATTCTCCTTTTAGGATTCTCTTAATTTTGTCAATTTACAAACGGTAAGACTGTCTGGCCTTAAACTAATATTAACGTGAAAATAAGTCAATTCAGTTTATATCTAAAAAGCGTTAGTTATTACTAACATGGGTACTAAGCTAAATCTAAAAAGTTCTATGAGACTTTTAAGGCAAGTAGTCCAACGGATTAACTGGAATACCATTTAACCGAACTTCAAAATGCAAATGAGCGCCAGTAGTCAACCTGCCTGATCCAGGCGTACCTGGCAAGCCACCGCTCAAACCAATAATTTGCCCTTTTTTGACATAAGTGTCTTCGGCAACATTAATCTGGCTTACGTGTCCGTATACTGTAGAAATGCTGTTTGAATGAACAAGCATAATATAGCTGTAGCCAAATCCCCCATTCTTTGCTCTAGCTACATAGCCATCATCCACTGCGGCGATAGCCGTCCCTTGGTTGATCGGGATATCAATCGCTGGATGTTCAAAATATTTTCGATAAGGGTAAGTCGGGTCATGAAAATATGCGCTTATACCCTTGCCTGGTGATATTGGCCAAGCCAGTTGAACATTCCGGTTGCCAGTAAAAATTGAAAGTTGATCCGCACTGTTTGTATTTTGATCCCCAAGTCTTGATTTTAATTTTTCTTGGAGGTTTCGAATATCATAATCCGCATTTAATTGTTCCTGCTTAGATTGCTCTAAGAGATTGCTGTAGACCTGTTCATTGGATTTGGTTTCGTCTAGTATTTTGCCTTTATATTGTTTTTGTTCGTCAAGGTTTACGATAGTGCCTTCTAAATCTTTCTGTAAACCCTGTAATTCTAATTTTTGCCTTTCTCTTTCATTTTTTTCTCTTTCTAAATTACTTTTTACTGACCTAAGCTCATTTAAGGAATCTGAAACCTCATTTTGCAGGCTTGAGGTTGCACGAATATCATTAATAACTTCAGAAAATGAACTATGGGCAATCAACATTTCTAATTGGCCTTGCCTATCATAACGGTTAATAGTCCTGACTAAATCCTCTAAATAAGATCTTTGCTTTTTTAAATCATTTTCTTTGCCATCAATTGCTTTTTGGGTTGCACTGACTTGAAGCTGTTTTTCTTCAATCGTAAAGCCTAGGGCCTGAGTATCCAACTGGGTTTTTTCAATTTGCGCTTCTAAAAGTGACAATTCATTATTTAAGCTAGCTGCAGTTTTTTGCTTTTCAGCAATTATTTCCTTATATTTCTGAAGTCTTTCTTCAATTAATTTTTTCTGATCTTGCTTTTCCTGAATATTTTTATTAAGCTCATCAGTTGTAAAATTTTCTAAATCCGTGGTTAAAATTTGAGGAGCTATAATTTGCGTATTTGTATTATCCCCTATTATTGAATTGGTATTTTGGTTCTGATTGGCTAATTGGGCTATTCCAAAGCTTGGGTACGCCAAAAAAGCACTCATAATGAGGGCTAAGCCGATTTTTACTGGTTTTTGTAGTTTATTTTTGATCATAGCAAAAGCACTATATCACAAATTGCCAATAAAATCAAGTCATTTTAAAGAATTGATCGCATTATCTATCCTAGATAGGGTTTTGCCTTTCCCCAGCGCATAAGCAATATCAAAAACATCAGGACTTTTTTCCAAACCTGATAAAGCAACTCTTAATGGCCAGAGCATTTCTTGGTTAGATTTGCCATTAAGCTTGATCCATTTGATAGTTTTTTCCTTGATTTTCAAGGCAGAAAGCCATTCCTCTGGTCCTAATTCAGTAAGATAATTCTTAATATTTATTAGATTAGTTTTAGTAATATTAGCTTCAGCGTCTTTGGGGATTAATAATTCAGGTTTATAAGCAATATCGTCAGTGATCAAAAAACTGATGAGTTTAGGAATGTCAGAATTTTTTTCAGCCCTTTCCAGAGCCATGGGTAAATATTTTTTTAATTCTGAACTATCAAGTTTTAAATCAATCTTTTTTGCTAAATCTCCTATCGGATATTGTTTTAAGTGTTCATGATTTAAAAAGTTCAATTTTTTTACTTCAAATATTGCCCCAGCTTTGTTTATTTTATTAATTTCAAAATCTTCGATCATCTCATCAGGAGTTAGGTAAAATTCCCGGTTATTTTTTGGATTCCAACCCAGCAATGCGATGAAATTTAATATAGCATTGGGCAAATATTCCTTTAAATAATCTTTTGCTGCTGTATCACCGTCACGCTTGGATAATTTTTTGTGAGTAGGACTTAGCATTAATGGCAAATGCGCAAATTCCGGCGGTTGCCAATTAAAAGTCTTATAGATTAAAAAATGCAAGGGTAAAGAAGGCAGCCATTCTTCACCGCGAATGACATGGCTGATTTCCATCAAATGATCATCGACAACATTGGCTAAATGATAGGTCGGAAAGCCGTCAGATTTTTGCAAGACCGCATCTTCCAAGACGATATGGTTAAAACTCACTTGACCTCGGATTAAGTCAATAATTTCAGTTTTTCCTTCTCTTGGCATCATAAACCTTACGACAAAATTCATGCCCGCCTTGATATTCCTTTCTATTTCAGCATTTGGAAGGTTGCGGCAGAAGCCATCATAACCAGGAGGCAAATTTTGTTTTTCCTGGCTTTGCCTTAAAGCATTTAACCTTTCGGTGGTGCAAAAACAACGGTAAGCACTCCCCTGCTCTAGTAATTCCTTGGTTGCTTTTTTGTAGTGTTCCAATCTTTTTGATTGGACGTAGGGACCATGATTGCCTTTTTCTTCAAGATTATTTCCAACCAAAATTGGACCCTCATCATAAGCGAGCCCATAAGCATTCAGAATGGTAATTATTTCTTCCAAGGCTCCGGGCACTGTTCTTTTTTGGTCAGTATCTTCAATCCTCAGGATAAAAGCCCCGTGATTTTTTTTTGCAAATAAGTAATTATATAATGCCGTCCTTAAGCCGCCGATATGCATGCTCCCGGTTGGTGAGGGAGCGAATCTGACCCGAATTTTGTTTATCATAATTTAAATGAAATTGTATGCCAAAAACCAAAAGTAGCGTTCCAAATCCTTTTTAACCTTTTTGGATGGGTTATCAGCCTCCAAAGCCATTCTAAGCCTAATTGCCTAAAAAACCTAGGTGCTCTTTTCCTGGCCCCGGTAATAAAATCTACAGCTCCGCCAACCCCAATCGCAATTTTACAATTTAAAGCATTTTTATTTTCGAATATCCAATTTTCTTGCATGGTTTGGCCTAAAGTTAAAAAAAGCAGGCTTAGATTTTGATTATTGATATCCTGAATCGTTGTTTCGTTTTGGTAAAAAATATAAATCTGAATTTGTGGAAATAATTTTAAAAATGCTTGTCTTATTTCATCTTCACTTGATAAGCCATTGGCTGATAAAAAGATGCCAACTTTAAGGTTATGCTTTTCGGCATAAGCGCATAAATCATGCATTATATCAACGCCTGGATAGCGCAATATTTTTTTTGCATATTTTTTTAACGCCCAAGCCAAGCCAAAGCCATCAACTATCACTAATTCACAAGAATTGTTCAGGTTTATTAAGCCCACATTTTTACCGGCCTTTACTATAAATTCTGGATTTAAAGTCAGGACCTGTTTGCAGCCGTTGGTCTGTAGACAATTGATAAGAGTTTGAAAAATTTGATCTTTATCGCCAATATCAATATTAAAACCTTTATAATTTATCCTTTGCATACAATTAAATTAAAGAATTTTAGTAATTTAAGCAAGCATCAATCCTTGCAATTTATTAAAATTTTTTGTAGAGTATTAACACTATGAAAATTAAAGCAATATTAAGCCTGAGCTTTTGTTTTAGCGGATTTTTGTTGTTAATTTCAGCAAACGCGGTTTTTGCTGCTTTTAATCCCGGCCGGATTATAAGTGATGAAGAGTTTATCGATTCAGGCAGTATGAGCGTTGCCGATGTCCAGAACTTTTTAGCCAGGCGAGGCGGAACTTTGGCAAATAGGCAAATTGAAGATTTTAATAAAGTTACTAAACCGGTTAGCGAGGCAATTATTGAAATCGGTAAATTATATAATATTAATCCGAAAGTAATCTTGGTGACTTTACAAAAAGAATCAAGCCTTTTAACCCATCAGGCTCCATCCCAAAGATTGCTTGATTATGCCATGGGATATGGTTGTCCTGACAGTGGCGGTTGCAGCACAAAAGCAGCCGGTTTTTACCGGCAAATGGATTTTGCTACTTGGCAATTTAGGCAATATTTTGATTTACCAGGAAATTATTCCTTTAAAGCCGGCGGCACCTATACTTTTACGGATTTAAGCGGATCAAAAATTTCAACAGTCATCATTGAAAATCAAGCTACGGCTGGACTGTATAATTACACCCCACATGTTTATAACGGTAATTATAATTTTTACACCCTTTATAACCAATGGTTTGCCAAAATTTACCCCGATGGCTCTTTGGTTAGAGTCGGCAAATCACCTGGCATTTGGTTGATCCAAAATGGCGAACGTAGAGCAATCCAAACTCGTGCCGCTTTTGTAACTCGTTTTGGCGGTGATTATTCAAAAGTTTTGCCAATAACACAAGATGCTTTGGAAAATTATCCTCGCGGAGTAAATATAAGACTGCCAAATTATTCTTTAGTTAGAACCCCAGATATGCAAATTTATTTGTTAAGCGGCGATGAGAAAAGATTGATTCAATCCCAGGAAATCTTTAAAAATTTAGGGTTTAACCCTGAAGAAGTTGAAGACGTTTCTTTTGAGGATCTGACTGATTATTTAGACGGGATTCAAGTCTCCAATGCAAGCGCCTACCCAGCTGGTGCTTTAGTGCAGATAAAAGGCAGTGGTGTAGTCTGGATTGAACAAGGCGTATGGTATCCGATTTTAGATAAATCAATATTAAAATCAAGGTTCCCAAACCGCCGCCCAACCTTGACCATAACCAACGAAGAGTTAAATAAATATTCAAAAGGTCAGCCTTTAAAGCTTAGGGATGGTGAATTAGTTCAAGTCAAAGGCGAGGCAGGAATTTCAGTAATTTCTAATGGTTTACGCAGGGGCATACCTTCCCGTGAACTATTGAAACAATTTGGATATAACAAAAAGAATATAATACTTATCAATAGTCGCGTAGCTGAATTGCATCCAGTGGGTGAAAAGTTAAATAATGCTAATTTGTAATTATGGGCATTATCTTATCGGCACTAGTCCCCCATTCTCCACTTCTATTGCCGACTATTCACGAATCGAAAAAAAAGGCCTTAACCGAGCTAAGTTCTGCCTTTAAAAACTTGGCTGAAATTTTGCATTCCCAAAAAGTAGACATTATAATTTGTTTTAATCCGCATGCAACTAGCGTTGGTAATGTCTATACTTTTAACTTGGCAAAAGTATATAAGGCAAATTTTGCTGAATTTGGCGATTTAACAACGAGTACGCAGGCTTTTGGTTCCCCGATTTTTACTTATCATCTTAAGGAATTAATGGAATCAACTTGGCCGGTTTCCACAATTATTAAGGAAGAGATTAATTATGGGGCTGGCATTCCTATTTTGCATCTGAATAATTTATTAAATGAAGTCAAATGGAGTTTAATTTCAACTCGAAAAGCCAGTTTAAGAGAACATTTTGATTTTGGAATTAAACTGCAAAAAGAATTAATAAACTCAAATTTCAGGATAGCGGTCATTGCATCTGGTGACGTAGTCACTGGAATTACGGAGGCGTCGCCTGAGGGCGTACTTCCTGATGCTCAAATTTTTTATAATAATTGGAATAATGCTTTTAATAATAATTCCTTAAAAGAATTTTTATTTTCGTTAGATCAAAAAACTATTGCCAAAGTAATGTCGTGCGGCGCTTACAGCTTAGCCCAGATGCTCGGGACTATTAATAGCCTTAATACTAAAGTTGAAACTTTATATAATAAAGCTCCATTTGGAATTGGCTATCAATTAAGTATTTGGCAACCACAATGATTAGATACCAACATTTCATTTCAAAAAATAAGCTGCCTGCACTGTAAAAGTTAAATTAAGAAACAATCAAGACTGCAATATTTGTGGGGTCAATTTTGGCTTAGGTCAATGCCTGGGCGGTTTTAAAGCGACAATAAAAGAAAATTAAACAAATATAGCATATATTCCCATAATTTTGTAAGATTAAAGCATGCAAAATAATTTATTTTCAGTTGTCCCCTTAAGAAGATTACCGAAAAAGTTGTCTTTATTGGATTATCAATTTTCAAAAAAGGGTCAAAACCCTGATATCGGTGAAGTAGTCGAAATTCCTTTTGGCAAGCAAGCAATCAGGGGAGTGGTTTGGAATATTTTAAAAAAAGAAACCATCGATTTGAAAAAAATAAAATATTTGTCAAAACAGAAAAATTTTGAAAAACTTTCAAGATTTCAAATTTTATTGAGTAATTGGCTTGCTGAGAACACCCTAACTCCCATAAGTCAAGTTTTATTAGGCATTACGCCAGATATAAAAGCAAGTGAATACTCTTTAAATCCAAGCAAAATCCAAGCAAAATTGTTTATTGCCCAAAATTTGCATGAAAGAGAAAAATTAATAAAAATTTGGTTAAAAAAAGTTAAGAAGGAAAATTATCCTAGTTTGGTTGTGATTCCAGCTTATCAGTATGCGGAAACTTGGCTAAAAAATTTTCCTGAAAATTCAATTTTTATACATTCAAAACTTTCAAAAAAAGAAAAGCTAAATGCCTTGCAAAAAATTCATAAAGTGAAATTAATTATCGTAACTCATAGTGGTTTGCTTTATCCCCTACCCCGCTTGGCCAGGGTAATAATTGATCAGGCTGATGACGATGGATACTTCGCCTTTGATCAAGCCCCAAGATTGGATGTTAGAAAGTTAGCCCAAGCAGTTGCATATATTCAAGGGGTGAATTTAACTTTATTAGCAAGGTGGCAAAGTCCTACGATTTTAAGTTTTAACCCAGTTTTAAAATTTAGAAAGATTAGTGAAAATTTAAAACCAATCATTATCGACAGAAACTTAGAATCTTTTGAAGAAAAAAAAGTTTATATAAATCAATCAGTTCTGGATCGAGTGGCAAACGGGAAAAACTTTTGGTTAGTTTTCCGCAAAGAAGAAGCAAGGTTATTAATTTGTGACGATTGCAAACTGCCAGTCTTTTGCCCAAAATGCAAAAATCCTTTAACGCCATCAACGGGTTGTAACGGCGATAAACTCCTTAAATGCAAAATCGATAATTTAACAGTATTACCGCCTGAAATTTGCCCTAATTGTCATGGTTCAAATTTGAAATTAAAAGGCTTGGGCATCCAAAAAATTTCGCAAATATTAAAAAATATAATTAAAGATGGCAACATCTTGATTTTTGAGAAAAACAGCAAGGCTATAGCTCTTGATAATATTAAAAATATTGTCGGTACTTCAGCTATAACCAGGTATTTAAATGTTAAATTTGATAATTTAATAATTTTAAATCCCGAAACTGCCCGTAATAACAGCGAATATCGCAATGAAGAATCGATAATAAATTCAATAATATCGGTAGCTCAGCACTTAAAGCCAAAAAACAGTTTTTTTATACAAACATATGAAAAAGAAAATTCAATTGCCAATTCACTGGTAAACCTAGATGAAACTGCCAACAGGATTTCAAAAGAACGGAAAAACTTTAATTACCCTCCTTTTGGAACGCTTATATCATTAAAAACAAATTCAAGAAACAATATTGCTAAAATTCCCCTCAGTTCTTATGTCCGAAAACAAATAAGCCAAAAATTTAACCTAATTGAAAATCCTGGTAATTTTTTGATAAAAGGCCCTCTAAATGACTTTGATTGGATATTAAAGATTTTAAATGAAAATTTACCAGAGGATTATATGGTTAAGGTCAATCCACCCTCAATCAGCTGAGGAGCCTGGCCCCGCACCACTTTCTAATAATAGTTACGGTTATAAGTTTTAGGTGTAAACATCCGTATCGTCGGTAGTCGTGGTTTTAAGGATTTTTCTATATCCCTATAACTACAGCGATATCCCTGCCCGCCATTGCCGAACCTTAAGCGAAGGCGGGCGGAGAAATCTACAACCAAAACCAAATCCCTATAAAAGTGGTGTGCGGTTGACAAAATAGATTTTTCATTTAGTATTTAAAAATGGCAATTAAAAAAATAATCACTATCCCAAATCAAATTTTGAGAGCGCCAACTACATTAGTCGATCCTTTTTTGGTTAATCAAAAGAGCTTTAAGCTTTTAATTGAAGATTTAATGGATTCGATGTTAAGTTCTGATGGCATTGGCATTGCCGCCACGCAAATCGGTTCGAATTTAAAGGTTTGCATTATTAATACTAAGGATAAGCCATTGGTCTTGATAAACCCCGCAATTGCCAAATTTTCATGGCGTAAGGCAATAATGGAAGAGGGTTGCCTTTCGGTACCAGGGGTTTGGGGTTTAGTAAAAAGGTCAAAAAAAATTACTGTCCAAACTATGAATGATAAAGGTGAACAAAAAATATTTGAAGCCAAAGACATGTTTGCGCGAGTAATTCAACATGAGATTGATCATTTGAATGGGATTTTATTTATTGATAAAACCTTAAAATACACCCAAGGTGAACCACCAAAAAATTCCTAAAAAGTGGCGGGTACTATTTGCCGGCACACCGAGTTATGCGATTCCGTCTCTAGCTGCCCTTTTAGGTTTGCCAAACATCGAAGTTGTTGGTGTTTTAACCCAAAAATCCAAACCTGCAGGTAGGGGCCAGGTTCCTAAATCTAGCCCGATTGAAGTTTATGCAAAGGAAAAAGATTTATTTATTCTTTCTCCTGATTCCTTGAAAGACAATGATATTTTAGCCTTATTAAATTCATTCAAAGCTGATTGTGCAATTGTGATTGCTTACGGGAAAATTATCCCCGAAAACTTACTAAATCTCTTGCCTTACGGTTGGTTAAATCTACATGCTTCACTTTTACCTCGATGGCGAGGCGCTTCGCCGATCCAATATGCCATCACTTCAGGCGATAAAAAAACCGGTGTAACCCTAATGAAAATTGATAAGGGCATGGACACGGGCCCAATTTTGATTTCAGAAGAATTACCAATTTTAAAAACTGAGACCAGCTTAAGTTTGGCAAAAAAACTATCTGATTTAAGCGCTGAAATTATTAATAAAAATTTGTTGGCTTATTTACTTGGAAAATTAAATACCATAAATCAGCCAGAAGTGGGTATTACTATGGCACCAAAAATTGAAAAAATAGACGGTAAATTAACCTGGTACGAACCAGCGGAATTAATAGAAAGGAAAATCAGGGCGCTTAATCCATGGCCAGGGACTTATACCACTTGGCAAAATCAAAAACTAGCAATATTTGAAGCTGAACTGGTGAATATAAAAAATGAAGTAAGCAAAGTTAGCAAAAACCCATCGGGCTGTATTATTGGCACGTCAAATGGCTCAATTATTCCAAAAAAAGTCCAATTGCCTGGCAAAAAAGTCTTAGAGATAAATGAATTCCTCAGGGGCCATCAAAATTTTATTGGCTCTTTTTTAGGTTAATTAGTTTGCAAGAATTTCAATTTTTTGCATAACATCACCCTGCTGGATCGCTTTAACTACTTCCATGCCTTTGGTGACTTTGCCGAATAAATTGTAACTTTTAGCTAAATTTTTTGTTTGATCAGCTAAAGTTATAAAAAACTGTGAGCCATTGGTATTTGGCCCAGAATTAGCCATAGCTACCATACCTTCAACATATTCTCCTTTAACTGGTTCATCTTCAAATTTGTAGCCTGGACCGCCGGTACCGTCGCCTTTAGGGTCTCCACCCTGGATGACAAAGCCTGGGACTACACGATGGAAAGTCAAACCATTATAAAAACCAAGTTCAGCAAGATAAATAAAGTTGCTAACAGTTTTGGGGGCATTTTTGTTATCTAAATTAAACTCAATTACACCTTTAGAGGTGGTAATCACCGCTTTTTTATCAGCGATTTTTTCATCGCTTAAAACCCCAGGAAATGCATGAGTCATAGTATTAGTGTTGTTATTTGAATTATTAATGTTTTTTGGCGCAAGGGTGCCAGACCAAATAAATATAGCAACCCCAATAATTATTACTAAGGGTATAGATATGTATAAAACCTTTTTTCTCATATTATTTTTTTAATTTATTAGTTAAATCGATTAATTCTGAGATAAGCTGTTTTAATTTTTCTTTTATATTTTCATCATAAGCGCCGTTGATTGGAAAAGTTTTTTCAACATTTGGAACTGCAACGCTAGTTGGCAGTAAATAAACCCCAAAGGTCGGTAGACTTGAACGCATCACTGCTTGGGCTCGAATTCCGCCAATATTACCGTTTGAAACCGAAACCAAGCCAATTATTTTATTCTTTATTTCGTATTTCCTTAAATAATCCAGGGCATTCAATATTGCGGGGCATGGCCGAAAATTATATTCAGGAAAAACTAAGATTAAGGCGTCTGGAGTTTTAATTGCATCAATCCAGGGCTGTTCTTGTTTTGGGTGAGATTCATCATAAATTGGCAAGTTGAAATCAAGCAGATCCAATTCTTTAACTTCAATCGGGAAATTTTTTGATAAGTCAACCAGGGCTTTAGCTGGTCGAATTGTTGCCCGGTTTTTCCTAACTGAGCCAATTACTATACCAAGTTTAATTTGTTTCATTTAATTTTACATTATACTAAAGGCATACTAAAATATAATATACTATAATCCTTAAGGAGTAAAAATATGAAAAAAGTATTCGTCTCGGTTATTTTGACTATACTAATCGGCATACCTGTCTATGCCCAAACCAATACTACCGTAGATGTGACAAATCCCATAATCTCGAGTGTTTCAGTTAGTAGTATTACTAAAAATACCGCTTTAGTAAGCTGGAAAACCAATGAACCAGCCACGAGTTATGTAGATTTCGGCCCAACAGATATTTACGGAAATACTTTTGGATTGGGAGATTATATCACCACCCATAGCGTTTCTCTTTCAAGCATGACTGCTGAAACTTTGTACCATTTCAGGATTCGCTCAAAAGATGCGGCTGGGAATGAGGCGGTTAGCACTGATACGACTTTTACGACTTTAGCAAGCACAACTAACACAAACTTAAATACAAATACTGCGGTGAACTCTAATACGAACGCAAAAACCAATTTAAATGGCAATATCAACACAAATAAGAATTCCAACGCTAACAAGAATACAAATTTAAACGCAAACAAAAACACTAACTTGAACAGCAATAAGAATACAAATTTAAACAGAAACGTCAATGTTAATACGAACGTTAATGCTAACCTGAATGGTAATACCAATGAAGATGCAAATTTAAATATTAATGAAGATATTACCAATGCCAATCTTGTTTCTGAGGCTGATTCAAACACAAATTCAAGCGAGGCCGAGACGACTAATGATGGTCGCATAGGCCTGTTATTGATTGTTGGCGGAGTTATTCTCTTGGTTGTGATTATAATATTTGCCTGGAAAAAATTAAGGCAACCACCAGCATTACGGCCTTAAAATTAAAGCGCATTTTCGATTACTGCGCTTCCTAAGCATTCTTGGTTTTTATAAAAAACTATGAATTGGCCAGGAGTTATGGCTTTGATAGGTTTTTTAAAATCAACTTTAATTTTGCTATTATTTACGTAAAGCCGGCAGCCTGACAGCGGTTGGCGATATCTAATTCTTGCGGAACATACCAGTTTTTTGATATTTGGTTTTTGGATAATCCAATGAACTTTTTTTATTATTAAACTTTTATTTTTTAAAATTGGATCATTTTTTCCAATCGCTACGATTAAGGTGTTGGTTTTTTCAATTTTTCCAGCAACATAGTATGGTTTGGCGCCTGGGATATTTATCCCCTGTCTTTGGCCAATAGTATAGAAACTCAAGCCTTTATGCCTGCCAATAATCTGGCCTTTTGAATCCATAACATTTCCAGGTTTTGCTTTTATTTCCTTACTTAATAAGTTTTTTAGCTTAATTTTCCCAATAAAACAAATTCCTTGGCTATCTGGCTTGCTGGCATTTGGCAATTTAACTTTTAAAGCTATCTTTCTTACTTGAGTTTTTGTTAAATTTCCAATGGGAAATAAGCTTTTAGATAATTGTTTTTGGTTTAAGAGGCTTAAAAAATAGCTTTGGTCTTTTTTCTTGTCCACACCTGTTAGCAAATGATAGCCAAATTGGTCATGTTTTATTCTGGCATAATGTCCAGTAGCGACCATGGCGTATCCGTTTTTTAAAGCTCTTTTTAAAAAAACTCCAAATTTTATTTCTTTATTGCACAAAATATCTGGATTTGGGGTTCGGTTGAAGCGGTATTCTTTATAGAAATATCCAAGAACTAATTTGGAATATTGCCTTTCAAAATTCCAGGTTTCAAAAGGGATTTTCAATTTTTGGCAAATCTTTTTTGCATCATCCTGGTCTTTTTTCCAAGGACAATTTTTTTGATGGGTTTCCAAGGATTCATAATTTTTCATAAAAACACCCTTAATTTCATGACCTGCTTTTTTCAGCAAAAAAGCTGCAACTGAAGAATCAACTCCGCCACTCATGGCCACAATAATTTTAGCCATATTATTTTACTTTTCGGTAAAAAAAGAAATTACCAGTATTTTGGATTAATTTGTAACTTGGATCTTTGGCTAAGTCCTCAGCTTGTAAATGATTTCTTTGCCATTCCAAAGTACCGGCTTTGGCCATTAAAATGAAAATATAATCAGCTTCCCCTATGCCTTGTGGAAATTGAAATAAATATTGCCTATGGGCAAGTTGTGCGCCAACTGTATTGGTTGCAGAAACTTTGGCTTCAAACGGTACATTTTTTATGGCTTCTTTGACAATTGGGGCCATAGGCGCTGGCCAATAAACTCGCATATCTTTGGTTTGGGAATAAGGAAGAGGGCTTAAACGGTAAGATTCAATGGCGGTAGTAATTATTAATAATATTAAGATACACATTTCTAAACTAAATTTAGAATTTTTTTGAATTTTTATTTGCCACCAGGGGCCAATTCTTTTTTTAATGGCGGCAATACCAAAGATTGTTGAGATGAATATAAATCCGGTTATAGTCGCTTGATAATGGTAATTAAGCAACCTTGGCTCAATCCGGTCATTGAATAAATTTACGGCAAAGTCTGGCCAAGCTATGGCTAAAGTTAAAGGACTAGCTACTGGCAAAAATGCTACAGAGCCAAGTAAGCCGGCATAAAGATGGCGGGCTTGGTTGCCTGCCACCATTGATAAAACCAACCTTGGATGCGAAAGCAGGTTTTTGGATATTGATTCAGGTTTATTGCCCAAAGTCTGGTATTGGTAGTTATATTTACTGGGTTGCCAATTCCTGGCCATTGGCATCAACCAAAATAAATTTAGGCTTAAATAAGCAAGCGACAAAATAATTATTGTTATGGCTTTTCGCCATTCTTTCCGTTCGTGCCATAAAATGAATATGCCGAAGGTTGCCACCATCAAGACCAATTCTTCTTTGCACATTGCCAATAATATTGAAAATAGAATAAATGTTTTCCAGCGTTTTTCAAGATAAGCAAGCATCATGCCTAATGAAAAAGTTGCTCCAAGGGTTAAAGCATGGAAATCAAACATCAGTGCCCTTTGCAAAGTTGGATAAAATAAATAAGCCAAAGCTAAAACTGCTGACAGCCATTCATGGCCAAGAATTTTTTTTGCAAGACGGAACACTAGCCAACCACCATAAGCCACAACTAGAACCTGAATGATTAATAGAATATAGGGGCTTGAATAAATCCAATACAAAGGGGCAAAGAGCACTAAAATTAGGTCTGCATGATGTATGTACCTTAAAACAACATCTGTCCCATATGGATTGGTAAATTGAAAAAACCTGCCCTGGCTGGTGTTCCAGACTACCTGGTCCATATTTCCCAAATCAAAGCGTCCGGTTATAACCTTTGAATGCATTAAGCAGCCCATAACCGTAAAATAAATTGCAAAAAATAAAATTGCTAAGATTACAACTCCTTTTGGTTTTCGTATAAAATTCCATAACCAAATAACAGGCTTTTTCAGGTATTTCCAAGCAAAGACTATGACCCAGAAGAATTCGACTAAAGTTAGGCCTAAGCGGGTAAAAGAAGCCACTAGGACCCCTGTAACGCCCAGAGAAGCCTTTAAAATAGCGGCTACGCTAGCTTCTCTTATTCCAATGCCGCTTGGGGTTATAAAGCTAACGTAGCCTAAAAACCAACCAATCGGCATGGCGGCTAATATTAATAAAAACTGGTTTGGATTCAGTTTGAAAAAAGCAAGAGTTAGAAACAAGCCACCGAAGGCGTAAAAAGCCCATCCGACAATTAAGATAGTCAGTAATTGATAATTTTGAAATATAGAATAAGTAATAATTTCTGCAGGTTTTTTTAGCTTTATAAGTAACCAAGTAATTAGTTTTTTGAATATTTTTGAGAACCAAAAAATAGCAATAGAACCGATAGCTCCAATTATCACTAAAAGTTTGAACCAATTGGGCAAATCTTTTGCGAATAAACTAAAAATTCCTCCCACAACTACTGATGCAGAAAGTAACGAAAGAATTTCCAATAAGGTTGCGTAAAACGATTGGTTTTTTGAAACTCCATATTTTTCACTTTGGCCTATCCGGCCTAAAACACTCCAAATATTTCCAGGGACATATCTTGTGAATTCAGAAAGCATGATTATTTCCCCAGACTGTTTAAAACTTATTGAATGTCCAAGATCCCTTAGGATTTTCTTCCAAGCGTAGATCCTGAAAAAGTAATAAAAACTAAAACCCAAAAAAGCCAAAAATAACCAAAACCAGTTTGGTTTAGTGAAATTTTTTGAAACATCATGCCAGTTACCCTGCAAAACTTTTACAAAAAACAAAAGAACAATAATTGATATTGCTAGGGTTAAAGTTCTCCTAATCCTGTTCTTATATTTAAACCAAAGGTTCATTGCCATTCCATTCGGCCCGAATCGGTAGGTTATCATGATCCGAGGACCTGACTAATAATTCAGCTAGTAAGCCGGTAAATACTAATTGAACTCCAACTAAAGCAATGAAAATTCCAAAAATTAACAATGGCCGAGTACCAATTGATTGGTGAAAAAACAAACGTAATATCGCCAAATAAATTAAAATGATTAAACCCATAAAACTCAAACTAATTCCCAAACCACCAAAAAGATGCAGGGGCCGACGGTTGTATTTTGTTAAAAACAAAACCGTAATCAGGTCTAACATGCCCCTCAAATACCTCTTACCCTTATATTTGGTTTCACCGTATTTTCTTGGCCGAGTATGGGTTGGAATCTCAGCAATTTTAAAGCCTTGGCTATTTAAAAGTACGGGGATGTAGCGATGCAATTCGCCATATAATTTTAAACTTTTTGCCGCTTCCCGAATATAAATTTTAATAGCGGAATTAAAATCATGAAGTTTTAATCCGCTTAGTTTTCTAGTTATAAAATTGAAAAATTTTGAAGGTAGGCGCTTTTCCAAATTATCCGGCCGGTCAAATTTCCAACCACTTACCACATCATAACCTTCAGCCATTTTTTCAAGCATTTTTGGGATTTCATTTGGATCATTCTGTAGATCCGAATCTAGTGTTATGAAAATTTCGCCTTTAGCTTGTTGGAAGGCAGAATGCAGAGCTGCCGCTTTACCTAGATTTCTTCGATGACAAATTACATGAAGTTTTTTATCCTCCTTGGTTTTTAATTTTAAGTAATCAAAAGATCCATCAGTTGATCCGTCATCGACAATGATTATTTCGTATGGAATATTTAAATTTTTACCAGCTTGATGTAGCTCGGAGATTAATTCTGGTAAACTATCTTTTTCATTAAAAGCCGGGGCAATAAACGATATGGAGCTTGTCTTCATAACTACACATTAACAAAATCACTTAATTAAATCAATCCAACGCCACTTTTCATAAAAATATTACTTGAAAATATAGTTATTTTTATTATTAAGAATATCTAAAACTATCTTAAAATTCATTTTGGAAAGTGGTGTTGGGTCAATTCTGATTAATGAAAAAATCTTTATTTTCATGACGTATACTTACATCCCAATTGGTTTCCTAGACAATCGAGCTTTTAGCGCCATTATATCAATTTTAGTAAATCTTTTTAAAAGTATGAAGAAGATGAGATACCTCGGTAATAGTCTTGAATGGCAAAAATACCCTGTCCCAGTACGAGCCATGCTGATTAACCTCTTGGTGGTAAGCGATGACAGATGTTGGAAGATCATCCAAAAGTCCTTAAATAAGCCAAAATAACCACATGGACGCGCCTACTCTCCCACAAGACATTAGTAATATCCTTAAAGGCCTCTTTCCACCCCTGGTTGCCTCTGAGATAATAAAAGTGTTACCGATGACCCCTTCTTATACAAAGTATTGACCGATAATATAATAAATGCTAACATATTTTGAATATAAACACAGTGTCCTTTTCTAAAAAAGAGGTTTTGTATGAGTAATATAAATGAACAGATTCTTATTTCGATTAAAAAATGGATCGAGGTTAATAAACCAGATGATCGCCATTTTTTAACTCAGACCGGAGCCTTAACCGTTGATCAAATAATGAAACAAATCGAAGAAAAAACGGTTTGGGGGCTAGATTTCGCAATGGTTGTTAAATTGAAATACTTGGGTTATGTTGCCCGTCATTCTTTGTCCACAGAGGAAGAGAAGGAGCGAATAATTTATACTTTTGTTGCTGAATCCATGAAAAATCTTCAAACGCTTTCTGTTCAATAAGAATTATCGAATATAAAAACGTGTACCTATTTGGGTTCACGTTTTTTTTCTATTCCAGGAAACCCCGGATGCAGCAAAGCGGAATCCGGGGAGTAGGTCATTATTTTATAAAATTCGGCATACAATTACATCTCCATGCGAAAATACCGTTGTTATTAATTGAATCTATTGCGTTGTTATTATCAAATCGTTCAAATAATAAAAAACGCAAAACACGAGCACAGCCTCAGTAAAAACTGTATTTTTAAAATTTAACGGTTTTACCGAAAGGTATTGCTGCGCTTTGATCGCTTGGTTGTGGAGGCTGAGGCTTGAAATTTTGGTTTTCCCTACGGTTTTGAGGTTTAAAACGGTTTGGCCGAAAACCTTGATTTCTTGGTGGTCCAAAATTACGATTTCCCTGAAAATGTTGGGCTACAGGCTGTTTGTTTAATTCAGAAAGTTTGATCGGCGAAACTTCAGATTCATTAATAACTGGCTCTACGGTAACTTCTGGACTTTGAAAAAGGTCTTTGGGGGGTCGTTTCTTTTTGCCTTCGGTTCGATAAATGGATTCTTCCTTTTCAACTGCCTGGTTTTCTTCCTCGGCGGAAGCCCGATAAACATCTTCAACCCCACTCCAACGTAAAACTTTTTCTTCAACATCAGCTCGTTTTAATGTATATCGTTCCCTGGATACGGCAATTACCTTTTCACGATTGTTTGTCGGGATAAGTTCCATCGGCGGTAAAGTGGTGGCGCTGAATGGCTGTGAAGCTACGCCGTCTATCATTAATTTCAAATAAACTTCATATTTTGGCAAATTGACCAAATCAACCTGGGTAAAGGTCGGAAAAAATTCTTTTTCTAAAAATTCAGCATCTGCTCCGCCAACCCGGAAAGCCATAATTGTGCCTACGTTGCCAAAAACTGCAGGGGCAACAGTTTCATCCAGCTGCTCAATGTATTGGTGGGCGATAATTAAATTCAAGCGGTATTTTCTGGCTTCTGAAAGAATATTGGCAAAACTTTCAGTGGCGAAATTTTGAAATTCATCTACGTACAAGAAAAAATCCGAACGTTCATTTTCCGGCAAATCCACTCGGCTCATGGCCGCTAATTGTAAACGGGTTATCATCATGGCACCCAATAAAGCCGAATTATCTTCGCCTATCCGGCCTTTAGCCAGATTAAAAAGTAAAATTTTATTGCTATCCATTACTTCTCTTAAATCAATCGTACTTTTAGTTTGACCGACGATATTGCGGATAATTGCGCTGGATAAAAATTGACCGACTTTGTTTTGGATTGGGGCAACAGCTTCATTCCTGAACTTATCGTTATAATTCGCAAATTCATCGACCCAGAAACCTTTTACTATCGGATCGGTCACTTTAGTTAAGACTCGAGTCCGGTATCGGGCATCAACTAGCATCCTGGCAATGCCAAGCATGGTGGAACCGGGGTATTCCAATAAAGCTAAAATCGTATTATTTAATATGTATTCCATCCGGGCGCTCCAGACCCCTTCCCAGATTTTTGTAAAGACACCCATCAAGCCAGAGGCAACTAAATGCCTTTGGGTTTCATCAACAGTTTCTAGAACATTAAAACCAATTGGATGCTCAATGTCGGCAGGATTAAAGTAAACAACATCATTAATTCTGTTATTAGGTATGTAATCTAAAACTTTTTCAACCAAATCACCGTGCGGATCGACTAGGGCAATTCCGTTGCCTGCATTTAAATCGTTAATTATCATCCGTTCGATTACTGTAGATTTGCCCATACCGGTTTTTCCAATCAAATACATATGCCGCCTGCGGTCGTCCGTCTTAATGCCAAAACGCCGGAAATATCCCCGGTAATTGGTTTGGGCAAAAACATTAACATCTTTTAAATCGTATGGCATATTATTCGACAAAAGGCAGGTTGACGGGCACTTCTGGTTCTTTTATTTCAGGTTGTTGGATTGAAGTTTGAGGTTGAGCCGGAAATTGCTGTTGAGGTGCTGTATACATTGGTTGTTTAGGCAGGGCCATGGGTGGGCTGGCTTTTGGGTGCATAGAAACTGAGTGAACTTTTTGGATAGGCAGAGGACTTTCAAAAGGCAGGGATGAGGGTGCGCCAGAACGTTTAGTTTCGGTCTTTTGAACTTGTCCGGCTTTTACATCAATGGTTGGGGGGTGGAATATAGTCGCTAGTTCTTCAACATTCAAGTACATTGGAGTACGTCCGCGCCATATTGACCTAGATCTATAATTGTTTAAATTCCTTTTCTTTCTCAAAATCAGCCTTCTTTCTTTGAAAAAGACGATATCGCTGGTTTTTGTAAATTTATTGAATGTAAACAAATTACAATCTTGCAGGGTAAATTGTTTCAAGGCACCGACTACGCCATTAACACCCCTGGCCTTGCTAAATGGTTTAATGCCGTCTGGCCCAGGGGTTTTCTTGCCCCAATAAATAAATCTCCCTTTCACTTTAAATGCCACTTTGGTCAATTTCATTTGGACTTGGGTGACGGTATCTCTTTCCCCCGGTGATAAATGAAGCATTAAGGTCGGTGGCTCTTCCCTTTTAAATTTTTCCTGTTCATGACTAATTGGGATCAAAGAGGCAGTAAGTGATTCACGTACTCCTTTGACTACATTCGCGGGAATTTCAAAAGGATTACCGGAACTTTTTCCTTTTCTGCCAATTAGTTTATTAACAATATTTTTTGCTTGCTCGCGCCATTCGGCGGGATAATCCACTGTCTCTTGTTGCAAAACCCATTGGAGCCAAATTTGTTCATCCGGGCTGATGCGGTTCATTATTTCTAAAAGCGCAGCCATCGGGTCTATTAATTTTTGACTCATGCTGTGCTCAAATAACGGATAAGTCCGAATAGGATAACAGCTCGGCATAAGAAGTTGAATTTGGGCAGACCAGCAATCCCATTCCTCATGTGGTATTTCGGCTGGCTTGGGCATTAAATCAACATAATCTTCTACTTCAGTAATTTCCGCATCTGGGTATTGGGCGTAAACTGCAGACTCGATAATTTCCCGATGAACTATTAGACATCTCACAAAGAATTGGACATAACCGCCCAGACTGACGACTTCAACTGACATGCTGGGTGGGACAAAACCATAACCAAAAAATTCAGTAAATGGTAAGCCCCATTTTTCAGGGAATATGGGAGCTTTTGAAATACCATTAAAATGGGCGAACATCTGCTCAGCGGCTTTCGGGGTTTGTTCACTGTCTTTAGGTACATCAATGGCCAAAAGCACGTACCTGCCTGCATAGTATTTATTTATGTACCGCCTGGTAACAAAATCCCACCAAACATATTTTAAACCAACTATAAAGGTTATGACGACTGCAATCCAGCCTCCATTCTGAAAGAGAAACCACATCATTAAAATTGGGTTGGCTGATGAAGTTCGGAAAGCTTCAGCCATGCCTGAAAGATCTATTATCATGTTGGTTTAATTGGGATTTGCTTTTTCAAGTAAAATATATTCACCTGATGGAAGTTTTGTAAATTTACTGTGATTTGTTAAAGCTAATTGAATAGTATTTTTTTTCACCATCCGCTGCTTTAAAACTTCTTCAACTAATTCATCTCTTTTCATTGACCGTCCTGATTTTTTTAAAACCTCGGCCAAAATATCAGCAACAACGCCTGGCTTATATCCCCATTCTTTTAAGGCATATATTCCCCTACCGACTAAAACATACCGGCTGTTTAAAATCAGTTCATTATGCACAGTTGGTGGATAAGCAACCCGATGATCAAACTTTGTTTGATTTATAAGTTTGGTAATTTCGTTAAAATGCAAAGGTTTATTAGCTTTCTTTAAAATCAGATATATTTTGTCATTCATCCTTTTTGGAATTATAGAACCCCATCCGACCAGGCCATATTCATTATATGGATTTTTTGCAATTTGCTTGCTTATATCAATATAAGATAAAATAGCCTCATCACTTAATTGGAACCTGTGTTCCTCGCCAAATTTTGTTTTTCTAATTTTTTCTATTAATTCCGAAACTTTTAAAGGTTTGCTTTCTGCTTGTAAAATTTCTTCAGCTTGAGTTATGGTCTCAGTCACTAAATGAATGGGTGCAGTTTTTAATTGCCATGCAGTATGAAAATTTTCATTAATAACGAAATTCTTTAGTTTATCTGTTAATATAAAACGCATGACAAATAAAGTTGCGGATTTAGCCGATTGTTGGTCTTCCTTGATATCCAAAATTTGGCTTAGGAAATTTTCTTCCTTAATGATTCCCCCATGATTATTGATTACATTAATAATTGCATCAGCCAAATGTTGGACTTGATTGGCGGTTTGAGTGAATTTTTTTATTTTTGAAATTGCCCCGGACTCAATTTGCCGGATTCTCTCTCTGGTCACTTTATAAATTTCACCGATTTGTTCAAGGGTTTCAGCTGGTTTTCCGTGCAGACCATAGCGACGACGTAAAACATCTTCTTCTCTTGAAGATAAGCTTTTTAGCAAATTCGAAATCACTTCAACAGGGTTGAAATGCTCAATTTCTTGATTTTGTTTCTGGTTTAAAACTCTGTCCAGAATTGAACCTGTATTAGAAATCGGTCCACTCATAAGGCTAAATATTAATAACTTGTATTAATATAGCACTTTATTGTTATACTGTCAAGTTTTTATTATAAAACAAAATTTAACCTTACTTGAAGTTCAAGCTTTATAATATATTAGTCTTAATTTTTTTTCTTTTGCCTGAAATTGTTCCAAGTAACCAATATTGGAGAAGCTACAAAGATTGATGAATATGTACCTGAAGCAATGCCTATAAGCAATGCTAAAACAAAGTTCCTGATTGTATTGCCTCCGAATAACACTAAAGCAAATAAAATTAACAGAGCCGTCATGGAAGTATTTATTGATCTGACCATAGTTTGGTTCATGCTCTCATTGACCACTTCTTCATAAGTTTTGCCAGTTGAGGAAATTAATCTTTCCCGAATTCTATCGTAAACAACAATCGTATCATGCACTGAAAAACCTAAAATTGTAAGCAAAGCAGTAACGAATAGGGTGTCAATTTCTATGCCAAAAAAATGCCCGAAGATTGAAAAAATACCTATGACCATAATCATATCGTGAACCAAAGCGATAATGGCACTGACGCCATATATCCAAGAAGGAACAGGACCTACAGACACTTTTCTGAATGCCCAAGTAATGTATAAAATAATCAAAATTAAAACTATGGCCATTGCGGTTATGGATTTTCTTTTCAACTCGGAGCCGATGGTTGGGCCGATTGTTTCAAAACTGTTTTCAGTTATTTTTTCATCAAATTTTTTCAAGTTGCTTAATATTTTTTCTTTTTGTGCATTGGTTATTGGTTCTAATCTCAGGCTTAAACCTTTTTCACCAGTCAATTGAATGCTGACATTTTTTACTTCCGCAACTTTTACAGCCTCGGTAATTTGCTGGGTTGAGGGAACATTTTTTGAAAATTCCAAGCGCATTAATGATCCTCCGGTGAAATCAATGCCAAATTTAAAACCCCAAATAAACATTGAAAGAATTCCTGGAATCAATAACAACAATGATAAGGTGTAATAATATTTCCTTTTCTGGATAATTGCGTACATAATTTTATTCTTTAGATTTTTGCGGGTCTCTTAAGCCAAACCATTTTGGGTTTTTAACCCAATTAAATGTGGTTACCAACCTCAAGAGCATCCGGGTAACCGTGATTGCGGAAAATAAACTGACCACGATACCAATCAACAAGGTTATGGCAAAACCCTTGACAATACTTGAACCAAACCAAACTAAAATAAGCGAAGTGATTATGCTTGAAACATTTGAATCGCGAATTGACAGCCAAGCGCGTTTAAAGCCTTCTTCAATAGCAATTTCCAACGGCCGGCCGTTGTGCAGCTCTTCTTTGGTTCTTTCAAAAATTAAAATATTGGCGTCTAAAGCAATGCCTATTGAAAGGATAAACCCGGCTATGCCCGCTAAAGTCAAAGTAACCGGCCAAAGTTTGAAAATCGCCACAACTATTAGGGTGTATAAAACCAGAGCTAAAGAGGCTAATAATCCAGGTAGCCGATAAAAAACTATCATGAAAATAGCAACTACGATGATACCTAATAAGCCGGCAAAAATACTTCTAGCAATTGAATCATTACCCAGGGTTGCCCCGACAGTTTGTTGGCTAATCAAGTTAACTGGAACCGGTAAGGCCCCGGCGTTTAGTCTTTTCGCTAAATCTTTCGCCTCTTTTAAAGTGAAACTTCCGCTTATGACTGCTTCTCCGCCTGTAATTTCTTGATTAACCGTAGGATTACTGATAATTTGGCCGTCTAAAAAAATTGCCACGTTTTTGCCAATATTTCTTTTGGTTATTTCTGCAAAAAGTTTTGTACCTTCGCTATTAAAACTTAAACTGACTTCAGGTTCACCGGTTGACTGGTTAAAAGCCACGCCGGCCCTTTGTAATTGTTTTCCTGAAAGCCCAGTATCTTTAAAGGCTATTTGGGTTTGGTCATTCGCAATAGTAAATAAAATATGCGCTCCTCTAACTTCTAAAATATCTTTTCCATCTTCCTGAATAGTTTTATCTTCAATTCTTTTAATGATATGGTAGCCGAATTCAGTTTTGACCAATTTTGGGTAAACTTGATCGTTTTTTAATTCATCAAAAAGAACTTTTTCGAATTCGGCGACAAAAGTGCCTTTTTTGGCAAAACCTAAATCCCCACCCTTTTGTTTTCCTGCTGAATCAGCATTGCTCGGATCTTGGGAATATTCATTAGCTAAAGCTGAAAAATCAGCATTTTTTACTAAAGCTTTTTTCAAAACTTCTTCTGCCTGTTTTTTAGTTGCCGCCTCTGCATCTATCTGAGCTTTTTTTTGAGCCTCAGTTTGGGTTTGATTTTGGTCAACTTCCTTAAATTCTAAAATTGGCGTATCGCCAATCATTTTAATTGCCTGGTCAATGTCTTTAATCCCGGCTAATTCAACAATTATCCGCCAACTATTTCCAGATTTACTGGTTTGAACCACTGGCTCAGAAACCCCAAAAGCGTTAACTCGTCTTTCAATGACATCCCTAACGCTTTCCAAGGCTTGGGCTTGGTCACCGCTAACGATATTTTTTGTGTCAGCTTCGTAAATTAAAGATGAACCGCCTTGCAAGTCTAAGCCGAGCCGAAGGTCAAATTGTTTGCCAAATATTTTAATATTTGGAAGCAAATTTTTTGGTAAAGCAATATAGCTAACTACCAAACCAAGCACGATTATTAGCGAAAAATTAAGCCAAAGTTTTTTTCTAGAAGTCATTTAAAATATAAAAAAACGCCAAGTTAGATTATTCTAACATGCTCAGATTAAATTTGGCAAGACTTAATTTTGAACTCTGACTGGAGTGCTGATTTCTGCCCATTTAAAAACTTCTTTTGATTCTGCGGGTGACAACCTAATGCAACCGTGTGAAACTCTAATGCCTAAATGTTTGACACCTTCATAATAAATGCCACCATTTTTTAACTTCCAGTATGGCAAGGAATGGATGCCATATGCGCCATCTGATGTAAATGCCATCCAGTTATCCATATATAAACTGTATTTTCTTGAATAAGCAACGTTCATTTTATTTTTTATTGAAAAGTTACCCAAGGGCGTAGGCATTGACCATTTACCCGTTGAAACCCTATAGGTTTTTATTAATTTGCCATTTTCATAGCGTTTCAGTTTTTGTTCGGAAATATCAACGACAATCAGCTTTCCAGAACCGACGTTTTCATCCATTTGCTCAGAGCCTACGGGAACAACAATTATTTCTTGGTCACTATCTCCATCAACATTTGCGGTAGCCACAGAAAGCCCTTGGGTATAATTTTTCCCATACGGGAAGAATTTTATTTTACCTTTTTGGCCATTTGGCAAATAACTAATAACTTGGGCGGAAGTTCCTGGCGCATCAGCTAAAACTATTTCATTTTTTGAACCCAAGGTGTTTTGATTTGAAATTTTCAAATTATTTGGAAAAATGTTAGAAGTTTTAAAAGTAGAAGTCAAATTACCATCAGCTTGGAAAACTTTGATTAAGGAATTTTTTTCAATTTTTGTAGTTACTATTTCAAAATTTCCATCATTGTTCAGGTCAAATGCCAAGGGAATCACACCAGTACGGACATTTTTTGGATAAGCCCAAAATTCAGAAAGTTTTTTACCATCTTGATTAAAAATGGCCACTCTCGGTCCACCGCCTTTGCCAGGCGCAGTAATAATTTCATCAATTTTATCGCCATTAACATCGGCAACGTCCATATATACCCCGCCCTTAAATCCTTTTTCATAAGCTAAAAAAGTTTTAAGTTTTTTACCATTTAAATCAAATATCCAGATTTCAGGTGTAGTACCTTGGCCAAAGCTTGTAATGATTTCTTTTTTCCCATCATTATTAATATCACCGATTGCAACCCTGATAGCCGGTTTATTTTTAACATTTTTTAAATTGATGTTTTTTAAAATCCAACCGTCATTTTTCAAAATCCTTATCCCGGGATTTTTTCCGGTTGCGGTCCCGTAAATTATTTCAACTGCGCCATCATTATTCAAATCCGCCGCGGCAATATTTACACCAGCTGGGATATTTGAGATTTTCCTAATTAGCTTGCCATTAGCTTCAAAAATTCCAGCTTGAATAGTAGCGGCTTGGCTGTTTTTAATGACAACAAATGACCCCAGTAAAAAAATACTGAATATAAAAAGTCTAATAATTACTAGTTTTTTATTCATTTTTATTTTTATTTTAAGCCTTAATATTACTATCTTAACACAAAATTGACATAAAGTCAACAAAGTTATGCTGTTTTAATTATATTAATTTATTAGATTTTATTTCCTTTTAACTTCTGAACTCTTTGAATAAATTCTTTAATATCATCTGGATGTATGCCAATTATTTCAGTTTCACCACCAATTTTCTTAGTTTGGAACCTTAATCCTTCACCTAGATTCCCATATCCAAGCAAACCAAGCGCATAGCGCTTGGCATATTGAGTCTGCATGCCAAGTCTGTTCAAACAGATATCTGTAAAATCTAGATAATTTCCAGTATTACTTTCTGCCTTGTTTTCAAAAGATTCCATTTTTAATAATGTTTAAATTTATAGATCTTCTTCGGAAATTACTTTGATCTTGTGCTTTTTTAATAGTTTTGTTGTAACCCCATCACCTTTGATTATTTTTCCAGAAAAAGAACCGTCGTAAATTTGGCCAGAGCCGCAGGAAGGGCTTCTTTGTTTTAAAATGGCTTGTCTTGCTTTAAACATTTTCGCGATTTTTAAAACCTGGGTTGCGCCCTGACTAAAATTTTTTGTTACGTCTTTACCCGATTTGGTAAAAACTTTTTTGCCTTTTTGTTCAGCTGGTTCTCTAGGGGTAGTTAAACCACCAAGCTGTTCAGGACAAACTGGAATTAAATAACTATCTTTTGAAAGTTTAATAAATTTCTTATTGCTTTTAATTTTACCATCATAACGACATTTAATACCCAGTAAACATGCGCTGCAAATTATCTTTTCTTTTTTTGACATAAGTATATTTTAATTTTAATCCCACGGAATAACCTTAAGCTTTGGCCAAACTTTTACCCAGCCCTTAACTTTGTCTTCATAGATTTTTTTGGTAATCAATGGTTTATTTGGCCTGACCACCATATTAAAGAGATCATCGAAATCAAAGGGCGAATAAACTTGAATTTTTCCAGCAGTGTCCTTTTTGATGCCGACACAGGTTGCGGTTGTGGGCCAGGTACTAATAGCTTCTTCCACGGATTTATATTGTTCAATTGATTTACCAAAATGTTTTTCATACCAAAGGTAAACCCTGGCCTCATTTACTATTTCCACCAAAACTGGAATTTCTTTAAATAAAACTTTGCCTTTCTGGATATACTTGTCCTCAGCCTCATATGAAGTGTCTGTGGCATCATAATAGACTAGGTCATAATCTTTTATGCCGTTTTCTGGATCAAATCCAGATTTAATATTCCATATTGTCTGCGAAATGCAACCAGCGCCAAGATACCAATCTGGCATGTTTAATTCCTGAGCATGAGCCAATATAAATTGAATGCTCTGATTTTTTTCAAGCATTTGTAATAGCAACTTTTCTTTTATCATAATAAACTAAGATAATCCAATCCTAAATACCCAACTTCTACATCTGTCATTTTGCCGCTTCTAAGTAGTTTTCGAAATTCGGTTAATCCAAGCAGTTTAACTTCAGCAAATTCAGTATCATCTAACGATGGCTTTCCTACTTTCTTACATTCAGTAGCTACAAAGCAATATCGGTTAATTGTAGAATAAGCGCAGTCATAACATCTAGTAACCAATTTAAGCTTACCTTTATAGCCGGTTTCTTCTAACAATTCCCTTTTGGCCGCTTCAATCGGACGTTCGTTTTTCTCAACTGCGCCGCCTGGCAATTCTAACAAAATTTTATCAGGACCTGGCCGATACTGTTTAACTAGGATTACCTGCTTTTTCTTTGTTAACGCCAAAATTCCTGCAGGAATGCTTTCGGCCTTCAGGTAAAAATCACTTTTTTTGCCACTGGGTAATTTATAAACTACTTTTTCAATTCCTCGACCATACTTCTTAAAAACCATCTCTTGAGATAAAACTTTCCATTTTTTTAATTTAGTTGTATTCTTTTTCACGTTATTATTTCTTAGATTTCTTTGCTTTTTTTATTACATTTTTTACAAATTTTGCTTTTTTAGCCGTATAAATTTCTCTTGAATTTTTATACTTATTAGCCAATTGTTCTTTTAATTTAGAATATACTCTCGCTTCTTTTTTATGATTGCGGAGATAATCCCTAAACAAAATCATATCTAAGACGTAATTGCTACCGCTTTCGCCAATATGGAGGTAGTGTGTTCGGGATTCTTCTGGACCTTTTGTGAAAAATAATCTTTCTTTCCTTAGGTCGTTTTTCTTTTTTTGATAGCCAATCGCTTTCAACTTTTTCTCGTGGTTTGTTACTTTTTGAAGCGAATTAACGACTAAAACTATATCAATAATTGGTTTAGCTTGTATTCCTGGAATAGCTGTGCTTCCGACATGTTGAATTTCTAAAGCGTCCAAACTAAAAATCTTGCTCAGTTTCTTTTGCTCCAAAAGGAAGCTCTGTAACCATTTTTGGTCATAACTAACTAATTTAACCGTTCCTCTTTTCAAGCCAATATTTGATTTGCTGATCCTACGCCCCATGGCATTTTTTATCCCAGTAGTAGAGAAATAAGAATTTCTCACTACGGGATTGCGCTACCCTGTCTTGCTTAAAAAATTTTATTTCCATCTAAATTCTATTTAATGAATTTAAATTATTGGCCATGGCACCGCTTATATTTTTTTCCACTCTGACAAGGACATGGATCATTCCTACCGATTTTTTTGCTGGCAAACGGGTTAGTTGAACTTTGGGAAACTTCAGGCATAGCCGTGGAAGTTGAGGAATTATCAATCGCTTCTTTGGCTGGTGCTGAAAGAGTTAAATTCTTCGGCTGGCTTTGGTTTTGCTCAACAATATTTTGGGAAACGTGGGCTTTGAAAATCGTATGGACTAATTGCGAACGGATAGAATTCAATAATTGGCTGAATAATAAATATGCTTCTTTTTTATATTCAACCAAGGGATCTCTTTGGCCATAACCCCTTAAGCCAATGCCTTGGCGCAAGTGATCCATTAAATCCAAGTGCTCAATCCACAGCGTATCAATAACTCTTAATTCTACGGCTCTTTCAACCAAGCGCATTAAATTTTGACCCGTGTCTTTAGCTTGACGGCCAGTTGGTGACTCACATACATCTTTTTCTAGTCTGATGTATGCTTCTTCCAATAATTTTTGCAAATGTTCAGTTATGGCATTTCTGGTTGCGGCAGTTGATGTGACAACGTTTGCTTCTTGCCTAAATGATTCCAGTTTCAATCTGGATTGAAATGGAATTGAAAAAATTGAATCTACGGATTCATAAATTTCATCGAGATTCCATTGGTCTTCTTTATCGCTGGCGGTATGGGTAGAAACCAGCTGGTTAATTTCATCCTTCAGAGACTCTAAAATTGTTTGCTTACGGCCTTCTGGATTATTTAAACTATTCAAAGTGGCACGACGCCGTGAATATATGACTTCTCGATGCTTATTAATAACGTCGTCATATTCAACTAAGTGTTTTCGGATATCAAAGTTATGGCCTTCAACTTTTTTTTGAGCGCCTTCAATTGAACGGGAAATCATCTTGTTTTCAATTGGCATGTCTTCTGGCACGCCAAGCCTTTCCATTAAACCTTTGACCCTGTCACCGCCAAAAATACGCATCAAGTCATCCTCTAGTGATAAAAAGAATTGGGAAGAACCAGGATCGCCTTGGCGGCCAGCACGACCGCGTAACTGGTTATCAATTCGCCTGGACTCATGCCTTTCTGTGCCTATGACGTGTAAACCGCCTAATTTTTTAACTTTTTCCGCTTCTTCAGCAACATATGGATTCCCGCCTAAGATTATATCCACACCCCGACCAGCCATATTAGTAGCAACTGTTACGCCACCTAAGCGACCTGCCTGGGAAATCACGCCTGCTTCTTTTTCGTGGTTTTTTGCGTTTAATAAATTATGCGGAATGCCTTCTCGATCCAATAACTGGCTTAACATTTCGTTTTTAGCAATGGAAATCGTGCCAATTAAAATAGGCTGGCCAAGGTCATGCCTAACTTTGACATCACGGGCAATGGCCTCATATTTACCCATTTCGGTTTTATACACGCTATCTGCAACATCATTCCTGATCATGGATTTATTGGTTGGAATGGTAACAACTTCCAGATTATAAATTTTTGAAAATTCCTCAGCTTCGGTAGAGGCTGTGCCAGTCATGCCAGAAAGCTTTTTGTACATGCGGAAATAATTCTGGAAAGTGATGGTGGCTAAAGTTTGAGATTCCTGTTTTATCTCAACGTGCTCTTTAGCTTCAATGGCTTGATGTAAACCTTCAGAATACCTTCGGCCATGCATCATGCGTCCGGTAAATTCGTCTACAATTATCACTTCATTTTCTTTAACCACATAATCCCGATCACGTTTGAATAAAGCATGGGCTTTTAAGGCTTGCTCAATGTGGTGGACAATTTCCACTCCGCCCGCTTCATAAATATTCCCGACGCCAAGCCAGCCCTCAATCTTGCTAATCCCCTGTTCGGTTAAAGTTGAAGCCCGTAATTTTTCATCAATATTATAATCCGGACCTTCTTCAAGCCTTTGGACTAAATCTGCAAAACGGTAATATTGTTCGCTTGGCGTATCCGAAGGGCCGGAAATTATCAATGGTGTCCGAGCCTCATCAATTAAAATTGAATCAACTTCATCGACAATGCCATAAACCAAATCTCTCTGGGCTAAATATTGCGGATCGGGAACCATATTATCCCGCAAATAATCAAAACCGAATTCATTATTGGTTCCGTAGGTGATGTCTGCCTTATAGGCGCTTGGACGGTCAACTGGCTTAAGGTTTTTAGTCAATTCATCGCCCTCATAACTTGGGTCATAAATAAATGCTGCTTCATGCTGGATAGTACCCACTGAAAGCCCAAGAAAATGATAAATTTGCCCCATCCAACGGGTATCACGTTTGGCTAAATAATCATTAACGGTCACCACATGGACGCCCTCGCCAGTAACAGCATTTAGATAAGCTGGCAAGGTGGCTACTAGGGTTTTTCCCTCACCAGTACGCATTTCTGAGATTTTTCCCTGATGCAAAACAATACCGCCCATCAACTGCACGTCAAAATGCCTTTGGCCCAAAGTCCTTTTGGCAGCTTCTCTGACTAAGGCAAAAGCTTCAGGCAAGAGCTTGTCCAAGGATTCGCCTTTGGTATAGCGATCGTAAAATTCCTTAGTTTTTTCCGGAAATCTGGAGTCTGGGAATTTACTGACCTCGCTTTCAAAAACATTAATTTGCTTAACCAAAGGCTCGAGGTCTTTTACCACCTTATCATTGGGGTTGCCAAAAATTGTATTAATTAATCCCATAAAGTCAGTCTATCTTATGCTTATTATTGCTAAATGCAAGGCTTAATATTATCACAAGCCATGATGACCGGCTCTTTTTGAAAGCCATAATTCCTTAGCATCTCGCAATTGCCTTTCCAGCTTTTCCTTGACTAAATCAATAGCTTCGTACATATCATCGGCTTTAACCCCGGCTTTATAAGTTTTGCCGAGCCATAAAACTGATGCTTCAACTCGGTAGATATCTCCGGAATGCTGATTTCTATCAAAATCCAGCCTGACTTTCATTTCGGTTATTGGTTGGCGGCTTAACTTGTGCAGTGGATATAATTTTTCTTCAGCATAAGTTTTCAGGCTGGTCGTTAATTTAATATTTTTGGCTGAAATAATCATATTGGTAAATTTTTAAAAACCTAAATATCTGACTTCTTCTTCTAATTGTATATTGAACTGATCCCGGATTTGCTGTTTTATGTAGCTTATTAATATTACAATATCCTCGGCAGTGGCATGGCCAGTATTTAAAATAAAATTTCCATGTTCTTCGGATATTTTTGCACCACCGATTTTTTTGCCTTTTAAACCAGCTTCCTCAATTAATTTACCAGCGACTTTGTCAGTCGGATTTTTGAATATGCAACCTGCGCACCAGGCGCCTTTAGGCTGCCATGATCTTTTTTCCAAAACGGATTTAATTAAAGCTTGGGATTCAGCGGGATTGCCTATTTGAAGTTTTAAAACTGCGGAAATAATAATTTCATCCGACGCATATTTAAAACGAGTGTAACGGTAAGAAACATCCAGTTGGTTTCGTTCGTATGAATTTAATACACCATTTTTATCAATGTATTTCAGTTTTTTGACAAATTCGGCAATGCCATGTCCGCTAGTACCGGCATTCCCAGCCACTGCCCCCCCAAAAGAACCTGGGATGCCTACGGCAAATTCCAAGCCAATTAAATTATAATTCAAAGCCATTTGAATAACTTTTGCTAAGCTAGTGCCGGCATCAGCCATAAGCATATCCGGTTCAATAAATTCACAAGCCGAAGAATTAAGCTTGATGATCAGGCCATCATAACCCTTGTCCGAAACTAGGATATTGCTGCCTCCGCCTAAAGCTGAATAAGGAATTTGGTTTTTTATAGCAATCTTAACGGCTTTTTCAATGAAGACGGGATTATTGGTTTCCAAAAAATAGGCAGCTGGTCCACCGACTTGGAAGGTGGTATATTTGGCCAAAATTTCGTCTTTCCTTATTTCGGGCAGGGCGTCTAATTCTGGATTTGAAATATTTGTTGACATATTCTAGTTAATTATTTACACTATAGCGCAATTTAACACAAAAACTAAATTTGCCGTTAGGAGGTGAATAAAGTTGCTTTTACAATCTTTTATCCAGCAAATCTGGTTGTGGACTTGGGAACATCCCTGGATTTTAGTCTTAGTCGGCATACTGATTGGCTTTTTATTCAGTACTATATTTTTGGCGGCCAGAAGTAAAGCTATCAATCGTTATATCCGGCTGGTTCGAACTTCAACTATTGAGGAATTCGAATCAAGGATTTTTGGCGTAAGGGTTCTTTGCCGTAAAGTTTTCCCGAGCACTAGAAACCTAAATGCCTTGAATGTCCCTCCGCCAGCTTTAAACTCAGGGAACGCTTCAAATTCAACCGCCCAAATCTTGATTAGCCAGCCAAACGAACAGATATACTATCTGCCGAATAAGGCCGGTATTGCTACTGGACTTGCTTTTCCGCCGTTTGTGAAAATCGTGCACGGCAACCCGCCAATTCTGGAAATGACCCAGATTTTGCCGGTTGATATCATTCCAGCTCCAGCAAACGGCGTCTGGATCCCCGGCCGCGTTGGTTCCAATAACATCAGTTTAACTATGGAGGGATTGCGGACCAAAAAATTCTGGAAAGGCAGCAGGAATTTCTACATCCTGGATTTTTTTGAAAAAAACGACTGTCTTGGTTTTATCCAACCAATTGAGAAAAAATCCCAGCCAATTCCGGTCCTGGCTCCTGCCAGTGGCTACATCCTCCAGTTCGGTGCTTTGGAACGAACACCGATTGTTGCTGGCGCCAGCGTAATGCTTGTTGCCAAGTTGGAAACCCACCGAATTTTGTCTGAGAACGTCGGGACTTTCTTCGATTCAGTAGATAGCAAGCTTTACGCTGAACTTGGTAAAACTGTTCGAGCCGGGGAAATTCTGGGTGTGATTAAATACCTGGGGAAATTAAATCCCCTGGTGCATAAAGTAATTGCGCCTTGCGACTTGATCTTGTTAAGGTCATTTGCCCATGCCCAAAACCCGGAAGATGGCGCTCCAGTTGGTTTCAATAGTAAGTTATTTACTTTTCAGGCTCTTTAGAAAATCCCCTGCTTAACCGTTGGGGATTTTATTTTTTGCAAAAGAATAAAAATTGGTTATATCACCCGCCCCAACGGTTAAAATAATATCCTTAGGCTTAAGTAATTTTTTTGTAATCTCAACTGCATCAGCAATATTTTTTGCGTAATAAGCGTTACTCCCAGCCAAATCAACAATTTCTTGGCTGGATATGTTTAAATTTTCTTCCCGGCCGGCAACTTGGTAAATTTCAGGGATGATTTTTAAATCAGCTAATTTTAAAACTTGAACAAATTCACGTAAAAATTGCTGTGTCCGAATTTTTTGATGCGGTTGAAAAACGCAAATTATCCTACGATTAGGAAAGGCTTGCCGGGTAGCCCCTAAAGTCGCCCTTAATTCTGTGGGATGGTGGGCATAATCATCAATCACAATTGCACCTTGCCATTCGCCTCTTTTTTCAAACCGACGCCAACAGCCAGAAAAATTTTGGATGGCTTTTTTGGCTATTTCAAATTTAATATTCAAAACTTTTGCTACACCTAAGGCGGCTAATACATTTAAAATATTATGTTGGCCAAAAAGTGAGGTTTGGATGTGGCCGGAGTACAAGCCATTTACATCAAAGGTCAGGCCTTGTTCTGAGGATATTATATTAGATGCTGTTAAATCTGCACCTAATAAGGCAAAGGTTATCACTTTGGCCTTAGTCGAATTCACTAATTCATTTGAATTCTTATCTGATTTATTTAAAATTAAAAATCCATCTTTGGGCAAGCGTCCGGCAAAAGTTTTAAAAACCTGTAAATATTCGCTTTCATTTTTATAAACATCCACATGATCAAAATCGATATTCAAAATTGCGGCTATGTTGGGCTTATAATCTAAGAAAGCCCTTCTGTATTCATCAGCCTCGACCAAAAATTCCTTGCCTTGGCCAATCCTTTCATTGGTTCCGTTTAAAATCCTCAAACGCGTACCAACAATAATAGTTGGGTCTTTTCTAGCTTCAATCAAGATTTGGGCTAATAAACCGGTGGTTGTGGATTTGCCATGTGTACCAGCTATGGCAATGCCGTTTTTGTTCTGCATTAATTCATTAATTGCTTGGGGATATGAAATACAAGGGATATTGCGTTTTTTGGCGGAAATCAATTCAATATTATTTTCAGGAATTGCGTTGCTATAAATAACTAAATCGCAGCCTTGTCGGAGATTTCCTGCTTTATGTTGTCCAATTTTTATATTAGCGCCATGATCTATTAACCATCGCGAAGTCAATTGGATTGATAAATCTGAACCCGTGACTTGCTTATTATTTTCCAAAGCCCATTTGGCAATGGCCGAAATGCCAATGCCAGATATGCCGATAAAATGTATGTGTTTAGCGGTTAGTAACATTGTTCGTTTTAAGGATTAATTCAGCAATTTTATCGGCCCCATCAGTTTGCCAGATATTTGCGATATTTCGGCTCAAAATTTCTAATTTTTCTGGGTTTAAGATATTTTCAGCAATTATTTTAGCAAATATTTCAGGCTCCAGCTTATCCTGGGAAATGACCAAGCCGCCGCAAGCGTGCAAATATTCAGCATTTTTTTCTTGCTGGGTGTTTGGCAAAGGAACTATCAGGGCTGGTTTTTTTAAAGCTACCAATTCAGCCAAGGCATTGCTTCCCGCTCGTGAAACAATAAAATTAGCCGCTGCATAAAGATCTGGCAATTCATTGTTTGTAAAAGATATACTGTGGTAATTTTGTCGATTTTCAGTTGAAACACTTTTGCCTACTCCGGTTATGTGCAAAATTTGAATTTCAGCAGGTAAAAATTTTATACAAGCTACAAATTTGTGATTTAAACTTAAAGCACCCGAGCTTCCGCCAATCACTAGCAGGACTGGTTTTTGAGGATTTAAATTATACTTTCTATAAGTATTTTCAGCCCTGCCAAATAATAATTCTTTCCTGATAGCAAAACCTAAAGTGTCTGATTCGCCTGGAATATTTTTTGCGATTAATCCGGCTGTGGCAATTCTTTTTACGGCAATTTTTGAAATGTATTTATTCGCCATGCCAAGTTCTGCGTCTTGTTGGTACATCAAGACTTTCAGGTTCAGCTTTTTAGCCGCCCAGGCAACCGGTACTGCTACAAAACTTCCTGCTGTTAATATCCAATCCGGTTTCATTATTTTTAACTTTTGATAGACAAAAAAACCTGCATAAATAATCTTAAAAAAATCCATTATATTCAAAAACGAAAAATACCTTCGATATTTTCCAGAAGGTATGGGGATCAATTCAAAACCATATTCTTCCACGAATTGTTTTTCAAAAGGATTTTTGCTTCCCCAAAAAACAATATCAATTGCAGTGTCTTTAATTTTTATAGCAGAAGCAATTGCTAATAGTGGGTTAACCGATCCAAGCGTACCGCCCCCAACCAATAGAATTTTCATGATCGTATTTGCTTAGTGACATTCAATAATACTCCAATGGAGCCAAGTGAAACAATTAAAGCACTGCCGCCATTGGAGATAAAGGGCAAAGGGATTCCGGTCAACGGCAAAATGCCTGTTAAAGCGCCGATATTAACAAATGCTTGAGCTGTAATCCAAATAACCACTCCCATAATAATTAACCTTCCTCCTGGATCCGAAATTTTTTTTGCTAGTTTTCTGCCCCTGATATAAATAGCAGTGTATAAAAAAACAATGCCCAAAACGACAATAAAACCCAATTCTTCAGCAGCTACTGCAAATATTGAATCCCCCGCTGCTTCGGGCAAGTAATTGAATTTTTGGATTGATTTTCCTAAGCCTCTGCCAAACCAACCGCCTGAACCAATAGCTAAAAGCGAACGATTTATATGATAGCTAGAATCTTGGGAGTCTTGCTGTGGATTCAGAAAAGTAGTCAGTCGTTCGGCTCGATATGGCTCAAATTTTATTAATAGCAAGATAACTAAAATTATGCCAACCAAAATCCAAAGCAGATGTTTTACGGGTGCGCCAGCTATAAAATACATTGCCGTGGCAATTATAAAAATTATAAGGGTTGTACCCAAATCTCTTTGTAACATAAGCATCAAAGCGCAGCCAGCAATCAGTATTGAGAAAGGTACAAGGGTTTTTTTATAATCACGCCAATTATTTTGGATTTTTGGCAGCCAGGCGGCTAAATAAATTATCATGCCGATTTTCAAAACTTCTGAGGGTTGGAAAAAAAAGCCCCCGATACTTATCCAGCGCTTTGCACCCAGGAGTTCTTTCCCAATTCCAGGTACGAAAGGCAAAAATAAAATTAAAATTGATAGTATCAATAAAATGTTTGACCATTTAATCCAATGACGATAATCAATCATTTGGGCAAAATACAAAATAGCAAAACCAATTATTAAAGGCAGTATCTGCTTAATTAACATGCTATTAGGGTCTCCAAGGGTTCGAAATGATTCAGCCGTACTGGCAGAAGAAAAAATTATCACTCCAATTACGCAAAGAGTGATAATTATGGCTAAAAAAATTGAATCTGGCCTTCGGTATGAAATCATTTGAGGTTTTTTACGGCTTGGACAAATTTTTCACCCCGATCAAATTCATTCTTGAATAGGCCAAAACTGGCCGCTCCAGGATTTAAAATTATAGAATCTTTTGATTTTGAAATTTCCCAAGCTTTGTTCACTGCTTCAACCATTGAACTCGCAATATATTTTGGTGCTTTTACTCTGCTTTGCATTTTATTCGTTGCTGAACCGGGTAAGAAGATTACATACCCAGCCTTCTTGTTTATTTCCTTAACATATTCAGCAAATTCTAAATTTTTATCGCTGCCACCGCAAATTACAATCGGTTTAGTTTTTATGCTTCTTAAAGCCATGACGGCCGCTATTGGATTTGTAGCTGTAGTATTATTGATAAAATTTCGTCCTTTAAAAAATTTTACCAACTCGAACCTCTCATTAACCCCTTTAAAGTTTTTTAATTTATTTTTAATAGTTTTCAAGGGTAAACCCAGTAAATAACCGGCTAAAGCTACGTTAATTGCGTTTCTCAAAGAAGCTTGGTCTTGCAACTTCATTTGTTTTATTGAAATTATCTTGATTTTTTTATTGTTAATCTTTAGGACAATATCTGATTTTTCAATCCAGGCCGAAGAATTGGGCAGATATGAAAAACTGGTCCAGTAAATTTTAGGCTTTATTGGCAATTTATTAAATTTTTTCCAAAAACTGTCTAATGGCAATATGGCGATGTCGTTTGCTGATTGACCTTCAAAAATACGGGCTTTAATTTTTGAATATTTAAACAGGCTTTTATGCCGATTTAAATGATCTGGGTAAAGATTCGTAACAATCGTCAATTTCGCATTTAAAGACAAAGACAAGTCTTCCAGCTGAAAAGATGATAATTCAAAAATCACAGGTGTTTTTCCATCAAAAGCCTTGGCTTGTAATAATGGTGAAATTTTCAAATTACCAGCAAGGACGGGATTTGTTTTTTCTTTTATCAAATAGGCAAGCCAAGTTGCAGTAGTGGTTTTGCCTTTAGTACCGGTTATTGCGTATATCGGATTGGCGCTATTCGCTTTAAAAATTGAGATATCGTTAGTCATTGGAATCTTGGCTTTTTTTAATTTAACAATAATTTTATTGTTTGGATTAATGCCAGGATTTTTGACAATTAAATCTGCTTTGCTTAAAGCTTTAAAATCAATTTTACCGAAATAGTATTTTATAGGCAGCCCTCTTAGCTTTTTTAATGTTTCTTTAAAAAATATCCTTGGCTTATCATCAAAAATACTGACTTTAGCATTTGCTTTGACAGCAAACCGTACGCTTGACTCACCTCCTCCTTGAATGCCTAAACCATATATGGCTATCTTTTTTCCAGCCAAAAAAGATTCCAAAGGCTTTTTCGCTATGACAGTCAAAGTATTTTTATGCAATTTAAAACCATCTCTTCTGGCTGAGGGCAGCTGTTTACTTTCAAAAGTGCATAAAGGTGAAATTTCGATATTATTTCTTAATACCCCACAAGATAGTAATTGTTTAATCAAGCCGGCTTTCAAATTAATAAAGTGTTTACTTCCAACTTTTATTGATTTAATCTTTAATTTTTTTTCAAACAAGCGTATTCGATTTAAGTTGTTGACAAAGTAACATTTTTGACAAATTCCAGGCCCTAGCCAAATTCGCAAATTTGAAACTGCTACGCCTTTAGCTTTTAAGATTTTTATTGCTTTTGGCACAATTTCTTTAATCATGCCTTTCCAACCTGTGTGTAGCGCGCCTAACCAACCAGTTTTTGGATCATAAAGTAACACAGGGATACAATCGGCTGTTAAGACCCCTAATGCTATGTTTGCTTTCTGAGTTAAAAGCCCGTCAGTTTTGGGAAGATAATTGCGTTGATGAAAAGCACCAGCTCCCAGATTTTTTTCGTCAATAATTCTAATATTATTGCCATGGACTTGCTGACCCAGAACTAGTTGATTTAAATTTAATTTCAATTCGCCTAAAAATTTCTTCCTGGAATTGATCACCTTTTCACCATTTTCACCTACAAAACTTAATGGCTGGTAACTTTCCGATGCCGTAGCCTGGATAATTTCTGGGAATTTTTTAAGTTTTTTTGACTGGAAAAATACCATATTTAAAAGCATACCATGCTTTTTGGCCTATTTAAAAAATAAAAACTAGGTTTTATCTATTAGAAATACTGATACGCCAACCACCGCGCAAACACCGGAAATTACCCAAAAACGCATGACAATCTTTGATTCAGGCCAGCCAATTGCTTCCAAATGATGGTGAATGGGCGCAGAAATAAAAACTTTTTTCTTAAAAACTTTCTTAGAGATAATTTGGATGATTACGCTTAAAGCTTCTAAGACAAAAAGCAAGCCAATAACCGGTAAAAGCAAGGCTTGATTCGTGAGCATTGCCACAATGCCTAAAGTCACCCCTAATGACATGGCGCCAGTATCACCCATGAAAAATCTGGCAGGTGGAATATTAAACCAAAGAAATGCCAACAAGGCCCCAACTATCACCCCGCAAAGCGTGGCTAATTCAAACCTTTGCTGGGCAAAAGCAATTGCGCCATAAGCCACAAAAGCAGATAGTAGTGTTCCTCCTGATAAACCGTCTAAGCCATCGATTTCATTTACTGAAAAAGCGGTTGCCACCATAATAAAAATAAATAGCGGAATATACCACCAGCTGATTTCAAAATTCCCCAAAAAAGGCACGTGAATTTGGCTAAAGCCTAATTTAAAGTAAAACCAAAAAGCCCCGACAATCGCAATGGCTGTATAAATAAGAAGTTTATGTCTGACTTGAAAACCACCGCCTTTGGGTCCCCAACCTTTTACATTAAAAAAATCATCAACCAGACCGACCAAAGCCGCAGCTCCCAGCGCGGCTAAAGGCAGCCAGGTTTGCTGCCGAGTCAAAAAATTTAAATCATGCCAAAAACCACCGGATATTAATTGCCGGATTATAAAAAATAAAATCGCAAAAACACAAACCGTAAACCAGACAATAACCCCACCCATGGTTGGTGTGCCAGACTTTTTTTCATGGAGTTTGGCAAATACTGGGGCAGATTCCGAACTCCTAATTTTTTTACCTAACTTATATTTATATAAAATTCCAGCCCAAACTGGAGTCAGCGCTATGGCTGTTAAAAAAGCCAGAGTTGAAAGAAAAAATATTCGAATTACCGGCAACTGGTCAATCATGATAATATTTGCTGAAATTGTAAAAGCCAAACTAGCCAAAGTATCCCCAAACTAATAATAAGATTAGCATAGTGTACAAGGATCAAGCCCTTAATTGTTGAATTACGGAACCAGGGTAAAAAAACTAATGTGTTTATCAAAAAGAAAAAGAAAGCAATTAATGGCAAAAGCCAAATAACCCACCAATAACCGATCATATCAATACCAAAGGGAATGTTATAATGGATTACGACATTAGAAGTTCCTGGAGGGAAATATTTAATTGCAATTATCCCGCTAATTACCATGCTTACTAAACACACACTTAAAGAAAAAATTTCCCATTTCTTGAAGCCGGAAAAAAGCCAATTTTTTAGTTTTGAAATTCCCAAACTTTGGCGAAGTATTCTTGTTGGTTTTCTGCTAATAATCATGGCTATTCTTCAGATTACCTCAATCCGCCAAGAAGTCCAAACCATTGATGAAGGCGCTCATTTGGCCGCAGGCGTTTCTTACTGGCTGAAACGCGACTTCCGGCTAAATGAAGAACATCCGCCTTTAATAAAGCTTTTAGCGGCTTTACCAGTGGTTCTAACCCAGCCCAAAGTATCTTTTGATACCACGGCTTGGAATGAATCAAACCAATGGCAATTTGCCAGGGAATTTTTTTACCAAAACGGCAATAATGCCGACAAACTTTTCTTTTTAGGCCGCTTGCCCATGATTGCCTTAAGCCTGTTGCTGGGGTTATTTATTTACTTTTGGGCTAATAAATTAGCCAATCCCTTAGCCGGACTTTTGGCCTTGGCCTGGTATATTTTTGACCCGAATTTTCTGGCTCACGGCAGGTATATCACTACTGATGTTCCAGTAGCTTTAGGTGTTATTGCCAGCCTTTATTTTATAGTTAAATATTTGGAAAATTCAAACTGGCGAAATGCTGTTTATTTTTCCGCTATTTTTGGCTTAACCCAAGTGACAAAATTTTCTGCAGTTTTTTTATGGCTGTTGATAATTATTATCCCGATTATTTGGTTTGTTAAAAGAAACTATACCAGCAAAAAAATCTTGGGAAAGACATGGCGAATTTTTTATTTAGCCATTATCGGAACAATTATTTCCATCACCCTTGTTTATGCCGGCCAAATTAAGCAAGGGAAAAACGATCCTTGGATAAATTCATTATATGCAGAGCGCGAACAAATCGTTAACCAACAAGGTGGATCAAACGAATCGTTAGTCCAAAAATTAATCAAATTATCTGACGGAAAAACAAAAATTGGGAAAATCACTAATTATGTAGTTAAAGAACTGCCAGTGCCAGGTTGGTCATATTTTAAAGGTTTAGCGCTGGTAATTAACCACGATTATTGGGGGCACTTAGCTTATTTAGACGGCCAATATTCAAACTTTGGCTGGTGGTATTATTTCCCGGCTGCTTTTTTAGTAAAAACTCCTTTTGCGACTTTGATTATATTTCTCCTATCCCTTATTGCTCTAAGCATTTCTATAAAAAATCTAGATTCAAAAAAATTTCAGCAAATTTTATGGATACCTTTAGTCAGCGCGCTGCTGTATTTTTTATGGAGCTTGACCAGCCATATCAACCTCGGCCTAAGGCATATATACCCCGTCTATCCACCGATCTTTATTTTGGTTGGAATTTTTATTGCCTCAGTTTTGAAATTTAGCAATAAAATCCTCAAAATTACTGCTTTATTAATTTTTATTTTTTATACCACAACCAGCTTTTTAGCATATCCAAATTATACCGCTTATTTTTCAGAATTAATTGGCGGTTCAAACAATGGTCCAAATTATCTAGTTGATTCCAATATTGATTGGGGCCAAGATTTAAAGAAACTTAAAAATTTCTTAACTGAAAATAATATCCCCTATGTCTGCATGAGTTATTTCGGCCAAGCAGAAATGAGCTTTTACAATCTGGATTTCCGATACATACCTAATAAAAATGATCCCCACGAACCAAATGACGTCAATTGCGTAATAGCAATTAGTGTAACCAGTTTGTTGTCTGAAGATGGGGCTTATTGGTGGTTGAAAAAGTACGAACCTGATGCCAGGATTGGCGGCTCGATTTATGTCTATGATTTTCGTAATAGCCGAAGCCCCAGCACTAAAGTTAAATAAATTTTAAGATAAAAGAAAACGACCCGCACCATTGCTACGACGCGGGTCGTTGTTTACCTAAAGGACTAATTACTTGCTACTTTTGAAGTACGCCTGCCGGATTGTCGGCGTCCCAGATGCCATGGGCGATCCGGCGATAGCCCCAATGCCAGGAACCATCATCTTCCCGATAGAGGTGGAGGATATATTGCTCACCATTCGTTTCCTGCAGGATAGTGTCAAAAAACGATAGAAAAGTAATGCTCTTAGTGGCATATAACCATTTGAGTGTTGTATGCCCTTCTTCCTGCCACAGGGTAATGAAGTCATTAGCACCAAGTTGAACATCTGTTGGTTCTGCCTTGACACGGCGGAGGTATTCTTCGCCATTGATAGAAGACTCTCCTTTTTTAAGGTAGTCTTTCGCTATTATTTTTTCGGCGTTTAAGTAACCCCTCGAATGTAGCTTTTCATAAATCACCCAGCCCTTCCACGAGAAAAGTTCCTCCGGGTTGAAAGATTTAAGCCGGAGAACGTGAGTGATGATGATTTCTGCAGATCCATGAAGGTAGCTTAGAATTTTCTGCAGCTGCTCTGACTGCCCAAGAAGTGTAACATCATGAGCAGTGAAATTTTCTTTTTCCAGTCTTTCCATCAACTGATGGGACTGACCTTCTGAGTAAGAAGACATGTCTTCCTCCTTAGTTTGGCACATGTGCCGTTGTTTCTTGGCCAGAGGGCCACCACCTTGGTAGTCATAGCCAGAAAGTACTAATAAATATTATATGTCATGCTGAACTTGTTTCAGCATCTCATTCTGTAGACCCTGAAACGAGTTCAGGGTGACAAGATGATAAGTGCCTTTTGGCTATGACTACGCTGCTTTTTTAAAGTGCAAAATAACAAGGAAGAATATCATGGATTAACCGTTTTGTCAATGGACATCAGGGAATACTTAGCAAGTTTTACTGTACAAACAGCCTGTTTTTTATTATAATTTCATCATGCTTGCCTTAGAAAATAAAATCCAATGAAAAGCAAACTTTTAGCTAGGATAATTACCGAGGCGAATCTTTTGGCTCCTGACCAGCTAAAATCAGCAACTGAGGTGGCTGAACAGCAAAACGTTGAACTTGACCGTTATTTAGTTGATGAAAACTTGATTTCTGAAAATGTACTTTACGAAGCTATAGCCAGCTATTACAAGCTGCCTTTTGTAGACTTAAAACAATCAACAATCCGTAAAGACGTTTTGGAGGCTGTGCCCGAACCATTAGTCCAAGTCCATCAGTTGGTGGCATATGACATGGACCCCAAAAAAATAAAGATAGCAACCCTTGACCCAAGAGATTTGCAGACTTTTGAATTTATTAAGAAAAAAACCGGCTTAAATCCTGAAATTGCCATCACTACGCCCTCCAGCATAAAAAATGCCCTTGGCCAATTTCATAAAGGCTTATCCGCAACTTTCAAGGAAATAACCAAAGAAACTGAAGAATCCGAAGAAACTGGCGGTGAAAAAAAATTAAGCGAACTTGCTGAGGATTTGCCAATAGTCAGGATTGTTGACAGCATGCTTGAATACGCAGTTTTTGAAAGCGCTTCGGATATCCATATTGAGCCGCAAGAAAATGAATTAATTGTCAGGTACCGAATTGATGGCCGTTTAAAGCAAGTAATGACCTTACCTAAAAATACCCAATCAGGCATTATTGCCAGAATAAAAATCCTTTCAAACTTAAAAATTGACGAGCATCGACTGCCCCAAGACGGCCGTTTTACTATCGCTTCAAAAGATTACAAAGTTGCTTTCCGGGTTTCAATTTTGCCGGTTTACGACGGGGAAAAGGCAGTCCTACGTTTGTTGAATGAGTCCGCACAAGTTTTGACTTTGGAACAATTGGGATTACAGCCAAACCCCCTGGAAATTCTGAAAAGAAACATAAAAAAACCACACGGAATTATCTTAGTAACCGGCCCGACTGGCTCAGGTAAAACCACAACCCTTTACACAGTCCTAAATATTTTGAATAAGCCCGAAGTGAATATTTCCACAGTTGAAGATCCAATTGAATATCGAATGCCCAGAGTCAACCAAAGCCAAGTAAACCCAAAAATCGGCTTTTCTTTTGCTGGTGGTTTACGCTCATTATTACGCCAAGATCCAAATATCATTATGGTTGGTGAAATCCGAGATAATGAAACCGCTGAAATTGCAGCCAACGCTGCCATGACTGGCCATTTAGTCCTTTCAACCTTGCATACTAACGATGCGGTTACTGCCTTGCCTCGCTTGGGCGAAATGGGTGTACCCTCTTTTTTAATCGCCTCAACCACTAACATACTCATGGCCCAGCGTTTAGTCCGAAAAATCTGCTTACATTGCATCCAAAGCTATACCCTTACCAAGGCGGCAGTGGAAGATTTAAGCAAACAGTTCAATGTTGATTTTATTCTAAAAACTCTTGAAAGAGAAGGCGCAATTATTTCTGCCACAACCCCCATTGAATCATTACTTTTTTATCGAGGCAAAGGCTGTAAACAATGCAATCATGAGGGTTATAAGGGTAGAATTGGCATTTATGAAGTCTTGGAAATAACGCATGAAATTGCGGACTTGATCTTAAATAAAGGCACGACAGAAGATTTACGCCGCGCATCGCAAAAGCAAGGCATGTTGACCATGGCTGAAGATGGTTTTATCAAAGCTAAATATGGCATAACCACAATCGAGGAGGTATTAAGGGTTACTAAGGAATAATATGCCAAAATTTTCCTATACTGCCAAAAATTCAGAAGGAAAAACAATTACCTCAACAATTGAGGCAAAAGATGAGCATTTTTTAAATTCGTTATTAAAAGTTAAGGGCTTAGCCTTAATTAGCGCTAAGCCGATTATAAAAGGCGTTAGGAGAAAATTAAGTTTTAATATTAGTTTTGGTGGCGTCCCTATAGTTCAAAAAATCTTTTTTCTGCAAAACCTGCAAGTAATGGTCAGGACTGGTTTTTCTTTGAGCCATGCGCTTGAAACTTTAGCCCTCCAAACTGAAAATAAGAAATTTAAAAATGTGGTTATTGAGCTTGGCCATGATGTCCAAAGTGGCATTGCACTTTCGGTTTCAATGGCCAAATACCCAAAGATTTTTTCAGAATTGTTCACTAATATGATTGCCGCGGGTGAAGTTTCCGGTAAATTAGACGAGGTTTTATATAGATTGACCATCCAAATTAAAAAAGACCACCAATTAATATCCAAGATCAAAGGAGCTATGACTTATCCAGTAATTGTTATGAGCGCTATGGTTGTTATAGGTATTGTAATGATGACTTGGGTAGTTCCAAAATTAATGGTTACTTTTACTGAAAACGGCGGCACGCTACCTTTACCGACTAGAATTTTGATTGGCATTTCAACCTTTTTTCAGCATTATATTTTTTTTGTAGTACCCGGACTAGTGCTTCTTATTTTTTTGTTCAGATGGTATATCCATACGCCAAAAGGCAGGCATATTTGGCATAGCTTGCTGCTTAAAATGCCAATTGCTGGGCCGATCATTAAAAAAATTAACCTTGCTAAATTTACCAGAAATTTAAGTTCACTATTAAAAACAGATATCCCGATAGTTCAAACTTTCCAGATTATTTCGAGAACTATTGGAAATGTAATTTTTAAGGATGCTCTTACAAAAACTGCTGATGAACTGAAAAAGGGCTCAAGCATAGCCAGCGTCCTGGGTTCCACGCCCATACTTTTTCCGCCAATTGTCACCCAGATGATCTCAGTTGGCGAACAAAGCGGTACTCTTGATACAATAAGTGAAGAGATTGCCAAATTCTATGAAGAAGAAGTTGACCAAACTATGGGTAATCTCACTTCAATCCTTGAGCCTGTAATTATCTTAGTTTTAGGCGCTGGTGTTGGTGGCATCGTAGTGGCCGTTATTCTGCCAATTTATTCGCTAACCGACCAAATCAATTAATATGGGCCTCTTGAAACCATTTCAAAATGCTATAGGAATTGATATAAGCGATCAAGTGATCCGAATGGTTCAAATTGTCCCCAAAGGCAAGCTTTTTAAATTAAATTCCATCAGTGCCCGACCGATTCAAGCTGGGGTTATAGTCGATGGAGAAATAAAAAATCCAAAAATTATTACCGAGATATTGAAAGATTTGGTAAAAAGGCCAAATTTAAAACATCCCACGACAAATGCGGCTATTTTAAGTTTAACTGAAAAAAAGACCTTTACTAAAATCTTGGATTTGCCAAATTCCACTCCAGAAAAATTTGAAGCAATTTTAAGAGAGGGTTTGGCTGAACATATACCCATTAGTCTTGACGAAGCGTATATAGACTGGCAATTTTGCAGAAAACCAAATGTTAATGAAAAAACCATAAGAGTTTTAGTTTCAGTAGCTCCGCAATTATTAGTTGAAAGCTATTTAGAAGTCAGTAAAAACGCAGGTTTAATACCTATAATTTTAGAACCAGAATCTGCAGCTTTATCAAGATTTGCTTTGTTTGAATCAAATATTTCAGGAAGCCACATGATAATTGATTTGGGTGCAACCAGGACTGGAATGATTATTACTGAAGAAGATTTTGTCGCTTATTCTTCAGCTTTGACAATTTCCGGAGATCAACTGACAAATGCTCTGCAAATCAAGCTTGGCTTATCCCCGCAAGAAGCTGAACAAGCCAAAAGGATCTGCGGGCTTGACCCGAAGAAAGGCAAAGGCGCAGTAAAAAAGATTCTTGAACCGGAATTAAGGCCTTTAATCCAGAAAACTACCGAGATTATAAGTTATTTTGAGGAACATTCGACAAAAAACATAAAAATTCAGGATATAACTTTGGTCGGCGGAGGAGCTAAATTATCAAAATTAGATGAATTAATGCAATCAATGGTTTCTCTACCGGTTAAAATTGGCCATTGGCCAAATAATTGTTCAATACCGAATATCAAATTACAAACAATGGGGCCTTCTTTCGCGACTGCATTTGGCTTGGCTTTACGCGGTGCTCAAAATCTTCCATGGTTTACTGATAAAAATTTATGATGTTGATAAATTTGACCTCTATTGAGATGCGAAATGAACTGAAGCTGAGTTTTGTGGTATTAATAATTAAATTTGTAGTTTTGACTTTAATCTTCACTGGAATTATATATACGGCAACCATGTTTATAGGTGATAATTTATTAAAGAAAAGAGCGACGGATTTGGAATTAACAATAAAGAAAGAAACTTTAATATCCGGCCAGCAAGGCCAAACCACAATTTCCGAAAAAACTAAACAATTCAATTCCCAAGTGCTCGCGATTCAAAAAGTCCAGGATAGGTATATCAGTTGGACGCCGATAATCAATAGTTTTAGCAATTTAACTCCCCCACAAATAATCCTCAATTCAATAGCCCTGGATCAAAAAACCTCAAAAATCACATTTTCAGGTATAGCTGAAACAAGGGAAGCGTACATTAATTATGAGAAAATCTTGCAGAAAAGCGACTTATTGGCCGATGTGATTTTTCCGCTTCAGACAAAAAAAGAAAATATCAGCTTTTCAATTATTGCGGGATTAAAAAATATTCCGAAACCATGATTAAAACTACACAAAGAATTAAATTAATTATTTGGTCTGTAATTGGCTTAGTATTTATTCTAATATTAGTCTGGTTAAATCTATTTTTTATCCCTAAAAAAATAGAAAGTGATAAGGGCAAAGTATCAGATTCATTAATTAATATTGAACTTAATTATCGCCAAAAACAAAACATTTCAAACTTGACTAAGCAACTTGAACAAATTCAAGAAAGTTCAGTTGAGCTTAGTAATGTTTTTTACGACCGAACCCAGCCTTTAAAATTTGTCGAATATATTGAAGACCTGGCCAAAAAAAATGATTTAGAGCAAGATATTAATGTAACCGAACCATCAAGAACCGCAGTGGCTGTAAATTCGACTTATACAGTTGAAGAAAAATCCTTCAGTTTAAATCTGACTGGACAAACAGAAAACATATTGAATTTTCTTAAAAGTTTCGAAGAGAATGAAACTTATGTACTAATTACTAATTTAGAAATCCGAAATAATACCAATGGCACTGCAAGCTTTACGATCTCAGGCCTAGTACCTTGGCATTAATATATGAAAATTAAATTAAAATTTTTCCATTTTCATTTAGAGCTAGCAAGACTAGCCAATATTATTGCAATAATAGTTTTGGTTACTGTTTTGGGCGCATTAATTCATTTAAGCTTATATAGCTACAATAATTGGTATAAACCCATCAGCTCAAACCAGGTACCTGAAGAAAAACTTCAGCAAAAGCAAGAAAAGTTAAAATTGAGTGAGTTCCAAACAGTGAAAAACAAACTTCAAGAAAAAAAGGATAACGTTTCAAAAATCCAGATTAAAAATCCCCTTGAATAATGCTTGCTCTTGACCAATTTTTGAAATTGCTCTAGTATTCTTATACTTCTTAAGATAAATACTTTTTATGGCACATGTTAAAGGCGTCGGCACTACTAGTCTAGGACGAGATTCACAATCAAAAAGGCTAGGTACTAAAGTTTATGCCGGTGAAACAATTAAAACTGGGATGATTATTGTCAGACAAAGAGGCACAAAAATTCGCCCTGGAAAAAATGTCAAACGTGGGTCAGATGATACTTTATTTGCATTAAAAGCCGGTATTGTGAAGTTTTCCTTTAAAAAAATCCGACGTTTTGACGGTAAGCTGATCACTACCAGGTTTGCCGAGGTAGTTACTAAATAATTAATAAATTACCCAAAAAATAGCTACTAATGAGGCTATTTTTTGTTTTTCTTGGCCGCAGCAATAAATTCCCTAAAAAGCGGGTGGGCAAACAGCGGGCGTGAAGTAAATTCTGGATGAAATTGAACGCCTACAAACCAAGGATGATCTGATATTTCGACTATTTCGACTAAATGCCCATCAGGCGAAGTACCGGTAATTTTTAATCCGGCCTTTTCCAACTGTTCACGATAGTGATTGTTAAACTCATAACGATGCCTGTCTCTCTTGAATGTTTGGTTTGCCATAAGCTTCTAGGCTTCTTGAGCCATTAATCAGCTTACAAGCCCAATTGCCTAATCTCATGGTGGCACCATAATCTTGCTGGAGAAGTTTTTTCTCTTGATCGGGCATAATATGTATGACTGGTTCTTTTGTTTCAGGCTGGAATTCAGTGCTATTGGCATTTTTTAACCCAGCAACATTCCTGGAAAACTCAATAGTCGCAATTTGCATGCCGAGACAAAGCCCAAAATATGGAATTTTATTTTCACGAGCGAATTTTACGGCCTGGATTTTTCCCTCAATTCCCCTGGCGCCAAAGCCGCCAGGCACCAAAACGCCATCGGCGGATTTAATTTTAATCCATTCTTTTTCATCCTTATTTTCTAATCTTTCTGAGTCTACCCAATTTAAATTCAATTTCACTGAATTTGCGCAAGCGGCGCTTTTTAAAGCTTCTACTACTGACAAATAAGCATCACCATGCTCAGTGTATTTTCCCACAACTGCAATGTCTAATTTAACTCCTCCATTACGCATTTTTTTGACCAACTCACGCCAAGGCCCAATTGCCGGACGCCGATGGGGAATATCAAAAGCGGCAAAAATCTGCTTAGTAATATTAAACCTTTCAAGATTAACTGGAACCTCGTAAATGCTTCTTGAAGTTTCAGCCGGAATAACGGCTTCCATCGGAACACCGCAAAAAAGGCTGAGTTTTTCTATGTTTTCTTTTTTGATTTTTTCATCAGCTCTGGCAATTATGAAATCTGGATGAATACCGGCACGCTGCAATTCCCTTACTGAACCTTGAGCGGGCTTGGTTTTTAGTTCCTTTGTCGCCTTTAAATAAGTCAATAAAGCTACATGAACAAAAAGCACTTGTTTTCCAAACTCATTTTTCATTTGCCTTGCAGCTTCCAGGAATGGTTCGCCTTCAATATCGCCTACGGTTCCCCCAATTTCCATAATCAAAAAATCAGGCTTATTTTCCTCAACCACTTCTTGAATAGACAGCTTAATGGCGTTGGTAATATGCGGGATGATTTGAATGGTCTTGCCTAAATACTTACCGGCCCTTTCTTGGGCAATGACTTTTTGGTAAATCTGTCCGGTTGAGACGGAAGATGCTTTTGAAAGGTGGACATCTAAAAACCTTTCGTAATGCCCTAAATCAAGGTCTGTTTCTGTACCATCATCTAAAACATAAACTTCTCCATGCTGGTAAGGATTCATGGTGCCCGGGTCAACGTTTATGTACGGGTCAAACTTAATTGAAAATACCGACATTTTACAGGCTTTAAGCAAAGCTCCAATTGAGGCTGCGGTAATGCCTTTGCCTAAACCAGAACAAACTCCTCCGGTTACAAATATAAAATTGGTTTTTTTAGGACTCATATTATTAATGTAAATTTAATGGTTTTATCGTTTTCTTGCAAAGTTATTTCGTGCTGACCTGAATCTTTGATATAAGGCAATTGATCAACTAAAGATTTGCTTAAATTCTCCCCAATATTTTCAAATATTGCTTTTGAAATCTCTGCTGGGCTGATTTTAGCGTATAATTTACCGGCAGGTGTGATTTTCGCCTGAATATGTATATCTAAACCATTTAATTTCCCCAAAGCTTCTTTAAGCTTTTCCGATTGTTCAGATATTCTTTTTTGGTTAATGGCTTTAAGTTCCTTTACATGTGAAAGGGTTTTATCATCAGCTGGCAAGACATAGCCTTTGGGTATTAAAAAATTTCTGGCATAGCCATCAGAAATATTATAAATTTCTCCAGCTTTATAGGGCGGTATGGCAGTTAAAAAAAGAACTTTCATATTATTTTAATAATTCCAATGCTTTTTGGAGCTGAGTATCATTTTCATCACCGGATTTGGTTGGATTTTCCACAACAATATCGGGTGTTATGCCTACATCGCTTATAGAACGGCCTTTAGGGGTATACCATTTGGCTACGGTTAATTTTAATTGCGAACCATCTGCTAAATCTTCCAAGGTTTGAACGCTCCCCTTGCCAAAAGTTTTTGTGCCGACTAGGGTTGCACGCTTATAATCCTGCAACGCCCCCGCTACAATTTCTGAGGCCGAAGCGCTTCCTTCATTTACTATTACTACTAAAGGTAAGTTAGGAATTCTAGCTGAACGAGTTGCTGAATCTGATTTTTCCAGACCTTTTGAATCTTTTTCTTTTACTACAATTTCTTTGCCAATGAATTCGCCAGTAACTTCAATGCCTGATTCTAACAAACCACCCGGGTTGTTCCTTAAATCTAAGATTATTCCTTTGGGCTTTTTCAACAAAATTTCTTGAATGACATTGTCTAATTTTGGCAAAGTCTCCTCATTAAAACTAACAAGTTCAATGATGGCAATATTATTTAAAATCCGATAATTTACACTAGAAACTGTTATTTTTTCCCGTTTTATTTCAAAAATTTGCACTTCTCCAGCCCGGCTAACCTGAATTTTTACTTTTGTCCCTGCCTGGCCTCGAATCTTTTGGATAACCTCATCAAGCGTAAAATCAGTTACGTCAACATCATCAACGGTCAATAATAAATCCCCAGCCTTTAAACCGGCTTTTTCCGCTGGAGAATCTGGCAAAGGTGAAATAATGGCTAATTGTTTTTCTTTAAACCCAATTTCCGCACCAATACCTTCAATGCTTAAATCCATGTCTTGCTTGAAAGATTTTGCGGCTTCAGGAGTCAAAAATGCTGAATAAGGGTCATTTAAACTTTTAACTATCCCTTGCATGGCGCCATAAAAAAGCTTTTGGTTGTCAACTGGCTGGCCAATGTACTGATTTTGCAGGCGATCAATGATGCTGTTGTATACAGCTTCGCCCTTTGGCTCTAATTGCGCCAAGGGTTTTAAGGAATCTAAAACATTTTGACTATTAGGAATGCTCTGGCCAGAATAAAAGCCAAAAATAAAGCCGACAACTATACCAACACCAACAAAAAAAGCAAATAAGGAGTGTCTTTCCCTTTTTTTGTCTTTTTTTACTGGGATATTCTCAGCTTCTAAATTCATATTAATCTATTCGGTTTATATCAGCCCCAAGCTGTTTTAAGCGATCTTCAAGTTTTTCATACCCCCTATCCAAATGTTCGATTCCATTTACTGTTGAGGTGCCATCTGCTATTAGCGCCGCAATTACGTGGGCTATACCCGCACGGATATCAGGTATAGTTAAAGTCGAAGCTTTCAATTTGGTTGGCCCTTGAATTTTTGCAACGTGGTTTGCGTGTTTTTGAAAAAATCGGCAACCAGTATCCTGGCAATCACTGGAAATTTCAATTTTAGCTCCCATATTATTCAAGTCTTTAGTATAACTAAACCTGTCCTCGTATATTGTTTCATGAATTAATGAAGTGCCTTGGGCTTGAGTTAAAACTGCGACCACTGGCTGCTGCCAGTCCGTCATAAAGCCGGGATGCGTATCTGTAGTTATGCTAATTGCATTCAACTTGCTTTTATTCCAAAATCTTATGCCATCATGATGGACTTCAAATTCCGCTCCAATTTTTCTGATAACATTCAAAAAAGAAATTAAATGCAAGTGTTCTGCGCCCTCAACAAAAATATCTCCGTTTGTCCCTATGGCTGCACAAGCAAAAGAAACAACCTCATTCCGATCAGGACCAACCCGATGAGTGGCACCGTGCAATTTTTTTACGCCTTCAATTTCTATGACCCGATTTGCGCCTAAATGGATTATTGCCCCCATTTTTTGCAAAAACATTACCAATTCTATGACCTCTGGTTCAATTGCGGCATTTTCTAGCCTGGTTTTGCCTTCAGCCAATACTGAGGCGAATAATATTGTCTCAGTTGCGCCAACGCTTGGAAAAGGCAAAATAATTTTTTTACCAACTAATTTTTCTGCTTTAGCCAAATAAGCTTTTTCGGTTATCTCAACCTGGGCGCCCATGTTTATTAAAGCATTGATATGAAAATCTACAGGCCTGGGCCCAATTTTATCACCGCCCAAAACCGGCACTTGAGCAACTTTTCCACGGTGCAATAAAGGCGCTAGAGCTAATATTGGAATTCTGTTTTTCCTAGATAAGGTACTGACAGTTGTAGTGCTCAATTTTGCGGTCTGGATATGCAAATCTGAGCCTTCCCATTGGCATTTACCGCCAACTTTTTCAATCAATTCAATGGTTATTTCCGTATCGCCTAAATGAGGGCAGTATTCAATTCGGCAGGGTTCATCCGTCAATAAAGTCGCGACCATTAATTTGGTCGCGGCATTTTTCGCGCCTGCAACTCGTGTTCGACCCGTTAGGGGAATGCCTCCGGTAATCTTAAAAATCGACATACTATTTTTCAGTATACACTAAAAAATTGAAAATAATAAATACTCTCTCAAGTGTGCACAAAAACCAGTTTTCAGCTATTATATGTTTGATATGGAATTAAAACACCGAAGGATTTTAGCTCTGAGTTTCTTGTTCATATTTTTTATCATTGCCCCGCTTACTGTGCTTTATGCCAACGGTTTCCGAATAAATTTAAAGCCTTTACAAATTACCAAAACTGGTTCAATAAGCCTTTTTGGCGAACCAAAAAATGTTTTAATTGAAATTAACGATGATGAGCCTGATAGCTTTAACCTGCCAAAAAGTTTCAGATACTTACTACCGGGAAATTATAAAATCAATATATCGGCAAACCAGTATCTTGATTGGCCAATTGAGGTAAATGTCAAAGCTGGTGAAAGTTCAAACCTAAGCAATATCCAATTAATCAAAGATAACCCCATTTCAACATTAATGACTGGTTTACCTAATAATGCGAAACTTTCACCTTCTGGTGAATGGATAGCCTGGATTCTTGATGAAAAAATTCAAGTTTCTTCGGAAAACAAAAAAAATGAAAGCCAAAAAGTTAAAGGGCTGGCAAGTATAGTTTGGGCCAATGATGGGCAAGCGGTTATAGGCTTCAATGCCACTAATCAGCCTTTGGCTAAATTTTCAATCGAAGCAAAATTTGAAATGATTCCACAACAAACTCAAAAATTTGAATTCTTGGGCGCAAATTTGAATTTCTTATTGGCTAAAGAAAAAAATAATTACTTTATATTCCAGGACTCAATCTGGACTTTGCTGCCTTTAACAGATATTTTAGAAATAAAAATAACCAATGATAATATACTGGTTTTAAATATTGATGATCAAAATCAAAATACTTTATCCTGGTATAATCCAACCCTAAAACTTCAAAGAAAAATAAATTTACCTGCGACTAATGGCGCAGAATTATTAAGTGAAAATAATCATATTTGGATATTGGATAATTCACAAAACCGATCTCTTTTGCTGGTCCCGGAATTTAGTAATTATAAAATCCTGGAATTTCCTTTCAGGTTTGAACATATCCAAAATATTCCAAACACAAAAGATTTATTTGTTTATAACCAAAATTCAGCTTGGTTGATCAATGAACATGGGGATTATTCAATTGTTTCAAGATGGTCAGAGTCGGTTATCAAGCCAATATTATTAGGCAATCAAACTTTGGCAATTATTGGGAATAATGAGATTTTATTAAGAAACCTTCAATATAACAAATCCTTCACTTTCAAAGTTAAGGATTTGGAATCGGCTGATTTTGCGAATAAAAATGGGATTTTCTACTTTACCGCCAAAGATGGAGATTTAAGGAGTTGGCAAAAAGCTGAATTCTTTTAAGGCATCAACTTGATTGATTTTAAAAGAATCTGTCCAGATTGGATGGGTTTGATCTTTAAGCGAGAAAAATTTTCTGATAAATTCCAATTGATATATTTACAAAGCGGTATGGATGTTAAATACTGACTGTTTTTTGCAAACGCATAGGAAATTATATTCCTGCTCAAATATTCATTGTTGGTTTCCCAATTCAATTTTATTTGATGGTTACCAAACATTGGATCGTCTTTGGTTATTTGAAAATCAATAACTAGGCTTTTATAGCTAGTATTTTTTAATTGGTTAAATTTCGGACTTTCTATAAAAAGCTCACTTCTTGGATCAAAGTTTATTAACAAGCCGCCTGTGGTTTGAGAATAAGTCAGGTTGTTAAAATTCCATTTTGAAATTTGCTCGGGTTTTGTAAAATCAAAAATTAACTCCTCATTTTTGTTCTCGCTGAAAATGTTTCTATCGATTATCTCAAATTTCTTATTTTTTGCATTCCAATCTAATAATAAAATTTCCTCTTTGCTAACTTTATTGCAGAATGGCGAATCATTTATTGGAAATTCAGTCAGTTGAAAAGCCTTAGGAATGTCTTTTAAGATAATTGATCTGGTGAATTCCAAGGCGGTCAGCCGGCTAAAAAACATATACGCTCCAAAATTCATGATGGGCAAGTCTTCAAAAAAAACATACTTGGCTTCGGGCTTTATCAATTCAGCTTGCTGTTCAGAAAACTTTGTTTTTACTTGTCCAACAACATCCGATGCCGTAAGCCAGGGTTTTTGATTGAATTTCCAAAGCGTTAGAAATGAAAATATTAATGAAATTATTATTAATATCTGAATGACTTTAATAAATTTTCTTTGATAATTGCCTGCTAAAACGGCAACAATAATCAAACAATATCCAATTGAACTTAAATAAAACAACCTGGAGGCATTAAGGGAATAATTAATCGCGCTGCTCAATCCGTAAACCGGAATAAAGCCGATAATGGACCATAAAATTCCAAAAAGTAAAAGTTTGAAATTTCTGATTTTTTTTCGTTTCCAGAGATAAACCAAATATCCTAGTAATAGTGCAGGTATGGCCCACCAATATTGGATCAAGAATTTAAAGATTTGAAAAAGCTGGTTAACCGTGCCTTGGTCGCCGTATTTGTTCAAGGCATACCGCCAATTGACCAAATACAAAGGCGAATTAAAGGGTTTAGCCAAATTAGCTATTGAAAAATTCGCGCTTTGATTTTCACCCCCTACCTGATAACCGCCTATGGCATCAGTTAAAACATTCTGCCTGATGATTAAAAATATTATCACCAAAACAATCCAAGGCAATAACCAGAGAAACTTCTTAATAATATTTTTAAAAGTAAAATTGGTTTCTTTTATTAAAACTATTAAAGCTAAAAATGCTGGCAAAACAAAGGCTGTTTCTTTGCTTAAAAAAGCAAGAATGCTGACAACAAAACTTAAAATATACCAACTTATTTTTTTGCTATTGAAAAATTTAGCAAATAAAGCCAGGCTTAAAACAATGAAAAAAGTGGCATATAAGTCTGGCCTTCCAGCCAACCAAGTGATGACTTCGTGGTGCGAGGGATAAACAGCAAATAAAGTAGCGGATAAAAAGGCAATTGACTTTTTCTTGAATATTTCAAAAACCAGCCAAGCAACGCTTACGACTAATATCAGATTTATAATTATCTGGTGCAAATAATAGCCTGGGGGTGAATATTTATTGAATAAATAATCAATTTGAAAACTAAAAGCAATTAATGGCCGATAAAAATTTCCGCCATTTGGTTCTTGAAAAGCCTTTAACCATTGTCGGTCCTCAACCGCGATTCTGGCATTTCTAACCCAATCATAATCATCTGAAAGGAACTGTGAATTTAAACTTGATTTTTGCAATAAAAAAATTACTAACGCCATCGCAAAAATAAAACCCAGCCAAATACGCCAATTGGGAATTTTGGATAAGCTTTTAGTCAAATGAATTTCCATTGATTATTTGGGCGTTATTTGAACCAAGCCTGAGCCGCCAGGCCCATCCAGTAAATTGTCAACCTTGAATTTGTCAAATTCAATCTTTATTCTTTGGTAATCACCGGTGTTAAACAGGAAAATGTAAGTTGGCGCAAGTTCAGGCAAGGAATTGTTAAAATTGCTGATTTTTACATTACCCCCATTTACCCCCACGGCCTGTCGTGGCGGGAAGACAATTTTATCATTGCCAATAATGACTGAATTTTCCGGTGTATTTGCTTTCACCCATCTTGATTGTTCTTGCATGTTTTTAAAAAAAGGAAAAGTCTGCCTTATTCCAATATCGGAACTCCAAATAGTATTCAAATTAATTCCTAAAATTATCCCCGTTGCTAGCATAATAAGATATTTCAAAAATTTGTTTGCGCTAAATAACCTGGAACCAGACCAACCAAAGGAAAAAGAAATAATAATGAACAAGGGCAGCCAATATCGTAAGTATGATGATCCTAAGGTAGCTTCATCAGAAACGGGATATTCAATAAATTTATAATTGCCATAAAGCAAAATTAGCGCTAAACCGCCCACTAAGCCGCTGATTATAAAATATTTTGTGCGTTTATTAGCTTTTTTATCTGACAGCAACCAAACCAGGCAGACTATGCCCGTAATAAAAATGTAAGTCAAAGGCTTGACTGCGTTTTTTGAAAAAGTTTTTATTGCTCTATTTGAGTCGGTGCCAAAAGGAAAAAAAATATTCTTTAACTTATGATAAGAATCTGTCTCTTGTAACGTGGCTGAAGGTTCCAAGGCGCTGGTTGGCTTATAACCAATAGAAAGGTAATTACCATAGGTTTGTTTTTGCAAACCAAATAAAATAACTAATGGCAATACCCCGCCAATTATCGCTATAAGCATTTGTTTGTATGGTAATTTTCTCCAGTTTATAACCAAAACAACCAATAAACCGACAATTAGCCAAACTGCTTCACTGGGTCTTATGGCAACCATTGTCCCCCACATTACTCCGGTTAACAAGCTTATTGGCCAAAACTTTTTTTCCCAAGCAATAATCAGCAAATATAAGTTAATAATCAGCAAACTGGTAAAAATTCCATTTTGCCACAATCCCCGGTTGGCATAAAACCAATATATTGGCAGGCTTGCTAAAAAGACTGCCGCAAACCAAGCGCTGGCCTTATTATCTGTTATTTTTTTTACAAAATACCACCAGCAAACAATTGCGGTTGCCGCCAACGCTGGACCAAACATTAATATGCCGAACTTTTGAAATATTTTTCCAATAAGTCCAAGCAAGGCCGGAAAAAAAGTAAAACTGCCTGGTACAAAAGCCTGGCCGTTATTGATAATGCTTCGCCAACTGCCAGGCAAATATATATCCATTGGGATGGGGATTTGGCCGGTATTTTTGTATTGGGTGGCAAAAATATAATTTGCAGTTTCATCAGGCGAGCTAAAAACCGGTAAACTTAAGACCTTCCAGGCGGTTAAACCATAAAAAATAAACAAAACTAGCCAAATTAATACAATATATGCATATCGGTTGGGTAGATTTATATTCTTAAGTTTATCGGTGTGGCCAGGAAACATAAAATTATTTTAACAGCTTATCAGGCAGTTAAACAGATTCAGCCACAAAATACAACTAATTATTTAAATAATCAGCCAAAGCCTCTTGCCAAGGCCTTAAAGGTGGTAATTTAGTGGAAATCAATTGGGAAAATTTCGGTCTCTTGGCAATTCTTTGGAATTTATCTCCGGAAACCGGGACAAGCTTGATTGCTAAGTTTCTTTGCTTGAAGATTTCCTTGGCAAATTCAAACCAGGTACAGTCGCCGTTATTGGTTCGATGATAAATGCCATAAGGCGATTGAAATTTGATTATGTCAAAAGTCGCTTGGGCAAGATCAGGAGCGTAGGTTGGGCTGGAATATTCTTCATCCACCACTTCAATTTCTTTCTTTGCTTCTGCTAAATTCAGCATGATATCGACAAAACTTTTCTTGGCATTTTCAGAAACAGCTGGTTTGCCAAAAAGCCTGGAAAGTCTAATGATATAAAACTTACCGCCAATTTTTTGAACTGCTTCTTCCCCGGCTAATTTCGATTTTGCATAAACACTTTGCGGATTTGGTTTGTCGTTTTCCAGGTAACCATTCTGATTATCCCCTTCAAAAATATAATCTGTGGAATAATGCACAAAAATCATGCTATTTAATTTACAAACTCTAGCTAAATTTTCCACAGCTTTTGAATTTAACAAATAAGCCAACTCAGGTTCATCCTCGGCTTTATCGACATTATTGTACGCCGCACAGTTAATGACTATAACTGGCTTAAGCAACTCAATTTTAATTTGCGTTTGGTTAAAATTAATAATATCAATATCTGATTTATCCCAAGCTACCACCTCATGTTTCTCCGAATTACTAAAAATTTGAACAATTTCTTGTCCTAACATGCCTTTGGCGCCGATAATTAAAATTTTCATGCCTAAACAAAAATCCTAGCTTCTTCCAGATTGATGCCTTGATTTTTCAGTTCCCGCACTAAATTATGCATTTCTTTCCGGGTGGCTAACATACTCATGATGGCTTCAAGCCTGGTATCAACTGAATCAAATCTAATATCAAATGCATCAAGTCTAGTATCAATAGAATCCAAACGTCTATTTTGTTCACCTTGGCTTTTATTAAAATGACTAATTACTTGGCGAATATCATCTTTTAACTCCAAACGTAAATTGTCAACCTTGATATTGGTTTTCTTAATATCTGTTGCAACTCTAACTATTGCACTTCTGATCCCTTGTAAGCCTTTATTAAAATCGGCTTTAGTTATGGATTTTGCGGTCATAAAAATGTTTCCTTTGTTGAAAACCTCTTGTCAAAATCAATATACAGCTTGGCTTAAACTTGGTCAAAAAACCTATTTTATTTAGCCCTTTCTTGGTACTGCTTTTTATAGTATTCCAGGTATTGACCACTTTTTATGGGCTTCCACCATTCTGGATGACCAATATACCATTCAATCATGGCCTTCAGACCCTCTGTAAGGCTTATATTTGGCCTCCAACCCAGTTCATTAGTAGCTTTGGTGTAATCTACCGCATATCGCCTGTCATGGCCTGGACGATCTTTTACATACTCAAGATTTTCCTCGCCCTTGCCCATAATTTTCAAAACCATACGGATGAGTTCCAAGTTATTAACATCTTCGGTCAAACCACCTAAACAATAGGTTTCTCCAATCTTACCTTTAGTCAAAATCGCTTCAATTGCCCGGCAATGATCATCAACTTGCAACCAATCCCTGACATATTTACCATCCCCGTAAATCGGTATCTTTTTTCCTTCAATTAAATTAGTGATAGCCAAAGCCAATAATTTTTCGGGGTACATGTATGGCCCATAATTATTGGAACAATTTGAAATAGTTACTGGCAAGCCAAAACTAAAATGATAAGCCCTTACCAGATGGTCAGCCGCGGCTTTAGAGGCTGAATAAGGACTGCGGGGATTGTAAATCGTGTTTTCGTTGAACTTATTTTTATCTTCCAAGCTCAAAGCCCCAAAAACTTCATCCGTAGAAATATGGTGAAACCTTTTTTGCGGAGCGTAAGTCCCATCTGAATTTCTCCAAGCTTTTACTGCGGCTTCTAATAAAATATGCGTACCCCAGACATTGTTTAAAACAAAATCGCCGTCAATTGATTCCTCAAATAATTTGTTAACGCCTTTATTGTTAATCCCTCTTTCGATCAATAAAACTGATTTATCAACATGGGTCTGGGAGGCAAAATGTACAATTACATCAATGTCCTCTTTTTCGAGCATACTTTTAACCAAATTTAAATTGCAAATGTCGTCCTGAATAAAATGATACCTTGGATCTTCATCAATATCTTTTAAATTTTCCTTATTGCCAGCATAAGTCAATTTATCCAAATTCCAAATCCCATCACTTTTATGATTATTTAACCAATAGTGAATGAAGTTTGAGCCAATAAACCCAGCACCACCTGTGATTAAAATTTTCATAATTCTATAAAATTATTATATAATCCAAAATATTTTATTACGCATTTCATGATTGGGTTCACAGGTGGTGCTGGGTAAACCCCGCTCCTCCAGTTATTAATAGTTTCATAAAATATTAATGATAATAATTTCTTTTCTCCCTCTCTCCTGCCCTTTGGGCATCCTCTCCCGCAAGGGGCGAGGATATTCAATTATTTATTAGTACTTATCCCAATTAAAGCCAATTTTTGGATCATCAAAAGCAATCCTTTCTTCGTCAGGATTTGCAATATTATAGCTTTCAGTGGTGTGATAAAAGAGTAAAACCGGTTCATCGCTTAAGACTTTATAACCATGAGCTACGCCAATTGGAATTAAAATTAATTTATAATCATCTTTTCCAGCCGGTATGGTTTGAGTCTGACCAAGGGTTGATGAATCTTGCCTTAAGTCATGTAACACAATAATGGCTTTACCAGTAGCCACAAACCACAAGTCGTCCTGTTTTTTATGCCAATGAAAAGCTTTAATAGTGCCCTTATTAGCCACCGTAAAAGTCGTTTGTCCAAAATTTTTTAATAAATTTTCATCATTTCTCAATACCTCCATTAAAAAACCTGGTCGAATATCCGGCTGATTAGCGTCCGGAATATCTTGATAAACTTTAAGTTGTTTAACTATTACACCTTTGATTTCCGACATAATTTATTTAAAAATTGCTTTAAAGGCTTTGGGGATATCACCTAAAGAAAAAGCTTGACGTTTGGCAGTAAATTCAAGTTTTTTAATGTATAGATATCCACCCTCGCGAGTATTCAAGCCTGGACTTTCCAAATAAAAGGTGAAAGTGTTCTTTTTTGAAGCTAAATTTGCCAATTCAAAAGTGTGATCAATTATTAAAAACTGTTTACGGGTTTTTACCTCATCAAAGGTATCAATAATCGCATCAATAGCTTTAATATTGTCGCTATCCAATTGGGTAGTAGTATCAAGTTTAGCTAAGTATTTTTGATATTCTTTGCCAAAGCTGCTTAATTCTTTTAAATAAAAACCGCAAGATGAACGTATGGCAACATCGCCCTTATGCCATTGCAATTTATGCAATAAATTTTTTGAGTTTGTTTGAATTATTGCTAACTTTTTCGCGGTTTGCAGGTTTAAAATTTTATCACCAAAAATAAATTCCTGGAAGGCAGAACTTTTTATTGCTTCGACTTCTATTTTTTTGCAGGAGGTTAATAATGAAAGAGGCGTTGAAATCGGTCCTAAAACTAAATCTCCGCTTAATTTGGCTTCTGCTCCAATAAGCTTTAGGTTCCTTATCATGCTATCGCTATTATTAAAATCAAAATGTATATCATAAAAACTAGGCTGGATGCCGCTTAACTCCATATAAACATCTTGGGGTTTATTTCTGCCAGTGAAAGCGACCTCATCATCTGGGATAGTTTTTGAAATAATTTTTTTCGAACCCTTAGTTATAGTAATTGTTACAACATCAGAACCTTCGATATAATTAAAATCTTGTTTTGTTAATTTAATATATTTTGAATTTGAATCCAGATAGACATTTAGGCTAAAATCCGAACGCAATGGAAAAGCTAAGTTAATTAATTCTGTTTGAATGGGTATTTTGGGTAAAGCAATCAAATTTTGAGGTGTTGGCCCGATACCCACTACTTTTTTGAATTTCAAAAAATTATCAAAAAATTGATCTGCTGTTGTTATAGAATCTTTTTTTGTCAGTAATTTTCCTCCTTCAATTGGAATTATATTCCAGCCATCCTCAAGTATTTTTGGATTGTTAACAATAATTTGTTCACTATTAGAATCAACAGATTTAGCACCCATTGCCAATGTTCCATTTAAATCCATCTGAACTTCAGCCTGCATGTTTATGGTTTTGAAACCTCTTGGTAGGGTAACTTTAAATTCCGTTTTGTTGCCAAAAGGCCTGGCAACACGGCCATTTTCAGAATCAAATACTCCAACCTCATAACCCGGTGTCAAAATAACCGATCTTGGGATATGTAAAAAATTTGTAACTTTTATCTTATGGATGCCTAAAAAGGCAATGTTCTCTTCAATTATCCAGGCTAAAAGCAATATAAAAATGCTTAAAATACTGAATTTTATTATTTTTTGAATTTCAAATTTTGATCTTCTAAAATTAAATAAAAAGTTATTCATGTCGATCTTCATTGTTAATTTCAAAGACTAAAAATAAAACAACTGACAGACTAAAAATTAAAGAGAAAATTGCAATAATTAAAGCTATACTACCCAATCCTTTTATTTTGTTAATTAGCAAAAGATTGAAAACTATAAAAAGCAAAAATAAATAAAAATATTTTCTAATCTGATTATTTTGCTTGATTTCTTCCAAAAATACTTTTGGATATAATGCAGTCAATAAACCAAAAACTAAAACTAGTAATAATAGTAAATTCAAGGGAAAATAACGAGTTACGCTACCAGGTTGATAATATTCAAGCAAATTTAAAAGAAGGTAAAACAATAAGGCGTTTTGAAAAATTTCTGCGATCAGCACGCCAAAAATTTTCTTGAAATCTGTATCCGCAAAAGCATGGAAAAAAGTAATTACGAACGCCTTATTGATCATTTTTTACCTGAAAAATTAAATATTAGTGGTCTTAAAAATATCATTTTAAGTCTCTTTTGACAAATTGCCGCTATTTCATTATATTTAATTCTCCTTTTAATAAAAATAATAGGAGTATTAATGATAGTTATTAAAATATTAGTTAGTTTATTATTAATTACTTCATCGGGCTTTTTTTGGAGCTTGATTTTTTTTGGAATAAGTTCAATTAAACTTTCTGAACGAATAATTAATACCATAATTTTAGGAATAATTATTAATACTTTATTTGTTTATCTATTCAACCGATTAGGTATGAAGCTGACCTATTTTAATATGTTAATAGCCGTTCTCGTCGCAATAATAACTCCAATTTTTGTCCTGTTAATTAAGAAATATCTACTTAAATTAAATTTATTCAAAAAGAAACTATGAAAAAAGTTTTAATAACCGGCGGCGCAGGATTTACCCAGCACCACCTGTGAATCCTAACATTAAATACGTAATAAAATATTTAAGATTATCTAATTAATTTATAAGATTATGAAAGTCTTAGTCACAGGTGGTGCTGGGTTTATCGGCTCTAATATTGCTCGTGAATTATTGAAGCAACAATATCAGGTGACAATCTTAGACGATTTATCAACCGGCCGATTAGAAAATATAAGAGAGTTTAAATCCAAGCTAAACTTTATTAAAGGTGATATACGGAATCAGGTTTTATTGAAAAAAATATTCAAAGGAGTTGATTATATCCTGCACCAAGCTGCACTTCCCTCTGTGCCCAGATCAATAAATAATCCCCTAGCTTCCCATGATGTTAATGTTAATGGCACTTTTCGGGTTTTACTTGCTGCACGCGATGCAAAAATAAAAAAAATAGTTTTGGCTTCTTCTTCATCTATTTATGGCAACAGAAAATACTACGGCAGTAAAAAAACTATCTCAAAAAGAGAAGCCATGAAAGCTATGCCGCTTTCACCTTATGCCGTAAATAAATTAATTGGTGAAGAGTATGCCAAGGTCATTTCCCATATTTATGGTTTGAAAACCGTTTGTCTAAGGTATTTTAATGTTTTTGGCCCGAACCAAAACCCAAATTCAGAATACGCCGCGGTAATCCCAAAATTTATTACGGCAATATCAAAAAATCAGCAGCCGGCTATTTATGGTGACGGAACCCAATCACGGGATTTTACTTATGTCGATAATGTGGTTAAGGCGAACATCCTGGCGATGAATTCCAATAAAGTCGGACATGGTGAAACTATTAACATAGCCTGCCACGAATCCATAACGCTGCTGCAACTAGTAGCAGCAATCAATAAAGTTTTAAAAAAGCAAATCAAACCGACCTTTGACGGCACTAGGGCTGGTGATGTTAAAAATTCCTTAGCTGACATTTCCAAAGCAAAAAAGTTATTAGGTTATGCGCCAGTCGTCAAATTTGATGAGGGTTTAGCACGAACGATTGAATGGTATCAAACAATTAATAAGTAGCGCATAAAATTGTTCCAGTATCGGGTTTTGACAAAAATCCAATATTTTATTATATTAACCAAGCAAATTTAGCAGATATCATTTTAATTTTCTTTAATTTTTTATATGAAAAAAGCTCTCATCACTGGGATTACTGGACAAGATGGATCATATTTAGCTGAATTGTTATTAGAAAAGGGTTACGAGGTCCATGGTATAATTCGTCGCGCTTCAACATTTAACACAGGTCGGCTTGAAAGTATTTACCAAGATCCGCATGTCCTAAATCGTCGTCTAATTCTTCATTATGGGGATCTTTTGGATTCTTCAAATTTATTCAGATTAATTGAAAAAATAGTGCCTGATGAAATATACAATCTTGGAGCCCAAAGTCACGTAAGGGTAAGTTTTGATATGCCAGAATTCACTGGCAATGCCGATGCTTTAGGTGTTACTAGATTACTTGAAACTATCCGAGAAACACGGATTAACACCCGGTTTTACCAAGCCTCATCAAGCGAAATGTTCGGAAAGGTTCAAGAAACGCCTCAAAAAGAAACTACACCATTTTATCCGCGTAGTCCTTATGGGATTGCCAAGATTTATGCACATTGGATTACAATTAATTACCGCGAAAGTTATAATCTTTTTGCTTGCAGTGGCATTCTTTTTAATCATGAGTCACCTCGCCGCGGCGAAACCTTTGTCACCCGTAAAATTACTCGAGGACTTTCAAGGATAAAACTTGGTAAAGAAGAAAATATTTTCCTAGGTAATTTAGATGCGAAAAGAGACTGGGGTTATGCCAAAGATTACGTGGAAGCAATGTGGCTAATGCTTCAACAACCCAAACCCGATGATTTTGTAATCGCCACGGGAGAAACGCATTCCGTTAGAGAATTTGTTGAGGAAGCCGGCAGATTGCTTGGTTACGACATACGTTGGAAAGGTAAAAGTCTTGAGGAAGAGGGTTTTGACGCAAAGTCAGGTAAAACTCTTATAAAAATTGATTCAAAATATTTTCGGCCGGCTGAGGTTGATATTCTAATAGGCGACGCAAGCAAGGCAAAAAAACAACTTGGCTGGACTCCAAAAACAAACTTTAAAGAATTAGTAAAACTCATGGTAGAAGCAGATTATCAAAAGGAACAAGAGATAAAATAGTTATGGAAAAACAAAGTAAAATTTATGTCGCTGGACATCGAGGATTGGTTGGATCAGCTCTGGTAAGATGTTTAAAATCAGAAGGCTATAATAATTTAATACTAAAAAGACACGATAAGTTGGACTTACTTGACTTTAAAGCAGTCCAATCTTTTTTTAATTCTGAACATCCAGACTATGTCTTTCTGGCAGCAGCAAAAGTTGGCGGCATCTATGTTAATAATACAAAAGGTGCGGATTTCATTTATGAGAATCTGACCATCCAAAATAATGTCGTAAAATCAGCTCATGATATCAAAGTAAAAAAACTCCTTTTCTTAGGAAGCAGTTGCATCTATCCTCGTGATTGTCCCCAGCCTATGAAAGAAAGTTACTTTCTTGATGGTAAGCCTGAACCAACCAACACACCATATGCTGCGGCTAAAATCGCTGGAATTTTAATGTGTCAGGCGTTCTCCAAGCAATATGGGGATAATTTTATTTCCGTCATGCCAACAAATTTGTACGGACCTAATGATAACTTTGACCTGGTAACGTCTCATGTTTTTCCTGCTTTAATCAGAAAATTTTACGAGGCCAAAACCAACAACTTACCAATTCTTACCGTATGGGGGACGGGCGCTCCGAAAAGAGAGTTTCTCCATGTAGATGACCTTGCCGCTGCATGTGTCTTTCTTATGAACGAATACGACCAGCCAGATATCATTAATATTGGTACTGGTATGGATGTAACTATTAAACAACTTGTTACATTGATTAAAGAAATCTCAGAATACAAAGGGGGAATCGTTTGGGATAGCAGTAAACCAGATGGTATGCCACGCAAACTTCTTGATGTATCAAAGATAAATGTACTTGGCTGGAAAGCCAGAATTGAATTAAAAGAAGGTATCAAAAAAATATACCAGTGGTATGCATTAAATGCTATTAACAAATAATCTACATGGCTGATATTTCTTTTCAAATCACAATTAAACCTAAAAAAGGCTGGGTAAGCATAAATTTTAAAGAGCTTTGGTTATATAAAGAGCTTTTTTACATATTCGCTTGGCGGGATATAAAAGTTCGTTATAAACAGACGGTAGTCGGTATTGCCTGGGCTGTTTTCCAGCCGATTTCAAGTATGATTATTTTTTCAATTTTTTTCGGCGGACTAGCAAAGATGCCCTCTGATGGCATCCCCTATCCAATCTTTGTATATTCAGGCCTGCTTTACTGGAATTATTTTTCAATTTCCCTTGGCGGAGCGAGTAATTCACTCATTGCTAATGAAGGAATGATAAAAAAAATATACTTTCCTAGGCTTTTACTCCCTTTCTCTTCAACCATTACACCCTTAATAGACTTTGCTATAGCTTTTTTGGTCATGATTGGCTTAATGATTTATTACCATTTCATGCCGACTTTCGTGGGTATACTTATTATTCCAATCTTAGTTCTTTTATCTTTCTTATGTGCTTCTGGACTTGGTTCATTGCTAGCCGCAATTAATGTTCGCTATCGTGACGTTAGGGAAGCTCTACCTTTTTTGACGCAAATACTATTTTTTGTAACTCCGGTAATTTACCCGACTAATATCGTTCCTGAAAAATACCAATGGATATTAGGACTCAATCCAATGGTAGGCATTATTGAAGCCGCTCGGGCGGGTATTCTTGGCAATAAGGCAATTGATTTTAAGCTATTACTACTTTCGGCAGTCATAGTCCTAGTTCTGTTTTTCTTGGGCATATATTACTTTAAAAAAACCGAAAAGGTCTTTGCGGATATTTCATAACAGAAAACTATGGAAAAACCAATTATTGAAGTAAAAGGCTTATCAAAAAAATACATTTTAACCCATCGGTTACCTTATGAGACATTCCGAGATAAAATTGTTGAATTGGCTAAGAAACCTTTTCGTCTTTTGCGGTCACGGATTAAATCCCAAAAAGAGGAATTTTGGGCTTTAAAAGATATAAATTTCCAAGTCCAAAAAGGCGAGGCTATTGGGCTTATTGGGCCAAATGGCTCAGGCAAATCGACTTTACTAAAAATTCTTTCTCAAATTACCGACCCAACCACGGGAGAAATTATTCTGAGAGGAAAAGTTGCATCCTTGCTTGAGGTTGGGACTGGCTTTCACCCAGAACTCACTGGCAGGGAAAATATTTTTTTAAATGGCGCAATCTTAGGCATGACCAAAAAGGAAATTGCAAAAAAATTTGACGGCATGGTCAAATTCTCCGGGGTGGAAAAATTTATTGACACCCCAGTTAAGCGCTATTCATCAGGTATGTATGTCAGACTGGCGTTTTCCGTAGCCGCCCACATGGAGCCTGATATCTTGATTGTTGACGAGGTCTTGGCTGTTGGGGATGCTGACTTTCAAAAAAAATGTTTGGGGAAAATGGATGAAGTTACCAAGGAAGCTGGTCGCACGGTAATTTTTGTCAGTCATAATATGGAAGCTATTAAGAAACTTTGCACGAAGTGTATTCTCCTTAAAAATGGACAAGTGGTAATGTTTGACGAAACAAACAAAGTGGTTGACACATACCTTCAAGGCGGACAACTTGCCACGCAACAACCACTCCGCCAGCGTCGCGACCGAGACTCAAAAGGTCGAGTGACAATGACCGACATTGCTGTAACTACGCTTAGCGGTAAGGCGGAAATTGAAAGTGGCGACGCGCTTCGCTTCCGTATAAAGTACGAGAGTGTTTTTACAAAACCAATCCATAATGTCCGAATGGTAATAATGATTGTAAATGATGATCTCCAAAATGTTTTATGGTTTGATAATGAAGTGAGTAAGCAGACCCTCACTGAATTTTCACCAAATGGTGAATTTTTATGCGAAACAGGACCTCTAAATCTTTCGCCTGGACGCTACTTTGTCAACCTTCATTTTCATAGCGATGGCGTCAGTGAAGATTCAGTACTTTTGGCTGCCTCGTTTGAAGTAAAAGAAAACTTGCATAGGTATGCGTTTCAAAAAAGTGCTGACTACAAGGTTACCAACTTCATTGCGCCATTTCAGTATTCGCAAAAAAAATAATTATCTTTTCAAATTTACACCATTAACTTATTGATAATATGAAAGTCATTATTTTAGCCGGTGGTTTTGGTACGCGTTTGGGCGATATGACCAGGGAAATTCCAAAACCAATGGCTTTAATTGGCGACAAACCCATAATTTGGCATATCATGAAAATTTATTCGCATTACGGTTACGATGATTTTATTTTAAGCTTGGGTTATAAGCATCAGGTGATTAAAGAATTTTTCTGCCACTATGATACTCACACTAATGATTTTGCCGTCAACCTTGGTACGAACAAGATTGAAAACTTAAACACCCATAATGAAGTGAATTGGCGAGTTATGTTGGTAAATACCGGCTTAAACACCTTAAAAGGCGCCCGCATTAAACGCCTGGAAAAATACTTAGATGATGATTTAACCATGTGCACTTACGGTGATGGCGTTGCTGATATCAATATTAAAGCGCTAGTTGAATTCCATAAATCACAAGGCAAAATGGTCACCATAACCGGCGTTAGACCACCCTCAAGATTCGGCGAAATCACAACAGATGGCGATAAAGTTCTATCTTTCAGTGAAAAGCCGCAATCTTCAACCGGCTTGATAAACGGCGGTTTTATAATATTTGACAAGAGATTGTTGGGATATCTTTCAGAAGACGAAAATTGCGATTTAGAATATGGCGCTTTTGAAAAAATCGCAAAGGAAGGCGAATTAATGGTTTACCGGCATACTGGCCAATGGGAATGTGTTGATACGGAACGCGACTTTAAACATTTAAATAAAATATGGGAAGCAAATGAAGCTTTTTGGAAAGTTTGGAAATAACTAATGACTGATAAATTATTTAATGGCATATACAAGGACAAAAAAGTTTTCCTAACCGGAAACACTGGTTTTAAGGGTTCTTGGCTAGCTTTATGGCTTACTAAACTGGGTGCGCAAGTTCACGGCTATTCTTTGGACATCCCAACCAAACCAAGTCATTTTGAATTATTGAAGTTAGAAATAGACACTGAATTTGGTGACATCCTGGATAAAAAAAGATTGCATACCGCCATAGACTCTTTTAAACCTGATATTGTTTTCCATATGGCAGCGCAACCACTGGTCAGAAAATCTTACGCTTTACCTGTGGAAACATTTGAAACAAACATTATCGGTACACTTAATGTTTTAGAAAGTTGCCGCAAAGCAGGAATAAGAACAATTATCAATATTACCAGTGATAAATGCTACGAAAATAAAGAACATCTCCGGGGTTATACAGAAGATGACCCAATGGGTGGTAAAGATCCTTACAGCGCCTCCAAGGGCTGTGCTGAATTAGTAGCCAATTCATACCGGCATTCATTTTTCAATTTGAACCAATACGGCAAAAGTCATTCAACCCTTTTGGCAGATGTCCGGGCGGGTAATGTAATCGGCGGCGGGGACTGGGCTGACGACAGATTGATCCCTGATCTAATCAAGGCCGCCAGTATTAACCAAAAAGTAATAATTCGCTATCCCCGCTCAATAAGACCCTGGCAACACGTTTTAGAACCATTAAGCGGCTATTTGCAATTAGGCTGGAAATTATTGGAAGGCAAATTGGAATTCGCCCAAAATTGGAATTTCGGGCCGAATAATGAATCTGACCTGACGGTTAACGAAGTGATTGAACGTTCGAAAAAAATTTGGGATAAAATTGACTATCAAATACAGGAAAGCTCTGAAAATTTCCACGAAGCAGGTTTATTAAAACTGGATTCGACCAAAGCCCGTTCCCAATTGAAATGGTCAAGCGTTTGGGATCTTAATCAAACTTTCGAAAAAACCATTGCATGGTATAAAAATTATTATTTAAATAGCCAAATCTTCAGTGAAAAGGATTTAGATGATTATATTCAAGACGCGCAAAAAGCTGGATTGGCTTGGACGATAATATGAAAATTATTCAAACCCAACTAAACGAAGTGTATATAATTGAGGCTGATGCCTTCCCCGATGACCGAGGCATTTTTGTCAAAATCTACAATCAAGAAATTTTTAACGAACATAAACTTAATTTTCAACCCAAAGAAACTTATTATTCATTTTCAAAAAAAAATGTTATTCGAGGCATGCATTTCCAAACCCCGCCCGCTGACCACACTAAATTGGTATATGTCACACAGGGAAAAATTTTAGATGTGATACTGGATATCAGGGTTGGTTCTCCAAATTATGGAAAATACATTACGATAGAATTATCCGCTGAAAACCATAAAGCCATTTATATCCCTTCTGGTTTTGCCCACGGCTTTTTATCTTTACAGGAAAATTCTTGTGTCATTTATTCCCAAACTGCGGTGTATTCACCAGAGAATGACAATGGCATAAACATAAACTCTTTTGGCATGCAATGGGGAATTGAAAATCCAATCGTTTCCAAAAGAGACCAGAATTTCCAAAATTTCAAGGATTTCAAATCGTCTTTTATCTATAAAAAACCATGAAATTACTAATCAGCGGGGCTACAGGTTTTATTGGCAACTATTTGGTAAAACGCTTACTGGCAGAAGGACATGAAATTTTTATTGTAGTCCGGCCTTCAAGCAAGGAAATCCCTGCTGAAAATATTGGTTCCTATGTTTTTGATGGCGACACTGGAAAACTTATAGACTTTATGCGCCAAAATAATTTCAACGGCATAATACACCTGGCTTCACTTTTTTTAGCCCAACATACTACTCAAGACATTAAAGCCTTAATTGATTCAAATGTTTTGTTCTCAACCAACTTGTTGGAAGCCGCCAGCAAAAGCGAAGTTCCTTGGTTCATCAATACTGGGACTTTTTGGCAACATTTCCAAAACAGTACTTACTCCCCTGTTAATCTCTATGCGGCAACCAAACAAGCTTTTGAAGACATCGCCAAGTACTATATCGAAACTTCCAATATAAATTTTGTTACCTTAAAATTGTGTGATACTTTTGGCCCCAATGACACCCGAAAGAAAATTTTTAACTTGTGGATGAAAATTGGCAAATCTGGTGAAACTTTGGATATGTCAAAAGGCGAACAAATCATTGACATAAGTTATATTGAAAATGTCATTGATGGCTATATATATTTAATAAATCTATTAAGCCAGGATGATTCCAAAAAACTGCAAGGGCGTTCCTTTGCCCTGAAGTCAAACGAAAGGATGACCCTAAAAAATTTAGCTAAACTTTTCGAAGAAGTGACGAACACTAAATTGAACATCAATTGGGGCAAAAAGAAGTACCGCTTAAGGGAGGTTATGGTGCCTTGGGAAAACGGCGAAACTATTCCGGGCTGGCAGCCAAAAATTTCCTTGAGAGAAGGAATTAAAAGGACATTTAATCAAAGTCTTTAATATGACAAAAGCAGAAAAGCTTAAAAAGGAAATCTTTGAAAAAGTTAAGGCATATTACCAAGAAGCCCACAACCAACCTAAAAAATTCGTTGAAGGTGTTAGTACGGTAAGATACGCTGGCCGGGTTTTTGATGAAAAAGAAATTCTTAATCTAATTGATTCCTCATTAGAATTTTGGCTGACCTATGGCCGCTATTCCAAACTTTTTGAAGAAAAATTGGCTAAATTTCTGGGCAGGAAATGGACTTTTTTAGTCAATTCAGGCTCTTCAGCCAACCTTTTGTCCTTATCAGCCCTAACTTCGCCTTTACTTCGCGATAGGCGCCTTAAAAAGGGCGATGAGGTAATTACCCTGGCCGCCGGGTTTCCAACCACAGTAGCGCCAATAATCCAGAATGGAGCGATTCCAGTATTCGTTGATATCGACCTAAAAACTTGTAATATAGACGTTAACTACCTGAAACAAGCGCTTTCGGAGAAAACCAAAGCTATTATGATCGCCCACACCCTAGGCAACCCTTTTAACTTAAGAGCAGTTAAAAATTTCTGCGAAATAAATAAGCTTTGGCTAATCGAAGATAACTGCGATGCCTTAGGTAGCACTTATGAAGGTAAGTTAACTGGCACTTGGGGTGATATTGGGACTTCCAGCTTCTACCCGGCCCATCATATAACTATGGGTGAAGGCGGCGCGGTTTATACCGATAATGTTATTTTAAAAAAAGTCATCCTGTCTTTACGCGATTGGGGTAGGGATTGCTGGTGCGACAGTGGCAAAGAAAATACTTGCGGCGCTAGGTTTTCCCAACAACACGGAACCTTGCCTTTTGGTTATGACCATAAATATGTTTATAGCCATTTTGGATATAATTTGAAAGTTACCGACATGCAAGCGGCTATTGGCTGTGCCCAAATTGACAAATTGCCAATGATTATCCAAAAACGTAAGGACAATTTTAATAAATTATTTGAAGGACTGAAGAGTCTCCAAGATTATTTTTACCTGCCCCAAGCAACACCTAACAGCGATCCAAGCTGGTTCGGCTTTTTATTGATCCTCAAGGACAAATTGCTATTCACCAGAAAGGATTTGACCACTTACCTTGATGAAAAACATATCCAATCCAGAAATTTGTTTGCCGGAAATTTAGTCAGGCAACCTTTATTTCAAAACTTAATTCCTGATAAAGATTTTCGGGTAATTGGCAATTTAAAAAATACTGACAAGGTTATGAACGACGCATTTTGGCTAGGCGTATATCCGGGCAGGAAAATCGATGAGATCGAATATATGATTAAAACCCTTAAAAATTTTGTTTCAATTTATGCAAAATAATCAAAGAAAATTAATTAGTGTTGGGTTGCCGGTCTATGACATGCATGGGCTGGGTCATATTTTTCTGAAGCATAGCTTGGATATCTTAATTAATCAGAGCTTCAAGGATTTTGACGTGATTGTTTCTGATTATTCGGCCGACAAGGTCATTAAAAACCTGTGCCAAAGTTATACCGGTCGGCTCGACATCAAGTATTTCAAAAATACCGACCCTACTGGCGGCATGTCGGCTAATACCAATAATGCTATTCGACACGCCACTGGTAAAATTATTAAAATCTTATTCCAAGATGATTTTCTTTATGATGAGAAATCCTTGCAAATTATTGCGGAAAACTTTGACTTGGAAAAAGATAACTGGTTGGTGACGGCCTGCGAACATTCTAAAGACGGTAAAACTTTTTTTCGGCCTTTTTACCCTAGATATAACCATAAAATACTTTTGGGCAATAATACTATAAGTTCGCCGTCTGTTTTATCAATTAAAAACGATAACCCCCTGCTTTTTGACCCAAAACTCAAATGGCTGATGGACTGCGATTATTACAAAAGATGCTATGACAAATTTGGCGAACCGAAAATTGTTAACCAAATTGCCGCAGTTAACAGAATTGGCGATCATCAAATCTCAAAAACTGAAGCTGATGAACACTTAAGAAAGGTTGAATACAAATATGTCAAAGAAAAAAATTCAATAAAAAACGCAAGCAAAATTCGACTACCTGACGTCACTTTAGTGGCAGTATCGGGCATAAATCCAACCGGCGTTATAAAAGCTCTGGAAATATCAATGGATGGTATTGAATTCAATGAAGTTGTGCTTATCGCCCATAATTGCCCGCCGGATATGAATAAAAAAATAACCTTTAAAAAGTGCAAACCAAACCAATTGGCAAGTCAAGATCCCAAAAATACCAATGATTTTAGCCATTTTATGGCTTATGACTTGTGGGAATACATAAACAGTGATTATGCGTTAATCGTACATAATAAAGCCTTTGTTTTAAGACCTGACAAATGGGATGAAGAATTTTTAAAATATGATTATATTGGCCCGCCCTGGCCTAAAGGCGTACATTTTACCAATGAAGGCAATAATGTTCGGGTTGGGAATGGAGGTTTTTCTTTACGCAGCCAAAAACTGATGCGTACACTGAATGAATTAAAATTACCTTTTACTGACAATGGTACTGGTTTTTTCCACGAAGACGGCATAATTTGTGTATACTATCGAAAAAAACTGGAGAACTACGGAATTAAATTCGCTCCCGTTGATATAGCATCACGCTTTGGCAGAGAAAAAGATTGTGAAGATTCTGTTTCTAAACCATTTGGCTTTCATAACAACTCCAAGGCTATGCCCAGATTCTTTTATCTCAAACGTAAACTAAAAAATCTCGGGTTTAATACATGATTACTGCAGATACAATAGAATAATTTTTTTAGGAAATATAATACGTTCTATCACTCTATTTGAAATTATATCAGTTTTAGTATATAATTAAACAGAAATTTTTATTGTTAAACAATAACACTCATATGACAGTAAAAAAACTAGGTTGGGAAAAATGTCCAGACGGTAACGCTCAATTGTACATGGACAAATGTAAATTATTTGTCGCCGACGAAAAGAGCTTTGCTAACTTTAAAAGGGACAAGGACTATGGCAAAATTCTAGAAGGAGGCGAGAAAATCGTCGGTGAAATTGCACTAAAAGGTATCTTGAAAATGAAAGGTCAAACTATTCTGCTGGATAATCTGAAAAAATTCAAAGAAAACGAAATGTACGGTAACCCAATCCTGCATGAATATGAATTAACCGGACCCATGGTGCCATCCACGCTACGCTACGTCAATACTTATTTGGAAGTCAAGGAACTTACCAAAGATCATAAATTAAAAAAAATAGTTGAGGTCGGAGGAGGTTACGGTGGGCTTTGTAAAACAATAAGTGTTTTGGAAAACTTTGATGAATACACAATGGTTGATTTACCTCCGGCTATTGCACTTTGTCAAAAATATTTAAATCATTTTGACAGCATTAAAAACAAAATTAAATACATTTCATGCGAGGATATTAAAAGCCTTGAAGCGATAACTGATGTGGATTTGTTTATCAGTGATTCGGCTCTGGCTGAATGTGACCTTGAAACGCAAATACTGTACACAAAGACAATTGCAAAAAAATCCAAATTCATTTACGTAAACTTTAACACACTTCATATAAAAAGTGCGGCAAAGGAAATGAAATTATTTATTAAGAGTTTTCCAAATAAAAAAGTGCAGACATATCAATCTGGCATGGTCACAGCCATAATTATTGACACTACGAAGGAAGCTTCTCCGAAATTCTTTTCGATCAAAGGTCTAATAAAGAAATTCACTTAGAAAAATGATTGTAACTGAAATATACAGGGGGCAAGGACTGGGAAATCAACTTTGGTGCTATGTTACAACCAGGGTTATTGCCAAAGATAAAGGCTATGATTTTGGCATTAAATCTCCAGAAAAATTCAAGTGCAATGATTTCTTACAATTAGATTCTGGCAAAACGGTGGCCGGCGGGTCTGGCCCTGAAGGTGGTCCACCGCATGTTTTACCTGAAGGCATCCAATATTATTATAACGAACGTCGTATTAACCATCCTGAGAATGGCGTTGACATCCGAACTTTTGATAAAAATCTAGTCGAAATTCCGGACAATACAAAAATCGATGGCGTCATGCAAGATGAACAATACATACTACACCGTAAAAACGAAATTCGTATTTGGTTGAAAGTTAAACAGGAATTTGAATGTCATGATTACGCCAGCGAAGAAATTTGCGTCATTAACTTTCGTGGTGGCGAATACGTCAATATAAAAAACGTATTTTTACCCCAAAAATACTGGGACGATGCCGTGGCGCATATGCGGAAAATCAACCCGAATTTCAAGTTTGTGGTTATTACTGATGATGTTAAAACCGCCAAAAAGTTCTTCCCCGAATTTGAAGTTCACCACTTCAACATTGCCAAGGATTACGTCATCGTCAAAAATGCCTATTATCTTATCCTTTCCAATTCCAGTTTTGCGTGCTTTCCCGCTTGGCTGAGTGAAAACCTGAAATTTTGTATTGCGCCAAAATACTGGTCACAGCATAACACATCTGATGGATACTGGGGCTGCGGTTATAATATGATTCACGGTTGGCATTACCTTGATCGTCATGGCAAATTTTTTGACTATGAGACGTGTCAAAATGAATTTAACGACTACGCAAAAAAACACGCTATCTTTTTTGAACAAATGAAAATTAAAAACAATTTCTTAGTAATTTCAAATTATCATAATGATCTTAGTTGGGTACCAGAATACACGGAGAATTATCTTATTTATGATAAAACGTCAATAAGCGTTCACCCCCCCAAACTTAATTCGCAAAAAGTTAAAAAAAGTCCAAATGTCGGTTATAACCTTTACGATTATTTCGATTATATCATCGATCATTATGAAAATCTGCCGGATTGTATAATTTTTACAAAAGGCAATGTCTTCCCAAGGCACGTGACTAAAGAATATTTCGATCGAATAATCAATAATGACTTTTTTACGCCTATTGAAGACTATCGTATGCATAAAGAAAAATGGCCTATCTGTTTCTTTGCATCAGATGGAGGTTTTTGCGAATTAAATAACGACTGGTATCTAAATTACCATGAAACCAAGTATTTTTACCACTATAATGATTTTCTCCAGTTTTGCTTTAAAAATCCAGTATTACCAAGGTATATAAGATTCGCTCCTGGTGGCAATTACATCGTCCCAAAAGAAAACATACTTAAATTACCAAAAATTTTTTATGAAAATTTACGAACTTTTGTATCCCATACCCAGCTTCCTGGTGAAGCCCATATTATTGAAAGAGCTCTGTATACTTTATGGACATGTAATTTTGAAATAAATACTACTATGTTAAGACCAGCTGATAGTAATTTTATTACTAAACCAAGCCCAAACCTCTCTTTTAAAGAGCGGATTACTAGAAGAATTAAATCTCTTTTTGAAAAAACTGTTACCAAAATTTACCAATAAAACTAGCCAAAACTCAATGCCATTAGAGAACCTGCCTGAACAATCAAAAAAAAATCCTAAGATTTACGACATTTTTACTTTTTTTAACGAATTAGACTTATTGGAAATTAGGCTGAATATTTTGGATAAAGTTGTGGATTATTTTGTCATTATTGAATGCGTGGAAACTTTTTCTGGTTTGCCAAAAATGCTTTATTACCAAGAAAACGCTAAGCGATTCGAAAAATTTAAACATAAAATCATTCACTACGTTGTCGATGGTGTCCCTAAGGACTTTAATGATGCCCAGATAATGCTCCAAAACAGCGCTTCTGGTTCATTAGAGCGAGATGCGTTACAAAATGCCCTGACTTCGGATAATGTTCCAAAGGGAGTGATCCACTGGCTAAAAGAATTCTATCAAAAAGAAATGATCAAAAATGCATTGCTAAATTTACGGGATGACGATATGTGTTTTGTCTCCGACGTGGACGAAATCTGGAATCCACGGGTTAAAATTGATTTTACCAAACCTGATGTGTATAAACTCAGACAATTGGTTTATTCGTACTATCTGAATAACCGTTCTAATGAACCTTGGGCGGGTACATTAGTAACGAAGTACAAAAATATCAAAAACAACTGTTTAAATCATCTACGGACTTCAAGAAAAACTAAATACACTTATGTAGAAAATGGCGGATGGCATTTTACAAATCAAGGGGGAGCTGAACAAATCAAAATGAAAATCGAATCTTCATATGGACAAGAAGATTATAATAACAACAGTATTAAATCAAAAATAACTGAAAGAATTCTTAAAAATAAAGACTACATCGGCAGAAAATTTAAGTTTTGGATCGATGAAAGCGATCTGCCTAAGTATATACTTGATAATAAAGAAAAATACCGACATTTATTCAACAATCAAACTGATTTAAAGTCAGCTACTGTTTTACCATTGATTATTAAACTGCATGGAGGCTTAGGCAATCAACTTTTTGAATATGCTTTAGGTCGGAGCCTGGCTTTAACAAAAAATGTTAAAGTAAAATATGACATTTCTTGGTTTGCCGAACAGACTAAAAGAAAATATGAGTTGGACAACTTCAATGTCAAAGCTGATTTTGCCACAAACAGAGAAGTAAACAAATTAAAAAAATTCCAAAAAAGGACAGGCTATTGGGGTTTTATTTACAATTTTTTCTTTGCCAATGATGCTGTTTATATTAAGGAAAAACAGTTAAGCTTTGACCCAAAAATTCTGGAAATTACTCCCCCAGCCTATTTAGAAGGCTACTGGCAAAGTGAAAAATACTTCGCTGGGATTGCCGACCAAATTCGAAAGAATTTTACTTTAAAGAATCTCCCATCCAGACATTTGGAAAGCCAAAAAAATGATATTGCTAACTCTAATGCAGTTTCATTGCACATCCGCAGGACAGATTACTTAACCGGCAGTAATGGCTTTTATCACATCTGCTCCTTGGGATATTATCAAGATGCAATAAAATTAATTGAAAAATCCCAAAAGAACCTAAAATTATTTGTTTTTTCCGACGACATAAATTGGGTAAAAGAAAATTTAAAGACTAACCAACCTATGGTCTTTTTACAAGGTAATACTAGTTATGAAGACTTAATATTAATGAGTTTATGCAAGCATAATATTATTGCTAATAGCACTTTCAGCCTCTGGGGTGCCTGGCTGAATGCCAATCCCAATAAAATTGTAGTTGCACCCAAAAAATGGTTTACCGACCCAAAAATTAGCACTCAAGATTTGGTGCCAAGTTCTTGGTTTAGAATTTAAACTTAAGTATGAACAATTTACAAAAGAAAAAAATACTCGTATTTGGCGGATTAGGTTTAATTGGTAGCTCAACAGCAAGAAAATGCATTGCGGAAGGTGCGTTAGTAACTATAGCTGATAACCGGGCGCCAATGTATGGGGCAAATGATTTTAATATGCAGGACCTGGAAGGAAAATTTCAGTTGGTTATTGGCGACATCCGAAATGGTGATTTCGTGAACGAAATAGTCAAAGGCCAGGATTATATTTTTAATTTTGCCGCTCAGGTTAACCACAATTTAAGCATTGAAGACCCGATTTTGGACAATCAAATTAATTGCATCGGCCATATTAATGTCTTAATGGCCTGTAAAAAAAATAACCCCGAAGCCAAGCTTGCCTATCCTGGCTCAAGATTACAGTACGGCAAAATAAAAAAATTGCCGGTAAATGAATCACACCCTCTCCAACCTTTAAGCGTTTATGCAATTCACAAAAACACGGCCGAACAGTATTATCAAGCTTTTTATAAGCATTATGGCATTCGATCAGTCTGTTTTAGAATTACTAATCCCTATGGTCCTCGAGCTCAAATGAAATCTTCCGGTTATAGCATTATTAATTGGTTTATCCGTCAAGCTTTGGATGATAAAAATATAACTATTTTTGGTGAAGGCACACAAATCCGAGATTATATTTATATTAATGATTTGATTGCAGGAATTATTACTGCGGTTACTAATCCAAAAACAGACGGCCAAATATATAACCTTGGCTCCGGACTCGCCACGCCATTTAAAAAAATGGCCGAATTGGTTATTGAAATCGCGGGCGGAGGTAAACTTAAAAAAGTACCTTGGCCGAAAAATTACGACAATTTTGAAACTGGTGATTTTTACGCGGACATAACCTCAATTAAATCCGCAATCGATTGGATGCCCTCAACATCCTTAAGGGATGGGGTAAAAAAAACCGTGGAATATTACAAGCAAAACCGAAAATATTACTGGTAGGCAATCCAAGTTAATTAAAGAATTAGCAAATGTTAAAAAAACCTTTAGTAACCGTTGTAATGCCAATTTATAATGGTGAAGTCCACCTTGAAACTGCCATTAAAAGCATCCTTAATCAGACTTATCCAGATTTTGAATTGCTTATTTTAGATGATGCCTCAACTGATTCCAGTTTGAAAATTATAAAGTCCTTCAACGACCCGCGGATACGTTTAATCCAAAATGAAGCAAATGCAGGACTTAATAAAACCCTGAATATCGGTTTGGCCGCTGCCCATAGCGTGTATATTGCCCGCATGGATCAAGATGATATCAGTCATCCTGAACGATTAAAGAAGCAAATTGCTTATCTGGAACAAAATCCAGAAATTGGCGTCTGCGGGACTGCAGTCGAATTTTTAGCTAAGACCGGTAAAAAAACCAATTTAATTTTCCCCACGGGTAATAACTTAATTAAATGGGCGTTTTGTTTTTACAACCCAATTGCTCACCCTACAGTAATGATGCGAAAAAAAATTGTCGAGCAAGTAAATGGCTACTCTACCTTGGAGCATACGCATTACACTGAAGATTATGACTTGTGGTACCGACTTCTGCCGATTACGAAATTCCATAATCTTGAAGAACCCTTACTCACCTTGAGGAAACATGAAAGCAACATGACTGTAAAAAACCTTGAAAAAAATCTTCAAAATGCTGGGACAGTGAACAAGAATTTTCTGGAATATTTTCTTAATCACAAAATCCAGTGGGATTTAATGAATAAGCTGAATACAAAAAATGAAATTTATTTTAACCATGTAATATCTACCATTATTGAGCTAGTCAAAAATTTTAAAATTATCCAAAATTTATCCAGGGAAGAGCAAAAATTCATAACTTTTGACGCGGCCAGGCGTTTAGTTAACTTGTTTCTGATTAATTTGAAAAATAAAAGCAGTTGGAAATTCTTAAAGACCGCTCTGAACATAGACCCTTTATTGCCGATCCATTACTTGCTTAATTTTTTTAAATCCGCTAATTCTAATGCCTATAGAAAAGAATAAAAAAAAATTACTAATCGTTGCCATGTCTGATAGTATTCACACGGCACGCTGGCTTTCGCAAATCACTGACCAAGGCTGGGATATCCACCTTTTCCCCAGCATGGATCTTGGGGTAGTTCATCCTGAATTGAATAATATCAATGTCCATCATTCCGTTTATGGTACTCAAGCCAATTTACCAGCAAAAATTAAGTTGGCAGGCATCCCTATATTTTCAAGTTTCTTAGCCACTGGCATAAGGTTTATTTTACGAAAATTCTTCCCTTCATACCGCGCAAAACAATTGGCTAGGCTAATCCGTAATCTGAACCCGGACTTAATCCATTCAATGGAAACTCAACACGCCGGTTATCTTATGCTAGAAGCTTTAAATGAACTGGACATGAAACTACCGGCTTGGATACACTCTATTTGGGGCAGTGACCTTTATTTATTTGCAAAACTTAAAGGACATCAAGCAAAAATACGTGAAGTACTGACCTGCTGCAAATATTTGTGGTGCGAAGGGCAGAGGGATATTAAACTCGCTCGTGATCTGGGTTTTAAAGGTACTTCCCTACCAGCCTTGCAAGCAACAGGTGGTTTAGACATTAATAAATGTTTAAAATTAAGGAGCCAGGAACTTCCATCAAAAAGAAAAATAGTTATTCTTAAAGGTAACCAGGGTTGGGCAGGTAGGGCTTTAATTGGACTTCAAGCATTGGCAAAATGCACTGATTTTCTAAAAAATTATAAATTGGTTATCTATTCAGTAAGTCCAAATTCAGAAGTCGAAAAAGCCGCTAAGGTTTTTTTTAGCCAAACAGGAATCCCGATCACAATAATTTTAAAGGGCATGAAATATGAGGAGTTACTAAAAATATATGGCCGAGCGCGGCTTTCTCTTGCATTAAGCATTAGCGATGGTGTACCGAATTCTTTACTTGAATCAATGGTAATGGGCGCCTTTCCTATCCAGTCCAATACTTCTATGGCAGAAGAATGGATTATAGATAGAGAAACCGGATTTTTAACCCCACCAGAAGACTTACAAATCATTCAAAAAGCCATAAGCACTGCCATGACAAACGATGTCTTGATTGATTCAGCAGCAGAAAAAAATTTAATGACTATAAAATCAAAATTGGATTATAATATCGTGAAAAAGCAAGTGATTAAAATTTATTTAAATATCCTGGATTCTGCTAACCTACATGTTTAATCCAAGCAAAAAAATTCTAATCGTTTCGAGCTGGGCTCCGCCAGATATTGGCGGTCCCCAAAGCCTTTACGCTTTTTTTTCCCAATTTCCGCCAGAAAGTTTTGTTATTCTCACCAGTTTTTATTCAGAACAACAACGCAAAACCGGTAATTGGTTACCTTGTGACTATTATTATTATGATCATCCTCCGGTTTTTTTTAAGGAACAAAAACTTTATCATAAAATCCACTTAACTACTTTTTTAAAACAGAAAAAAAATAAAAGTCCAAAAAGACCAAGCAGAATAAAAACAATAGTTAAAAAACTTCCCCTGATAATGGCCATGATTCTTGGTTATATATTAGTAAAAAAAATAATTAGTTTTTATTCAGCTGGTAAAAAATTAGCATTTGACGAGAATATCCAAGTAATTTTAGGCACTTCGGATTCAGGGCCTAGCTTAATCGCCGCTTATTTATTAAGCAAGAAATCCGGAAAACCGTTATGTTATTTCCTTTTTGACATTTATAAAGGCAACTTTCTTGAAGCTCCTAGCAATTGGGTTGCAAACCTCATGGAAAAAAGAATGTTCAAAAAGGCCAGTAAAATATTTATAACAAACGAAGGTACCGCTGAATACTACCGAAAGCGTTACCCATTTTTACATGATCGATTGTTGATCATCCATAATTCAGTTTTTCCAGAAGAATACGAAAATCAGCGTACATCTTACCAACCAAAACCTCCTTTCACCATCCTCTTTACCGGTCATGTATATTGGGCCCAGGAACAAAGCGTTTTGAATATGATCAAGGCTATGGACTACTTGACGGATATTCCAGTCAAACTGGAATTATTCATACCAAATGCCATTGAGAGTATTAAACTGGCAATTAATAAGAAGCCTAATATTACACTGTCATCCGCACCGCCTTCAGAAATGCCAAAAATCCAAAGCCGGGCGACATTATTGTTTTTACCTCTGGCGTGGAATACAAAAAGTCCTGACATTGTTGCTACGGCAACTCCTGGCAAATTTACCGGATACCTTGCTTCTGGACGTCCCATGCTAATCCATGCTCCAGATTATGCCTACGTCAGCCAATATGCGCGAAAAAATAATCTTGGTTTGGTGGTTGATCAAAACAATATTCAATTGCTTGCCGATAGTATCCGCGAATTTCTTAAGCACCCCGAACAAGGCCAGATTTTTATCAAGAATTCACTTGAAATCTTCTATCAAAATCATGATGCCCGGCAAAACTTCAAAAAATTGACAGAATCGCTGTAAATGCTATGATTTTTAAGGTTTTCAAGGTGATAAAACCTTATTTTAAAAAATTCAAGGTTTGGTTAATTTCACTTAAATATTTTTAACTAAGCTCACTTATGGACGAATTCCAAAAATCTATTGAAGACAAAACTATTTTAGTAACCGGCGGCACGGGTTCTTTCGGCAATGCGGTAGTAAAAAAACTGCTTGCAAAAAATGTTAAAAAAGTAATCGTCTTCAGTCGAGATGAAAAAAAACAATTTGACATGGGCAATAAATTCAATTCGGACAAGCTAAGGTTTTATTTAGGCGATATCAGGGATAAAGATTCAATTTCCCATGCCATGTATGGCGTAAATTATGTTTTCCATGCTGCCGCTTTAAAACAAGTTCCCAATTGCGAATTTTTTCCGTTAGAAGCTATTAGGACAAATTCTTTGGCTGCCCATAATGTCATTGACGCCGCAATTGATAATCACGTTGAACGAGTGGTGGTTTTAAGCACTGATAAGGCGGTTTACCCGATTAATGTTATGGGCATGACTAAAGCTTTGATGGAAAAAGTCATGACTGCTGCTGCGCGTGAAAACAGGAATAAAACCATATTATGCGGAACGCGTTATGGGAATGTTATGTTTACTAGGGGCTCGGTAATCCCCTATTTTATCGATTTAATGAAAGCCAACAAACCTTTGCGAATGACCAACGGTAAGATGACTAGATTCATGATGTCTTTGGACCAGTCAATTGATTTAGTGCTTTTTGCCTTAACTAATGGCAGTGGCGGTGATATTTACGTCAGAAAAGCCCCGGCTGGCACAGTTGAAAATTTGGCTAAGGCCATGATTGAAATTTTTAAATATGACAAAGGCCTGGAAGAAATTGGCATTCGCCCAGGCGAAAAAATGCATGAGACTTTAATTTCCTCGGAAGAAACATTTCGGACCGAAGATAAGGGCGACTATTTTAGAATCGCCCCTGAAGTTCCTAATATGGATTATAAATCTTACTTTTTTAAAGGTCAGGGTAATGAAGCAGTGACAAGCTCTGGCTACACTTCAGCAAACACGAAACAATTAACTGTGCCTGAGATAAAAGATCTGCTTTTAAGCTTAGGGGAAGTCAGGCAGGAAATAGCAAATTTTAAGAACTAGCCTATTTTATGATTGAAGATTTGTTGATTAAAGAAGACCCCCGGGGAAAATTAATTGAAATTTTCAAAGTTCCCAACTTCGGACAAATCCATTATTCCACTTCCAAACCAGGGGTAATACGAGGCAACCACTACCATACCAGGAAGATTGAAAAATTTTGCGTTATTGAGGGTCAAGGCAAAATATGCTTAAGAAACCGGAAAACCGATGAACGAAAGGAATTTTTGGTATCAGGTCAAAAACCACAGGTCGTTGAAATGTCGGTCAATTGGACGCATAACATCCAAAATGTCGGTGAAACAGAAATGAAATTATTAGTCTGGAACAGTGAAATTTTTAATCCCCAAGACCCTGACACTTTTCCGGAAGAAGTTTAGCAACTTAACCAATATATCCTATGGACTTGAAAAAAAGTAACTTAAAAGTAATGACAATTTTCGGCACCCGGCCGGAAATTATCAGAATGTCGAGAGTTTTTGCCAAGCTTGATCAATTCGTCAACCACATTATGGTCCACACCGGCCAAAGCTTTGATTATGAAATGGATAAAGTTTTTTTTGAGGAATTGGGAATCCGCAAACCAGATTATTTTTTAGAAATAAAATCTGAAACCTTAGGCGGCCAGATTGCGAATGTTATCCTAAAAAGCGAAGAGGTTTTTAAGAAAGAAATGCCGGATGCTTTGGTTCTGCTTGGTGATACCAACAGCGCTCTTTCAACCATCATCGCCAAACGGATGAAAATCCCGATTTTCCATTTGGAAGCTGGCAATAGAAGTTTTGACGAGAATGTCCCTGAGGAAATTAATCGCCGTATTGTTGACCATATTAGCGATCTCAACTTCCCTTATAGCGAAAATGCTCGGCTTAATCTTTTACGCGAAGGCATCCACCCTGGAAAAATGTTCACCACAGGTTCCCCACTGCCCGAAGTTCTCGAATACCATAAGCAATCAATCACCAAATCAACAATTTTAGATGACCTTAAATTAGAACCAAAAGCCTATTTCTTGGTGAGTATCCATCGGGAAGAAAATGTTGACTCTGAAAAACAACTTTCGATCCTAATTGAAATATTGAATACAGTTGCGGAAAAATACAATTTTCCGCTTATTGTAACTACCCACCCCCGAACCAAAAAACGATTAGATGAGCATAAATTTACGCCACATAAACTCATTAATTTCCATAAACCCTTTGGTTTTTTTGAATATGTTCACTTACAAATGAATGCTTTTTGCGTGCTTTCAGACAGCGGAACAATCCAAGAAGAATGCTCAAATTTAGGTTTCCCAGCAATACAAGTCCGAAACAGTTCTGAAAGACCAGAAGCCTTTGATGAGGGCGTAACAATTCTCACTGGTTTGGATAAAGACATCGTTTTGAAATCCATTGAAATTATAACCCAGCAAAAAATCGAGGGTCTAAAGTTCAATATCCCCCAAGCCTACAAAGATACCAACTTTTCAAGCAAGGTCTTAAGGCACATTGTTGGTTTGGCAAAAATCACCAAAAAAAGACGCGGCGACCCAATGGTATAATTTTCGATAAATTTACTAAATAAGAATTTTCATGAAGACAGTTGCGATTACTGGGCCGACAGAAATGCTCGGCAGCATGGTCTATAATGTTCTAAAAAATAAATACAATCTAATTCTCATTTGCGATGAAAATGATGATTTTGAATTGCTTGAAAAGACTTATAGTCATACCTCAAAACATAAGCAATTAAAAATAAAACTACATGCTTTGTACCAAGACTACCTGGCTGGCTTTTCGGATAAGCCTATTGGCGTAAATTTTAAAAAAATGGTTTCTGAAATTGGCCAAATTGATGCAATCATTAATTGTTTAACCATCACCAAGCCCAATTTAACAACCGACCCAGTAATGGCATTTTTTATCAATGGTTGTTTGCCCCATGTTTTAAGCCGCTTTTACAAAGAAAAACTGATTCATATTACAACTGACTGTGTCTTTGATGGTTTAAATGGCGCCCCTTATACTGAAGACTCCATATTTAATCCAACAGATTTTTATGGACTTACCAGGAGCTTGGGCGAACCGAATAAACAATCATTGGTATTGCGTACTTCTACAATTGGCCCAGAAATCCAAGGATTTAACCTGTTTTTGGAATGGTTTAAGAAGCAGGAAGGAAACACTATTAAAGGTTTTACCAACCATTTATGGAATGGCATTACTACCAAGCAATTCGGGGAAATCTGCGATAAAATAATTTTTGACCGCCAAAATTACCCCGCCAATGGCCTGTACCATATTTTTTCAAACGAAGTTACAAAATTTGAGATGCTTACAAAATTCAAAGAAAAATTTAATATTAAAGTAAATATTGAAGCAGAAAAATCAACACCTATTGATAGGCGTTTGGCTACCAAAAAAGATTTATGTGCGAAACTGCAAATCCCCTCTTTTGAAAATATGCTTTTAGATTTATAATAACAAAAACTTAATGAAAAAAATTTGTTTTATTTCAACATTTGCTTATCCTCTTTTTAACAAATCGTCAAAAATAATTCATGGTGGAGCTGAGATAGATTTATTCTTTATAGCAGAAGAATTAGCTAATCATGAAAATTTTGAGGTGTTTTTCGTTACGGCAGATTTTGGACAACCAAATCCTGAAAAATTTAATAAAATCGTTGTTTATTCTTCATGGAAAGTAAACTTGACTGGTTGCTTAAAATATCTTTATTCATTTTTTGGTCTTTTTAAATTTATTAAGGCTCTTAAAAGTACTAAATCTGAAATATTCGTTCAAGAAGCTGCAGGAATTGAAACATTAATTGTTTCATTATTCTGTCGATTAACCAAAAAAAAGTTTGTTTATCGTGTTTCCAGTACGGTGGAATGTGATGGGAAAATAATACAACTTCATCCATTTATGGGAAGGCTATTTTTGTTAGGATTACGTCTAGCTGACGCAATTGTAACCGAAGATCAAGAAGAAGTTGATTTACTAAAACAAAAATATAATTTAAAAGCGCAAGCAATATATGATACAACGCCACTACCAAATATTAAGCTATTAATTCCAGTGGAACAGCGGCGTCATATTATTTGGGTGGGCCGTTTAGTTAAAATTAAACGACCAGATATTTTTTTAGATTTAGTAACAAATTTACCTTATGAAAAATTTATAATAATCGCTGCTACGGTTGATTCAAATGATGAATATACAAAAAAAATTATAGTCCAAGCAAAGACTTTAAAGAATACGGTGTTGATTCCGGGGCTTAAATATTATGAGCTTGATGAATTTTATCGTTACTCGAAATTATTAATTAATACTTCGGATTTTGAAGGATATCCAAATACTTTTATTGAAGCTGGGAAATACGGCGTACCTATCATCACTTTGAATGTAGATCCCGACAAATTATTAAGTTTGAATAATTTTGGAGAATGTGCTAGAGGTAATATAAATATATTGATTGATACTGTTAGTACTTGGTTAAAAAATATAAAAAAACGCGAGGTTGCGGGTCAGGCATTCAGGGAATATGTTGAAAAAACCAATGATATCCATAAAAATATCCAGGATTACATCTCGCTTTTTGATCGTTTATCTATGCCCAAGTAGATATTAAAATATTGTCTGTTGATTAACTACGAAGCTATTTTATACAAAACTATATTCGAATCACTATATTCCTTTGAAAAATATTTCGTATTATCAAAAACCTTCAGGTTCATATCGTAAATCGCACTATTACGCCAATAATCAATTGCACTTGGGCGTTGTTTAATTTGATATAATGAAATCAATACGTAAATATTGGTATTTTTATATGTTCCTTTTATATAATCATAAGCTTCCTTGGATGATGGGATTTTAAACAACTGTGGTCCGTCTTGAGTAATAATATAATTATTTCCAAGAAGTGCATATCTTATTTGTAAATAATTAGCATTTGTAGTTAAAATCATAGAATCATTTTGTATATACAATTTTGACATTGCATCTAGTGTTTTAAAATCAGCGGTAAACATATTATCAAAAACTAATCCTCCGGGAATGGTAAATAAAAATAGTACACTAAAGAAAAAATACTGTAAAACTTTTTTGTTTTCAAAAAATGTAAACATATAATCAAAACCATAACCCAATAAAATGATTGTATAAAGGGTAAACCATGTATAAAACCTCCAAGGTATTAAGCTATATAAATTCAAGTTAGGCAATATGTATAAAAAAGAAAAGTAAAATAATGTTATAACCAAGATTATTATAAAACTTAATTTGCTTGAAGTTTTTATTTTTTTAAACAGATTTACAAACCCGTATATTATTCCCAAAAAGAGCGGGAGAAGAAAAATAAACGAATAATTAGTTAAAAATCTCGATATTGGGATAGCATCACCATTAAAAGCTGTATCAGTGTTATTTGATTGTGTTAGAAAAAATTTAAAACTATTGAACAAATCTTTATTAAAGAAAAGAATAGATGATAAAAAAACTAAAAGTCCGATAAAAATTAATATTTTTGACTTAATTTTGTATTTCTGGCTAAATAAAAAATAAAGAAATATTGTGACTAAACTGAAAAAAATAAAATTTAATCCACTCTGGTGCAAATGAAAATACAAATAGTTACATACCAGTATCAATAATAAGTATACTAACTTCTGGTCTTTAAACAGCTTAATAAATAAATAAACTAAATACATCCCGACTAGATAACTTAAAGTTTCTGGCAGGTACATTATCGAACGTGGCAACAATTGAACTGCTGTCGCGTAAATCAATAATACAAGTAGACGAGCAAGTTTATTTTCGAATAATAAAATTAAAATTTGATATAAAACAAGAAAAGTTATTAAGGTTATAATCCCACCTCCTAATAAATAAACATAAAACAAATTAATACCAGAAATCATGGAAATAAATGCATTAAAAAGCGGGAAAATAAAAAGGCTATGCAAGGGTGCTTGTCCTGATAATAATATCTGTTTGGACTGCATTGCCCAGTCAAAAATATCAAACTGGGTCAAGGCTTGAAATTTTAAAGGCTGATATAGACGATAGAAAGCAGCGATTAAAAAAACTACTATCAAAGTTGATTTGTAAAATAGTTGACTTTTATCAATAAAAATTTTCATAAATTATCATCTAGTAACTCTTTTTGTTCCCTGACAAGTAATCCCCGCCTCTGGATGTTCGTAAGATTTAATTGATTGAAATCCGCTTTGTCTAAACCAATCTTCAATTTCTTCTACAAAATAGTAGTTACTTTTTGGAGTAGCCAATACATCAAAAGAATCATTTAATTTCATGCTAAAGGGAAAATTTGCATAATATGAAAATGGTATTTTGTTGCCTAATTTTTTGTTTCCAATTTTTTGAAAAACTTTAGTTAATCCATTAAATCCCTCAACAATTAGTGCGGGGATATAACATAATTTCAATAATACTTTTTTCGGGATAAACTTCATTACCGATCTTATTGGTTCATAAATATAAAGTGCCCGTCTATTATGACGACGATTGTATACCCAAATAATCATCTGACCACCTGATTTTAATAATTTAACCAAACTTGAAAACCCTACCTGGGGCTGGGGTAAATGATGAAGAACACCGATACTGTAGGCGTAATCAAAAATTTCAAAAAATGGCATACAATAAATATCTGCTTGAATAATACAAATATGTTCATCGCCTTTGGTCATTTCATAAGCGACTTCAACGCTTTCACCTAAATCCGTGCCAAAAGCTATATTTGCCCCACAGACAACCGCCTGCTTAGTAAAGCGCCCAGAACCACAACCGATATCAACAACTGTTTTACCTTTCAAATCATTAGCTGTAATGTGAGGTCCGATAAAATGTAGAAAATTCTGTTTTTCAAAATTATTTTCCTGGTAAATATTTTTCCATTCAAAAGCAAAACTTGCTCCTGTTTTTTCTTGGTGCTGAATAAATTTATTATAATCCTTTACATCCGCAACGGCTTCTTGCCACTCAGTTTTAACTAATAATGGCAATTCATTAAGCCAAGTTCGATAAAAGATTAAATGGTTTCTCAACATTTGTTTTCTTAATTCTTTTACTAACATTCGCGGGATACCATTGATTATTGGGAACCATTCTTGTTTATTTATCAGCAAACCAGCTGTTATCTGATTATCTTGAGTTTGAAATTTAATCAAGTTTAAATCCTGTTTGGATATTGGCGCTTTAATATAGTTTATAAATTTTTCCCTCATATTTAATTAAGTAAAAATAATGATTAATTGACTAAGCAAAATGCATTTATAAGTTTATATTAATTCCTTAAAAAAACGACTTAGTTTAGCAACGCCTTGATCGACTGAAAAATAATTATTGACCCGTTGCCTTGCTGCTGCGCCCATTTTTTTTCGCAATGATTCATTATTTAATAATTCTACAATAGCTTTTGAAAATTTTTCTTCATTTGCTGTATCTATTAGTCGTCCGGTTTCAATAGTTATCACTTCACGGTTTTCAATTGTGTCAGTAATCAATACGGCTCGTTCAGCCGCCATTGCCTCCAGTAAAGCAACTGACATACCTTCAAAATATGAAGCAATGACGAAAACGTCAATCATTGGGAGAATTGAGGGAACATCATTTCGATCTCCAAGAAAACGAACGTGGTTAGTTATTTCAAGTTTAGCAGCAAGTTGTTCCATTTGGCTTTTTAATACACCGCCTCCAATAAAAATCGCATAAACTTTAGGTGAAGATTTGATAACTATTGGCAGTGCATTTAGAAAACGTTCAACACCCTTTTCAGGACGTAATTTAGAAACTGTTCCGATAATCATAGCATCGACGGGTAAATCGATTTCTTGTAGAAAAAAATTACGTTTAGATTTATCTGCGTGGGTAAAAAATTGTAAAGGATTTATGCCACATGTAATAACTGTAAATTTTCTAGCTGGTAAATTAATATCTTCAACAAAAAATCTTTTTACTTCTTCGGAAACGGCAATATATCGATCTACCATCCAATTAGTCAAAACCATTAAACGGATTGGGTTTTGAAACCTATCCCCTCTAAATCGGGCAACTAAATAACTTACTATATTTGGTATGCCGCATATTTTACCCCAGACTCTACCAATTAAATCAGCGTGGATTAAATAAGTAACCAAGACTTGCGGATGATATCGCTTAACTAATTTAAAAAATTTAAAAAATGCATGGGGACTGAAAGGAAAATGCATATTAAGAATTGCGGTAGTCAATCCAACGCGCTCATATGCTTCACGCATGGGACCATCACCCCTAAGCGAAATGACAATATGACGAAATTCAGATAATTTAGGTAAAAAACTTTCAAGCAAGCGTTCTGCGCCACCTATTTCAAAACAGGTTATTAAATGGAATACAACAGGTTGTTTATTTTTAGTGATCATAAATCAAACCCTTATTTACTGAGTGACTTTTGCTGTGTCAAAAAAAGTTTGGAACCAAAGTTCTAGCGTCAACAAGGCCCAAAGTTTACGTGACTGGTCCAGTTTAGTATTTTGGTGGCTTATAATTAAGTTATTGATTGATTCTGGATTAAATATGTTCCTTGCTCTGGCACGGGGATTTAATAAGCTCTCACGGATATAATCCTTTAATTCATGCCTGAACCAATGTTCAATTGGCACACTAAAACCCATCTTTTTTCTGTAAAGAATTTCATTTGGCAATAACCCTTCAAGAGCCTTCTTGAAAATGTATTTATTTTTTTGCCCCTTTAATTTTAATGATGAGGGTATGTTAGCGGTAAATTCTAAAAATTCATGGTCAAGCAGAGGTGAACGTCCCTCTAAAGACACAGCCATTGAAGCAATATCAACTTTGACTAATAAATCATCTGGCAAAAATGAATTAAAATCAACCGACAATGCTTGGTCAATTATATCAGTAGTGCCTGCCTGCATAAATTTGTTCTCAATTATATCCCGCGAATCAGCCTCACCTACCCGGCTTTGAAAATCTTGGGTATAGAGTGCATGCTTGCTTTTTTCATTAAAATAAACGATATACTCCAAATAACGCCGGAATTTACCTTCGGAAAAAGTATCATTGAACCTTAAAACCCGGTCAGATAAAGTCGATTTAAAAATTTTGTTATTCAAACTTGCTCCTTGGCGGATAACAGATTCGCGCAACCATCTAGGAACATAATCGTAGTAACTAGCGAACTTTTGAATATTGTACCATTTATAACCTGCAAAATTTTCATCACCGCCATCGCCATTAAGCACGACGGTTACATGCTCTCTGGTTAATTTTGAAACATAATACGTTGGAATTGCCGATGAATCAGCGTAAGGTTCTTCATAGTGGTAAATCAACTCAGGTAATATTTCTAGAGCTTTTGGTTCAACAATGAATTCCGTATGGTCAGTTTTAAAAAGGTTGGCGATTTGACGGGCATAAGGTAATTCATTATGTGATTGTTCTTTAAAACCAATAGTAAAAGTTTTAACCGGTTGATTTGAGTTTTTTGCCATTAAACCAACTATCGCGCTGGAATCAACGCCCCCTGATAAAAAAGCTCCCAAAGGTACATCAGAAACCAACCGTAATTTAACGGCTTTTTCCAAGCGCTCCATTATTTCCTTTTGCCATTCATTTTCGCTAAGCTTAAGTTTTTTTGAAAAATCAAGACGCCAATACCTTTCAATCCTGACTTTACCATTTTCCACAATTAAATAATGGGCTGGAGGTAGCTTTTTAATACCTTTAAAGCCAGTTAAGGGATTTGGGACGTATTGAAAACTTAAATAATGATGGATGGCGATATAATCCGGCTCCCGAGGCACTTCTGGGTCAATCAAAAACACTTTCAATTCCGATCCAAAAACAATGAAATCTTTTCCAAGATAATATTTCAAAGGCTTTTTCCCTACCCTATCACGAGCTATGAATAGTTTATGCTTTTTTGAATCCCAAATGGCAAAAGCAAACATGCCACGAAGGTGCTCAAGGCATTTTTCGCCATATTCCTCATAAAGATGGATGATGACTTCTGTATCAGAATTTGAATTAAATTTATAGCCCAGTTTCCGTAATTTGATTTTTAACTCTTGAAAATTATAAATTTCGCCATTATAGACAATCCAGATAGTCGCATCAGTATTTGACATCGGTTGATGGCCTGCAGGTGAAAGATCAATAATAGAAAGACGCCTATGACCAAGCCCTATCTGACCTTGGCAAAAATGGCCTTCATCATCTGGGCCGCGATACTTAATAGTATCGGCCATTTTTTTTATTAATTCTGGGTCAACTTGCCTTGCCCCAGAAAAATATAGTTTTCCAACAATCCCACACATATTAATAATTATTGTAAACTTCTTTGAATAAATTCATATATTGATCGGAAATTTTATTCCAATCAAATTCTTGAATAATCTTTTTTCGACCGGCCAAAGCAAGCTTTTGGCGTAATTCTGGATTTTCTACCAAACTTGATAACTTCTGAATTAGTTCCTTCTGATCGCCAGGTTTGAAAGACAAACCATTTACGCCGTTTTGAATCAAAATTTTGACTCCCCCCACATCTGAAGCTACACAAGCAATACCTGATGCCATAGCTTCCATTAAAGCATTTGGCAAGCCCTCCGAATAAGAAGACAAGACAAAAATATCCATGATTTTTAACAATGAATATATATCTTCTCTATGTCCTAAAAATATAATTTTTTCATTAATTATGTTTTTTACCATTTCTTCTTTACCTAAATATGAACCTATAAAGTAAAATTTTACTTGGGGATATTTAAAAGTTATCTGCTTTGCCACATCAATTATATCCTTATAACCCTTGATTGATTCTAATCGACCGATATAACAAATATTAATCTGATTAATATGTTTAATAATATCAGTTGGTAGTTTTGCAGCAACTAACGTTTCCAGATCAACACCATTGTGTATAACCTTAAATCTTATTTTCAGTTTTTTCGCGATTCCTACTAATCCTTCATGATACAAAATTACCAAATTTGACAGCTTTAAAATCGGCCAGCCAATTAACCAAGCATATATTGTCATGATAATACTAACTATTTTTTTTCGAGGATGCCAGTTAATTCCTGGAAAAGTATCAGTAGCTAATATAACTTTTTTTCCCATTATTCTTAATAGTATTACAGAAAATGAGGTAAAAAACATATGCTTATTAACTAAATAAACGTCTGGTTTCTCTTTTTTTACAACCCGCCATAAATTCCAGGCTAAATTTGGAACAATACTATAATTCACCGGATCCGGTAAAAACCAATCCACCATACGATATATTTTTATATGCTCACCTATTTGTTCAAATCGAGGCTGTCCGGTTGTTAGTACCACTACTTCGCACTGCTTAGCTAAATTCAGCGCCGTCTTATAAGCGCTGATCATCCATCGATGTGGTTCGTAAAAGTAAGGAGCAATAATCAAAAGTTTCATTCTTTATCATTTTTATCGCGCAATGCATCTTGTCTAACGAAATTTTCAAGTTTTCTTTCCATCCTTCTTAACAAAACATAATTCCTAAAAGTGATCCCAAATAGCACAATTATGCCGACGATAACCACAAAATCGAACGTCCGGTTAATGCTAAAAGCATTTAAAATGAAATTTACGCTATGTGGATATATAACTACTACAACCAAACCAATCCACAAAATTTGCCAGAAAATATATTCATATATGCCAAATTCCTTTCGACGATAGTGCAGGTACGAAAAATAAGTCATCCAAATAACAAATAAAATTGCTCCAATTTGTATGCCAATCATCTTAACCTCCAAACTAATATATTAAAAATTATTCTAATTCCATCTAAAATTGTCATGCCACGGTATTTATCATTATAAATCGTGCTGATAGGAATTTCTTTGCAACGCAAATGATTCTTTCCGGCATTCACTATCATTTCCGTCTCAACCGCATAACGTGCAGATTCCCAAGCTAACTTATTATAGACTGATAAACGAAAAGCCCGATAACCAGAAAGTATATCGCTAACTTTAATTCCAAATAATACTTTTACTAGAGTTGTTAATAAAACTTTTCCAAATTTTGCAATTAGCGGCATTTGCTGATGTACGCTTCTGACTCCAAAAACCACATCAGCATCATTATTCATTATTGGCGAAAAAATTGAAGCAATCTCATCTGGATGATGCTGACCATCAGCATCAATAAATATTACCGCATCAAATTTATTACTAATTGCCCACTGTACGCCAGTAGTCATAGCTGCACCTTTGCCTAAATTTATCCTATGGCGTAAGCAGATAATTTTGTCATCTAGTGGCAAAAATTGCTTCAAAGGTTTAGCTGAACCATCATCAACAACAATTACTTTGTCAACATACTGTCCAGCTGCAATTGCTACTGAAGCAATATTATTAATTTCATTTAATGCTGGGATAATGGCAGCGGTTTTCATTTATTTTGTGTAAGGCGCCAAGTTATATAACGGTCAATTCCGTCCCAGATTCCTACTTTTGGTAAAAAACCCAATCTTGATTTTGACTTTGTAATATCGCCACCAATAAAACTTTTAACTTCACCCGGCCGAGGCTCTTGGTACTCAATTTTTCCGTTCATTTTTTCAGCAATATGCTCAGCAATATGTTTAATTGATGTTTCAACGCCAGTCCCAAAGTTAAACACTTCCCCAGCGGTCCCATCATGTTTTAGCAATAAATCATAGGCTTGGACCAAATCATCTATATTCATATAATCCCTGGTTTGCAGGCCATCACCAAAAATAACTATTGGCTGACCATCAAGAATACGCTTAACAAAAATTGCAATAGCAGCGCCACCGCCTTTTTCTTTTTGTCTCTCCCCGTAAATATTGAAAGGCCGGGCCATAGTGACATCTAAACCATAAGTTTTATAATAGGCAAAACATAAACGGTCAGCACCGGCTTTGCTTGCCGCATACGGGCTATGAGGCCGCATTTCTGCATCTTCTTTTATCAATAAATGCTGCTCGGGTGCACCATAAACTTCACAAGTACTGGCGTGAATCAAGCGATTACCGTATTCCCGGACAGCTTCCAAGACATTATATGTACCATAGATATTCACGTCTAAATACGCAGCTGGATCCTTAATTGATTCGTCTACATTAATCCTGGCCGCTAAATGAAAAATCACATCATGATCGCGGATTGTTTTTTTTACTAATTCTTTATCAGTTATACTCCCCCAAACGCAAGTCATTCCCTTTGGCATTTTTTTCCAGATTTCAATGGCTCGATCAGAAATTGTATTCAAAACTGTTACCTCATGGCCAGCCTTCTGAAAATGTTCGGCTAAGTGACTGCCTTGAAAACCGAGGCCTCCAGTGATAAGAATTTTCATATATAAGAGTTAAATTATAAAATTAAATATTTAATTATTTCAAATAGAACCGTTGGATAATTTTTTACCTGCCAATCCCTTTATAAATAATTCCCAATTTTTGTATTACTTCCTTATCCCAAACATTCTTACCGTCAATGACTATTTTGATTTTATGCTTTTTAAGTTCTTTAGGATTAAGCACGACAAAGTCTTTATGGTTAGTAGCTAAAATTATAGCATCTACATTTTTAAGAAAAGTATTCAGATCTTTCTCGGTTGATTGCTCGGGGAAATACGGGTCAAACACATGAATATTAGCCTTTAAATCGCTTAAGAGGCTGATAACCTTCTTGGAAGGACTTTCTCTTATATCGCCCACGTTAGCCTTGTAAGAAAGGCCTAAAATGCCAATGCTAGTACCTTTAATGGGTAAGCCAAGCTCATTTAAAGCCGATTGCAGCTTATCCACTGTATATTGCGGCATACTGTTATTAATCTCTCTGGCTAGCTTTAAAAATTTATGATCAAAACCGGCTTTACGGGCTCTTTCAATTAAGTAATACGGGTCCACGGCAATGCAATGTCCGCCCACGCCCACTGAAGGATAATGCGGCATAAAAGCAAAGGGCTTGGTTGCCGCTCCTTGGATAACATCATAAACATCAATACCTAAAACATCAAAAGATTTTGCTAATTCATTGACATAGGCAATGTTAATATCTCGAAAAGTATTTTCAATAATTTTGGTAGCTTCAGCTTCTTTAATGGATTTCATGATTCTTACTTCCCCATCCAAAATTGACCGATAAAATTTTGCCGCGCGGAGAGCGCCTTTTTTTGTAACCGAACCGACACAGCGCGGTATATTCCTGACATTCCATTTTTGATTGCCAGGATCAATTCTTTCTGGGCAATGCGTTAATTCAAAATCTTTACCGACTTTTTTGCCGGTTGATTCCAGAATTGGCAAGACTACTTCTTCGCAAACACCAGGGTTGATAGTTGATTCAATTATGATTAACTGGCCCTTTTTCAAATTTTTTAAGATACTCTTGCTGGCTGAAATCACGGGGGTTAAATCGGGATTATTCAACTCATCAATTGGTGTAGGCACACAAACAATTACTATGTCAGATTTTTTAACCGGTTCATATGACCAGCTGGCTTTGATCAATCGTTTTTTGATAGTAGCTTCTAAACTTTGATCATCTTTTAAAGTATTAACGCCTTTGTTAAGCAAATTGATATTATGTTTATTTCTAGCTACGCCAAAAACCCGATAACCTTTTTCCGCAGTTAAGGCAGCCAAGGGTAAACCAACATAACCCAGGCCAATTATTGAAACGATTTCTTTTCTCTTATTTTTCATTGTTTTATTAAATCATTAAAATATTGATAAGTTTTACTTAAGCCATCTTCAAATATTATTTGGGGTTCCCAGCCTAATTCATCTTTAGCTTTTTGGTAATCTAAAATACTTCTTATTATTTCTCCAGGCATTGGTTCTTTGTGTTCAAATAAAACATCTTGGGAATGGTTCTTCTTGATTAGTTCTATAATGCCCAAAACGCTTAATTCCTTCCTAGTGCTGATATTATAGACCTCATTTTTACCATTTTCTATGGCTGCTAAAAAAGCCCTAACTACATCTTGGACATAAACATAATCCCGGGTTTGCTTGCCATCGCCATTCACAAACAAAGTTTCTTTGGCGATTGCTCTTTTGCAGAAAATGGCAACCACTCCGGCTTCTCCATAAGGGTCTTGCCTGGGCCCATAAACATTGGATAATCGTAATACGGTATATTGTAAATTATTCAATTTACCAAGCAATTCAAGATATTTTTCAGAAGTTAATTTTGCCAAGCCATATGGCGATTCCGGAGTTGCAAGTTCAGTTTCCTTGGCTGGTAATTCAACCCCTTCGCCGTACATGGCACCGCCGGTTGAGGCAAAAACAAATTTTTTTATACCAGTTGAAAAACAAGTCTCTAAAAGCTTTAAAATTCCAATAATATTGATATCCGCATCATAGCTTGGTTTGCGAAGAGAATCCCTGACGCTTTTTTGAGCAGCCAGGTGAAATACTACTTCGGGTTTGAAATTTTTAATTTCTTCTTGGGTTTTATCATCACGTATATCGCCTTGATAAAAAATAGCTTTGGGATTAATAAATTCCTTTTTGCCTGTTGATAAATCATCCACAATTAAAACCTCTTCACCTTTTAAAATTAATGCGTCAACTAAATGTGAACCTATAAAACCTGCACCACCAGTAACTAAAATTTTCATTGATGCCCCCTCTCCTGCCCTTCGACTCGCTCCGCTCGCTCAGGACATCCTCTCCCGCGTGGGGAGAGGAGGAATCCAATTACACTAAACCACCCTCTCTCCACTGGTGGGAGAGAGTTGGAGAGAGGGGGAAAATAACTAATAAAATTCATCATTCTTCTGGTTGGTAAGAGATGACCCGACTGGCCTTCATGGCTTCAATAGTCTTGGCTAAACCATCTTCCAAAGGAATTGTCGGAAACCAGCCTAATATATCTTTTGCTAATCTGATGTCTGGCGAACCTTGCTTATGACTGTAGAGATGAGCTTCAACATGTTCAATTGTGCTAGTGCTTTGGGTCAAGGCTAAAATTTTCTCTGCGACCGTAGCTAACAACACTGGCTCAGGACTGCCTAAATTGATTGGTCCACCTTCAGTGGATTTCATCATTTTTAATATTCCATCAATCATATCAGTAAAAAAACAAAAGGTGCCCAAAGAATCTGGCTTGCCATAAATTTTTAAATTTTCACCCTTTAATGCATTTTTAACTAAATCAGGAATGAACCGCCCATCATTCAAATTCATTCTGGGTCCGTAAGTCGTAAATATCCTCACCACCTTAGCATCGAGTTCTTTATGATTTCGATAGTTGATAGTCAAGCTTTCGGCGAACCTTTTGCCTTCGTTATAACAGCTTCTGGGACCAATAGGATCGATAAAACCCCAATAATCTTCACGAAAAGGCTGGGAATCAACCGGCTCACCATATATGGCTGAAGAAGAAGTAAGAAGATATTTGGATTGGTATTGAACTGCTAAATCCAAGAGATATCTGGAAGCAAAGGCGTTTGCTAATAAAGTTTCAATCGGCAGTTTGGAATATTCTTTGGGTGAAGTCGGACAGGCAAAATTATAAATTTCTTGCACGCCTTGAAAAGCCACTTTAAAAGGCCGCAATTCCGCAAACCTTTCCAAATCCAGGGGTTCGGATAAATCATGCTTGATGAATTTAAAATTAGGTAATTGCAGGAGGTGGTTTATATTATCAATTGAACCAGAGCTAAAATTATCCACGCAAATGACTTTATCCTTTTTTACCAATTCATCGCATAAATGTGAGCCTAAAAATCCCGCGCCGCCGGCTACAAGCACATTTTTGGTTTCAAAGATGGGTCTTTTTGATGTCATATATTTTGAGCAAAAAATGGAAGAAATCGAAATCTTAATTTTATGAGGGTTAAAAGCATTATCAAACTTGTTTTAATTAATTTGGCTGGATTTCCAACAATAACCGAGTCTGAACGGTCAAACCAATGGGTCGGGTATTCGACTATCCTGGCCTTAAAATGCCTGGCTAAAAGCAAAAGCTCAACGTCAAAAGCAGTATCATTAACTTTTGAAAAAGCCAAAATTTTCTCCAGTAATTCTTTAGTAAAAATTTTAGCCCCGCATTGGGTATCGTAATAAGGCAGCCAAAAAAGGATTTTAACTATTTTCGAAAAAATAATGCCTGCCAATTTTCTTAAGCGAGTCCGATTTTCGACAGTTGCCCCCGGCGCCAAACGGGATGCAATCACGCCATCAGCATCCTTCATTGCAATTAGCAATTTTTTAAATTCCTCCGGACTAGTTGAATAATCCGCATCCAAATAAGCAACAATTGTGCCTGCGGCAAGAGAAAGGCCTTTTCTAACCGCCCGCGCCTTGCCGACAGGCTCTGGAATTTCATGAACTTTAAGGTTTGGATAATTTTTCTGGAAAGATCTGGCAATTTCAACAGTCCCGTCTTTGCAGCCATTGGGCACAACCACAAATTCAAATGAATCCTTGGGGAAAAAACTTAAATAAGCTTTTAAAGTCTTGCTTAATATTTTCTCCTCGTTATAAGCTGGAATGACAATAGAAATCATTTGTTATTTTAAAAAACACCTCATTTTGGGTGTTTAAACTCTAACACTTTTTGTAATTTTTTGCAAGTTAAACTCCACCTATAAAAGGCGGTTTCGTATAGGGACTGGTGCGGAGTAAAACCTCGCAACGTCCTGCTGTGCGGGACTGGTGCGCGGGCGAATAAACCTCAATATTTATTAGTTATTTGAGGGTTTAAAAGCCCATTTACGGCCGGCTAAAAAATTCCAAATTAAAGCGGCGCCAACTGCTAAAGTTTTGCCCAGTAACCGGGATTGAGTCAGATGATAAACAATGCCTAAGACTAAAGTGCTTATCCCCAAACTGACAAAATTAATTAAAAGGAAAATGACTACTTGCCTTGCTACCTTGGGTTCTTTTGACTTAAAAGTCCAGTTGCGGTTAAAGGCAAAGCTGCTGGTAAAACCGCAGGCAAAAGAAATTATATTGGCGATAAGTACATGGGCTTTAAATAAGTCAATCCAGCTGGTTAAGGCAAAAAAAACTGCCCAATCTATTCCAGTGTTTAAAAATCCAATTATTACGAATTTAGAAAATTGCCGGGTTAAAGGGTGCTGCGCTATTGGGTGTTTTAATAATTTATTAAGCATTTTATTTGACCACTATACTTGCCACCCGCACCCCAGTCTTGGAATTTAAAGTATAAGCTAGGAATTTGACAATTCGTTGCTTGGTTAAATTCCTAAAAACCCTGATTTCAGGTTTGGCGCCTTGGCCAGTACCAGTGATAATATCATCTATACCGTCAGAATTAATATCAGCGCTGGCTACATTAACTCCGCCAGTTTGTGATTTATCATATGCTAACAATTCGCTTAACAGTTTTCCTGAATCGCTGAATACCCTCACTCTTGGCGAACCTTTAATTAAACCGACGATTATCTCAATCTTGCCATCTCCATTCACATCACCAGCCGCAATATTTAAGCCTTCTTTAATTTTTAAAGGAAAAGCTCGAAAAGAATTGGCTTGCTTGCCTTGAATGTCATAAATTGCGACTCTTGGTTCTTTGCTGGCTTTTGAAATTATAATCTCATTCTTACCATCAGCATTGACATCGCCGATGGCTAACCTGACTCCCCCACTATAACTGGAAGTAAAAGCTGAAAATTGGGAAATTAATAATCCATTCAGATCAAAAATCCTGATGTGGGCTTTACCCGTGTCTGTCCCAGTGACTATTTCATCTTTACCGTCTGCGTTAACATCGCCAATGGCCAAGCTGACTCCGCCTTTAAAACTTTTTGCATAAGCATAAAAGCTTGTCAGTTGGTCGCCTTTTTTATCATAAACTCTGATTGTAGAATCTGCGCCCTTTTGGAAAGCGGTGACAATTTCCATTTGGCCATTGGCATCCAAATCACCTGACGCCACGACTACGCCTTTTTGGTTTTTTGAAGAACTCGTGATAAATTGGTTTTGGATTTTTCCGGCTTTAGAATATTCCCTAACTTTAGGCGTATCTCCTGCTTGCGGACTGGTTAAAATATTAATCTTCTGATTTTGCGCGGCTTTTATCTGGACTAATAAATTTTCTATGGAAAGCCTGCCGCTGCCTAAACTATTTATATAATCAGGATTCAAACTGCTGATATCAATGGCTTTTTCTTTTAATATATTTTCAATCTCATCAACCGTTAGGTTCGGAGCCGTAGCCTCTAATAAGGCCGCCGCACCCGCAACTAAAGGTGAGGCAACTGAAGTGCCATACCAACCGTCACTATTTGTTTCTGTGTAATTCTTGCCTGGCTGGTAAAACAAGGTGCTGTAAATATTTTCACCTGGCGCAGAAATGTCTATACATGAGCCATAATTTGAAAAAGTCGACTTAACGTCGTTTTCTCCGACTGAAGCTACGCCAACCACTCCGGAATAACAAACTGGGTATTGCGGATCTGTGTCTAAATCTAAATTTTCATTGCCAGCGGCCGCAATTACCAAAACCCCAGCTTTGCGGGCTGACTCAATGGTGGCAGCCAAAGTCGGGCTGGTGCCAGAACCCACAAAACTTAAATTAATAATTTTCGCTCCGGCATTAACTGCATAGGTTATGCCTTTGGCGACGGTAACCGTATCTCCCGAGCCGGTGCTGTCTAAAACTCTGACTGGCAAGATCTTTACATTCCAGGCCGTGCCAGTGCCGGCCAGCCCATTATTGCCCCTGGCTCCGATTATTCCGGCAATAACCGTACCATGGTGGATGCCGGCAGTCGTGGCGCCTTCAGTTACTTGGGGCCTGGGATCATTAGAATTTTCGATAAAATTCCAGCCATGAATATCATCAATATAACCGTTAACATCATCATCAAGGCTGTTTGCGGAGGTTTCTTCAGGATTAAGCCAGATATTATCAGCCAAATCAGGGTTGGTGATATCCACTCCGGAATCCAAGACTGCCACGGTTATGCTAGAGGCATCGGTTAAAGTATCCCAAGCAATAGGCGCACCGATCTTGCTTAAACCCCATTGCAGGGAATAATCCGGATCGTTTGGAATTAAGACAGTCTTATACTTGATATTTTTTTCAACGCGCAGGGCTCCGGGTAGTTTTTTTGCGATTTTCAAGGCTTGGCTTAGAGTGGGAGCTTTTATTTTTTCTGACTTAATGTTTCCATTTTTTTGCTGGATGACAATATCATAAGCATTTGTCTTGGCTTCTGCGGGCAACACAAAAATAAAGAATCCTGTGATTACTAAGAACCCCAAAACCGGCCTTAAGTATTTTTTCATTTAGCTGTTACGTCTAAAGTAACGGGCAAACTTTCTTCTTTTCCATTTCTAGAAAACTGGATGGTTATTGTTGCTCTTGCGGACTGTGCTTGAATGATTTCAGCAACTGATAGCGAACCATTGATTTGCTGATCATTAATTTTTTTGATTATATCGCCCGACTTCAAGCCAGCGCGTCCAGCCGGAGATTTTGCGCCAACCGCTGGAATATTTGCCGTATCTTCGCTGACTAAAAGCGCACCTATATCACCAATATTGGCTGGGCTTAACAATAAGCCTTTCGCAACTTGCAAATCTAAATATTTAACGCCTAAAACGTTCCTGGTTACAGCACCCGTCTTATTGAATGAATCTAAAGCGTTGCTGATTATGTTCCCAGGAATTACCTCACCGTCTGTGCCGGTATGAATGCCGATTATCTTGCCGGCTAAGGAAAATGTCGAAACGCCAGGAATTTCTACGGTATTCTGAGTTTGGAAAAAATTGTTCAGCTTTTCGCTGCTTTCAATTAAATCAGCGCGGGTATTAACCCTTTTCATTCTTAATGAAATCAGGCCTGTCAAAGCGACATTGATGGATTGGGTAGTGGTTTGGCGGCTAATGTCTAAAACAGTCTGAGGAACAATCAAGGCGCTTGCATCAGCAAAATCCAAGGCTGGAAAGCCTTTGCCGCTTATTTTAAACAAGACAATATCTGATGCTGGATCTGGATAAAAAACTTTGGTCAAATATACGGTTTTATCACTGGTTATAATGGCAATTTCTTTGCTTAAATCTGGTATGGCTTTTCTGGTGGTCACGCCTATTCCGTCTTCAGTCAGTAACGTTCCAATGCCGCGGCGGTCGCCAGGCAAATAAAGCTGGTCTAATAATGCCGCGTTCTTTTTTACTGGCACTTGCCTGACATAAATTGAAACGACATTTGGAGAGAGCTTGTCAACCACCTCGGCGTAATTAGTAATGGAGCTTTCTTTCTTGGGCACAGATTTTATCACTGAAATTTCTTGGTTGGTATTCCCAATCCATTTTCCAAGCCATTGCCATTGTTCTTTACCAAACATAAAAAACATCGCCCCGACCAAACCAGCCAAAAAACTTATTATGACCGTTAAAATTAAAAAACTTGAAGAAAACCGAGTGATGTTTGGCTTGGTGATGGGCTGGGGTTCTTTCAAAAAAGCTTCCACTTCTGCTTCTTTTTCATCGTTAGCTCGATTTTTTGGAGAAGTAGGAATAGGCTTGGCTTTCATAGTTTTTATATAAACCACTTAGCAGTGGCTAATAAAAATATTAGCACGAGGGTATAAATTATTAAAGTCCATCGGCTTGCTTGCGGTTTTTCCAAAAGCTCATTCCTGTATATTTGAACGGCCAGGGTCAAGAAAACCACTAAAAAACCGGCTTTATAAATGGGTAAGATCGGAAACCAGCTTGCTAATAAGAATAATTGCACGCCAAAAACCACCAAACCAAAACTAAAGACCTTATTGATTTTTTTGGGAGCCTGGAGTAGCCTGCTTAAAAAGTATAACCAAACAAAGATCATAACGATAAAAATAATCCCAGTTAACCAGATTGCCAGGTTTACAAAAAGACTAAAGTCAAAAATTGTCTTTAAAGCAAAAAGTAACCCAAAAACTGCAAAAATTAAAGAAAGATTTAAAAGCGCATTTGTTTGGTAGCGAGCTGGCTGGAATACAAATCGAAAAGTATTTTCCAGATAAAGGTTAGTTAAAAGCACCATACCTAAACAGATAATGACTTTAAAAAGCAGGGCTTCGGAAAACATTAAAGCGCCAAAGCTAGTTAAAATTGCGAATATTGGAAAAAAAATAAAAGTCATGAAACCTTGGGGTATATTAATTTTTTTTGTAATCAACCAAAGGGCTAAAAGCGGACCAATTAACGCTAAAACAATAAATATCCAAAATAAATTATAAAATTTAGTGGTGAAATAATAAATCAAGCCCAAATACGGGATAATGAGCGTTGGTAGTAATCTTAAGAATAAAATCATTTTTTTATTAAAAACCTAAAATTAAGTTTCTGCTTTCTAATTTGACTTGCCGAATTTCAGGAGCGACTTTTAAAATTGGCGACAGTTCCTGGGCTAATAAAATTTTCGTGGGTTCACCAATTAACCAACTGGGGACTGAAACTTGGCCAAGAAAAGTTTTTGAAACAACAAATTCTAAAGAATTTTCGGCATTTAATATTGGCTGTAAGTAGAGCCTGACGATTGCATTATTCTTTTTGGGGATTAAAAAAGAAAATTCCATTGTTTGGCTTTCTATCGTTAAATTCGGACGGCTTATCCCCAAGTGCATGCCGGCTATAGAATTTGCAAGTAGATAAGTCAAACCGCCCTCTGAAAGCCTGAAGTTTTTATTAGTAATATCGGCCTTGGACTGAATGATCAATTCTGGAAAATTCTGGCTTATTGGGCCGACAATCCTGATTGGTTCAGGGGCCTGGTAAAAATATTTTGTAAATAATGGAATTTGCCAAAGGCCGGTTCTAGCAACTTGAATAGCAGTCCAAACAACTAAAACCAATATTATTAATTTTATTAACCTGCCAATAGTAAATTTTGGAACAGGCAAATTGATTCCGGATTTATTAGGCACGGACGACTGAGCTTTAACAGGTTCGATTCTGGCCATATTTATTCCCCTCCGCAACTAAAACAGAACCCAAAGATTAGAGTATTCGAGGGGAAGCCTCCGAAGCTTTGAGCGGAGGAGGATAAAAAGCTACGGGGAATGAACTGCTTTTTGTATCGCTGCGTTAACTCGCAGCTTGCTGTAGGATAGTTCATTTTTCGTCTTCCTGTTTATGCGCAATTAAACGCCGGAATTGCTCTTCGCCAATGCCTGCTTTAATTTTTTTAATCATTTCCAAAAGCTCATCCGCTGACAATTTGTCTTCGGTCTGCTTTGTTGCCTGGTTCTGCAATTTAACCAGCAAATCTTGGACTTTAACCGGGCTTCTTACGCCATTTAATTCAAGATTCACATTTGAGCCTGCGGTTTGAATAATAATGGTCCCAAACTGAAAAATTGTGGCAAAAACGCCTTTGACGCTGTAACTAATGTCTTGGATCTTATTAAAAGCTGCTTCCGAAACAACTTTATGGAAAAGTCCCTTTTGGTCAACATCAATAACCCTGTCTTTAGTAATGATAAAAGCATTTAAATGATGCAGCCAAAGGGTTCGAAATGCTAAACCTAAGCCAATTATAAATAATAATCCAAAAATCAGACTGCCCACCCAGCCCCAACGTAATAAAAGGTAAAGGAAAAAAAAGGGTGCTATAATTAAAATCACGGAAATTAAAGTCGGGAAAAAAGAGACTATGGGCGAACGCTTGATGACCGCTAAAACCTCTTCTTCTTCTTTAACGTTTTCTAATAATCTTTTTTCAAACATAATTTATATGAAAAAAAAGCGAATTGTAAAACTATTGTGGATTATCATCGTAATTATCGGGACCTTAAGTATGATATTTTTTACCATGCTCGGCATGTTTGGCATGGGGCAGACATTCTAGTCTCTTTTTAATACCGCAAAAAAGGCTTCTTGCGGAATATCGACTTTACCCAAGCTTTTCATCCGGCGCTTGCCTTTTTTCTGTTTTTCCAATAATTTCCTTTTTCGGGTCACATCGCCGCCATACAACTTTGCCGTAACATCTTTCCGCATGGCTGACAAGCTGGCTGAAGCGATTATTTTGGCATTAATTGCCGCTTGGATCTTCACTTCAAACATCTGCTTTGGTAAAATACCTTTTAAATGTTCAACCACCTGCCGGGCGACTTTATAAGCTTCATCTTGATAAACCATTACGGACAAGGCATCAACTTTTTCCCCAGCTACCAGGACGTCCATCCTTTCTACTTCAGCTTTTTCTGAATTGCTGATTTCATAATTTAAGGATGCATAGCCACTGGAGACACTTTTTAATCTATCATAGAAATCAACTAAAATTCCAGCTAAGGGCAGTTTGGCATGGATTACCACCCGGCTTTCATCTAGGTATTCCGTATTTTCGTGCTGACCGCGCTTTTCAATGATTAAGCTTAAAATCCCGCCGATATTCGAAGTTGGCGTGACAATATCGGCTTTAGCCCAGGGTTCTTCAATATGCTTGATATGCGAAGGTTCAGGCAAGTCCAAGGGACTGGTTATGACAACGGTGCCGCTTTTGGCTTCTTTGATGGAAGACTGTTCTTTAACTTTTTTCTCGTGTGCATGGATTCCGGCTTCGCTTAAAAATATTTTATAAGCCACGGAAGGGACGGTAACGACTAAATCTAAATTATATTCGCGCTTTAAGCGTTCCTGGACAATGTCCAAATGCAAGAGGCCTAAGAAGCCGCACCGAAAACCATGCCCCAAGGCTTGGGAATGTTCAGTTTCATAAGAAAGCGCGGCGTCATTCAATTTTAGTTTGCCTAAAGCTTCTCTTAATAAGGGGAAATCATCACCGGCTTTGGTATACAAGCTGGCATAGACCATGGGCTGTAAATGCCGATAGCCTGACAACGCCTGATTGGCCGGGGCTTTTTCCAAGGTTAAAGTATCGCCGACTCGCGCATCAGCCACGCTTTTTACGCCAGTGACCACATAGCCGATTTCTCCCGCACCCAAATTCGGGCAAGAAACAAATTTTGGGTGGAAGTATCCGACCTCTAAGGCTTCGCCCTTGGCCCCAGTAGCCATGAACCTGACATGGTCGCCTTTGCTGATTTGGCCTTGAACAATCCTGACAAAAGTGATGACCCCTCGGTAATCGTCAAATTTTGAATCAAAAACCAAAGCCTGCAATGGCTTAAGCAAATCGCCTTTTGGCAATGGAACTTTTTCAATGACTTTTTCTAAAAGTTCTTTCACGCCTAACCCGCTTTTGGCTGAAACTCTTAAAATTTCCTCTTTTTTGCAGCCCAGCAATTTAACCAGCTCCCTTTCACTTTCATCTGGCCTGGCATTAGGCAGATCCACCTTGTTAATTGCCGGGATAATTGTCAAGTCCTGTTCTAAAGCCAAATACAAATTTGCCAAGGTTTGGGCTTCCACGCCCTGGGTAGCGTCAACTAAAAGAATCGCGCCTTCTACTGCGGCTAAAGACCGGGAAACTTCATACGTGAAATCCACATGCCCTGGCGTATCGATCAAATTCATCTCAAACTCCTGGTTTTGGTATTGATATTGCATCCTGACTGCCGCAAGTTTAATGGTAATTCCGCGTTCCCTTTCAATATCCATTTGGTCTAAAACTTGGGAACGCATTTCTCTTTTCGATACTGTATTAGTCAATTCCAAAAACCGGTCGGCTAAAGTCGATTTCCCGTGGTCAATATGCGCAATGATACAGAAGTTACGTATATTCGTACTCATACAAAATTAAAATTGAGGTGCTCGAGTCTCGCCCCGCACCGTAATTCCGCACGAGCGGAATGACTGGTGCGCGGGTGGTCAATATGCGCGATTATACAAAAGTTCCGAATGTTTTTAGGCATAGATAATAATTAACAGTTTCCCTCTACCTCTGGGAGAGGGGGTTGGAAGAAACATACTTCTTAAAAATTTAATCATGGTTTAATTTGAATTACCCGGCTTATTACCATTATTTACAAAATTCCTGAATTTTTGCCACCATTGCCTAAAGACTTCCATTTCTTCAACCTTCAGAATTGATGCCAAACACAAGAATATTACAATGCCAAAAATTCCAGAGATTAAACCTTGTAAAAAGATGCCGACTAAAGTATGCATGTCTACACCCATTGCCACAAAATGCAAAGCTCCCCAAGCGCCAAAACCTGCAAACAATGAGGCGATGACAATTTTTACGCTTGACTTGGCAATATGCGCATCGTCCAGATTACCCAGCCGGCGTCGAAGCAAAAAATACAGCAAGGACATATTGACTAGACTTGAAATTGAAAAAGCCAAAGCCACGCCAATAATGCCGAAATGTTTTGAAAGGATGATGGCTCCGGCAATATCAATAACGACTGAAAAAATTCCTACTTTAACTGGGGTGGAAGTATCATGCAAAGCATAAAACGACCTGGCAATGATCGGGATCAAGGCTTGGGCAAAAATTGACAAGGTGAAAAACCCCAAAACCTGGGCAGTCAAATAAGTCGCGTTCCAATCAAAAGTCTGGGCGCCCACGACCACCCGGACGATTTGAGCCCGCAAAACTAAAAGCAAGACCGAAGTTGGGATCATGACTACCAATAACCTTCGAATGGTTTTTGAAAAATGTTTTTTAAAAGCTTCCATGTCTTGGCTGGCATAAGCCTCGGAAAAAGCGGGAAAAATGGCGATGGCCAAGGAAACCCCGAAAACATTGATGGGAAAATTCTGGAGATTATTGGCAAAATTAAGCTGGGTTAAACTGCCAGCTGCCAAACTGGAAGCAATAATCGTGCTGACCAGCTGGTCAATTTGGTTGACAGCCAAGCCAAAAGTCCTGGGTAGCATAAGCTTCCCCACTTCTCTAACGCCTTTATGGCGCCAATTTAATATTCTTTGATAGCGGAATCCCAGCTTAAAGACGCTGGGGATTTGGATAGCTAAGTGGGCAAAAGCGCCCACGACCACGCCATAAGCCAAACCAATAATCCCCCATTTGGGCACAAAAAAAATGATGCCGGCGATTATGCCAAGGTTATACAAAACCGGCGCCAAGGCAAAAGCAAAAAACCTTTTGAAGGAATTGAGGATGGCGGAAACAATATTACTGGCTCCGAAAAAAATTATGGCCACCAGCATTATCCGGCTTAAGTGGATGGTGGTCTGAAGTTTTTCACCGGAAAAGCCTGGGGCAATTAAAGGCACCAAGTGATTGGCAAAAATAAAAAAGATTAGGCCTAAGACAATCAGGACGATCAGTAGCAAGTTCAAGATTGAATTGGCCACGCACCAAGCATCATCTTTCAGTTCTGGATTCTTTTCCGCCCTTTTTAAATAACTAACAAATACTGGAATAAAAGAGGAGGAAAGAGCGCCCAGCACCAAGACATTAAAGACAAAATCAGGGAGTTTAAATGCGGCAAAATATGGGTCCAGGTTGCCACCGCCGCCAAAAGTGCTGGCTAGCATCCGATCCCTGACTAAACCCAAAACTCGGCTGGCCACGCCAGTAAAACCAATTACGATGGCGCCGCCAAGGATAGTGGTGGAGAGTTTGTGCCAAAGCTTCTTTAACATAGTTTGTGGAATTGAGTTTAGCTGAAAAGCCCAATAGTTTCAAGGTTTTTTATCGCACGTCTCCAGCTCCGTGAGAAAAAGCTATTATCATTGTCATTGCGAGAAGGCCAGTTTTTGCGGGACGACGCGGCAATCTCGCTTTACAGTGAAAGATTGCTTCGCTTCTCCCCGCGGCCGCGGGGTCGCCCGCAATAACAGGGTTTATACTGGTCCAAACTAAAAACCGCCATCTTTATCAGATAACGGTTATTGGTTCTCCTGGCCGGATTACACCGTGCGAAAGATACCCGCGTCTTGCTTCCATTCATTAGGGAGAGAGTCCTTTTGAATTTCATTAAAACGTGAGATCGTAAGAAGGGTAACCCGGCCGGGAGAAAATACTTTTGTCATTTCGAGCGAAGCGTAAGCGTAGTCGAGAAATCTCTTTGTAATAGTTGAGATTCCTCCGCTCGTCCTCGCTTAATCGAACTCGGTCGGAATGACAAAATGAAGTTTCACCCCGATTATAGTCCTCCTGCCTGAAAAGACAAATTTTGTCTTTTCAGGAAGAGGAGCCAGTTTAAACTGACTCACTCAAGGTGCGGTTTTAATGCAATTTGAGCAAATTGACTTCGGCTGACCTACCTGACCCCAGTTTATAACCAATTACCGAGCGTCCTAACGGAACCAGGTTTGAATCCTTGGCGGTTGCGATTATTACCGCACAAGCACTATCCTGATACAGCCGATATGAGTACACGCTGGTATCCAGATCGGCATCAGGATAATAGATGGCCACATTGCTGAACAAAGAATCGCCCGCGTTAAAATGCCTCGACGCATTGACGACTATTTGCAAAAGCTGACGCTCGCCTATAAAAGCGGTCTGCTCTTTCGAACGCTCAGTCTTAAGGTCGTTAATATAGCTAACCGCAAAGATTAACGATAAAGCTACCATAACGAAAAGAACCGTCAACACTCTACTGAACATACAATATCCTCCTAAATCAACTTTATTTTTTAATCTCTCCCACAACCGACTTTTGTAAAATCAGCTCTGGGAGAGGAGCCAGAAAAGTATCTGGCTCAAAACGAACAATACTCAATCAAGCGGTGACTGCAGATAATCGTCTGCCAGGCGATAGTATACGCCGCAGACGAATGTGGTATCCCCTGAAAAATTCTCATCCCGGTACAGAAATTCCGAAGCTACGAATTTCCGGTTTTGGTTTTTCCATTCCTTGATTTTCTCATCAATCAACGGTTGTGCGATTGCGCTATCCGCCAAATTGTATTCAACTGGGATTTGAAGAACTAGTGCCGTGGAATCGGGATCTGTCCATGATCCATGTGCAACCCCCAGCTCGCCATTAAAAACGATGACGGCGGTGTGGCTTGGAACAAGCCACGCATCCACGGCAATGCCAATCAGAATACCAAAAACCAATCCGATCGCGAAAACTGCAAAAACATTCCGCATCAAAACCTCCATGTTTTGGTTATCCTTTTTTGTTTCTGTTTCTCCCCCACCCGTCGAAATTTTTTCAACGCGTAAGGGAAAAAGGCAAACCACGGAAGGTTTGCCTATTCTGCAATGAAATTTCAGCAGATGGAGGTATAATTAAAGCTCCAGGCTAAAGCACTCAAGAGAACAATTGTCATACCCGCGGGTATGACGAACTTTTTCGGCCGAAGGAACATGATCCCCAGCCCGATAGCCATGGTAAACACTGTGGCTATAAAAACCCTGGTACACAGATCCATATCCTCTCCTTTTGTTTTGCATTTAGTAATAAATGAACCTAAACAATTCTTTGACAACCGGGATGCACGAAGTCTTGGTTAGCTTTTTGGCAAGCCAGGAAAACCCAACCAAGACCAGACCAACGAGGGCAATTATGTAGTGATCCGAAGCGTTTTCCAAACCCTCGGTTGGATTTTTTACCAATGCGGTGAAAAATCCAAACAGAAACAGGATAACGCCAACTATCAGTGAACTGGCCGCGAAATATACCACATAATACTTTGCGGTTATTTCCAGCCGGCGTCCACACAAATATGTAACGCATCCAAAAATCAGGTATGGCCATATAATGTAGTAAGCCAATCCTGGAACGTACCTGATTGGTAAGGTAACCATTAAAACTGCCAACAAAGCTGTTAACAGGGTGCAAACCATGACCCCGATCTCAAAAAATGTTTTCGTAAAAGTCATCCAAACCTCCATGTTTGTTCATTTTTATTTCCTCTGAAAAGACTTTGTTTAAAATCTGTTCAGAGGAAATGGCGAAGTTTTTGAGGCTTCGCCAATCCAAAGAAAGTTACATCACAGCTTGGTGATGTGCAAACAAACATCGATGCCGTGGCCAATGGCAGGCGCCGTCAAGATGACGCTGATTGTTGAATTTGATGGCAATGCCAGGTCTATCGAAAACTTTTTATTTTCCAAAGACCATTTATAGGTTATGCCGTCAATCGTAACCAGTAAATCCTGCAAAGGCTGGTCATTCTGGGTTTCAGCGCTGAACTCCAGTCGATACGAACCGATTGGGTTCATGAGAAGCCAATTGATGACCTTATCGCACCCTTTCAGGTGCCCGCAGAATTTTTCACCGAGGTTGAGAGTGTCAGTGACGTAAACCGTATCCACATGGCTACTATCGATAACGATCAGAGTAGACTCAGGCGGAACAACCCAGACGCCGTGTGAAGCTGTGGCAGTTTGGCCATCAGTCGAATTGACCAGCAGGCCAAAATCGAAATATCCGGTATCACTCAACCTGCCCTCAAAATAAGGCAAGTGAGTAATTACAGAATCTTTCAGATACCAGCTTGCTTGGTAGGGCTGCTGTCCACCGGTAATAGTTGCGAAAAGAAAAAACTTCTCGCCGACGTAGACAGTGTCAGGCCCCAGGATTCCGGCTTCCAGTTTCCCATACACTTCGGGTGAAACTGGATTGACCTGTTTTTCCGCGCAACCGGCAAAGATTGCCAGAAACGCCACGAACACGAGGAGGATAAACTGCTTCATTAGTGTTTACCTCCTGAGATCGTGAACTGATAGGCAATAATCACACGAACGTGCGAATTCTCCCATTCAACTTCTTCGGTACCCCGCTGGTACACATACACTGGAGTCCAGACAGCAGCCAGAACCCAGCTTTTTGCGAAAGTCACCTGAGCCCCAAGCTCGGGTCCAGTTCGTTTCTCACCCCAGGGACCGTCGAAGTACCGGTTAATTTCGCTTCGTTGCCCACCAAAAATGAGTTCAAATGGTTTCTCCAACCAAGGTCGCACAAGAACATGGACTGAGCCGTATCTATAGATGTAGCTCATTTCTTCCTTGCAGTATGTACGATCTTCGCGGTAGAAAGAATAACCGCCCTCCAAAGCAATACGGAAGCGGTCATTCCCCCACTGAAGACATGCTATTGGCATAAAGCGTTCAGCCGGCGTATACGCTACGCCAATGCCGAACCAAATCCGGTTGTCGAAGTGATTAATCACTTCAGTTTTATAATTATTAACAACCGGCGCTAGTTTTGGCTGGGCGGCAAAAGCCGAATCAATTGAGTGCTGCATTTCTGCCGGTGTAACATACCGGTCGAACTGCACCACTTCGATAACGACTTTTCGATGATCGCCACCGATTTTTTTCTCGTTATCCGGGTCAGGCATTCGTGGCCAGATCAAATCGCGAGGAGTGCCGCATTCTTTCAAATGCAAAGCGGCCCATTCATAGCGACTGACCTTTAAAGCAGCTTCCAGCACGTCTTCCTTAGTCGGCGTATCGAATTTCAATCCGTCGACATAAGAATAAATCTTGATATAACGATGCTGGAATGCACAGACCGAATCAGTCAGCATTTGGAATACTGCCTGATTCTTTTTAGCCAGTTCCACCTGGCTCATGCCTTTTCCTGGTGCAAATCCAGAAATTTCTTTGCTTATGATCACGGTTTCAGCCAAAGCCGAAACCGAAAAAATCACAAGCATGAGAAACGAAAGCAAGACTATCGTGAGTTTCTTCACTAAGTTACCTCCATGCTAAGGGTTTTTTCAATAATACGTTTTGTTGTTGGTTTTGCTAAAATATCTTAATTTTCAAGATGACTTTAGTAAAACTAACAAACCTCTATTAGGTTTATTATATTATTTCTAATTGAGCCTTCTGTCAAAAATATGAAAAATAAATTGATGGTGTGCGGTTGCCCGAAAGCATTCCGCACACCACCATTTTTCCTTTTACTTCGCCCGGTTTACGAATTTGCAACGAGAAAAAGCAAAAGGTCTTTAGCATATGGCTGTCTTGCCATGGTTGTGGTGCCAAGCATACCACCAGCCCGAAATCATCTTCGGGTCCGAGGATCCAACCAAGTGATTATCTGATTGGAAATTTTTGTGAGGTTCTCCCACATTCCGCAGGACAAATTGCTTTCTCCTGCCGAATGCAAGAAGGAAAACCACAGCGGTTCTCCTTCTAAAACGAACAGCTTATTTCCGTTATTCCAGTACTTCGCATCTTGCTTTCACTTCCGAAGGAATGAACCCCAACGCGACATCGGCTGAAATGTCTCCGTCGTCCACTTTTGCGTCGAGAGCTCTATAGAACTCCTCAAACGCTAAGTCAAACTCGGCTTGCTCTTCATGTGTCGCCATGTTTTCATCCTTTCTGGTGACCGAATTTTTGTCTTTAGTTTGTTTTTCGCGGCTACTCCACAACTCTTACGAGAATAGCCTCTTTCGCTGCAGCTCCTTCCATGGCGATTTCCATTCGCAATGGTTGTGTATTCAGTATTCCCACCAAACCGACAATGGCATCAAGAATAGCAGGCACGATTAAAACTGTTTTTCCATAAAATAACCATCCAGTTACGCAATAAAGCGCTGTTGCCAAAGCCGCATAAGATATAAGCCTCATCATTGCAAGATCTCCTTGTAATGGTTTATTCGTTCATTTTTATACTTTCAAAAACAAGATTAAAGACGATTTAAAACCCCATCAAACCATCATCTTCACTGTTGTTTTAAAAAATTTGGGAGAGCGAGGGCCGAAGCCTCTCGCTCTCACCGGGGAGGAAGGAGGTGAACAATAAACATGCTTTACCAGGGAAGCTCCTTGGGATTTGACGAAAGAGAATGCGGCACTTGTCCCAGTGGATTGGAGCTTCCCTGATTTTTTTCTTTTTCCAAAAATACCAGTTTTATTGATACGCTTGGAAAAAGAGGCAACCGACCCTAATAAGCCAGTCGCCTCAAAATTTGGTTTCGCCTTGGAAACCTGCTTTTGTATGGCAATAAAGCCGCAAGCACCGCTAACGAAACTAGGCATTTTTATCAAAACAGGTGCCGCCTGTTGACCCGTACATCTTGCTGTCCTGCAACAGTCAAAATACCTACGGGTCCGAGGCCGTTCCCTAAGATACCAGGAAACTGATTTTTCAAGGCAATTTCTGCCCGCAATTTACTTTTATAAAAATATTATAAAGGAAAATTCCCGAAAGAAATAATGGGAGGAGAGGATTTTGGGGTCCTACTCCTCCCTGGGCACCATATGAAAGAAAATGAGGCAATGAGGCTAAGTGAGGCTTTTTAGTTTTTCTTTTTCTCTACTTTATTAAATAGTGGACAAGCAGAATTTCGGAAAAATGATCGAACTATCGCTTAATTCTTGACAGCAAGACCGACAAAGAAGCCTATGACTAAAATAATGGGTATAACTCCCAATGACCAGTTGCCCAAGTTTGACTTGATACGGATGGCTACCGCATTACCCCCGTCAAACGAGATCAACTCATAGGTCTGGGTAGTAAAATGTCCCGAATTCAAAACCGGGATATCCCAAGTCTTCATTTCGCGTCCAGCCGAAATTGAGATTATTCCACATTCAACTGAATCATGTGTGAGGTACGTCATAACCGCAAAGTCGTCTTCGGAAGTTTTAACTTCCGGCTCGACTCTGTTTACGGAATTCACGAAAGCGTCTCTTACCACATCGGAAAACGTCGCGCTTTGTAGCAACGTTTCAATCTGCGCCGTTTCATAAGCAGAAACGGTGACGTCGAAAACGGTGGCAGTTTTGGCAATCACAGGGTATGCCACAACACAGATCACGAATACGAGAATGATTGTCTTAAAATTCATTTCGAGCTCCTAAGCTAAATTGTTTATTTTACGTTTTTCCCTTTTTTCAACCGACGAAATTGCTTCTTCGGCTGGAAAAATCGCAGGATGCCGGATGGCATCCTGCAAAATGACCTAATGCAAGCCAAGGTCTCTTGGGTTGACCTTAGTTAACACTATTAATATGGTCACCATCATCAAGCAAAATTCAAAAATTGCGGTGGTGAAGAAGCCAATACCCACTCCTATAATGATTGATGTGGGTTGCGCTTCAAATAAAGTGATGATTATCACCGCTATTGCTACTCCCAATCCTGAAGCGATCACTAGATTGAGAGCCAATATCACCAACAGCGCTTTCATTTGAATTTTCATTTATTTCTCCTTTTTGTTTTTTTCTCTTTTTTCAACCGGAGAATTGCATCTTCGGCTGGAAAAAACGCAGGATGCCGGATGACATCCTGCAAAAGAGCTAGTCTTCTTCGTAAGACCGGCAGACTTCACGTTTGATCTCATCAAAAACTAGGCGACTCGATCTAGCTTTGCGAGGAATCCGAGTTGGATTAACCCGATCTACAAAACTGCAAAGCGCTACTTGCGATCGCTGATATTGCTCTTCCAGCTTTTCAAGCCAGCGCCTTTTTTGTGCCTCCTCTCTCGCTCGTTTGATATCCTGCTCATCAAACTTTTTCAGAACAGCGTTTCCAATCACAATAGCTATGAAAACTACGCAGAAGGTCCCGACAGCAAGATACATGACGTTCGCGGAATGAGTGGCGTTGAAGATCCGGCCCAGCACCATGAAAATGACAAAAGTCAAAATCGGGTAGATAGGCCGGAACATCCACAACCATGGCTTATTCCAGTACCAGGACTGATCCCAATAAATATATTTGGGTTCGCCAGAAAATATATCAATCCGGAAAGGGTTGACATATTTCCAATTTGGCACTCGGCCGATTGCCAGGTTCCACAGGCAAACCACGGCATTGACCAAAACCATAAAAATCCAACCAATTGCCACAATAAACGGCTGGAGGGAATAGGCCGGAAAAATCCGGCGACGGCGCATATGGCATTGGTCAAAAGCTGGATGGGTAAACCAGAAATTTACCCATTTCCAGTCCCAGGGTTTGGCCGGAAACAGTTTCGGATCAACAGCAACGGTTTCCATCGCTTGGTCCATGGTGTTTTCCAGGTCATTGAGAAACGCCGAATTGCCACTATTTAAAACTGTTGTACGATATTTACTATCCGACCTGCTAAGGTAGTTATCCTCAGGAGAAGACAGCTTTATTCCATTTTCAGTCTTATCCCAGCAAATGGTGATGAAAATTCGGTGTGCACCTGAGGATTTGAAGGGAATGTAAAAAGCTAGTTCCGACAGAGGCCGGATATATCGATGCTCATTTTTTTTCTTGACCGAATAATCAACGATCAAGACGCATGGGTTTTCTCGGCTTTCACTTTTCAGCTTAGCCAAGGTTTCGGCGTTCGTGCACCACCTGACCACTGTGGTCGGATTGGCTGCGACTTTACTCTCAACAAACAACTGAAGCATTTTTCCTCCTTTGAATTTTAGCTTCTTTTTAATTCTGTTTTTTAGTTTTTCTCTTTTCAACCGACGAATTGCTTTATCGGCTGGAAAAAGTGCAGGATGCCGGATGGCATCCTGCAAAATGACTTTTCGAGATAGTCCTACTGTCACAAACGACATTGATTAAGGCCGCCAATGCCGTTCCTCAAAGTCAAGGTGTTCAACTTGACCAAGAGGAAGATAGAAAACTGCGATCGTATCAAGGGAACCATCATCCTTTTGCCAAAAACACAGTTTTTGTCCGTATGACGGCAACGCGTCGTTCACGCGCACAGATGGAAAATTTTGCTCAGTGAGCGTATCAAAAGGCGGTTCTTTGCCAACCGCCACAAAATAATCAACGACAACTTTCGTCTCGCCGTCGATTTTGACGGTATGTACTCTGTAGCTGAGTACATCAGCTTCCTTCGGAATCCCTTTACTTATCAGGCTCATGCCCCAGCCAACCGAAAAAATGATAGCAAGAGCTATTACGACCACGATAACGTTACTTGTTCTTCTGTTCATTTCTACCTCCTGTTAAACATTTAGTTTTTAATTTTTTCATTTTCTCATCTCGAATAACCTTTTGAAAAGATTAACCGGGACGAAAGCAGAGTTTAAGAAAATGTAAATTTTTAGGTACTCTGCAAAACCCTCAATTTCTACTAATCAGTCTCCATGTAAAGCACGAGAGCATCACGAAGACTTTTGTACAGCCATATGCCTATACTTATGATCCAGTTTGTCACATAAGCAATACCAACAAACACGACTGCTAGAGTTAACCCCGCAATTGGCCACTTAACATCCTTAAGAGTAAATGAACAGTGGTAGAAGAAAAAAAGGTATACTGGACAAAAAATTATATACCTTTGAGTCTTTTTCCAAAACATTGGGAACTCAGACATTTTTTCCTTCTTTCAAAATTGGTTTATTTTCTTCTATTTATTTGAAGACATAAAATCCAAATATCTTGAATTAATCTTTATCTCCCCAAGTAAATAGAAAAAATTGTCAAGGTGCCTTCCCTTTTCTCGCAATTATTCAAAATCGCTTTACTTAACATACCCGCGCTTGCATGGCAAAAACCAGATCCTCCCAAAAAGCGTGGTATGAGAGCGCCTGTCTTTAAATAAAGGCTGCTTTTTTGCCCTTGCTCTCTCGGCAAAAAAGCCAGTAAATGCGATTTTTATGAATTAACAAACAACAGGGAAATATAGTCTATTTCTTGAATTTTGTCAAGCCCATGTACCACTAAGGTTAGCCATTTTTATTCCTCCCAAACCCGTTCCAGTCTTCGGCTTTCCCGCACCCGCCTTCGATACCTTTGCAAGGGGAGGAGCTTAAAGAATTTTGTATAAAAAATTGGATTAAAAAGAGCTTCTGCAATTTCTGCAAAAGCTCTCATTTGTTCATTTTACACATATGGACTTTCCAAGTTTCCAGGTGTGTAGGCTAAAGACCGGTTTTTTACTTAACCAAGAGCATTTTCTTGGTTTGGGTGAAAGATCCAGCAGACAAGCGATAAAAATAAACCCCCGAAGCGTATCTGGAAGCCTCCCAGGTTTTGGCGTACTCGCCCGCTTCCTGGTATTCATTCAATATCGTTTCCACTTTCTGGCCCAGAAGGTTATAGACTTCCAGGCTGACTTCGCCGGCTTGAGGCAAAGTATAACTGATGGTCGTAGTTGGGTTAAAGGGATTGGGATAATTCTGGCTCAAAGCAAATTCTTTAGGCAGAGAAACATCTTCCTCTGTTTCAGTATTTTGCTTCATTAATCCAGAACCGCTGGCGTTGAACTTGCCCATGATAAATCCATTAGTATAATCCCAGCCATAGCCTTCAGCCCGCCACCAGTAAGCCTGGTACAGAAAGCTGGAACCCGTGGACAAGAAAGAGTGGATAGCGCTGGAATACTGGCCATAGCGACAGGCCATGACGACATCAGCGTAACCGTCGCCATTGATGTCGCCCATTTGCATATACGGCATGGCATCCAGACTGTAGGAATCAAAATGCCACCACCAGCCTCGGTAATTAAAGCCTGAACCCGTGGAAAGAAAAGCCAGAAGCGCAGTTTCGCTTGGGCCATAACGGCAGGCCATGACTAAGTCTGATTTGCCGTCGCTATTCAAGTCGCCCATTTCCATGAACTTCATGGCATCTAGACTGAACCAGCCATCAGCCCAGAACCAGTACGGCACATAATTGAAGTAAGTGCCGTTGGTAAGGAATACATGGAGGGCGGTACTGGCTGGACCATACTTATAAGCCATGACAATATCGTCCCCGCCATCACCATTCAAATCGCCCGCGCTTACGAACTTGACGGCTTCGGCGCAGTACCAGCCCGGCGCATGCCACCAGCCTTCATTACCCTGGTATATGAAATTCGTACCAGTGGAAAGCAGGACATGGATGCGAGTATCGCAACTACCGTAATTATAGACTACGGCGATATCATCTTTGCAATCGCCGTTAAAATCCCCAGACACCGCGCCCTTGATGGCATAAGTGCAATAGCCGTTTGATTGCCACCAATAAACCTGGTATTCAAAGCTTGAACCCCGGCTTAGAAGCATGTGAATGCCCACGCTGGATTCGCCATATTTGTAAATCATGGCAATATCCGTCAAGCCATCGCCGTTATAATCCCCGGCTATGCTCTTAAAAACGTACTGCAGGCAATAATTATTGAGGATTTTCCAGCCATCATTGCCTTGGTAGGCGAAGTTAGAGCCGTTGGAAAGCAGTACGTGCGCGCGGGTTTGGCAACCGCCGTAATCATACAAAACCGCCAGATCAGACTTGGGATCAACGATGCCAGTTGAGATGTGCACCTGGATTGGCCAGACTTGCGTACCCGCAGCATTGTAAGCGTAAACAGTTCCCCCGCGCTCTTCCATCCGGCCAGTCTTGAAGTATTGGACATTGCCTTCGCGATCGCGGGTTGGCGCGCCAATGACCCAAGCCCCGGCTTCCTGGATGTTGGTATAGGTATCCAGGAAGTTTCCATACAAATAATAAGCTTCGTTGGTGGCTTCGGGATTGGTGTAATTGCGGGGGTCATAGAAAATCATGCCCCTGCCCCGCGCTCCCCAATTGAATTCTTGGACGCAATAATCCGTGGCCCGGCCAAAAGCTGGCCAATTGGAGACGACCTTTCCCATCGCCTCGCCAACCATTTGCCTGGCACCGTTTCTTTCATACGCCCGAGCAATCAAGTATGAGTGCTGGTTATCCCAGCCGGAATTTGTCCAGCCTGGCGCGCAATTCGGATATTGGTTTACGGAAACCGAACTGCCGTTCCAGTACAAGTAGCCTTTTTGGAAGTCCTGCCTGGCATTGCCGTAACCCGCATACTCATTGTTTATAGGCATGCCCAGCGAACTTTGCGGACCATTCAAACTGTTCCACTTGCCGTAAAAGCCGGTTTTTACCACGTAGGCTTTTCTGGCACCGCCTAAAGCGTCATAAACAATGGCACAAGCACCATAAACAGTACCGAAATAATCCTCACGATAACAGCGTCGGGCGCAGTTATTGGCATCATAGCGGTCGTTGCTGTCCCAATTTCCCGGCCACCATGCCACGTTACTGACCTTGTTCCCAATGCTGCTGCCATGACGGACTTTCTCAACTTCAAAGATGTTGCGGTTGAGAGAAGTGTAACGATGTTGACCATCATCTGAATAAGAACAGTTCGATGGCCCAGTTGGCGTCCCGATATCCTCGAAATTCCACGGAATCGAACTTCCATTCACCGCGGTTTGATGTTGGTAGTGAATATGTGGCCCAGTTGAATTTCCGGTAGTACCACACATTCCTATGACTTGCCCTTGCACAACGTACTCGCCAACTTTAACTACGACGCTTTGCAAATGAGCTAAACGGTCATACGATGATTCACCTATTTTTATCTCAACGGTATTGCCCCAACCATCGTTATAACCACCACCATCATACACGGCAGCTACAACTCCCGAATTCGACGCTAAAACTGGTTTGTTTAAGTCACTTGTACTGATTGTCCCCCAATTGAAATCGAATCCATATCTGTAGACACTTACATGTCCACATTGATCCTGTCCGCGGCTGCACCACCAAGTTTCCCCATACATAAATGGGGCTTTCGTACCAGCTATAGCAGTGGACACAATAGCCATAGCCAATACGACAACAGTAAATACCTTCTTCATTGTTACAGACCTCCTGAGACATAGTCTCGGTTTAAGTTACTATTTAATTGTCAACGTACGTTTTTTAGATTTACTTAATTAAAAACGAACTAATAATGTTGTTAAATGTATTTAAAGCCGAAGTCCTAATATCCCCACCTGAGTAGAGCCGAAGAAAAATGAATTTTTTTTCATTGTAAACAATTTGAGACATCAGTTGAGGAACAGAATTACTAGCGAAAAGCTTACTTCCAATTCCATGGTTATACCCAACTGAAGTACTTTGCGTTACCGATATACCCGCAAACTGAATTTGTCTCTCTGTATGACTAATTTCCTGACCCAAATCTTGAGCAAATTCCCAACCCGCCACTTTTGTATTTTGAACACCTATATCGATATATGATTGATTTAAATATAATCTTGTCCAAGGATCGCGAACATCTTCTGTGGTTATATCACCGTTGAGTAGAGAAATTCTAAGTAGGTCATTATTATCAACGGCTGAAATTTTCCAATCTTTTGGATATTTAAAATTGATACCATAATTATCGTTGACATATACCTTCCATTCACTAGTATTTACATTACTATTCGCATTTCCATTAAATCCCGAATTTACGTTCAAGTTTGAATTTACGTTAATTGGGGAATTAATATTTACATTCTGGTTAGTTTTATTAATAATATTGTCGTTATTGGTATTAATATTCTCTTGTTTTAACAAAAAATATCCGACGATTAATAAAGCGGCAATAATTACCCCAAATATTACCCAGGCGATAATTGTGTTTTTTGGGGTATTTAAGGGCTGATTTTGAGGGTTATTTTGGTCCATAAATGATTAATTAATATTTGCTTAATTTAAGGCTATCACACTTTTTGGCTAAAAAAGACAAAGTTATCCACGATAAAACCGCGACGGCGCGACGGCGCTCGGGTCACCGCGAATGTCGGGTTTCGCGTGCTATTAGTGGGTTATAGCCCGCTTCACCCTTTATTCGCGTGCCCCTCTACCCCATCCCGCCGTATGGCGGGACGTGCTCACTACGTTCCGCGCCACATCTGCGGGGATCCCCTGATTTTTAACCAAATGTGCCGCTCTTCTTCACAAACCCGTGCTCGTCACGCTGCTGCGAGCCTGCGCTCCTGTCTTGTGGGGACCCCAAAATAAGAAACCTTAAATAATCCTGCATTCCTGATTTACAGGGACCCAGATACAAAAAATAAACCTCGACTTATCTTAGCCGAAACCTTTTCACCACAACGATACGGAGATCTACACCCAAACCCAACCCCCCTGTTAAACCGCTGGTTCCAATTTCACATCCACGGGTAAAATACACCACGTCATTGCGAGTGCAAACGAAGCAACCCCATTTAATATTGAATCAAATATATTAAACAACTATAATTACAAAACTAAGCAAACATAATATTTATAAATCCTTTTCATATATAAAACATGCTCAGATCAGAACGTATTGCCAAAAAAATTAATAAGAAAATTCAGTTATGGTCTAAAAACCAAACCAAATTAATCGTGGCAATTGACGGCTATGCCGGTGCCGGGAAAACCACAGTTACTGACTATCTTGCGAAACAAAACCATAATGTACTGCCTGTCCACTTGGATGATTTTATTAAGCATTGGAAAGACAGGAAGAAGATACTTGATACAGCTAAAAATAAATCACGAATTTTTGAATGCCGCTGGTTTCGCTATGATGATCTTGAAAAATTACTAAATGCTTTTAAAACAAAAAATAAAGGGGTAATAAAATTTAGAACATACAACTACAACAAAAATAATTTCGGTCCCCAAAAATCGTTTGACTTATCCAAAAAAATTCTGATGATTGATGGCATCTTTCTATTTAATCCTAAACGTAAAATATTCAAATTGCTGGATAAAACAATTTACCTTAATGTTGATTTTGCCAAAGCTGATAAAAAGAGAATTGCCAGGGAAAAGAAAAAATGGGGTAAAAATTATATTCCAGAAAATCATCCCGATAATTGGACAAAATACTACAAAAAAGCTTATCGCGGGTATGTAAAAAAACAAAAACCACAAAATAGCGACTTGGTGTTTTAAGTGTAATATTTTATTAGATTATTAATTAAGTCCCGACAACTCTCCCCTCTCCCTATATCGCCACTTCCGTGCGAGGTTTCCTGGAATAAAAAAAGACGACAGTATTTGTCGTCTTTGTAATCAAACTGCCAACAACATGCGCTCAAGCAATGGGACTAGATAATCAACGCAGGTGTGGGTAGTCGAAAATGTACAGATAGTATTTTTAGTTACTCTCATAATTTCGAGCTGGGAGAATTCTGGGCGCTCATTCCGCTGGAGTAATTCTTCAGTATACAGACGAAAATGTGCACGTAATTCGTCACCGGTGAGAGCTAAACTCACCCGAAAAATTACTGCAAGGAAATTATGATCACCGCCACTTTTTAGTAAATATGGGGTAATAGCGTTAACCTTTTGCGAAGTATGTACACTTAGACCTACTTCTTCTTCAATTTCCTTCGAGATATTGCCTAGGATGTTAAACTTTCCATGATCTACATCAGAAAAATCTAAGCCACCACCAACGCACTGAAACCTGTTGGGCGTCGATGTGTGAGAAGCCATTTTGCCAAAGGAGACAAAACCATCAGATGTTTCGAGAATTGCCGATGTATAGAGAACCTTACAAGCATATTCTTCTTGTAATTCGTTTTCGAGCGTAAACATATAATGCGCATAATCTGTTTCATCTAATACAACTTGAAGCTGATCATTTTGCATGTTTATTTTACTAACCGTAAATACTACACCACGGCGTAATGATGGCCTGTTACCTATTAAAAGCTCCCAATTGCGTTCAATTTGATAAACAATTTTTTCTGGAAGAGCAACTTTCTTACCAGAAAACACTACATCTATTCTGTGTGCGACGGGTTGTAAAAGTACTGTTTTCATTTTATCTCCTTTAAGTTTCTCATCAGGGCTAAGAACACATCACCAGCGCATTTCTTTACCAAAGCATCATCATTTTGAACTGACTCTAAAGGATACGAGATGAATTTACCATTTATCAAGTACCCTTCTGGATCAATGTACAAAACTTTTAATTTCTTTCGCCTTGCTGCATGCTGAATTTTTCTACGATCCGCATGACTTCCGATAACAATTAGACTTTTTGCCTTTGGATGAAATTGTATATTAGGTATTAAATGTTGTTCATCAAACCTTCTTACCATTAGTTCTTTTAAGCCACTTTTCGTAGCAAGACCATCAAAATTATTGGTAATGATTGACCCAACAATATACCCCTTTTTGTGCAAATTTGTCAAGTGTTTATAGAATTGTGATGGCTTTGCGGTTAAGCATGTAATATACATATATGTCATTTGATGAAAACTTTCTTTTTGATCAATAATGATGTTCCTGACAAACCGATCTTCGCTTAAGGAAAGCGTAAACTTACCTGAAATTGGATCCCCAACTGAATAAACACTATGGAGATAATGAAGGGGTGGAATTTTTGCTTCAATTGCTGGCCCACAACCTAATTCAACTTGAGCCGGAAAAAATTTAATAAGTTCAGAAACATTATTGATTATTTTTGGATTTCCGCGCTTATCTTTTTTTCTCATACCGCTGTTAAGTATTGTAAAAGCACGATTTATAAAAAATGGATGTGGGCGTTTATGAGAAAATATTGATATTTCCAAATTTGAATAGTTTTTAGGAAAAATCCTTTTAACATGTAAATCAGCAGGATGATTTTTAAATATGTTTAATTCAATATTTAGATCACTTTTTGAAAAACTTTGAATTTTTTTATCTAAAGTTTGGAAATGTTTATTTCTTGTCCAATTGTTTTTTATAAATAAAGTATTTAGATCTTTTAAATATTGATTTATTTCTTGATTTGGAAAACAATAATTCAACCAAATAGTTGATCTCTGCAAAGCTAATGCTTTAATGTTGTGTTTATCTTTAACTAAACCATAAGTATGTCGGAAATGAATCATCCTGCGACGTCTGTCATTTTTTTCATGATATCCCGAAAAAAAGGCATTCTCTTTTTCTTGGGTTCTTCTCCAAATACCCTCATCAACACTTCTGTCCCATTGAAAATTTTTACCAGAATAATATTTCTTCCAGGTCTTAATATCTTTAACTTTTAAGCTAATTATGTATGGGAATTTAATCGTCATACTTCCATTTTGCTTAATCCAAAACCCAACCCTCTCCCTAAATCGCCGCCTCCAATTTCACATCCACGGGTGTAATCGGCAAAGTGAATTGGAAAGTGCTGCCCTTGCCTGGGCCATCGCTTTCCACCCAAATCTTGCCGCCATGCACTTCCACAATCCTTCGGGCCACATACAAGCCCAAACCCGAGCCGTCAGGATTCACCTGGGCAATGCCAAAACCCCGCACGAATTTAGTAAACAAGCCTTTAGCCTCTTTGGGATCCAAACCCCGGCCCGAGTCTTTAACTTTCACGTGCACCCACTCGCCTTCCCTTTCTGAAGTCAAGATTATACTGCCTTTTTCCGTATACTTGATGGCATTATCAACCAAGTTCAAAATCACATCCGTGATCTTGTCGTCAATAGTCAGCAGGGGTAAAGCAGTTTTGGGTTTCTTGTATTCCAATTTCAATTTCTTGTCTTTGGCAATCTTGTCCAAAACCTGCAATTCCTTATTAATCATGTCTTCCAATTGCATTGGCCGCTTGTCCAAAATCAATTTCCCGCTTTCAATCTTGGAAACATCCAAGAAGAGATTGATCAAACGGATCATCCTTTGGCTGGCATCCAACAAGCTTTCGATTATCTTTTTCAAGTCAGGCGTAAGTTTGCCATAATCCCCTTCCATCAACATGGAAAGGTAACCCATAATGCCGGTCATGGGCGTGCGCAATTGGTGGCTGGCAATAGAAACGAATTCGCTTTTGGCTTGGTCCAATTCTTTCAAATGCACATTAGCCTCAGCTAACTGTCCATTAGTTTCTTCCAGCCTTCGGACCAATTCAATGTTTTGGTAAACCACGCCAGTCTGGTCAGTGATTGCCTGCATCATGTTATAGTCATTCCGGCTAATTTCACCTTTGGGTTTGGCCAACAGGAAATCAATCGCGCCCACCACTTCATTTTCCGTCACGATCGGCACGGCCACCACGGATTTAATGCCCGCCATCTTTTGCATGGCTTCGCAGCCTTCTTTGGGTACTGGTGGGCTGAAAAAATCCGATAAGTTTGAACTTACTCGAACTTGCCTGGCTTTCATAGATTCAATTGAAAGGGTTTTATCCACATTATAATCACCCCAATATTCATTAAAAGGCTTGGGCAGTAAAGCCATGACTTTATCCGTCAGCTTGGTTTTGGTAATGGCTTCTGGAAAAATTTTTCGTCTGGATTCACCCAAAAACAAAAGAATCCCTCCCACAAAACCCAGCTCGGTATAAATGGCGTCAACGATAGATTGAGTGACTTTCTTGAATTCCAAAGTCTGGGTAATGAGATTGGTAACTTTTTGCACCGCATCCAAAAACCGGTTACGGTCTTCCAACTGCAAGTTCTTTTGTTTTAACTTTTCCGTGGCCAGGGCAATATCTTTTTCCAATTTGATATTAAATAACCGGATTTCTTCATATAACCGGGCTTTTTCCAAAGCACTGGCCAATTGCGGCCCTAATAATTGCAGGAGGTTTAAATCTTCATCAGAAAAAGGATCCCCGGATAACTTTCCACCCAAAACTAAAATTGCGGCAATACGATCTTCTGTTAAAACTGGAAAAAGCACTGAAGCGTTCAGTTTATCCAGTTCTTCTTTGGATTTTTCCAAAGAAGTTCTTTGTTTGTCATCAGTGGTGTCTTCAATTTTCCGCTCCAAGGCTTCCAAAACTACGGTATCTTTTTGCTTTTTAATATACTGAGCCAACGCGCTGTTTCGCGTTAATACTGTTTCTTTATTACCGGTTGGCAGTTGGTTTACAAAAATCTCTCCACCTTGCCCTGGCAAAATAATCTTTGCTGATTGAATCTTTAAATCTTGATGTAATTTAGTTTCAACTTCATCTAATAATTTATCAAGGTCGATTTCTTTATTAATGATTTCAACCAGATTTTGAAGTATTAATTGATAATTAACCTTAGCTTTAAAAAATAAGTTGTCTGTTATCTTTCCAATATAACTTTTCAACGGATCAAAAATAATAACTAAAACTATTGAAAGAAATATTGCGATTGCTGTTTGATATGTTTGATTTGAAACTTGCTGTGGAAGAAATACCGCAAGACTAACAATAAAAACTGAAACTAATAAAACGACTAATGAATAAGTTACCGTCCGAATAACAACAAAACGAATATCCAGTAAATGATGTTTCGCAATTGCATAAGCCGTAAATGCTGCGACAAAAATTGCGGCAAATGGCCCAACTTTAGTAAGTTCATCAAAACCAGCAAAAGTTGGTAGAATTATATTGGTTAAACTTGCTATTACACCAGAAATAAGAACACCCATAAATAAATACGCAATTTGCGTGCGACTTGTACCTTTTGCTTTACGAAAACTTTGAATTGTTCGACCAAATGCTAATGACATGTAAAATATAAAGTACGCGGCAAAAACGTAATAACCAGCACCGGGTGTAAATAATACACGTCCACCTAATCCTTGATTCTGATCAAATGAAATACTGTTAATAAAATAATTTGTTGGTACTAATAATAACAATACTATTGTTGGCAAAGGAAGTAATACCAATAACCGTTTAGTTAGAACTTTTCCCCTTAATGGGAAATACAATGTAAATAAAAAGAAAAAGTAGGGAATTAAAATTGGTCCTAAAAATGAAGCTTTGCTCCAAAAAATTGCAGTTCCTAAAGAGGTTGATTTATCAGTTAAGTAGTCAGTTATTACCCATAATGCAGATGAAATAATAAATGCAAAAAAAGTTTGATTAATTTTACTGTGACTATTCCTTGAAATAATAAAAATGCCCAAAAATATAAATAGAATTCCAACTACTATTGACGTTTCATTAAGTGTAATCATTTATTTGCCAAAAATTTTCTTTCCAATATATTGATATTTAACCGCTCCTCTGTTTATAAGTGGACTTTTCTCAAATGGACCCTCTGCGAATTGGAAGAGTTTTACTAGAATATTTGCAGATTTAAAACGACTATCGACAATTAATTTATACCCATTGCTATAGTTTGGGAGTTGATTTTCAAAAATTCTTTTTATTATCCCTACGTCAGCCGAAGTAGTCCCATTCTTTAGTTCCAAATCAATTTCAAATCGATAATCATCAGAAATAGCCATTTGGAAACTTGCAACAAGTTCTGACACCTCCTTTAAATTCTCTATCATACGCCCAACTTCTTCGGGATAAATATTGGATCCGTCAATTGAAACCGTACCATCAGATCGTCCAAACACATATATAAAAGGTAAAGGAAGTATTTTATTAATATCATTTCCCTGGTTTTTCAAAATTGCTTTTAAATTATATGAATAAGCTGATGAAATTCTAAAGACATCACTGTAACCTATCATCCCACTATCATCCTCAATGTTATAACGAATTATTGGTTGTGAAGCATGAGATTTTAAAACGGTAGTAAGAAGTTCAGTTCTAGTGACTCCAGTTGATGTTTTATTTGTAACTTGTTCTTCAAAATATGATATCGGTACACTTTGAAAGATCATGGGTAATCTCTTTTCTATTATTGGATCCCTTCCAAAAAGTTCTTTGATAAAAGCATTCGCTCTTTGTTCATTAGTAGGCATTACTTCTTCGTTTATGAAATGTTCTTTTGCTATTTCGCTAGCAAGCTTTTTATCGAATAAGTAAACTTGATTAATACGGATTAAATTACGCAAAATAATAGATAGAGGTGTTTCAAACCCTTCCGCTAAACCTTTATCTGTTGAGCCATAAGAAGAAGCTATAATGCACTTCTTACCAAGTTTTGTTTTTAAATAATCCCGCCATTCCTCCACAAAACCTTCACCACCAGTAATTACATCAATATGATACTGCGACCAAGTTATTCCTTGTCGCTCACCTTCAGTTATCATGTTTCGTAAAAATGGTGGATAACCAGAAATTAAATAATTGTGTTTTGGACCTAAAAGTTTAAGAGTAGTAATAAGCTCATTAATATCTGTACCAATATTAATCATTTGTCCACACTTTCTTGCTGACTTAGTAAAATCGATTGCGGTTGGCCAGGTACCAAAAGCCCAACAGTTAAGAATTTTATACTCCTTACCTTTATAGCCAACGATATAATCAATTCCAAAAGGAACAAAAACTTCAAACTTGTCCTCTTCTTTTAATGCCTGAGTCCAATAAGTAGGATTTCCAGCGACACCTGCACTCCGAAAAATTATTCCATCTTTAGGTAATCTACCCCCCACGCATCGCTGTTCAAGAGGATAGGTTTTAACGTAATTTTGCTTTGTAGTTTGAGGAACTAATCGAGAAAAATCTTCAATTGTCTTGATATCACTTGGATTAACACCGTGCTCATCTAGAAACTTCCTGTATGCTGGAGTTGTTTTAACTGCACGTTGAAAAATGAACAATAATTTCTTTTTAGCAACATCCTCTAGTACCCCCGGTTTAATTGAAGTAAGGAATTCTTCTAAATATTCTTGATCTGACCAAACTATATAATCAAAAACAACAAGCATTAGATCTGGAATCCAAATATGGTGATTTAGTAAATAAACAAAAACACGTACGATAAATTTATTAATTTTTTTCATTTTAATTTAAGGCTAAATTTCATGATAATGTATATTTATGTTGTGAATCATCAAATTTAATAATACCATCAGTTAAGTAATTATAAAACTTCTTATTATTTTGTTGTAATTCTTCTTCTAATTCTTTCACGTTTAAAACACAGGGATATGTATATCCTTGATATAATGATGGCTTACCAATTTTTTTAAAAGGAATGCCAAGCTTTATTAAGAGTGGATATAATTTGTCATCCATTACACTAAAAACATTTTTTATATTTTTTGTTTTAACAAATAAGTAAATGCCTTTTAATAAAACAAACATTAAATGCTTTTTCCTATATTTGCTAATAACAATTAAACGTGAAATTTCAGCAATCTCTTTCCGATTATAATTTATATTTAAATCAATATCCAATTGAAAATGTTTTTCAATTGGAAATCCGGAGGGAGAATCTAAAATAAGCCTAACTGAGGCCGCAATCTCCTTATTAATATCTCTAATTATAAAATGTTCTGAATGTTCATCCCATTCATCATGTTCCAACCCATTTTCTGTTTTATTTTTGTCAATATATCCATATTCTTCACAGTAAACTTCAAATCTAATCTTATACAATCCTTTTAATTCTTCGGGATCTTTGGTGGTATAAAAGAAAAAATTTTTATAAAAATTTTTATAAAACCACCAAAATTCAATATCTCTCTTTAATCTATTTATTTTTTTTAAAAAATCCATTTAATTCTTCGTAATCCTCTGTATCGCCATTTGATACATTTTGGCGTTTAAGATGGCATTGGTAAATTGCGACTGGAATTGCCTTAATTGCTCAATGTCCTGCACCGTGTAAGCTTTTTGGCCTGACCTGGGGGCCAGGGCATAGGCGCCGGCAAAAAAATCCGGGTAGCCGATTGGCACAAAACACGAGATTTCCTCCCCAGCCAGCTCCTCCTTCATTTTAGCAAAGATTATGTCTTCTTCCTCGCGATAGGCCAATTCCTCGGGAATAAGGATTTTATCCGTGGTTTTCAAATATTGCGAAAGCGCAAAATGATTGCGGAAATATTGGTCATTCGCATCAATAAACCGGATTGCCTTAACCTCGGAATAATCCTTGATAACAGCCATGACTTGGTTATTCAGGGTTTCAAAATTGGTTTGGGAAAAGTTAATAACCTGCGCCCTTTTACGAGCCAAGTCCAATTTTTGCTCATGGGATTCAAAAATCTTGTCTATACCTTTGTAAATTAGATATCTAAAGGGTTCAATAGTAATGACAATAACTAAGGTTGAAATAATTAAAAATGTACTTTCGGAAACTTTATTTGATAAGCTAATGGAATCTTTTATAGCAAAGACGATAAGAAGATAAATGGCGAATAAAATTAAATAAGATGCAAGTCTTAACGTGCCTTTTTTAAAAATTACCCTGACATCTAAAAACCTATACCTTAAAAAAGCAAAGACTGCAAAAATTGAAAAGATTATTGAGGAATTTAAAATGATTCTGTCTAAAATTACTGGGGGTGCTCCATAAAGATTTTGATACAAGCTTTCTATAAAAAGAATAACTAAAGCAATTAAGTAACCGGTAATAATATATCTTAATTGCATTTTAGGGATTCCTGCAATCTTTTTATACTTTTTTATAGCGATATAACCGCTTATTAAGATTAAATAAATAAAAATCAATCCTAAGTACCAATAATAACTGTGGTAAGTATGGAATGATCTAAATTCTTTTGAGTAAATAAAAACATTTAAATACGATAAAATAAAAAGAATCAATAAGGGTACAAAATATGCGAATTCTTTTATAATTGTTAGTTTTTTATTTTCTCTTGGAAAATGAAAAATGAAAGAAAGAAAAAATCCAGCTATTAAGGGTGCAACTGAAAAATTAATATTTACTAATAATCTATAAAATTTTATTGGGAAATTATAAGTCATTAAATAAACCGCGAGTAACCAAATTAGCCCTAATAAAGCTAATATAAAAAACCTGCGGTGGGCTTTGCTAAAAGACCACCTCTTACCGACTTTAAATAAAATATATAAATACAAACCTAGATTAAATAAAGCAAGCAAGGTTATTAATTTCTCTAGCATATTCTTTACAACTTAATCCTTTCCACGGCTTGTTTGTAAAGCCGGACATTAAACAAGGCTTCGCCGAATTTGTATTGCAAGCTTTCCAACTCTTTTATTTCCTGGATGGTATAAGCCGCGTGGTTTTTGCGCTTGCCAAAAATAAAACTGCCCATATAGGTTTCTGCCCGGCCCATGGGCAAAAACAAGCTGGCTTCTTCATTTTGCAGTTCTTTCCAAGCTTCAGGATAGCGCGGATCATCATTCATCCGGTATGGCAATTCTTCGGTGACCAAAACCCGACCCGTGGCTCGGAGGCACTCCAAAGTGCTTTTGTGATTGGAAAAAAAGGCATCCGTGCTTTCCGCATAGCGAATATGTTCCACATTGGTGAGGTTTTTCAAAACTTCAATAATGGAACTAATTAAATCCTCGTAATTCTTAGTGGATGTAAAAATGGCCTGGGTCAAAATCTGCACTTTTTTTCGATTTTCATCCCGGGTTTCAAAAATTTTGTCCACGTATTTATAAACCAATTTCCGGATTGGTTCCACAGTCAAGACCACTAAAAGTGTGATGATGATCAAATAAGTTAATTCTGATTCCTTGTTGATTGAGGCAATTGAATCTTTTAATAGTAGAATAACAAACAAGTAAATCCCAAATATGATTACAAATGAAAGCAACCTGACTGCACCTCTTTTAACAACCATGCTTATTTCGATAAATCGAAATTTTAAAATTGCATAGCTTATACAACCTACTAAAAATACAGTAAAAATTGGCCCAATTAACGAAGCAATTGCTTGAACTTCGTTATTTTTTACAAATCCCATAAAAAATAAATTTCCAGTTACTCCAAAAATTGCGGCTATACCAAAACCTAATAAAGTCATTGAAATTTTTTGCCTATCAACCCCTCTTGAATTTCTGTATTTGCCAAATAGCAAAACAAATCCCCAAATTACAAACAATAAAAAGAAAACAAAAAATGCAAAATAGTATTTTCCTTTTTCTATAGTGGATAAATGGAGTTTGATGATTATGGCTTTAGTTTGTATATAATCTGTAAAAATCGAAGCATAAACGAGAATAACCCCTAAAATCCAGCTCGCATAAATTCCAATTTTATTAAAAGTTTGCCATTTTCCAAAATGTGGCCTTGGAAAATAATAAGTGAATGTCAAAAATAAAGGAACAATCAGAATAGAAAATGCATATGTTAACCGCCCATTAAGATCAACAGCTTGGTAATCTAACAAATAATAAGTTAATAAATTCGTAAATACCCAGCCAGCTATAACAATACACAATAAAAAGAAAATAATATTTACTCTTTTAGACTTTCCTTGCGACCAAATAAAAATACCCAGCACTAATGTACTGATAACAGCAAGAAAGTTTAAAAGGTATAAAATCATCATAATCTATTGAACAACAAATCCCCTCTTTTAAGCATATTTTGGCATTAAAAAGGGGTTATGTAAAGCGGATTTTGCTATACTAATAATTACTTATGCCTATTCCAATTTCCTTCATAGATGCTAGGGGTCGCAAAGTCCACCGACCAAAACGCGCGCCAATTCTTTGGCGTATATCTGCTTATACTATGGTTTTAAATAGGGACAAAATTCTTACCGTAATCCCAACCTGGAATACATTATTTGAGCTTCCTGGGGGTGAGGCGCATGTAAAGGAATCCATCATAACCGCGGCTGAACGCGAGTGTTATGAGGAAACTGGGTTTCGCGTTCGAATTCACAATAAACTACCAATTCACTATGGCGAAGAGTGGTTTTATTCCTGGCCAAAAAAAACCTTCTACCACTCAACATTTTTCGTTTTTATGGCAAAGCTTATTGCAAAGCGACAGGACCTTTCTGTAATTAATACTAAAGACGGTAACGAAATTGCAAATGTGCAGTGGGTTGATCCAAGGACTTGTACAAAAAAGAATACGCACCGAATTGTTTATCCAGCGATTCAACATGTAACACGTTTAATCAAAAGAAAAACCCCATAGTAAACTACGGGGTTAGATTGTGCCAACATTTTTGACGTTGGTATTTTTCAAGATCATACTCCTTGGCTATACGTTTGTTATCGTCACATATAGTTATTGGCAATGCGTGATATAAACCATCATACCGATAGAACCGACCGTGAGAGTCCATAATCATGCAATACCCAATGTTGTCTTCAACTGAACGTGAGGAAACGACACATTCTGTATTCGTAAATCGAGCAATAATGTCAGCAACGCACTTATTGAATTCAATATTGGGAATACTGAAATCATGCACGTTGCTTGCGCCAATTCCACCAGGTGAGTATTGGTAAATTCTCCAAACCTTGATACATGGTACTTCTTTGACGAATGTAGCGAGGTCGGGTAATTCTACAATATTCTGCTTTGTGACGACAGTTCCGATTTTGATAATCGATTGTCCTTGGGTGTGGGAAAATTTGCTAAGTATTTTGCGTACGCTTAGAACTTGATCATATCCGCGCATTGATGCCGCAATGCTTGGACTAATAGCGTCTAGAGGAAGCGACAGAATACTAACGTTTGGCAAAAGATCGAAAAGTAGTGGGTTATTACTAATGCCGTTGGTGTTTAAGACCGTACGTATACCGGCTGTGGATAATTTCATCACAATTCGATCAATTCCCGGGTAAAGTAGTGGCTCACCTCCACAAAGTGTAACCGCGCTAAAATCATGTCGAATAATCGCATCACAAGTGTGGAGAGCAGTTTCCAGTGGTGCATCTTTTGGAAAAGTTGCTCCTGGGGCATTGCAAAAACGGCATTTACCGTATCTGTTACAACGATTCGTAATAAACCAGTCGATTGTCATAACGTCCTCAGCTTTTCAACAGTGTTTACTTTAATGTTCTCACAGGCCCACTTATATTCTTCTTTTGTTGAAACACAAAGAAAGGGTGCGGGTGCAAGATATCCATACACGGGCGTATGCACCTTTAGAAGCGCCGGGATGAGATGTCTTGGAATTGAATTTGTCACGTCTTTAGGGATGTACTCTGCTACCTCAGGATTGTATATCTGGTAAGTTGTATGAAGGAGTGGACTGATAAACTTTTCGGGTTTCTCTTCAAAATTTATCAAACAAGAATCCACGTCGAGTACTCCTTGGCCAAAGTTTCGTGGATTATGTGGCGGATGGGTTTCGATAAAAGCAATTGTACCGACCCCTTTTTTTATCCTATGAAAATCCACAAATGCAGGAATATCAAGGTTAGGAAGATAATCATTTCCACCGATAGCCAATACTTCCTCATTGCGTTGAATGGCAATATTACGAAGTGAACCAGCGGTATCCATGAGTTTGTCCTCATGTGCATAGCGAATAGAAACCCCAAGCGACTTACCATCTCCAAAGAATCCGCTGATAACTGAGGCGTAATAATGGGTTGTGATGGTAATATCTGTTATTCCCGCATCACGAAGTTGTTTGATAATGTAAAAAAGCATTGGTTGATTATCAACAGAAAGCATAGGTTTTGGGCAAGTGTCTGTGTAAGGTCTCATACGAGTGCTCAAACCAGCAGCAAAAATAATTGTTTGCATTGAATTCTCCTTATCAAAGTGCGATTTGTACAACGTTTTGCAAGGTATATTCAAAGCCTTTCCAAATGCTTTCTTTGAATACCCTCGGTTTTTGTTTCTAATTTAAGGCTAACACAGATTTTGACCAAAAAAGGCCTAGTTATCCACGATAAAACCGCGACGGCGCGACGGCGCTGCGCGTCAGTATTTGTTTCGCCTTTCGTGTCCAAACTGAACGTTTGGCCACTCCAGACTCCACAAATATGCCGCTTTCCCCGTAAATCCGTGCTCATCCCGCTGTTGCGGGATTGCGCTCCTAATTTACGGGGTCCCCTTTTCAAAAAACGCTATTGTACCCATCTGCCCCATCCCGCCGTATAGCTGGACGTGCTCCCCCCGCGGCCGCGGGGTCCGCTACTCGTTCGTGGGGACCCTGGGATATCACAAAACAAGCCTTGGCTAGGATTAGCCAAGATCCACCCCCTCGGCCGACGGCCACTCCCCCTTCTTAAGGGGGAGAAATTTCAGCAAACCCTAACTTCCCCTCCTTACGAAGGAGGGGTGACTTTCGTAAAACGAAAGTCGGGGAGGTTTAATCCTTTAAAACCACGGCAAAGTATTCGTCATGCAACAAGTCTGCGCTCATGCGCCAAGTGTTATTTTCTTTAATAAAAACATTGGCCGTACTGCCTTCCCAAAGCGATTGCCAGGCCTGGGGCACGCTTAAGGTTGAAGTAACGGCCGGGTTAGTGCCAGGCTGTTTTTGGATTAACAAACTATATTCATCCGTCTTGTTCAACAAGCCCCCGACTTTAACTTTGAAAGGCAAGGCATAAGTAATAGTGGCTTTGGTGGTTTCACCCACGCTGACTCCCAGCCAATTACCAAAAACTGTATAACCAAGCTCTTGGCTGATTTCCGTGCCCGAATTGTTATCCGTAATCGCGCCGGCATTTAATCTTTCCACGTCTGGGTCTGGCAAGCGGTCAGGGAGCGGGGCCATAAACCTTTTCGGGTCTATGGTTTCAAAACCTGTGGCCGAAATAAATTTGCTGCCTTCGGGCACGTAAACGCGAATATATTCTACATTCCTGTCCCGGGTAAATTTGTCCCAGCGCAAACCATTATGCTTGCGGGTAATGGTCACCGTATCAATGATTGTGCCATCACTGGCAATAGAAGCGCTATGCAAATCCATTTCTTCAATCACCGCGTCTGTTTTGCCGCCGCCCAGGTTTGCCCGGTTAATCATCAAGAAATCCTTATCAGTCTTTTTGACTTCCCCAGCCCAGCCAAGTGAACTCACCTGTTTTTGGATTAAAGGATCAATATCAATAAAGAAGAACTGGATATCTCTTTGGATCAAATGGTCTTGTAGCAAGCCCAGCATTGACCAAAGTTTGGTCTGGTCCATGTCAAAGGCTTTGGCTAAAATTTTTGGTGCTAAATAGCCCAGAACCAATTTAGGTTTGGTGTAATCCTTTTTTTCCAAATCTTTGATAGTGGCTTGGAGCTTGCTAACCAGGTTTTCAGCCGTAAAAGTTTCCTTGACTTCTGGCACTTCCACTGGCCCAGTGATTTGCAAAAAGCTTTGCAAGACTGCCGGGGTGATTGCCACAATGCCGTCTACACGGACTGAGGTGCTGGCGGAATTATAGAATTGCAAAATTTTCTTGGCTGAAGTGGGAAAATCCGGCGACCAATTGGCGTCTTGCAGATTCCAATTGGCTTGGACCAGTTGCAAAGGCTGGGGCGCTATAAACTTCAAGCTGGTCTGGCCGCTTAAATCATAAATTCCGCCCGAAGGCACGTTGATTTTTTCAATCTGGCCATTAACCACATCCACTAAAGCCAAGCTGCCGATAAACCCGCCAGTTGGCCTGAGTTCATTATTATTCTGGAAAGCAAAAATATAACGGCGGGACACGCCATCAGCTGACAAAAAAACTTTTAGAAAATCCCCGACTTGGGTAAGCTGAGCAAACTGCAAACTTAAAGCTGGCAACTGGCCTTTTAAATCACTGAAGATAGTTTGGGCGTTTTCTGGCAAGTCTTTCGGATCCACAGCCTGCAATAAATCTGTTGCTTTTTGTAATTCCTGCATGGCCGGTTTTAAGGACTTATCAAATTGGTTCAAGACTTTCAAGAATGGAGTTTGGGCATTGTCCGAAGCCGTCAAAGCTTCCGCGCCGGTAGCTAAATAAGTCGAAGCTGCTGCGACAGCTTGGCCGGCTTGTAATAAATTATCCGCGCTCTTCACTTGGCCTAAACCTGGCAAATTTTTAAGCACTCCGGCCACACTGCTCAAATCTTCTTGGGCCGCTAAAAAAGCATCTTGGGAAGCTTGCAATTCTTTCTTGGTCAAGCCAAATTGCAGACTTTTGGCGGCATTGCCGGCATTGACCAAACGGTTAATGGCTTCGGTTGAGCTGCCTAAAACATCGCCTTTGGCTTTTTCCACCCTGGCCACATATCTGGCGCCAAAAACCACGGCAACTAAAACTGCCAGACTCACGGCAAACCGAGACACTTGGGCATAAGGAATTTTAGCTTTTTGTTTTTTTTCTGGGGGTTCTGAAATAGACGCCTTACTTATGATTGGTTCTTCAGTTTCTTGTTTGAATACTGTAGCCGCTTTGCTTTTAGGTTTCGGCGTAAACCAAGCTTTGGCTTTTTGGCCAAAAGCTTTTTCGCCCCTTTCCACCAACGATAAAAAATCCACGTGTCCGCCTTTTTTGGGAGATTTTTTTTGGGGAACTTCAAATTCCTTGAGCTTGGAGGTGCGCAAATTTAAAACATTTTCTTCGGGTATGTCGGATGGCTTACGGTAACGGTTCATTTAGCTTGGTGGTAAATTTTTAAAGTTGTTTCTGCCAGTTTGTCCCAGGAATACCTGCCGACTTGTTCGTGGCCTTTAGTAATGATAACTTGCCTGGAATTTGGGTTTTGGTCAAGGCCAATCAGCGCATCTATCATAGCATTGGCGTCATGAGGATTGAAGTAAATGGCCGCCTCGCCCAAAACTTCTTGCAAACAAGCGACATTGGAAGACAAGACCGGGGTGCCTTGGCTCATGGCTTCCAAAGGCGGGATGCCAAAGCCTTCATATAAAGAGGGAAAAATGTAAGCATGGGCCTGGCGGTATAAAACCCCTAATTCAGCATCTGGGATAAAACCGGGGAAATTAAACTTGTTTATTAAGCCTGAGGCTTCAACCTCGGCCTGCAATCTTTTTAAGAAATAATCTGGCTTGCAGACAATGACCATCTGGAAATTTTGGTGGCTGGCGGGTAATTTTTTCATGAATTCAATTAATTTTTCCAGATTCTTGTGCGGGTAGGCATTGCCCACATATAAAAGGTAAGGCTTGGCAATTTTATATTTTTCCAGAATTTGCGGTTCCGGCATTTGGGGCCTGAGGAAAGCTTCAACCGCTTCATAAGTAACCGTGATTTTTTGGGGATCATAACCAAAAAATTTTTGGATGTCTTGCTTGGTGAATTCGGAAACCGTCAAAATTTGTTCGGCATTCTGGATAGCCCGGCTTAAAACAATTTTATATGCCAGCTGCTTAAAATAATATTTTATGGGACCTAAGGTGGACGCCCGCCGGGTGGGGAAATGCGTCAGAATCAAGTCATGTACCGTGACAATAAATGGCTTGGGCGTGAAAAGCGGGACATTGAAATGCGGATAATGCATTAAATCCAAGTTTGCTGATTTGATTACAGGTGGAAAGTGTTTTTGCTCAGAAAATGAATACCAAGAAAAATCTGCTAACTTCTTGCTGAAGTTTTTTGCTTGGGGCTGGTATTCTTCAAAATTTTCTTTTCGCAAAAAAATCACGAATTCATCGGCCATGGCAATTTTTTCCAAATGCTTAATCAGCCTTTCGGTGTAACGACCCAAGCCTTTACCGATAGAGCCATAAAACCTGGCGTCAATGCCTATGCGCATATTATGTTAGTTCTTTTATTACTCCTGCAGTTTTTTGAGCAGTCAGTGCCCATTGATATTTCTTAGCTTGATTATAGCCTAATTGCCTCAATCTTTCCTGCAAATTTTCATCATTTACTAAAACTTCAATGGCCCGGGCAATATCTTTGGGATCCCAGGGATCAAATAATATCGCCGCCTCGCCCAAAACTTCTGGCAAACTGGTAACTTGGCTGGCCAGCACAGGTACGCCTAACTTAAAAGCTTCCAAAGGCGGGAAACCAAAGCCCTCATATATAGAAGGATAAATTAAGGCTTGGGCATTGGCTAAAACCTGCCACCTTTCTGAGTCGCTTAAAAAGGGTTTTTTTATAATGCCATTTTGCTCCGTAAATTTACCCGAGCCGATCAAGACCAAAGGCAAATTCACTTTTGGATAAATCAGGGCATAGGCTTTTAACAGATTCCCGATATTTTTTCTGGGTTCAGGCGGCGAAAAAGCCAATAAATATTTTTCTGGCAAATCTTTTAGCCTTTCCAGTTTGGCCTGGGGGACGTGGTCAACGCCGGAATAGATGACCCTGATTTTGGATTTTACTTCGGGAGCGAATTTGCCGATATCAAAGGCCGTGTGTTCAGAAACTGCGATTATGCGATCCGCCCTTTTTAATAATTTTTTAATTTTCAAGAATTTGTGCCAAAGCCTTTGGCGAAAGGTAAAATATTCCGGATGTTCAATAAATGAGAGATCATGGATAGTCAGAACCAATTTGGCTTTTGGGCTTAAGGCAATGTATTTGGGCGTGGGGGCGAAAAATATGTCAGCCTGGCCCAAATACTTATCCAGCTTGGGTGAATTAAAACTGATTAAAGAAAAATTTATGAATTTGTTAGGTTGGTGAAAACTTTTTACGCTGAAGGGAAAATCCGGTTTACGGGGCTTAAGGCCGGTTATCAAACCTAAAATCTCCCAGGATTTAAATTCCTGGGTCAGTCTTGGCAATAATTCTCGGGCATAGGTGGCTATGCCTCCTGGTTCGCCTTCAGTCACGCATCGCAGATCCACGCCTAAACGCATGGCAGGTAATTAAACTTCAAATCTTTGCTGGCGGAAAGACGACGCAAATGTCCGAATGCCTCCAAAAACTATAACCGCCAAGAACAAACCAATAACCAAGCCGACAAAACCAACCAAAGGCAACTGCTTGCTGTCTTTGACTGTCACTGGCTTGGCGCCAATAACTTCAAAAAGCGCCTTGCGATCAGCGGATTGGTTTAACTGGGCTGATTTGGTTTCGACAATATCGATCACAGCCGTAGCTAATTTGGCAGAATCTTCGGTTGAAGCCGAAGTAAACTTGACCACTAGGTTTTGCGAAGAATACTTCTTGATCTTAAACCTGGAAGTCAAGCCCGAAAGGCTGGCTAAATCTGGGTTCAAACCGGCCTTATCATACATTTCGACAATCACTGAAGGCGTTAAAAACCAGCTGACCACCGTGTCAGAAAACAAGTCTGAAGCTTGCAAAGCATAATAACCGTCGAATTGGTATTCCGTGGTCGGCTGCTTGTTTATGCGGTTGACGGTAAAAGAAATTGAAGTGGTATATTTGTCCGCCCGGGTATTGGCAAAAACTACGGCAATTATTACCGGGATGATGATTATCAAAACAAATAGCCACCAATATTTACTTAAAATTCTAAGGGAATTGAGGATTTGCATAGGGATATTGTTACTCTTTTAATGAAATCTGTCCATTTTTGGCTTAGATCCTGCCAGTTTGCTTAAAGGTTTCATAGCTTTTTTTCACGAATTTGTCGATCTTTTCTTGAAAAACTCTTGTATCAAAAGTTTGGGCATGGGCCCGGATTTTCTGCGGATCATAGTCCTTGGGCTTAAAACGCACTACCGAATCAGCCAAGCTCTCCCAAATTTGTTCGTCAAAAAATTCTCCAGTCACGCCTTCAATCACGGTTTCCATCACTCCGCCGTCCCGATAAGCAATAACTGGCCGGCCGCAAGCCATGGCTTCCACTGGGGCAATGCCAAAATCCTCTACTTGGGGGTTGATAAAGGCAATGGCATTTTGCAAAACTTTTTTCCGGTCAACCTTATAACCCAAAAACTCAATGTTCGGCTTGGCGATTTTTCGCAAGTAATTTTCTTCTTCGCCCGTGCCGATTATTTTTAAAGGAATATTCAAAGCGTTAAAAGCATTGATAGCCAGTTCGAATTTCTTATACGGCCTTAATCTACCCATCATGACATAATAATTTCCCACAGATTCACCAATGCCAAATTTATCCGTATCCACGGGCGGATAGATGACTTCGGATTCGCGGCGGTAATATTTATGGATCCTTTGGGCGACGAATTTGGAATTGGCAATAAAGACATCCACCCGGTCAGCCGCCTGCCTGTCCCAAGTCCGCAAATAATTCAAGGCAAAAGGCAATAATTTTCGGATGAGCCTGGGCACCCTGACTTCATTCGGGTAGGTATGGGCATCGCTCCATAAATATCTGGTAGGCGTATGGCAATAACAAATATGCAAAGTACCGGGCGGCACAATTATGCCTTTAGCAAAAGCCGAAGCGTCGGAAAGCACCACGTCATACCCATTGAAATTAAAACTTTCAGTAGCAGCCGGCATGGCTAATAAATACCATTTATAATATTTCTTGCCACCGGGCAGCCTTTCGATTATGGAGGACTGGATATTCCAGTCTTTAAAAGTTTCGCCGACTTTAGCCTTATCATGGACCAAAGTGAAAACCGGGGCATTAGGGTATTGTTCGTGCATGGCTTCCAAAACCCTTTCCGCGCCGCCTAACTGGTTCAAGTATTCGTGGACTAAAGCAATCCGCATATATTAAACGGCTGCCCGCCTGGAAAAAATCACTTTGGGAGTTTTTAAGATAACCATCAGGTCGGTGGCAAAAGACCAGCTTTCAATATAAGCAATATCTAATTTTGCCTCTTCGTCAAAAGACAAAGCTGAACGGCCGCTGACTTGGGCCATGCCCGTGATGCCGGGCTTGATGGTCAGCAAGCGCCTTTGCCAGGGCTGGTATTTGGCAACTTCTTCCGGCTCATGCGGCCGCGGGCCGACCACGCTCATCTGGCCCAACAAAGAATTTATGAACTGTGGGATTTCATCCAAACTGGTCCGCCTGATAAACCTGCCAATCCGGGTGATCCTGGGATCATTGCTCATTTTAAATAAAGGCCCGTCATTCCTTTCATTCTTATCCATTAATGCCGGTTTCATGGAATGCGCATTCCTGATCATTGAACGGAATTTGTAAAGTGAAAAAACCTTGCCTTTTTCCCCTACCCTTTGGAGTTTGACCAAGATCGGGCCGCTGGAATCAATTTTTATCAAAATGGCGGTGATTATGGTTAACGGCGAAGTTATGATTAAAGCCAAAAAAGAAAAAATAATATCAAACACTCTTTTCCAAATCCTGCCCCAGCCCTCCAGCTTAGTCTTCTTCACTTCCACCATGGGTTCGCCAAAAAGCGTGCTAATGCCTAAATGGCCAGCATGGGTGGAAAACAGATCGGCGATATAATAAAAATCGATATGTTGGTTCTGGGTTGCATCCAATAAAGCCAGAACTTGGGCTTGAGGCAACTGGGTTGAAGCCAAAATGACGGCATCGGGTTTTTTTTCTGAAATCAAACCTAAAAAGTTTTGCTGCTCTTCATCCCCAAAACTTTTCAAGCGGCTGACCAGACGGAAGCCTTCATTCTTGCCAGCGTATAAATCCTTGACCATGCGTTCAACGGATTCGCCTTCACCCACTACGATAAGTTGCTGCAAACCAACCCCATTCTTTTTTAATATGCTTACCACCAGCCTAACCAGCATCCTGGCTAAAGTGATATAGAGTATCGCCAAGAGCCAGCCGGCAATTATAATAAAACGCGAAGAAAAAAGTTCTCTTTGAAAGAAAATAAATAAAATAACCGCTGTCATGGCGGCAGAGGAAGCCAAAACAATGCGTCCAACTTCTTTAATGGCTAAGGGCCGGCGCAAGTTATATAAGCCTGCTAAAGCGAAACAAATAATCCAAATCAGGCCGATGGCCAAGGCAATGAAAAAAAAGTCTTTTTGGGAAAGCTCGGCAATGACTGGCCGGAGATTGGCAATCTCGCTGTTAAAGCGTAAGGAATACGCGCTTAAGCCAGCCAAGACCACCATGATAAAATCCAGGGGCGCCAAAATTACTGCGATTATAATTTCTAATTTTCTCATTGAATTATTTTATAGAAATAAGCACAACGCCATTTAACGTAGTGGGTTATGCTTATTATTGCCTACGCCAACTAATAAGCCGAATTCTGTACGAAGCAACTCGAGCTTGTCGAGAAGTTTCGCGATGACTATCTCTCTGGATCCAACATTACTGCTGGATTCTAGCAACCAACCCGCCCCATACCTTACGGTAGGGAGCCTACTTGGTCTTGCACTGGAGAGGGTTTGCCACATGCCATATCACTATGGGCACGCGTGGTCTCTTACGCCACGTTTTCACCTTGACTCACCTCCGCTCGCCCGAAGCGAGCTACTGTGAGCAAGCCTGACACAGGCTCGCCCTTCGAAGCTCACTTCAAGTGAGCGGAGATGGGCAGTATGTTTTCTGTTGCCAGCTTATCCAACCTTTCGATTAGATAATCTGACCCCGCGGACGCGGGGCACTTTCCCGAGGCTTGAATGGTTCAAAAACTCGCGAGGACTCTTTGAACAATCTGCTCCTGGTTGTCGTTAACAACTCTCCATGACCTCGTTTCACGACTTCGGCTAACAAACTTCTTAATTAATTAGATATTATTTAAGGAGCTTGCTGGCCGAAGCCTTGGCGTAGGCCAGTGTTCGGACTTTCCTCCCTTGTAAAAGGGCAGCCATCTTGTTGACGTAGGCAAACGTAAACTACTAAAAAACCTACATTTTGTCAAATCTTGACAATCAAATGTCTTATGATAACTTTATCTCACCATTCTAAAGGGCAACCATAGGAATGCGTAGTCCGAAGGAATCCTCTGGAAAAGTCCCAAAGGCATAATAGGACGAAATACTGGTTGCAAGTAAAGTAGTTGCTGTTTCATTACCCCGAACTCTGGTTCGGGGTAATTTTTTAAATGATTTAAACTTGACTTAAGGCGGGGAATACTTAAAATAACTTTGCTCTTTTGTAAATTCAACCCATTCCGTCCGAAGAAAAGAGGTAATGAAAATGAAGGAGATAATCACGCGCAATTGCGGTCCGACTACGCAACCCACCATTAGTCTTAAGCCTTAATGGTGACGGGGATCATTGCCAAATTTCCATTCGAGAAGTTGGCAGTAAAGAAGAAAAAATAATTTTTACCGGTTCTGCTTATTCTCGAGAGGAATTCGAAAAGCGGGGCGGCGCACAAGAAGAATTAGATCACAATCTCTCCCCGGTTTGATCAAGAAACTATTAAGCCGTCAGTGGACTTTTCCAAGCACCACGGGTTTTTTCTTTACAAAGCTGATTACAATAAACAAAAAATTTGACAAGTATTTGTATTATGATAATTTAACTTTGCCATTCTGACGACAACCAAAGAGTGGCGAAGTAAAAGTGGTTGGAAGCTGTGCATTAAGTGTACGTACTCGCGATGTACACAGCCCCGAATCTTTGATTCGGGGCTGGATTTTATTTAAAAAATAAAGCCCGGGACAATTTTGCCCTGTGTTTTTAAGTTGTTTAAATTTTCAACTAATAAATGGACAGTTGTAGAAGGATTATTTTTTGAGAATGATTTTTTATTTCCATACGTACTTAGCAATTTCTTAGCATTTTTTATTGCATCAGATTCTTTATCTTTTATTAAAAAGTAAATATTTTCCGAATTCTTGCTATATTCAATTTTTTTGTCGCCAGCGGAGTTTCTTAAATGATCAGTGAGCTTTTGGGGATATTCCTTTTGGTCTATAGCTGAATCCATATAACAAAAATGCAACAAATACCATAATTCAAAACATGCATTTGAATATGCAACTTTTAATCCCTTTGCTAAGGCTTTATTGATTGCACCGTCAAAATTAGCATTATAATTATCTTTATCAAAAACGATCCAACATTCGTCAGTATTTAAATCAATATTCTGTTCATTGATAAAATTAATCACAAAATTAAATAGGCTAATAGTATTTTTCCCCATACCGGTAATCTTTATTGTTATATTTTTTCTTCTGATTTCTTGCTCAATTTCTTTTCTTTTAGATTCAAAATAATTAACTTCAGTTTTTATTCCTTCAGTAAAAATGTATATTTTTTTATAAGGCTTACGCGAATTATACTTTCTATTGAACATATATTTTGAACCACGAGGTTCACTTATATTGACTCAATAAACGGCAAGGCTCCAAATCTCCCTTCAAGGTATTTTTTAGAATATTCAGTATCGTTTCTCAATAAATCAAATTCTGCCAAAGAGAATAAACTTCCAGCACCAAACTTATCTTTTTCCGTAAACCAAAACTGATCCTTAATAAGATCTTTATGTGAGAGTAGACTTGTATCGTGGGTAGTAACTATCAGTTGAGCATTTTTATTGTTGCTTTTTTCAAATAAATCAATAATAAATCTTGTTAAAAACGGATGAAGACTATTGTCAAATTCATCTATAAGTAGAACCTTACCGTTTTCAAGTGTGTCAACTATAGGACCAAGTATCTCAAAAAACTTTTGTGTACCACCAGATTCATCGCCTATATTAAATTTTTCAATTCCTATTTGATGATTTTCAGAGTCAAACTTGCTATGTGAAAAGTACACAGTATCAGCTTCATTTGAAAGATTTTTAAGCGGAGGCATCAATTGATTTTTAAAAATGTCAGGCAATTCAATTTTTTCAACAACTCCATCGTTAATACAAAAATCAGCTTTTTTCAATAAATCTAATATCTTTTTTTTCATTTCATCATTTTCTTTAAACAACTTAATAGTATACCCTTGATAACCCCCACTATCAGAACCACTTATAACATTAATGTTTTTAAAGCCTTTTACAATCCTTATAGCAAGGTCATTATTCCACTGAGAGGCTGCTGATAAAAATAAAACCTCTTTTCTTGTCTTTGCAATTACGTCATTACTTTTTTCAAATTCAGAAAATAATTCAATTTCTTGTTCATTTCTTATCAAATAAGACTTCTCTTCCTTCTCAGAGGAAACCTCAAATAAATTTTCAGAGATAATGTTTTTTTTCAGAATAGAGAAATTGTATTTAAAAATTTTATTATCTAGACAAAAAATAACTTCAAAAAAAGAGGGCCTATGATTGTTATCCAGCAATTTATAAGGAACATAGGGCAAATTTGATCCTTCTTGATTGTTTGCTGAAAGAATTATTCCCTGCCTTAAGATAGCAAAAGCATTTAATAAAGAACTTTTACCAGAGGCATTTGAACCAAATATTAGCGACGTTCTTAACAGGCTTTGTCCATTATTTTCAAAAGTCTGTTCGTTTTTTCTACTTAACATTGAAAAAGTTACTTTTTTCTTAAATATTTTAAAGTTTTCCACAGAAAACTCAATAATTGATATTGACATATTTTGTAAATTTTTTACTAAAATACATTGTTATACTACCATATTCATAAAAAATATGCAAGGATTTTGTAAAAAATTTACATTTTACCCACATTTTATCAATATTTTGAACACAAATCATAGAATTCTTCATAACACAAGCCAAAGAACTTTAAAAATTACGAGAAAGCGGTGAATTCCGTGGTATTGATTTAAAGGATTGAAAAAAATACGAACAAGAGTCATCCGATCTCAACGGATGGTCTTTTTAATTTAATAAGTTTGGTGGGCGGAGGAGGGATCGAACCTCCGAAGGCGCAAGGCCAGCAGATTTACAGTCTGCCCCGTTTGACCACTTCGGTATCCGCCCACCAAAACTATCAAGATTGTATTAATTTCTTAAATGCCTCTCCGTGTTTGAAACTTTTTATTTGAATCTCACGTTTATAAGCCAGACTCTTATTAATTAGATTTTCAGTATAGACGATTTTCCAAGGAGTATAAGCTTTTGTAGATTTAACTAATCCTTTATTGTGTCGATAAACTCTTTTATTTAAATCTGAAGTGTGACCAATATAATAACGCTTGAAATTAACGCTTCTTAAAATATAAACACAAAACATACTTTATTAAGATTTATGCCGCCGTTGGCGGCACCCCGCCATGGGCGGTGGCAGTCTGCCCCGTTTGACCACTTCGGTATCCACCCACGAGACTTTCGCAGATTAACAGATTAATCTTTCTTTTTCAACTTCACAAAGTGGCGTTTGCCTTTTTTATATAATCCGAGCTTTGCTCTTTCATTTGGATCCTTAATGACTTTGCCTTCATAACTAACGCCGCCCTGTTCAATGTCGCGCCTGATTGCAGAAACAGACTGCCCGAACGCCTCAGCCAAGACCTTTGCAACTGATTGATTGGTCTTGGTGGAAATTTTTATTTCCGGGATATCTTCTGGGATTGCTTTTTGCTTATGAACCTTATTAAACTCTTCCGCAACTTTTTCCGCTTCAGACATAGAATGGAATTCGGTGACAATGGCTTTGGCCAATTTAATTTTCAAATTTTTTGGATTTTCTAATGGATCAATGAATTCTTGTTCATCCAAGTCAGTCAACAATTCCGCATAAGTGGCCATCGCGCAGTCGGGCAAAGACATAACTTTGCCAAAAATTTCTTTGGCTGAATCTTTAACCGCAATGTAATTGCCCAAGCTCTTGCTCATTTTTTGCCTGCCATCTAAGCCAACTAAAAGTTTCATTGCCAAGACTTGCTGGGGTTTTTGCCCGAAAAATTCCTGCAAAGGCCTGGCTTGAAGTTCATTGAAGAGTTGGTCATTGCCAATTACGGTCAGGTCAGATTTCAACATGACTGAATCATAGGCCTGTAAAACTGGATAAACTGGTTCATGTAAGCCAATTTCTTCTCCGCCTTTCAGCCTTTTAGTGAACATGTCCCGTTCCAACATCCGGGCTACGGTAAAATGACTCATGAGTTTTAACAATTCTTCCGCGCGCATTTTTTCATACCATTCGCTGTTCCTGCGGATTTCCAGTTTTTTCTTATCTAAAATTTTCCCAACCTGCTCTAAATAAGTTAGGGCAGACTTTTCCACTTCTTCCTTGGAATGCAAAGACCGGGATTTAATCTTATCAGTCGGGTCGCCAAACCTGGCGGTAAAGTCCCCAACTAAAAAAATTATGGTGTGTCCCAGGTCTTGGAATTGCCGTAATTTACGATAAATCACCGCGTGACCCAAATGCAAATCTGGCTTAGTCGGGTCAACGCCATGCTTGATCCTTAATTTTTTCCCGCAAAGCAGCAATTTTTCCAAATCTTTTTGGACAATTATTTCTGAAACTCCCCGACTGATTAAAGCTTGGATATTAGGTTTTGCCATGGATTAATTGTACTTGGCTTAAGCATTGGGGTCAAAATTGACAAAACCAGGATATTTGCTAATTTGACTTGAACTAAATAAGCATTACCAATAACAAGGAGTGTTGGCTTTGAAAATCACATCGAACGTCAATCCCGCTAGTTCTAACGGCGGCGACAAAAAACGACCGATACCAAATAAGTACGTTCCCAAAGAAAAACCGGATTACCACCCGGCTAATGGCGCCAATATCGCCATCATGACTGTCCATGGGAAGCAATATACTGGTGTTGTTTCTAATACTACAAGGCCTTTTCCTAGTAAAGATGAAAAACGCTTGTATGCCTTTGATTTTACCTGCCAATTGACCAACAACAAGGAAGCGAATGTCACAGTCTTTCGATGTAATTGGCTCGTTGGCACAGAAGTTTACGAGCCAAGATGGATTCTTTCCCGAAAGGACCGTTCTTTAGCAAGTGTCCGTACATTAGAGAGGAATGATTGAAAAATTCTTTGAAAAAAGCGTTTACACCAAGTAAGCGCTTTTTCTATATATTTTGAAAAACCTCATGTTTATTGGCCTATTTTGGCATCATTGACAAAAAATATGCAAAATCCCAAGGATTATGCTATCTTTTTAATACATCTCTTAATTAACCCCATGAAACCATGGCAAAAGGCATGAGCAAATCGGCCTTCATCGCTTATTTGGCGGAGAAGTCCGGACAAAGCAAGAAAGAGGTCATCACTTTTTGGGACCTCATTGTAAACACGGCATATGCCGAAGCTAAAAAGGGCGAAATCACCCTTCCAGGCTTGGGCAAGCTTATGAAAAAGCACCGCGCGGCCCGCAAAGGCCGAAATCCAGCCACTGGCGCCGAAATCCAGATTCCGGCCAAAACAGTGGTCAAATTCAGGGTAGCAAAAGCGGCAAAAGACTCGATTTTATAATCAAAAGGCTAAAACCTTTAAAAAGACCTTCAATATTGAAGGTCTTTTATTTAAAGCTTTTGCCGTCCTGAGTGTAGCGAAGGACCTCCAATTTGCAAAAGACTCAATTCTCTAATTTAATCATTCGAGATGCAAAAAACCCCTATGAAAATGGGGGTTTTTTAAACAATTATTATACTTGATCCAGCACCACTTTCCAGAATACAATTAAATTAACAGAACGTATTTTTATGATAAATGTCCATATTTTTATGTAATATTTTATGGAAAGTGGTGCTGGATTGACAAAAACGACCTAATTTATCTTAATTCTATTGACAATTCTAAAGAATTTGCATAAGTTAAATCAACATTTTAAGACTTTTGAAATAGCTGAAAGCTCTTGACAAGTTTCATATCTTCAGCTAAGTTTAAGCGTTTTTAACAGCAATATTTTTTTGGAGGGGAAATATTCTGAAATATTAACCCTATTCCCTATGGTCAATAAGCATAATTCGATAATTTACCCAGAAATCAAGGTTTTTGGGCTATTTTTTGTTATTTTATAAAACTAATTGCCATTATTAGGCACTAACTTAATTAATAATTAATTTAAGTCATATGACAAACTTTTTAAGTAAAACTGGGTCTAAGAAAGCCGACTTTCTTAAGCCAAAAGTAATCAAACGCCGGGCGTGGAAGACCTTAAATATAGTCTCCACTTTGGCGATTGTTTTCAATACCGGCATGGTTGGAATATTGGTTGCGCCAAAAACTGTTAGCGCAGCCACCACTTTGGGGGTTCAAATCCTTTCTTGGAACATTCTCGGCGTTGACAGCAATAAACCCGTAAGCGCAGGACCGCATAGTTTCTTAATACAAGCACGGGTTACCAACTCTGGCGCTTCAGTGGCAACTGGAGTGGAATCCAATTTTACTTGGGGTACCGGCACTTCATATCTTAGTCTTGTCTCAGCATCAAGTTTTCCGCTCAATAGCATTAACCCGGGTGAATCAAAAGATGTCTTTTATGTAGTTAAAGTAACACCTCCCACAACACCTGATTCACCGAGTAATGACGTTTTCGATAAAACTAAGCAATTTACAATCTCCGTCACCACTCCTGATGCGCCCACAAACAGTGCTGGACAGACACTGATAATCGAAAACCTAGTTTCGCAAAACAGAAATAGTGTATATTCTGCCACAATTTCGCCCACAAGCCCGCTTGTCGGCCAACCATTTACAGTAACAGTTGTTACGCATACCACAGGTGGCGGTAACTTTGACGATGTCAGCCCTCTAATGACCTACAACCCCTCGGTAGCAACACTCGACAGCGTGACTACGCATTACGAGATTCCTGGCACTACTGAAAGTGATATTTACTCAAACGATGTTGGTGGGACGATGACTTCAGTTTTTCACTTTCGTGCCAATGTCGCTGGCAATTTAAATTTTTACTATTTAATCTACGACCATTCTGGCGGTAGCTATCACTATAACTCCGATTTTGGTGGTGCAATCATCGTACCTGTTGATCCCCGCCAAAATTTGGAGAAGACGGTTGACAAGGCAACTGCCGCTCCTGGAGACGCTCTTACCTATACGCTTAAATACTTCAATACTGGCAATATCGACCTCGCCAACGTTTTCATTACAGAAACATACGACAGCAACTTCGTATTTGGGTCGTCAACACCTGCTCCAAACTCTTCAAATAATGTTTGGGATATTGGCACATTGCTTGTCGGAACCGGCGGAACAATTACCATCCACGGCACGCTGGCTGCTTCGTTCCCAGATGGGACAACGAAAGTTCATAATGTCGCCACAATGACGACAACAACTCCAGACGTACCGTCGCTTCAGGCAACTGCAGATACGAACGTCTTAGCCGCCTGCAACCTCACGATTGTAAAATCAGTTGATAAATCAACGGCTAAACCCGGCGATACCCTGACTTACACATTAACGTACCAAAACATCGGTAACGCATATTGCACAGGCGGCGGCGTCCGTGTGGATGATACTATCCCAGCAGGCACCACTTATACTGGCTGGCATACTGGGGAATTTGATAGTGCTGAACCTACATCCGAGGCCTATTATGGCTATCCGGAAAATCTTTTTGGCACGGCCAACCCGGATGGTTTTAACCCAACCACAAAATTACTTAGCTGGAATGCCGGCTATGTCCAGCCAAATGAAAAAGGTACGCTGAAATTCTCGGTTACCGTCGATCCGCTCGCCGCTTGCCAGGAACTCGACATCGACAATAAAGGCATTGTCTATGCCGACCAAATCCCTGGCGGCGTCTGGTCAAACGAAGTGACGACACATGTTGCCGCAGACTGCTATGGAAAACTGAAAGTTAAAAAAATTGTTGACGCGGGAACCATGACTCCGGACAGTTGGAGCTTCACCGTTGGAAGCACAACGCTGAAACCTGCCGCAGGAACCGACTACGTCGTGTTTGACCTTCCAGCAGGCACATATTCCGCAACAGAAAACACGATTCCTGGTTATCACCAAGTTTCTTCGACATGCGGCGACCAAATCGTTGCCCCGAACCAAACAACGACCTGTGAATTCCATAATACGCAGGATGTCGGAAAACTTACCGTCATTAAGCATGTTGCAGGCTCAACTGAACCAGCTTCAAGCTGGACAATGAATGTCGCCGGCAATACTCCGCTTTCATTTGCGGGATCAGAAACAGGAACGACAAACACTGTCGTTGCTGGTAATTACGCTGTCACTGAAACCGGTCCGGCTGATTTCACGCTTACCTACTCTGGTGACTGCGATAAAGACGGGAAAGTGACAATCACCAATGGAGATAACAAGACCTGTACGCTCACTAACACGCGCGACACCGGAACGATCAAGGTTATGAAAAATGTTGATACAGATGGAGACGGCAAAATTGATGTCTATGGAGCCACCGACTGGACATGGGACATCTCTGGCGGCCAGCAAAATATCGCCACTGGATCATCCGCAACCGTCGACACTGGAAACTACACAATCAACGAAGATCAAAAGACAAACTTCCATGTTGTGTCATTGGTGTGCGGAACTCAAAACTTCGGTGCAGTTGAATCTGCATCAATCTCTGTTTCTAAAGATGAAAACGTCGTTTGTACGTTCACCAACGCACGCGACACTGGACGTATTGATGGATATAAATTCGAAGACATGAACAGCAACGGAGCATGGGATACCGGCGAACCAGTTATCCCAGGCATTGAAATTAAACTTTCAAACGGTTGGACAGACACGACCGACGTAAATGGATATTATTCATTTGAACTCGTCCCAACCGGAACATATTCACTTGAAGAAACTATTGGCGCAAATTGGACCAACACAACGCCAAATCCAGTTACAAATGTCATCGTCACAAAAGATAACACTACATCGGTGAACTTTGGTAACTTCAAACTCGGCCGAATTTGGGGCTACAAGTACGACACCCTTGGCAACACCTTGCCAGGTTGGGAAATCTGCTTGACTGGCAAACCCTGCACTACCACTAATGGTACTGGAATGTATGAATTTACCGGCTTAACTGTTGGCACCTATGTGGTTACGGAAACCCTACAAGCTGGTTGGTGGGCAGTGACCCCGCTCATCTCTGGCCATATCGTGAACATCATTTCTGGCAGCAATGAACAGCGTGACTTTACGAATTTCAAAGGCATTGATGTGACAGTTTGTAAATATGTCGACATGAATGGTGATGGGGATATTGCTGGCGATCCGCTTTACACTGGCGTGAATGGCTGGAATGTTTCGGTTGGGGGTTTAACCCAATCAACCGATAAGGGTTGCACGACCTTTACCAACCTTGGGCCAGGCCACTATGACGTAACCGAAGACACGACTGTTGCAGGCTGGGTCCAAACTTACCCGTCTGCCGGATCATATAGCTTTGATGCGGTTTCCGGACAAAATGAAACCTTTAACTTTGGCAACTTCCAGACGCCAAAACTTACGGTCATCAAGCATGTTATCAATGACAACGGCGGCACCAAAGTTGCCGGTGACTTCAGCATGACTGTTGGCGGTAATAATGTTTCAGATGTTGACTTCCCTGGTAATGAGTTAGGCACAACTGTCACGCTTAATGCAGGTTCATACGTCGTAGATGAACTTCCATTTACTGGTTATGTCAAATCACTTAGCCCTGAATGCACTGGCATGGTGTATAGCGGAGATGAAGTGACTTGCACTATCACCAACAATGATATCGCGCCATCACTCACATTGAACAAAATCTTAATCAAAGATAATGGCGGCACCGCAGTCGAATCAGACTGGACCCTGACTGCTGATGGCGGTTTAGCTGGAACTCTGTCTGGTCCTGGTGCAACTGGAAATACTGACGTAGTTAGTAATGATAAATTCAAAGCTGGAACGTATGCTTTGTCTGAATCAACTGGGCCAAGCGGATATGGTGCCTCAAGCTGGAGCTGTGTTAAAAACAACAATGCTCCTGTAGATGGCGCATCAATTATGCTAGCCCTGGGTGATACTGCAACCTGCACCGTCACGAATGATGATATCACCGCCCACCTCAAATTAGTAAAGACGGTTATAAAAGATAATGGCGGTACAGCCGAAGCAGATGATTGGACATTAAAGGCTGACGGTCCAACGATAATTGAAGATGACGGTGTTGCTGAAGGTGATGTGAAAGCTGGCACTTATGCTCTCTCGGAATTCGGTGGTCCATCTGGATACACAGCTTCAAGCTGGGTTTGCAATAATGGCTTACTCAATGGCAGCAACCTCACTTTAGCTCTCAACCAAACTGCAACCTGCACCATCACGAATGATGATGTTGCGCCTCAACTTACCCTGGTCAAACAAGTAAAGAATGACAATGGTGGTAATAATTTTGCTTCTGAATGGACACTATCAGCTACTGGCTACAAAGGCTTTAGCGAGTTAGGTGTCCAGGATGCTGTTGAAAATGAAGCCACGGTTGGACCGAAACCGGTAGAAGCAAATATTGCTTACACGCTCTCGGAATCCGGCCCAAGCGGGTACAATGCTTCAAGCTGGAATTGTGTCGGCGGGTCACTCGACAAAGGAACGATCACACTCACCGAAGGTCAGTCAGCAACTTGCACCATCACCAACGACGACATCGCGCCAAAATTAACGATGGTAAAACAAGTCATCAATGACAATGGTGGTAATAATTTTGCTTCTGAATGGACACTCACCGCTAATGGTACTGAACTTGGATTCAGTGAAACAGGCGTGCAAAATGTTAACCCGTCAATAAACGATGCAACGGTTGGACCAAAAACAGTAAAAGCAAATGTCGCCTATACCCTCTCAGAATCTGGTCCTGTTGGATATGATAAGTCCGACTGGGTATGTGTTGGCGGTACATTCGATAAAGGAACGATTACCTTGAACGAGGGTGATACTGCAACTTGCACCATCACCAATAATGACCAGGCGCCTTCAATCACCTTGATTAAGGATGTAGATAATGGCAACGGTGGTAACGCTCAACCTAATGATTTCAAACTCACCATCGGCGGCGCTGCTGCCTTGAGTGGTGTGAAATATGATGTAGACGCAAACAAAGCGTATGCTTTGAATGAAACTCAACTCACAGGCTATAACTTCGTTTCAATTACGGGTGACAATAAGTGTCCTGACGTGCTTGGTGGTGAAGTAACCCTCGATGAGGGCGAAGACATCACTTGTACCATCAAGAATGACGATATTCCCGGTCGCGTTGTCGGCTTTAAATATGAAGACGTAAACCATAACGGTGTCCAAGATCCTAGTGAAAATCCTCTTGAAGGATGGACATTTTATCTTCGCACTGACAGCCAGACAGGTCCAATCGTATACACGACAACATCAAATGCCAGCGGATTATTCGAGTTTACCGGTATTAATATGGGAACTTATTACCTCACTGAAAACTTGAAGACAAAATGGGATCAAATCACGCCAAGCGCCGGATTCTACCCGGTGAATGTTACCCCGGGGTATGACAATGGCCGATTGGAAGCGCCATTCATCTTCGGCAATGCTCAGCGAATAACCCTTGGTATTACCAAATTCAACTATCATGAAGTTGGTCACGGCGGAACTGGCATTGCACAGACCACGGACACCATCAATTACCACATTGATTGGAGCGTGGCTGGCAATTCAATAGCTCAAAACGTAGTACTCACCGACATTATCCCTGTTGAGCTAAACCTCAATGTTGCTTCAATCAGCAACGGCGGTGCATGGAACGCGGCTACGCGAACCATCACTTGGGACTTCGGCACTCAACAGCCAAACGCTTCGGGTTACGTAACCTACACGGCCACGGTAATTGTCCCGATCGCAAATGGTACGCCCATAACGAACACTGCAAAGATTTCAGCGGATAATGCCGATCCAAAGTTCGCGCAGGACACTTCAACAGTAACGGTTGCTAGCGCGCCTGTCTTACAAATCACTAAGACGGTGAATGCCACCTATGTAAACCCTGGCGATCCAGTCACTTACACGGTTAAAGTTAAGAACGTTGGTACAGACACTGCTAAGAAAGTGATTTTGACGGATACCCTGCCGGCTGGCTTTACCTTTGTAGACGGTGGCGGCATCACCAAAACCTTCGCACTTGGCGATATGGCTGTAGGCGCAGAAATCACCACAACTTATTTAGTTACGGTCGACCATGCTACAACGGCTGGTTTCTACGATAACCTGGCCAAAGCCAAGGCAGACAATGCGGCCGAAGTCTCCACGCACGTTACGGTGGAAGTCCGCGTTCCAAAAGTCTTGGGCGAAGAAACCAAACCAATTTTGCAGATCAAAAAGACAGTCAGCGATTCTGATGTTGCGCCGAATGATGTCATTACCTATACCGTGGAAATTAAAAACACTGGCGATGGTACGGCAATCAATGTCCAACTGGATGACCTCTTGCCATTAGGCTTTACCTTTGATGGTTCCAAAGACACTTCCAGGTACTGGAAAGTTGGAGATTTGAAGCCAGGTGAAAGCACAAAGGTAGCCTATAAGGTTAAAGTGGGCTCAAGCGTGCCAACCGGTGAATACGAAAACTTGGCAATTGCCAAAGCGGATAACCACGGCAAAGTCAGTGCTAGCGTACCGGTCAACGTCAAGCGCGGTCGCGTGCTTGGTGAAACCGTTGATACCGGCGCTGGCTGGATTGACTACACTATCGCTGGTTTAGGCTTAAGCCTGATTGTCATCGGCTATGTCCTAATCCGACGCAAGATGGATAAAACCTTAGCTTAATTTTCATGGCTGACCTGATGAAACCAGGCCATACCAAAAACAGGAAGCTCGCCAAATTGGCGGGCTTCCTTCTAATTGGGATTGGCATAATAGTGCTTTCCTACCCGCTTTGGCCAATTATCCGTTATAAAGTGGCTGGACCAATTAGCACGCCCGAAGAACCGGTTTTCCCTTATGAAAGCAACCTTATTACTGAAGATGGCACTGTGGCAATTGCAAATCCAGCCACGCAAAACCAGACCAATGACAATTCCAATCAAGTACAAAATACAAATGTCACAACCACTACTAAACGCGTAAAAGCCAGGGTGGTTTCTCGTTCCAGGCCACCAGACAATCGATTAGTCATTCCTAAAATAGGCGTTAATCTCCCAATAGTTGAAGGTCAAAACGAAGATATAGCTTTAAACCGCGGAGCTTGGCATATCCCTAATTCCTCAAACCCAAAAATTGGGGGCAACACTGTGCTGTCTGCCCACCGCTTTCGCTATCGCCCGCCTTCCAATTTAACACTTTACTTACTTGATAAAGTCCAAGCTGGCGATATCATGATTATTTATTGGCAAGGTAAAGAATATGATTACCGTGTTTCTGCCACAAAAATTGTCCCACGGTCAAACACGGATATGGCCGAACCCACTCAAGAACCGCGTCTGACAGTTTTTACCTGCCACCCCCTATTTTCCACAAAGAATAGATTAGTTGTGATTGGAGAGCCAATCTAAAAACACGTCATTGCGAGGAGGTGCCCAAGGGCACTGACGTGGCAATCTTGCGTATTAACTTAATTGAGATTGCTCCCGCCTACCTCGCTAAAGCGAGTACGGTGGGCAGGTCGCTGCGCTCGCAATGACGTAGACCATCTTGCTAATAAGGCATTCAAACCTTTATACTTGACTTATAAGAAGTTTTGTGATATTCTAATTTGTTATGAAGGTGGAAAAATCTTCAAAAAAATATTCTACGGATGATTGTAAAAAACCTTGGCACCATACGGCTTTACACCGTGCCAAACATTGGTTTATACCGCACGAAGGCAACAATCACCAACCCCATGCTTTAAGGCCAAAGGCTTTAAAGGCTTATGCATATTTGTTATTGGCTGCTAAAATTGCCAGTGCGGTTTTTTTGTTCGCCGCTTACCCAAATGAAGCTAGATATGCGGCTTATACGGCCAGTACGATTATTTCCCTAACCAATGAATCCAGAAGGGAAGCCAAATTGCCAGCCTTAACCTCTAATAGCAAATTAAATTTAGCCGCGCAAAATAAAGCCAAAGACATCATAGCTAGGAATTATTTTGCCCATACCACGCCGGATGGCAAGCGTTTTTGGACCTGGATAGAAGCTACTGGCTATGATTACAGCGTGGCTGGAGAAAATTTAGCCATTGATTTCACTACCCCTGAATCCGCACATAGTGCCCTCATGGCCAGCCCCACGCATAAAGAAAATATCATCAACAAGCGCTATAAAGAAATTGGCGTAGCAGTAGTGACAGGCAAAATGGACGGCCAAGAAACCACAGTCCTAGTTGAAATGTTCGGCACCCAAACCCCAAAGAAAACCCAAGTTGCCAAGGTCACCACGCCTAAACCTAAAACCCCAACCAAGGTAACGATTAAAGCTCCGACCAAAACCACTGCCCCGCCAAAAGTAAAAGCTGAACAAACCGGAACCACTAAGGCTTACTTAGGTGAACAAAATCTAGAAAAATTTACCCTATTGCCTGAAGCGACAATTGATGTTTGGGCTGAATTTAAAAATATTGGGGATACTACCTGGAAAGCTGGTGAAATCAGCTTAGTGACCGCCGACCCGATTAAACATGATTCAATCTTTGCTGACGCAAGTTGGGCTAATAAATACACAGTCGAAAGCATTGATAAAGACATTAAGCCGGACGAAATAATCCGGTTTGAGTGGAAGATCAAAGGGACCAAACAGGCGGTTTCGACTACTGAAAAATTTGGTTTAATGGATACTGAGGGCAAACTGATCAATGATATTCCCCTGGTTTTTTCAATAAATGTCATTACCCCCTCTATCCTTGCCCAAACCAAAACTTCCCCAACCCAAACCCAGGCAGCCGCTCCAACCACCCAAGAAAACGTCACCCAGCCCATAGCAATTTCTAATGAAGTTACTGAGCATGCGCCAAATGACATAGTCAGTAAACTCGTTGGGTTTGTGGATAAGTTCTATATGGCTTTCCTGATTTTCCTTGGTATCGCCTTAGCCCTTAACATTTTCGTGAAAATCAGGGTCCAGCATGCCCATGTCATTGGCCAAACCTTGATGGTTATCGCTTTTGCCGCAGGTTTCCTACTCTTCAAATTCCATTTTTTGCAAAAAGTAGCACCAACAGTTAGGGTTTTGGGGCAAATTATTGGTATTATTTAAATTACCCACTAGCGACCTTATTAGTTTTGACCAAAGGCCAGCTTTTTGCTAATCTATTTTCACCAAACAAACACCAATTTAACTTCGTACATTTGCTTAAGGAGGGGCAGAGGCACTTCTGAGTGCTTTAAAATGGAGCGACATTGCTAAGATTCGCTTCAAAAGCCAAAACTTCAAAAATTAAACCTAGTCTGTAAAACCAAATATAACTCTGGCGGAATCCGCCGAAGTCCCGCTAATAAGCGGGACGAAGGAGGATAAACTTGACACAAAAACACTTTCTTTTCGAAATATATAATTGTTCATTTCCGCTAATAAATATCTGCCTAAAAACTGGGCAAATCACCCCCAAAAAGCCTCAAAATTAATAGGCTAGTAGTAAATAGAAATCATTCGAAAATTTCCGATCCCAAAATCTTGGGTAATTCGCGATTTTCTAACGATTTTTGACCGACTACTAGCCTTTTTAAATTATTTATCTCATGAAAAAAATCCAAAAACTTCTAGTTTTCTCAATAATTATTTTTTCACTGTTCTGCTGGCCAATAAAGTCCATTTTTGCCGCAGAATTGACCAGCTTAACCCTTTCACCTGCTGAACTGACTATTGAAGCTGGGAAAACCGCGACTTTTAAAGTTTTAGCCGCCTATAGCGACGGCACCAGCGCGGATGTGACTGAAGAAGCCCTATTTAAACTTGATGGCGGCGGCTTTACTGGCATTCCAGGCAAAAAAGGCGAATTTACGGCAAATGCTCAGGGCAAATGGTCATTGAGCGTGAATTTCGGAACCAAAAGCGCTTCCGCCGCAATAACCATCTCTCACGGAGCAGCAACAAGCCTAAATGTACTCCCAACCCAGGCTAATTTGACAGCTGATGGCATCTTGCCAATCCGGGTCTTTGCCGTGGATGCCTTGGGCAATGGCTGGGATGTGCTAAAAGATGCGACTTTTTCCACAACCGACCCCTTAGGCACAGTTAATGCCGATGGCTATATCCCCCACACTGCTGGCGCCTGGGCTATAACCGCAACTTACCAGGGTTTGGCCGGAAGTTTTCCAATAACCATTACTCCTGGCATGTTAACCAGCCTGAGTATTGAACCAGCCAGTACGATTAATGTGGATCCGGGTGATGAGATAAGCTTAGTTGCCAAAGGCACTGACGCCAAAGGTAACCAAGTTACGGCTAATGTCAATTGGAAAACCAGCAACGTAAAAGTGGCCAAAATTGATGCAATGGGTAAACTGACAGCTGAAAAAGCCGGCCAGACTAATGTCATCGCCGAAGCCGAAGGCATTCAGGCTGCAGTACCAATTGCCATAAACTCAAATGAAGCGACTGAAGTCACAAATGAAATTGTGGCAGTCGAAAAACCAAACGCGGTTTTAAAAAATCCAAGAGTCGCCGCTGAAGAAGTTGAAAAAGTCCCGGTGACCCAAAATGAAAATATCTCCACTGAGAAAACTGAAAATCAGGGATGCAAAAACATTGCCCATCCTTGGTCAATTATAATCCTGCTTTTGCAAATAATTATTTTGGCTGCTTACTTTACCTGGCAGATTAAAAAACCTATTAAGCTCTGGTGGGTTGGGCCAATTGTCTTAACTGCGATATTGTTAATTATTTATTCACAACTTTTCTGTAATAACACTTATCTCTGGTGGCCTTGGGCAGTCTTGGGCATTAGTGTCATCTTTATAAGCGTATACTACCAAAGACTGGGCATGCATGATGTTATCCCGCCGCCAGAAACTAAAGTCTAATTTTAATCCCCACGTCAACAAAGTTGGTGTGGGGATTTTTTGAATTATTTAATCCAAACAAATATTAACAAAAGTATTGCAGCAACAACCCGATACCAGGCAAAAGTTGACAGCGAGTGGTTCTGGACGAATTTCAAAAAGTACTTGATGACAAAATAACCTACAATCGCTGAAGTTATTATGCCTATTAAAACTTGAGTTAACTCATTACCTCCAGGATGACTTTTAAATAAATCGGCAAGTTTTAATAAGCCTGCCCCAGCAACCACAGGTAAGGAAACTAAGAAAGCATAACGCGTAGCCGTGGGCCGGTCTAATTTCCTAAACAAGCCACCAATGATCGTAGCGCCAGACCTAGAAATTCCTGGAATCAAAGCCATAATTTGGACCAAGCCAATCAACCAAGCCGTTTTAAAATTGATTTGATTGGTTTGTTGCTGCCTCTTGGACCATGCCTCTGCCCACCAAATAACCATGGAACCAAATATCAAAGCAACTGCAACCAAAATCAAATTCCGGGTGTGATTTTCAATAAACTTATCCAGGACAATACCAGCTACGCCAGCTGGGATGGCACCGATAATTACTAGCCAGGCTAATTTTTGGTTTTCGTCAGTTTTGACTTGCCAATTCCGCAAAGACAGGAAAAAATGCTTGATTATCAAAACCACCTCTTTCCAGAAAAAAAAGATAAGAGCCAGAAGCGTGCCTAAATGCAAAGCCGCGTCAAAGTTTAAGGAATCCGCTAAATCATATTTAAAAATTTCGTGCAGAGCCAAAAGATGACCAGTGCTGGAGATGGGCAGGAATTCAGTTATCCCCTGCACGACACCCAAGATTAAAGCATGTATAATATCCATATATAATTTAAATGATTTATGGGAATTGTTATTATACCAATTTTAACCGCCATTGGCGTTCAAGCCCTGAAACTGGCCGTGGACAAGGTTAAAGGCAACCTTGATCTTAAAAGAATGTGGGATTCCTACGGCGGTATGCCTTCGTCCCATGCGGCTTTTGTTTTTTCCTTAGCCACTTTAGCCGGTTTTCAAGAAGGTTTTTCTTCTGTAGCATTTTCCATATCTTTGGTCTTGGCCATCTTAACAGTCAGGGATGCCATGGGCTTTCGCTATGAAATTGGAGTTCATAGTAAAATCTTAAATCGCTTGGCTAAAGAACACCCACCTAAAGAAGGCGGAAACTATCCGCATCTGTCTGAACGCTGGGGGCATACACCAGCCCAGATACTTGTTGGCTCGCTTATCGGGATTGCGGTTGGTTTAATCGCCCAGTTATTTTAATGAATCTATTTCTGGCAAAAGGCACAAAAATGTGAGCTTCTGCCGCCAATCGCAATCCGTTTGATTGATTTTTTGCATATCTTACATGGCAGACCTTTACGGCCATAAACCATGTGAAAATTTCCGTAATTACCAGTCTTACCATTAGTCCGAATAAAATCGCCAACTGACGAACCATGTCTAGCAATTGCTTTTATTAAAACTTTTTGTAAGGCTTTGTACAAACAAAGCCACTCTTTAGTCTTGATTCGTTTGACCGATTTGGTTGGCCTGATTTTAGCCCAAAATAAAGCTTCGTCGGCGTAAATATTACCAACCCCCGCAATCAAAGACTGCTCAATCAAGGCTTGCTTGATTTTCAGATTTGGCCGTTTATTTAAGTTTTTTTTGAAAACTTCTATAGTAAATTCTTTAGACAAAGGTTCGGGTCCGAAGTCCTGCAAATCTTTTACTTTTTTTAAATCTTGATTTTTCACGGCTCGCCAAGTTCCAAAAACCCTGACGTCGTTATAATAAAGCTTGGTGCTATCCGTAAAATTCACGATGATGTGCGTATGCTTGCTGGGCAGTAATTCCAAAGGGGCTTTTGGCGTATTCGTCAACTTAGCCAATAATCTTTTCTGGTTTTTTTGCTGGATAAGCATTTGTCCGGTCATTTTTAAATGGACCAAAAGCCACCAATCCCTGTCTAATTTAATCTGGATTAGCTTTGCTCGCCTTTGTACGCCTAAAATTTTTCGCTCTTGCAAAACTTTAGTGAATTGTCTGACCTGGCTCTGGTCGTGAATTCTTTTGGGGCTTAAAACTTTTGGCCCAACTGAAACCAGCTTAGGTTTATTTATTACCAAGCTTTTGATTTTTTTTCCTATTAAAGATCTTAAACCGCGGACTACGGTTTCAACTTCGGGCAATTCTGGCATGTTAATCTGAAAACTTCTTGAATAAATTCCTAAAAATTTCCGCACGAGTGACAATGCCGACTAATTTTCCACCATCTTCCACGATTATCCGATGGATCCGGTGAGCCAGCATCATTGAACCTGCCTGCATAATTGGCGTATCTGGCGGAGCGCAAATAATGTCCTTGCTCATGAAATCTTTGACTGCTTTTTTTAAGATTGACTTTGCGTTTTCTTCTAACTCACTTTCCTCCAGCCACAATTCCGGACTATTATAAAACTCCATAATACTCGGGTACAAAGCCCTGAAAATGTCTTTTTCCGAAAGTACGCCAACCACTTTGCCTTTTTCTACCACTGGCGCCCCGCTAATATCGTGAACTTCAAAAAATTTAATGGCCGATTGAACATCCTGGTCAGGCTTCAGGCTTAAAACCTTATGGGTCATGACATCACGGATGCGCATAATTAGAACTTTGAAACTAATGGCACAAATGACCTGGCAAAATCAATTAATTCTTTGCCGTTTATGGGACTATAACTTGCCAAAATAATATAGGTGTTATCCTGTTGCCATTCAACAATGGTCCTGCCACGATCTTCCCGGTAACGACCTTCGGCGCCATTAATCATGACTTTTGAATAATTACTTACATATTCTTCTGGCAACTGGCCAATGCCTTTGGTTTCAACCACCTCAAGACCTTTTAAAAACTCAATTACTGGCGGCGGTGGATAAGGATCATCCCCTAAATACATGTAAAATTTATCTTTGGAAACATATACAAAAGACTGGTAAATTGTGAATCTTTCCGGAATTTTGTCTGGTTTATATAAAATAAAATCAAGTTCGCCCTGGGCTTGTTCCAGGGTAATGGCTTTAACTCTCCGGTTGGCGCTATTTTGAATGGAAACATAACTTGCAATTGCGGTGGCAATAATGCCAATTATCAACAAAAATTTAATAAAATTTTCCCGGTGCCTGTGGCAGGCACAAATAAGCTCAAATACTGAACCTATTAACAGGCCAACAAGCGTGCCGATAATAATCCAAAATATCCCAAAGTTTAGCCAATTGACCGCGGTGGTTATGTTAATTATTAACACCATGATGCTAATCCAAAACCCAAAGCTTAGCCACCAGGCAATTTTTGTATACCCATAATAACCAGTTATGCCAACAAGAATAGCGACAATTAAAAGCGTTGGCGCGCCAAAATTTACCAAATCCTTGACGTTTTCTAAAAAATTCGTGGTTGATTCGCCAAAAGTCAAAGTTATTACCGGGACCAGCATAAAAGCCAAAACCGCCAATAGTGCGTAAATCGTCATTACCATCACCCAGCCCTTGTTATAAACACTAATTGGCTTATTAAGCTCCTCGGGTTCACGGGTAGCCATGTCATTGGCAAAGTTGCTTATCTTTGTCTCCAAATTAGTTTTTTTAGGCTGTAATAATGGGTGGAAAATCATAAGTGATGACTTAAAATTATAACAAAAGCCTGGTTTTGTCCAAACTTGGATTATTAGTTTAAGCTAATTTTAAACGCCGAAATTCCTTTTTCGCTTGCCAAAGTCTTTTACGGCTTCGTCTAAATCCAATTCAGAAAACTCTGGCCATTTCTTTTTTGTGAAAAATAGCTCTGCATATGCCGCCTCCCACAATAAAAAACCAGAAAGTCTTTTTTCACCTGAGGTTCTTATTATTAAATCTGGATCAGGGACAGAGCTCGCGTATAAAAACTTATTAATATCACGCTCTTGAACATCTGTTAGTTTAGGATTATCTATAGCAATTTTTTTTACCGCATCAATTATCTCCGCCCTGCCACCGTAATTAACTGCTAAATTCAATACTGCCCTGGAATTATTCTTAGTCTTTTCAACAAGATCAGTCATTGCTTTTTGCAGTTTAATAGGTAGTCCATCAAGCCTGCCGAGGAAATTAACTTTCACTTTCTGTTTTTGCAATTCCTGCAATTCATTCTTAATAGCCCAGTGCATCAACTCCATCAAATAAGACACTTCGTCTTTTGCACGATTCCAATTCTCGGTTGAAAAAGCAAAAACCGTTACAACATAAATTCCACGATTTATACACCAGTCAAGAACTGATCGAATTTTTTTATACCCATTTTGATGACCTTCAAAGGTTGAAAGGCCATGTTCTTTGGCCCACCGACGATTCCCATCCATAATAAAACCAATATGATTAGGGATGGCCATTGATTGATTATCTGACATAAGTCTTAAATTACCTTTTCTTTGACATTTCGTCAATATCCAGGTAATCTCGAATAAGTTTTCGGGGTGTAGCGCAGTTGGTAGCGCGCAGCGTTCGGGTCGCTGAGGCCGTGGGTTCAAGTCCCACCACCCCGACCAAATTTATTTAATCAAAATTTCTTAACTATTTGGGTTTCCGGCAGAGCCGGACCCGGCTATGCCGGGCAAGTCCCGGATCCCCGACCAGCTCGTTTCGCACGTCGACCTGCGCGTGGCGTTTCTTTGACACGCCCCGCTTCGGCCTCTGTGCGAAGCCTCGCTTTTTAGTGCAAACGCGTGCTCTCCCTCGACAAGCTCGGGATGCGCTCCACGTTTGCACTAGCTTGTCGAATTTGAATTTTTTTGCCTCTCTCCCCAAATTTTCTGATGGAAAATTTGGGGACCCCCTTTTGATACAAGAATCAAAATTAGTAATTGGGTATTTTAATTTAAAAACTCCCCGCTGGTGCGAGGAGTCTGTTAAAGTAGTTAATCGTGTCAATCGAAAAGAGCGAGAATACCCCCAACGAATAGGATGCCGAGAATGACTCCTAATCGTTGGGCACCCCATCTAGCGGTTTCCCATAGGACGCCTTTTGTGGCATCAGAAAAATGAAAGTGCATACTTCGCCTCTCCTTTCAAAATAAAGCTTACTTAGTTTATGACATAAGTCTAATTTTGGCAATAAAACCTCAAACCTTGCTTTCTGGTATATTCAAAACTGGTATTTGCCGATGATAATATCGCCAAAGGATGCGATAAATTACAGCTAGCCCCACGGCACTACCAGTCGCCCAATAGATTATTTGCATCCAAATTTGTTTGGTATCCGTACCTAAAAGTATTCCGTGTAAAAATAATAAAACAAACATAGGAAAACCCAAGTAATGGACAATCCGCCAAAATCGCGGGTGTTTAGTCATGGTATAAAGCGAGGTTGATAATATAAAAGCAGTAAATAAAAACCCGCAATACCTAAAGCCACTAAAACAGGTTGGATAAATTGACTCTTAAAATACATTATTACTACATAAGGTTTTTGGATTTCTTTCAAATAATGCGCGATTTTAATGGTATTTTCAATCAATGATTTAAACGCTTGGCAAATTACTTCCGCAATATTTTTTCTAGTGTTACAATAATCCCATTGCTATTTAAACTTATTTTATGAATAATCTAAATCCAAAAGTTTTCAAAGCTTATGACATCCGGGGCATTTACCCAACTGAACTTAATGAAGAAACCGCTTATGTAGTTGGCCAAGCCTATGCCCAAATGACCAAGGTTAAAAAAATCTTTGTAGGCAGGGATATGCGGCTTGGCTCGCCAGAATTAACAAAACAGTTTATTGCTGGCGTCCTTAGCCAGGGCGTGGATGTTGATGATATTGGCTTAGTCCCAATTGACGCGGTTTATTTTTCGACTGGTCACTTTAAATATGGCGGGGGCGTAATGACTACCGCTTCTCATAACCCTAAGGAATATAATGGCTTTAAAATGACAGTACTAGATAATGGCATTAGAATGGTCAGAGGCCAAGAAGTTTATGAATTCATTAAAGGCAAAACCTTTACTCCAACAAAAAAACCTGGCATATTAGCTGAAAAAAATATTTGGAAAGAGTACATTGAGCATATTTTTTCCTTTATCGATAAGGACAAAATCAAACCATTTAAAATTGTAGTTGACGCCGGCAATGGCATGGCCGGTAAAGTCATGCCTATGATTTTTGAAAAACTCCCGTGCCAATTAATCCCATTAAACTTTAAACTTGACGGAAACTTTCCAGCCCACCCTTCCAATCCACTGCTTCCAGAATCCCAGGTTCAAATCAAAAAAATGGTAGTTGAGGAAAAAGCGGATTTCGGGATTATTATGGATGGTGATACCGACCGCCTGTTTTTTGTCACGGAAAATGGCGATTTTGTCCGGGCCGACACAACCCTTTTACTTTTAGCTAAATATTTTTTAGAACGGGAACCTGGGGCAGTCATCTCTTATAATGCCATTTGCAGCAAAGCCGTCCCCCAAAGGATCACAGAATGGGGCGGCAAGCCAATCCGTACCCCAGTTGGTTTTGTAAATGTTTCCAAAGCCATCCGGGATAACAATGGCGTCATGGGTGGCGAGGTTTCCGCCCATTATTGCTTCCGAAAAAATTACTTTGGCGATTCAGGCTTCATTGCGGTTTTAATTTTATTAATGCTTATTTCCGAAAAAAATCAGAAACTTTCAGAAGCGGTTGAGGGCTTAAACCCTTATTCAAGAGCTGATGAAACGAATATTACGGTAAATAATATCCCAGAAGTCATCCAGGCGGTTAAAAACCACTTTGCCGATGCTAAGCAAGATGAACTTGATGGGGTAACCATTGAATACAAAGATTGGTGGGTCAATGTCCGGGCTTCCAACACTGAACCGCTGCTTAGGATTACCGTTGAAGGCGATACTAAAGAAATCATGCTGGCTCAACACAAAAAAGTCGTTGGCTTTATTCAAGGTGTGGCCAAATAATTATTTTCTGGAAATTTTAGTCCAACAACAGCATTAGCGCCATTAGGCCAATTCCCAGTAAAAAATAGAACAGCTGGAGGAAAGATTCTTTAGTATGTTTTTCGCCGTGCAATTCCGGCATCAAGTCAGCTGCGGAAATATAAATAAATCCGCCGATGGTAAAGGGCAGTAAAAAATGCACCAAACCCTCCGCCCTCTGTCCGATGATTAAAGTTAATATCGTGCCAAGCATAGCCGCTGAAGCCGAAAGGAAATTAAAACCAATTGCTTGTTTCCTGGTATAACCCGCGTGAAGCAAAACGCCAAAATCACCAATTTCCTGGGGGATCTCATGGATTAGAACCGCCACAGTAGTCGCGATGCCCAAGGGAATACTGACTAAATAGCTGGCGCCAATGATGATGCCATCAATAAAATTATGGAAGCCATCGCCAATTAAATTGATGGGGCCAACGGCGTGAATATGATTTTTACTGGTTGGCTGGTGGCAGTGGCGCCAGAAAATTATCTTTTCCAGTACGAAAAAAATAACAATGCCGGTTAAGATGGAAAAAGCCACGGTTTCAATTGAGGAATTTTCCTTAACGCTTTCGGGCAATAAATGGATAAAAGCATCGCCTAACATGGCGCCAGCGGCAAAACTTACCATATATAAAATCCACTTCTTCAGTTTATTCCCCTGCATGCTTAAGGTAAAAACCCCGATCAATGAAACCAGACTAACTGCTAAAACACTGATGATGGAAAAAATCCAAGCTTTGTTCATACGATAATTATAGCATGGATATTCGGTGAACTTACCCTTGACATATGTTTTTTAAAGGTTTAGATTGTTATATCCTGAATTTAGATAAAATAAAACGTTTAACGCTTTTTTGACATTATTTCAAGGAGGATAACATGGATTTTTGGTGGCTATGGAGACACCGAGCCAAACCTGTTTCAGTTTTTGAGCCTGATTCTGTCGGGCATAACGACGCTTATACGCTTGCCTGTGCGTCTCAGCTCCCCCCTCAGCAATCAAGCCCGAAAACTGATAAAACAATTATCAACCCAACCACGATATGGGATGGCGAAGCCGCGAATCGGACACGAAGGGCTTTTGATAATTCTGGAAAAGTCCAACCTGCTCAATTAATCAAGTTTAAGTTAGATAGCTGAACTTTCAACCTTCAACATGGGGTAAAGAATGGCATTATCTGGCAATGCAAAAGACAATGAAAGACGCAGGCAAATACGCCGGGGAGATCAACGACCAATACGGGTCAAAACCGAAAAGCTGGGGCAATCTCCTGAAAATCAAACGGAAAATACTTCCGATGCTTATTCAACAGGATCGGCCACGTCCACTGTGTCTATGAGTTATTTCTTCCCTACTCCGGTAGATTCTTAGAAAATAAAAATATCCTAGATGCCCGCTTAAAATCTTTGAGCGGGCATTTTTTTATATATTCAATTGGTTCCTGGCTGCTTCGCTCATTTTACTCTTGTCCCAAGGCGGGTCAAAGGTAATCTCAACCAGGGCATCTTTTACTTCTTTTAATCCCCTGATTTTGCTGGACGTCATATCCACAAAATAATCCAAAAGCGGGCAGCCGGGCGTAGTCAAGGTCATTTTGACTTTGACTATTTTATCTTTGGAAATATTTATATCGTAAATCAAGCCTAAATCAACAATGTTAATCCCTAGTTCTGGATCATCGCAGGTTTTTAAGACTTTAATGACTTCTGCCTTGCTGAGCATGCTAGTTGATGGACATTTTTACGTCTTTGGAAATATTATGTTTTTGCAGGAGTTCTTGGCCTTGGGGATTTGATTTCGCCTCTTTTACAATCTCCTCAGGCAAGGCAAACCAAACTTCTTCGGAAATATTATCTAGTTCTTTTACATCTGCTCCTGTAATTGATTGGATGAACTTAACTATTTGATTAAATATATTTTCAGGCGTAGAGGCTCCGGAAGTTATGCCAATATTTGTTATGCCATTAAACCATTTTTCATTAATTTCTTCCGAACTGTCAACTAAATACGCTTTTGCTCCATAAGCTTCTGATACTTCCCGCAAGCGATTGGCATTGGAGCTTTGGATTGAACCAACAACTATTATCAATTCAACTAATTTTGCCAGTTGTTTGACTGCACTTTGCCGGTTCGTAGTGGCATAACAAATATCACTTTTAGGCGGAGTGGCCAATTTTGGAAAACGTTTTTTCAAAATTTTCATGATATTTGATGTATCATCCAAACTCAAAGTGGTCTGTGAAACTACTGCCACTTTTTCTGGATTCATAACCTTTACATTTTTAGCTTCTTCCAAGTCAGTGACAAGAATCACTTTGTCCGGCGCCTCACCCAGAGTGCCTTCCACTTCAATATGCCCACGATGGCCAATTAACAATATTTCATAACCATTTTTGGCAAAATTTTTCACTTCAAAATGCACTCGATTGACTAAAGGGCAAGTAGCGTCAATTATCTTCAAACTTTTTGCTTTCGCATCAGTCCAAACTTGCGGCGAAACTCCATGAGCGCTAAAAATTACCCTGGCATTTTGGGGGATTACCATTATATCCTCTACAAAGATTGCGCCTTGGTTTTTCAGTTTTTCTACCACATGCGTATTATGGACAATCTCATGTTTAACATAAATAGGCCTGCCAAAAACCCGAAGCGCAAGTTCGACGGTATCAACCGCCCGGTCAACACCAGCGCAAAAACCCCTAGGTTTGGCTAATATTATTTCCATAGCTTTCTTAGGCTAACATACTTGAAAAAATCCGCCAAAAACCGGGAATCACCCCGCACCACTTTCCCATCAAAACCCTACTTAAACCTATAATATCATTCTCAAAAAAATTTCTATTAAAGCAAATTTAGAATTTTTTTTGGAAAGTGGTGCGGGGTTTACTATCGGTCATAGGTGGGGTAAAATAAGCCTACTATGAGCTCCCAAACCTTATACCGGAAATACCGTCCGCAAACTTTTGCCGACCTTATTGGCCAAGAACACGTTGCCCACACGCTTTTGAATGAACTGCAAAAAAGCCAAGTAGCCCATGCCTATCTTTTTTCCGGCCCCCGGGGTATCGGTAAAACCACCACCGCCAGACTTTTAGCCAAAGCGGTAAACTGCCAAAACCCAAAAAATGGAGAACCGGATAATATCTGCGAGGCTTGCAGAAGCATAACTGAAGCACGGGCTTTGGACGTCATTGAAATTGACGCGGCTTCATATACCGGCGTTGATAATATTAGGGAAGTTATTGAACATAGCCGCTTTACGCCTTCAAGCTTGAAATTTAAAGTTTTTATAGTTGACGAAGTCCACATGCTCTCAACCGCAGCTTTTAATGCGCTTTTAAAAACTTTGGAAGAACCGCCAGCCCATGCCATGTTCATCCTGGCCACTACGGAAATCCATAAGGTCCCTGAAACCATCCAGTCCCGTTGCCAAAAATTTGACTTCCACCGGATTAATCCAGAGGTAATAGGCAAAAAACTAAGGTGGATTGCCAAACAAGAAGACATGTCAGTTGACGAAAATGTGATTGAAGAAATCGTCAGGTTGGCTGATGGTTCCAGCCGAGATGCCGAAAGCATCCTGGGCCAAGTTTTTTCCTTGGGTGAAAAAAAGATTACTTTGGAACAAGCGGACTTGGTCTTGCCCCGCTCAAATCAAGCCGCCGTAGTCCAATTGATTTTAGCTATTTTAAATAACAATCGCGCTGAAGCCATTCAAAATATTGACGATCAAATTGAAAATGGTATTGATTTGGAAGCTTATCGAAATGATATTATCCGGAGTTTGCGGGATTGCTTGCTTTTTCGGGTGGTTGCGCCAAATATCCGTCCACAAATCCAAAATGTCTTGCAAGAAAAACTCGCGGCTTTTACTGCCGGCCGGATTGTAAAAATTCTTGAAAACTTTTTAATGATCCAGCAATATATTTCCATTAGCCCCTTGCCACAAGTACCTTTGGAAATTGCAATTATTGAATCAACCTCTGATCAGTTTGAACCGGCAATTCAGCAAACAAACCCAAGCACTACAGTAATTGAAAAAAAAGCAGAAGAGCCATTACAAAAAAAATCTAATGCTGGCTTTCCAGATCCATGGTTGAAAATAGTTGAAGAAGTGAATAATGAAGCTCCAATGCTGGCCATGTCACTAAAAATGGTTAGGTCTTCTGGAGTGATAGATGATGTTTTAACTATCACTTGCCCATTTACTTTACATGTCGAAAGGCTTTCGACGCCTAAAGCTAGGGAAGTTCTAGATTCCGTGATCAAGAGAGTTATGGGTAAAAAAGTTACATACAAAGTTGAATTAGACCCTAATTTAAAGCTTGACAAAGCCGAACAGAAAATCGAAAATACCAATCCGGCTGATAAATTGCTTTCTGAAAAATCTAAAAAGCTAGCATCCGGTGACCAGCTATGGGACCAGATTGTAAATGCTTTTGAGGGATAATTATTCCGAGATCGTCTAATGGTAGGACACTGCCCTCTGGAGGCAGGTATCTTGGTTCGAGTCCAAGTCTCGGAGCCACGGGTCATCACGAACTCCACCCTCCGCACACTCGCTTTCGCGAGCTTGCTTCGGATTCCGTTCGTGTGCCCCTTTCCCCACGCGCCAGTTCCGCCGCGTGGGGACCCCTAGATAAAACAAAACACCCGCCTTTAATACGACGGGTGTTTTGGATATTATGCTTAAGCCAATTTATTGTTTGGGTTTTAACGTAAAGTTTATTCCCGAAGCAATCTTCCCTGATTTTACGGTTATATTATTCCGGCCAGCAACATCATACATATAACTAATTACGCTAATTTTACGTTTGCCAGGCGCAATACCATCAAGAATATAGTAACCATTGGCATCAGAGGAAGTAACAATAGAAGTGCCCACAACCCTGATAGTTGCACTTACTGGCAAACCAGTATCCTTATCTGTAATATAACCCTCAATCGTTCCAGCAGCTGTTAATTTTAGATTTTTTGTGGCTGTTAGGCCAGTTTTTACCGTAACATTAGCTAACTGGGTAACGTAATCCGTGGTAGTTATTTTTAAACGGTAAGTACCAGCTTTTAATCCTGATACCGTATAGTTACCATCTTCATCTGCAATAGTTGAAGTGTATGAAACTTGCTTACCGTTTTTTAAAGCATAAATTGCAATACTTGCGCCATCAATGCCGACATGGTTTCCAGTATACACTGACCCACTAATTGTCCCGCCTAATTCAAGCTTGTGCGTAGCGCCGCTAATATCCGCCTTGATGTTCAGTGAATCAATGACAATATTGACGTAGGTATTCTTCACAACTTTGACCCGGTATTTACCCGTCTGGATTCCTGTTATAGAAAAAACTCCGCTACTATTGGTAGTTGCCGTATAGTCAGGAATCTCGCTGCGGACTTTATTTCGTTTGTATAGATAAACATAAGCGGTTGATAGGGGCGTATTTCCACTTTTTGCCACAACTGTACCACTGTAGGTTTTACCCAGAGTCAAAGTATAATTTTTTCCAGTAAGCGCAGTGCCATCAGCGGTAATTGAAAGTGTCGAGGTTTTTGAAATATACCCGCTCTTGCTGACTGTCACATTGTAATCCGAAACGGCAGAGCCATTATACGTGCTGATATCAAATATGCTTACTGTGTAGGCGCCTGCGGCGTTAGTGGTGGCCGTATAAGTTCCGGAATATAAGCTAGCCCCCGAACTCTTGGCTATGGTTACGGTTGCACCAGCCAATGCAGCTCCATTTTGATCAACAATCGTACCAGTTATGGTGCTTGCCGGTGTTAATGTTACATTTTGGGTTATTGAAGTTTCGTCTCCAGTCAAGACCACTCCGGTTATCTGTGCAGAAAAATAACCGAACTTAGATATCGTAAGGGTATAGGTGCCCACAGCGGATTGGGTAGTATCAGAAGGACTTGGACTGCTCGTATAGCTCCCATTTGAAACTGTCGTTGGATAAGAAAAGCCATACGTACTGCCGCTTGCATTAACAAATGAAAGGCTCACACTGTTAATCGGAGTCACGCCATCAGCTGCATAAACATGGCCAGTAAAAGAACCGCGGCGGGTTAAGACAAAATTTTGTCCGGATTTAGTTTCACCACTAGCGATAGTGATAGTTGATGTTTTTTTAATGAATGTTACGTTCGCTTCAGCTGAAGTGGAAGTGTATGGTGAAACATCATAAGTCCCTGGCGCCAGGCTAACGCTATATGCCCCAGCTGCATCTGTGTAAGGGTAAGAGAAGGCCTTAGTATCAACGTTTTGGACAAAGACTGTCAGGCTGGCTATTGCCGTACCATCAGCTGCATGGGTTACGGTTCCGCTGATTGTACCATCAGCAGCAAAAGCCACTTTGGCTATGCCAAAAAACCCGCAAACCGCGAGTAGGATTAGAAATTTTCGCATAAGCGTTTTCTGTTAATGTTAAATGTTGTATTTAGTATACGAAAAACTAAGAATAACCACAACCGCCAATATTTTATGAAAATTTGTGATTTGCCTAATAAAAATAAATAGGTGTATCCTGTTTATATCAAACTTAAATTTGAAAGGGGGTGAAAAGCATGAAAATTTGGCAAAAATCCACATATTCACTGATGATATTCGCTCTTTTGACGCTGATTTCTGTTACTCCTTTTGCCAGCCAAGCCAAAGATAAAGGCCAATTAAAAGAAGTGGTAAAAATATATTACCGTTATGATGACCTGCCTGATTTTCAAAAAAAAGGCAAGCCAGTTGCCCAATGCACACAATCTACCAATGAAAATGTAAACGATTTTGGACTAACCGGTTGGTACATGCCTGCTTCTGGTTTGACTTACAAAATCAGCACCTCAACTTTACCTTCAAATATCAGCCTCGTAGATTTTCGAAACGCAATAGCTAACTCTACCTCAACCTGGGAAGCTAATTCAAGCTCCCAATGGACTTATGGTGGAACCACGAATATTAAAAGGTCTGCCAAAGATGGCGTAAACTTGGTTGCCTTTGGCAGTGCTTCGGGCGGGATTGCCGTGACCCGAACTTGGTATTGGACTGGCACTGGTGAAGTTGCTGAATCAGACATGATTTTCTCTTCCAGTTTAGCCTGGTCAATCACCAGCCCATCAGCTGGCGATTGTGGCGGCGCAGCAAACACCTATGACGTCCAAAATATAGCCACCCATGAATTCGGTCACCAAGTTGGCTTGAATGACCTTTATTCCAGCACGGACCGTGACCTGACCATGTATGGCTATGGCACGATGAGAGAATTAAAAAAGGATTCCTTGGGTACTGGTGATATTTCTGGTGCAAAATCATTTTAAAATAACTAGTATTCAAAAACTGTCTGCCGAAGGCAGACAGTTTTTGAATTATTAAAGAATTTAAAAAACCCGGAGAAAAGAATTAAATCTCTCTTCCCCGGGAAATACTACTGATTCTCAAAAACGAAATCCACCTTATAAGCCACCCAAACACCGATTGGGTTGCCATTTTGGATTGCTGGTTTCCACTGGCACTTGTAGGCCGCTTTTACTGCGGCTTCCTCGAACCCCATCCCCGGGCGAGTGCATTTAACCGCTTGGGCTTTTTTGACAAAGCCATTCTTATCCACGAAAGCCTGAACAATGACATAACCGGTGAAACCACCGTCTCGGGCTAACCGCGGATACTCCGGCGTTTCTTCATAGACCTGCACCGGATCCACTTCAACCGCAACAAATGCATCAGGCGGGGGCATGTAATCTTCTTCTGGTATATCAATCACTAATTGACTGCCAGAAGCTTCGGTTGGGACAACTGCTGGAGCAGTAATTTCCTTCAGCTCATCCCTCGTAGCCATAACAACATCTTCATCAGACACTTCTTCGTCGGCCACTGGAGTTGGGATGCCTACTTTGGGCATAGCCATTTCCGGCTTGGCAATGTCGATTTGTGGCGGTTTTTGGGCAATGCCCGGCGGCTGACCCAAATCGGCAATGGTCTTGATGCGGATGAAATTACTGGACTCACCCGCTTCGTCAAAGGTAATGACTTGATAGAGCCATATCGACAGGATGCAAAAAACGGTCAAGGCTGCCGCAAATCCAATCCCCCGAATCATGTTTCTTTGATAATAGCGCTTCAATTCAAACGCGCCATATGGCAGTACTACACTTTGACTGCTCATATGCCACCTCCTATTATGGTTGGTTAGATTTCTTTTGTTTTGTAAAAGACCGCTATTAATTTAAATTTAAAACTTTAAGATGCATTTGTCAAAATGAAATATAAATCATACGATAACCTACTTCCTAGGTTTTGTTTAGTAGAATCTGGAATTCTTTGGAATAGAAAAAGCGCCCCACTGAATCGCGGGGCGCATGCTTCTGATAAAAAGCTTAAGCTTTAAACCCTGGCAGTTTTACCAGAAACATCCTGGTAATCCTGCCGATAATTAATCGGGAGCATGGATTTTTAAGGTCTGTTAGGCAATCGTCAATTATTTTCTGCCAGATTTCTTCAGCCCGACCAAACTGTCGAAAATACCCGTCCCAGTCTATACGCGGCTCGTTTGACATGGCTTGCGCCCACTCGAAACCGGTAACCCTAGGCAAGCGGCGATCATTTGCCAGCCAGACAGGCCCCAAGATCCAGAGAATTACCTTAACCTGAAAAAGAAATTCAATCTTTAAGGCACCTTTAAGTTGCTCTGGCTTACGGTTTCGAACCATCATCAAGATTGCCTTTTCGCCGAAGACAGTATCGGCGTTCGGCTCACCTAATATCACTTCAAACAAGAAGCTTATTGGATTATTATGTCTGTCAATTAAGGCAAGAAACTGCCGTAAATGGTCTTTAGTAACCACGCTTTTAGGCCTCCTTTTGTGATTTAAACGAACATTAAGAAACAGGCCAGCTTATCAAATCTTTCGCCGCCTGTCAAAGCTACCAAAGCACCCTTTTAGGATTTGATTGTTTCTTTGGTTATTCGATTTCGAATAACTTCAAGGGGTAATCGAAGTAACGGAAGGACAGGCAGAATCGTTATAACGACTATTATTATTCCGACAATGTAAAGATTATTATCCCGAAGTAATGTGGAAAGTACTAATGCAAGTAACGTGGAGCCGGCTTGTATAGCCCAAACCAATGCTGAAAAAGCTTCCGTGTTTTTTTCGTCGGTTACATCGCCGACCAGAGCAAAGGCAATTGTCCTGGAAATTCCAAAATTACACGCCAGGACAACAACCCCAATTATTAAAATTAATGGTTTAGTCCCAAACATGATAAGAAACAGCCCAATAACACTTAATATCAACATAAGGTAAATCCAAATTCGCCGCCCTGTCATATCAGATTTTTTACCGGTTAAGTAAGAAAATAACATCGGCATAATGTAAAAAATCGCGATAAGAGGGCCTACTGCGGAAATGCTAATAACGCTTTGAATCTTTAAAGGTACTGTACCAAGGACTAAGCCCTGAATGAAATTAAACGCTAGCCACAGCATACTGAAGCGGATTGCCGTGCTGCTACGAAAAGCTTCCCAAGTCAAGCCTTTGGGTTGTTGATCGCTACGTATATCAGACATCTTTAAAAAACAAATTAATGACGTAACGATAACCGCAACGAATAAAATAAAAGCCATATTATAACCAAGCTTTGGTAATATAAATCCCATCAGTAAAATACCAAATGCTGAACCGATAGCAAATAAGGTTCCAAAAAAACCAGCATTTTCACCATAAACCGTTTTTGCGCTTGCGCGGATAAGATAGGAATTTTGCCCTGTCCATAATAATGCCGCTGCACATCCAAGTATTAATGACAAAATATAAATAAGAATTATTGAGCCTGAGAGTAAAGCCAAACAATATAAAGCATATACCCCATATACGGCTAATATGGTTTTCCTTGCGCCGATATGACTAATAATTACCGGACTAAGTATATTTGCCCCCATAAAAGCGGCATAAACTAAAATTAACGAAACAAAACCAACTTGCGAGTGGCCAATGTTTTTAAAATAGATAGTAATATATTGCTGTACGCCATTAAAACCGAAGAATAGCAGCAAGAACCCGAGGCTTAACCAGCGCACATCACGAGAAACGTTTTTAAATTGCATATTATTTTCATTATACTATCAAGGCATTTAAAAACAAAATTCTCCAAATATTAAATCGTTTTTCCCGATTATTTTATTTTTGAACTTTTTATTAAATAAGTCATTTCGTCCTTATACCCAAGTTTCCTGTAATACTCCCTGACCCCAATTCCGGCTATTACCGCGATTTTTTTATAACCCTTAGCTTTGGCAATTTTTTCCGCTTCAGCCATTAAGCGCTTGCCTAAACCAATATGCTGGACGGCTTCGCTTTTAGAACCAACTGGGATTAATTCGCCGTAAGTATGCAATTCCCGGATTAAAGCTGTGGAATTATCAAAAGCCCAAGCATTAGTTTCGGCTGTAATTTCTTTTTTATCAAAAAACCTGGTCAATTTGACTGGTTCGGTTTTGACTTGGACTTTACTGGGTAAACGCAACCTAATAAAAGCAAAAAGTTTCTTCTTGTCCCGGCTTTCAAAACTCAAAAAGACTTCTTGCCCAGTTCCTGCCGGATAAACCCTTTTAACCAGGCGCAAATCTTTTTCAGAAAATTTTTCGTCCCTGACTTCCCTACACCTAATGCACTGGCAAATTACTCCCTCTTGCTGCATTTTTTGGCGCAAGTTAGTGATTAGGTTGCCATCGATAATATCTGGCCCTGGAATATCCCGGATCAAACGGTTAATGCGGACATAAGGCGGAATAGTTTTCTTAATTTTCACTAAAAGATTATATAAAACTTTATCAGAATAAGACTTGTACTTGCCAGCTTTCCAATGATGATATAGTAATGAATTTTTTAAAACTACGGTCGGGTAAATCTTCAGCATATCTGGTTGGAAACGCTGATCATGAAAAAGTAGTTTGAAAGTCTGTAAATCTGATTTCGGGTTTGCTCCGGGTAAACCAGGCATGATATGGTAAGTGATTTTAAAACCAAAATTCCTCAAGAGGTTTGTCGCCCTTGCAATATTTTCTATGGAATCATCCCGTTGGTTCAAATCCAAAACCTTTTGGTCCAAAGTTTGCACGCCAATTTGCACATGGGTGCAGCCCAATTCCCGCATGCGCCAACATTCTTTAGCGGTCACATAATCTGGCCGGGTTTCCAAAGTCAAACCGATGATGCGGTGCTTGACCTTTTCATTGATTTTTTGGGCTACAGCCAAAGTCTTGCTGGCTCGGCCATTAGCCGCTTCAAAACATCTTTTAATAAACCAAGTCTGGTAAGTTTCCGGATAGAATGACCAAGTGCCACCCAATACAATCAATTCGATCTTATCAGCCGAGTGACCATTTTTTTCCAATTGTGTAATCCGACTTTTAACTTGTTTAAAAGGATCAAATCTATTAACCACTGCCCTTTGGGCTGCCGGCTCAGATGATAAGTAACTTTTAGGCATGCGGATTTCGCTTGGACAATAAATACACCGCCCTGGGCAAGGATAAGCCTTGGTCAAAACCGTAATCGGCGCGACGCCAGACAAAGTTCGGATGGCCCGGCGTTTTAACAGTTTAAGCAAAGCCAAATCAGGCTTGGTATTTGTCTGTTTTACATATTGCCGATAGACTTTAAGCAAGTCAGCATTCGGAGTAAGCGTTAATTTGAAATCCGATGCAATTGCCCGCTTAAACTGGTGAAGACCAGCTTCATCAACTGGAGCCAGTTTTAAAAGCCGTTTAATTATTTTATTATTTTGTTTGGTATTCATGGATAAAAATTTCGCTGAAAAAACCATAGCATCAAATCATCAGGTCTACAACCTTATTGCCCAACAATTTTCCGAAACCCGAAAATTTAATTGGCTGGATGTTGAAGTTTTTTTGAAATATATCAAAGAATATGATCAGGTCTTAGATGCGGGCTGCGGTAATGGCCGATTTTATGAAGCACTGCCTAATAAAAATATTCAATATCAAGGCATAGACTTCAGTGAAGAACTAATCAAAATCGCCAAGCAAAAAAATCCTGGCCAGAATTTCCAGGTTGGAACAATTTTGGATTTACCCTATCCTGACCAGACTTTTGAAGTTGTGGTTTGCATTGCTACCTTGCACCACATTCCCTCCAAGGAATTTCGATTAAAGGCTATGCAAGAAATGTCCAGGGTTTTAAAACCCAATGGTTATTTGTTAATGTTAAATTGGAACCTGTGGCAATACTCCTGGTGGAGGCTACATATTAAAATTGCTTTGAAAAAAATCTTTGTGGGTTTGCCAATAGATTACAGGGATATTTTCCGACCTTGGCGCAATAGCAAAGAAGAAGTTATGGGAAAAAGGTTTCTTCATGCTTTTACTTATCCTGAATTAAAAAAACTAGGCGATTTTTGTGGTTTACAAACCATAAAACAGTTCACAAATATCAAAGGCAAACAAACTAGCTGGATAAAAGGTTATAACTTAATTTCAATTTTTCATAAATAATTAAATAATTATATGCCTGCTAAAAAAATCAGTATTGAAAACGCAAAAATTGAAAAGCTGTTTTATTTCGTGGCCAATGTGGTCATATTCCGGGAATCGGATAAGCGCTGTCTGATTTTAAAAAGGGATGAAAGGGAAAAAGTCCACCCCGGCGTTTATGCCGTGCCAGGCGGAAAATTGGAATGGGCTGATTTTGACTTAGCCAAGCCAACCAGATTAAACGGCGAAGTCTTAGATTTTGAAAATGCCATAGAAAATTTATTGCAACGTGAAGTTAAAGAGGAGGCCGGCATTGAAATTCAGGGTGGCTTGCGATACATCAACAGCATGGTTTTTATCAGGCCTGATGAAATCCCCGTGGCTTTTATTAAGTTTGCCGCTAAATATAAATCTGGTGAAGTTAAGCCCGAACCTGGCTCATTTACGGATTTTGCCTGGGTCAACGCCGAGGAACTGAAAAACCATAAATGCATCAAGGGTATTCCGGAAGAAATTCTTAAGACCATCAAATTATTTTCTAATTAAAAAAAGGCCGAAAGGATTTAATCCAATCGGCCAATGTTGTTGCTGAAAAAATAGGCGTCGCCAGGTTCGCATGAATCGGCACATTCCCCCAATGCAATGGAGTATACGGCCTTTCAACCAACGGTTTGCGCAAAGAGGCCATATGTTGCCCCTGCCGCTAGCTAATTACCGTCGTTTCCCGCCGAATCCAACCTTTATGGCCTCCCCCTATTTCTCCGGAGATATTCAGCAACTTTGTAAAGAGAATGAAAATATATTATCAAGTTTAATAATGCTGTCAATAATGAATTTGTGGATAACTTTAAATAGAGGCAAAAAGCCCCGTTGTACTACGAGGCCTTTTGCTTTTTTCTGAAAAGAGCGAATTAGCTAATTTTTAAGAATTTTTCTTCAACCTTTTTCCAGTTCACCACTTGCCAGAAATTGTGGACGTAATCTTGGCGCATATTCTTGTACTTCAAATAATAAGCATGTTCCCAAACATCCAGTAATAATAAGGGTGTATGGCCCATTGATAAGGGCGAGTCTTGATTTGCGGTTTTTTCAACGATTAATTTGCCATTGAAATAACTTAACCAGGCCCAGCCCGAGCCAAATTGGGTATTAGCCGCATTTTCAAACTCTGCCTGGAATTTTTCAAAGCTCCCAAAGCTTTTTTCGATCACTTCTAAAAGTTCTGCTTCTGGTTTGCCGCCCGCATTTGGACCAATGATTTCCCAAAACATGGAATGGTTTACGTGCCCGCCGCCAAAATTCCGGACTTGCGGCCTGATGCTTTCTGGAACTTCATCAAGTTTCTTTAAAATATCCTCAGCATCTTTTTTCAACCAATCTGGGTGTTTTTCCAGAGCCAGATTGAATTTTGTGGTATAAGCCACATGGTGCTTATCATGGTGAAAATGCATGGTTTCTTCATCAATATAAGGCTCTAAGGCATTATAGTCATAAGGAAGTGGCGGGGTAATAAAGGTTTTTGGCATATGTTTAATGATTAAAGCTTTAATATTAATACAAAACTATTATAAATATCTTACAAACTCATGTCAAATTGGTATTAGTTTATTAGATTCTCATACAAATCTGCTATAATTTAAATAACCTTAAACACTCACTATGTTACACCGAGTTAAAGCCTTTATCCTACTTTTAGACATCTACACCTTTTTTGTTTGGGTATGGATGGCGGCTGAATTCTTTTCTAAAGGCCAATTCAAGGTTTCAGTTTTAGCATCCACTCTTTATATAACCCTAGTCGGCGCATATGTGGGCGACAAGGAAATTTTACGGCTTAACCAAAAATACACCAGCCGCAATCAACGGGGTGAATTGTTTGTCTTATTATGGCTTTTGACTTTAATAATTATAACCTGTGTAGCTTCTTTTTGGGGAAATGGCCATGGCTATCATATACCACAAGACTTACCGATTATCAGCGGCACAGTTTTAATTTTCTGGCTAATTACCGAACGGGTGAAAAGCCGCCGGAAAAAAAAACAATAAGCGTTAAATTTCGTCAATTTTATCCTGGACTTCGGGCGTTTCAACCTGATCAGCATTAATATTTGGCAAAATATCACCCGTCTCGCCTTCAACGATTTCAGTTTGGACTGCCTCAACCGGTTCTTGGCCTGGGACTTTTTTGATTATGTTTTCAACTGCCGCAAATTTCGCTTGGCTGTCTTTCGGCAGCATTATGACCACGTCATCACCAGCTTCGCCCTTGAAATAAGTTATGCTGGCTAACAGCACCCGGTAAGGCACACCATTGGCAACAACCTGGAATTCATCAGTTTGATCATCCCTGACTAATTTGCCAACCACCCTGACCCTGTCAATTGGGCCGATTTGTTTATAGATAAAGGCGCCATCCGGAGTAATGGTGAGTTTTAATTTATCGCCTTCAATAAGTTTTGATTTGGAAGCGTAATTGGCCGGCACAGAATATTGCTTGCCATCTGGCCCAACCATGTGTTGGCCGTCAAAAATTCCTTCAATCACCCGGTTCTCGCCGTCAACCGAAACCGAGCCTTCTTTCCGGGCCTGGGCATTAAGGTTAATTTTTTTGCCTGGCAATTCCGAATTCTCGCCTAAAATCTGCTCGGCGGATTGGATTGAGGCTTTGGCCTCGGCCAGCAATTGTCTAACTTGCAAAATTGGGTCTGTGTTTTGGTCTGTCATATTTGTTTAATTAAACGGTTTGTTTGATGGGTTTAAATTAACATTTCAACAAAAATAGGTCAAGCGGGGGTTGACAAAAAGACTGGCTTTTGTTAAGTTTCAACGCTGTTAAACAAGAACAAAACCAAAAACAAAGGATATAAAACATGAAAGCGATCTTTGTCATTTTGATAGGCGTTTTTGCCCTGGGCTTTTTGAATAGCTGTGGAAACGGCTATCTTAAGCAACCAGAAAATATCATCAGCCGAGTCAGTGCGGATATCGATATCCGCGGCAAGGGCGTGGGTGAAACAACCTATACCTGGTTTACAGTCACCTTTGAAACCAAATCTGGTAAGAATCTGTGCGGTGGAATAGCTACTATTCATGCTAATTCTTCGGTGGGACAGCCGGCTTCGTACCCACAAGATATAGTCAACAGCGCCCTCTTGCTCAGGGTGCCAGATCGGGTTGAAACTGTTGATATCTTAATCGCTTATGGCCCGTTTTCTTTTGGGCCATATCTGGTTGGAAAAAATGATACCACGATTGTGGTGGATATTTCAGGAGGTTGTTGAAATGAAAACGTTAAGCATACTCTTGGCGGCAATCTGCCTGATGGCTTTTGCCGGCTGTGGTAGCTTTCATTTCCACAGCAGTAATGTCTGGGAAAATAGCAACCAGCCGACTAGTGGTGGACTGTATCGAGTCTTAACCAACGGGACGGTTCAGGCTCTTGATAATAATGACGTCATTAATCTGCCTAGCTCAGGAGGCGGTCTGACCCTGCGATACGATTCACCGCGGCGATACGACACCCGTGTAGCAAGCGTATCTTGGTTGGTTGATGGTAAACCAATATCTTACGACGGGTCCATGTATATTTTTAACTTCGGAAACCCAGCGAACGGAACTTATGAAATTTCATGCATCACAAGCTGGGCCTGGACCGGTGATAATCAATTCGCTGGAGCTGATACTATCAAGGTGATTGTCAGAACCTACCGGGATTCCTGGTTTAATAACCTACTGGATTCCTGGTTTAATCCTTTGCTAAATCTATGGGGGGATTCCTGGTTAAATTCCTGAAAATCCCTATTTCTTTGAAACTCCGGTTGCGAAAGCGCCGGAGTTTTTTATTGCCGAGGATAGCAAGAATTCGAATCTCGTTTCGTTGTTTAGAATTAGAGCGACACAGGCAACAAAAGTTAACGCACATTGCCTTGCCTTCTAATAAATATCTCGGCGTAAACTGATATTTTCAAGGCTTGTCCTTGGGAAATACTTTATTAAGACAAAAACTTGCATAAAATCCCAAATCGTGCTAGAATATAATCAAATAAGCAAAAATCAAAGAAAATAAAAACTATCCAATATGCCCATAACTGAAGCTAAGACTCCATCTTGCCGATGGCTCAATATTACTGGTGCAACCGCTGAAGATACCCAAGAGGTAAAATTCTTAAGGGAAAATTTTCCGTACTTCCACGCTTTGGATATCAAGGAGTGCATTAATACTGGCCAAAGACCCAAGCTCGAGATTTATGATCGCTATGCTTTTTTGGTTTTGCTTTTCCCAATCTACAACCGCAAAACCAGGGAAATTGAATCTTCGGAAATTGATTTTTTCATCAGCCAGGATTATTTAATTACCGTCCATGATAACCGCCTGCCGATTGTCGATAAAATTTTCAATGATTTTAAAGCCCACAATCACTCAGGCTCAAACGGCAAATGCAACATCTTAAGCATGCTCATCGAAGTAATTACCCAGCAATTGAATGCCTGCATGCCAATGTTAGACCATGTTTCCATGGATTTGCATTCCATTGAAAAGCTGATTTTCCGCGGTCGGGAAAAGGAAATGGTCCAGGAAATTCTGATAACCCGCAGGAATATTGTGGATTTCCGGAAAACCATGCAAGCCCACAAAAACAGCATTAAAAAGCTAAATGTTGCCAACCGCTTATTAAAAATCAGTCAAGATCCGCAAAGCGATGAAGTGATTAACAATGCCGTAGAAAAGTCCAAGGAAATTTGGGACAACTTGGAAGCTTTTCGGGAGGCCATAGAAGCTTTGCAAGCCACTAATGAATCACTGATCTCTTTCCGCTTGAACGACATTATGAAAACCTACACCACTATTTCTGTCATAATTTTCACTCTGACTTTGGCGGTAGGCATTTTTACCGCCCGCCTACCGCATACGCCTTTAGTTGAAACCCCATATGGTTTCTACGCTTTACTTGCTGTCCTGGCCATAATTGGCGCTGGCGCAGTGGCTATCTTTAAAAAAATGCGTTGGATATAATATTAATATATGTCAAAGTTTAAAACCAAAGTAAAAACTAGGACTGATTACGAGCTAAGACTGGCAACTGGTTATAAAATTGCCGTTATAGTTATTATGAGCAGCGGTGTATTGGCTTTCACGGTTTTTTCCATGGTTTGGAAAATAAAAACATGAATACCACGATCATCGGCGTTATTGTTGCCGCAGTCATCGCGGTGACAATAGTTCTGCTAAAAAAACAAAATGAAGGCAGTATGATTAGCTCTGGAAAAATCCTGGAGCTTTATTCCAAAGATTTAACAGCCTTGGCAAAAAGCGGAAAACTGGATCCTGTCATTGGCCGTAAGCATGAAATCTACCGAGTCATTGAAATTTTATCTCGCCGGACAAAAAACAATCCTGTCCTGATTGGCAAATCGGGAGTCGGCAAAACTGCAATAGTGGAAGAACTGGCTAATGAATTAGCCAATAGTAACGTCCCGGAAAATTTAAAGAATAAAAGGGTTTTAGCTTTGGATCTATCTGGCTTGGTGGCTGGCACGAAATATCGCGGGGAATTTGAAAAAAGGCTGAAAGCTTTAGTTGATGAAATCATTGCCGCCCAAAGGCATATCATCCTCTTTATTGATGAGATCCACACTTTAGCCGAAGCCGGCGAAGCCACCGGCGCAATTGATGCCGCTGATATTTTAAAGCCAGCTTTAGCCCGCGGCGAACTCCAGGTCGTTGGCGCCACGACCATGGAAGAATACCAAAAGTATGTTGAAAAAGATCAAACCTTGGAAAGGCGTTTTCAACCGGTAATTATTGAAGAACCGGACACCAACCAGACTTTAGAAATTTTGAAGGGCTTAAGGCCCAAATACGAAAGCTATCATCACGTAAAATATTCCGATGAAATTCTCGAAGCAATTGTCTTGCTGGCCCACAAACACCTAAGAGAAAGGGTTTTCCCCGATAAGGCAATTGATATCATGGATGAAGCTGGTTCGCGGGTCCACCTGACGCAAGTAGAGGCCGGCAAAGGCGATGATAGCGTGTCTGAAGTCATGCTTGAAGATTTACGGATAATTGTCGATAATCTAGTTGAGCTTCCTGAACAAGAAGCCAAACAAAAGCAAAAATAATAACTATTTGTTTTAATCTAAGAAAGGAGGTGAGAATTATGGAAAAAATGCAATATGGAACGCCGGTTGCCTTAGTTTTGACCTTTATCTTTGTATTTTTCCTTGGCATCTTTTTTGTCTGGACAATAGGCAATGCTACGGATGGTTATGGCCAAAATCTTGCCTCTTTTACTAAAAAAGACAAGGAGATGACCGCTTCCATTTATACCAATGGCGCCTGGGCTGCAAGCAATGGCTGCTTAACCGCTTTTGTCCAATCTGATAACATCAGCGTTTTAGCCGATGCTAAAAAGACTGCTACTCAAAAAGTCACTGACATTGTAGCTAAATATGATGCCACAAAATTACAGGACTTGAACAGCAAGGTTTCAACTTGCGCTGGCAAGAGCATTCCAGCAAGCTGGGGCGGAGCGATATATGTTAATATCACCAAAACAGCTGGTTCAGGAGACTTTAGCGTCGAAGGCGTCGCTAATGCGTTAGTAAAATAAAAACAAACCTCAAAAGCTTTTAAAAGCTAATAACTTAATTAAGAGGTTAACCCAAAAACTTGACTTCAAATAGGGAGTCAAGTTTTTGATTATCTCGGGGTGGGACACCTTCGGTTTCCCCCTCCCGTACTCCCCCTTTCCCATCAAAGACTCACTTCGTCAGCTCTCACACAAGCCAAGCTTGATGTTCGAGCTTCCTTGTGATGGTTTTTTATTAAAGGAACCTTGGATGGTTCCCTTTTTTTCCGCACAATGTAAATTTTCACATTTGTCAGTGCGAGGAGTCCCGCCCCCGCGGCCGCGGGGGCGGGACGACGTGGCAATCTTTCGTTTTATTGAAGACCAGATTGCTCCCGCCTGCCTCGACAAGCGAGTACGGCGGACAGGTCGATCGTTTCCCGCCTGCAACGCCTGAGACAAACGATGGCGGGCAGGCACTCCTTCGCAATGACAGAAAAAACTACTTACCTCCCTCTCACCTTTGTCGGAGAGGGGTTGGAGGGTGAGGGGAAAATATATGCTAAAATTCTCACATGCTGCTTTACCTATTTATTGTTATTTTCATAATTATCGTTGGCAGTGCGGCTTGGGCAGTATTCAAGGGTGCACCTTGGGTTCCCACATGGCAATATGATTACCAACGAATTTTGGACTTTGTTGATTTAAAGGAGGATGAAACCATCTTTGAACTGGGCGCAGGTGATGCCAGGCTCTTACCCGAATTTGCCAAGACCAAAGCCAAAAGCATTATTGGTTTTGAAATTTCTGTCCTGCCTTATATTTTTGGTTGGTTTAGGGTTAGAAAACTTAAACCCAGGGTGAAATTTAAGTTTAAGGATTTTTATAAAGCCGACTTTTCCCAAGCCAATGTTATTTTTTGTTTTCTCACAGCTCCAGCCATGAAAAAACTTAAAATAAAATTTGAAAAAGAGTGCCAGCCAGGCACCCGAATTGTTTCTTACACTTTTTCTATCCCCGATTGGAAATTAGAAGCCAAAGACAAACCCACGGAAAAATCCATTCCTATCTATAAATATATCTTCGGACAAAAAAATGGCTGATTGTTTTTTTAAGATTTCTTAAATTTCTATTAGATTATTGGCTATACCTTGCTTTTTTGCAGGGTTTAATATAGATTATTACCGTTGTTCATTAAACCAGACTCAAGAGCAAGGAGTAAAAAATGCTTAAGTTTAAAACACTCCTGCTGTTAGGAGCGAGCGCAAATGCAAGTCTAATCTTTATTGCATTACTTATACTCCCTGTGATAGGAATTTCTGACTGGTGGTCGCTGATGCTGATCCCAATTAACGCTTCTGTCTTTGGTTTATATTACCGGCGGCGGAAAAAGAACCAATCCATGCCCTATCCCCGATTACTTCCAAGCACGTGGGACAGTCAAATGTGCAATCCTGATTTTGATCCTGATGAATTAATCCGTTGAAACCAGTTGATTGAATAAACCAAAACACGTTGTTAAAAATACCGGCTTATTATTTGGCTGGTATTTTTTGTTTAAATTGCTCGAACAAATAATTTAATTCTTTAAAACTGCTTCAATTTCTTCAATGGAACTAGTTTTGACTAAGAGCGACCTTAGGCTAGCCGCGTTCGGCATGCCTTTCACGTACCAAGCCAATTGCTTTCTTAATTCAACCAAGCCATGTTCGCCCTTGTTTGTTAGCGCATATTTAGCATGCTCCAGCATCTGTTTTTTAACCTTTTCCCAGCTAAATTCTTCATATTTCCCAGTCTTTAAATAGTCCTTAATTTGGCTAAAAAGCCAGGTTTTCCCCCATGCACCCCTGGCAATACCCACCCCATCAGCCCCAGTTTGCTCTAGGAGCGTTTTGGCGTCTTCAGGCCGGTAAATGCCCCCGTTTGCCAAGACAATACCCTGAAAAGCCCTTTTTACCTGAGTTATGGCTGACACATCAAGTTCACCATCAAAAGGCTGTTCATACGATCGGCCATGCACCATTATTGCAGCTATTGGCAGGTCTTTGACCTTTTCCACCAAGTCCAAAGCCGTAACTTTAATCTTGGTTTTTTTATCTTCAATACTGGCCCTGACTTTTAAGGAAATTGGTACTTGACCGCCTTCGCAAGCGGCTTGGACTAATTCCCTGACTAAAGATAAATTATGCATTAATTTAACTCCCCCGCCGCTTTTCACCACTTTATTTGCAGGACAACCAAAGTTAATATCTATGCCATCATAGCCAAGTTCACTCAAAACTTTTACGCTCTTAAAATAATGTTCTGGGTTTTTGCCAAAGATTTGCACAACCAAGGGTTTTTCCTTTTTAGAAAATTTCAGCATCTTAAAAGTCTTCTGGCTTTCATAAACAATGGCATCGGTGGAAACAAATTCCGTATATAAGACGTCTGCCCCGCCAAGTTTACACATCAGCCGAAAAGCCGAATCTGTTACCCCGGCCATTGGCGCCAATGCCAAAATCGGCTTTTTTAGTTTTTGCCAGAAATTATCCATTATTTATTTTGCTTTAATGATTGGCCCACTTTCTGTATCCTCAACCTGAAAACCTGATTTATTAATCTGCGATCTTAACTCGTCGCTCAATTTAAAATCCTTATCCTTTCTTGCTGATTCCCTTTGCTCAACTAATTCTTTAATTTCTTTTGGAACTTTAATGGTTTTTATTTTAGACAAACCTAAACCAAGTATTTCATCTATCTTAAGCAAGCTGGCTTTTTTTGCAGAATCAGGGTTACTACTCTTTAACATCTCCCACATAATCGCCAAAGCTTGGGGCGTATTTAAATCATTGTCAATGGCGTCAAAAAACTTACTTTCAAATTCCGCACATCCGATTTTAGGCCCATCAGCCATATTCGCTAAACGATTGACTAATTCATCATAAGCATTTTGACTGGCTTTTAATGCTTCAAAGGTAAAATTTAATTTACTGCGGTAATGCGCACCCAAAACTAAATAACGATAAGCCATCGGGGGGGAACCTTTCTCTTTTAAAGTATCAAGCGTATAAAAAGTTCCAGCTGACTTGGCCATTTTACCGCCATCAACTTGTAAAAACTCATTGTGCAACCAATATTTCACAAATGGCTTGCCGGTGGCACCTTCGCTTTGCGCAATTTCATTGGTGTGGTGCACGGGGATGTGATCAACGCCGCCAGTGTGGATGTCAAAAGTTTCACCCAAAGCTTTCATACTCATGGCTGAACATTCAATATGCCAACCTGGAAAACCTATGCCCCAAGGACTTTCCCATTCCATTTGCCTTTTTTCGTTTTTAGGCGAAAACTTCCACAAGGCAAAGTCTGTGGGATTTCTTTTTTCTTTATTTGCCTCAACCCTGGCGCCTTCTTTCTGGCCTGGTAAATTCAATTTAGCCAAATCACCATAACTTGGGAATTTGCTGGTGTCATAATAAATCCCGTCTGAAGTTTTGTAAGTAAAACCTTTAGCTTCCAATTTTTTTATTAACCCGATTTGTTCTTGGATATTATCGGTTGCCTTCATCCATACATCTGGTTCGGTAATATTCAAAGCTTTCAAATCTCGCTTGAATAGTCTTATATATTTTTCCGCCACATCCCAAACACTGATATGCTCGCGCTTGGCGCCTTTTTCCAGTTTATCCTCGCCTTCGTCTGCATCAGAAGTCAAATGCCCGACATCAGTAATATTCATGACAAATTTAACCTTATAGCCATTATGGATTAAGGTGCGGTGTAAAATGTCAGCAAAAATATAAGACCGCAAATTGCCAATATGCGCCTGGTCATAAACCGTGGGTCCGCAAGCGTAAAATCCCACCTGAGGCGGGTTAAGCGGCTGGAATTCTTCAACTTTTCTAGAAAGGGTATTGAATAACTTTAACATAATTGAATTGTATCAAATTTAACCCCTTCTGACGCCCCTCTCCCTTTAGGGAGAGGGGTTGGGGGTGAGGGGTTAGATTGTAAAAATATCGTTAGCGTTAGGGGTTTGGGGATTTTTGCTGAGCCATTCCCCGAAAACAACTTGGATTGCTAGTTTTGAGCGAATCAAAAATCCCCAATTTTCTTTGGGCTTTACCCTTTCTGAAACCAGAAAGGGTAATTATTCGTGAGTGAAGATAAGAACCAGAAAAAAGTTAAGCACGATACTGCAAATACGTGAAAATTGATTTAAAACCCTAAATCTCGTACTTATATTTCTTCTTTTCAGCCGCGCCGCCGCCGAATAAAATCATGGCTACGATCGGGGCGATGATCCAGATGAACCTGGCATTAGGCGTAGCAAATATTTTCTGGGTTAAGGGCGCCAATTTGGCCACGGCTTCGGGATTCAAATAATTCAAAGTCACGCTGACTAAAAGTCCCACATGTAAAATAGAGTAAATCAAAACTTGCCACCACTTGCCTTGGGCATCAGAAGCGGCAATAGTGCGCAAAAGCGCTGAACGGGAAAGCAGAAAAAATAAAGCCACAAACACGCCTAAGAATACGCTGACCTTAACCATAAAGGGCGTTTGGATGGTAATGACTGTGCTGGATAAGAACGGAGCCGTGTTAACTATGGCCAATCCCATATAAATGGAAACCATAATGACAATTATCCGGTCCCGGCCCAAAGACAAGCCATACAAAAAAGCCGCAATCACAAAAAACATGATAATAAACAAATCCCAACTGGGTTGCGACCAGTTAAAGCCAGCGAATAAGCCTTGGACCGAAGTGGTTGCGGCGTTAATATCCATTAATTTATGGGTTATTTATTTTGTTATGCCTGAATTATACCACTTTTTTTAATTAAATACAAGAATAAAATAATAAACCAAAAGCTTAATTACTGTTCCTCCTCTCCTTTAGTTCCTCCCCCGTGAGGGGGGAGGAAAAAGAAAGGAATGTTATTTTGTAATTAGTCAGAGTTACTATTACCTCCCTCTTCCCTTAGCGGCCTGCCTGCCGGTAGGCAGGGAGAGGGGAAGGGGGTGAGGGGAAAAATAAAAATCGGGCTACTTGATTATATCCAAGCCAAGCCCGATTCATGGTACCGCACAAGTGCGCGGGAGAGAGATTTTATTTTGCTTTATTCTGAGATTTCATCCCCTTCCATTTCCGCCAATTCTTCCAAAAGTTTTTTCTTTTTGCCATGCAGCCTGGTGGGCGTGACCACATTCACAGTAATTAAATGGTCGCCCCGGCCGCGCTTGCGCAAATAAGGAATACCTTTGTCTTTCAACCTGAACACTTTGCCCGACTGGGTGCCCGCAGGAATTTTCATTGAGATTGCTCCGTCTATTGTTTCAATTTCTAATTTTGTACCCAAAGCTGCAGCAGGAAAATTAATATCCACTTGGCTTAAGATATCCGCATTTTTACGGACAAACCTAGAATCTGGTTGGACCCTGATGCGCAAATACAAATCTCCAGCACTGCCGCCTTTCTCGCCAGCTTCACCCTGATTAGACAAACGCAAGGTTTCACCATCGTCAATGCCAGCCGGTACTGAGACTTTTATGACCTGGTTCTTTTTTATCCTGCCATTACCATTGCATTGCCGGCATTTTTGGCTGGGTATCTGGCCAGCGCCTTCGCAAGTCGGGCAAATGGAATTTTGCGCAATCTGGCCAAAAAAAGAATTGACTATTCTTTGGACTTGACCTTGGCCTTTACAAGTCTGGCAGGTGTGCATTTTCGAGCCTGGTTCTGCGCCTGTACCACTGCAATGGCCGCAAATTACGCTTTTATACATTTCAAAAGATTTTTCCGCGCCAAAAACCGCTTCGCGAAAACTTAAATTCAAATCTGCCTGAATATCTCTGCCACCTTTTGCCCGGCTTCTTTTTGAACGGCCGCCGCCAAAACCAAAAATGTCGCCAAAGATATCGCCTAGGTCGCCAAAATCCACATTGCCTTGCTGAAAACCGCTGGGATCGAAACCGCCAAAGCCGCCAGCAGGCGCCCCGCCTTGCCTGCTGGCTTGGTCAAAAGTCTGGCCGTATTGGTCATACTGGTTGCGTTTTTCTTTATTTGATAAAACTTGGTAAGCCTCATTAGCTTCCTTAAATTTTGCCTCGTCACCATGCGCTTTATCAGGATGCAGCTCATGGGCTTTTTTGCGGAAAGCTTTCTTGATTTCATCCTCGCTGGCGCTTTTGCTAACGCCTAAAATATCATAATAATCTTTGGCCATATGGTTTATAATTCCACCCTTTCAACTTCTTCTTGGGCTTTGCTTATCTTAATCAATCCTAGTTTTTTGTAAACCCAGGCAATGATCGGCGCCAAAGCAAAAATCACATAACGGTAGACAAAACTTATCAATTCAATGATAAAGAAGAAAGATAATGCCAAAATGGGCGGGATGGTCTTTTCATAAGGATCCACATACTGGATAACGCGGCGATTGATGATTTTATCAATTATTTCATTCATGGGTTCGGCACCGGTGGCTTCAATCTTGAAAGTTAGCAAAAATTCCCGCCGGGCTTCTTCCAAAAGCTGCTTTTGGACCGCTGACAACTGGGCTAAGGCCGCTTTTTGCAAAATTTCCTGCTCGGCCTGGATTTGGGCATCAAGTTTTTGCTCGATTTCATCGGTGGTTTTCTGATTTTCAAAAACCGGGTTGACTTTCCTTAGCTGGCTGATGATTTCCTTGTAAGCCGATTCTTTTTGCGCATCTGAACCCAAAGTCTTAGTCAATTCCGGCACCACAATTTCCCCGAATTTATCAGTTGCAATCAAACTTAAGAATTCATCCAGAGTCATGGTGCCCCGATAATCCTTGACTTGGGCGCTAAGAATTAAATTCATACTGTTCCTGGCAGCCACCACAATATTTTGCCTGACTTCTTCCGTGGTTTTTTTGGAATCGCCTAAAGAAGTGTAATAACACAAAGATATGCCAATCAAAAGTAAAACCAAGCCCGTGCCAAAGCCCGCATGAATGGTGTAATGCGGCTGGAATTTTTTCCTGGAATTCACATCCCCTGCCACGTTATAAGCCCACAAGACCAGGCCGATTAAAAAAATCCCGGCTGCGCCAAGGGTGGCATAACGGGTTGGGAAAAAAGGAATTAGGACAGCTGCAGATGTTAAAGCCACCAAAGCGGTTTGCCAAAAACTTTTCCGGCCACGGGTCATGGCAAATACCCCGAACAAAGCCAGGAATAGGCAAAAGAAAGCAATGGCAATCAATAATTGCCAAAGCTGGGTTATGGCTGGCAAGCCCACTAATTTAACCCTTAAGGCCATATCCAAAGTCCACCAAAAAACTCCGGCGAAAATAAAAGTCACCAAAGCAATAAAAATCACCTTCCATTTGATATGGTGTTTTGGCGTAAATTTTGAATTTGGAATATTAGGTTTTGGTTCTGGCATGTTTTATTCTGTCATTCTGAACCCCGCAACCGCGGGGTGAAGAATCTCAATAAATATCATACTTTATGAAGATCCTTCACCTTCGACAAGCTCAGGTTCAGGATGATATAAGACTTACCCCTTAAATCCCACTTCCCCGCTGGTGGGCGCATCAGCTTCCTTAATCGCGCCAAAACTGCTCTCGTATTTTTTCAGATTATCCTGCAGGGCATTCACAATCCTTTTCATATGGCCTGGGGAGACAATCACCCTGGCGGTGGCAATCCCAGCCTGCTGGAGCGGGTAAATATTCAAAAAATCCAAAAGGAATTCCTCCTTGGAATGGGATACGCTCATCATATTGGCATAAACGCCTTTCATGATGGTGTCGTCAATTTTAATTTGAATTTGCTGTTGTTGGTTCATATGTTTTTTAATAATTAAGAGATAAATACATTTTAGTTTAATTGGGCCTTATTAACAATCTTAACGATTTTATAAGTGATTTGACGGCTTTAAAGGATTATATTATATTTTATATAGCTAAAACAAATACTTCCTTCTCTCGTTCGCGGATCTCGGGTTCCTTTCTTAGCAGTTCCGGTACTACTTCAGTGTTTTCATTCTGACCTCCTTTCCTTGTGAGCCCCAAGACATCCTTGGGGCTCCTTTTTTTTGACAAATATTTCGTTTTTCTTATAATGATTTCGCCAAGGATAACCACTTGGTGAGTTATATCCCTCCTTGAAAGCCCCGAACACCGGTTCGGGGCTATTTTTTCCCGTTGTTTTTAGGGTAAAGGGCTCAAGTGGAAAAGGGTTGACAAAAAACAAAAAGTACGGTACTATACTCAGTTACAAAAATATGCGTTTGGGATTATCTGTCTTGCCCAATACGCAGCCTTGCGTCAAAAGACAGCCAACAAACAACAGCGCAAGGCATGGGGTAACTATGTTGTACGTTTCAAACCTATTGAAGCACCTGCTTCTTTGCTGCCCAGGACGAAAATTTTTCGTCAGGGCCGGTACCTGGATGCTTAAACTCGGCGAGGTTCCGATGAATCGACGGACGAACTGGGACCCAAATCTACGTATCGCTCTGACGAGCAAGAACGGAGGGCGTAGCGACTGCTACTTCGATGTTTCTGAGCCAATTACTGAAGCACAGCGCCTTTCTTTCCACTATCCTGGTGCCCAACCGGACAAGCAAACCAGTTTGGTGAAAGCACTCTTTGGAATCCAAGGCATAAAGAGTGTTCACCTTGAACCCTATGAAATCTGGGCATGTTGGTCGCCCGTGTTTGGGTTCGATGAGATGACCAAACAGATTGTACGGGTAATTCGGGAGCATGTTTCATTCTGAGGATCAACAAAACAAACTGCTGTTTCGATCAGACTTCACAATTGTGAGGTCTGATTTAATATTCCACGGGATCCCGCGGGCGGACGACCCGCCCTCCGACTTGTCCGCCGAAGCATTTGGCGTAGGCGGAAGCCGAAGGGCGAAGGAGGGGAGGTGGAAGCGGAAAGGATTGACAAGAATTTTATTATTTGTTAAGTTCCCTTATTAAATAAGTGAAATTTACAAAAACAAAGGAAGGCAATAAATGACAGATTTTGAAAAAGCTCTTGATGAAATAACAAAACTTTTACAAGCACGCACGCCAGCAGAAATCCAAGACATTAAAGATCTCTTTTGGAAAACCGCTGACAAGGATAAGGGTGGGCGGGCAACGCTAATGAACACGCATCCGGAATGGTGCGCGGCCATAGACGCCTTACCGAAAACTGAATTGTTGCTTCGGATTAATATAATGAGCTTGGAAATTACCGTTGACATCATCAAGCGAGCACTCAATGTTGTCTAAACCCTCTTTACTAAAAACCACGTGGATTCTTCCCGGGGTTTTTGCTTTGATAAAAAATACACCACGCTAGCGTAGAGGGCAAAAGGAGGAAGCGGAAAGGATTGACAAAATTTATTTACTATGCAATACTTTGCTGTTATAAATTACGAAAACAAAAACGAGGAGGTACACATGACAGAGCTGGCAAAGGGCGGAATTGATATTATTCTGCCTGAAAACGACGAGCTACGCAGAGCCCTGCAGGAACTGCTCGAAAGAACAAAGCAGAGCCTCGAGCAGAAAAAAGCCGAGCACGTTTACTCTGCCCCTGAAATGTTCACGACCCATAACGCGATCATCCTTCTCCTGGAAGAACTCCTGGAGAAAAACAAAATAAACACCTGGGATTTCTCCCGGCTGTACGTGAGGAAATGGGGTTGCATCGTGGATGAGCAGAGCTTCGCTGGTGCGTGCGAGCAAATTCTGCTGCTCGTCGATCCGGATTACTTCAAAAATCATCCGGTGACCGCCTAACACCAAAATATCTCATTGGAAAACCCGTCCTCTATGGATGGGTTTTTCTTATTCCAAAAATCAATAGTAAAAGCGGAAAAGGATTGACAAAAATAAAAATTTACGCTATACTTTTTCGTTATTCAAACATGAACATTTTACTTGAAAAGGAGGTTCAAATGCCGAATATTGAAATTATCGGGTTTGAACAAAACGAGATCGAGGAGTTAACGTCTCAGATTCAAAATGCCTTCAGGGGCAAGGATTACGAAGTCGAATACGTTATCACGGTATTCCCTGGAAGTTACGTGATTGACGTCAGGGGTGCACGCCAACCGTACATCAGGCTCGTGTCTACGCCGAACGACTACAATGCTGAAATCCTGGATATACTCCAAAAAATCACTGTCGGCACAGAACATGTCGACGTAGAGTATATGCTCCTCCAGGGTTTCTACATGAAGTTTTAAATCAAAAGATGACCTTTGCAAAACCCCGTGGATTCTTCCCGGGGTTTTTGTTTTGCTAAAAAATACACCCCGCGGGCGGAGGGCTTGCCCGCCTTTTGGGCGACCCGCCCTCCGACTTGTCCGCCGAAGCATTTGGCGTAGGCGGAAGCCGAAGGGCGAAGGAGGGGAGGTGGAAGCGGAAAGGATTGACACATTTCAGATGGTTTGTTAGATTCTTCTATAACAAAACTGTCAAAAACAAAAAGGAGTAATTAGATATGGCAACTGATTTGTTGAAACAGAAGGATGTAGAGCTCATCAAAGAGTGCTATCCATATAATGGCCGGCCAAAGGGAACTCTGCTAGTCATAATCAGGACCTCCCTCCAGCATGGCTACCTAGACTATATCTTTCGCCTCTTTAAAGAGGCGAAAAAGGACTTTCCAAAAGCCAAACTCACCATGGAAGATGTGTGGGTTATCAAGTACGACGGCGACTACGTCGGGACATATGGCATCGAATTCTATGCGAAGCCATCCCAGATACCGGCAATATATTCCCGATTACGCAAAGGTGAACTTCCACCCAGATTCTAACTGACGCCGTTTAATTTCTACCGATCCCTCACTTAGAGCGGGTCGGTTTTCTTTTTCTACGTCATTGCGAGGTTTTGCGAAGCAATCTTTCCCTCACCCCGCGGGCGAGGCTTGCCCGCCCTTTGGGCGGGAGATGGAAGCGGAGGAGGGTTGACCCCGTTAGAGTTATTATGATTAATTACCCCATATATTAGAGTCATTAAAACTAAACTCTAACGGGGTTGACAAAATATCTATTTATGCTATCATCTATGGTTACACGAAATTAAATTAAACCATCGAGAAAGTCGGGAGGTATTTTGAAAAAGACATTGATTCTTTCCCTGGCCGTATTGCTGATCTTCGGTTGCTTCAGTGGTTGTACCAAGCAACAGCGAGTCCGCAATTTTGGTGGCGAAGAAACCATTGCATTACCGGCAGGAACGAAGCTGGTAAACGCCACCTGGAAAGAAGACGACCTGTGGGTTCTCACCCGTACCATGCGTGCGGACGAAAAACCCGAAAATTACTTATTCCAGGAAAGCAGCTCGTTCGGGGTGTTTGAAGGAACGCTTACCTTCGTGGAAACGCGATAGACCTTCAACGCCAACATCTTTAAAAACCGTATGGTTCGCCCAGCGGTTTTTGTATTATCCAAAAACCCCACCCCGCTAGCGGAGGGCTTGCCCGCCCTTTGGGCGGGAACGGCGTAAGCCGTGGAAGTGGAAGCATAGAATTATTTACCGACCGTTAATAAAAAGCGGGAGGAGAAATCCCGCTTGAATTTACGATTTAACATCGTAACCGATATTGCTGATACGTAAGGTATCTCCATCCCGTTGAATAAAAAGATAGCACATCCGGTCATTGTCAATGCGGATTTTTAGACTATCCCCATCCGCGGTTAAGTCAACATTTGCAAAATGGATTTCCTCACCTTCGATTACTGAAGCGCCAACCGGTGGGTTAGCATAGCAACCCCTATCTCCGGTTACTTCTCTTTCACTGACAATCACTTTCATACTACCTCCAAGATATAAAGATCAAATGATTTCTTTGTTGAACAACTTTAATATGGCGCTACTAATCTGTCAAACACGTTATTCCTTACCCTAACCTCTCTACCCCGCGGGCAGGGGCGGAAGGCTTGCCCGCCTTTTGGGCGGGGAGGGAGAGCGGAGGAGGATTGACAGCAATAAACTTTTTTGCTAGATTAAGTGACTTAGAAAGAAACCAAGAAACGAAAGATAAACTGGAGGTTTTTCATGAACGAGATCGTTGACAAGAACTTTCGCAACAATGTAGTTGAAGCAGTTGAAGAGCTCTTGCTTGAAATGTGCAACTCGGCAGCCTACGACCGTAAAGACCGGCGAGGTGGATTCTTCGTAATGAAGCTCACCCCAAGCAATCGCCCGCAATACATAAGCAACAATCCGGCTCTTCTGACAGTACCGATCGGCGAACTGCCAATTGGTACGCTAAAGTACGCAAACATTGCGACCGAAAAAGCCGATCGCTTAATCGCTGATTTCGTTAAGCGAGGGAAAGAGGCCGTGAGCAGCTGGCAGACCCGCGTCGAAAACGAGAAGTACGCCGGTGCCATACTGTGCAATATGATCGTCTGCGATCATTACGGTCCCTTCGCAATCTCCTTTTCGGGCTTACCCGAACTGGCCGACGAAGCCCTTATGCTCGCCCTGGCCGTTCGTATGCAGTGGATGACTTCTGAAGCAGCGACGCGGATCGCCAAAATCAGTAACAACCAATACTTCCGCGACTGCTTCGCTCGTTACTGGTCGGAATAATTGTTCCGACTAAGCTACTCTCTTTGTAAAAACCCCGTGGATTTTCCTCGGGGTTTTTGCTTTACCAAAAATCCCCTCTCCCTCTGGGAGAGGGTGCCGTAGGCGAGTGAGGGAACTCGGAAAGTTTGAAATTAGTTTTTTGTGAACCTCA